>ERZ772897.46-NODE-46-length-123401-cov-19.108824_pt1 | contig 123401 bp, 114 predicted proteins | sample MGYA00512125_ERZ772897 | MGnify/ENA primary metagenome ERZ772897 (study PRJEB29015, sample SAMEA2737660) | human gut metagenome | biome: human gut; feature: human-associated habitat; material: faeces | place: China | collected 2012 ... | reverse complement strand
GTGCCGTAAGCAGACGTCGGTACCATAGCGTCCCAAGGGACGCATTGCGGTCGTATTGTGACCGCTTATGTACCGCTACGCTCTGCGACAGGAGCGCATCGTACTAAAGTACGAGCGTGCCGCGTTTCTTATACCCTGCCAAGGGCTACGGGGATTTGATAGCATTTCTTTACTAACTTTCCAGTTAATTTCCCGGCATTCTCGCTTCGGTAGATTGCCAATTCCCCTTGATTCTTCTATACTGAAATCAAATATCAGTTCGTATGCAACAATCAGGAGGGGCACATGGATAAAACAAAAATAGGGACTTTTATCAGAGAACAGCGGATGGCTCTGGGACTGACGCAGCAACAGCTGGCCGAACAGTTACATATTACGAATAAGGCAATCTCCCGCTGGGAGACCGGCAATGCCTACCCGGACATTGCTCTGCTGGATGATCTGGCGGCTGCGCTGTCGGTATCGGTTGAAGAGCTTTGTCGCGGTGAGCGGATTGCCCTGCCCTCTGCTGACACCAATACACTCCTGAGCGATGTCATCGCCGAGGTAAGCCAACAGAAAAAAGACAGAGCCGCGAAATGGCTTCGCATCCTCTGTCTTAGTATTTTTTCCGTGATCCTTCTTGCGTTTCTCTTCTTTACTGGTGCGTTCTTATTTATACAAAATGAAGCAAATTTAGACGAAGCACTCTTCACCCTGGCTTTGGGTGCCTTTGCCATCGGGCTTATGCTTTTCCGGTACGGGATTCCGATCCTTCTGCTTGCCATCGCTCTACCGCCGTTACTTTGCAGACGCCCCCGGCAGCCGGCGGAGACCATCGTCTGTATCCTGCTGTCGGTTCTGTCCGTCCTCTGGCTGATCTTTGGCGGACACTTTCTCTGGTTCCAGTTATTCTAGCATTTCCATCGTTTTGCATAATCTTTCCGTCCGCTGACGATGGCAGAATAAGCATCAAAAGAATTTTATTCCTAATTACTTTCCAAACAGTGTACTCAAAATTCCTCTCTTGATGACCTGGGCACCGGTGTTGATCAGCTGGCGTTCGATCTGGGCCTGTCGGCGTTCCGCTGCCTTTTCCTTCTTTTTCTGTGCTGCTTCCCACTCTTTCTGTTTCTGCTTTACGGCGGATTCCTGTAGCTTGGCCTGCTGCTTTGCCAGAGCTTCCTTATCCTTCTCCAGCTGTGCCCGCTCTGCTGCCAGCTGCGCCGCTTTCGCCTCATGCTCCATGGTATCTGTCAACACTTCGTAGGCAGAAATATTGTCCACCGCCTCATCGTAGCGTCCCATGCCGTCTCTCGCCATTAGATTTCTGCGCTCCGTCTCATCCACAGGTCCCATAAAGCTCTGGGGGCAGATGATGGAGGTACGCTGGGCGATGCCGGGCACGCCGTTCTCATCCAGGAAGGATGTCAGCGCTTCTCCTACACCTAACTCCATGATGACTTCCTCTGCCTTAAACGCCGGATTAGCCCGCAGAGACTGTGCTGCCGCCCGGACAGCCTTCTGCTCCGCAGGGGTATACGCCCGGAGGGCATGCTGTACCCGGTTGCTTAACTGTGCCAGTACGGAATCGGGGATATCACTGGGACTCTGGGTCACAAAATAGATGCCCACACCCTTGGAGCGGATCAGCTTCACCACCTGCTCGATCTTCTGCACCAGTATCTTCGGTGCATCAGCAAACAACAGGTGTGCCTCATCGAAGAAAAATACCAGCTTCGGCTTTTCCAGATCTCCCGCCTCGGGAAGCTTCTGGAATAATTCTGACATCATCCATAACAGGAAGCTGGCATACAGTGTGGGATTCTGCACCAGCTTTACACAATTCAGCACGTTGACGATACCCTTGCCGTACACATCCGTATGCATCCAGTCATAAATATCCAGATCCGGTTCTCCGAAAAAGAGATCTCCGCCCTGATTCTCCAGAGGCAGTAACGCCCGCAGAATACCGCCCACGGACTGCTTGGAGATACTTCCGTAGGTGGTCAGATAGTCATCCTTGTGTTCTGCCACATAATTCAGCAGAATACGCAGATCCTTTAAGTCGATCAATAAAAGTCCCTTGTCATCCGCGATCCGGAAGACAATATTCAATACACCTTCCTGCGCAGCGGTGAGCCCCAGAATACGAGATAAAAGCTCCGGTCCCATATCGGAGATTGTGGCTCTCACAGGATGTCCGCCCTCCTGATAGATATCCCAAAAGCAGACCGGATAAGCCTTATAGGAAAAGCTGTCGCGGATACCGAATTTATCGATTCTCTTGTCCATAGACTCCGAAGCCACACCCGCCGTGGCAATGCCGGAGACATCTCCCTTGACATCACACAAAAAAACCGGAACTCCCGCGTCCGAAAATGATTCTGCCATAGCTTTCATCGTAATCGTCTTGCCGGTGCCGCTGGCTCCCGCGATCAATCCATGGCGGTTACTCATATTCAGCTGCATATTCACACGCTGGCCATCTGCCAGGCCCATATAGATCTGTCCATCTGTATACATTGTTGTCCCTCATCCTCTCTTTTCTATCTCAGACTTCCTGCTGCCCCATCCCGCGGGGATATCAATAGATGATATCTTCTACGACTTTTTGAAACGTTTCTTCCCCGTCATATGCTCCACTTTCAGGCAGAATATCTCCGTCATGGCTGGCTACGACTTCCGGTCGGAATACGAAATTCTCCGTTCTGTCAGGATAGTACTGCTTCATCAGAAGATTCAATGCTTTCTGTTTTTCCGCATCCGACAGGATCTCTATAGTTCCCTGACCGATCACGCTCTCATATTCCATGGTGCACTGACAGCCGTCTTCCTTCTCCGACAGCACCAGTCTGTGGGAGCAATCCATCTCGAAGCTTGCCCTGGCATCCTTACGGATCAAGTCATATTTTTTTCCTTCTTTTGCCCCGTGAAAATAGAGTGTCACTCTGCCGTCCGTCTCTTCCATTCCGAAATTCAACGGCAGAAGATACGGATAGCCATGCTCATCATTCAGTGCAAGTCTGCACACATCACACCTCTTCATGACATCTGTCATTTCCGAAAATTCTGTAATCTCACGATCGTTACGACGCATTGTATTCCTCCTGTGCTGCATTTTGTTTTTCTGTCAATATCTGTTCGCCCGACAGGCTTTGCGGCATATAAATGCCGGGTAAGCCATCATTGGAATTTCATATACTCTTTCACAGATATATTTACTATAGCGCATAAACAAGATATAATGCAACTATATCCTTCCGTAAGGAATTTTGAAAGGAGTTTTATTTTGCAAAACAAAGGATCCCATTGTTCTATTTTCCCACCGGATCTCAGTGCTCTGACGCTGCATATCCTCGCTATGGCGTTCATGTTCTGTGATCACCTGTGGGCTACCCTCGCCGGAGATGCCTGGTGGCTGACCGGCATCGGCAGACTGGCATTTCCCATGTTCGCCTTTTTCCTGGTGGAAGGCTTCTTCCATACCCATGATAAGAAAAAATATTGCATGCGCCTGCTTCTTCTGGCCATTCTGTCTGAGCTTCCCATCAATCTGATGTACAGCGGGCTGTTATTCTATCCATTTCATCAGAACGTGATCTGGACACTGCTCACAGGCTTCCTGTGTATCTGGGCAATGGATACCCTACGGAAAAAATGTCCGGTCTGGCTGTGGATTCCGGCGATTCTGCTGCTATCTGCAATAGGCTACGTGCTGGCAACCCTCCTCATGTTCGACTATTACGGGGAAGGCGTTCTGACCGTTATCGTATTCTATCTCTTCCATGGGAAAAAATGGTGGCAGCTTGCCGGACAATTTGCCGGGCTCTACTGGATCAATGTCATGCTGTTGGCAGGAATGCAGCTTCCATTACAGCTTTTCGGTCATGCCTTCGAAATTTCAGAACAGGGGCTGGCGCTGTTGTGTCTGCCGCTTCTGTGGTGCTACCATGGACGCCAGGGCGCGCATAACCGCAAGATCCAGCTTGCCTGCTATGCCTTTTATCCGGCACACATGCTGGTACTGGGGATTCTGTCAAAGCTGATTTTTAGTTAAAACGATAGTGCTGACAGAAAGTCTATTCCCTGAAATAGAAAGACTCCCGATGGAATCATTCCACCGGGAGTTCTATATTTTTACTCTAAATTTCTAAATTAGTACTGCTTCACCTGTTCTTCGCCGTTCATGACACGCAGAGCCCCCTGAGCCAGAGCTAACAGCTCGTCCTCACCGGGATATACGGTCACCGGAGCGATCCAGCCGCATCTCTCTTTCAGCTTAGCCACTACATCCTCACCATAAGCAATACCGCCGGTGATAACGATCTGGTCTACCTTGCCGTTCAGCACACAAGCCATAGCACCGATATCCTTGGCTACCTGTAACAGGAATGCCTGCTTCACCTCAGCTGCCTTGGCATCGCCTTCATTGGCACGCTTAGTAACTTCACGCATATCGTTGGTACCCAGGTAAGAATTCAGGCCGCCCTTGCCGATCAGCTTTGCACTGATCTCTTTCTCAGTATATTTTCCGGAGAAGCACATTTTTACCAGTGCTGCACAGGGTACACCGCCTGCACGCTCCGGAGAGAATGCACCGTCACCGTCAAATGCACTGAATACGTCTACAACCTTGCCGTCCTCATGTGCGCCTACGGATACACCGCCGCCCATGTGCACGACTACCAGACGTAAGGACTCATAAGGCTTGCCGGCCTCTTTTGCATATCTCTTGGCAACTGCCTTCTGGTTCAGGGCATGGAAGATACTTCCTCTGGGGATCTCTTCCAGACCGGAATATCTTGCGATTGGCATCAGCTCATCTACTACAACGGGGTCTACGATGTAAGAGGGAACGCCGATCTCATCACCGATCTCTCTTGCCAGAATACCGCCTAAGTTAGAAGCATGCTGACCCTGTACACCTACTTTTAAATCCTCCAGCAGATCATCGGTTACCGCATAGGTACCACTGGGGATGGGCTTTAACAGACCGCCACGTCCTACGATCACGTTGAAGCTCTTCAGATCGCAGTTCTTCTCTGCCAGCAGATCGGTAATGATCTTCTTACGGAAATCCTTCTGTTCGAAAATAGTATCGTATTTGGAGATCTCCTCGGTAGAATGTCTCAGGGTTTCTTCAAATAATAAGTTCTCATCCTCAAATACACCGATCTTGGTGGAGGTGGAACCGGGGTTGATGATCAGACTCTTGATTGCCATTATGTGTTTCCTCCTATATTCACTCTTATATTCGCTCTTATGCTTTACCGCTTTGTCCACTACAGCATCTATACCTGCCGACAGCAGTTCTCCCGCAGCTTCCACAGCGACTTCGATCACGATATCCATAGCTTATTTCTGATTCTTTTTCATCTCTTCTGCTACAACTGCAGCCAGTGCCAGGGAGTATACCTTGGTCTCGAAGGTATCGGAACGGCTGGTCAGGACTACGGGTACCTTGGTACCGGTCAGGATGCATCCGTTCTTTACTTTTACCATATGTACGATTGCTTTGTATACCAGGTTGCCGGCATGGATATCCGGGAACAGCAATACATCTGCATCACCCTGGATCTTACGTTCGGTTGCGCCCTTATGCTTGGCTGCCTCGGGATCGATTGCCAGATCAAGAGACAGCGGGCCGTCTACGATACAGCCGGGGATCTGTCCTTCTTCACACATCTTAGTCAGTTCTGCCGCATCTACGGTAACGGGCATCTTGGGATTTACAACCTCAACTGCTGCTAAAGGTGCTACCTTAGGCTCTGCAACGCCGCAGGCATTACATACCGGAATGGTGTTCTTGATGATCTGAACCTTCTCCTCCAGTGTAGGATAGGTCATGAATGCAACATCGGTCAGGAACAGAAGTCTGTCAATGCCGGGAATCTCAAATACACATACATGAGACAGGGTTCCACCGGTACGAAGGCCTACTTCTTTGTTCAGTACGCTCTTTAAGAAGTTCTTGGAGTCGATCAGGCCCTTCATATACATATCTGCACGGCCGTCATGTGCCAGCTTTACAGCTTTCAGGGAAGCTTCGATCATATCCGGCTCATTGATGATCTCATAATCGGAGAGGTCCATATTCAGTCCGGCTGCAATCTCACGGATCTTTGCCTCATCACCTACCAGGATTGCATCTGCAATGCCCAGTCTCTTGGCCTCATGTACAGCTTCCAGTACTGCACTGTCCTGTGCTACGGAGACTGCGACGGTCTTCTTCCCACACTCTTTTACTTTTGCTACGATGTCATCAAAATTCATTTTCTTCCATTCCTTTCCGCCCCTCGTGGGCTCCAAGTATGAATACATTCCACACATTATTCGCAAAATCGCACGATAAATCGTGCTTTCGCTGCTGCGCAGCTATTTTTGCTCATATGTGTGGCGGTGACTCTATTCGAGTCACCTAAAATCAAGCAAAACTGCTTTTTACATGCAAGCATGACAAAGCAGTCCCGCTTGATTTCATTGTCTTCCGAATAGTCACTCTAATCGTTAAAATAATAACACACTGGAATACAAAAATCAAGCTACTATGACAAATATAGCCACCTCTAAATGAGGTGGCTGATATCTGCCAGGGTCGGTACGCAGGCGTACAGACATTTTTTTAATTTTTCATCTGGCTGTGTCTGATCCGGCACCATCACGACCTTACAGCCGGCGCGGTAAGCACTCATGACTCCGTTGGGAGAATCCTCCACGGCCATGCACTCTTCCGGTGCCAGTCCCAGCTGCCTGCAGGCATAGAGATAAATATCCGGGGACGGCTTACCTTCTGCTACCATAGTGGCCGAAATCAGTTTCTCAAAATACGGCCGAAGTCCTGCCATCGCCAGATATTTTTCCGTCCGCTCCAGATCCGTCGCTGTGGCAACCGCTGCGGTGATATGCCTTTTTTTCAGATCTTCCAGAAGCTCCACGGCACCGGGCTTGCATTTGATGCCATCCCGGTCCAGTGTTTCTTCCATCATCTCTTTTCGTTTGTCACGCACCACATAATAGTCAAAATCTTCACCGTACCAGTCCTTGAGCTGTCTGGGAGCAAAGGGGCGTCCCAGGCTGCGCATCGTAAGTGCCTGCTCATCTGTCATGGTATACCCACAGGCTGCCAGTGCCTTCGGCCAGAAAATACGGTAATATTTTTCGGTATCGATCAGCGTACCGTCCATGTCAAATAAAACTGCCTGAATCATTGTTATTCCTCTGCGTCAGCCGTCTGTCCGGCATCTTCTGCTGCATCCGTTTTGCCACTCTGGTCCTCGTCAGCTTTTCCGGCTTTCCGGTCACGTTTTACCGCCTTGCGCGTCTTCCGGCGTTTTGCCGCTTTTTTCCCTAACAATACGATCAACAGGATCACGACTGCACCACCGACGATGCAAAGTACGATCAGCAGTGTATGACTGCCCTCGGCCTCTACCGTGCGGAAGCTGCCGGGCACTTCCATGGTAAACTGTCTATAGCTGCCGATCACAGTTGATTCCACTTCCGTGTACTCTCCATCCTGTGCTACCTCTATGACAGTGTTATCCGCATCCTCACAGTAGACACGCAAGGTTGCTTCTCCGGTATAGTCCGGTGCATCCTCTTCCATGGAATTGGTCATGGATACTGTATAAGTATTTCCCTCTACCTGCAGATGCAATGCTGCATTGGGATAGAAGTTGCCTTCTGCCATAACCAGTGCCTTATTGTTATCGTTTTTCTCTGCGGAAGCAATGGATGCGGTCCATTCCTCATACTCTGCTTCCAGCACTTTATTACCGGTAATATCACTGAAATCATAATCCGGCCATACACCGTAATAGCCATCCTTCTCCGGTACTTCCGGAATCTGGTCTGCCGACAGATAATCCCCGTAACCGCATTTATAGGAAGCCACTTCTACACCATCCGCCTGGAAGGTAATGGTAAACTGTGAGAAAGCGTCCGGAACGTCTTTGCTGCAGAATTCCTGGTAGGACAACGGGGTAGCGCCGCCCTGATAACCAATGCCGTCTACGCCACCGGCTCCGCCTTCCACATAATAGTTGCCATACAGAGTTCCATCATCACTGACTTTTCCGGCAATGCTGCCCTGGCCTTCGCCGGACATATCCAGATCATTGTACGCATAGCTGTAGAAAATATCACAGCCTTCTCCGGCAATACCTCCGATATTATTTTTACCGGTGATCCTGCCCATGCTGTAACAGCTGCGGATCGCATAGCTGGCAGATCCGGCAATTCCTCCCACATAGCTGCCTCCGGTACTCTCTACGGGTGCATAAGACTCACAGGAAATGACTGCGCCATATTCTGCTTTACCGACCACACCGCCGACATAGTCTTTTTTACCGGTCACGTCTCCAAGGTTGCGGCTGTCTCTGATGACTGCCTTGACCGTCTGCTCCACATCGAAACTCTCCGTTCCGGTTAAAGTGATATCGTCCTCAGGGTCAAAATCGTATTCCGTTGCCACCTGTCCAACGATACCGCCCACATTCGTATCGGCTTCCACCGTACCGCGGTTCACACATAAGGTGACCTTTCCCTTCTGGAAGCTGGAAGTATCATAGCGCGCTTCTTCGGTTCCTTCCGGTTCTGCGGTGTCATCCTCCGCATCGGGATCTCCGGGGTTCACCTCTTCCTTGCTGGCTGACTCATCCGAAGTATCTTCTACAGAAATTCCTTCATACCGGAAGAGATCATCCCGGATTTCGCTGACCAGATTCCTCAGAACTCTGGCCTGATCCATCAGCTCATCCATGTGGGCACTGGTGCTGTCTGTCCCGGCTTCCAGTACATCCCCCAACTGACCCAACTGGTCAAAAGCCTTGTCGAGCCTGTCATTCAGTGTATCCAGATTATCTTTGATACCGCCACTGCGATCCGTGGAAGCATTCGTCATGTTATCCAGATGCTTGGTGGCATTCTCTCCGAATTTTTTCAGTGCCGATTTATAGCTCTCCGTATCGTCCGGTACGGTGATGGTAATGTTTCCGCCACTGACGTCATGATCGCCATCGCCACCCCAGTTACCATTCCAAATATCATTTCCACTGATGGTAACGTCATGACTGTTGCCGTTATTCTTGTCATTATCCGCCTGCTTGTTCAGATCGTCATTCAGGACTTTCAGATCGTTGCTGACGCCGTTCAGCTCTTGATTGTAAATATGCCACAGATCATGAGCGGTCCCGGTCAGAGAACTTCCCGCATTGTTGGCATCTTTCAGGTTCGAACTGATACTCTTGGCAATACTGGATGCCTGTTTGCTATAGCTGCTCACATCTTTCTGGGTGGCATCCAACATATCCAGGAATTTGTCTGTCTCCGTATCCAGTTCCTTCAGCTTGTCACTGAGATACTGGATTTCCAGGAACGGCTCCATCTGACCCACGATACCGCCCACATCTTTTCTGCCCTGCACATATCCGGTGTTGGTGCAGTTCTGCAGATAGCCCTGATGCAGTCTGCCTACGATACCTCCGGTATTGTAGCCTACGTGCTGGTAGCCGATGGCACCGGAATTGGAGCAATAATAAATCTTACCATCCGAAATACCTGCGATACCGCCGGTGTCCGTATGAGCTGCCACATTGGAGGTACTGTTGATCTGCTCCAGATTGTCCATGGTGATATCTTCCAGATCATAAGTCACTTCCGTGCTGTACGTATTGATATTGCCATTGTTGCTGCAGTTATTCAGAATACCGTGGTTGTTGCCCACAATACCGCCTGCGGAATGATTGCCGATCACATTTCCGGAGGATTCACACCGACGGATCTCTCCGCTCTCGGCATTGACTCCGGCAATACCGCCGACATCCGTATCACCGACCACATTTCCGGTAAATTTACAATTTTCAATGCTGCCATAGTTCACACCGACGATACCGCCGACCTGATCCTGACTTCCAGAGGGAGATACTTCCCCCGTGACCGTAAGGTTGCGGACTTTTGCTCCCTCCTGCACATAGCGGAACAATCCCACTGCCGAACCGTCTCCGGTCAGTTTCACATTGGAAATAGTAAAACCGCTGCCGTCAAAGATTCCTGCAAACGTAGGAATACTGAGTTCACCTGTCATGCTCAGAACAATGTCGTTCTGCAGCACTACTTTTTTATCTCTGGACCAACTGTCCAGTACACAGTTCTCCACCAGTTTCCGCAGATCCTCCTCCGTGCTGATCTCTATGACTGCATAATCCTGCTCCTTTATCGTGCTGCTATAACCGCTGCCGCCTCTGTACTGCTCATAGGTCAAAGTTTCTGCTGCATAGGCGGTGGCCGGTGTCTGCAGGATCAATGCTGCTCCCAGCAGGAAACATAATAATCTCTTACTGTTCATCTTCTGTTCCCTCGCTTTCTGCTGTTTTTTCTTTATCCGAAGCTTTCTTATCCGCAGCTTCTGTATCTGCTCCGGTTGCTTTCTGTCCGGCTGTCTCATCCTCCGGCAGCTCCTGGGCTTCCAGTCTGGGATAGTTTTCTTCCGGGGCATCGTCCCGCTCCTCCATCGTCACGGTATCCTTGGGACGCACCACCGCACCCATCTCACCATCAATGACACCGATGAAATCACCCTCCAACACACCATTGACATAACCCTTGATGTGACCGTTCATACGGATTCTTCCGGCGGAGGGCAAGGGCTTTGCCAGATCCCGTTTCAGTGTAAATGCTGTCTTCTGAATAATGATATCTCCGATCAGCAGTGTCTGCGGCAATGCCAGCAGTACCAACAAAATAGATGTCAGAGTACCACGACCAAGAGCCAGTCCGATGGCCGCTACCGCTGCATTGGAAGATACATAGCTGATAATAAATCCCGCAGATACCAGCATGGATCCGCTGGTAACAATGGTAGGGAACGCCTGGTTCAGTGCTTCGATGGCGGCTTCCTTGATCGGCATATAGGTCTTCAGATCCATGTAACGGCTGGTGATAACGATAGCGTAGTCGATCGTTGCACCCATCTGGATCGCAGATACTACCAGATATCCCAGGAAATATACATTTTCATTCAACAGATACGGCAATGAGAAGTTCATCCAGATACTACCCTGAATCGTTACAACCAACAGTACCGGCAGACCGGCGGACTGGAAGGTGAACAGCAGGATGATCATAACGAACAATGCTGTCAGCACCGTGATGATCGTATTATCCGTTGCGAAGGAATCGCCCAGATCCTTATCACTGGTGGCGTTACCGACTAGCAGAATGTCATCTATATTATAGAACTTTGCCACGGTATTACGGATCTGATCCAGTGCTGCTGTGGTCTCTTCTCCCTCATAAGGAACATTCAATTCCAGAACAAATCGGGAATTGTCTTCGCCCAGCAGCTGATCTTTCGCAATACAGATCTGGGAATAAGCATCCGTCAGAGTTTCTTCCAGATCATCGTCCAGTGTGATGTTGCCGCTTTCTTTCTGATCATAAATGAACAGGAACATATCAATAAACGGAACTTCGTATTCACTGACGCCACTGACCAGCGCACCATAATCGCTCTGATCCAGTGCATATGCCGAATACAACATATCCGCCACTTCAATATCCAGATCGATCAGTTCCGCAAACTGCCTGGGGGTCAGCTTATCCGTCAGCATATAGCCGTCCATGGCCTCGATATTGCCAAGTCCCTGACAGGATTTCACCACATCCAGCTTTTCCAGAGCTTTCAGTGTCTGTGCCTCTTTTTCATAATCACCGTTCGGCACAATGACCGCCAGCTGGTTCACCATGCCGAATTCCTTATTTACCATGCTGACGGAGAATTTATTATCACTCATAGTACTGGATTCCAGAGTGTTGGTATCGTACACGTAGTTTGCCTTATTGGACAGGAAAAATGCTATAATAACACCTACGATCAGAATAGGCGGTATAATGTAGCGGGTAGCCACACAAAACTTACCGACTGCTGTGATCTTCGGAACGAAGCTCTTGTGATGGGTGTTGTCGATGGCCTTGGAAAAGGTCAACAACAGTCCGGGCATCAGGAAGAATACGGCCACCATACTGAAAATAATGGATTTTGCCAGAATGATACCCATATCATAACCAATTCTAAACTGCATGAACATCATGGCTACCATACCGGAGATGGTGGTCAGGGAACTGGAGGAAATCTCCGGGATTGCCTTACTCAAAGCAACAATCACAGCCTCTCTGGCATCCTTGTCCTCATGTTCTTCCATAAAACGGTGGGCCAGAATGATGGCATAGTCTACCGCCAGACCTAACTGCAGTACCACCGCGATGGAGTTCGTAACAAAACTGATGGTTCCGAACCAGTAGTTCGTACCTTTGTTCAAAATAGCTGCCACAATAAATGTAGTCAGATAAACCGGGATTTCCGCATAAGTCGTAGAGGTAAATAACAATACGGCTACGATAACCACTGCTGCCAACAACAGAATGACGATCATATCATTATTCAAGTCATCCGCGTCACGCTCTTCCTGACCGATATCGGAAGAATAGTAAACATCATAATCGGACAATGCATCCAATACTTCATCCAGATGCTGCTGTGTAGCTTCCGTGTCTGCTTCCTCATCAAAAGTGACAGACAATAAAGCCTCCATGTCATGATAATGATCCTCGGTGTCATCGAAATCCAACATGCTGACACCGTCCATCTCCTCCACCTGATCTGCCAGTTTCTGTGCCTCGTCAAACGTCACGTTACAGATCAGGATCCGGGCGGAGCCATACGTGGTAAATTCCGAATCCATCAGATCCAGTCCCCTTCTGGTCTCTGTTGTGTCCGGCAAATAAGTGGTCAGATCGTTATTAACCTTGACTCTGTTCATGGATAATACGCAAAATATGCATAAAACAATAAAGATCAGATAAAATCCTTTTCGTTTGTCTACAATGAGCGTGGCAAGTTTCATCATAAAGGAATTATCTTTTTTGTCTTTTTCTGCGTTGTCTGCCATAGTTCCCTCCTGCTTTTTCTCTCTTTGTACCCTTGTTTATGTATTTGATTTTATACACCTCTAGTTTAAAATGTTTTTGAACATCTGTAAAGACTTACTACAAAGATGAGAAATTGTATTAATGTCATTTAATGAACTTGTGTTGATTTTCTGCCACATGCAAAATATAATAATGGGGAAGAAAAAGCAAGCTACAGATTTTTTGTGATTGTTTATTTTTAGACATTTTCGCGATGTTCGTCTATTATTTTAGAAAAAATTCAGATTTGTATTACATATAGGAAATGATTTCTTCTTTTCCCGGAAAGGCTGGTGGATTGTCTTATGGAAAAAATGGATCGCCGTGTGCGCAAGACAAGAGCTCTCTTATTACAGGGGCTGGTAAAAATGTTAGAAACCCATGATATTCAGGATATCTCCGTCAAGGAGCTGACTGAACTGGTGGATATCAACCGCGGAACCTTTTATCTGCATTATGATGATATCTACGATATGCTCCATAAAATCGAGGATGAAATGTTCCTGGAATTTAATGAAATCATGGAGCAGAAACCGGTCGTTACCAATTCTCTGGCCTCTCAGGGGCCGTTGTTGGAATTCTTCCATTTTCTGGACCGAAACAGGGATCTGGCCAAGGTCATGATCGGCCCTCATGGGGATCTGGCTTTCGTCAATCGTCTGAAAGATCAGATTGAAAAGCGCACCCTCCAGGTTCTGGAAAGTGCGCAATCCGATGCCAACTATAAATATCTCTGCTCCTTCATCATCACCGGCTGTGTCGGTGTCGTAGAGACCTGGCTGAAAGAATCCAATCCCCAGTCTCCGGAAGAAATGGCAGAAATTCTGGGAACCATGCTCTTACGTCAGCTTAATTTTGCTCCGGAACCTGCATAGGCTGTGTCGACTCCGGCACGCCTACGCTCAATGAAGTCACTGTCTCACCATCCAGGAAGAAGGATACGGTATCGCCTACCTGAAGTTCATCCAGAGTGGCATCTTCTCCGTCAATCGTAATGATCGTATCGTCATTGACTGTGATAGTCATAGTATCTCCGCTGAGAGTTAAGGTCATCTCATCTAGCATGTCTTTCTCAGGTTTCTGACCGTTCGGTGTTTCTCCGTTGGGGGCGCTGCCATTGCCATCAGAAGTCTGGCCGTTCGGCTTTTCTCCGCTGGGAGCTTCGCCGGTAGGGGCTTCACCATTGGGCGCGCCACCGTTGCCGTCAGGAGCCTGGCCATCCGGCTTTTCTCCGCTGGGTGCCTCACCAACAGGTGCTTCACCCTCCGGAGCTTCCGGCTTCTCTGCCAGTGCGATGGAGATCACATTGCCGTCAATCGCTGTAATCTGACCAAGATAAGATTCTACCTTCTCTTCACTGCTCTCTACAGTATTCTGCTCCGTCGTACTCTCCGATGCGATCGTCTCTTTATTTTCCGATGCTTCCGTGCTTGCTGCACTCGCAGTGGTTGATCCGCCACAGGCTGTAAATCCTGTCATCACCATAGCAGCTGTCAACACTGCACACATTACCTTTGTATTCACCTGGGGTAAATTCCATCTTCTCATATTCTCATTCCTCCTGTTCCATTAAAAATCTTGTGAACATTTCTTTCCCCTTATCTGCCTCTTATGATAAAGGACATCTGCGAAGGAATTGTGAGAAAAATGTGGTGATTCTGTGAACTTTTCACGCATGACACATTTGTCATATGTACAGTGTTGGCAGTGTCAGATCATGTGTCGATTTTGCTGTTTTGTTGTAAATATTCAAGGAACGCGGTACAGCCTTCCAGAACGTCATCGTAGGTCGTCCCAAACTCTCCCGTGTACCATGGATCCGAAATATCCCGTTCCGATCCCGCATAGGAAAGTAGCTTCGCTACTTTCCCCTCCGGATCTCCCCCGAATATCCGCAGCATGTTGCGGATATTCGCACCATCCATACCAATCAGATAATCATATTCCGCATAATCCGCTCTCGTCACCTGTCTGGCCCGCTTCCCCTCACAGGAGATCCCATGCCTCGCCAGCTCCGCCTTCGCCGGCGGATACACCGGATTCCCGATGCCGTTCCAGATTTCCTCTGTGCTGGTGGCCGCGGAGGCGATCTGGAAGCGGGCGGTGAGTCCGGCATCGGATACTAATTTTTTCATTACGAATTCCGCCATGGGGGAACGACAGATGTTGCCATGGCAGATGAAAAGGACTTTTATCATAGTTATTGTTTACTCCTTTTTGTCCGGAAACACCCTGTTTTGCGAGGTTTTCTGGGGTTATGGTAAAATGCTGTGAAATTACAGATTGTGGCAAATCAGGGCAGAACTTAGCAAGTTGTTACTACCTGTTAGTAGTAAAATGAAAAAGATTACTACTAAGGATTTTGTTTTTTATTCCTATATAATCGTACCAAAAACAAAATATTAGCCGCAGCCAAATGCAATGCATAATCGGTGTATTCGTCTGATATAGTAATAATCTGATTTCCTTGTCCATGTCCAGCTACTTTATTTCTTACAACAGGTAATCCTGTTTCCAATGTTTTTCTTATACTTGTCAAATGCGCATTCATATAGCTTGGATAAAAGCCATTGTTCTCTAAAATTGTAATAAGTTTCTGCGCAGTGTCCTTGTTTTTATCATATGCATATCCTTGTTTATCACAAATAATTTTCATTGTGCTTTCAAACGCTTTCCCTGCCTCTAATATTGCATTTTTATTATCACCTTTTCGTCTTCTTTCATAAGCATTTCTGATTTCATCTTCAGCACCTTCGAAGCCTTCTTCAAACAATAATTTTAAAGCTGGTTTCACAGCTGTTTTATGCAAAAAAGTACTATCAATAGTAATAATCTGTGAATTGGCAAACTCATACCCCAAATTATGCTGTTTAAATCGATAATTCAACTCAACAATCGCATCATTTATTGCCCCATCTGCATCATAATCATATTGGTATTCTGGTTTCATAGTACGTAGCTTTTTATCAGTCAAGTAAAAGAAATAATCTATTGCATCCAAAAAGTCACTATCATCACAATCTGTAAAATATTCTTCTATACTGGATTTTCCATAACCATTTTGCATTTTACCATATCCCATGCCTTTCAATCCCTTTTCTCTGCAAAAATTTTCCTCGAAAATATCCCACAAATTTTCATCATATGTTGAATATGGATCTAAAACATCTTCTAAAATATAAAAAACCTGATTTCTAAAAGCTTGTGGAAAACTATTATATGTAAACACTTCCGGTTCTCCGTCTGCATTCTTAATTCTTTTTGATAATAATTCGTACATACCTTCTCCTTTATAATCTATTTTTTATTACTTCCTCACGTTTCATTACCGTTGATACATTTTCTCCATGTTTCACAGATTGCAAATCATCATGCAAAGACTTATGTGCCAATATGTTTAATTTATCAAACGGAGCTACTTGACATCCATCTAAATAATTTGCAGTCCTCAAATTTGCCTTAGCCATAACATCCATATTTTTATTAAGTTCTCTCAAATCTATATTAAAATCTCCATATATCTTCTCGTCATACGAAGGTGAAAAAATTACCGTTCTTTCTATATGCACTTGCTCCCCCGTAACACCTTTCTTATATTGAATATCAATATTTATTTTAGGAAAAGCACTTGAACAAATTGTTGCACCCCAAAAAGCAATTCGCCCTTGTGTTGATTCATTGGGGTATAGCTCAATTTCTTTACCAAATAGAGCATCTAACTCTAATTCGTTTCTATCACCATTATTCTCAAGCTTTTTTATTTCTATTAATACATCCTTTGCAGCACTTCTACCGGTATTAGTAACCCTTAAATATAATTCATCTTTCAATTCGAACAATTTAAAAGATAATAAAGGGTCTAGGCTCTTTAAATATTGTTTACTATTTTTTTGATTATAATATATTGATACAATAACAGTACTCAAAGATATAAATGCTGCAATAATTGAAATTACAGTCTGTATAGTAATTTTATCCATGTATATCACTCTCCTTAAAACATAATCTTCCTGACAATTATTTACACATATATTATATCGTCATTTTCACTTCTTTTCCACAGAACCCCCTAGTCTAAGCCAGAGCGTCATCCCTCTTCCATATTAAATTACCTTGAACATCTTCCGTTCAACTTCTGTTCAACTTCTGCCTGCGCATTTCTAAACTCTTCCATTCGTTTCAATTCTTCCTCAGCATCATCAAACCCAATATGCGTATACACATTCATTGTGACTGATATACTCTGTATTACTAATTATTATCTTTTTATATCTTATTACTTGCATATTCTCACAGCATCTTGACACTTATCCATTAGACACACACTTATAAAAAGGAAGTAAATTTATTACACGCAATGATTCAAAACATATCAATCATAATTCAATTTACCCTCCAAAATTGACCACCTAACGCTTTTATGCATAAACGTTGGATTTGCTCCAAATGGTGTTTTAATCATAGTTGAATCCTCTCACGTAACTTATTACCCAAACTTCAACTGCAATCCCTCAAACAAATCCCCAATAGTACAACTCAGATGCTCGTCCGACTCCGGAAGTGCATACTTGGCAATCTCATACTCCGGATTCAGCTCCAGCTTCTTTATCAGTGCTCCGGTATTTACTGCATCGTCCATTCCATCATGGAATCTGCCTTCCGGCTCTATCTCTGCACTTTCAAGTGCATCCTCCAGGCTGTAGCACCTGTCTAAATCAAATCGCTTCTTAAACACATCCTGGTAATCAATCCAGCGGTCTGCTTTCATAAAGTCATCTATCTTTGCGCTCTCTATATTCTTTGCTTTTATCTCATGCAGTATCTGCGTTCTGTCAGAGTCACTCCAGGCATAAACCTTGTACTCCCTGTCTCCAAGCCAGTCTGTCAGATGCTCAAGTGCCTCTGTCAGCTTCGGAGCCTGTTTGATATCGCGGTTTTTTATGCCTGTCATGCTCTCTATGAAATTGTCCAGCACGCCGTATTCAGGATTTACATACTCGCAAATTGTGGCTATTCTGTTGAATCCTTCATCTAAGAGAACTGCGCCAATCTGTATTATTTCACTGGCGTATTTATATGTTTTTCTATAGAGCTTCTTTACCCTGCACATTTCCAAATCGATTACCAGATAATGCATATGTACCTCCTCAGTGTCCTGCTTATTATTTTACCACATAGTACTTGAGTCATACAGTCTTTTTAGAGATTTTCATCTTTTACTTTATCTTCCTCTATCATCACCGGCTTGTCCTTACCATCACTGATTACTTTGCAAATCACTCCGCCGTCTGTCACAAACACAATCTTTCCTTTTGCCTTACCACCGATTTTGTCATACAGTCTGCCTGCACTCATTGACTCACCCTTCACGGTGTATGGGCTGTTGGCTACGTAGCCTACCTTGCCAAGTCCTTTTATCTTTACCTGTATTGCTTCGCTGTCATACTCATTGTCCGGCTCCTTGACCAGCTTGACCTTCATGCCTTTTTCCATGAAGTCGCTTCCGTAATAATGGTTGCATCCTGCTATTGTAAAATACATTTCTTTCATTGTCGTGTCCTCCTGTCTTTTTTACCACTCTTCATAATCCTCATCCATTGCATCATCTACACCAGCCGCATAGTCATCATCACTGTCGTACCTGTCATAATCATAGTCACCATTCATATAGATATCATCATATCCTTCATCATATGAATCATAAGAACTCGAGCTGCTGTGATATGATGAACTACCTGTTGATCCGCCTGAATAGCTTCCGCTATTGTCATCGCCATATGCATTTGATGATGAACCTGCTGAGCCTGAGCTGCTATTATATGATTTATTCGAATAAGATAAGCTACTGCTTGATGAACTGTTTCCTGATAAGCTGCTTCCGGATGATGTATATCCTCCCGAATACGGCTTATGCAAGTAGCAGTAACTGCTGTTTTGGGTCTGTTCATTATTACATCCCGGCTTTATGCATTTGGGTGTACTCTCTTCCATAGCATTACCAATAAACGCAAATATGGCTATTACAGCAATTACTACGAACACATTCATGCCAAAAGCTGAGTCGCTGTTATATGAACTGTGATTAGTATTTGAATTATTATCATTAGTGCACTCCTTGTAAATCATATACTCTAAATAATCGTCCTGCCTGTCATTTTTTCCGTTGTGGTTCCAGTCGTACATTGCCATAGGTATTACCTCCTGATATTATACCGGTCCGTCGATTTTACATTCATCATAATACTTGCACAGCATACATAAGCTGTTGCAGTGTTTTGAATGATGCAGTGTCCTTTTTATCCAGTAAATAAATTTTTCCATTTTGTCCTGTCCTCCTGTTTTTCGTAAATTAAATGCTTGTTTCTTATGATGGCTATAGCTTAGCATTTTACGAGTCCCAAAGTATGCCCTCGCACGTCGAATCTTTGTTCTTTATTGCAATAAAACTACAAAAAAAGACGCAGAATCTCTCCCACGTCCTCAAATGCATCTGCATTATACTGATACTCAAGCAGACCCCTCTCTTTTTTATGATCCAATCTACAACCTCCTCGATAGAAAATTTATTTCCTTCGAAAATAACTGTATGCATTGCAATCTTTGCTGCCAATTCAACCGGGAAACTATATACTCCCGTTGATATAGAAGGAAATACAATAGACCTGATCCGGCTTGTATTTTCTTATACTTCTTCTATTCTCAATTTCTCGTATCATAATTCCTCTCTATTGTTAAACTTGAATTTTACTTAGAACTCTTTTTCACTGGATCTCCATTCTCATCAATCTCTCCTTCAAGCCATGCCATAATACCAAAGTTACACAACGGACAAGTTATTGTAACCTTCTAATTTACAGTAAGCTTATGCACTTCTTCTTGCAATGCATTCAGATAATTTAATATTTCTTCAAATTCCGGTATCTCCCCATATATCATATTCCTCATTGCATTATAATCTGCCTTTAATGCATCAAGTACACCATCACTTGGCATAAGCTCAATACTATTTAATGTTGCTGTCTCATAATGTGCACTTTTTGCGTAATAGAATTTCTGCTTAAATGCAACATCCTTTTCAAGCAATTCTTTTCTTGCAAAAGCACTTTCTTTCACCCAGGAATTACCTAGATTATAAACATCATATAAATGTCTTGCATATCTTGCTGGTAACACTTTTCCTTCTGGAAAATTTGCTATTTTATGTAATATAGTTAGTTTCTCCCAAAATGTACGCTCTACATCTATGGTCAAAACACTTGTCTCTTTCTGTGTAAATACATCTGGATATTTCTCAGCTGCAAAAGGACTTACTACGGTCTCATGTGATGGCATCCATTCAGCTAATGGACCTATTTCCAATCTTACGCAGGAACGAAGATATTCACTCTCAAAAATCTGTGGATAATAGAAATTAACAACCATTTCATCTTCTGAATCAACTGCTACCCATTCTCCATCCCCTAGTTTTTTCTCCAGTTCTTTATTGAGTTTTGGAACAAATTCATTTTCATAAAACTTTGCCGCCTCTGCATTAATTTGCTTATTGAATTGATCCTGCTTTGTTTTTGACCTTTCACTCCAAGGATTTCCCTCATCAGTAATTATTTTTCTCCAATCCAAAATTAGATCGATATCTTCTGAAAATCTCTCTATTACATGATATGATTTCGAAAGACTCGTTCCACCCTTAAATACAAAAGCTTTTTTATATTGGCAATCATGAAAAAGGTGGTCTAGCATAAAGCATACCCAAAAGTCTTTTTCCACTACATTAGGTAGCATTCCCATTTTTATTGCCGTTGCCTGAAATAGTTCAGTCCTATCTTTTACTGGTAACTTTGCAACTTCTCTCATATTATTCTAAACACACCTTTCTAATTACTTCGTATATCCACTCACTTACGCCAGTTGCCTCTTCAAGAAGCTGTTTCCTTTTATCCTCAGGAACTCTATTCTTCAAGTTGTTAATAACACCTTCATCAATTCGCTCTTTTCCAAGTGTTTTTATAGCCTCTACTACCAATGTTGTTGACTCTGACATAAATGAAATCTGACGGTTGGTCCTATGCTTAAATTCGATATTAACATTATCCCATGCAAATTTTCTATATGGACCATCACTTATATAGGACCATACAACAGGAACCTGCGTTGACAATCCCAGTTTATTTAACGCTACATCTCCACATGGTGCTATTGTCCAATGATATCCTCTTGCAATTGCATAGGCTACTTTTTCCGGATTAGCAGGAACATATTCCTTAAGTAAATTGCTATATACAGGTTTTTCGTAAACTCCATCGATAATTCTTCGAATTGCTTTCTCTTCTACCTGTCTACCTAAACATTTTCGTATTGTTGTAATTGTTGCAATATCAGTAAAATCTGATGTCACAAATACTGCGCCATATTCGGCATCTAATATTCTCTTTTTGATTTCTGCATAAATTCCACTTGCCATAACAACACGCTCCTTAAATTTGTCACGATTATTATACATTTTTCGTGACAAAAAAACAATTCATTTTTTATTTTGATTACTATCTTTCCTTTATTTTCTACGCACTTAAGTGTATTTATTCCCTAAATAACAAAAAGACAACAGCTCGCTTGGCTTTTCCTGTTGTTCTTGCCTTTATTGATTTCTTTATACTCGGTGTTCTCATTCCAAACTTCATCTTAATCGCCTCTGTTGTTTCAAAAAACGCTCCTGCTGCCAAGTACATGGTCAAATTCATCAAGAATATCCGTCATCAGTCCCTTATCAATCCGACTTTTACACTCTGCAATCAGCACAGCAGGGATTCCATAAAATGCTTCTGCAATACTTCCTGTAATGGCTCCAAGTGTATCCGTATCTCCACCAAGTGATACTGCATTACGCACTGCGTCCTCAAAATCCTTTGATTCCAGAAATGCGATGATTGCTTCCGGCACCTCTCTTTCTCTGTTACAATATGAGTATAATTGAATGACATCTTTATATGGTCGCTGTTCGGGCGACACTTTTAAGATAAAAAAGAAACGCCGATACTATAAGTACCGACGTAACTTTACTAATCAATATCTACTTGTAAACTCTTCATAGAAAATACCTTCTTCATCCGCTGTTGTATCCTTATCTATGAATTCCTCCAAGTCTTTTTTCATATTATCAAATACTTCCTGACTATGACTTTTATCACAAAAAGCCGTATGCATCATACATCCATATACACCACATGTAATTGCATCATACCTTTCACATCTTTCCAAGGTTATCCTACACGATTCTTTATATTCCTCATCTACAATAATCGTGCCGCCCTCACTGCCAATAGAATTCGGTTTATATATGTCATTCCACATATCAATCTTGCTCCTATACTCCAAGAATTTCATTCGTATACTTAAATAAGGTCACATTCAGCTGCATGATATCATACTGCTTATCTATAATAGCTTTCTTTACTATCAGATCCACCTTACTACTTGGGCTAAATGCCCAGTCCGCTCTGGCAAGCAAGTCTTTTGACTGTTCCAAATCAAGCTGCAGTGCAATACAAAGTGCCATTACAGTTTTCTTCTTTGGATGATAATTCTGGTCACATTGAATCTTGGAAAAATGCTTTCTGTCAAGGTTTGCCCGTTTCCACACATCCTTATTGTCAAGATGTGCTTCGTCGATCAGCTCAAATAATTTATCATGAAATGAAACGCCAATATTTGCAAGCTGGTCTTCCAAAGAAATGTCTGCTGACAGCATACAAGGCTCTGCTAACCCTGTATCTTCCTCAAGTGGATAGTTATTTTCTGCCTCTCTTTGAAGCATCTCCTCATAGAACGCTTCCTCTGACAATTCTCTCCTGCGAGCACCACTTCTGCTTCGCACCGGATATTCTTTTCTATGACTTTCCCTGACATAATTAGCATCTATGTAAGAATCAATATCACCTCTTGCAATTTTGCCGATATTTGCTCTTTCTACGAGAAGCTTTTCTTTTCCTGCTGCTTCATATATTGCTAAGTCAGTGCCACTTGCGCATATTGGATTTGGATTGGCAGTATTCACAATTACATCTGCTTTTACCTTTGTTATATCGTTGCGGACAATCTTAAATGGCATTGTGGCACCTCCTATTTTCTAATTCTCATCCAATCTGCAATAACATTATCTTCCCCTCTTGTACTTGTACCACAATACCCCGGATGTGCTACAGGATATATATATGTTTCTCCATAAATATAAGGTTCTCCAGTTCCTATAAGTTCAGATACTCTATTGCAGGAAAACTTTTTATCAATCAGAGTTCGTATTACAACCACAGATGTATCAAGCCCCAGACAGATTATGTTTTCCGGCTCTATAATGTCAATCAATGATTTTATTTCAGCTGCATCATTTGCCAATATCTTTCTGGTCATATTTCCAGAATACTTATCTCTGCGATAGCCCAAATTACAATTGCAGAAAAACAAATCTGGATATTTTTTCTTGTCAATTTCATTTTTACCAAGCAGTTCAAAGTATCCGACAATATTTTTATCCGTCTGTGAATCCCTTGCTTCCAAATCTACATTTTCATGAAACATCACATCTATACCATCATTCATCTTACGGACATTTGCAATCGTACCCTTTATCTCTTCCTTTTCAGGCGGTCCAAAATCCTGACCTATCAGCATATATTTAATATGTGGTGTGTTCTTAGCATATATAGGATTTTTTCGATATTTGTTTTTTACATTTTCTATCAGATTGCAATAATCTGCGGATTTTTTAGCATTCATTTTATGCATTCATCTTCTCCCATGTTTTTCCATCCTGCGCCATATTCGTCAGCTTCCTTGTGACTGCCGCTTCATCCTCTGCGATTGCTACTGTAATCAAAATGTTCTCCCAAATGCAAAAAATCCACTATACTAAATCTGTTTCAGTATAGCGGATTCTTTATAAAAATACAATTGATTCAATTTGATTGGCTAATTACTATGACTTTTATCTCGCAAAGGCACTGGCTCCGCCTGCGATACAGCCTCCATCGCAGAGAATGTCTGTGCCGGTCAGATAACTTAACCTCTCATCGATCAGTGCAACATAAAGCGGTGCAATCTCCTCCGGGAGTCCATTTCTCTTGATTGCCGCAAATTTCAGATAGGTGGACGCTTCCTCTTTTTCGAGATTTCCGAGCGGTGTCTCAAAGTTTCCTGGCGTAATACTTAACACCCGGGCATTCTTTCTGGCAAAACGTGCTGCATCCTGCTTTGCAAACCAGATAGTAAAATGCTTACTCATACTGTAGGCGACACCTTCTCTTGTTTTCCGTGGAAACATTTTTATTTTTTTCATCATTTTATCCATAAAAAGCTTCCGGTCTGTACATGCAAGCGGATAAACCCTTTTTGGCATAATAAACGACGGTGCCATGTAAGCAGAAGTGGAACTTGTGTCGATCACACAGCCGCCCTCTGCGATCACTTCAAAAAATGCATCGTTGATATTGACGGTTCCAAGTGCGTTTGCCTGCATGATTTTCTCCGCATCTCCCATATGCGGACTCATTCCGGCAATATGCAGCACGGCCTTTACTGCCCCACATTCTGCAGCATGCCTTGCCAATGCAAAGCAGTGTTCCCTGTCTGAAACGTCACAGCTATACGCTTCTGCTTCGCATCCGTCTTTTCTCAATTCTTCTACTGCACCTGCAAGTTTTTTTTCATTTCGTCCAACTATCATTACATAGTACCCTTTTTTTGCTGCCTCTTTTGCAGCTGCAAAACCGATTCCGGAGCCGCCTCCGGTTACAACACATACTTTTTTCATATCACAAAAATCTCCATTATAAACTTTTTTCCTTTCCACTGCCTTTTATGCAATTTTTCCTTCTGCTCTAAGCCACACTGCCTCATCATGCAATGTCTCCGCATAGCTTCTTGTATGATAGCCCAGTTCCTTTTCTGCCTTGGAATAGTCAAATGCATTATTGCGTTCCAGATTGTAGACAGAAAATGTCGTCATCAATGCTTTCGCACCGGTTTTCGCTGCCTTTTTCTCCATCTGCTTTGCGAGCAGTTTTGCCAATCCGAGCGGCAGATAAAATTTACAGGTGCCACAGTGAAGATCTTTGTCTAACAGTTCACACATTTTCTTTAACGTTACTTCCTCATTTCCAAGAATGTAACATTCGCCTTTTCGTCCTCTATCGGCTGCTGCGATACAGCCCGCTGCAAGGTCACGCACGTCACAGAGGTTAAAACTTCCGCCCATGCCGATCGGCATTTCGCCATTGATGATTTTAATAATGGTTCCTGTAGTCTCCCCCACTGCATAGTCCTGTGGCCCTAAAATACCACTCGGGTGTACGACGCATGCGTTTAATCCTTCCTTTTTCACTGCATCCAAAACAGCCTGTGTTGCCATCGCCTTGGTCTTGCTGTACCAGCCCACGACTTTCTCTGCATCAAACTCATTTACCTCTTTGATCTTCTGTCCCTTTGGAAGTTCCGGAATTGCTCCGGTAGAACTTACGTAGACAAGGTTTTTGCACTCTTTGTGCTCTAAACATTTCTGGATGATATTTTTGGTTCCACCCACATTCACATCCACAAGTTTCTGGTTAAAATCAGGATTGACACTGACCATGCTTGCCACATGGAGCACGATTGTCTCTGTTCCCTCCGGTGCTTTGAAAAAGTTTTCGAGTGAATCGATATCACAGAGATCTCCCTTTACAATCTCTGCCTCTTTTGGAATATATTTGATTGCCGGATCACCATCAAGAACAAATGCTCTTACTTTTTCTCCACGCTCCAACAACTGATGACATACATGACTTCCTAAAAATCCTGCTGCTCCTGTTACTAAATATAATGTTTCGCTCATTTTATGTTTCCTCTCTTTTTTGTAATGATCTGTGTTTCATTCGTTGTCTGTATCATAGAGAGGTTTTGTTTGCGAATTGCTTCTGTTTTGTTTCGGAATTATTAAAATGTGAGATGATTGAGAAAAATGACTGTACTGATACTCCCAAACAGCAGATAAGAATTAAAGATCATATTTCTTTTTCTCTTTCAACAACCGCACAAATTCCTTCGGCATCGGCAGAATGATCTGTAACATGAAAATATTTTTCTCCTGGCTTACTACTAGTGTGCCACCGTATTTTTCTGTCAGATGTTTCATACTCTTCATTCCAAAACCATGATAAGCCCGATTTCTTTTCTTCGTAGAAAGCGGCAGTCCATCCTTAAACTGCAGCTCTTCATCTACATAATTGTTTGTCTGTATACATAAAAAATCATTTTTTGATGAAATTGTAAGACTTACCACACGTTTCTCCACTTCTTCATATTTACTGACCGCCTCGATTGCATTGTCAAGTGCGTTTCCGAGGAGTGCATAAATATCCATTACACTCATAAAATCCAATGGTGCAGCATCTGCAATGCATGTCAGCGTGATCTGGTGTTTCTCACAATAAAGGCTCTTTTCCGAAAGGATCGTATTTAACACTTCATTTTCTGTCTCCACCACATGGTCGTAAATCATAATAGAATCCTCGACTTCCGCAAGATACTGCTGCATATCTTTGGAATCTGCATGCTTTAATGCCTCAAGCTGATGCTTCAGATCGTGACATTTATGATTGATGATCTCAATATTTTCCTTGGAGAGCTGGTACTGCTTCTGCCGCTCGTATAAAAGCTGCTTTACAATCTCTTTTTCCCGGCTTAAGGTGTTGATGCGAAACGCACTGTATTGCACCACCAATACCAGTGTACAGATGAAGAAATCCATGAGTGCACCGAGGTAATTGTTCTCTGTGCCGTTTGCCTGATGCCATCCCCGGAATACACTTTGACAGGTAAATGTTCCAAACAATAAAATAATAAGTAATATAAAAAACAGTCCTATCGTCTCTTTTGTATCCTCATATAATTTTCCATCACAGGCTCTCAACTTTGCCGCAAAAATTCTCATAATAAACATGTACCACAAACCGCAGCTTACCGTACAGATGATGATATATAGTGGAAGATTCGTCTGCAAATAGCTCCACACGCCCAGTGCCAGCACCTCATTTACCACAACGTACTCAATGTGCATCGCCGCATAACCCGAAATTGCGATAAATAAAATATCACTGAAACTTATTTCAAAACACACTTTGATAAAAAACATTGACAGAAACAAAAGCCCGATATACCACACACACGAAACGATACTGGTAATCAATCCATTGCCATAAGCCGCAACCGTCTGCCGGATAAAAATATAAAAAACCGAAATTATGCATAACAACACTTCACCTGCCGCCATGAACGATCCAAATCCTTTTTTCTTTTTTGCAAAATAGTAAGCAAACATGTATTCCGCCAGCAAAAGTTCGATGATATATCTTAATTCTTCAAAAATGTCCAGTCCACTCATGACTGCATACCTCCAATATAACGCGCAAACGCTTCCATAAAATCATTTTTCTTACTTCGGCTTAAGGCAATCTCCTCCCCCGCAACTGTCACGATATTTCCGTTGACGGACTGCACATATTTCAGATTGATCAGATAACCATGACTGCATCTTGCAAAATGATATTTTGCAAACTGCTCCTCCGTCTCTTTCATCACTCCTCTTACCATATATTCCTCTCTTGTCGTATGGTAAATAAGATAATGACTTCTTACCTCTATATAATAAATATCTGAAACTGCAAGATGTATCATTCCGTCTTTTGTACATAATTTCACGTTTGCATCTTCATTTCTTGCAATATAACGCAGAGCTTTCTGTACTTTCATTGCAAAATCTGCATAACTTAACGGCTTTAACACATAATCTACTGCTTCCACCTCATATCCATGGATTGCATACTGTGCCATGTTTGTAATAAACATAATGACAACATTGCTATCCATGTGCCTTAGTTCTTTTGCAGTCTCGATTCCATTTAATCCTGGCATTTCCACATCCAAAAAGACAAGATCATAGTCTTTTGTATAGGACTCCAGAAATTCTGCCGGATTGTGGAACACTCTGGTCTGAATCTCAAAATGATTTTCTGTCACAAACTCTGTTATATATGTTTCAATCAGATCGGTTGCTTTTTTTTCGTCATCTATAATGGCAAATTTCATCGCTTCTTTGTACCTTTCCCCAACGCAATAAAGACATAGAATTTTCTATGCCTTTATTGTAACTTATTTATTTGTTTTCTTCCACTTCAACTGTCACAGCATTTTTTAACCATTTCCGGTATTTCATGTATGCAATGATTGCAAACAATGCCGCACATCCATAAAAGATAATCTGTGTGCTGATATAGGTCAGTCCCCACCAGTCAAATCCTGCACGTGCTGCGATCTCACGTTTTCCCGCTGCATCTGAGATCGTATATAAAATATTTTTGCAGGCAGTCTTCATCGCACTGATTCCCTCATCCGTTGACGCAACCGATGCTTCTACCTCTCTTGCCGCATTACTTAAGATCAGATCCGTTCCTGCCATGATTGCCTTCGTCGGATTCATCCATGTTCCACAGTAATTGTCTGTGACAACCATTCCTTTAAATCCCCACTCTTTTCTGACAACATTTGTCATTAAGCTGTAATTACCACCGCACCATTTTCCTTCAAACCACATATAGGAAGCCATCAGTCCGGTTGCTCCGCCGTCCTTGACTGCCATCTCAAATGGTTTTAAATAAATCTCACGGGCGGTCTGTTCACTCATCCAGCAGTTTTCTTTATTCGTGCGGTTTGCTTCCTGATCGTTGAACGCAAAATGCTTTACATAGACATACAATCCACGGGACAACGCACCCTCTACCATATTGGCACACATCACACCGGACAGATAGCTGTCCTCAGAATAATATTCCGGATTACGTCCACTGAAAGAAGAACGATGCAGGTTCGCGCCTGGTGCATACCAGCCGGAAACTCCAGTTGCATTTCCTTCATTGCCAACCGTCTGTCCATAACGGTTTACAAGCTCCTTATTCCATGTTGATGCAACGACAACCTCACTGCAATAGGAGACACAGACACTCTCACTGTTACCGAGTTCATTCTGTACAAAGTTAGACAGACCATATGGACCATCAATATCCGTTGTCTTTGCTTTTCCAATACTGTCAATTGCTGCTGTTGACCATCCACCGGTTCCAATCAGTGTTATCATATCTTCTACTGACATCTGACTTACGAACTCATTCCATTTTTCATCATCATATGGAATACCTGCCATATCATCCATGGTATACTTTTTGTCTGCTCCTGTCGTAGTATCCCAAAGTTCTCCCTGGTATTCCCCTGCTTCAGATGATTTGTTGATAAGCAAATCGTACATTGAATCTGTTTTTTGCAGTGCGATATCCTCGATTTCACTGAAAATAGTCTCTTTCGCATTTGCAAATCCATCTGCACGTGAAAGTTCCGGGATATCGTTTTTCGCATCTGCAAACTGATTGGATGCCGCCACCTCATCTGAAGAACGCTTATTGTTTTCATTATAAATAATCTGGCTGTCCAATGCATATGCAAAATATTTTTCTGCATCCTGTGTATCAATTGCTGACCAGCTGTGTGCATTCTCACTCAGATAAAATGCATAATCACCTGCATCCAGAACATATGCACCATTTCCGTCTGCTGCTGTCTCGTCATAGGAAGCAATGTCCTCTAACGCAACGCTTAAACTGTAAGTTCCGGTTTCACCCGGCTGTAGCAATGAAGTCTTTTCAAATGCACAGAGCACCACTTTACTCTTCTCTGTTCCACCCGGTGTATAAGGTGTCTCACAATAAAGCTGAATGACATCTTTTCCTGCATAAGTATCTCCGGTGTTGGTCACCTCCACTTCAAAGTTTACGACTCCGTCTTTTTCCTCTGCAGAAGTAATTTTCTGTGCAAATGTAGTATAAGACATTCCATAGCCAAATGGATACTGCACCACACCATCATAGCCATTTCCGTACTCATTGGAAATATTATTCCAGTAACCTTCTGCATCTGCAGTCTCATACCAGCGATATCCTATATAAATTCCTTCAGAATAATTGGAAAAGCCGCCATAAATCTTAGCTGCATCCTCAGCTGAATAGTAATAATTGTAATCAGATGTATAATACGTAGACTGGGTAGTCAGATCATATGCATAAGTGTCTACCAGTCTGCCTGAAGGATTGATTTTCCCGGTAAGTGCCTCGCCCACTGCGGTTGCACCTGCGATTCCAGGACCTCCGATCCAGACAGCTGCCTCTACTCCATATTCTGCCTGATCAATAAAGCCAAGCTCCATCGCATAAGAGGAATTGATAAGAACAGTTGTCTTAAAACCCTTTTCCTTTAATGTTTTTAAGAGATTCTTCTCGTTCTCATTCAGTTCCAGATAGCTCTCTGTGCCATCTTCTCCAAATCCGATACGCGGAAGATCCTGTCCTTCCCCGCCGACACGTCCAATGACTACGATCGCATTCTCGGAGTATTCCTTTAATTTTTCAAAACTGTAATCTCCGGTATACAGGTCTACTGACATTTCGTTGATTGGATAACCGGAAATATCTACTTCGTTCCCTTCATGAACGGAAGTGTCATTATTGGCAGTTGTATTTTTCTCGATATAAGACCAGAGGTCATTATTCACTTCCAGTCCTGCTTCCTCCAACCCTTCTTTGATGGTCACAGCGCCGTTCGCATTTCCTGCGGAAGAACCGGAACCGTTGTAGACCATGTTGGAAGCATGTTCTCCAAACACATTGACTTTTCCTGCAGATAAAGGAAGTGTCTGGTTCTCATTTTTCAATAAGACCAGACCTTCTTCCTCAAGTTCCACATTCATTGCCAATCCGTCTGCATATGTCATTTCTGCTGTCTCTTTATCTGTCGTAGAGCCTTCCATTGCAACCGTAAGCACCGTACTGAAATGTCCTCCAACCGTTGTCATTAAGATTCCAAGGATGAGGAATACCACAGATAAAATCGTAAACAAACGATATTTTGGCTTTTTCATAAGAACCCTCCGCGCTTATTCTGCTTCTGTTGTTTCTACAGCTTCTGTTGTTTCACCATTCTCTGCGCCCTCTACTTCCTCAAAGCTTAAAGCATCTCCGTTTACGATTGCTTTGCAAGGCTGGAATGCTGCAAGAATATCATCTGCAGTCAATCCGTTGTAGTTGTCATCGTTTGTGTAGGTCTCATCAATTGTAAGTCCGTTTGGTCCCCAGAAATCAGCTCCACCTTCACCGCTTGTTGCAGCGAACTGACCTGCCGTCTCCTGTGTCATTGTGAAATGCTCTGGTGTGTCTAACGTATATACGTCTCCATCTGCTGTGCATGTTCCGGTAAATGTATAATCTCTCTTCATGTACATTGTGGTATCTTCACCCGGTGTTCCACACTCATATACAAGTTCTAATGTATACGTATCGCCATCCGGAATAAAGGTATATGTATATCCTGTCACCTGCATCATTGCCTCGGCATAAGAATTTCCAATTGGTGCAAATGGTACATAATTTACAAATTCATCTGCATCATTAAAAAGTAAATCTGTTGTTAAGACTGCTCCTTCTGCTGTCTCTTCTTCGCTTTCTGTCGCTGCAGCCTGTGTTTCTGTCTCCTGTGTCTGGGAACTTTCTGACTGTGCCGGAGTCTCTGCTGCTTTCTCCCCGCCACATGCTGTCATGCCGATTGCCATTGCTGCTACACACATCATTGCCAATACTTTTTTCTTCATCATCTTTTTTTCCTCCAAAAATTCGTTTTCTCTTTTCATCCGTAATGGATTGCTGTGAGATAAACTTATCATTTTTTTTGGAAAATGGAGATTTCTGGCATAAGTCGGCTGTGTGGTGGCATAAGTTGCAGTTACAGCAGCGCATGCCCTTTCTCGCACACTTTTTCCGCCTCATCAAGCTTTGCCTCAATGAGAGGCTTCACTTTCTCTTCTCTCCGCTTTTTCACATTTTTATAAAGAGGATATGCGATTCCCCACAGAAAAAATCCCGGGATTGCGAACAAAATCATCAGCCAGATGATCGGTTTTGCAGCCGTCACAGCGAATACCGAACCCGCCATAAATGCACAGCCTGAAATCCCACTGGTCAGTGCCGCGATCATTGCAAAAGATTCTGTGGAATTTTCGAGCGCCGCAATCTCACTCATGCACGCCTCAAAATGTCTCTGTAACCGTGTCAGTTCCATTTTATTTAAAACTGCCCTGCTCCGCTTTAAATGGATTGTTACTTTTCCCATTCCTTTTTCTATGGGTACATTGGAATCCACCTTCCATCCAAAATACTCATAGCCATCCATATACTGTGACATCTGATTCTCGGCAACCGTCACTTTCGTATAATCAAAACTCTCAAACTCACTCATTTTTCTACGCTTTCCCAGAAATTCGCTTTCTGTCTGTTATCCAATATTCTACCTTTTCGGAATGATCACCGTAAACTTACTGCCGCGTCCCGGTTCGCTTTCCACTTCGATTTTATAATCATTTAACTGCAAAACACGCAGGGCAAGCGCCAGTCCAAGTCCATTTCCAGCCATTGCGTGGGACGTATCCCCCTGATAAAATTTTTCAAAAATATGTTTCCTTGTCTCTTCCGTCATTCCGCAGCCGTTATCCTCCACCGACACACGGATCTCAGAATCATCCGACTGCTCGGTCAGCTTTATCGTTCCTCCCGGTTCTGTGAACTTCACTGCATTGGAAAGAAGGTTATTCCAGACTAACTCCATCAACGCAGCGTCTGCCGTGATCTTTACGGAATCTTCCATATCTGCATCAAATCCAATATCTTTTTTCTCCCACACCGGCTCATAATTCACGGCACATTCCGCAAGCTGTCCACACAGATCGTACTCTTCTGCTACCGGCGTGATCGCCTGTTTTTCAAGCTTGTTCAGTTTTAAAATATTACTGATAAGTTCCGACAGACGCTTTGTAGTCTGAAAGATCACTTCGGCATATTCTTTTTGTTTCTCCGGCTTCTTTTCCATACAGAGCAGCTCCGCATTGTTCTGGATAATTGCAAGCGGCGTCTTGATCTCATGGGAAACATTGGAGAAAAAGTCTGTTTTCAACGTCTCAATGCTGCCGAGTTCCTCCACCATTTTATTAAAATCAATGATCATGACATCCAGATAATCCAGCCGGTCAGCGGTGTGAAGTGTTGGAACATACACTGAAAAATCGCCCTCTGCAACTTTTTTTGTTGCATCTGCCAGGTCATGCATTGGCTTTTCATAGCTTTTCCGGATCACATTTTTCGTAAAAAGTGTCAATCCAACTGCCACAACAGTCCAGTAACCAAGCGGTAAAATCACCTGTATGATTTTGTTCCACCCCAGTGCATTCATACCTACGATAATTCCTGTATGAATACCGGACATTAACAGCAATACGAGAAAATACACCAGAAACAGGGACGATGGAAAACGGTCATTTTTGATTGTGTTGGTATGGTTCAATTTGTTCATGGTTTCAGGCAATCCCTTTCTATAGCAATACCGCTTTGTATCCAAGTCCACGCACAGTTTTGATCTCGAATCCATCGCAGGTGGAAAACTTGTCACGGAGCTTTGTCACATAGACATCCACAGCCCGCAGGCTCGTTCCCGAATCAAGCCCCCAGAACTCATCCATAAGCTGTGCCCTTGTAAATGTTTTTTTCGGGTAAGACAACAGTTTATATAAAATATTGAATTCGCGTGTTGTGACCGGTATCTCCTCCCCATTTATCGTTGCAGTCATGCCGTCCGCATCCATCTCCAGATTTCCGACAATAAGTTTGCGCTCCATCTCGATATTACTTCTCCGGAGCAGTGCCCTCACACGCATCTCAAGTTCTGCCAACTCCACCGGTTTTACCATATAATCATCGATTCCAACTAAAAATCCTTTCCGTTTGGAAGGAAGATCATCCTTAGCCGACATGAAAAGGATCGGGATCTGTTTATTGACCTGACGCACTGTCTCCGCAAATTCAAATCCGTCGATCTCCGGCATCATAATGTCGGAAATGATCAGCTCGTAGAGATTGTTATACATCTCGTCATAGGCTTCGTTCGCACTCAAAACGCCTTTTGCCTCAAATCCACAGTCATTTAAATAGGTGCAGACCGTCTGGTTTAAATTTTTATCATCATCCACTACAAGAATGTGTATCATTTTTCTGTTCCTTTCTGGTTTCTATCATTGTCCATTGATTACATCATAACATATATTATTTTGAATTTGTTTGAGTTTTGTTTCAGAATTGTTAATAGAAGAAAATCTGATCGTTTTCAATTATTTTAATAGCGCTTGCATAACGAAAAAATCCGCTTATAATAAAAGTCAAAAAGTTAAATAGGAGGAGAAGGATCATATGACACCAAAAGCAAAATATTACGAAACACTCGCCAATACCATGATCAAAAATTTTGAAAAAAGAAGAATGGAAGCATACTACTGCCCGACCGCAAAAGAAGCCGTAGAGAAAGCACTTTCTTTCCTGCCATCCGGTGCAGTCGTGGCTCACGGCGGCTCCATGACACTAGAGGAAACCGGCATGATGGATGCACTGCGTTCAGCCGATATTGAGTTTTTAGACCGGGCTGTCTGTAAGACGCCGGAAGATTCCAGAAAAATATTCCACGACGCACTGATGGCTGACTACTATTTCATGAGCACCAACGCCATGACAATTGATGGAGAATTAGTCAATATCGATGGTAATGGAAACCGGGTCGCTGCTTTGATCTATGGTCCTGAAAATGTCATTATTCTTGCCGGAATGAACAAGGTTGCAAAGGACGTTGCAGAAGCTGTTGACCGTGTCCACTTAACCGCAACTCCTATGAACTGTGTACGTCTGAACAAGCAGACACCATGTGCTGTCACCGGAGTCTGTGCCGACTGCCTCTCTCCTGACTGTATCTGTAATCAGGTCGTGATCACAAGACGAAGCGGTATTCAGGGAAGAATTAAAGTTATTTTAATTGGAGAGGAACTTGGCTACTAAAAGATGCAAAAGGCACTTTTTTATGGAGTATAACCACTCTTGTATCCATAAGAAGCAAAGGGACGCTTAAAAATACCCTCCTTACTGGTTTGTCCAGTAAAGAGGGTATCTTCATGCGTCCTTTTTTATTTACAGATATCCCCGTAGCACTCCGGTCTTCTGTCCCGGAAGATTCCCCAGGACAGGCGGTTCTCCTGCATTTCATTTAAGTCGAACGTTGCGAGGATGACCTGCTCCTTCTCGCGGTCTGCCTCTGCCACAAGTTCTCCGGTCTGGTCTGTGATAAAAGAAGATCCGTAAAATGTGAGAGCTGATCTCTGTCCGCCGTTTTCCTCACATGGAACTACTTCTTCTGTTCCGATACGGTTTGCTGCGATCACCGGCATGAGGTTTGCTGCTGCATGTCCCTGCATCGCCCTTCTCCAGTGCGGCATGCTGTCACACTCTAAGATTGGTTCACTGCCGATTGCTGTCGGGTAAAAAAGCAGCTCTGCTCCTTTGACCGCCATGGCTCTTGCTGTCTCCGGGAACCACTGATCCCAGCAGATGCCGACTCCTATTTTTCCATACGTTGTATCAAACACTTGAAATCCGGTATCTCCCGGAACAAAGTAAAATTTTTCCTGATAATAATGGTCGTCCGGGATATGTGTCTTGCGGTATATGCCCAGATTACTTCCGTCTGCATCGATCACTGCAACAGTATTAAACAGGCGGTTCACATCTTTTTCATAAAAGCTGACCGGGATGACAACAGACAATTCCTTTGCCAGTGCAGAAAAATGTTTTACCGCATCATTTTCATTCACTTTTTTTGCAAATTCATAGTATTCATATCTGCGTTCCTGACAAAAATACTGTCTTTCAAAAAGCTCCGGCAAAAGGATGATCTGTGCTCCTTTTTCTGCCGCTTCCCGGACAAGTGCATCTGCCTTTGCGATATTTTCTTCCACATTTGTGCTGCATTTCATTTGAACTGCGGCTACTGTGACGTTACGTTTTCTGCTCATAATATGCTGTCTCCCGCTTCTTAATATTTTCCATGCTTTTTCGTTCTATTCCTGTTTATTCTGAAATCCGGCATTTTTATCTTTCCATCTGTCTTGCAACGATACTTTATATGATTTCCTGCTATCCGTCATCTGCGTGCCGGTATCTGCTGTGTGATGCAGTGGATATTGCCACCGCCGATGATGATCTCCCTTGCAAAGATTGGCACGATCTCACGCTCCGGGAACAGCTTCTGCAATAAATCTGTTGCCAGAACATCATGCTCGTCTCCAAACTGCGGCACAAGGACAACTTTATTTCCAATATAAAAATTCACATAGCTTGCCGCTAACCGTTCTCCGGCTTCTCTTGTATCCTCGCCTTCTTCAAACACGTAACCTGCCAGCTCTTTTTCCGTAATGCAGACCGGTTTCTTCGGGATCAGCATTTTATGCACACGGATCTTTCTTCCTTTGGCATCTGTCTCCTGTTCAAGAACCTTAAGATCCTCTGCTGAAAGTACATACTGCGGATCACTCTCATCATCTGTCCATGCAAGGACAACCTCACCCGGTTTTGTAAATGCACAGACATTGTCTACATGTTCATTTGTTTCATCCTGATAGATTCCGTTTGGAAGCCAGATGATCTTCTTGGCACCAAGATATTCCTGCAATTTTGCTTCGATCTGCTCTTTCGTAAGTTCCGGATTTCTTCCCTTACTGAGCAGACAGGCTTCCGTTGCGATCACCGTTCCCTGTCCGTCTGAATGGATGGAACCGCCTTCCAGCACAAAAGGAGCCGCATCATAATAATCATAACCGGTCAGTTTACAAAATTCTTCTGCAACCTTATCATCCTTTTGCCAGTCCTGATAAAGACCATCATAGGTTCCACCCCAGGCATTAAAGCTCCAGTTGATCCCACGGACTTCTTTTCCATCCGTCACAAAGGTTGGTCCGACATCCCTCGCCCATGCATCGTCTGTCGGAATTGTTAAAATTTCTACATTCTCACACAATAACTCTCTTGCCACTGCTTCCGTTTCCGGTTCTGTCAGCATATATACTTTTTCTGTCTCTGCCAGCTTGTTGGCAATCTCTGCAAATACTTTTCCGGCTTCTTTTGCCTCATATGGCCAGGAACCCGGACGTTTCGGCCAGATTAAGATCACACCATCCTGCGGTTCAAATTCCCCCGGCATATAAAATCCATCCTGATGCGGAGTTCTGTTTTCTATCTTCATACTTCTGTTTTCCTGCCTTTTCCGTGTTGTCTTTTCATGAATCTTTTATCTCAGTCGAGAAGACTCCCACCTCTTTAGGTAGCGAGTGATAGCAAATTTGTCTCATCCTGTCACATGTTCTTCCATCCGGCCGGATTTTCTCATGACAGTCTTCCTTTAAAATCCTCATAAGAAAAACTGCGGATCACTTTACATTCACCACTCTCATCCATCACTGCGATATCCGGCAGCGGGATTCCGTTAAATGTATTGTTTTTCACCATGGAGTAAATCGCCATATCCTCAAAATACAGTCTGTCATCCACTTTTTTCTCTTCGTCAAAAGAATAATCCCCGATAATATCGCCTGCAAGGCAGGTATAGGAAGATAACCGGTAAGTATACTTCTTTTCCTCCGGCATTCCCGAACTGCGAAGTGGCGGACGATACGGCATTTCCAGCACATCCGGCATATGGCATGCTGCGGATGCGTCCAGAATCAACGTCTGTATATCGTTATCTACCACATCCATAACGGTTGTGGCAAGATATCCGGCATTCAATGCAATCGCTTCGCCCGGTTCTAAATAAATGTCAAGATCATATTTTTCCTTCATGTGCAGAATGCATTTTTCTAACAGTTCGATGTCATAATCTGCTCTTGTAATATGGTGTCCGCCGCCAAAATTCAGCCATTTCATTTTGTAAAGATAACTGCCGAATTTTTCTTCTACCGCCTCTAAGGTTTTTGCAAGATCATCCGCATTCTGCTCACAGAGCGTGTGAAAATGCAGTCCATCCACATAATCATACATCTCATCCGTAAACTGCTCTTTAAAATGTGCAATTGTCACACCGAGACGCGAACCCTTTGCACATGGATCATAGATCGCATGATCCCCCTGCGTGGAACACTCCGGGTTAATACGGATTCCCACGCTGGTCTCTTTACAGAGAGTTTTGTATTTTTCCAGCTGCGAAAAAGAATTAAAAACCATGTGATCGCAGATTTTTACCAGTTCCTTCACATCCTCTTCTTTATACGCCGGAGCAAATACATGGTTTTCTTTTCCCATTTCCTCTTTTCCGAGACGAGCCTCAAAAAGTCCGCTTGCCGTTGTTCCGCTGATATACTGACCGATCAGCGGGTATTCGTAAAAGCAGGAAAAGGCTTTCTGTGCAAGAAGGATTTTGCATCCGGTATCCTTTTCCACTTTCTGGAGAATGGAAAGATTTTTTTTCAACTGTTTTTCATCTATGACATAGCATGGTGTTTTTAATTCTTCAATTCTCATTCTGTCTGTTCATTCCTTTTTCTTACTCAACTTCCTGCGGATTCTCGCAGACTACCCAAGGAAGTCCCCATTTATTCAGTGCTTCCATATATGGATCTGGATCAAACTCCTCTACATTGAATACACCAGGTTTTTTCCAGAGTCCCTCTACTACCATCATTGTTCCGATCATAGCCGGAACTCCTGTTGTGTAGGAGATTGCCTGAGAACCAACCTCTTTGTAGCACTCCTGATGATCGCATACATTGTAAATGTAGATGGTCTTTTCTTTTCCGTCTTTTACACCTTTGAAAATACATCCGATGTTTGTTTTTCCTACCGTTCTTGGTCCAAGGCTTGCAGGATCCGGCAATAATGCTTTTAAGAACTGGATCGGAACGATCTCTTTTCCTTCAAAGTTGATCGGTGTTGTGGAAAGCATTCCAACGTTTTCCAGACATTTCATGTGTGTTAAATAACTCTGTCCGAATGTCATGAAGAAACGGATTCTCTTGACTCCCGGAATATTTTTTGCAAGTGATTCGATCTCTTCATGATGAAGCAGATACATATCTTTTTCTCCTACTTCCGGGAAATCATATTCACGCTTAATAGACATTGGCTCTACTTCTACCCAGTGGCCATCTTCCCAGTAAGAACCCATTGCAGATACTTCTCTTAAATTGATCTCAGGATTAAAGTTTGTTGCAAATGGATAGCCATGGTCACCGCCGTTGCAGTCTAAAATATCAATGTAGTGGATCTCATCGAAATAATGTTTTAATGCATATGCAGAATAAACACTTGTCACACCCGGATCAAATCCGCTTCCAAGGATTGCTGTAATGCCTGCATCTTCAAACTTTTTCTTATAAGCCCACTGCCAGGAATAATCAAAGTATGCTGTAAATCCCTCTTTCTTGCAACGCTCCTCGTAAATTTTTCTCCATTCCGGATCATCTGTGTTCTCTGCTTCGTAGTTTGCAGTATCAATGTAATCCACTCCTGTTGCAAGGCAGGCATCCATGATGGTCAGATCCTGATATGGGAGTGCAACGTTTAATACTGCATCCGGTTTGTATTCTTTGATTAGTGCGATCAGCTCCTCTGTGTTGTCAGCATCTACCTGTGCGGTTGTGATGACTGTTTTTGTTGTTGGCTGTAATTTTTCTTTCATTGCATCACATTTGGACTTTGTTCTGCTTGCGATCATAATCTCAGTGAAAACATCACTGTTCTGGCAACATTTTGCAATTGCTACGGAAGCTACGCCTCCACATCCGATAATCATTACTCTGCTCATTTTTATTTCTCCTTTTTCATGTTATTGTTTTTTAGATAATTGCGAACCTCCTCCTACTCTTCTTTCAATTTGGATTTTTATGAGTTTCTCAATTATCCATGTCATTATTTACTTAATATATTTTTCTACCGGTCTTCCTCGTCCTCTAACATATCTTCTAAATATTTCGGGAGCATGAAGGCTCCCCGGTGAAGATTCGTTGTGTAATATCTTGTTTTGATATGTAATTTTTTCCACTCTTTCACGCGCAGATTGTTGAGTGGGTGATATTTTTTGGAAGCAAATCCAAACAGCCAGTAGCCGGACGAACACGTCGGAATATGTGCCTGATATACACGGCTTACCGGAAATGCCCGGAATGCCTTGCGGTGCATCTTCATGCACTCTTCCTTATCCTCATCATAAAATGGACTTCCATGCTGATAAACCATGATTCCGTCCTCTTTTAACGCCTTATAGCAGCTTCCGTAAAATTCCTTGGTAAAAAGTCCCTCAGTATGCCCAAATGGATCGGTTGCGTCATTGATGATCAGATCATACTCCTCCGTTTTGTTTCTCAGGAAACGAAGTCCATCCTGATAATACACATTCACACGCGGATCATCCAGACCACAGGCAAGCTCCGGGAAATGCTCCCGGCAGACTTCCACTAACATCTCATCCGGTTCCACAACATCAATCTTTTCTATGGAATCATACTGTGTCAGTTCTTTTGCAACACCGCCATCACCGCCACCGATGATCAGCACGTGACGCACGTCCGGATGTACTGCCATCGGCACATGCGTTACCATCTCGTCATAAATAAATTCATCCTTTTCCGAAAAAAGGATATCTCCATCCAAAGCCAGAAACTTGCCAAATTCTACCGATTCCAGAACATCGATCCTCTGGCAGTCACTGTTACCGCTGAATAATTGTTTTTCGATTCTCATTGAGAGCTTTACATTCGATGTGTGAAGCTCCGAAAACCACATTTCCATTTTTCTGCTTCTCCTTCCCTGTCCCGGTTTCCACCGTTTTCTCCGGGATCACTCATCTCTTACACCAGCACCATCAGATGTTCCACTGCCGGATCTTCCGTTCCCTGCATGGAGCAGCCTTTTTCCTTCGCATAAATGATATATTCGATGATTTCATCTGTAATCATCTCACCCGGTGCCAGGATTGGGATTCCCGGCGGATAGCACATGACAAATTCACCGGAAATACAGCCGCTGGTCTCACGGATCTGAAGGGATTTCTTTTCCGCATAGAAAGCTTCCTGTGGTGAACGGATGACTTTCGGTGCTATATATTCACCGGATAAAAGTCCTGCCCTGTCTTTTTTATACAGTCTTGCGATATCTGCCAGCGCCCCCACCAGGCGCTCAATATCTTGTGTCCGGTCTCCAATGGAAATATAGGCCAAAATATTACAGATATCCCCAAATTCGATCTGAATATCATATTCATCGCGAAGAAGATCATACACTTCGATCCCTGCCAGCCCGATACCAAGCGTGTAGATAGAAAGCTTTGTCACATCATAGTCGTAGATGCTGGTTCCGTTGATCAGATCCTTCCCATAAGCATAATATCCACCGATATTGTTGATCTCATTTCTTGCATATTCTGCCATCTCGGACACTTTGGCAAAGGATTCCTCACCTCTTAACGCAAGGTTTCTTCTTGAAATATCAAGGCTTGACAGAAGAAGATACGATGCGCTTGTAGTCTGTGTGAGATTGATGATCTGTCTGACATAATCTGCATTGACACCTTTGTTTACAAGCAGAATGGAGCTCTGCGTCAGGCTTCCACCGGACTTATGCATGGAGATTGCTGCCAGATCAGCACCGGCTTCCATGCCTGAAACCGGAAGGTTTTTTCCAAAATACAAGTGTGTTCCATGTGCCTCGTCTGCGAGCACTTTCATGCCATGCGCATGTGCAAGCTTTACGATAGAACGGATATCCGAACAGATACCATAATAAGTCGGATTGTTCACAAGCACTGCAACTGCATCCGGGTTCTCTTTGATCGCCTGCTCCACACACGGCACTTCCATTCCAAGGGAAATTCCGAGTTTTGGATTCACTTCCGGATTCACATAAACCGGAATTGCTCCGCAAAGCACCAGTGCATTGATGGCACTTTTATGTACATTTCGCGGAAGGATAATTTTATCCCCTCTCTTACAGACTGACAAAATCATGCTCTGCACCGCAGAAGTAGTTCCTCCCACCATCAGAAATGCATGTTCTGCATGAAATGCATCTGCTGCAAGTTCCTCTGCATCTCTTATAACCGATACCGGATGACAGAGGTTATCGAGTGGCTTCATGGAATTCACATCGATCCCTACACATTTTTCCCCTAATAATTCCACTAATTCAGGATTGCCACGACCCCGCTTATGCCCCGGCACATCGAATGGTACGACACGCTGTTTCCTGAATTTTTCCAGTGCTTCATAAATGGGAGCTCTTTTCTGATCTTCTCTGTTCATAACTTTCTCCATTGCAATTTATAATTTTAAGATAATCATTTTCACATTTTATGTAATAAAAATCATGTTTTCGATCACAGAACAAAGAGTTGCTTCGCAACTCTTTGCGCGCTGATGCGTGCAAGCTTTAGCTTGCATAATTCTTCTGCGCATCAGTCGCATCCTCGCGGAGCGTTTTTATTACATAGGAAGTAATTTCCTATGTAATAAAAAAGAGACAACTGCCTGAGCAATCATCTCTGTTGACCTTCGTTCTCCATATTGGAATCCTTTTTACTCTCGATGCGATCCCAAATATCGTTTTTCAAAGAATCCGTTGCCTGCCGCTCTCTGCTTTCTGCCTTTGTCTGCATCGCAACTGCAAATATATGTCACTCTTATTGACCGTTTCACAAGATGATGTGCTTACACACTGATTATAAAGTAATCAACTTATAAAATTTGAGCTTCTGACTCAATCAATAACGTGGTCTCCTCACCACACCGGCAACCGACCCGCCTGTCCGTTAGGCTGCCTCAGTAATCTGAGTGGTCATACATTTGCATGAAAAAACGATTTTTATTTTTCACACGAAAAAAAGTCTATCATACACATATTTCAGTGTCAAGATATTTATGATATTAATTGTATTTTTTTTGTTTTCTAATTGTAAACTTCAGGTAAAACGATCCAACAAAAAACTGATCCTGACAAACTGACCTAAAATTTCTAAAAAAAGAAGCTACCGCATACACGATAGCTTCTTTTACATACATTAATTGTATTTTCTTTTTCTTGCTGCTTCAGATTTTTTCTTACGTCTTACGCTTGGTTTCTCGTAATGTTCTCTTTTACGAATCTCCTGCTGGATACCTGCTTTAGCACAGTTTCTCTTAAATCTACGTAAAGCGCTATCTAAAGTCTCGTTCTCTTTTACTATTACACTAGACATTATCTCACACCTAACCTCCCTCCAGTTGCGTATTGTGCATATTCAACTGTTTGGGTAAATTTCATTGCACTATAAGTTATTATAGCATAAAAAATGTTCACGTCAATAGTTTTTCTTATATTTAGAAAAATTCAGACAATTCTATTTTTTTCATCAAATTATTATTTAATCTGAGTTTCCAGCGCTGTCTTAGCCTCGGCTACAGCATCCGGGATTCCAGCCGGATTCTTACCGCCGGCCTGTGCCATGTTTGGACGTCCGCCGCCGCCACCGCCAACTTTTCCTGCGATCGCTTTGATGAGGTTTCCTGCATGAGCGCCTTTCTTCATTGCCTCCTCTGTTGCCATAGCGACAAGATTTACTTTGCCGTCTGCCTCAGAAGCAAGCACTACAACGCCCTCGCCGAGTTTTCCTTTGAGCTGGTCACCAAGGTCTCTCAAGCCGTTCATGTCAACCCCTGCAACACTTGTTGCAAGAAGTTTTACACCTTTTACTTCTACAACCTGATCCATAACATCGCCAAGTGCCTCTTTGGCAGCTTTGCTCTTTAAGGACTCATTCTCTGCATTTAACGCCTTGATCTCAGCCATCATATGCTCGATCTTCTCAACCAATGCAGCCGGAGTTGTCTTTGCAGCTTTTGCAGCTCTCTCTAATTCAGCTTCGATATTCTTATAATATGCGAATACATTATCACCTGTCAACGCCTCAATACGACGTACACCGGCAGCAACACCGCTCTCAGAAATGATCTTGAATGCAGTGATCTCGCCTGTGTGTTTTACATGTGTACCACCACAGAACTCCTTGGAGAATTCTCCCATGGATACGACACGTACTTTCTCACCATATTTCTCACCAAATAACGCCATAGCGCCTGTCTTTTTGGCTTCTTCTACGGTCATGACATCCGTACGCACCTCAAGGTCTGCAGCGATCTCATCATTTACGATCTTCTCAACTTTTGCGATCTCCTCTGCTGTCATAGCCTGGAAATGGCTGAAGTCAAAACGTGTTCTCTCTGCATCCTGATAAGAACCAGCCTGCTCTACGTGAGTACCTAATACTTCACGGAGTGCTTTCTGTAATAAGTGTGTTGCAGAATGATTTTTACATGTCTTGCCACGAAGATCTGCGTCAACAGATAACGTAACTTTATCACCGGACTTGATCATGCCGCTTGTCATTTTGCCGACATGTCCAACTTTTCCACCTAATAACCTGATCGTATCTTCCACTTTGAAAGTACCATCAGCAGTGTAGATCACACCTTTATCTCCCTGCTGTCCACCCATGGTAGCATAGAATGGTGTCTCCTCTACGATGATCGTTCCGATCTCACCATCGGATAATGCTTCCACGATCTCAGTCTCAGAAGTAAGTACTGTCACCGTAGATGCTGTCTCTAATTTATCATATCCGACAAACTCTGTTGTGACGGAAGGATCGATCTCATCATAAACAGTCGCATCTGCTCCCATATAGTTTGTAGTCTTACGATTCTTTCTTGCTGTTGTACGCTGTACTTCCATCGCCTTTTTGAAGCCGTCTTCGTCAATCGTGAAGCCTTTTTCTTCTAAGATCTCGGAAGTCAGATCCATTGGGAATCCATAAGTATCATAAAGCTTGAACGCATTGTCTCCGGATAATACTTTAGAACCGGATGCGATCATCTCTTTTTCCATATCCTCTAAGATTGCAAGACCCTGATCGATCGTCTTTGCAAACTTCTCTTCTTCCTGTGCAAGTACTTTTAAGATAAAATCTTTCTTTTCTTCTAATTCCGGATAACCGTCTTTGCTCTCGTTGATCACAGTCTTTGCAAGCTCTGCCATGAAAATACCGTCGATTCCAAGCATTCTTCCATGACGTGCAGCACGGCGGATGATACGGCGGAGTACATAGCCACGTCCTTCGTTAGATGGCATAATACCATCGGAGATCATGAATGTTGAGGAACGGATATGGTCTGTGATCAGACGGATTGAAACATCATCCATTGCATCCACTTCATATTTCTTGCCGGACAGCTCACATACTCTGTCACGGATTGCTTTCATTGTATCGATATCAAATACGGAATCTACATCCTGCATGACAACTGCAAGACGCTCAAGTCCCATACCCGTATCAATGTTCTTCTGGGAAAGTTCGGTGTAACCACCCTTTCCATCTCCCTCAAACTGGGTAAATACGTTGTTCCATACTTCCATGAAACGGTCACAGTCACATCCTACTTTACAGTCCGGTTTGCCACAGCCGTATTTTTCTCCGCGGTCATAGTAAATCTCAGAACATGGACCGCAAGGGCCAGCTCCGTGCTCCCAGAAGTTATCACACTCTCCGGTTTCCGGATCGCGGTAAAATCTTGTGATTCTCTCTGCCGGAACTCCGACTTCTTTTGTCCAGATATCGAATGCTTCATCATCCTCACCGTAAATGGATGGATACAGTCTGTCCTCCTCTAATCCGAGAACCTTTGTCAAAAACTCCCAGGACCATGCGATCGCTTCATGCTTAAAATAATCTCCGAAAGAGAAGTTACCAAGCATCTCAAAGAATGTAAGATGTCTTGCTGTCTTACCAACGTTCTCGATATCACCGGTACGGATACATTTCTGGCAGGTTGTCACTCTTCTGCGAGGTGGAATTTCCTGTCCTGTAAAATATGGCTTTAATGGTGCCATACCTGCATTGATCAGTAATAAGCTGTTATCATTGTGTGGTACCAATGAAAAGCTGTTCATTTTAAGATGTCCCTTGCTCTCGAAAAATTCAAGGTACATTCTTCGTAATTCGTTTTCACCGTAAAATTTCTTCACGACTAAGTTCCTCCAAAATCTTTTGTACAGGCACTTCTCTGCCGTACATTTTTTATTTAATAAAATTGTAATTACCAATTGTTTCCTTCCAAGAAACTATCTACATAGTTACAAATTATTTAACTTCTTGTTCTGCTGACATATCAGCTTCCGCCGCTGCTTTTGCATCTTTGTTTTCCCGCAGCTTTTTGCCTGCAAAAAATCCCGCCAGAGCGATCGCTGCCAAAATCACCATAATAATTGCATACTGTAAAAATGATCCTAAAAATGCCATTTCTTCTACCTGCCTTTCTGCTATGGCTGACACTTATGCACTGCAAAAATGAAAGCCGGCTCACAATTTAAATATTATAGCTCACTTATTTGTTTATCGTCAAGTATTCAACATCTTTTCTTCTAAAAGCTGTCGTCTTTTCTTTCAAAAAATACTGTGTTTTATTCTTCCCGGATCTCAAACACCTGATTCTCATGGACGATCGGCACGATCCGGTCCGCCATCGCCTGATTGCTCAGTCTTTTGATAAAAGGCTGTATCCCGGAATAATCCTGCCACATATGCATTGGAAACACATACTCTGCATTCGTGTTCTCCAGAAAATATTCCATGCCAAGTGACTGATACATCCCAAGTTTTGGATCAAACGGCACAAATGCCAGGTTGATGTCTTTCTTTGCAAGTTTTTTAATCTGGTTCTTATAATTGACATCCATAATGCCATTGACAAGTTCCCCTGCTCCATCCCATTTCCAGTTGTTGAGATCCCCGGCATGATAAAAACTTGCCCCGTTTGTCTTCACATAAAAGGCAACGCCTGCATCCGTGGAGCGAAGCGTCTCAATCTCCAGATCATCCACCTGATACTTTTCGCACGGACTGACGTATGTGATCAATTCCCGGACAGACAGGTCAAACCCGTGTTTTTCCAGAAAATGAGGTGACATCCTGCAGTCTTTTGAGAAAATATAATGTATGTTGCTGTAACGCTCTGTCCAGTGGAGCACGTCCATGTCAAAGTGATCTCTGTGCTTGTGGCTTGCAAACACATAGATTGGAGTATCCGGCTCATACTCCGGGATTTGTCCGCGGAACGTATAACCGTTTACCCGGTCTCCCGCAAACCAGTCAAAAATCAAAACTTTCTCGTCCACTTCCACTAAGAAGCAGCTGTGATGTATAAATATTACCTGCATTCCTTCATCCTTCCAATTATCTCATTTGCTTTTGTATATATTTCTGCCGGATCAAATCCAATGAGAAATATTCCATCCTCGTAAAGTACTTTTCCGTTTACCATCGTCAGTTTCACATTCTGCTTGCTACCGCTGTAAACCAGATTTTTCACAAGGTTGTTCTCCGGCTGCATATTCGGCTGTCTCAGATCGATCATGACAAGGTCTGCCTTTTTCCCGGCTGCAAGACAGTCACAATCCGGCAGTCCCATCGCATACGCGCCTCCGGCGGTCGCCATATAAAGCACCTCCTCCGCCGGCATGCAGGAAGCGTCCCGTTCCCTGAGTTTTGCCAGTCCTGTCACAAGAAACATCTCCCGGAACATGTCCAGACAGTTGTTGCTCGCCGGTCCATCCGTACCGATCGCAAGATTGATTCCCTCATCCAGCAGTCTTTTGACCGGGCAGATACCGGAAGCAAGCTTTGTGTTCGAACCAGGGTTCGTCACTACCGACATGTGATGTTTTTTCAATATCTCAATATCTTTCTCCTCCAGCCAGACACAGTGATAACCGCCGCCGCCATGTTCATACAGCCCCAGACTTTCCGTAAACTGCATTGGTGTCATTCCCCAGCGTGCCTTACACTCTGCCACCTCGCGCTCTGTCTCAGAATTGTGCGTCCAGACCGGTGCATGATACTTGTCCGCAATCTTGGCAACCCCTTCAAGCAGTGGACGCGATGTTGTGTATTCTGCATGAAATCCCGGCACATAGGAAGTGAGATCACTCAGCCCGTTGATTCTTAAATAATTCTCCTCCAGCACTTCCAGACTGTCGGTAAAATTGTTCAATCCACTGGTAAAAACAGTCCGGAAACCTGTATCCACATAGGCATTGATATGATAGTCCTGCATAATGTACATATCAAAATTTGAGGTGATACCACTCGTCAGGTACTCCATAATTCCGAGGATTGCAAGCCAGTAAGTATCCTCCCCTTTCAGCCTTGCCTCGTTTGGGAACACTTTCTGCTGCAGCCATTCCTGCAGTGGAAGATCATCTGCAAAAGATCGTAAAAATGTCATCGGCGTATGCGTATGTGCATTCTTAAATCCCGGCATTAAAAGATTTCCCTTCGCATCGATCTCCCGGTCCCAGATAATGATATCATCTTCTTTGCAGACAGCAGAAGTATCTGTGCCATCCCCGATATAACAGATATGGTCTCCTCTTACCCAGAGTTCCCCCTCCGTCACCTCAAAGGTGTGATCTGCTTTCGTCAATAATATTTTTGCATGATAAAAACGAATGTTCATACCGATCCCCCACTTTTATCACTGCCTGTATCCTGCAGCAGAATGCCCCACTTTGGACATCCGATCGTCATAAATTGCAGTGTGCGCCGGAAAAATCTATGATTTTCCCGACGATAAACACTGCTCGTTATTCTTAAATCTTACCAAATTTCACAGGATAATGCAAACCATTCCACCGTTATTATCATTCACGATTTTCTGCATGGTATCCTGTAATTTCAGCTGGCATTCATCGTCCATCATGGCAATTTTATTCCGGATTCCATCCTCCATCAGCTCACCGATCGATTTACCGAAAATATTAGTTTTCCAGACGCCCTCCTCACTCTGCTGTCCCTCCCGGATGTAACGGATCAGGTCATTCGCCTGATCTTCACTTCCCACGATTGGAGCGATTTCCGTCTCAATATTGGCACGGATCATATGGATGGATGGGGAAACTGCCTTAATTTTTACACCAAACTTGTTTCCATGGTGGATCAGTTCCGGCTCCGCAAGTTCAATGTCCTTTAACCCCGGATTCACAACACCATATCCTTTCATCTGCACTTCCTCAAAAGCCCCTGCGACTTTCTCATAAGATTCTTTCCTCGCCGCCATCTCGCGGATCATCGAGATCAGTTCATACTCACCATGGATAGGAACTCCTGCAAGTTCACTCATATTTTCATAGTAATACGGCTCTGCAACCTCCATCTGTATTTTCACACAGCCGCAGGCGAGATCCATCTCATCCATTTTAATCTTTGAGATGCAGTCTCCCGGTTCTGACTGCTGCTGGTAAACGTCTTTCGTGCGCTCCATATGACTTAAAATATCCGATGCCTGTGCAATGATCTCACTTTTTACCGGATGATCAGCAGAGAGCATTTCCGTCCATTTCGGGATAAAAAATTCCACCCGTTCAATCGGAAATTCATACAGCACACTCTCTAAAATTTTTAAGACATCCTCTCTGCGCAGCTGCTCACAGTTGACCGGCACAGCCGTTGTCTGATATTTTTTTTCCATCTCCGACGCAAGTTTTATTGTCTCCTGCGCATAAGGTTTTGCCGAATTTAACAGGATCACAAACGGCTTTCCGATATTTTTCAGTTCCTGAACGGTTCTCTCTTCTGCATTTATGTAATTTTCCCGTGCCAGTTCTCCGATTGTTCCGTCGGTCGTCACTACAATGCCGATCGTCGCATGGTCTCTGATGACCTTCTCGGTTCCGATCGATGCTGCCTCCGCAAATGGGATTTCCTGGTCTGACCACGGTGTCTTTACCATTCTGCTTCCATTTCCTTCCATATGTCCCACTGCCCCGTCCGCCAGAAAACCGACACAGTCGATCAGTCTTACACGCAGCTTTAATGGCTCTTCTTCCGTCTTAAAATCAGAGAGCCGGATCTCCGCCGCCTGCTGTGGAATGAATTTTGGTTCCGTCGTCATAATGGTTTTTCCGGCTGCCGCCTGCGGAAGTTCATCCATGGCTCTCTCTTTTTCTGCTTCTCCTTCCATAAAAGGAAGTACCATCAACTCCATAAACCGTTTGATGAAGGTGGATTTTCCAGTGCGCACCGGACCTACGATCCCGAGGTAAATCTCCCCGTTGGTACGATTTCTGATATCCCTGTAAATGTTATACTCTTTATTTCCGCTATAATTGTCCATAAAAAATTCCCTCCATATGTTATCACATTGTATGAAGGGAATTTTTGTTTTATTCGTATTTATTCGATCACCACATCACATGCAGTTTTTTGGGCAGACATTGAAAGTGCATCTCTGTGACATCCCCACAGTACTCTCCGTCTGCATGAAGTACCATAGGTGTTTTCAGCTTCAGGTCATATTCCTTACAGTTTGTCACCTCAAACCCTCTGATCCGCAGATGATTGGCTGTCACAAGCAATGGCAGACATAAAAAAGTGCGCCATTTCGGGATTCCCCACGCCATACACACCGAAAGCTTTCCGTCCTGCGCATCTGCCCCCGGTGCCATCGGCACACCGCCGCCCTCAGCCCGGAAATTCATTGCCGCAGCGAAAATCATTTTCTTATGATTTTTCTGTCCTTTTCCATCAAAAACTGCACCTGCATCTGTTGTCTGCATGGTAAATAACGACTGTACCGTCAGAAACAGATAGGTAAGCTTTCCGAGATGCAGCTTATTCAAAGCGTCTTTTACCTTGGACTTCAAAGCCTTCTTGCAGACTAATGCATCCAGTCCTGCCCCGGCACTGATTGCAAATAATCTCGGCTTCTCACAGCCGTTCCAGCTCACCTGCCCCAGATCCATCACATAATCTTCCCTGCAGTTTAAAATATGCCCGATCACCTCTGTAGGCGTTCCTGTGATCCCAAGTCCCCTTGCGAGGTCATTGCCGGAACCGGTCGGGATCACACCAAAGCGTACCTTCTCAAAATGCGTCATTCCGTTGATGACTTCATTTGCGGTCCCATCACCACCTACCACGACAAGTTGAATGTCATCCGCCCCACATTCACAGATGTCATGTGCCAGTGAAAAGGCATGCCCCTCATATTGGGTGACGTATGATTCGTAAGCAATGTTTTTCTTTTTTAAAACTGCTTCCGCTTCTTTCCAGATCTTTGCGCCTTTACCGCTTCTGGAATGCTCATTCACTATAAAACATAGCATATTCGCGGCTCTCCTTTCCTCTCTTCTTATCCTCATACATCCGTTCATCCGCGTCATGTACTATTTTTAAGATATCGATTCCGTTTCCCTCCGCTGTACCGGTTGCACTCGAAACCCTGAGACCGCCTTCTTCCCTGTGTCTTGCAAGTTTGTCCCTGACATTCTGGATGATCTGCTCTGCCTCCTGTTTCTCCGGATTTTCGATGAGCATGACAAATTCATCCCCACCGATACGATATGCCTTTTTCCGGCTATCTGTCTGTGCATAGATCGCACCGGACATTGTCTCGATCAATTTATCTCCCATGCCATGTCCCATGCGGTCGTTTATTTCTTTCAGATTATTGATATCCCACAAAACCACGGCGACACGCTCCACCATCGTATAGTAATTGGCAAGCATATCTTCATATTTATTCTTATTATAAAGCCTTGTTGCAGAATCGACCTCCTTGCGGTAGGTAAGTTCCGCAATCCTGTAAGCATCCTCCCGCATGCTGCCAATGGTATGCTGGATGATCATCACGAACACAAATAGGATCAGAAGCTGCGGTAATATCCGGTAAACTATAATGACCACAACCGGCATCTTCGAAAAAGGGATCCTCGCAAATCCATCTGCCAGTTCAGACAAATACCATGTCCTGGTATGATTTCCCTGCAGCAGCAGGTTCAGATCACAGATCCCGTAATAAAATCCCACGATCATGCTGACCGGCAGCAGAAAAACTTCCAGTGCATAAGACAGCCATAATACGTTTTTCTCTTTATACTGAACTGCCACGATGAGTGGAAATACATACACCAGAACCATATGGTAACTGAACATAAGGTTCATTGCTGCTGAAATTATGCAGATGCCGGTCACAAAAAAACACTTCATACGCTCATCCGATGGATCTGCTTTAAAAAATAAGATCACAGACGCAATAAAAAAGCCAGCAGAAATTGCATATGTCACACTGAACACAATTGCATTTACTGTCGGAAAACGGCCAAACGCCAGTCCCCAGACCGCCGTCAAAACAATAAACGCTCCGACCATCTCCCTCAGGGTCTTCTTATTGATCTCAATCTCCTGCTGCGCTAATTCCTCATTATAATGTTCCCCAAAATTAGTCATCTTCTGTCCCTCATACTCTCGTAATTATCCCATACCTGTCATTATCCGGTACTTCTGATCACTTTCTGTTCAACTATAAGTACCCCGATACCTTAATCTCCACTACATATGGTAAAGTATAACACAAAACGTTATATTTCTGTGAACTTTTTTTATATTTTTCTGTTTTTTAACATTTTATAGAGTTATCGTGGAATACTATTTGCCGTACACAGTGCTCCCCAGCCTAATACCGGATTCGGATAAGCTGTAAAACCCGGCAGTTTGCGCGCCCCACGGATCAGGTAAGCTTTCATTTTTTCCCCGTAAAGATAGGCATCGTTGCCGTTTACAATGCCCCACTGCATCAAAAGTGCCGCACTTCCGGTCACAAACGGTGTCGCCATGGAAGTCCCGGTACGCACCTGATAACCGCCGCCCGGTGCACAGGACATGATCTCCACCCCCGGAGCCACAAGATCGGGCTTTACCTGATTGGTTGCCCTCGTATAACCTCTCCCGGAAAATGCAGCTGCCTGGTCAAATCTCGCATCGTATGCCCCGACAGTGATCACTTTCGTCGCTGTAGAGGGAATCGTGAGAGTTGTCTCCTCCACCGGATTTAAAAATCCCGTTCCGCTGTTTAACACATTTCCTGCCGGAAGCCACATGTCAAACGCGCCGTCTGTAATCCGGATGGGAGTGAGCCTGATCTTCCAGATTCCATCGTCAATGTAACTGCCCACTGGGATAAAATCCAGATAAATTTCCTGGTAGGGATTGTACGGACTTGGTTCTCCATAATACACCAGAAGGTTTGTTTCTCCTAACTGAAATCTCTGGGTTCCCTGTATCCGCTGCAATGGTCCGATCGCAGTTCCGCCCGGATGGATCACAGAGACACCGATCTCATCCACATAATTTTTCCAGATCTGCAAATTTAAGGATGCCTCATACGCGCTCACCGCGATCTCAACCTCCTGCTCCTCATTCAGCGTCAGTTTTCCCGCTGTATGGACTGCTGCGCTCCCTTCATTGCCACTGCCGATCACAATAGACGTTTTCCAGTAATTCGCCATGTCATCCAGATAGGTCTCTATCAGTGAATTCCCGGAATGGGAACCGTAATTATTGCCAAAGCTTAGATTTAATGCAATTGGTTTTCCATACTGCCTTGCTCTCGCAATACAGAAATCCACAGCACTCATCAGTTCCGTTGTTTTCGGAAACGAAGTCTCTCTCGGCACACCAAGTTTCACAACGATCAGTTCACTCTCATATGCCACGCCACGGTACCGCCCATTGGAAGCCCTGCCATTTCCTGCCGCAATGCCTGCAACATGCGTACCATGCCCGGATGCATCCCTGCTCGGGCAGATTGCGTACCGCTCCTGCTCACTCTCCTGCCTTAACGCCAGATTAATCGTCTCACGCTCGTAGACCGTGTCAAGCGTCTGATCCCACAGCACAGCAATTCTTGTCGTTCCGTCACTGTTGCAAAAATCCGGATGCGCATAGTCAATTCCGGAGTCAATGACTGCCACAAGCACCTCTTTTCCTGTCAGATTACTTGTCGGACTTGTACCCTGCCCGGTCTGCAGCGGATTGATGCAGGAACTTCTTTTTCCGTTTTCCACCGAAAAAAAAAGTCGTTTTGGTTTCTCCATATATTCAATTTCAGGCATGGATGCGACAAGCTCTACCAACGGCTGCGGAATCCTTAAAATAGCATATTCATTTGTGAGGTTATAAATTCCAATCTGAGCCTGTTCCTCCGGGAAACGCTCCGACAGCTTCTGCCGCAGTTCCTCTGTCGTTCCAAAAAATTTTACGATCACCTCCCAGCTATCATCTGCAACATCATATCCTACATCCAGATTCAGGGACTTTTCCCGTTCCTCCCGCGTGGCATCCAATGCCAGATTTAGTATATTTTCTATCTTTCCACAGTTTTCCTTCATGCTCTTTTCCATTTTTTTCTCTATTCTATGCATGAATCCATCCCCTTAGCATAAACTAAACCAAAATAGAATGCGATCAGAATGTAAGGAAAAATATATGTGTGGAATTGCAGGTTTTTATAACGCAGAAGGAAATTATCAACAACAGAAAGAAAAATGGGCATCTGTGCTGACTTCCATGCACGAATGTCTTGCGCACCGTGGAAATGATGAGTCCGGGATCTATCTGTCAGATATGACCGGTCTCTCCCACGCGCGCTTAAGTATCCGCGACATTGTCACCGGGAAACAGCCGATTATACGCCAAAAGAACGGAAAGGAATACGCGATTGTATACAATGGCGAATTATATAACACCGGGGAACTCGCCCGTGACCTGCGGCAGTCCGGCTATGAATTTTCGACGACTACGGACACCGAAGTCATTCTTTATGCCTATATGCAGTACGGCGCCAGTTTTGTCCGGAAACTGAATGGAATTTTTGCCTTTGCCATCTGGGATGACAGCAAAAAACAACTTCTCTTATACCGTGACCGCGTAGGAATCAAACCGCTTTTTTACTCGTTTGTATCCGGACAGCTCCTGTTTGCCTCTGAGCCAAAGGCACTTTTTTGTTTTCCGGGATTCACTCCGAGGGTTTCTATGGATGGCATGCGCGAAGTTCTCGCGATCGGACCTGCCCGGACCATGGGAAATGGAATTTTTGATGATGTAAACGAAGTGCTTCCCGGACATTATCTCATTTTTTCTGAAAATACGATGTCCGATCACACTTACTGGGATTTGTTCCGCGCCCCGCATACCGATTCCTATGAACAGACAGTGGAAACTGTCTCTTTTCTTCTGCGTGATTCCGTGACCAGACAGATGGTATCCGATGTTCCGGTGTGCACGTTTTTGTCCGGCGGCATTGACTCAAGCATTGTCACCGCGATTGCCTGCCGTTACATGGAAAAACACGGTGAAACCTTAAATACTTTTTCCTTTGATTTTAAGGACAATGACATTTATTTTAAATCCAACGCCTTTCAACCGGAGCGTGATCTTCCTTATGTCAAAATCATGTTAGATCACTATCACACAAATCACACCTGTCTGGAATGCGATGAAAACACGCTCTTTTCCGCACTCAGAGATGCCGTCGACGCAAAGGATTTTCCGGGTATGACAGACGTGGACTCCTCACTGCTCTACTTCTGTTCCCTTGTAAAAAAACACAATAAGGTCGCACTGACCGGTGAATGTGCCGATGAGATTTTCGGCGGATATCCGTGGTTTTACCGGGAAGATCTTTTATCCAGAGATGGCTTTCCGTGGTCCGCGGATATGTCTGTGCGAACGCTGTTTCTTAAGGACTCGTTCATAAACGATCTGGATCTGGCTGCTTACTCTCACGACCGTTACCAGACTTCTTTAAACCAGGCACCACACCTTTCAGACGAGACGGAAACCGAGCGGAAACGCTATAATATCGCTTATCTGAACATCAAATGGTTTATGCAGACACTGCTCGACCGCATGGACCGCACAAGTATGTACTCTGGTTTAGAAGCCCGTGTTCCATTTGCCGACCACCGCATCATTGAGTACGTTTTTAATGTTCCGTGGGAAATGAAATACCAGAATGGCGTTGAGAAAGCTCTGCTCCGTGATGCCTGCAAAGACCTGCTCCCGGCGGAACTTCTGCACCGGAAAAAGAGTCCTTACCCGAAAACCTATCATCCGGGCTACGAAAAGCTTCTGATCTCGGAGATGCGTCACATCCTCGACCAGCCGGATGCACCGATCAAGCCTTTCATCGACACAAAAAAACTCGAAACCTTCCTAGAGGCACCGACCGAATACGGAAAGCCGTGGTTCGGACAGCTCATGGCAGGACCGCAGCTGCTCGCCTACTTCATCCAGATCAACTACTGGATGCAGAAATACCACCTGAATCTGTAATTTCCGGATGGGTGGAAGCGCAGCCCCGGCTGTCCGGTCTGGCAGTCTGCCGGGTTATATCATTTATGTATGCATGGAAAGGAAGCGGGGCGCAGAATGAAACTTGTTCAAATTGCTTATTTATCAATATTTCCTTTTTGACTGCTCTCATTGTTTATATTCATTCAGCAATGGACAGTCCGCACAATATGTCCGTTTCATGACACACACTCGTCTTAGGTTTCTCGTGTGTGCGTTACATGCCAGAAGATCAGCAGAGAAGCAGGGCAAAAATCACCCGGTTTTCCTTTTGATTTTTGCCCTGCAATAAACGATGCTGATTCTGGCATTTACGCACACTAGAGAAAGCTAACGAGTGTGTGTCTGAAACGGACATATTGCGTGGACTGTTCATTGATGAATGTACATAAACCAGCAGTCAAAAAAGAAACATTGATAAATCTACGCAATTTTTCACGAAAGTTTCATTCTGCGCCCCGCTTCCTTTCCATCATCTCAGTTATGAAAATCCGGCAGACTGCCAGACCGGACAGCCGGGACAATGCTTTCAGTTATTCGGAAAGTACTTTGTTCAGGATGTCTGCGAGCGGAACCATGGCGTTTTTTGCCTCCTGCACGGTGTTGGTCTGCGCCCCGACCTCGACGAGCAGTGTTTTCGGACAGTAATGCATGTTGAAACGGTATCCTTTGAGGTAGATTTTTCTTGTGTATCCCGGATAGTATTCTGCGGCGGCAAGCTGCATCTGAAATGAAAATGCCAGATTATCCGCTATGTATGGATTGTACAGATAGGCGATATCCCCCAGTTTGGTCGTTCTGCTCAATCCGTTAAAAAACATTACTTTTGCCATGTCCGTTCCATTCACATTTGTGACAAGCCTTGTATTCTCTCCCACGCCATCCCGGTGAAGGTCGATGACCACGTCGATGCCCGGGTTGTCTGCCAGTATCTGCTCTAATGCCGGTGCTGCTTTGGAATACGCCTTATCACGGATGGTATCATATTCCCCGGTGTCGTGGATGACATTGTATCCATATTGCTGTGTCAGCAATTCTGTCAGATAATCCCCAACGCCCACAACCGTAGTTGAGCGGTCTCCGGGAATAGAATCCGCATACCCTTCCAGTGAATGGGTATGATAAATTAAGATTTGCGGTGTTCCCGCATCATGTGCGATTTTCATGTCTTTTCCGGTGAGTGCTGCCACATTTAACTGATCACTTTTTACAGTTGTTGTACTGTCCACCTGATAAAAATTCTGCACAAGATAATCAAAATCGTTTAATTTATCCAGAGAAAATTCGACTGCTTTCTGTGTTGCTGCTATGGGCGGTGCAACTGTGAGAGATGTCTGCTCTGCGGAGTTGGATGTTTCCTGCGAGGTGTCCGGGTTCTGTGCATTTGCAGCTGCCTGTGAATTGTCGGTGCTCTGCGCGTTATCTGCCGGCTGTGAACTGTCTGTATTCTGTGCATTATCTGTGCCCCCATTGTTTTGCATCACAACCTGTCCGTTCTCATCCACGTAGTTCTCGTCCAACGCTTCCATCGCAAGGATCATCTCATAGGAAAGCGTGCTCTCTGCATCAGTTTCATAAGATTGTATCTGAACCGTATAATCTGCAATTGGAAATAATATTTTCTCCACTTTGGCAAGAAAATGGTTACCGTTTTCCTTCTCTTCATAGTGAAGCCCCGGTGCCAGCACATCCACCACTGCCGTCCCTGCCATTTTTACTGCTGCTTTTTTCCCGATACTCCAAAGCTCCTGCCGCTGTACAAAAAATGTTACAAGTGCTGTAACTACCAGCATTCCCATCAGATATTTTCCATATTTATTTTTCAATCTTTTTTTTTGATAACTTCTATAACCATGAAAATACATAATACAACTTATGCCAGTTTCCATTCATTATGCAAAAATGTTGTGATCGATCAAAGCGATATTTAACCCCTCTGATATAGTAAAACTTAATCTTTTGACAGATTCATCAATATCTTTTGGTGTCACAAACATGGTGTTCAGATTCGGAGACAACAGCTCCCGGATCAATTCATATTTCTCTGTCTCATTGAGTTCTCCAAGAGTGTTGCCAAGCGTCTTAAGTTCGCTGCTCTGATTCATCGCCGTGATCAGATTAAACATCGTATCATTTACTATAGTGGCAGCGTCAACGACCGTTGGAACCCCGATTGCAATAACTGGAACACCAATGCTTTTCTCATTTAACCCGTGTCTGTGATTGCCGACACCGCTTCCCGGATTGATCCCGGTGTCCGTCACCTGAATGGTCCGGTTGAGACGCTTGGTATTTCTTGCTGCAAGCGCATCAATTGCGATCACAACATCCGGTTTTGTCTCCTTCACAATTCCATTCACGATCTCCATAGATTCCATGCCTGTCTGTGCCATTACACCCGGAACAATACTGCTCACGCGATTGACATGCTCTTTTCCAAACGCATATTTTCCGTATTCATTGATAATATGTCTCGTAATGTAGAGATTATCCACCACTCTTGGTCCCAATGCATCCGGCGTTACTGCCCGGTTTCCAAGCCCGACGATCAGTACGGAGACATCCTCTTTTTTTACGCTGATCAACTGCTTTAACACTTTGGCAAGCTGTTCCGAGATCTCTCTGTGATAATCTTCGTCCTCCTCATCCATATTCGATGCCTCGATCGTGATATAAGTACCTTTGGGTTTCTCCATGGCTTTTGCACCATTCTCCGTCTCGATCACCACTGTGCTGATGGTCAGATTTTTACTGACATGCTCCTCCGAAAAACGGACACCTTTCAGTTCCACTTTATCTTCCTGCATTTTTTCCTGCGTCTCTAATGCAAGGTCTGTTCTGATCTGGTACATATGCACTTCTCCTCTTTTTCATTCTGTGGATTTTCGTTACTGTTCCCAACTTATCTCTTTCTGTAACGAGTTCCCGCTCATTTTACTTAGTATGTCCCTGCCCTAAAAATTTATCCACAGCTTTTTAGGAATTTGCCCTCACCTTCAGATCGCCTTGAAATTTAGAAAAAGGTATTCAAAAAATTTGCAAAAAATGTCATTTTATATATTGACAGCATTATAGAAATGTCCTATACTACTCTAGTATGTTTACATTGAACTGTCCGTGTCCGGCTTTAATGTAACAATCATGAACAATTACAATCATAAAAAAATTGGAGGTGTACAGATTGGCTAACATTAAATCTGCAAAGAAGAGAATTTTAGTAACTGAAACAAAAGCTGCTAGAAACAAATCTATCAGATCTGAAGTGAAAACAGTAACCAAGAAAGTTGAGGCTGCTGTTGCTGCAAACGATAAGGAAGCTGCAAAAGCTGCATTAACAGTTGCAATTTCTACTATCGAGAGCGCTGCTTCTAAAGGTGTTTATCACAAAAACAATTCTGCTAGAAAAGTTTCCCGTTTAACAAAGCTTGTTAACGCAATGGCTTAATAGAAGATAAATTAAAATTCGCGAATTCAAAAATCACCAGTACCGTCATACTGGTGATTTTTTTATACAATAGAATGCACGCAAAGCGTGCATTCTATTGTTTGCTGTATTTCATTAAAAAAAGTTCCACTGCCATCTGGTCATTCATTCGGCCGGTCTTTACCGCTTCCTCAAAATCCACACCATCCCGGATTGCCTGCTTTAACTGCTGCATCGTAAATCCTTTTGCCTGCGTCACATTTCTTCGCACTGCAAACGGCGGAATCCCTGCTTTCTGTGCCATCGTATTGTTATCAAATCCTTTTTGCGACATATCCTTGATATTCAACAAAATCTGAAACTGTCTGGAGATCAGATACATAATCCGCATGGACGGTTCTTTTAATGTCAGCAGGTCATAATACAGATCCAGCGCTTTCTTCTGATTATGCTCCGCGATCGCATTGACCATCTCAAAAATTTTATTTGTGGTCTGCTCTGTCGTCACTGCCTCCACGTCCTTCGCCTCGATGACATCCTTATCCATACAGTAACAGATCAATTTTTCCAGTTCCCGATCAATATTGCCCATATCCGTTCCGGTTTTGCTCAAAAAAAGCTGCATGACAGAACCTGTGATATTCTTCCCCTCTTTTTTCAGACGTGTCAAGATCCAGCGTGTCAGAAGTTCCTCTGTCTGTGTTGTAAACTCCACAATCTTTCCTACATTTTTCACTGCCTTATAGAGCTTCGAGCGCTTGTCCACTTCCTCCTCCACAAAAAGAAACAGTGTCGTATCCGGAACCTGCGGCATATACTCTGCCAGCTCCTCACAACTGCCCTTAAAAAAGCCGCTGTTTTCAATCAGGATCACTCTCCGGTCGGCAAAAAAAGGAAGGGTTTCCGACAGGTCGATCACCTCTTTCGGATTTGTGTCTTTTCCCTCATAAGCGGTAAAATTCATCGTATCATCGGGCTGCACCAACGCTTTTTTCAGCTTGTCTTTGTACTGTTTTTTCAGGTACGCCTCGTCGCCGTAGAGCAGATATATCTTTTTAAATTGTCCACTCTTAATATCTTCATCAATCGTTTTCATTTTCGCCTGTTATCCAATCAAAGTGTACTGCATCAGTTCATAATGTAATCTGCTTCCCTCTGTGATCTCCATTGGGAGCAGCGCTCTTGCCACCAGTTTCAGCTCGCCGTCTGGCTCGTCTACCCTTCTTAAATGTGCATAGTCACCATCAATTTGTTCTACCATATAGTCACATACTAACATATGTTTCCTCCTTTGCATTTATACTCTTTCCAGATAATTGCAAAACTCATCATAATCTTCTTTCAATTGTTCAAAATCAACAAAAACATTCAAGACACGCTTTCGCTATGTGTCTCTCGCAACGGTACTAAGAAGTCAGGCACAACTTACCGTTGTACCAGCCTTCTAAGTACCGGCGGTTCCCCAATGTCTTTCATGTCTTTTGTTAATTTTTCACAATTCAATCTACACTTTCATGAGTTTCGCAATTATCTATAAACTCTTTCCCCATTATATAGAACAATTCATCTTCCTTCAAGGAATTTTTCCACCACAGGTTTTCCATTTTCCATACGGATGCGGATACGTCCGCACTCCATTGTCTCATAGACTGCACTTCCGCTCTCCTTTATATTGCACAAAGCCTCCTCACCCGGATGCCCATAGCGGTTGTTTTCCCCACAGGAAATGGTTGTGATCTCCGGTGAGAGTGCCCTTAGGAAATCCGCACTGTTGGAATATCTCGAGCCGTGATGCGCCGCCTTGTAAAATGTGACGCTGCCAGCCTTTTTGTGTTCCACAAGATACTGTTCTTCTGCGCTGCTGATGTCCCCGGTAAAAATACCGGAAAACTCCTGATCTTCATAGCGCAGCACAAGGGACAGTGCATTCTTATCATCACTTTTATAAGTTTTGTCCGGGAAAATACAGCGCAGCCCCGCTTCACCATCGGTGAGCGTGTCACCGCAGTCCATTTTCAAAATTTCTGTTCCATACGTTTGCGCCAGTGCCAAAAGTTCCTGATAGGCTTCGTCATTTAATACATATTTTGAAAACACAATATGATCGATCTCATACTCTGCCTGCAAGATCTCCTTTAACCCTGAAATATGGTCTGCGTCTGTGTGTGAAACGATCCAGTAATCTATTTTTTTCACACCCTTTGCTTTCAGGAACGGAAGCATCCGGTATGTTCCAACTTTGCTCACATCCGTACTGCCGCCGTCAAAAAAGAAATTTGTCCCCTCTTTCGTGTGAAGATACATACCGTCCCCCTGCCCCACATCCAACACATCTAGCTCAAATCCCTTCACCGGGTTATGCAATACTGCAAGCAGCATAAAACAGCCTATGAAAACAAATCCACGCCGTCGCTTCATCTTTTTCATTGCGAAAAGCACGGCTCCCAATATCAGATAAAAAAGCAGCAGTTTCCGCCAGTCCGGCTGCCCTGTGATCCAGGAAGCTCCCGGCAGTCTGGCGCTGAGCCTGCACACTTTTTCATAAAACAGTAAAATCCAATGACATGGCACAAAAAGAACCCCTGCCACGCGGACAGACAATAAACCAATCCCTCCGCCAAGAAGCCCCAGGAAAAGTAGTATCCCAATGATTGGCAGTACAAAAAAATTGATAAGCATTGACCAGACCGACACCTCATAAAAGAAATAAGCCGTAAGCGGCACCGTTGCAAGCTGAATTGCAAAACTCACCAGAAAGTTCTCCGAAAAAGTAAAGAACGGCTTTTTTATTTTGATCAGTGTCTGTCCCACAGCCACAATTCCAAGCACCGCTGCAAATGACAGCAAAAATCCTGCATACCAGAGCAGATAAGGGTTGTCCAATAAAATCACAATGGCGGACAGTCCCAGAGCAGACAGCGTATCATAACTCCTTCCAATCCACTGTCCGAACAATAAAACGAAAAACATGAGCACCGCGCGTATGGTCGATGTCCCAAGTCCAGACATCATCCCATAGCCGCCGATGACCGTGCCTGCAATAACACCGGAAGTCAAAAAGGAGCATTTTATTTTCCGAAGCAATTTATAAAGTCCCATTCCGATCACAGAAATATGCAGTCCGGAAATCGCCAGCACATGGGAAATTCCTGCTTTCTGATACATCTGCTTCACCTCTGCGTCCAGAAGATTTTTCTCTCCGAGCGTCATCGTGGAAAGCACACCAGCATCTGATGTGCTCATACAGCTTTCGTATACACCGCTTATCTTCCGGCGCAGCCTGTAAATTTTCTCCCCGAATCCATCCTCTGCTCCGTAAACATTTTTCACAATAGCTTCCTTCAGTTGAAAATCGATCTTTTTGGATTCATAAAATGCTTTTGCGTCAAAATTACCATCATTGGATGCACTTTTCCACAATTCAACCGTTCCTGTTACAATAAGGGTTTGCCCGATGGAATCATCATCGGAAGTCTGATAAAAAAGAATTTGATTGCATGGCAGTATCTCCTGCCCGATAGATAGATAACAATGATCTAAATAATAGGAATATTGTCCGTTTTTTAACTGTTTGCTGCATAATTTTCCCTGCACAGTCACCTGCATTCCATCCTGTAGTTTTGACATATAGTTCTGACGGAATGCCTCATTTTCTGCAAAATGAAATATCCCTGCCAAAAAAAATGCCAGAAAACATCCCACACGAAAGGCTGGGTACATCCACGCTCTGGCATTTGCCATACTGTCTTTCTCACTACAGTTACGGATCGTATTGTGCCATAAATTCCATACAATTCCAAACAGTATTCCGGCAGCAACTGCTGCCAGATACCATTTTTGATACCTCATAAACAAAATTCCAAGAATCAATCCAGATGCCATTTCACATAATGGCCGTTTAAACAATAATTACTGTTCCTCCGTTTCTGTCTCCTCTACAACCTCTGTATCCGCTTCCGCTGTTTTGGCGATATAATCCAGATTCCTGTCATACATATCTGCAAGTTTAAAACTGTCCCGATATACACCGCTTGTATCGCCATTCACGGAAATCTGCACTTTACTGATGGAGGATAACTCTGACAATGAATCCACAATAGAATAAATCACAATGGCTTCATTCACTGAATAATCCTGATTCTTAAAGTTCTCATCAAAGCTGACATAGCATACCCCATCCACAAGCGATACGCTCATTAATTTGGTTCCCGAAGGAATTGCAGACCTGGCATTCTTCGATTCCGGCCCTTCGAGAAGCTGCTCCATGATCAGTTTTTCCAATGAGATATTACTGCTATAGTGAACCCGTCTTGTCTCTTTCACGAGTCCGTCTCCCGCCTGATTGGAAAAATAAAGTGTGAGATTCGTATTCTGGATCGTATTGATCTGTTCTCCGGGATTCTCCACAAAACTTTCTGCGTACATCGTTCCGACCATTTTACCGTTCACGTCCGTCAGCGGCTTTTCATCCACATAAAAGGACACACAGTCGATCCCGGAAATCTGTGTCATCGTGCGTACCACTGCCGCCCTGCACAAAACCTCTTCCACTTCTTTCATATTCAGATAATCTACATCAAAATAGATAGTGAGAAGTGCTCCGTCCAGCGAATACTTTGTGATCTCCACATCATTTGGGATCGGTTTACGGTATTCCACATTATCCGGATCAGAACTTAAGGCTGCAAAAAATTCTTCGATCAACGCATCTGTCGTTGTTGCGGACGCATCATAAGGCATCTCGGCAATCCCGGTTTTATCTTTATTCAGATATTCGATGTTGTATTTACTTGTCTCTTTTCCATTCGAGCACCCCGCCAGTAAAAGCATGCACAGAAATGCCAAAAGAAAGACTATTTTTTTTCTCATTACTTTTTTGCTCCATTACCAAAAATCTGCTGTCACATATCGCACTACGCGATGTAATTCAAAGGAATACGGACATTGAAAATGGTTCCCTCTCCCTCTGTACTGAACACTTTGATCGCACCGCGGTGCATCAGCACTGCATTGCGGGTGATTGCAAGCCCAAGACCGGTTCCACCGATCTCTCTTGAGTGGGACTTGTCCACGCGGTAAAAACGTTCATAAATATGCTCTAAGGAGTCCTCCGGAATACCGATACCCGAATCCTCGACCTTCAGATAGAAATACTGGTGATCCGCGTTCAGTGTGACATGCACCCATCCACCCGGTTTATTATATTTGATCGCATTCTCGATCAGATTCGTAAATGCAAGTGTGATCTTCACCTCATCCACATCCGCGGACACCGGGCGGAAGCTTTCTAACACAAGTTCCACATTCTGTTTCTCCGCAATCGGGTTTAACCGCTTCAAAATCTGCTCCAGCAGCTCATTGATGTTCATATTGGTAACATTTAAGTCTGCCGCGGATTTATCCATTTTCACCAGAGATAGAAGGTCGTTGATGATCTTCGTCTCACGGTCGATCTCATTTCCGATATCGCCCATAAACTCTTTGTAAAGTTCGATTGGCGCATCTTCCATGCTGTTAAGAGAATCTGCCAGAACTTTCATGGATGTCAGCGGTGTTTTTAACTCATGAGACACATTGGATACAAATTCCTGTCTGGAATCATCCAGCACTTTCATTCTGCCTAACATCTCATTAAACTTTTTACAGATTTCAATTGTTTCCGTGTAATCATTCACAGACAGCGCATCTTCCCCATATCCGGTTTTGATCTCATCGATAGACTTTGACATCTTATGGAAAGGCTTTACCAACTGGATACTTAAGATCACTGCAAGGAAAACTGCCGCCACAGCACAGATCAGCTGGATCACATAGGCGTTTCTCGCCAGATACTCCATATTGAGGTTAATGCTGTCCGTCGACACACTGACTAACATAACACCTAAAACCTCTGTTGCCCCGGTCTGTTCCACCGGTCTGCTCAATGGAACGGTCAGTTCAATATAGCGGTTTTCCGCGTCATATTTTTTGATCTCCTGGCCGTAATAACTCTCAATTACCTCTTTGGAAATGATCGTCTTATTCGTGTCAAGATCATACGTATCCTTGATAATGTGAAACTCATTATCGATCACCATGACACGGCCATCATAAATATTCGATAACTGATCTAATTCTGCATTGATAATCGTTGAGTTTGGATAATTCAGATAATCATTGGAAACAATCTGATTCGCCAGGATTTTTGCCTGGCTTAAGATCTCACTTGTCTTGATTGAAACAGACCGGTCCTCATATGTCTTTACAATTCCAACTTTTAAAACGATTCCCGGTACAATTCCAAAAAGGATTAAGAAAAGTATCAGTCTGAATTTCAGACTTTTAAAAAAATTAATAACATTTTTAAATCTGGACATTCTTTCGCACCCTGACTAATTCTGGTAATAGTAGTATCCCACACCCCACTTGGTATGAACATACTTTGGCTCGCTTGGATTCTTTTCGATCTTCTCTCTGAGACGTCTGACATGCACATCCACAGTTCTGACATCCCCCGGATACTCGTAACCCCATACAAGATTGAGCAGATTCTCCCTGCTGTATACTTTATTCGGATTATTGACCAAAAGTTCTAAGAGATCAAACTCTTTTGCAGTCAGATTCACTTCTTTATTCAGGATAAACAATCTTCTGCTCTCGCAATCCAGACGAAGATCACCCGCTTCAATGACCTTGGAATCCTCTTTCTTCGGCTGGCTTCCTGCGGTTCTCCGCATAATTGCCTTGATTCTTGCTTTGACTTCCAGGATGTTGAACGGCTTTGTGATATAATCATCTGCTCCGTATTCCAGACCGAGGATCTTATCCATGTCATCGCCTTTTGCAGTCAGCATCACGATTGGCATATCAGAGAATTCGCGGATGTGCTGGCATACTTCAAATCCATCCATCTTCGGAAGCATGATATCCAAAAGAATCATATCATAATGATTCTCTGTTGCCATTTTCAGTGCCTCTTCCCCGTCATATGCACAGTCCACTTCCATTCCATCCTGCTCTAAACTGAAACGGATACCTTTTACGATCAATTTTTCATCATCAACAACAAGAACCTTTTTTGCCATTTTTACACCTTTATACTATCCTTTATTTTGTTAAAAACTCCTTCTTTGATTCCATCCACATTCATGATCTCCTCAATAGAAGAAAATCTGCCGTGTGCTTCCCGGTACTGAAACAATGCCTCTGCTTTTGACTGCCCGATTCCCGGAAGCGTCATAAAATCTGCAACACTTGCCCGGTTAATGTCCAGTAAGCCATCATCCACATTGCTCTCGGATTCTTCCTGTGCAGCCGCCACTTCTTCCATGGTCGGAATTCTTAACATCTGTCCGTCCGTGACAAACTCTGCCTGATTTACCGCTTCCATCCCGGCATCCTCTGTCATCCCGCCAGCCATCGCTACTGCTTCATAAACACGGCTGTTCTCCGGCAGCTCATACACTCCCGGATTTTCTACTGCCCCGCAAACATACACCATACAACTGCCCATCTCTTCCTGGCAGTCTTTCTCCTCTGTCTGCGGAACTTCACTTGTCTCTGTCTGTATTTTCTCCAAATACACATTATTCCTGGAACCACATCCACAGAGCACTCCCATGCAGAATATGATTACCAGGAATACTTTCCTCTTTCGATTCATAGCATTCTCCTTCTCCACCGAATGCATCATCACAGATGGATGAAAGAGCCCTCAACGCCTGATGTATATATTTTAACGAAATTTTACAAATATGACAAGACTATTAAATATATTATATCCATTTTTTTAAAAATATTGAGATATTGTTTCTTTTAATGTTACCCAAAATTCTTTTGCATCCTGTGAATCCGGTACCGGGATCGCATTTTCGTAAGCCTGATAGGCAATCTGTTCCTTCTCGTCTGCGTCCTCTGATAATTTTACGGAATAATGACCACCAAGTCCATGAAGTTCTCCTGACATGGTAAGTGTTACATACTCTGCAAAATCAGCCGCTTTTTCTTTTTTCTCCGAGAAATCATTCACAACCACAAGATCTGTCAACGCTGCGGAGGATGTCTGCAACGTGTCATTCAATGCCAGAAGCTCCCGGATCTCATAATCAGTTCCTGTGAGACCGGCAACAGAATCTGAATCAATGATTGCACAGAGTGTTTTTCCATCATTAAAATCTGAGATCACACTCGCTTCCGTAACCGTCGAAGCATCAATGGAAAACGACTCCAGACTCTGTGAAAAGAACTCCAGATCTTCGTTATACAGATCCTCATCATAATTCACCTGCATCGTTTCCACTTCATCTTTTACAAAGCTGACACTGTTCGATATAAATGGAAAATCATAAAACGCATCATTCACATCCCACTCTAACAGATACTGCACATTTTCCGGTGGCTCATTGTCGATGGAATAATCAATGATTGCCTGCAATGTCTCCGGTTCTGTCTCAAAATAACCATTTTTATAGACAAACAGACAGGTATTATAACTTAATGGATACGCATACATTTTCTCTTTGTAAGTGGACGCTGTCACTGCATTCGACGCCACGGTGCTCTCATAAATATCAGATGCCGTGTTTTCTGCTGCAAGTCCGTAAAGATATGCTTCCTCTAACTCATCGCTTCCGATCATGTAAATATCCGGAAATGTTTCTCCCTGCATCGTTGCCGTGTATACTGCATCCATGTAATCCATGCTGTCCTGATACTCTACATCCACAACAATACCGGTATCCTCATAATATTCTTCTGCCGCCTTCTCAAAAAACTTCTGATAGCTTTTATCGCTATACCAGAACATCAAATCAGCAGGCTGTTTTACCACCCTGCTAACTGATGCTGTCTCTGTTCCATTTTCTGTTTCATTTTCTTTCTGTTCATAAGTGCTGTGTCTGGATACAACAACGGCACCTCCGATCACCAGCACGCCGATACAGCCCGCTGCGATCATTCTCTTCTGTACTACTTTCATTATAAAATACTCTCCAGCCTGGATATCATCTCATCCACATCTTTTTCTTCAATGATAAGTGGCGGTACAAAACGAAGTACATTCGAACCTGCTGTGATCACGATCAGTCCTGCCTCCAATGCTTTTGCTGCAATCTGGCCTACCGGTTTTTCACAGACAACACCCTGCATGAGTCCCATACCTCTTCGCTCGGTCAGGAAATCATACTTTGCAACCAGTTCATCTAATTTTTTCTCCAGATACGGTGCGACCTTTTTCACATGCTCTGTGATATGGTCGCGCTCCATCATCTCAAGTACTTTATCTACAGCGGCTCCCACAAATGGATTGCCTCCATAGGTCGTACCGTGATCTCCCGGTGCCAGAGATTTCTCTGCGACTCTCTCTGTCATAAGGAAAGCGCCGACCGGGACACCACAGCCAAGTGCCTTGGCACTCGTCATAATATCCGGCTTCACACCATAATGCTGCCATGCGAACATTTCTCCGGTTCTTCCCATACCGCACTGGATCTCATCTAAAATTAAAAGAATGTCATGCTCATCGCAAAGTGCACGCACACCCTTTATAAATGCTTCTGTTGCAGGATAAATTCCACCCTCACCTTGTACTGTCTCAAAAATAATAGCACAGGTTTTGTCATTAATCAAAGCTTTTACGCTGTCAAGATCATTAAAATCTGCAAATTTTACTCCGGGAAGCAGTGGTTCAAACGGTTCCTGATAATGTTTATTGCCTGTCACAGACAATGCTCCGATACTTCTTCCATGAAAGGAATGGTTCATTGCAATGATCTCATGTCCTGCATGTCCGTCTCTGGTGTAAGCATATTTTTTTGCCGCTTTGATTGCACCCTCGATCGCCTCTGTACCGCTGTTGGTAAAGAAAACACGATTCATCTGGCTTGCTTTTAATACCCTTTTTGCCGCATTCATGATCGGGACATTATAGTACAGATTGGATGTGTGCATCACTTTATCGATCTGCGCTTTCAGTGCGTCGTTATACTCTTTGTTGTTGTAGCCAAATGCCTGCACGGCGATTCCTGCCGCAAAATCCAGATACTCTTTTCCGTCTGTATCATAAAGATACACACCATCCCCATGATCAATGACCAGTGGAAAACGATTATATGTATGAAGGAGCGCACTCTCTGCTCCATCAATGTAATCCTGTTTATTCATGATAATACTTTGTCTCCTTATCCCCTAAGATTGCAGTTCCAATTCCTTTGTTGGTAAAGATTTCCAACAATAGACAGTGTGCGATACGTCCATCTAAAATATGCACTCTGGAAACTCCGTTTTCGATCGCATCAATACAGTTGTTTAATTTCGGAAGCATTCCGCCGCCGATGTATCCGTCTTCGATCAGTTTTTTCGCCTCTGAGATCGGCAGTTCCGAGATCAGTGTGGACGGATCTTTCGGATCTTTGTATACACCCTCAATATCAGTTAAGAAAGCTAATTTTTCTGCGTGGACTGCTCTCGCAATCGCACAGGCTGCATCGTCTGCATTGATGTTGTAGCTGTCATAGTTTTCATCCATGCCGATCGGGCAGACGATCGGAAGAAAATCTTTTTCCAGAAGATCATATAAAATCTGTGGGTTGACCTGTGTGATCTCGCCGACGTAACCGATATCCTGTCCGTTGGAATATTTTTTCTCCACTTTTAACATTCCGCCGTCTTTTCCACTGATGCCGACAGCATTTACACCCAGCTCCTGCACCAGTTTTACAAGAGATTTGTTCACTTTATTTAATACCATCTCCGCAATTTCCATCGTCGCCTCGTCTGTCTTGCGCAGTCCGTTGACAAACTCCGGTTCCATGCCGGCTTTCTCTACCCATCTGCTGATCTCTTTGCCGCCTCCGTGCACGATGATCGGCTTGAAACCAACAAGCTTTAATAAAGTGACATCCTGAATGACGTGCTGCTTTAATTCCTCATCCACCATGGCACTTCCGCCGTATTTGACAACGATGATCTTACGGTTAAACCGCTGGATATATGGGAGTGCCTCGATCAGCACCTCCGCTTTTTTCAAAAGTTCGTTCATGTTTTTTTCTTCCATTTTTCTATCCCCCTAAGAACGGTAATCCGCATTGATTTTTACATAGTCATAGGTCAGGTCACAGCCCCATGCGGTAGCGGATGCATTGCCCATTTTGACATCTGCGATTGCAGTAACGGCAGGTTCAGACAGGATTCTGGTTGCCTCCTCCTCGCTGTAATCCACCGCAACACCGTTTTTGATGATCTGCATTTTTCCTGCGGCACTCTCAAAGAATAAATCTACTTTTTCCGGGTCAAACGTTGCACCGGAATAACCCATTGCACAGAGGATCCGTCCCCAGTTTGCGTCATGTCCGTAAATCGCTGCTTTGGTGAGACTTGAGGTAATGACAGACTTACTTAAAACTTTCGCCTGTTCTTTGCTCTCGGCACCGATGATCTTCACCTCAAACAATGCGGTTGCGCCCTCGCCGTCGCCTGCCATTTTCTTTGCCAGCGTCTCATTGACAAAGTTCAGTACCTTGCAGAATTCCTCATAATCTGCATTTTTCTCTGTGATCTCCGGGTTTTCTGCCAGCCCGTTTGCAAGTAACAGACAGGTATCATTCGTGGAAGTGTCACCGTCAACAGAAATCATATTGTAGGTGTCCTGCACATCAGCGCTCAATGCCTCCTGCAATAACTCTTTGGAGATTGCCGCATCTGTTGTGACAAAGCTAAGCATCGTACACATATTCGGATGGATCATGCCGGAGCCTTTGCACATGCCTCCGATCGTTACCGTTTTTCCACCAAGTTCGATGGTCACTGCCACCTCTTTGTTTTTTGTATCTGTGGTCATGATCGCTTTGGAAGCCTCGGTTCCGCTCTCGGTATCTCCTTTTAACTGTGGCACCATAGCATCGATCCCATTACAGATACGGTCGATTGGGAGCTGCATGCCAATAACTCCGGTAGATGCAACTAACACCTCGTCTGCTGCAATGCCTAATACTTTTTCTACTTTCTCAGCCGTCTGCTTACAGTAGCCCATGCCTTCCTCTCCGGTGCAGGCATTGGCAATTCCTGCATTGATGACAACCGCCTGTGCTGCTTTGCTGTTGTATACCACATTGTGATCCCATTTGACCGGAGCTGCCTTTACGATATTAGTCGTAAAGGTTCCTGCTGCCTTACACGGAACTTCACTGTAGATCATTGCCATATCTTTTCTGTCTTTGTATTTGATTCCTGCTGCTGTACTTGCTGCCTGAAAACCTTTTGCTGCGGTCACACCGCCTGTGATCTGTTTCATGATTTATCTCCTTATAATTATTCGTTATTTAGACAATTGCGAAACTCATAGATACAGTAGATTAAATTGTGAAAAATTGACAAAAGGTTGAGAAGACACTGGGGAGCCGCCGGTTCTTGCTTGGCAGACATAGCATTTGCTGTGGCTGGCATGCTAGTACCGTTGCGAGCGACACGTAGCGAGAGCGTGTCTTCGAAACTTTTGTTAATTCTTCACAATCTTCATAATCTGAATTAGAGTTTCGCAATTATCTAATTCGTTATTTAGGCAATTGTCTATATTAATTCTTTCTACGGATTAAACACGGTAATATTCTCTTCATTCAATACATACTCATAATAATTCACGTTGTCGCAGTATTTCCAGCCGAGGCTCTGCCAGAAGCGGTTGCCGATCTCGTTCTGCTTAAATGCGATCAGATTGACTTTGGAAATTTTTTCTGCTTTCAATGCTTCGAGACACCGCTCCACGAGTTTCTGCCCGATTCCGTGTTTTCTGTAATTTTCCTGTACACAGACATGATAAAGTCCTGCTCTTCTGCCGTCATGCCCGCAGAGGATCGCGCCGACGATTTTTCCATCACACACTGCCACCATGCTCGTAGTCGGATTTCTTCGGATAAAACGCTCCACACCCTCTTTTGAATCGTCAATGCTTCGGATGCCAAAGCCGTGGATCTCCATCCAGAGGCTGTGTACCTGCTCAAAGTCATCTATTGCCATGGGACGGATCGTTAAATTTGTATCATTCATGTTATTTTTCATCTTCCTTGCTGTCTGCCTCTCTGGGGCAGTTTTCTATAAATCGGCTTCGCATGCTGTTCATCTCAGCCGGATGGCTGCTCCACGGTCTCTTACGGAAACATTGGGACAAGATTTAATCCCTCCGCCTCATCGAAACCGAATAAGAGGTTCATATTCTGCACTGCCTGACCGGCTGCACCTTTTACAAGGTTATCGAGTGCTCCCATCATGACGATCCTTCCGGTTCTCTCATCAATTTTGAAGTTCACATCCACGTAATTGCTTCCCTCTACCCATTTTGTTTCCGGGCAGATATCTTTTTCCAGTACACGGACGAATTTCTCGTTTTTATAATATTTATCGTAAATGGCTTTCACTTCCCCGTATGTCGGAAGAGTACCATCTGCTTTCTTATTCAGTGCTGCGTATTCTGTTGCAAGGATTCCCCGGTTCATCGGCACAAGATGCGGGGTAAAATTGACCATGATCTCTTTTCCTGCCGCATAGCCAAGCTGTTCTTCTATCTCCGGTGTGTGTCTGTGGTTCGTCACACCATAAGCTTTCATATTCTCATTCACCTCGCAAAACAGATTAGGAAGTTTTGCACCTCTTCCGGCTCCGGATGTTCCTGATTTTGCATCAATGATCAGGGTGTCAGGATCGATCAGTCCCTCTTTTACGAGTGGATATGCCGTTAAAATAGAACAGGTTGTGTAACATCCCGGGTTTGCGATCAGTCTTGCACCTTTTACCTTGTCGCGGTTGATCTCGCAGAGTCCATACACAGCTTCCTCAATAAATTGTGGACTCTTGTGTTCGATCTTGTACCATTTCTCATAGGTCTTGACATCTTTAATACGGAAATCTGCGCTCAAATCAATAATTTTTACCTTGGATAAGATCTCCTCTGTCAGGACACCTGCCAGAAATCCCTGTGGGGTTGCGGTAAAGATCACATCCACCTTGGAAGCAAGCTCTTCCATATTATCATCGAGACAGTTATCCTCTACGATCTCAAACATATTCTGATAAACTTCTGCATATTTCTTATCTATGTAACTTCTGGAACCGTACCATTTGATCTCCACATCTTTGTGTCCCATCAACAATCGGACAAGTTCATTTCCTGCATAGCCGGTTGCTCCAATAATCCCAACTTTTACCATAATCTATTCTCCAATCTCCCCGAAGGGTTTTCTCTTTTTTACGCTTTACCACTCTAATTCGTTTCTATCATAGTACAGCTCTTTAGGATAGTAAAGTATTTTTTGTTTCCCGGTTTTCAATTGCTATTGCATAATTATACATTCATTATTATTTTTATGCAACACTATTTTTAGTATTTTTTCTTATTTTTCTTGGTTTTACAATTTCCTTACCTTAATTTATATAAATGTTACTGCATAAACTTCTGTTGTTATTGCATACTTTTATGAATTTTTATTATTAAATTATGTATATTTTTTCACTTGCATTTCCTGTCCACATAGTATATATTAGGTTTCAGAAGAAATCGTTTCGTGGCAGACTCATTGTCATGCATGAAAGAACGGTTTACATGATAAAAAGAATATACGACAGAAAGGATTCACTCTCATGAAAGAAAAAGTTATTTTAGCGTACTCCGGTGGTCTTGATACCACAGCCATTATCCCATGGTTAAAAGAAACTTATGGTTATGAAGTTATCTGCTGCTGCGTAGACTGCGGACAGGAAGAAGAATTAAACGGACTTGACGAAAGAGCCAAATTAAGCGGTGCTTCCAAATTATACATCGAGGACATCGTAGATGAATTCTGTGATGATTACATTGTTCCATGCGTACAGGCAAACGCTGTATACGAAAACAAATATTTATTAGGTACTTCCATGGCCCGTCCGGGAATCGCCAAGAAATTAGTTGAGATTGCAAGAAAAGAAGGTGCTACAGCGATCTGCCACGGTGCTACCGGAAAAGGTAACGACCAGATCCGTTTCGAGTTAAGTATCAAAGCACTTGCTCCGGACTTAAAGATCATCGCCCCATGGCGTGACAGCAACTGGAAATTACAGTCCCGTCAGGATGAGATCGATTTCTGTACGGCACATGGCATCCATCTTCCATTCTCTGTAGATTCCAGCTACAGCCGTGACCGTAACTTATGGCACATCAGCCACGAGGGTCTTGAGTTGGAAGATCCATCCTTAGAGCCAAATTACGAACATCTTTTAGTTTTGACTACTCCACCTGAGAAAGCTCCGGACGAGGGTGAATATGTCACAATGACATTTGAAAAGGGTGTTCCTGTTTCCGTCAACGGAAAGAAAATGAAAGTTTCTGATATCATCCGTGAATTAAATACACTCGGTGGAAAACATGGTATCGGTATTATTGATATCGTAGAGAACCGTGTCGTCGGCATGAAATCCCGCGGTGTTTATGAGACTCCTGGTGGAACCATCCTCATGGAAGCTCATGAGCAGTTAGAGGAACTCGTTCTCGACCGCGCTACCATGGAAGTGAAAAAAGATATGGGTAACAAGCTCGCCCAGATCGTATACGAAGGAAAATGGTTCACACCACTCCGTGAGGCAGTACAGGCTTTCGTAGAGTCCACACAGGAATATGTGACCGGTGAAGTAAAATTCAAGCTTTACAAAGGAAACATCATCAAAGCCGGAACTACTTCCCCATACTCTCTCTACAGTGAATCCCTCGCAAGCTTCACAACAGGTGATCTTTACGACCATCACGATGCAGACGGATTCATCACATTATTCGGACTTCCATTAAAAGTCCGCGCAATGAAGATGTTAGAGCTGCAGAAAGAAAATAATAAAAATAACTAAATCTTAAAAATAAAAATGGTACAGACAAAATATGATGTTCCTGTTTGCAGAACTCACAAAGGAAATCGTATTTGTCTGTACCATTTTTATTTCATTTACACTGAAGATAACTTGTGAAATCTGCTTTTGGTATTGTCAAGGTAATCAAAAAACAGAGGACATATTTATAAATGGGAAATTAACGCCTCCACACCATTACAAATTCTTTTTCCCCTGTATAGTCATCTTCATACACATATATTTCTGCAAGAGGAAGCATTTCTCTTACCATTTCACAGTTTCCTATTATTCAGTTTCAAAAACTGGAATCTGTTATTCATTATATTCCAAGTCGAGTCAGGGTTTTATCCCAAAATGCTTCTGGAATTAATCTATAATCTGATATCCCTGTCTCCTTGTAATAAACTTGTTGCACCTCTGAAATAAAGTTAACTATTGATTTTTCGCCAGTAGTTAACAGATTTTTTGTCATTCTAAACCAACCAGGGGCTTTAAAATCCAATCGTTCTTTCTCCATTTCATCAATAACCTTATCTACGTCATATCCTACAGAAAAAAACTGAGGTTCCCAATGTCCGTCCTTTCCAGTAAGTGTCATGAATTGAGCTAAACTATTACTATGTAACGCCACTCCTACAGCACCGGGATTGATTACTCGAACATCGTTTCTAACATAATCAGTCTGAATATGAAAGTGACCACATATTATCAGATTGCTCGGCATATTCTCAAGCAAATTATCAATATACTCATAGTCTGGACGCATGCTTTGATTGACCTTGAAAGGAGAACCATGGCAGATTGTAAATCGTGGCAATCCATCATATTTTAGTGTCATTTCTATTGGCATAGCTTCAAACATATCAATGTCATCGTCATTTAGTTGATCGTATACGTATTTTAATATTCCTGTTGTTGTTTTCCCATCTTTCCATATTTCACAAGCATTCTTTCTATGTGTTATCCAATATTCTTCTTTATTTCCGCGGATAATGCTCATGTGTGATAAAGTAACACAACTAAAATAAAGAAAGACAGCCCACTATTCCGTAAAATAATGGAGTAATAGAGAAAACGTTTTTTCTATGCTAAAATAGGCATATAAAGTAGAATGACAATCAAGATATACAAGAAAGCACTTAAACTCTACCGTTTGTCATGTAATTGTATAGCTTACTTGCTAGAGTGCAAATGAGTATTTTGATAAGATTTATACACAAAATCAAAAGGAGGAACACATATGGAGTTCGCAGAAAAACTTATAACACTACGCAAAAGTAGAGAATTAACACAGGAACAACTGGCTGAGCAGCTTAATGTTTCAAGACAATCTATTTCAAAATGGGAAAGTGGGCAGGTCATACCCGAAGTAGAAAAGATTGTTGAACTAAGCAAAGTATTCGATGTTACCGTGGATTATCTGTTAAAACCATCAGAGATAGATGAATTATCGGTTAAAACAGAAATTCTGGAACAACAACAGAAACAGATGTTAGTTAGGGAACAGAAACGCACTCAAATTTCCAAAAATATTATGTATTCGATTGGAATTTATTTGATTTTTTTTGCGGTCTATTTCATTGGGCATTTCTATTTTGAAATATGGAATGCTTCTGTAATTCTTGCGGAATTACTCATTGCAACCGCGATTGTAGTTTTTGTTTGGGTAAGGAGTTTTTCCGACAAATCATAAAGAGATAGAATTTGTAGCAAACCCAGCCGAGCCTGTCAACGGTCAAGATGAACGGCGCAAAAGCGCCGCCGTTGACAGCCCCGCCCGTCTTTGCTGTTCGGTAATCAAGAGGGCGACAGCACAAGATGCTGCCGCCCTCTGCCATTATTCAGAAAGGGGGATTTTCCATGACCGAACACGAAAAGTATCAAGAACATATCCGGCATACACACGATGCCTTTTGCAAGACTGTTATTCGCCACGCTGCCATAGACGCAGCCCGGAGCATACGGAGCCGCCGCAAGCGGGAAATCTCGCTTGAATATCTGATAGAAGAAAAACACTATCCATTTCACACCTGTGTTCTTCTATATTTTAATTGGTTGCAACCTCCCCCAAAACGCTGTATAATATACTCAAATATCTATTCAGGAGGTTGAAACCTATGGTCGATTATACCGAAGGCAGCGGCAAGCAGTATCATGTCGGGCTGGGTCCCGGCGATGTGGGCCGCTATGTGCTTCTGCCCGGCGACCCCAAGCGCTGCGCCAAAATTGCCAAATATTTTGATAACCCTCGTCTGGTGGCTGACAGCCGCGAGTTCGTTACTTACACTGGCACCCTCAACGGCGTACCCGTCAGCGTTACCAGCACCGGCATCGGCGGTCCGTCCGCTTCCATCGCGCTGGAAGAGCTGACCAACTGCGGGGCTGACACTTTCATCCGCGTAGGCACCTGCGGCGGCATGCAGGAGGATGTCTGCGGCGGTGACGTCGTGATCGCCACCGGCGCGATCCGCATGGAGGGCACCAGCCGCGAGTACGCGCCCATCGAGTACCCTGCCGTGCCTGATTTCGGCGTGACCAACGCCCTGGTGGACGCCGCCAGGGACGTAGGCGTTACCTACCACACCGGCGTGGTGGAGTGCAAGGATTCCTTCTACGGCCAGCACCAGCCCGAAAAACACCCCGTCTCTTACGAGCTGCTGAACAAGTGGGAAGCCTGGCTGCGCATGGGCTGCATCGCGTCGGAGATGGAGTCCGCCGCGCTGTTCATTGCCGGCGCTTACCGCCGCGTGCGGGTCGGCTCGCTGTTTCTGGTGGTCGCCAACCAGGAGCGCGCCAAAAAGGGCCTGCCCAATGCCCAGGTACACGACACCGACCTCGCCATCCGCGTCGCCATCGATGCCATCCGCAAAATGATCGACAAAGAGGGGCACTAATTTCATAGCTCGTACGGCACACCCTGACCGGTGTGCCGTTCTTTTTTGTCCAATCGTCCACCCTTTTAGGCCAATTTCGGAAAATCGTTTCGTTTGTGCGTGTATTCTGTATCGAGGATGCAGCCCACCTTCGGCGACAACGCTCCCGTATCGGGGGAGTCTGTCTCACAGAGGGAGCCTTTTTTGTATGTACCGCATATATTTAGGCGAAGGGGGGATGCCGCATAAAAGCTGCCATCTACTGCCGCCTTAGCAAGGAGGACGCGGCCAAAACCGGGCCCGAGTCCGAGAGCATCCAGAACCAGCGCTCGATGCTGTTACGCTATGCGGCTGAGCACGGCTACACCGTGCAGGAAGTCTACATCGACGAGGACTACTCCGGCGCCGACCGCCGCCGCCCAGCGTTCAACCAGATGCTGGCGGCAGCCGAGCGGCGGGAATTTGACGTGATTTTAGCCAAAACGCAATCCCGCTTTACCCGCGATATGGAGCTGGTGGAAAAGTACCTCCACGGAAAATTTGCCGAGTGGGGCATCCGCTTCATCGCTGTGGTGGACCACGTGGACACCCAGGACCGCGCCGGGAAAAAAGCCCGGCAAATCAACGGGCTTATCAACGAGTGGTATCTTGAGGATCTGTCCGACAATGTGCGCTCGGTGCTGACGCATAAGCGGTGGCAGGGGGATTACATCGCCACCTTTGCGCTGTACGGCTACCGCAAAGACCCCGCCGACCACAGCCGCCTGCTGCCTGACCCCGAAGCTGCCGCCGTGGTGCGGCACATCTTTTCGCTGTATCTGCAAGGGTACGGCACCGCGCGCATCGCCCATATTTTAAACGCCGAGGGCGTCCCGCCGCCCAGCGTCTACCGCCAGCAGCACGGCGGACCGGCCCACACCGGCAGTGGCCAGTGGAGCCGCGCCACCCTGCACCAGATGCTGACCAACCGTACCTACGCAGGCGATTTAGAGCAGGGCCGCCGCCGCAAAGTCAGCTACAAATCTGCCCGCAGCGTGCGGTTGCCGCGGTCGCAATGGATCGTGGTGCCGGGTACCCATGAGGGGCTTGTCTCCCGCGCCGACTTTGCCGCTGTACAGGCGCGGCTGGCCCGCCGGGGCAGGGGAGCGCTGTAAACTGCATGGCCTACCCAGGTGGGATAGACTTCGCTGGACGCCACATTGGCGATATAGGATTGGAAGCTCACCGTCACGTTGCGGGCGCTGGCCGCCGGGCGGCCCAGATGCACGGTGATTTTGCGGGGCACGACCACCTCGCTCAGCACGTTGCCGGGCAGGCGTTCCTCGGGCGCGGGGCCGCTGCCGCCGTCGCCGGCAAACAGCACATGGGGTGGGATGGTGACGGTCTGGGGCGCGGCTTCCCGTGCGGGCAGAGCGTTTCCGTCCCCGCCGCCGGGCAAAAACTCCAGCCGCGCCACCGTCTGCTGGCCGTCAAATACCTGCACGCCGTCCAAAATCTGGCTCTGCCAGCCGCTGGCATCGGCCCGCAGGTGGTAGACGGCATAGGGGCGCACCGTCGTGTTGGTCTCCTGCAAGCTGTAGCTGGCGTTGGGCGCGGGCAGGTTTGTGGCTTCTGCCGCACCGGCTTCGTCAGTGGTCAGGCGGGCCACGGTCACACCGGATTCATCCAGCACCGCCACCTGCACGCCTGCCAGCGGTGCCGCCTGCCCCGCCACAGACGCATAAACTTGGATACTGCCTGTTGGCATAGTAAACACCTCCTTGTACCACGGTATGCCGGGGGACGGGGAGGTGTGTAAACAGCAAAAAGCCCGAAGGCATTGCACCTTCGGGCTTTTGGATTTGCGTATTAAAATCAGGCCTTGTTGGCGGAGCCGAACAGCTCGATCTTCTCGCGGACGGTGGCCTTGATGGCCTCGGCGCCGGGAGCCAGCAGCTTGCGGGGGTCGAAGCCCTTGCCCTGCAGGTCCTTGCCGGCCTCGATGTACTTACGGGTAGCATCGGCGAAGCTCAGCTGGCACTCAGTGTTGACGTTGATCTTGGAGACGCCCAGGCTGATGGCCTTGCGGATCATGTCAGCCGGGATGCCCGTGCCGCCGTGCAGCACCAGGGGGATGTTATCGGTGGCGTTGTGGATCTTGTCCAGAGCCTCGAAGTTCAGGCCCTGCCAGTTGGCGGGGTACTTGCCGTGGATGTTGCCGATGCCGGCAGCCAGGAAGTCGATGCCCAGGGCAGCGATCTTGGCGCACTCAGCGGGATCAGCGACTTCGCCCATACCGATGACGCCGTCTTCCTCGCCGCCGATGGAACCGACCTCAGCCTCGATGGACAGGCCGTGGTCATGGGCCAGGGCAACCAGCTCGGTGGTCTTGGCAACGTTCTCATCGATGTCGTAGTGGCTGCCATCAAACATGATGGAAGTGAAGCCGGCGGCAACGCAGGCCTTAGCGCCCTCGTAGGTGCCATGGTCCAGGTGCAGGGCAACGGGAACGGTGATGCCCAGGCTCTCGTCCATGGCCTTGACCATGGCTGCAACGGTCTTGAAACCGGTCATATATTTGCCGGCACCCTCAGAAACACCGAGGATGACGGGGGAGTTCATCTCCTGTGCAGTGAGCAGAATGCTCTTGGTCCATTCCAGGTTGTTAATGTTGAACTGACCGACGGCATAGTGGCCATCGCGTGCTTTCAGCAGCATATTGGTAGCATTTACCAGCATATCACATACCTCCACATGATTGTTAAGCGGTGGCACTGGCGTTCAGCCCACCGATAATTCTATTATAACCCGACTTTGACAAAAAATCAACAGCTAAATTTCAGAACCTTCATGCACTTTTGGCGCACTGTACCAAAGATTGCCAGCCTTTGCAAAAATTTGGCAGTTTTGTCAGCTTAACGGGGGAATTGGAGGTAAGAAATCAGCTTTTTTCCCATCTTGACAAAAGGGTTTATCCAACCTGTTATGTGGATAACTTTTCCACCCCTTGTGGAAAACGCACCCCCGTTTTTGTGGAAAACTTGGCTGCTATGCTGGTTTTCCACCTTTTCAACAGAGTTTTCAACAAGGGGAAAGTGGGTTTTCCACTACGGTTTGTATAAACAACGCTTTATCGCGCACCCGCCAGAGGGTCTTTGTACTTTTGGCGCATTGCGGCGGCAGCAGTTGTAAAAAAGCAGTACAGACCCGCTAAAAAGCGCAAAATAAAGGTGACAAAAGGCCGCGGGGTGTGCTATACTGTTATCTGTATAGCCAGCCTTTTCACCGCTGGTGCATTTTTCGACAATTACCGGGGCAATGCCCCGCAGGAGGTACCCTATGGAAAAGATTGCCCGCGAGCAGGCTGAACCGCGCACCGACACGCTGGTATGGGGCAAAAATGCCGTGACCGAGCTGCTGAAAAGCGGCGGCGCGGTGGACACTGTCTATCTGGCAGACTCGCTGCCGCAGCCGGTTGCCGGCTATTACACCGCCCTGGCCAAGCAGACCGGCGCGGTGGTCAAACGGGTACCCGGCCATAAGCTGCAAAAGATCTGCGGCACCGACGACCACCAGGGCGTGGCCGCCCGCGCCGCCGAGGTGCAGTATGCCTCGCTGGAGGATCTGTTTGCCGCTGCTGAGGCCAAAAGCGAAGCACCGTTCCTGGTGCTGTGCGATGGGGTAGAAGACCCCCACAACCTGGGTGCCATCATCCGCTCGGCTTACCTGTGCGGCGCCCACGGCGTGGTCATCCCCAAGCGCGGCGGCGTCGGCGTGACCGGCACTGTGATGAAATCCAGCGCCGGGGCAGCGGCCCGTCTGCCGGTGGCTCGCGTGTCCAACCTGGCGCAGGCCATCCGCACCATTAAGGAACATAACATCTTCGTCTACTGCGCTGACCTGGGCGGTGCACCGCTGGCCAGGACCGACCTGTCCGGCCCGGTGGCCCTGGTGCTGGGCAGCGAGGGCGGCGGTCCCTCCGCCCTGACCCGCAAGCTTTGCGACGCCGCCGTCACGCTGGAGATGGCCCCCGGCCAGTCCACCGGCGTGGACAGCTACAACGTCAGCGTGGCTGCCGGCATCCTGTGCTACGACGTACTGCGCCGCCGCACCGCCAAGAAGTAATTTGTATCTCTACCTTATAAAGGGAGCATAAAAATGCCAAGCAAACGTACCAATGATTCGGTAGACCGCATCCTGGCGGATTTGAACCAGCGCCAGGCGGCGGACGGCGTACGCGCCAGCGTCACCGATCATCAGGTCGATGAAATTTTGCGCAGCGTGGGTATTTCCACCACGCCGCTGCAGAACACGCCGACCCAGGACAGCCAGATCGCTTTTTCCGATTTCAGCGGTCCTGACGATTTTGATGAAATTATGCGCAGTGCCGGGGCAACTTCTGCACCTGCCTCCATGCCCGCACCGGCATCCCGCCGTACAACGGAAACGCCCCGTGCGGCAGCCCCCCAGCGGCCGGTGCAATCTGTCCCGGATGCCCAGCCGGCTGCCGCCCCTTCAATCCCAGTGCGTCCGGCTCAGCCCGTGCAGCCTGTGCAAAATGTGCAGCCTGCCCGGCCGGTGCAGCAATCCGCCCCCACCGAGGGCAGCACCCAGGACACCACCCGCACCGGCATCATCAAGGACTTTCTGCGCAAGATGGTCCCGGAGGGGGATGTTTCCAACACCACCGCGCTGAACGAAGGCAAGGCGGATTTCCAGCGCTTCTTCGCCGATTCCGTCGCCGTCGTGCCCGATGAAAAGGGCCGTTTCCACGACACCGGCAAGAAAAAGCGCTGGCCTTTCGGCCTGAAACCCGCCAACGACACCGACCATTTCGAGCCGATCAACGTCTCGCTGGGCGGCGGCCACACCGATGCCCCCGCGCAAAGTTCCTACCAGACCGAGGATGAATATTTCCCGGATGAAGCCGAGGCCGAGCAGGCCCCGCTGCCGAACCCTGCCCGCAAGCACGGCTTCTTGAACAGCCTGTTTGGCGGTGGCAGCAGCGCCGATACCGACGCCACCGACGAGCTGATGATCCCCGAGGAGCGGCAGGACGAGCCGACGCTGGCTCCGCTGCGCCCGGCCATCCAGCCGGAGCCGGAGACCAGCACCAACGTCTGGCGCAGCAAATACACCCAGCCCCAAAGCGAATCTTCCGGCAGCACGCTGGTCGGTGCCACCCTGACAGGCGACACACTGCAAATGCTGCGAGGCGTCGTCAACGAGCAAAAAAACAGCCGCACCCCTGCCCGCGACCCGGGCGCTACCAGCACGATCTACCGTAAAAAGCGCAGCACCGTGGAATTCACCCCCGGTCAAAAGCGCAGCACGCCGCCCCCGGCTCAGCCCACGCCGCTGCAGGGACCGGTAGGTGAGCCGCTGGACCTGCCCGGCCTGGAGAGCACCCAGGCCATCCAGCCCGGCCAGACCACCACCGGCTTTACGATGCAGCTCGGTTCAGTCGCGCCAACGCCGTCGGACAGCACCCAGCAGTTCATGAGCGCTTACAACGCCGTGCGTCCCCATACGGCCCAGCCGCAGCCTGCCCAACCCGCAGCGCCGCAGCCCGCGCCCCAGGTCGATACCGTACCGCAGCCCGATACGGCTGCCCCGGCTCCTGCTGTGGACGAGCCGACCCTGATGGCCGACAGCTATCATCACACCCGCGATGCCGTGGACGATCTGGTGGATACCCTGACCGGGCGCATCCGCCTAACGCCGGTCACGCCCGATGCCGCCCAGCCTGCCCAGACGCAGCCGTTCCGGCAGGCCCCGCAGGCACAGCCCGCCCATACCGGCTTCACGCAGGATCTGGGCAGCTACGCAGTTCCTGCCGCACCGGCCCACACCGGCTTTACCCAAAACCTGGGCCAGGCTCCCGCCGAGCCTGCCACCGGCTCCTTTGTGGATAACATCGCCAACGCCATCAACACCGGCGCGATCTCCGACGAGACCACCCGCTACGACGAGATGGCCGCCCGGCTCACCTCCAATCTGGAGGAGGAAGCAGGGGAAAGCACCGCTCACACCGGCCTGCTGGACAAGTTCCGCCTGGGCGGGTTCCATCTGGGCGGCAAGGCCGACGATGAATCGGCGGATTCCGCTGCCCAGCCCTTTGACACTGCCGAGATCCCCGTGTCCCGACGCCGCGATTTTGAGAGCGCCGAGGATGCCCCCGCCGTGCGCAAGGAGCTGGACGAGAACCTGCTGCATCTGACTACCGCCTGCATCGTAAGCGGCGCGGCGGCTCTGGTGCTGCTGGTGCTGGCGTTCATTGCCGCCGCCCTGCCCGCCATGCCCGGCGTTCTGGCCGGGGAAACCGTCTACCCGGCCGTAGCCCTGGTGCTGCTGGCCGCGGCCGCCGGTATCAACTGGAAAACACTGCTGAACGGTTTGCAGGGTCTGGCCAAAAAGCCGACCCCCGACAGCCTGACCGCTTTGGCCGTAGTGGGTGCGCTGCTGCAGGCGCTCATCGTGCTGGTCACAAAAGGCTACACGAACGAGGTCACCCTGCTGGCCGGGCCTGCCGCGCTGGTGCTCTGCGTCAACACCGTAGGCAAGCGGATGAACGCCGCCACCGTGCGGGATAACTTCCAGCTCGTCAGCAAGAATGTAGACCACGCCGTAGCCTACCGGCTGAAAGACGCCGGCGCGCTGCGGGCGGCCTCTCAGGGGTTGGCCCAGCCGCACCCGTCGGTGCTGGTCAGCCGCCCAACGCAGATCTTCCGTGGTTTCCTGGCCAGCAGCGCCGCTGCCGGTACCAGTGATAAAAACCAGCAGCAGTTTGCCTGGGCCGCAGGCGGCTGCGCGCTGCTGGGCTTCCTGATCACTGTCATCCGCACCCACAACCTGACCAGCGCTGTCACCATTTTGGCCAGCATTTTGTGCTTGGCCGCGCCGCTGGCGGGCACGCTGTTGGCCGCCCTGCCCGCACGCCTGATGCAGCGCAGCGCCGCCCAGGTGGGCGCGGTCGTGCCGGGCTGGCGTGACATCCGTCAGCTGGGCCGCATCAACGTCATCCAGGTCACCGCGCGGGATCTCTTCCCCCAGGGGTGCGTCACACTGGCGGGCATCAAGCCCATCAAAAACGCCCCCATCGACCTGGCCATCGTCTATGCCGCCTCCATCATGGCTGAGGCCTGCCCCACGCTGCGGGATGTCTTCTTGAATATGCTGGGCGACCGCAGCATGATTGCCAAGGTGGATGACCGCGAGGCCGTCTACGGCAAGGGCTACATCGGCTGGGTCAACAAGCGCCGCGTGCTGGTAGGCAACCGCAGCCTGATGCAGGATTACGGCGTCAAGCTGCCCAGCCTGGAGTACGAGCAGCACCATACCGTCAACCAGCGCCGCATGATCTACCTGGCCGTCTCCGGCAAACTGTTTGCCATGTTCCAGGTGGCCTACCAGCGTGACCCGGACACTGCCGCCGTGCTGGACAGCCTGCGCCATTCCGGTCTGTCGCTGATCGTCGACTGCGACGATTTCAACTGCGATACCGCCCTGCTGGAGGCTGCCTACAGCCTGCCCGCCGGGGCCGTGAAGGTGCTGAACACCGCCGAGCATGAGCTGATGAACCCGGCCACCGCCTGGCTGCCGGAAAGCGACGGCAACATGCTGCATCTGGGCAGCTTTGCCAGCTTTGTGGGCGGCCTGGAAGCTGCCGCCGGTGCTGCCGAGGGCGAGCGCAAGTCCGCCGTCGTCGTCACTGCCTCGGTGCTTATCAGCTGCGTTTTGGGCGTACTGCTGACCCTGACCGGCGGCCTGGCCACCCTGCCGCTGCCCGCACTGGTATTGTACCAGGCCGCGTGGTGCGTGCTGGCTATGATCTTCCCGCTGTTCCAGCGGTATTAAATTTCCGTATTGTTGTAGAGAGGGGTTACGCCTGTGTACCGTGCCAAAGAAAAGCAGATGTCGATTTATGACTATCTGCCGCCGTACCATGGAGAACTGCGCGATAAAAACCGCTGGGTCCGCCTGGCCGAAGCCATCGATTGGGACCGTTTTGAGCAGGGCTATAGTGAACTGTTTGCCCCCAGCGGCAAAGCGGCCATCTCGGCCCGCATCGCGCTGGGCTGCCGTGTTATCCAGCTGCATTACGAGGTCTCGGACCGCGAGGTGGTGCAGCTGGTGCGGGAAAGCCCCTACCTGCAGTATTTTTTGGGCATGGAAACTTTCAGCGATGAGATGTCATTTTCTGCCCGCACGGTAGCGCGGTTCCGCGCCCGTATCCCCGATAAAGTGGTGCGCCCGGCCGTAAGGCTGCTGCGCAGCTTTGTATAAAGTTGTAGTTTGCACAAACAATACTACGGCACCGCAAATCCCATAAAAAGTATATAGTGAGGTCTGAATGGAAATTTTTCTTGATGCACTGTTGGATGCGCTGATCGACGGCGTAAAAATGCTGCCCTTTTTGTATCTGGCGTATCTGCTGATCGAATGGCTGGAGCGCCACCACGGCGAGAATATTGAAAACGCCCTCGCCGGCGGCGGTCGCTGGGGCTTTTTGCCCGGCGCACTGCTGGGCTGTGTGCCCCAGTGTGGTTTCAGCGCGGTCGCATCCAACTTTTACGCCAGCCGGGTCATCACCCCCGGCACATTGCTGGCCGTATTTATCGCCACCAGCGACGAGGCCATTCCGCTGCTGGCCGCTGAGCCGAGCCAGTGGACCACCCTGGTCTTGCTGATCGTCTGCAAGATCATTTTTGCCATCGTAGGCGGCGTGCTGCTGGACTTCCCGCTGCGCAAGGTGCTGCCCCACTCGCTGTACGGCGGGTACGAGGGCCACGCCGATGAGGTGGACTGCCACGAGGAGCACGAGGAGACCAGCAGCATCTTCCTGGCCGCTCTGCGCCACACGCTGGAAATTTTCGTGTTCATTCTGCTCTTCAGCTTCCTGATCGGGCTTATTTTTGAGTCCGTGGGCGAGGACGCCATCACCGGTATCTTAGGCGGCATGGGCATCTTCCAGCCGATGCTGACCGCGCTGGTCGGCCTTGTGCCCAACTGCGCCGCCAGTGTGCTGCTGGCCCAGCTGTATATGGAGGGGGCCATCACCTTTGGCAGCCTGTTTGCCGGGCTGACCGCCGGCGCAGGCGTGGGCCTGGCCGTGTTGTGGCGTGTGAACCCCAGCTGGAAGCAAAACCTGTTTATGACCGGGCTGCTGTGGGCCGTTGGCGCCGCGGCAGGCATGGTGCTGCAACTGATTTTCTAAGGCCATACCGCACAATTCCCGCCCCGCGGGGCTGTGCGGTTTTATAGTAAAACCGTAAAAATTTCGGCAGGAGGTACTTATCCTATGCGGTACTCGATCGAAAATGATACCCTGCGTCTGACCGTCGACACCCACGGTGCCGAGGCTGTCAGCGTCATCCACAAGCCCACCGGAGCCGAGCTGCTCTGGTCCGGCGATCCCTCCGTCTGGGGCCGCCACGCGCCCATTCTGTTCCCTTACACCGGCAAGCTGACCGGCGGCAAGATGATTGCCAAAGGCGTGGAATACGCCGGCGGCCAGCACGGCTTTGCCCGCGATGTGGAGCACGCCATGACCCGTCACACCGCCGACACGCTGGAGTTTGAGCTGCACGCCAACCCCGAAACGCTGCCCAAATGGCCCTACGCCTTTGTGCTGCGCTCCACTTTTGTTCTGGACGGCGAGACCATCCATCACACCCTGACTGTGGAGAATCCCGTGGAGGAGCAGCTGCGCTTTGGCATCGGCTATCACCCCGCCTTTGCGCTGCCCTTTGACGACCGCCATACCACCGAGGATTACGAGATCCGCTTTGACGGGCTGGAGTCCCCGCTGTGCGTCAGCGCCATTCCCAACGGCCTGCTGAATGGCCAGAGTTACTATCTGGCCCGCAACACCGAGACCATCCCCCTGACCGACGACCTGTTCGACAGTGACAGCCATTGCATGGTCAACCTGAAGACCGCCCATGTCTCCGTTGTGGAGAAGGACACCGGCCGCAGCGTGATTTGCAACGTGGAGGGCTACCCCTACGTGCTGATCTGGTCCGCCGCCAAAAAGCCGCTGCACTTTATCTGCATCGAGCCCTGGCACAGCCTGCCCGGCGAGGAGAACGGCCCCCTGGAGTGGGAGCAGCGCCCCTGCGCCGCCAGCCTGAAGAAGGGCGAAAGCTGGTCCACCACCCTTTCCACCACCTTTGTGCGCTAAGCGGGGGACCGTATGACAAAGACAAAGGCATTTTTGCAAAAACATCGCTGGAGTCTGACCGGCGCCCTGCTTGGGGCGCTGGTTTTTCTCGTACTATACGGCGTGCGGGTGCTGGATCCTGTCTGTGTGGACTGGATCTTGAACAATCCCAGCCCGGACCCGTCCCAGCATTATCTGGGCTGGGTGTTTTACCGCCGCAGCGGTTGGCACCTGCCGTATCTGGGCGCAAACTACAGTGCCATTTACCCCTACCGCACCAGCATTTTGTACACCGATTCCATCCCGCTGCTGGCTGTGGTCTGCAAGCTGCTGGGCGGGGTGCTGCCCGCGCGTTTCCAGTACTTAGGGCTGTGGGGGCTGTTCTGCTATGCCATGCAGGGCGGTCTGGCCCAGGCGCTCATTGCCCGCATCGGCGGCGTGCGCCCGCAGGATACCGCAAAAAACCGGGCCAGCGTACTGGGCGCCGGGGTGCTGGTGCTGTTCCCGGCGCTGAACATCCGCATGTTTGCCCACACGGCGCTGGCCGCCAACTGGCTGGTGCTGCTGGCCCTGTGGGTGTGGCTGTGTGCCGAGCAATCCGAAAATAGGCCGTCCACCGGAAAACTCTGCCTGTGGTGGGGTGTGCTGGGGCTGCTGTGTGCGGGCATCCATCTGTATTATCTGCCCATGGTGGGTATGGTGCTGGTGGCCACCTGTGTGCAGCGCGGGCTGGAAAAGCGCGGCTCCGCCGCCGTTGTGCTGCCCATCGTCAGCTTTTGCACCGTGGCGCTGGCCGAACTGGTTGTGCTGGGAGCCTTTGCCGCCAACTTTGCGGGCTACTCCAACGGCTATTTGAGCGGTGCCGACCTAGCCAACCTGTTTGTGCCGGGTCTGGGTACCAGCTGGGAACAGGAAGTGTACGCGGGCCTGGGCACCACCGCGGCCGTCGTGCTGGCACTGGCCGGTTTGTTGGTACAACGCAAAAAAGCGGCAGAGTTCTTCCGCCGCCATACCCATATTGTGGTTGCCGCTGTTGTGCTGCTGGTGCTGGACGCCGTCGCCTCGATGGGCAACACCGTCACCTTCGGGGGCCGCACGCTGTTTACCGTGCCCATCCCGCAGGTGCTGATGGATTTCTGGGCCATGTTCTCCAGCTGCGCCCGTCTGGCCTGGCTGGCCGGCATGCTGCTGGCCGTGGCGGCCTGCGGGCTGGTGCTGCGGTTCTGGAACGGTGCCGCGGCCGCTGTGCTGCTGGCTGTCTGCGCCGCCGCCCAGGGCTTTGGCCTGCGTACCGAGCTTACCAAGCGTTACACCACCTACCACGATGCCGCTTATTACGAGGACACCACCCAACTGACCGACCCGGCCTGGGAGCAGCTGGCTGCCAGCGGGCAGTTCAGCCGCCTGGCCTTTGCCAGCTTCGACTTTGAACACGACGACTTCTGGGACCTCGTTGCCTTTGCCGCCGACCACGGCTGGACCTCCAACAGCTTCTACATGGGCCACATGGACGGCAACCTGGCGGCGGTGACGCTGGCAGGGGAGATGAACACCCTCGCGCCGGACACGCTCTACGCCTTTATCGATGAGGACGAGCTGGCCCGCAGCGACTACGCGCTGCACTATTACCGGCTGGACGGCATCCTGCTGGGCAGCGTGGAGCCGATCCATGGCCTGACCGAGGAGCCTGCTGTTGACATCCCCGCCCACACGATGGCGCTGCAAAAATCCAGCGTCATCAACGGCACGGCGGACGCCGACACCGTGACCCTGAACGAGGGCGGCGAACTGCTGACCGAAGCCTGGATGCTCTTCCCCGGCAGCTACCGCGTCACCCTGACGGGCAGTGGGTTTGACCACAGTTATATCTATGCCCGCCACGGGCTTATCAACCAGGAGACCTACAAGATGGAGGTCAACTTTACCGGCATTGCCCCGGATGAGATGGTGTTTGAGTTTTCCACCGGCAAGCCGCTCTACTACTGGCGCACCGCCGTCCACGCGCTGGACGATACGCCCATCGCTGTTACGGTTATCAAGGTAGAAAAGATTGGCTAATCGTCTGTTTTATCGCCGCCCAGCCGATAAGCGGTGGGGGACACCCCATACTGCCGGGTGAACGCCCGCGTAAAGTAGGATGCATTGCTGAACCCGCACCGTGCGGCGATCTCCAGCACGGTGTACCGGCTGCCCCGCAGCAGGGTAGCGGCCTTTTCCAGCCGAAAGTGGATGAGGTACTGCGCAAAGCTGGTGCCGGTCAGGTCGTGGAACCGCTTCATAAAGTGGCTGCTGCTGTAGCCGCACTGGGCGCTGATGGCCGCCACCGTGATTTTCTCCGCATAGTGACGGTCCACGTACTGCACGGTCTGGCGCAGAAGGCGGGTGTCCCGGTGCTCGGCCCCGGCCGGGTGCCGGGCGGGCGTGGCAGCTTTGCACAGCGCATCCATCACGCCGTACAGGCAGGCTTTTATGCGCAGTGCCGTGTTTTCTTTGCGGTTTTCAATCAACATTTTTACGTTTACAGGCAGCTCCCTGCCCAGGGGGCTGTCTTTTTGTATATGGGCAGGCACTTCCATGCGGCCGTCCGCCAGCGGGGCCAAAAAGCGGCGGTAGGTCTCGCTGTCCGGCGGCTCCAGCAGCGAGAAGCGGAACAGGATGTTGTAATAGCGGAACGTCCCGGCCCCCGCCGCCGCGATGGCGTGGATCTGTCCGGGTAAAATCACTGCCACATCGCCGGTGTGCAGGGTAACCGTCGCTCGGTCAATGGTGATACTGCCGCTGCCGGTTTCGCAGTAAATCAGCTCCATTTCCTCGTGGTAGTGCAGGGGATAGGCCGGGATAAACGTGGGGATGATACCGCAGTAGACGGCAAAAGGAAAGGCTTCGCTGCCGTGGACTTTTACCTCCTGCCCATCGGGCAGAATGGCAGGGTTTGGGGGCAGATAGGACATAGGCGGCACCTCGTTTGCAAAAACATAGGATTCTGTTATAAGTATAAGACTTTTATGGATGAAATGCAAGGAAAATCATAGTATAATGACAGCGTAGTAATTTGCAAGAGGTGTCTGTATGGGTTTTCGTTCTTCTTCTGTTTCCGGGGGCGGGATTACCGGCTTTTTTGGCGACCGCGCCTTTGCCCGCAGCCTGATGCACATTGCTTTGCCGGTCACGCTGCAAAGCATGCTGCGGGCCTCCTTCAGCATCATTGACCAGGTCATGATCGGCCAGCTGGGCAGCGCCAGCATTTCGGGCATCGGGCTGGGCGGCAAGTTTGCATCTATTCATAATGTGGTGCTCAGCGCCGTCACAGCGGCGGGCGCCATCCTCATTTCCCAATATCTGGGGCAGGGCAGCCGTAAAAACGCGGCCCGCAGCTACAGCGTCAACCTGCTGGTGTCGCTGGCCATTGCGGCGGTGTTTACGCTGGTCTCCACCCGGTTTGCCGAGCCGATTCTGGGCCTCTACACCCAGGACGATGCCACCCGCGCGCTGGGGCAGACGTATTTGCAGACTTACGCCTGGTCGTTCTTCCCGGCGGCGCTGTCCGGCATGGCGGAGACGCTACTCTGCTGCATGGAGGCCGCCGTCTTCCCGCTCATTGCCAGCATGACCTCGCTGTGCATCAACACGGGGCTGAACTACCTGCTTATCTTCGGCCACGGCGGGCTGCCCGCACTGGGGGTGCAGGGCGCGGCAGTAGCCAGCGTGGCTGCGCAGGTGGTTTCCTGCTTACTTGTCTACCTGTTTTTGGCCGTGCGGCTGCGGAAAAAGCAGTGGCGGCTGCGGTTCACGCTGGGCTTCACCCGGCCGGAACTGCTTACCTACGCCAAAATTCTGCTGCCACTGCTGGCCAGTGAATTTTTGTGGAGCCTGGGCGAGAACGTCTACTCCGCCATCTACGGCAACATCGGCACCCAGGCCTGCGCCGCTATGACGATGACCACGCCCATCCAATGCCTGATGGTGGGCGCACTGTCGGGTCTGTCCAAGGCGGCGGCCATCCTTATTGGCAAGTCGCTGGGCACGCAGGAGTACGACCGCGCCTACCGCGACGCCCAGCGGTTGATGCGCTGCGGGCTGGCGGCCTCGCTGGTGTTGTCGGCGCTGCTGTTGGTGTTCGGGCGGCTGTACACCACGATTTACCGTGTCGAGCCGGAGGTGCGAGCCACGGCCTACTTATTGCTGGTAGTGTTCGCCGTCATCTCGCCGGTCAAGGTGCAGAACATGATCCTGGGCGGCGGCATTTTAAAAAGCGGCGGCAAGACCAACTACACCCTGGCCATCGACCTCATTGGTACCTGGGGCTTCGGTGTGCCGCTGGGGTTCCTGGCGGCCTTTGTGCTGAAACTGCCCGTCGCGCCGGTGTACTTTTTGCTCTCGCTGGAAGAATGTGTCCGCCTGGCGCTCTCGCTGCGGCTGTTCAAAAAGCGCAGCTGGATGCAGCAGTTGTAACGGAGGTGCAGCATGGATACATTACAGGTAAACGGGCAACCCTATACGGTAACGCGGCTGCTTGGCAAGGGGAAAGGCGGTTACTCCTATCTGGCGCAGGGGAGCGAGGGGCCTGTAGTGGTCAAACAGATCCACCATGAGCCGTGCAGCTACTACCAGTTTGGGGATAAGCTGCAAAGCGAGCTGCGGGATTACCGCACATTGTCAGCCCTGGGCATCCCGATGCCGCGTCTGCTGGCGGTGGACGAAGCGCAGGAACGGCTGGTGAAGCAGTACATCCCCGGCCCAACGGTGCTGGAACAGCTGCAAACGGGCACGCTGCCGCCGCAAGCCGAAGAGCAGATGCGGGCGCTGTGCCGCCTTTTGTACCCTGCCGGGCTGAATATCGATTACTTCCCCACCAATTTTATCCTGTGGGGCGGCGTGCTTTACTATGTGGATTACGAATGCAATCCTTACGATGCACAGTGGGATTTTTCCCATTGGGGCAGCCGCTACTGGGCCGATACCCCTGAACTGCGTGCCTGGCTGCAGGAGCATGGGCAAAACTAAAGGCAAACTTTTTGCACAAATTTTAAAAATAGCCCCTTGCAAAATGGCGGTGTTTGCGCTATGATGTACGTATTCCGTTGAAACACAGATGTTTTCCCGGAAAATGCCGTGCCGTAAGGCGATTGAGAGGATCATACGATGTCTTTACTGAAAAAGCTGGTTGGACTGACGATTGGCGCTGCCGCTGTGGGCGCCGCGGCTTACTTTTTGAACCGTAACGAGCATACCGAGGAGTACGAGCATATTTGGGGCCCGGAGGATGAAGCAGACGCCGAGGATGGCACTGCCGAGACCGCCGAGCCCGCTGACGATGCGTCTGCCGAGGCCGAAGAAGCCCCCGCTGCACCTGAAGAAACCGCTGCCGCTCCCGTAGAAGAAGCTCCCGAAGCGGAGGCCGCCCCTGTGCAGGCCCCCGCTGGAGATGACACCCCCAACGCCAACCCCGTTGAGCTGGGTGCCGTGGAAGTCCCCAAGACCGAGGACGGCAAGCTGGACGTTACCAAGATTGCCGACCCGGCTGATTTTGGTGATTGGGACGAACAGGGCTGCAAGGGCTGATAAGAAACCGCAAGGCGCATCTTTGGTTGCAAAGGTGCGCCTTTTTGCTATTTTATTGCCGTTTTCGCCAAGCAGCCGCACCCAAATTTGTACAGATTTCTTGTTTAACGCTTTACATCTTTACTGCGCTAAAGTATAATGCTGTTATGGAAAAGAGAGGTAGGAGACGTATTATGGAGCTGACTTTACAAAATTTCACCCCCGCCGAGCAGGCTACCTTCCGCCTGCGTGCCCTGTACGAGCAGGGCGGCTATCGCAAATACCGCGCCTCCCGGTTTGAGGAGTACGCCCTGTATCAGGAGTACCAGCGCTTTCTGCCGGACCCGCAGGTCATCACCTTTACCGACCTGGACGGCAAACTGCGGGCCATCAAGCCGGACGTGACGCTGTCCATCGCCAAGACAGCCCAGCCCGCCCCCGGCGAGTGCAAACGCTTTTATTATAATGAGGAAGTCTGCCGTGCCAGCCGCGAGAGCCACACCTTCCAGACCATCCACCAGATGGGCCTGGAGTGCATGGGCGAGGTGGACGAAGCCGCCCAGGCTGAGGTGCTGCGCCTGGCACTGGCCAGCCTGGCCGCGCTGGATGTTCCCACCGTACTGGAAGTCAGCCACATGGGCTTTGTGACCGGCCTGCTGGATGTGTTGGATGTGCCTGCCACGGCCCACGCCCGGCTGGTGGAACTGCTGTGCGCCAAAAACGAACACGAGCTGCGCAAGGCTGCGTTGCAGGCCGGTGCTGATGAAGCCGGAGCCGATGCCCTTTGCGGTTTGCTTACCCTGCATGGGCCGTTCGGGGCCACCCTTACCGCCGCCAAGGCAGCCGCCATCAGCCCCTCGCAGAAAGCCGCACTGGCCGAACTGCTGGCCCTGCAAAACGCCCTGGGCGAAGCCGGCCGCGGCCTGCAGCTGGACCTGAGCATGGCCGATGAAGCCGAGTATTACAACGGCATCGTTTTTACCGGCTACGCGGCGGGCATCCCCCGCGCGGTGCTCAAAGGCGGCCAGTACGACTACCTGATGCAGCGCTTTACCCCCGGCGCTAAGGCCATCGGCTTTGCGATGTACTTAGACGAGCTGGAACGTCTGGCCGCACCGCTGCCGCCAGTACAGCAGCAGGGCGGGGAAAAGACCTGGCTGAACATTGCCCTGCCCAAGGGGCGCCTGGGCGACAAAGCCTACGCTCTGCTGGCCGGGGCAGGTTACAGCGCCAACGAGGACTACAACGACACCCGCAAACTGGTGGTGGAGAACCCCGAAGCCGGGGTGCGGTACTTCCTGGTCAAACCCAGCGACGTAGCCATCTACGTCGAACATGGCGCGGCCGACATCGGCATCGTGGGCAAGGATATTTTGACCGAGTCCGGCGCGGACGTCTACGAGCTGCTGGACACCGGCATGGGCAAGTGCCGCATGTGCGTGGCCGGCCCCAGGAATTTTGTGGACGACGAAAGCCGCGCCCTGCGGGTAGCGACCAAGTTCGTCAACATTGCCCGCGACCACTACGAGCGCCGGGGCCGCGATATCGACATTGTCAAGCTCAACGGCTCCATCGAGCTTGCGCCGATTTTAGGGCTCTCCGACGTCATCGTCGATATTGTCGAGACGGGCACCACCTTAAAGGAAAACGACCTGACCGTGATTGAAGAATTCATGCCTATCTCGGCCCGGTTTATCGCCAACAAAGCCAGCTACAAGTTCAAATACGCCCAGCTTACTGAGCTGCTTACCAAAATGAAGGAGGCCCTTGCACAATGATTCGCCTGTATGATTTTGATGAAGTAAAGCCCGAAGAAATTTTGAACCGTGACATCCGCGCCGAAGCCGACGTGGAGGCCACCGTAGACGCCATCATTGCCGATGTGCGCGCCCGCGGCGATGCCGCCCTGCTGGATTACGCCGCCAAGTTTGACCACGCCCAGCTAACCAGCGTACAGGTCACCCAGGCCGAAATCGACGAGGCCTTTTCCGAACTGGAAGCCAGCGACCCGGAATTTATTACCACACTGAAAATGGCCGCTTCCAACATCCGCCACTTCCACGAGCAGCAGCTGCACAAGAACTTTGTGCTGAACGACCGCCCCGGCATGGTGCTGGGCCAGAAGTACACCCCCATCCAGCGCGCGGGCGTTTACGTGCCCGGCGGCACGGCAGCCTACCCCTCTACCGTGCTGATGGACGTCATCCCCGCCAAGGTCGCGGGCGTGCAGCAGATCGTCATGACCACCCCCGCCGGCAAGGACGGCAAGGTCAACGCCGGTATCCTGGCAGCGGCGGTGATTGCCGGCATCGACTGCATCTTTAAGACCGGTGGTGCCCAGGCCGTGGCCGCCCTGGCCTACGGCACCGAGAGCGTGCCCGCTGTGGATAAGATCGTCGGCCCCGGCAACATTTACGTGGCCACCGCCAAGCGCAAGGTTTTTGGTAAAGTCGGCATCGATATGATTGCCGGCCCGTCGGAAATCCTGGTTTTGGCCGACGGCACCTGCAGCCCCGCCTGGGTCGCCGCCGACCTGTTGAGCCAGGCCGAGCACGACAAGCTGGCCACGCCGGTGCTGGTCACCGACAGCTGGGACCTGGCCAAGGCCGTACAGGCCGAGCTGGAAGTACAGATCCCGCAGCTGCCCCGCGCCGCCATTGCCCGCGCCAGCGTGGACGCCAACGGTAAGATCATCGTCACCGATGACATGAAGAAGGCCATCAACGCCGTGAACATTATTGCGCCGGAGCATCTGGAGATCTGCGTGGACGACCCGTTTGCCGTTTTGAACGACATCCAGAACGCGGGCAGCATTTTCCTGGGCAAGAACGTGCCCGAGGCCCTGGGCGATTACTTTGCCGGCCCCAACCATACCCTGCCCACCAGCGGCACCGCGCGGTTCAGCAGCCCCCTGGGCGTGGATGATTTCGTCAAGAAGTCCAGCTTCATCTACTACACCCGCGAAGCCCTGGGCGAGGTCCAGGCCCGCATCGCCAACTTTGCCGAGCACGAGGGCCTGCACGCCCACGCCAAGAGCGTGACCATCCGGTTTGAGGACGAGCAAAAGGGGGAGTGAGCCCATGAGCCGCTATTTTACTAAAACGCTGGCTACACTGGAGCCGTATGTGCCCGGCGAGCAGCTGAAAATTGACGACCTTGTCAAGCTCAACGCCAACGAAAACCCATACCCGCCCGCGCCCGGTGTGGCGACGGCGGTGGCGGCGGCGGTGCCGGGGCTGCGGCTGTACTCGGACCTGTCCAACCGCGCACTGAACGAGGCCATCGCTGCCCACTGGGGCGTGCAGCCGGAGAATATTTTGTGCGGCAACGGCAGCGACGAGAACCTGCTGCTGGCCCTGCGGGCGTTCTGCGATGAAAACACGCCGCTGGCCTTTGCCGATGTAACCTACAGTTTTTACCAGGTTTTGTGCGATCTGCTGCATATTCCGCAGCATGTCATCCCGCTGGAGGACGACCTGACCATCGACTTGAAAAAGTACTGCGGCCTGCACGAGACGATCGTGATTGCCAACCCCAACGCCCCCACCAGCCTGCTGGCCCCTGTGGCCGCCATTGAGGAAGTGCTGCGTACCAACCCCGACAACATTGTGGTGGTGGACGAGACCTATGTAGAGTTTGCCCCTGCCGGGTCCAGCTGCCTGCCGCTGCTGGAAAAGTACGAGAACCTCGTTATCACGCACACTTTCTCTAAGACCCACAACCTGGCGGGCGCGCGGCTGGGCTACTGCATCGCCCGGCCGGGGCTGATCACCGACATGAACCGCGTCAAGTTCAGCTACAGTCCCTACAACGTCAACTCGATGACCCAGGCCGCGGGTACGGCCGCCATCCGGGACGAGGCCTACTTCCACGAGGTGACCGCCAAGCTGCTGGCCACCCGCACCGCCGCCACCGAAGGCCTGCGCCAGCGCGGTTTTACCGTGTTTGACTCGGCCGCCAATTTCCTGTTTGCCACCACCGACCGCATGCCCTGCAAGGAAATTTTTGAGAAATTGCGGGCGCAGGGCATCCTCATCCGCCATTTCAACGCGCCGCGCATTTCCAACTACCTGCGCATCACCATCGGCACCGACGCCGAAATGCAGCGCTTCTTTGCGGCGTTGGATGAGATTTTAGGTGCCTGATATGGACATGTATGACCGCATCCAGCGCCAACCGGCCCGGCGGCAGCACATCACGCCGGGTGCGGCCGTTCTGGCGGCCTTTGGGTTTCTGGTGGCAGCAACCTGCATCGGCATGTTGGTGCATGCGGCACGGTATCAATTGCGGTATCGACGTTTTATCAATGATTTTTCCGCCAGTTTGGCCGCATCCAACAAAATGTCCCTGCTCATGACCTGGCAGGACAAGGATGTGCCCATCACCACGGACCAGGCCAGCCGCCTGTGCCGCCGCATCACGACGGCCGGGGCGGGGAAGGTGCAAAAGGACGTCCCCGATGGCGACGAATGCCAACTCGTTTTTGGCGATGGCGCTTCGCTGACCATGTGGCAGGTAGATATTCCTGAAAAAAATGCGGCCAACCCTACTGGCACTTTTATCCGCTATGCCGATGCTGACGGGCGAATCTATCAATATGATACCGACCAATTGCTGTTTACGGAAATCGCTGCAATTTTAGCTTTACCATAGGGGAGGGAACTATATGATTGCTATTGTTGATTACGGCGTGGGGAACCTGTTCAGCTTGTCGTCCAGCGTGCGGAGCCTGGGGGCTGAGGTGCGGGTGACCCATGAAGCCGCCGACCTGCATGCCGCCACCCATATCCTGCTGCCCGGCGTGGGTGCCTTCGGCGACGCCATGGCCAAGCTGGAGGCTACCGGCCTGGTGCCCGTACTAAAAAAGGAAGTTGAGACCAAGCCGCTGCTGGGCATCTGCTTAGGCATGCAGCTGCTGTTTGACAAAAGCTTCGAGTACGGCGAACACGCCGGCCTGGGCCTCATCCCCGGCGAGGTCTGCCCGCTGGCGGACGACCTGACCGATGCCAGCTTAAAAGTACCGCACATCGGCTGGAACGCGCTGGACATCGTGCCCGGACGCGAGAACGACCCGCTGTTCAAGTACGTGAAAAACGGCGAGTACGTCTACTACGTGCACAGCTACTACGCCAAAAACTGCGCTGCTTCGACCCTTGCTACCAGCGAGTACAGCATCCCTGTCACCGGCGCGGTGCGAAGCGGCAATGTCTACGGCACCCAGTTCCACCCGGAGAAATCCGGCGATACCGGCCTTCGGCTGCTGAAAGCCTTTGCCGAACTGTAAGCTGAACGGAGGGACACTATGAAATTATATCCTGCCATTGACCTGCGGGGCGGCCAGGCCGTGCGTCTCTACCAGGGCGACTACGACCAGATGACCGTCTACAACGCCGACCCCGTGGCCCAGGCCAAAGCCTTTGTAACCGCCGGAGCCAAGTACCTGCACGTTGTTGACCTGGACGGCGCCAAGGACGACACCACCGCCAACCTGCAGACCATCGCCGCCATTGCCAAACAGGGCGGCTTAAAGATCGAGGTTGGCGGCGGCATCCGGGACGAGGAGCGCATCAAGCGCTACCTGGATTTAGGCGTGGACCGCTGCATCCTGGGCACCATCGCCGTGAAAAACTTTGCCTTTACCGCCGAGATGGCGCAGAAGTACGGCACACAGATTGCCGTGGGCGTCGACATGAAAAACGGCCTGGTAGCCGTGAATGGCTGGAAGGAAGTTACCCCCGAGCCGGGCGTGGCGTTCTGCCGCCGCTGCGCCGGGGTGGGCGTCAAGGCTATCATCGCCACTGATATTTCCCGGGACGGCACGATGCAGGGCACCAACATGGACCTGTACCGCGAACTGCTGACCATCCCCGGGCTGGAAATTACCGCTTCCGGCGGCATTGCGGCGCTGGACGAACTGGCCGAGCTGCAAAAAATGCACTGCCACGCCGCCATTTTAGGCAAATCCATCTACACCGGGGCCATCGACCTGGCGCAGGCCGTGCGCCTGTACCAGGACTAAATCGGCAGGGGAGGGAAGTTGTATGATAACAAAGCGAATTATTCCGTGTCTCGACGTCAAAAATGGCCGCGTTGTCAAGGGCGTGAATTTTGAGGGCCTGCAGGACATGGCCGACCCTGTCGAAATGGCGCGCTACTACAACGCATCCGGCGCAGACGAGCTGGTGTTTTACGACATCACCGCCAGCGTTGAGGGCCGCGGCCTGTTCACCGATATTTTGCGGGAAGTTGCCAGCCAAATCTTTATCCCGCTGACGGTGGGCGGCGGCATCAACACGCTGGACGACTTCGACCGCGTGCTGAAATGCGGTGCCGACAAGGTCAGCGTAAACTCCGGCGCCATCCGCAACCCGGGCATCATCCCGGCGGCAGCGCAGAAATACGGCAACCAGTGCGTGGTGCTTTCCGCCGATATTAAACGTGTGGACGGCAAATTTATGCTGTTTGCCAAAGGCGGGCGTGAGAACACCGGCATCGATGCGCTGGATTGGCTGGAACAGGGCGTCAAAAACGGTGCAGGTGAGCTGGTGGTCAACTCCATCGATACCGACGGCGTGAAGAACGGCTTCGATTTGGAGCTGCTTGACGCCGTGGCCGCGCGGTGCGCGGTGCCCATCATTGCCTCGGGCGGCGCAGGTAAGATGGACGACTTTGTGGAGCTGTTCCGCAATCACCCCGCCGTAGATGCCGGGCTGGCGGCGTCCATCTTCCACACCAAGCAGGTGGAGATCGGCGCGCTGAAACAGTACCTGCGAAGCAATGGTATCGAAATGCGGGTATGACCGCGAAAACCACTTGCCAAAATGCACAGAAAATAGTACAATAAAACTATCTTATTGTTAGGAGTATTTCGCTATGGAAATTACGGAAAACACTAAGACGCTGAAATTTGATGCGAACGGTCTGATCCCCGCCATCGTGCAGGATCACTACACCAAAGAGGTACTGACCCTCGCTTACATGAACGCCGAGACCCTGGCCCTGACGATTGCCGAGGGTCGCACCGTGTTCTGGTCCCGCAGCCGCCAGGAAATTTGGCGTAAGGGCGAGACTTCCGGCAATGTGCAGCGTGTGGTATCCATCACTGCCGATTGCGACAAGGACGCACTGGTCATTGACGTTATCAAAAACGGCCCCGCCTGCCACACAGGGGCCGAGAGCTGCTTCTTCAACCCGGTGTATGTGTCGGACGAGCTGAAGCAGTTCACCTGGCAGGGGCTGTACGAGCTCATCGAGGGCCGCAAGACCGACCCGAAAGAGGGAAGCTACACCACCTATCTGTTTGATAAGGGTCTGGAAAAGATCCTGAAAAAGGTCGGCGAGGAATCCACCGAGGTCATCATCGCCGGCGCAAAACGCGATAAAGAAGAGACGATTTACGAGATCAGCGACCTGGCGTACCACGTCATGGTGCTGATGATCGAACTGGGCATTTCGGTCGATGATATTACCAAAGAACTGGAAAAGCGGCATGTCATCGACCATAAGGTTAAGCAGGAAAGGATGCAGTAATATGGCCGGGGAGTACCTGAAAAGTTCCGTTCACGTTCATTCAAAACTGTGCGACGGCAAAAATACGCTGGAGGAAATGGCAGTAACCGCATGGAAGGCTGGCCTGCAGACGCTGGGTTTCAGCGGCCACAGCCACACCCCCTGCGACTTGGAGTATTGCATGACCCAGAGCCGCACGTCGCTGTACAAGGCAACGATCGCCAAGCTGAAAGAGCGCTATGCCGGCAAAATGGACATCCTGTGCGGGCTGGAATGGGATCTTTTCAGTGACGACGACCCCTATGCTTACGATTACTTCATCGGCAGTGCCCACTATGTCAAGGGCCCCAAAACCGGCAAGTATTACGAGATCGATTGGCGCGAGGAAGACCTGCGCGCCTGCATCGACGACGATTTTGACGGCGACGGTCTGGCTGTGGCCGAGGCCTACTTTGCCAACGTGGCCAAGGTTGCCGAGAAGAAGCCCACCATCCTGGGCCACTTTGACCTGATCAAAAAGATCAATGACGGCAACAAATTCTTTGACGAGAACGACCCGCGCTACACCGCTGCGGCTACCTCGGCTCTGATGGCCGCAGCCCGCAGCCGCTGCGTGCTGGAAGTAAACACCTCCGCCGCCTACCGCGGCTTCCGCAAGGATTATTTCCCCTCGGACGCTATCTTGAAGGAGTGGCTGGTGCTCTCCGGCAACGTGGTCATCACCGCCGACGCCCACGACACCAAGGCCCTGACCTACGGTTTCGAGGAAGCCGCCGCCCACCTGAAAGAGCTTGGCTACACCAAGGTGCAGGTGCTGGGCAAGAACGGCTTTACCCCCTGCGAGCTGTAAGATTTTGTAAAATTGCAATCTCCCTGGCTGTGTTTGAGATGATGCAGCCAGGGAGATTTTTTGCGTTGTATAGGGGGTTATGGTATACTGGGAATATAATTTAGGAATCAAGGAGAGAAACATGGAAATAAAAGAATATACTAAATTCAAGGCCGATGAAATTTTGCAGTTGTATACGCAAGTTGGCTGGACCGCGTATACGGAAGATATGCCTGCATTGGAGCGCGGGTACAAAAATTCTCTGCTTGTTTTGGCGGCATATGAAAACGGGGAACTGCTCGGCATTGTGCGGGTGGTGGGCGATGGTACCACCATTGTGCTTGTGCAGGATATTCTGGTGTACCCGGCAAGACAAAGACAGGGCATCGGCACTGCGCTGCTTAAGGCGGTGCTGGAACGATATAAGAATGTCCGGCAGATCCAATTGGTGACGGATAATACGCCTAAAACTGTGGCGTTTTATAAATCACTGGGCTTTCTGGATTTTGCAGAGTTTGGGTGCTGCGGGTTTATGCGGGGGTAATTGGCAGATTTATAGGGGAATTTAGGCCCTGAAGGGGTCAATAAGGCGAGCGGCCCAGCTTTGCTGGATGGCGGCCATCGTTTTGGCCGCCAAGCGCGCTACCTCGCAACAGCGGGACTTTTTCGTTTCCTTTTTTGGTCACAAAAAAGGAAAGCCTTGGTAAGTTGCAACTTAATATCGAGGTGTCCGCCGCATGGTGGCGGAACACCGAAAGCCGTTGCTTACAGCGATTTCCTATATTCCCTCGGTGTACACCCCACATACCGCAAAAAGCAGCTTCCAAAATGGCTGGGGCTGCTAAAGCCCGTAAACTCCGCCACCTCGGCGATGCTGTACGCCGAATTCTTCAGCAAAATTTCCGCCTGCTGGATGCGGTACTGCATCAAAAACTCCTTGGGCGGCATCCCCAGCATCCGGCGGAAACACCGGCATAACTCGCTGCGGCTGGTCAAGGCCTGCCGGGCCAGCTCTTCCAGGCTGAAATGCTCGCCGTAGTGGGTGTGCATGTAGTTCATGGCGCGCTTCAAGCGCTCCTCGTCCCGTTCCCGCTCCGGGGTCATCGGTTCGGGCGCTTCGCCTTCCTGGCGGCAGAGCAGCAGCCAGATCTGGCTAAGCAAAATTTTTATCTGCAAATGATACAGTGCCGGGTGCTGCGTGTACAGCGCCACAATGGCCCGCAGTGCTTCGCCCACGGCCTGCCCGCCGGGAGCCTGCGCGGTCTCGGCCAGGGTCAGGCAGCGGGGGCCGCTTTTCAGCATCGCCTCAAAGGCCTCCTGATACACCGCACCTTCCGCACTGCCGCTGAGGAACTCCGGGTCCCATATAAAGGCGTACAGCTTGCCGTACCCCTTTTGCACCGGGTAGATCTGGTGCAGCACACCCCGGTTGACGAATATCAATTCGCCGGGGTGCAGATGCACCGTGCGCCCCTCCATCTGGCAGAGGAACTCGCCCTCGATGATCCAGGAGATCTGAATTTCCTCGTGCCAGTGCCAGCAGATGTAACCGTTTTTGAAGTCCGAGAAGTCGTCCAGATACACGCCCACCGGGAAATCCACGGTGCCGTGCATCTTAGTCTCCCGCAGAGAACTGTCTACCAGCGTTTCGTTCGCTTTGATCTGTTCCATTTTCCCCCCCCCGCCTGTTCAAATTTTGTGTTTGGTACATTTTTGATAGTTTATTGCCCTGTTTTGTTTGTATTTCGTACTTTATCTTTTTATAATAGTACCATGTTGACAGTACAAAGGTCAAGCACTACAGGAGGAAAACGCAATGAATGATATTATGAATCTCTTTTCGCTGAACGGTAAAAACGCTGTGGTCACTGGCGCCAACACCGGCCTGGGCCAGGGCATCTGCGTGGCGCTGGCAGCTGCCGGTGCCCACGTTTTCGGCGTAGCCCGCCGCAGCTGCGACGAGACCGCCGCCAAGATCGCCGCTGAGGGCGGCCAGTTTACCGAGGTCCGCGCCGACCTTTCGGACTTTGCCGCCATCGATTCTATCCTGGAGCAGGTCCACGCCCACGCTGACCGCATCGACATTCTGGTCAACAACGCCGGTATCATCAAGCGGTGCGACGCCATCGACGTCACCCCCGAGAACTGGGACGCCGTGGATTTCCTGAACGAGAAGATGGTGTTCTTCCTCTCCCAGGCCGTGGCCAAGCAGTGGGTCGCCGACAAAAAGGGCGGCAAGATCATCAACATTGCCTCGATGCTCAGCTTTCAGGGCGGCATCCGCGTACCCGCCTACACCAGCAGCAAAAGCGCCGTCATGGGCATGACCAAGGCCCTGGCCAACGAGTGGGCCAAGTACGGCATCAACGTTAACGCCATCGCACCGGGCTACATGGCCACCAACAACACCAACCAGCTGCGCCAGGATGAAGATCGCAGCGAGGAGATCCTAGCCCGCATCCCGGCAGGCCGCTGGGGCACCCCTGCCGATGTGGGTGGCGCGGCCATCTTCCTGGCGTCGGACGCCGCCGCTTACGTGAACGGCTACACCCTGGCCGTGGACGGCGGCTGGCTGGCCCGCTAAAAATTTTAGGCAATACCGCATAATTCTAAGTGCCGATACGGCGAGAGAGGTGCGGCAGATGCTAAGCCAAAAGCGCAGATAATACTTTGTGTATTATCGAGCATTTTGGCAACGCAGATGCCGTGCCGCAGCCGCCGGAGCGGTGCTTAAGCCGTTAGGCGGGAATTGTGCGGTGTTGCCTTTATAAAAAAGTTTTCCGCTCGGTGTAACACCGGGCGGAATTTTTCGGTTTATAGGTGTGTAAGTGCCCTATCGAATACATAAACCGCAAACTCCTGCACACAATGCAGGGTATGAGGGAATTTTTATCATCAATAGGGAGAAAACAACTATGAAACGTATTATTTCCGCTTTTCTCGCTGCCGCTGTCTGCACCGCTGCAATGAGCATTGTCTTAACCGCCTGCAGCAGCAAAACGGCCGACTCCTCCACGACTACCCCCGAGAGCACCAGCACGTCTACCGTGACTGAGACCGCCGAGGATGCCGCGGACAACACCCAGATCCCCAGCCCCATCACCGACCGCGCCAGCCTGGACGAGGTGAACGAGGCCATCGGCTCGGCCATGAAGCGCCCCGCCGACCTGGAGCTGACCGACGAAGCCTGGGTGACCATCGACGACGAAGAGAAGAGCCCTATCGGCCAGTATACCTTCACCTACAACGGCGGCACCTACACGCTGCGCGCCGCCAAGGATACCGGCGATATTTCCGGCGTGTGGGAGAATGGCACGACCTTAGGCAACGGCCGCGAGGGCGATGTGACCGCCATCACCACCGAAAACGGCGGCCTCTGGTCCCGCTGGTTTGACGGCGACATGCAGTACTCGCTGTACGCCGAGGGCGCTGCCATGGACGACTACACCGCCGTGCGCAACGCCATGGCGTAACCTTATTATAATAAACGGGCCGCTGCGCGGGGATTTTTCCCTGTGCGGCGGCCCTTTTGTGTTATTTTGTTGTTGAAACGACAGGGGAGGTGACGTATAATAGGGGCAATGCAGTTAGTTTGCACTAATTCACGATTTTCCCACCTAAGGGGAGGGATATGTGATGTTGTTTGACTACCCGCGGGAGCTGCGCACCAACCAGGCGCTGGTGGTGGGTATGCACGCCTTTTTTGCTAAACTGGGTATCGCCAGCCCCATTTTCATTGGTGCCAGTGACGGCGGCATGGTGGCGCAGATCTACACCCAGAAGTACCCGAACGAGGTCGGCGGGCTGGTACTGGTCTCCACCGGCGGCATGAACGCAGCTACGCTGAAAACGCTGAAGAAGAAGTATTTCTTTGTCCCCCTCGCGCTATGGTACATGGCCCACTGCAACTACGAAAGGCTGAAGCCGCGCCTGATCCAATCGGGCATGAGCCATCTCCGCAATGAAAGCGCCGAGGAAGCCGCCTACGCGCGGGATATGTTTGAGACGATCTTCAAGGACTTCCAGCAGGCAAAGGACGTACACATCACCGGCCTGCTGGCAGACCTGATGAGCCAGACCCCCGTGACCGAGGCGGATTTTAGAGCGCTGAAAGGCCGCATTTTGCTGATTTTTCCTAATCAGGATTTCTTCTCCGACCAGATGCAGCAGGACCTCATCAAACTGATGCTGGACCCGCAGATCGTCTACGTCTCCAGCGGGCATTTGGGCACCGTGCTGAAAGCCGGGGACTATGTGCGGGGAATCAAGAAGTTTTTGGAGGGGATGGAGTAATCATATATCTATTAGCCATTGCGGCAGGTCGTTGCTCACTGCAGCGGCTTTTTTGTTTGCTACAGTTGACGGCACGGTTCCTTTTGTGCTATTGTTGAAGTTATAGGATTATGTATCGCACGTTATTGGAGGTATTTTTTTGCTTGAAAAGATTCAGAAATACGAAACAGAACTTTGGACCGTTCTCTGTGTTCTGTTCTTCAACATCATTGCGCATGGGTATCGTTTCGTCAATCTTATGTTCAACGGTGATTCACTGTTGATCTACCAGACGGATCAGAATTGGAAATATTCGATTGGCCGTATTTTTCAGCCTTTCTATTGGAAGCTGCGCGGCGACCTGGTTGCCCCTATGCTGATTGCCACTTTGGCGGTTTTCTATTTTACGGCAGCCCTTGTTCTGATCGTGCGGATGTTTAAGCTGCAAAACAAACTTCATATTGCGCTGTTATGCGCCTTGTTGGCCGTAAATATTACCACAACCTCTACCTTCGCCACTGATTTTCACGAAGGCGACACCTACATGTTGGCGTTGCTTTGCGCTACCCTTTGCGTAACACTGTTCCGCAAAGCGCACCCGGTTTTGGGCGGTGTTTTCATCTGCCTGTGCTTGGGATTTTATCAGGCTTACCTGCAGTTGGCTATCGGGCTGTTGATTCTACTCTTCATGCAGGACCTTCTGGAGGGAAAAAATCCCTCAAAAGTATTTCTCTCCGGGTTAAAATCTATCGCCATGCTTCTAGGCGGAAGTATCGCTTATACCCTGATCATGCGTGTGCTGCTCCATGTCAAGGGCATTGTGCTTGCCGATCATTACAACGGCTTGACCAATGTAGGCGATTACTCCAATACCAGCATTCCGCGTCTTGTGGTGGATACTTACTTATATGTTATTAAGGAATGGTGGAACCCACAGACTTTCCGTTCCCGCTTTGTTGGCCTTGCCAATATGGCACTTCTGCTGCTGGCTGCCGCCACGCTCCTTTGGATTCTTGCCACCAAAATCAAACAGAACAGCACCCGGTTGCTGCTGCTTGTGCTGTTTTTTCTGTTTCCCTTTGGCATCAATGTCGTCTACTTTATCTCCAAAGGCATGGAACATACCCTGATGACCTTCTCCTTTGGTCTGCTTTATCTGCTGGCGGTGCTGTTTCTGCAGGAGCTCCCCCACAACAAGACACAAAAGTTCCTGCGCTATGCCGCTTATGCCGCTATGGGACTTGGCATCTGGTGTAATGTCATCTATGCCAACCAAAGTTATCTGAAAGTTGCTTTGGAAGAAAAAGCAACGGATGCCTTGATGGTCCGCGTGGTTGGCCGTCTGGAACAGACGGAAGGATATGTGCCCGGCGAAACACCGATTGCTGTTGTTGGCCTCTTGCCGACTTCTCCGCTTTACAAAACAATGGATGGTTTTGAGGATGTTCGCGGCCGCACTGCGGATGCCTATACTGTCAGCTGGGAAAACACCTACTACCTCTATATGGAAAATGTTTTAAATTATCCCGTCAAACGCTCCTATCTGACCAAAGATGACCAGGCTGCCGTGGACGCCATGCCGACCTTCCCGGCAGATGGTTGCTGCGCCTTTATCGGTGACACTTTGGTGGTCAAGGTTGGTTCAGTTGTCGTTACAGATTTACAGTAATGCCAATTTTTCCCCATCCAGCACCGCTTTGGCCAGCGTATCCCCCTCATAATGCAGCTCCAGATGGAAAAACGGAGCATCCTTCGCCAGCAGATCGAAGAAAATCTTATCGCCCTGCCAGATGGGCAGATCCTGTACGGCCTGCTTGGGCACCCATTCCAGCGTGCCCTCGCTGCAATCGGTCATGGTGCCGGCAAACTGGGTGCAGGTGTACAGGTGCATCCGCTCGGCTGGCCAGGGGGTACAATAAAAATCCACTATGCCGCGGTAGGCCGGGGCCTGCATCGTCAGGCCGGCCTCCTCGGTCACTTCCCGCATTACGCAGGCAAGGGCATCCTCGCCCGGTTCAAATTTTCCGCCGACGCCGACCCACTTATCGTGGTTGGCGTCGTTTTTCTTTTTTACACGGTGCAGCATCAAATAGCAGCCGTCTTTTTCCAGGTAACACAGGGTCGTCTGCAAAAAATCCATGGGGAGAACTCCTTTCAGCAATACCGCATAATCCAGCGGTTTTAGCAAATACTACCACAAATCGCAACAAAACCGCAACGGAGGGACGTTTTATGAAAGCAACCGGAATTGTGCGCCGCATCGATGAATTGGGCCGCATCGTCATTCCAAAAGAGATCAGGCGGACGCAGAGGATACGCCAGGGTGATTCCCTTGAGATCTTTACGGCAGCGGACGGCGAGGTCGTTTTTAAAAAGTATTCGCCGCTGTCGGGGCTGGGGTCGCTCTCCAAGGTGTATGCCGAGGTGCTGGCCAAAAGCCTGGGGCGGCCGGTGGTGGTGTGCGACACCCACCAGATCGTAGCGGCTGCCGGGCCGGGCCGGGGAGAGCTGCTGGGACGCGCCATCTCGCCGGAGCTGGAACAACTGCTGGCGGCGCGCAGCGTCTACACAGCCCCCGCCGACCGCACCCGCCGCCTGCCGATGCTGGAACGCAGCGAGCGGCCGATTTTATGCGCCGCACCGATCTTAGCACATGGCGACATCGAGGGCGGCGTGCTGCTGCCCGGCACCGGGCGGGACGCCCTGCCGGAGGAAGAAGCCGTACACGCTGTGGCCACGGCGGCCGCCTTTTTGGCCAAGTGGATGGAAGAATAACGCCGCCCCCGCCCTGGCAGTACCCACTGCACAGGGCGGATTTTTTACGCTTTCCTTATTTATATAGGACGTCCCGGTTAAATCCAGTGTAGTGCCCGGGCCGGGAAAAGTCAAGAAGCTGCGCGGTTTGTGACGAAACTGTTAAACTTGAAAAAAGTTTGCCGAAACCCCTTGACAGTTTGTAAAACTGGCATATAATAAATTTAGCACTCAGAGATAAAGAGTGCTAAACGAAATCGAAACTTCGCAGCAAAGGAGATGAGCAGCATGGCCATGGATGCCCGCAAGCAGCGTATCCTGGAAGCTATTGTTGCCCTGTATGCCAACGATGGCGAGCCTGTCGGCTCCGGCCTGCTGGCAAACTACTTTGACATGGCACTGTCCAGTGCCACCCTGCGCAATGAGATGGCCGCCCTGACAAAGCTGGGCCTGCTGGAGCAGCCCCACACCAGTGCCGGGCGGGTGCCCAGCGCACAGGGTTACCGTTACTACCTCGATCACCTGATCGATGCTCCTTCCGCCACCACGCTGAGCGATGAAGACCGCCGGCACATCGATGACCTCTTCGCCTGCATGGATGCCGAGCCTGAAAAGCTGGTGCCCGCAGCCGCCCGCAGCCTGGCTGATCTGACCGGCTGCGCCGCCGCCGCCACCACGCCCCAGGCGCCGGATCTCTGCATCGCCCACTTTGAGGTCGTGCAGGTGGGCCGCTACTCCGCCGCGGTGCTGGCCGTTACCAGCGCAGGCGGTGTGCGTACCCGCGTGGCGCGGGTGGACACCGGCCTGACCCGGGACGACGCTGCCAATCTGGCGCAGCTGCTCAACCGCGGGCTGACCTTTGTGGCCCCGCAGGACTTGAACCCGATGCTGACCGCCAGCATGGTGCTGGCAGCAGGGGAGCGGCTGGCGCCCGTTGTGATGGCCGCCTGTGCGCTGGTAACCACCGGCCCGCAAGCCTGCCTGGAAGGCGCGCAGTATCTGGCAAAGATGCCGGATGTCCGCCAAAACCTGGGTACGCTGTTGGAGATCTTCTCCGACAACGAGGCCGCCGCTGAGCTGATCCGCCCCGAGGGCGGCAAGATCACCGCAACGCTTGGCAGCGACCTTGACCCCGCGATGCCGGGTGCCTGCATCGTAAGCAAGCGGTACTTAGCGGGCGGCGGGTTGACCGGGTCGGTCGCACTGATCGGTTCCACGCGGATGGAATACCACCGCCTGCTGCCGATCCTGAACTACTTTGCCACCAAGTTAGGGCAGAGCATGGCCGGGCAGGGCCAATAAACAAATTTGTAAGGAGGACCCGCAATGAGCCACGAAGCAGAAAATAAAAAAGAAGCTGCGGCCGCATCCGAAGCGGAAAAGACCGTGACCCCTGAGACCGAACCTAAGGCCGAGGGCAAGCATGAAGAGAAGCACGAGAGCAAACACGAACACCACCACGAAAAGGCTGCGCTGGAAGCCAAACTGGAAGCCAGCGAAAAGAAGAACGAGGAGCTGAAGAACCAGCTGCTCCGCACCGCTGCCGAGTACGATAACTACCGTAAGCGCAGCCAGCGCGAGGCCGACCAGAAGTTCAATGATGGCGTTTCCCACGCTGTCACCCAGATTTTGGGCATTCTGGACACGCTGGACATGGCCGCCAACGCCGTGTGCGCCGATGAGAACTACAAGAAAGGCGTCATGATGACGCTGGACAAAGCCGCCAAAGCGCTGGAGAACCTGAACATCACCGAGATCGAAGCGCTGAACAAGCCCTTTGACCCCAACTTCATGAACGCCGTGCAGCAGGTCCCGCCCGCCGAAGGGCAGGAGAGCGGCGACGTCGTGCAGGTCTTCCAGAAAGGCTACAAGATCGGCGATAAGATCATCCGCCACGCAACGGTCGTCGTTGCAGAATAAGCCTGATTGGGCCGCAAGGCCCGTTCACATAAATTTAGACATTCACCACATTCAAAGCAAATTTGAAGGGAGTTTTATAGTATGAGTAAAATTATTGGTATTGACCTTGGCACCACCAACAGCTGCGTAGCTGTTATGGAGGGCGGCGAGCCCGTTGTTATCGCGAACGCTGAAGGCGCCCGCACCACCCCGTCTGTTGTCGGCTTCACCAAGACCGGTGAGCGTCTGGTTGGCCAGGTCGCAAAGCGCCAGGCTATCACCAACCCCGAGAACACCATCTCCTCCATCAAGCGTAAGATGGGCACTGCCGAGAAGGTCCACGCCGGCGGCAAGGACTACACCCCCGAAGAGATCAGCGCTATGATCCTGAGCAAGCTGAAGGCTGACGCCGAAGCTTACCTGGGCGAGCCTGTCACCGAGGCCGTCATCACCGTTCCTGCTTACTTCAATGACAGCCAGCGTCAGGCCACCAAGAACGCCGGTACCATTGCCGGCCTGAACGTCAAGCGCATCATCAACGAGCCTACTGCTGCTTCTCTGGCCTACGGCATCGATAAGGAAGCCGACCAGAAGATCATGGTCTACGACTTGGGCGGCGGTACCTTCGATGTCTCCATCATCGAGATGGGCGACGGCGTTACCGAAGTTCTGTCCACCAACGGTGATACCCACCTGGGCGGCGATGACTTCGACGAGCGCATCATCAACTGGATGGCTGAGGACTTCCAGCGCGAGAACAACATCGACCTGCGCAAGGACAAGATGGCGGCTCAGCGCCTGAAGGAAGCTGCCGAGAAGGCCAAGATCGAGCTGTCCAGCGCTACCACCACCAACATCAACCTGCCGTTCATCACCGCTGATGCCAACGGCCCCAAGCATCTGGATATGACCTTGACCCGCGCCAAGTTCAACGAACTGACCGCTGATCTGGTCGAGCGCACCATGACCCCTGTCCGCAAGGCTCTGGCCGATGCAGGTCTGAAGGCTTCCGACCTGGCCAAGGTCCTGATGGTCGGCGGCTCCACTCGTATCCCCGCCGTCTATGACGCTGTCAAGAAAGAACTGGGCTGCGAGCCGTTCAAGGGCATCAACCCCGATGAGTGCGTCGCTGTCGGCGCTGCCATTCAGGGCGGCGTTCTGCAGGGCGATGTCAAGGGCCTGCTGCTGCTGGATGTTACCCCGCTGAGCCTGGGCATTGAGACCCTGGGCGGTGTCTGCACCAAGATCATTGACCGCAACACCACCATCCCCACCAAGAAGAGCCAGATCTTCTCCACCGCTGCGGATAACCAGCCCAGCGTTGAGGTCAACGTCCTGCAGGGCGAGCGTGAGTTTGCCCGCGACAACAAGAGCCTGGGCACCTTCCATCTGGACGGCATCGCTCCGGCTCCCCGTGGCGTGCCGCAGATCGAAGTCACCTTCGATATCGATGCCAACGGTATCGTGCACGTAAGCGCTAAGGACCTGGGCACCGGCAAGGAGCAGAGCATCACCATCACCGCTTCCACCAACATGAGCAAGGACGACATCGACAAGGCTGTCAAGGACGCTGAGCAGTATGCCGCCGAGGACAAGAAGCGCCGTGAAGAGGTCGACGTCCGCAACAACGCTGACCAGATGGTCTTCCAGACCGAGAAAGCTCTGGGCGAGTTCGGCGATAAGGTTTCCGCCTCTGAGAAGAGCGAAGTCGAGACCAAGCTGTCCGCCCTGAAAGAAGCCCTGAAGTCCGGCACTGTGGACGACATCAAGGCAAAGCAGGATGACCTGCAGAAGGCTTTCTACGCCATCAGCGAGAAGGTCTATCAGCAGGCCGCCCAGGCACAGGGCCAGCAGCCCGGTGCACAGCCCGGCCCCGATGCCGGTGCGCAGCCGAAGGACGACGGCGCCGTTGACGCCGACTTCCACGAGGTCTAAGCTGTAACAAACCCATAATAAGGCCGCCGCTGGGCAAACCCGGCGGCGGCCCTTGGGGGTTATAGAGAAAGTTAAAATAAAGCCTTCCCCCCGCGGGGGAAGGTGGCCGTGCGAAGCAAGGCCGGATGAGGGCCAAGCTGCCGGGATTACCTGTTTGCGGGCAATATCCGGCAGGTCTCACCTCATCAGTCCGCTCCGCGGACAGCTTCCCCGCAAAGGGAAGCCTTTTCAAAACCCATAAATAGAGGGGATAGATTCTATGGCAGAAAAACGTGATTACTACGAGGTGCTGGGGATCGGCAAAAACGCCACCGATGCCGAGATCAAAAGCGCCTACCGCAAGCTCGCCAAAAAGTACCACCCCGACCTGAACCCCGGCGACAAGACCGCCGAGGAGAAGTTCAAGGAAGTCAACGAGGCGAACGATGTACTTTCCGACCCGGAAAAACGCAAGCGCTATGACCAGTTCGGCTTTGCCGGGGTCGATCCCAACTATGGGGCCGGCCAGCCCGGCGGCGGCTTCGGTGGCGGTTTTGGCGGTGGCTTCGGCGGTGCCGGCGGCGTAGACCTGGGCGACATCTTCGGCGACCTGTTCGGCGGCGGATTTGGCGGCTTCGGCGGTTCTTCCCGCGCGAACCCCAACGCCCCCCGCAAAGGCCACGACATCCAGGCCAGCGTGATTTTGACCTTTGAGGAAGCAGCTCACGGCTGCACCAAGAAGGTCACGCTGAACCGGCAGCAGACCTGCCCCGATTGTAACGGCACCGGCTGTGAGCCGGGCAGCAACCCAGAGACCTGCACCCAGTGCAACGGCCGCGGCTATGTTGTGACCCAGCAGCGCACCCCCTTTGGTGTGATGCAGAGCCAGCAGCCCTGCCCGCACTGCGGCGGCCGCGGTACCATCATCAAAAACCCCTGCAAGACCTGCCGCGGCACCGGCAAGACTTCCGCCCGCAAAACGCTGGAGGTCAAGATCCCGGCCGGTATCGATGACGATCAGAACATTGCACTGCGCGGCCAAGGCGATGCCGGTAGCAACGGCGGCCCTGCCGGTGACGTGATCGTACATGTGACGGTCAAGACCGACGCCGTGTTTGAGCGCGACGGCTATGATGTGTACGTCCGCGTGCCCATCACCTACTCCCAGGCTGTGCTGGGTGCCGAGATCGAGGTGCCCACCGTGGACGGCAAGGTCGCCCAGAAGATCCCCGAAGGCACCCAGAGCGGCACCAAGTTCCGCCTGCGCGGCCAGGGCATCCAGTATTTGAACGGCCGCGGCCGCGGTGACCAGTACGTCATCGTGGATGTGGAGATCCCCAAGAAGCTGAACCGCACCCAGCGCGAAGCCCTGAAAGCCTTTGAGGACAGCCTGAAAGACGACAACTACGAAAAGCGCAAAGGTTTCTTCAAGAACTTGAAGGATCGGTTTACGTCTTAACCATTGGTAAAAAAAGCTCGGACAAATTTCAAGAATTTGTCCGAGCCTTTTTTATTTTTCTTTTGCTTGTGTCACAAACACTTGATAATATAATCCCATCATACATAAGTCAATGAATTCTTGAATTTGCCATATAAATAAAGTAAACTGGCTCCCGTGATAAGGAAGCCAGTTTCAATGTAATTATTTTTTACTCAAGTCCTCTTCCATCAGCCGCTTTTTTAGCGGGAGGAGGGCGGCGGGTTCGGCGGCGAAGTGGTGGACGCCGAGGTGGAGGTAGGCGGGCATCTGGTCTACCGAGGCGACCGTGATGCCGCAGAGGTAGACCCGCACGCCGGTACCCTCGGCCTGGCGCAGTACTTCTTTGACAAGGCGCTGCACAGCGGGGCTGGCGGCGCGGCGGGCCGCGGCGGCGGGGTCCTTCACAAGGCCCAGCGTGTAGCGGGCCAGGTCCTCAATGTCGATGGCCAAGATCTGCGCACCGTGGGCGATCAGCTCGCCCGCCAGCAGCGCGGCCGAGGGCATATCCACGATGCAGCCCATCGGCGGCAGGCGATCCACCTCGACACCGCGGCTTTGCAGCTCGTCACGGCAGGCGGTCACTTCCTGCAGGCAGGCATCCCAATCCTCGGCCCCCGCGATCATGGGAAAGAGGATACGCAGGTCGCCGCAGGGCGCGGCTTGCAGCAGCGCCCGTATCTGCGGCCACAGCAGACGGTGGTTTTGCAGGCTGTCCTTGACGGTCGCGGTCCAGGGGGCCTCATCGTCGGCGTTGGAATCACAGGTGCGTACGGCCAGCATGGCCCCATTAGCTGCTTCCAGATGTTCTTTCAGCAGGTTCAACTGCTCCTGTTCGGACAGCTCGTTCAAGATCACCGATTCGGTGCGCAGCAGGCCGGTGCCCACCGCGGTCAACGGCAGGGCCTTGTCCTCGGTGCCGTACAGGTTCGTCATCGTCAGCAGGCGGAACGCCGTGCCATCCCTGGTCAGGCAGGGCTGGGCCGCCACGGGGTCGGCCACGCTGCCGTGCAGACGGTTCAGCGCAATTTTGCAATCTGCCTGGGCGATATGCGCGCCGTCCGGGTCCACAATCAGGCTGCCAGTGCCGTCCTCCAGGTTGGCGTCCAGAATGGCCCGTTTGCCGGCGGCCAGCGCGGCCACGCCGTCACCCAATTGCAGCACAGCGGGCAGGCCCATGCTGCGGGCCATGATGGCCGCGTGGCTGATGGTGCTGTCCTGGTTGCTGGCCAGCCCCAGGATCATGCGGCGGTCCAGGCTGAACAGGTCGCTGGGGAAGAAGCGGTCCGCCACCAGAATGCTGGGGCGCTTCAAGTGCAGGCGGCGGCGCGGGCGGCCGTCCAGAATATCCACCACGCGGCGGCAGACATCGCAGACATCCACGCTGCGCTCCTGGATGTACTCATCGTCCACGTCCCGCAGGCGGCGGGCAAAGATCTGCTCGGCCCGCTCGACAGCGGCAGCACCGCCCGCACCGGCGGCTATGTAATCGCCAATCTCATTGGTGAAGGACTCATCCTCCAGCAGGGCGATCTGGAACAGCAGAATGTCCGCATCGGGGCCTTTGGCGCGCTGGCTCAGGCGGCGCAGCTCATCTTTCGCCAGCACCACCGCTACGTCATACAGTGCGCGCTCCCGAAACGGGTCGCAGACGATGCGGTGCAGTCCGGTGGTGCCGTGGTCGATCTGTTCCACAGGGCCGATCACAACGCCGGGCGATGCCGAAACACCAGTAAAGATATGCATGCAGACCTCCTTGTTTTTTCCGATGCCGCCGCAGAAATGCGCAGCATCGTCCTTTGTTAAAACAGCGGCACATCCGCCAGGGTACGGCTAACCAGCGCCGTTACAAATTCCTCGGGCGCGGCGGCCGCCATGGCTTTCTCGGCCACAAGGCTGCCGTCCTTGCCGTCCAGCAGGGCGGGGAAGCGGTCAGCCGGGTCTTTCTCAAAGCTGCCCATTACTGTAGCAGCCAGCAGCTTGGGGGTGTAGGGCATGTCCGCGGGCACGTTCAGGTGCTCGGCGGCCAGCTCCAGCGGGGCCAGTGCAGCCGCGGTGGGGGCACTGGGGTTCGGCGCAAAGGGGGCCGGGTAGTTGGCCAGCTGGCGGGCAGTCTTTTCCACCAGGTCGATAGCCGGGGAGCGGGCGGCGACCTCGGCCAGGCGCAGCTGGTAACGTTCGGCGAAGTTCTTCAAAAAGGCGCTGCTGTCCGGCAGGATGCCGTAGGCTGTGCCGCCCATGCGGTCAAACAGCCGCATCGTATCAAAGTAGCCCAGGGCAATGTTGCGGGCGGCGCGCTCGGGGGCAAAATCCAGCGTGGGGCCTAAATTCCAATGGCTGCGGATGATGCGGGTGGGCAAGCCGGTGGTGTTGGGGCGGGTGATGCCCACGCCGTTCACATCCACGGCCAGCAGTTCCCCGGCGCCCATGGCGGCGGCCAGGTCCAGCGGCATATTGTCGCGCCAGCCGCCGTCGATGTACTTCACGCCGTCGATCTCCCGCGGGCGCAGCGCCGGAAAGCAGGCGCTGGACCCCAGCAGGTAGTCTTTCATCTGGCCTTCGGGGATCTTTTCCACCGGGCACTGCACGCGGCGCATGGTGCCCAGTTCGGTCATCACCAGGCCGAAGCGGATGGGGGAGCGGCGCACCGCGTCCTCATCAATGAGCCGGTCGATGGTCTCGGCCAGCGGCTCCACGTTCAGGCCGCCGCTGCGCACCACGTCGAGAAAGAAGTTGTTCAATTCCTCGGGCTTCAGGCTGTCGGGCACTTCCAGCACGTCATGGATCTCCAGCCTGCGCCAAAGGTCCTCGGCCTCCTTGCTTTTGCCCATTGTAAACAGGCAGCCGTTCAGTGCACCGACGCTGGCACCCGTGATAATATCCGGCGTCCAGCCCAGCTCTTGCAGCGCCTGCCACACACCCACCTGGTAGCTGCCTTTGGCACCGCCGCCGGCCAGCACAAGGGCCCGCTGCGGGCCGGGTTTTCGTGTTTGCTGCATGGTAACTTCCTCCCATTACTCTATGGCCTTATTATAGCATCTTCTGCCCCGCACTGCCATAGGGAAGCACCAAACATTTTGCCGAAGCTGCCCGGTTTTGCCCCGGGGGTTGCACCCGCCGCCAAAAGAGTGTATCATAGAAGCCGGAATGATTTTGTATAAAGGAGGTTTTTCCCATGCGTGAAAAACCGATTCTTGTCATTATGGCTGCCGGTATGGGCAGCCGCTACGGCGGGCTGAAGCAGATCGACCCGGTCGGTCCCAGCGGGGAGGCCATCATCGACTACAGCCTGTACGATGCCCGCCGCGCCGGGTTCGAGACCGTCGTCTTTATCATCAAGCACGAGATCGAGGAGCCGTTCAAGGCCGCCGTGGGTGCCCGCGCTTTGCAGGCCGGGTTTGAGGTGCGCTATGCCTACCAGCAGTTGGACTGCCTACCAGAAGGCTTTACCGTGCCCGATGGCCGCGTGAAGCCCTGGGGCACTGCCCATGCCATCCTGACTGCCGAGCAGGCCATCGGCAGCGCACCGTTTGCGGTCATCAACGCCGACGACTACTACGGCCCGCAGGGCTTTAAGCTGGTGTACGACTACCTGAGCAGCCACGCCGACGGCGACCGCTATGCGTGGAGCATGGTGGGCTTTTTGCTGGGCAACACGGTCAGCGCCAACGGCAGTGTCAGCCGCGGCGTCTGCGTGACCGATGAACACAGCAACCTGGTCAGCGTGACCGAGCGCACCTGCATCGAGCCTTACGACGGCGGCATCCACTACACCGAGGATGGCGGTGCCAACTGGACCGACCTGCCCGCCGACACGGTCGTATCGATGAACCTGTGGGGCTTCACCCCCGGTTACGTGGCCGAGGCCAAGGCCGGGTTTGTGGCGTTCTTGAAAGAGAACCTGCCGGTGAACCCGCTGAAATGCGAGTACTACCTGCCCAGCGTGGTGACCGCCGCTTTGCAGCGCGGCGATGCCGACGTACATGTACTGACCAGCCCCGACAAGTGGCACGGCATCACCTACCGCGAGGACAAGCCCGAACTGGTAGCCGCCCTGCGCCGGATGAGCAAGGACGGGCTGTACCCCAAAGATAAGCTGTTTGGGTGATTATTGCCTATATAACGCGCAAGCCCCCGGCCGATGGCCGGGGGCTTGCTTTTATTTCAGCTTCTTTTTTACCATGTACATCGCCGCCAGCAGCACGGCAGCGGCAATGGCCGTAAGGATGCCATACATCACAATGGAGGTATACCACGGTGCGGAGGTCAGCACGTACAGGCCGGGACGGGTGTGGTAGTCCCAGCAGGTATAGATCGTAGAGCCAAGAAACGCGCCGATCACACACCAGAAAACCGCTTTCAGAACGGTGTACAGCTTTTTCTTGTCCATAGCGTTCTCCTTTGTTTCACGCGTGCGGCGGCAGAAGAATAGTATGGGGTGCCGCTTATTCCAGGTTGCCGGTCAGCAGCATGGCGGCGGTCAGGGCGGTGAGGGGAGCGGTCTCGCACCGCAGGATGCGGGGGCCTAAGCCCACCGTGACAGCCCCGGCGGCCTTGGCGGCCTCGGCTTCTTCTACCGAGAAGCCGCCCTCGCTGCCCGTGACGATGGCAATTTTCTTGGCGCAGCCGGGCCGCAGCACGGTACGCAGGGGAGCGCCGCCGCCCTCATAGAAAAACAGCGCCAGGTCGTAATCTTCCTGCAAGGCATCGCAGACGGCGGCGAAGTTCAGCAGCGGCATGGACACATGGGGCAGCATGGCGCGGCCCGCCTGCTTGGCGGCCTCGGCGGCGATACGGTTGTAGCGTTCGTTTTTGGCGTCCTCTTTTTTTGGCGTAGCTACGCAGTAACGGCTAAAAAACGGGACAATTTCCGTTACGCCCAGCTCGACGCTGTGGCGGATGACTTCCTCCAGCTTGCCCTGCTTGGGGTAGCCCGCAAACAGCGTCACGGCCGCGTCCGGCTCGGCCTTGCTGGTGGTGCCCTTTGTCACGGTGAACTCCACCCGGCCGGACTGGATGGCGGTAACGGTGCCCAGGTACTCCAGCCCGTCGGGGCCGCAAAGCACCACTTCCTCACCCAGTTTGGCGCGCATAACATCCGCCAGGTGGTGGGCGTCACTGCCGGTCAGCGCGGCACGACCGGCGGCCAGTTCATTGGTAAAATAACGGTGGGGCATGGTTTACGCCTCTTTCTCGTCAGACTTTTTGCAGATAATGCAGACCCAGCCGCGCTTCTCCTTGACCTCGATGGGGGTCAGGCCGGCAGCTTTCAGGCCGGTGAGCACCTCGTCCCTGCGCTCGTCAATGATGCCGCTGGCGATAAAGCGGGCGCCGGGGGCCATCAGCACGGGCACGTGGGGTGCCAGCGAAAGGATCGCCGCGGCTACGATGTTCGCGGTGATGATGTTATACTCGCCGCTGGCCTGGTCGGACAGGTCGCCCACCAGCACAGTGAACTTGTCGGCCACGCCGTTGCGCTGGGCGTTCTCGCCCGCGGTGCGCACGCACATGGGGTCGATGTCCACGCCCTCGGCCACCTCAGCGCCCAGTTTCAGCGCGGCAATGGCCAGAATGCCGGAGCCGGTGCCGATGTCCAGCACGCGCTCACCGCCCTTGACCAGGCTGTCCAGCGTTTCCAGGCAAAGGGAGGTGGTCTCATGGGTGCCGGTGCCAAAGGCCATGCCGGGGTCCATGACGATTTTGATGCGGTCGGTGTCGTAGTCCTCCCAGCCGGGCACGATGGCCAGGCGCTCGCCAATATCCATGGCGTGGTAGAACTTTTTCCAGCCGTTCTGCCAATCTTCCTGCTCCACACCGGTGGTGTTGAGCTGGTAGTCGATGCCGCTGTTTTTCAGGCGCTCCTCAAACAGGGGCAGCACTTCGGCGGGGTTTTCATCGGGGGCCAGGTACATGTGTACGATGACCACGTCCCGGGGTTTGTCCAGCAGTTCCTGCTCGATCAGGTCTACATGGGCGATCTCCCACGCCTGCTGTTCCAGGTCGCTGTAATCCTCAATATAAATGCCGCCGTTGGCTACCATGGTGGCGATAGCCTCGGCCGTATCGGCGTCGCGCTTGGCAACGGTAATGCTGATGTCGGTCCATTCCATAAGAAAGAGCCTCCTATATTCTATGTTTCACTTCTGTAGGGGGCGATGCCCGCATCGCCCTGCGGGCGGATGCAAGCATCCGCCCCTACTTGCACGTATGCTTGTTTGTATTATACAAGATTTCGCGTTGTAATTCAATCAGAAAGGGGTACGGATATGCGAATTCGTCTGTTGGATGCTGCCGGGGCCAGGCAATTGTATGAGAGCCGCATGGCGCGGGACTTTCCGCCAGGGGAGCTGAAGCCCTTTGCGGCGATGGAAGAACTGCTGGCCGCCGGCCTGTATGAACCGCTGACCTTTACCGATGACACCGGGGCCGTGCTGGCCTACGCCTGGCAGGTGGTACTGCCGGGGCAGCAGGCCGGGCTGGTGGATTACTTTGCCGTGCGCAGCGACCTGCGGGGCAGCGGCATCGGCACCCGGGCGCTGCACCTGCTGCAGGCCCACTACGCACCCCGGCTGGCCGCACTGCTGTTGGAGTGCGAGCACCCCGCCGAAGCCCCGGATGCGGCCATTGCCCGGCGGCGCATCGGGTTTTACCTGCGGGCCGGGGCACGGGCTACGGCGCTGGAAAGCCGGGTGTTCGGTGCGCGGTACAGCATTTTGCAGCTGCCCTGCGGCGAGACACTGTTGCCTGACGGCACGTTAAATACCGCGCTGCAAACCCTGTACAGCCGCATGGTGCCCCAGCCTTATTACCGCGGCAGCGTAATATTTTACGGCAATTAAGCCCATACTACCCCCGAAAGGGAGTGGAAACGGGATGAAACTGAACCCCAAAGAGTATGATAAAATGGTACGCCGTGCCTCGCCCCCATCACCCGTTGTGCAGGACTGCCTGTGGGCGTTTTTTGTGGGCGGGGCCATCTGCCTGCTGGGTGAAGCACTGCGCCAGCTGTTTTTACTTTGGTACGACAAAACGATGGCCGGTACGCTGACAAGCATTGCGCTCATATTTTTATCGGCGCTGGCCACCCTGCCGGGGTGGTACCAAAAACTGGCAGCCAAGGCGGGCGCGGGCACACTGGTGCCCATCACCGGGTTCGCCAACTCTGTCGTCAGCCCGGCCATTGAATTCAAGGCCGAGGGCTGGGTCACCGGCGTGGGGGCCAAAATTTTTACCATCGCGGGGCCGGTCATTGCCTTTGGCACGCTGGCGTCCTTTGTGTGGGGCGTGGTGTACTGGCTGGTGGGAAAGGTGGGCTGATATGCCGAAACGACGCAAGGATGTCATTCTTTTTGATGCACCGCCGGTGATCTCTGCCTGGGGCAGCGCGGGCGGCAAAAAGGAGGGTGAAGGCCCACTGGCCTCGGCCTTTGACTACCTGACCCAGGACGCCGCCTTTGCCGACGAAAACTGCGCCAACTGGGAACAGGCCGAAGGCATGCTGCAGCAAAAAGCCGCGGGCATCTGCCTGCGCAAGGCGGGCATTGCGGCCAAGGATGTAGACCTGACCTTTGCGGGCGACCTGCAGGCCCAGTGCACAGCCAGCAACTATACGCTGCGCACGCTGGCCACCCCCTTTGCGGGGCTGTATGGGGCGTGCTCTACCATGACCGAGGCACTTTGTCTGGGGGCCGCCTTTGCGGCTGCCGGGTTGGGGCGGCAGATATTGGCCATGACCAGCAGCCACTTTTGCGCGGCAGAGCGGCAGTTCCGCACGCCGCTGGAGTACGGCGCCAAGCGCACCCCCACGGCCCAGTGGACCGCCACGGCGGCGGGGGCCTGCCTGCTGCGGGGGCCGGGGCAGGGGGGCGTGCAGATTTTGTCCGCCACCTTTGGCCGGGTGCAGGATTACGGCGTGACCGACATCAACAACATGGGCGCCGCCATGATGCCCGCAGCCGCCAGCACGCTGCTGCGCTATTTTGACGCCACCGGCGCGGCTCCGGCGGATTTTGATGCCATCTTTACCGGCGATCTGGGCCAGGTGGGCAGCGATCTGCTATGCGAGCAGATGGAGAAAGAGGGTGCGCCCCTGCCCAACCACTACGATTGCGGCTGTCTGCTGTATGATGTGGACAGCCAGAACGTGCAGGCGGGCGGCAGCGGGGCCGGGTGCAGTGCCGCCGTGCTGTGTGCCTGGGTGCTGCCCCGGCTGTTTGACGGGCGGTTCAAGCGGGTGCTGTTCTTATCCACCGGCGCACTGATGAGCCAGACGACCTTTTTGCAGGGCGAGACCATCCCCGGCATCGCCCACTGCGTGGAGTTGGGGGGACTTGTATGAACTATGTTTGGGCGTTCGTGGTGGGCGGCGCGATCTGCGTCATCGGCCAGCTGTTTATTGATTATACCAAGCTGACTCCGGCGCGCATCCTGACCGGCTACGTGGTGGCGGGCGTAGTGTTAAGCGCCGTGGGCGTGTACAAGCCCCTGGCCGAGTTCGCCGGGGCCGGGGCCAGTGTGCCGCTGCTGGGGTTCGGGCATCTGCTGGCGCAAGGCGTGGTGCAGGCCGTGGATCGGTGCGGCCTGCCGGGTGCCTTTACCGGCGGGCTGACCGCTGCCGCCGGGGGGATTGCTGCCAGTTTGATTTTTGCCGTGGCGGCGGCGCTGGTGGGGAAGAGCAGGGACCAGAATTAAGGCAACACCGCACAATTCCCGCCTTACGGCTTAAGCACCGCTTCGGCGGATCTCCGCGCCAAGAGCCGCCGCAAGCGGCGGTTGCGCTCCGAAGCGCC
>ERZ772897.42-NODE-42-length-127231-cov-9.726521_pt1 | contig 127231 bp, 111 predicted proteins | sample MGYA00512125_ERZ772897 | MGnify/ENA primary metagenome ERZ772897 (study PRJEB29015, sample SAMEA2737660) | human gut metagenome | biome: human gut; feature: human-associated habitat; material: faeces | place: China | collected 2012 ... | reverse complement strand
CCGCTGACAAAAGAAGATGAGATAGAGTGGCTGGATATACAATTTGAGCAGGAAGTGGCATGGCAGAAATCCTGTGCCAGAATAACAGCCCAGGGGCAGGTCATTCAGGGGAATATTCCTGAAATGCCAACAGAGGAGATGGAAGAATTGGAGGACAGCTTTTATCAGGCTAAGGATGCCTATATGAAGCTGTACCGAGAAAACAGACGGGCAGAGAGACCGCTTGTTTTGCAAAGTTATATGTTTGGCAATAGCCAGATGTATCAAATATTGAATAGACTAGGAAATTTACAGGAGAGGGTGGTATAATGCAAGTTAATTCGTCCAATGGTTCATTACAACAAAGGTTCTTTTCTGGAACAGGCAGTATAGGCGGCATCCATCTGCCGGACTTCAATGACAAATATATTTTCTCTAAAAAGAAAAGCGGTGTCAGTGATAAAGAATACCGGAAGCAGATCAGGGAACAAGCTTATGAGGATTTTGAAAAAGGGCAGTTCCAAAACAAATCCGAAGGATTTAATAGGCTGATGAAAAGCTACACATCGGAAGTGTCCCCGGACAGAAAAGGGATTATTACTTCCGGGCTGAAAGCTATTTCAAGGAACAGACAGAATGTGCTGAAGCCAATAGATTTTGTGGCAACACTGCTTGAAGGGAAAGTGAAATATCAGAAACTGCCGTCAGGCAACAGCGATTACATAGAGTTTTACGATAAAAACGGGGAGATGGTGGCGACTTATTCCAATAATGGGTGGACGATGTATACGACTAATGCAGAGGCCGCCAGACAGACGGAAATGTGCATGATCTATAACGAGGCATGGGGAAATGCCAAGAGAGGGATTCCGATGGCAGGCGAAGAAATGGTAAACGTGGTAGATATGCAGAGTAGCTTTGATGCCAAAGCATAGCAGGAAAAAAATTGACACATAAAAATAGATGTACGATCACTTGAACAGGTGGATGTACATCTATTTTGGCATATGATATTAATTATTTTTTAAGGAAAAGCGTTCTACAATATTATTAATTTCCAACGCATTTTCTTTGTTATGATTTACGATAACGGACATTTCCTGTGTCGTTTCTTCTGTTTGTCTTGCCTTTTCTAAGATATCCTGACTGCTGATATGGTCGGAATCAGGAACATCTGAAATAGCATGGATCTGGTTTTGAATATTTTGTACTGTGTTGACAAAGGTTTCAGACTCTTCTGTAATTTCGGATATAATAACCTGAATTTCCTGAATGGATTGGTAGTAATCCTTGGTTTCCTGAACCAATTCTGTAAACTGTGTCTGGACGTCATTTTGCAGGAAGAAAATAATCTGATCGAAACAAGTTTTGACATGTGATATATTGTTTTTAGTTTCATTACAGATAGCCTGAATATCTGTGGCTGTTTTGGATGAATTAGATGCGAGGTTACCGATTTCGCCTGCAACTACAGCAAATCCTTTTCCAGCATCTCCAACTCTTGCAGCTTCAATAGAAGCATTTAAGGACAGAAGGTTTGTCTGGCTTGTAATGTCTAAAATTTGAGATGCCATTTCATCAATTCGCATTAATGATTGTAATTCTTCCATTGCATTTTCGATAGCTTTTTGATTTTCTGCAATCTGGGTATTTGTATTTATCATGGAATTATTAGCTAAGGTCTGCATTTTTTCCACTTTTTGAAGTAACTCGCTGCTGTGGACATTACCCTGACGGATACGTTCTTCGATATCAGAAACAACCGTTGTCATTTCGGAAATCTGCTGTCCTACATCGTTTACAGTAGCGTTAATATCTTCTGAATGTTCTGCAAATGTCTGCGTGGATTTTGAGTTGTCTGCCACACAACTAAGAAGTGTTTCTGAAGAACGTTGCATTGCGGTCGCAGAGCTGCTAAGTGATGTTGAACAGTCAGATAAAGTGGCAATGATGCCACTGAGTGCATCATATAAAGAATTCATTGCAGTTGCAATTTTTCCAATTTCACTCTTGGTATTAATCCAAGGCGTAAGACGTTTGCTCTTTTCAAGTTTTAAATTGCTAAGCTGGATAATTGCATCTTCGACATATAACAGAGGTCTGACACTGATTGCAATTGTGATAAATGCCAGTACACTGATGATTAAAACGAAGATGATGCATATCAGACCTAAGATGCGCATATTTTTGTGGACGTTCTCATAAATGTTCTCTTCACTGTCATAAGAAACCATTGTCCAGCCATGTTCTGCGATAGACTGATAGCTTGCCACAAAAGAATCGGAACCTTTTTTGTAGTTAAGATCACCACTGGTTTCGCCGGATTTAATTTTATCAATAATGTTTAACAGCATATCATCCTGAATATCGGTGGCAATCAAACTGCTGTCATCTGCAAAGATGTACATATTAGTTTCGGTATTGACCATATAGTAGCGGAGGGTGTCATTTTCGCTTTTTAAATTATATAACTGTTTTTCAAGCTCTTTTACAAAAGGTCCACCGCCTACATATCCAAGGATTGTTTTTCCATCTGTATCAAATACAGGGCAGTACATGGATAAAATAAGTTCACCGGAGGAAGGGGAGACAATAATACCGGCATCATACAGACCGTTTCTTTGTGTCATGGCATCCTGCAGGGCTTTTAAACTATCACCTTTACGGGTAGTCATTCCGATTACCTTTGAATTGGAATGAGCAACGATGTGCGTATTCCATTCACCGATATAAATACCTTCCCAGTTGTTAAGACCGCTATAATAGTCCTCTGTATAGCTCTGCACGATTGCCTGCTGCTCAGAATTATTGACATTCTTTAAAAAGTCGCGGACACAAGGTGTTTTACTGAAAGCAGTGAGGATGGATTCCTGACGTGTGACGTATTCGTTGAGCAGACTTGCTTGGGCATTCAGGGTATTTTTCATAACATTAAGCTCAGATTCCTGCATCATGCCAGTCATTGTCTTATTTGCAGTAAGGTAAAGCAGGCTCATGCAAATGATTACGATGATGGTAATGCCTAGTGTGATTTTAGTACCTAATTTCCAGTTCTTCATTCGTAAACTCCTTTCTTTAGACATGAAGTATTATATTGAATTATAACATATACAGATGAGATTGCGTATACAAAATAACAATCGGTACAGAAATTTCGCTTTTAACTTTTTTATCTATGCATTTTTATAAATAATCCAGTTATCAGCATTCCATCTGCGGTTCCTTGACTTATAATAACTCAAAATTATGTAGGTTCCCTGTATATTGATTTTTTGACTGAAATGTGTACAATATAAAATATACTATCTTTTTACGTCGATGACATAAAATTAATATACAGAACAGTGTGTATTGAGCGGATCGTTGACCTGAATCAGATGTATTTGAGCGTGGAAAGTAAAATCGAAGCAGCAGATGCACATAAGAGAATGGGATATCTGTCAGAGAGTAATTTCATCAATCTGTATACGTTCGCCGGTGTACTGAACGGAATGTGGTCCTGCGTAGACGAGTGGAAAAAAGATAAAGAAACCGGTAGCATTGAAAAGTTCCTGTCGGACAAGAAACGCAATTTCTTAAGACAGCATAAGTATATGATTCAAGATTACGATTACGAAAATCAGCTGGATATCTCCGAAGAAGCAGTAAAGAAGAACTACGATCGGTTGGGTAAAGCAGATCAGGATAAGGATATCAATCCTATGTAATGCATGCTGGTAATGTTGAAACTATTCGATGGACTTAGAATCTATCGGTTGAATTAAAATGGGAGGAATAACAGTGGAAAAATATGATGTAAGGTACAGCTTGATAGAGAAAAGCGAACTGGAAAATGTTCATGAATTGGGAAAGTACAGCTTTTGCGAAAAAGGTGAGAATGCCTATATTCTGAGTATAGGAAACCATCGCTTTATTACGTTGCAATTTTCTTTGGAAAAGGCAAGAGGCACTTTGTATGGGAACGTCGGTGCGGCCAATATGCGAGAGTATATGGAAAATCAGGCAGCGGATCAGGAAGAGCACACACACCTCTTTGCAACAATCGGCAACAGTAAGATTGACTTGGAGGAAAATTTGTATCCCTCTGAATTGCGCATTAAAAATACGCATGTGAACGGAGGGCAGAACCCAGATAGTACCCTTGAATTTGAGCTGGATATAGTATTTACTAGAGATGGGATACGGGAGTGGAATAGGATAATGTTTTTCAGCGTTGATTTATATGGTGAGGATAGATTCCGGTTCGAGTATGCAAATGGGAGTTATGACAGTGTTGATGGTAAAATAGAAAAATTCACTTTTTAGGGAGGTGTTGTTTAGCAGATTAAAAATTCCTCATTCAAATAAAATGAATGAGGAATTATAACATCATCCAAGTTCACAATCATTGAGTGCCTGCATTAAGTATTGCTTCAACGGCAGCATCTTCAAAGATGGTCTGTGATAGAATGAAGAAAACGATTTGATGTGTAAATCGGGATTTGTCGTTTTATTAATTTACATATATGCCTTTTACATAAAAAAGTGTTATTTTAGTTCCGCAACAATCAGAAAGCATTTCACAACAAGTTTGTTAAAAACAGCTATATGAATGACGAATAAAAAATTGTAGGTATATTTAATTGTAACAAAGTAAAGGAGGACGATTTATGTCAATGGAAATAAGCGGTAATTATAAGGATTACAAAAATGAGTATTTAGAAAGGGCACAGACAGAGCATGATAAAGTAAAAAGAACTTCACAAGAGCAGAGGACGGAAGATAAAAGTGAAGGGGTTCCAATTCCAAAGGACGAGTATATCAGCAGTGAAAAATCCGGCAGCAAGCCCAGTGGTCTGTATTGTTTAGGGCAGGATGAAAACGGTAATCCAAAAGTGATGTATGATGATCCTAAGAGAGCGGCAAAGGCGAAAGATGTTCAACCAAAGGAGGAGCCAGCGAAAAAGGCAGAGAAATGTACGACAAATACAGATAATGTTGACAGAGAGATTGAGAAGTTCAAAGAGGAAAAGAAACAGCTTGAACAGCAGATAAAGGCTGCGGCGGGAGACAAAGAAAAGGTTAAGGTATTGGAGAAAAAGCTGGCTCAGATTGAGTGGCAGTTAAGCCAGAAAGATAATGATACATACAGGAGACAGAATGCAGTAATTTCTTAAACAAATTATGTATATGAGGGAGTGAATAAGAGGGAAGGTCTTTTTTACGCCCAAAAACGAAAATATTGTAAGAAGGTATGTGAATTTGAGTGAAAAAAATAACTAATTAAATCTGTATTGCAAAATACTATACAACGTGGTACATTACAGATGGATAGGAGGATATGGACTATGGCAGTTAAAACAGCTAATGTAACAGCACGTATTCAACCAGAGATCAAAGAACACGCAGAGGCTATATTAGAAAAGTTGGGGATTCCGGTATCAGTATTTATTGACATGGCATATAGACAGGTTATTATGAGAGATGGAGTCCCTTTCTCATTAGAAATCCCGAGTACTTTGACAACTAGAGATGCATTATCAAAAGAGGAATTTGATACCATTATGCAGACTGGTATTGCGCAGGCAAAGGCAGATGACTCTTTGGCTATGGATGATGCATTTAACCAGTTAAAAGCGGAGATTTAATGTGTATTCGTTGATAATTGAGAGTCTGTCTTTTGATTGGTTGGCTTACGGAAAGAAGTAGATAAGGATTAAATATGTTTACTGTAGGGGTGTCATTAAAGCAAATACAGATTTTTGAAAGGAATAAGAGATGAATTTCTCTTCCAGTGACCATAAAGTAGAAAAAGTGAAAAAATGTCATGGATATAGTGTTAGAATTGTTTGAAAAAGTGCGATAAAATACAAGTAAACAGAATGTGCAAAGGGGTATGATATGGAATATTCAGCTATTTTTCATGATATGGATAAGAGATTCTGCTATGCGATCGATAAAGATTTATTTGTGATCCGCGTGCAGGTAAAAAAGGATGATATGAAGGAGGTAATCCTCCACTATGAGGACAAGTATATACCTATGGAGCGCAAGGATACGCGAATGACGCTTCCCATGAAGAAGGTAGCTACCTCGCAGTTTCACGATTATTATGAAGCGCAGCTTCAGATGCATTTGATATGTCTGAGATACTTTTTTGAATTTACGGACATGCATGGCGAAAAGGTATATTACGGCAATTATGAGTTTGACAAGGAGTGCATTACAAACAGGGACAGAATGTTTGATTGCCCACAGAACCTCAGGGAGGAAGAAATGTTTGAGGTGCCACAGTGGGCAGCCAACAAGGTCGTGTATCAGATTTTTCCGTCACGATTTGCCACAACACAGACGGTGGACAAAAAGCTGTGGTATAAGGCACCGATTACGCCTATGGACGATTTGCATGGCAATCTCAGGGGAATCATAGAGCATCTGGATGATATGAACGATTTGGGAATCGATGTGGTATATCTGACACCTATCTTTCAATCAAATTCGTGCCATAAATATGATACCATTGATTATTATCAGGTTGACCCATCATTTGGAACAACGGAGGATTTAAAGGAGCTCGTACAAAAAGCTCATGAGCGCGGCATGAAGGTAGTTCTGGATGCGGTATACAACCACACAGGAAGAGAATTTTTTGCATTTCAGGATATACTGGAAAAGGGTGAAAAATCAAAATATCTGGACTGGTATTTTATCGACGAACTGCCACCTAAGGGGGAATGGGGGGAGATCCCAAACTTCAAGTGTTTCGGCTACTACGGTGGAATGCCAAAGCTGAATCTGAAAAATCCGGAGGTTGAAACATACATCACGGATGTTGCGTGCTACTGGATTAAGGAATGCGACATTGACGGATGGCGAATGGACGTAGGAGACGAAATCAGTCATTTCTTTTGGAAGAATTTCAGAAGGGCAATCAAGGCAGTAAAGAAGGATATGCTGATCATTGGTGAGATATGGCACTACGCAGGAGACTTCCTTGAGGGAGATGAGTGGGATACGGTCATGAATTATCCGTTTTACCTGAATCTGATCGATCTGCTTGCAGACGAAAAGATTAATGTCAGTCAGTTTGTGCAAAATCTTGGATATCTGAAGGGCCGCTTAAACAAAAAGTGCTATCCTTTGATGTGGAATCTGATTGATAGCCATGATACAGCAAGATTTTTACATCTGTGCAAGGATAATAAGAAAAAGCAGCATCTTGCAGCAGCCTTTCAGCTGCTACTGCCGGGAATGCCTATGATTTACTATGGCGATGAGTATGCAATGCCCGGAGCAAATGATCCGGACTGCAGACGAGGCATGTATTGGGATGAAGAATACCAGGACAGGGAGATGTATCAATGGTATAAGAAGCTTATGCAGATCCGAAAAACACATGCATGCATTGTAGAGGGCGAAATGATTGAGACCATCGCAAATGACGATGAGGATACGATTGTTATGATCAGAAAAAATGGCGAAGAAACCATCGCAATGCTTTTCAATTGCGGCAGCAGTGTAAAGGAATTTCATGCGTATGCGCAGAAATATAATCTGCTAACAGATAGCGTATTTGACGGAAAAGTAGATGGACTTGATGCCGCCGTAATTGTGCTTTAAACATAACTGCTGAAGTCCCATTGCTATATTTATGCCAATGATTATTGTCAAGGTGCGTTTTCCTGATCCGGCAGGGCGAATGATGCAGAAATGAAGGAAGATGACATTCAGGATATTTTGAATTTGAAATTGCAAGACCCAATGGAGCGTTTTACATTTTCGCTAAAATTCCGAATGGACAGATTCGGGACAGTATGCAATTCTGCGTGGATTTGGCAAAGAAAGCGCATCTTTCCGTGATACCGGAAATTGCATTTGGAAAAGAGGGCGAAGGTTATATTCGTATCAGTTATGCAGCTGTTATGGAGAAGTTAGAGGAAGCCATGCGACGGATGGAAAGTTATATTCTTGGAAAGTAACCGGTTATATAGAAAACCTATTTATATTATCAGTTTAAAAGGGCAGGTATACGCAGTATCTGCCCTTTTGATATTGCGCATCAACAATTGCTTGCTTTGGCAAAAGAAGGAAAAACCATGGTCATTGTCACACACGAGATGCAGTTCGCCAAGGCGGTAGCGGATCGTATGGTTTTCCTGAAATTTGTCAAGGAGCGGCTGCCGGTGAATTGAAAATACACCTGAAAGGGTGTAAAAAATAGTTTGTCCCGGACGGTCAAATATGTGGTAAAATGAATACGGTTCATCCGTGCAGAAATGCGGCCTTCGGGTTTTCACATGACACTTTTTTCTATAGCGTGGGCTGAGTGGTGTTATCATGTTGAAGCGGATGAACTTTTTTTGATTCATAGGAAAATTATATGCATGCATTGTTTTATAGGATAAATAAGAAATGTTGAGTTTTTGTAAAAAGATGGACAAGATAGAAGTTATGTAAATAAATGGGGAGGAGAAAATGTATGAATGTAATAGTAGCAATTGATTCCCTCAAAGGAAGTCTGAGTTCCCTGCAGGCGGGAGCCGCCGCAAAGGCAGGCATTCTTCGAGCCATCCCGGATGCGATCGTATCGGTCAAACCGGTCGCAGACGGCGGCGAAGGCACCGTGACTGCACTAGTATCCGGACTGTCCGGAAGAAGCGTCACGATAGCGGTCACCGGACCGCTGGGCGAAACCGTAGAAGCAACCTACGGCATCCTGCCGGATCACACAGCCGTCATCGAGATGGCAGAAGCCGCCGGACTTCCGCTCGTGTCCGCGGAGAAGCGTAATCCCATGATCACTACCACATACGGTGTGGGTGAAATGATCCTGCACGCGTTGGATGAGGGGTGCCGCAGCTTCATCATCGGCATCGGGGGCAGCGCAACCAACGATGGTGGAACCGGTATGTTGCGTGCTTTGGGCTGCCGCTTCCGGAAAGCCGACGGAAGCGAAATCGCATTGGGCGCACAGGAACTCAGCGAACTTGCCACGATCGAAACCGAAGCACTTGATCCACGCCTGAAGGAGAGTCACTTCTCGATTGCCTGCGACGTGACCAATCCGCTGTGCGGTCCCAGTGGCGCAAGTTACATCTTCGCTCCGCAAAAAGGAGCCGATCCTGCAACCGTCCGTAAGCTTGACGCAGCACTCGCGCATCTGGCAGACATGACTGCCGTCACACTTGGCACAGATCTTCGTGATCAGCCGGGAGCGGGAGCAGCAGGCGGACTCGGCTTCGCTTTTGCATCGTACCTGAACGGCACACTCCGTCCGGGCGTTGATATCGTCCTTGATGCTGTCCTGCCGGAATCCGAACTTCGCGCCGCCGATATCGTCGTCACCGGAGAGGGACGATTCGATGGACAGACCGCGATGGGCAAGGCTCCGATCGGTATCGCCCGCCGCGCCAAAGCCTGTGGCTGCAAAGTCATCGTGCTTGCCGGCAGCGTCGAGCATAGCGGCGCACGCGCCACCCAGCAGAATCCACCACTCATCGATGCTGTATTTCCGATCCTGCCGGGCATAATGACACTTGAGGAAGCGATGCGTGAGGACGTCGCATATGAAAATATGGAGTATACCGCGGAGCAGGTGTTTCGGGTGGTTGGGATTGAAAATAAAAAAGAGTATGGCGCTAACCATACCCTACTCTGATAAATCAGAGCGACCTCGTCGGTCAAAAAAAATTAATTGTTCATTTGGAATCCATGTACATAGTGGATTCTTTTTTATGAAAAGAATAATACATTTTATCAAAACAAGAAAATGTTGTAAGAGTCCGCCCATAGATTCCTAATCTTGTCAATTATATGAAACTTAATCGTTAATATCACGCTAGCATAGAAGAAATTAAAAATTAAGTGGCAAATATATATTTTATGGAATCGGACAAAAATCGCAATTAAAGATGGATGTTTATAAATGAGTATAACAGGCTGAGGGCTATCTAATTGATTTTACCTAACAAAAATAGACGGTAGAGTGATAGTAAAATTTTTGGAAATATAATACGACATGGAAAAAACAAAACGGCAAAAAGGAAGCGACAAAAACACTATTTTAGAATGGCACCTAAATTGGAAACACATTAGTAAAGTAAGGGATAGAAATATGTATGTAATAGGATATAATTAATTTGTGTTTTATTATATTGCAATATGTGTTGGATACAAGGGTCTGTATGTGGATAGTGAGGAGATAAAGAAAATTGGTTAACCAAATAAAAAATGATTTTTGTTGTTGCAATCTTGAAAGAAAATTGCTATTTATTTAACAATCTAGTTTGAGTTTACCATGATGATATGGCACACGCACCATGCGGCACGAAAAATGATGTGATGTTGTTTTGATGTTGACAAAATGCATAAATTGAAATATAATATGAAACGTAGGAGATTATCAAATGGAGGCAATGGTATGAAATTTAATTTTGATTGGAATTATGTGGCAGCAGGAGCTCCATATATAACAATTAGTGAGTTGGCTTTGGGATTTAATGCCCCGGCGGTTACATTATTAGGGAATCCAGAATTTGTAGCTGTAGGTTTTGATGATCAAACTATGACTATTGGTGTGAAAAAGTATGATGGAAACAAGAATGTTAAATCATATAGATTCTATAGCAGAATGAAGAATGGATGGGTTAGAATTGGTTGTAAAGATTTTATTAAGTATTTATCTAGTGCAACTGGTTTACAATTTAGTCCGGCAATTCGATATGTCGCAAAATATGACAAGGACGAAGACATTTTATATATTTCTGTATTGGAGGCACGCCAAAATAATAATGAGGAGGTGGATGAAGATTTGTGTTAAAAAGGATGAAAACAAAAAGTACATAGATAATGATTAATCATTATCTATGTACGTCTGCCAATGTGTTATACACATCTCGTCAACAAAGATAGTATAACATATCCATGGCAGATTTCAAGAAATGTTTAGAAAAATTTAATTAGGTGAACTGAAAATCTGAGTGAAAGGAATGTTATTATTATGAAAAAAAAACATATTTCAGAATATTGGAACAAGGCGAATCTTGGACATTATAGATATAATTTTGTTGATGTGGTCGTAAATGATGACAACTTATTATTTATAGATCCGATTTTGTTAGAATTGGCAAATGATGAGTGGTGTCGTCACGCAAGCAAAATAGTACAATCATTTTTTGACACATTTTATGAGGCGTATCGCACTCGAAATTCTCAATGTAAAAAAGTATTATTATCTCATGCAAGTGAGCAGAACGGAACACGGCTAGGCTATGGACATGGGGATAATGGAAAAGGGAATACACTAACTGGATTGTTAGATATTTTTAGTCCATTAGAAGTGTTACTAGAAGATATTCCTAATATGAAGAAAGCTGAAGATTTGACATTAATGCTTCCCAAGTTTGCAGAGGATGGGTTATCGGACTTGTTGACTAATGTATTGCACGATCAATTAAATGAATTTACTTTGTGTCAGTTAGCAAGGTATGGGATTAAAAGTAACTCTACGAAATCCTTCTGGACATGGGAACCAACAACCGTTTCTTGGAAAATGGTTCAAAGACCTTCGTATTGTATTGAAGGGAAAGAATTTCTTGCAGTACCTAAACAAATTGTTCGTAAAAAATATTTATATAGCACAGGGCAATATTTCAATAGAATAATTTTGGAACGCATGCGTACAGAAGGACAATTTATGGATGCAGGGAAACCTCTTTCAAAAAAGGATATTATAAAGTCAAAGAGTTATTCTGGTGAACATTGGAAGTATGACGAAGTTGTTTCATATACCAAGAAAAACAACGATGCGCTTGATGAGTATCATCAGAAATCGCCATTATTTTATTGGGAAAATGGAGGAGCTATGACGGATCAAGAACTTGACATATTGTTATATGGAAAAGTTTTTGCAATAAGCGCTTAAACAAAATAGTTGTATAAAGGTAAGAGGAATGGTGCTTTATGCCATTCCTCTTCTTAAAACAAGGAGGAGAAATTATGCGATTTTGTGATTTTTTTCTTGAATATAAGTTAAAAGTATTAAGCATTAGTCCATATATAAAATGGAAAGATATGGAAAAATATAAGATATTTGGCTTGGGAATCTATTTACTACTTACGGTGGGTGGATTGATTTCCTTTCTGTTTAATTTAAATCTCGCTATTATTCTTTTTTTACTAGCGACTGTGAGTATCCTTATAACGGTATTGCTTGCAGAAAGAAAGGAGGAAAAGCAGAGAATGTTGGAAAAACATTTCAAACCGTATTCGCGGGAAAGGATGAGAGCCCTTTTTAAGCTACTTAAAGAATATGGGATAGATTATAGAGATGAAAAGAAAATGAATATGCTTATAGAACAAGCAGATTTGGCAAGCGGAAAAAATTGTTTGTTTAAAGGCATAAAACCATCGGTAAAATATGCTTGTACTTCTTTTTTGGTTCCTATTTTAATAGTTGCTTTAGATCATTCGATGGACGGAATGAAAATAGATCAGTTATGGAATCAGATTATACAATGGGGATTTGTAATAGTAATTTTTGTGATATTGGCAATTTCATTAGGCTCGCTTATTACTTTTTTCTTGGGTGGTGATAGTCGCAAATATGAAGATCTTAAGTATGATTTGCAACAGGCAATGATTTTTGGAAATAAAGCAAAATCTAAACATTAATTTTAATTGAGTACTATATAAACAAGAATAAAAAGATTTTTATTAGCAAAGGATTATGTAGAGATGCATAATCCTTTTTTGTAATGGAAATCATTGAACGGATTATAGGACACTGACTGCGATAATATGACCTCAACATAAAGAAGCGTAAAAACAAACAGATGGAAAGGTGGACGCAATTATGGAAGAAATGTATTTTACAATCGCAGGCTGCAGTCATTACTACGGAACACAGTTCATGGAAAAAGGCATGAAAGTTAAGCTTGAAAAGGAACCCGATAATCCATACGACAAAGAAGCGATTATGGTCAAAATCAAAGGACTCGGCAAGTGTGGGTATGTAGCCAACAGCCCATACACTGTACAGGGCGAATCGATGAGCGCCGGAAGACTCTATGACAAGATCGGCGATAAAGCCAAGGGAAGAATCGTGTTCGTCATCGGCGGAACAGCAGTGTGCCGGATTACGGATGATGGAATGGAGAAACAAGTCATAGAAGAAGCAATGGAATAAAAGCAAGAGTCTATTGACCTTTGGAGCTGTCTTTAGCGTAGTAAGCGGCTTCATCCGGGCGGCATTACTTTATACCTTATGTGAAATTGATGTAAAAGATGTTCCGGTCGTGATCATGATCCTTTTGTGGGTGGTATTCTCGGCACTTATGGCAGAATTCTCGGAGAAAATCGGATTATAGAGAAAAAGCGACAATATAGGGACGGAATCGTCGGAAAATGGCGGAAAAACATTGCTATTGATAGATGAAAAGAATACACTATAAGTGTCGAGAAAATAGCGCATACCTATGAAAAACTATATTGAAAAGATGGATAGAAAATACAAGAATCGTAAATAGGTATAGAAATTTACGATAACTGGAGGAAAAAAGATGCATCAACAAGACATTATTGAAATTAACAAAGGCTTGCAGAAAGCCTATATAGATAATGCGGTTAATTCCAATCTTGCTTATAGTCCGCAATTTATCACAAATGATCATAAACGCGGAGTAAAGATTCTTACGCATATTGAGAATCAGTTGATGCATTGTGACGAATTCTCCATCAGCGTGGCATTCATAAATCGAAGTGGTTTTGTGGAGCTGTCAGAAACATTAAAAGAGTTGGAGCGAAGAGGTGTTCGTGGTCGAATTTTGACGACGGACTATTTGTGTTTCAGCGAACCTTATGCATTGGACAAGCTGGCAACTTTAAGTAATATTGAACTTAAAATGTACCATGTTAATGATGCGGGTGTTGGTTTTCATACGAAAGGATATTTGTTTCGCGAAAATGGAATTTATCGAATCATCATCGGAAGTTCGAATATGACACAGACGGCGTTATCAACTAATATGGAATGGAATACGCAGTTAGTAAGTACAGAACAAGGCGAGATGGCACAGTCGATTGTTAGTGAGTTTGAGAGGCTTTGGACGGATAATGCATCAAAATCATACGATGAATTTATAGAGGCATATCGAGAAAAATATAACCGCAAAAAACAGATTGATCGTTTGATTCGTGAACAGCATAAGATTGCACTTCAAGATGAGATAGTTGATTATGATACTTACCGATTAACTCCGAATAAAATGCAGAGAGAATTTATAGGTAATATTCATGATTTGCGAGAGCGGGGAGCAAAGAGGGCTCTGTTAATCAGTGCGACTGGAACCGGAAAAACATATGCTTCCGCATTTGCTTTAAAAAATGAGAGTCCAAAGAAAGCATTATTTATTGTTCACCGTGAGTTAATTGCAAAGCAGGCAATCAAGAGTTATCGGAAAGTGTTTGGAAATACAAAGAAACTTGCATTATTATCTGGAACCTCTAAGGAATATGATGCAGATATTTTATTTGCGACAATGTCAATGATGGCTAAGCAGGAGACTTTGGATCGCTATAAACCCGAAGAATTTGATTGGATTTGTATTGACGAGGTACATCGAGCAGGATCGGACAGTTATCAAAAAATCATGAGTTATTTTCACCCAGATTTTTGGTTGGGAATGACTGCAAGCCCAGAACGAACGGACGGATTTGATATCTTCAATTTGTTTGATCACAATATTGCATATGAGATTCGGCTGCAGCAGGCATTAAAGGAAGATATGCTTTGTCCATTCCATTATTTTGGAATTACTGACATTGAAATCAATGGCGAAATTATGAATGATAAAACTGGTATGCGCAATTTTTCATACCTGGTTTCGGACAAGCGTGTACAATATGTTTTGGAGCAGGCGAATTATTTTGGATATAGCGGCGAACGTGTGAAAGGTCTTGTTTTCTGTAGTAGTAAGAAAGAGGCACAGGAACTTTCTGCTAAATTTAATGCAAGAGGATATTATACGGCTGCTTTAGCAGGAGATGATTCCGGAAAGCAGCGAGAGGCTTGCATTGAACTTCTGACAAAAGAAGTACCAGAGGAAGAAATTCAGAATCATGAAAATGCGATAAAAAATACTGTCGCATGTGATCTGGATGAAATGCCTTATTTAGATTATATTTTTACGATTGATATTTTCAATGAGGGCGTTGATATACCTGAGATTAATCAGGTATTGATGCTGCGTCCGACCGAATCTCCGATTGTATTTGTGCAGCAGTTGGGGCGCGGACTCAGAAAAGCCGAGGACAAAGACTATGTTGTAATTATCGATTTTATTGGTAATTATACGAACAACTACATGATTCCAATTGCTTTATCAGGAGATCGAAGTTACAACAAGGACTCGATTCGAAGATATGTTTCGGAGGGTACAAGAATTATTCCGGGAGCATCGACGATTCATTTTGATGAGATATCTCGAACGCGAATTTTTCAATCGATTGATAGTGCCAGAACAAATGATGTTAAGTTGTTAAAGGAATCTTATGAACAATTAAAATATCGTTTGGGACGAATACCGACAGTTTTAGATTTTAAGGAATATGGTGCAATTGATGTAAGCAAATATTTCGAAAAATTTGGTTCGTATTATGCTTTTTTGGTTAAATACTATGGCGATGAATATGAAACCCGATTAAGTTCAAGTGAAGCGAATATTATAGAATTTATTTCAAAGAAAGTTACAAACATGAAGCGACCGCATGAGCTTATGTTACTTCGACAGTTGGTGCGAATGGATAATAGGGTGGGTGTTTATCTGGAAAAACTTTGGGGTAATTTTAGTCAGCAATCCAATTTATCAAAAGGCGTAGAGGAATCGGTTGTAAGAAATCTTACGAATGAGTTCCCAAAAGAGGAAGAACGTAAGAAATATATGGATTGTGTTCTGATCAAATCAACAGCGAATGGATATCAGCTAGATGATAAATTCCAGAGTCTGTTAATGGGAAATCCAGTGTTTGCAAAGATGGTAAACGATTTGATTGAATACGGTATCGAGAATTATAAGGATAATTATTCCGATACGTATAAGGATAGCAATTTTCAATTGTACCAGAAGTATACATATGAGGATGTGTGCCGGTTATTGAACTGGAAGAAAAATATGAATGCGCAAAATATTGGCGGATATTTTTATGACGCTGAAACTAAGACACTTCCGGTGTTTATTAATTATGATAAAACGGAAGATGCGATAGCATACGAGGATCGATTTGTTACGCAGGCGCATTTGATTGCATTATCGAAACATCCGAGAAAAATTAGTTCAAGTGATGCAGACCATTTCTTTAAGAGAACAGAAGCAGATAAGGATAATCGGATTTTGCTCTTTGTCAGAAAGAATAAAGATGATAAGGAAGCGAAAGAGTTTTATTTTTTAGGAGAAATATTTGCACAGGGAGAACCGATTCCAATCAAGATGGAAAAGACCGGAGATGATGCATTTGAAATTAATTACAAATTAGATGTACCGGTGCGTGAGGACATCTATGAATACATAATAAGTGAGGCATAAAATGAAAACTGTACGCGTAGTAGCTGCTGTTATAAAAGCAGAGAATGAAAAGGGACAACCTATCATCTTCGCAACACAGCGAGGATATGGGGATTTAAAAGGCGGTTGGGAATTTCCTGGGGGAAAAATCGAGGAAGGTGAAACACCACAGGAAGCACTTAAACGTGAAATCATGGAGGAACTCGACACGGAGATTTCAGTTGGTGATTTAATTGATACGATCGAATATGACTATCCAACATTTCATTTGTCAATGGACTGTTTCTGGTGCCAGATTGTTAAAGGGGATTTGGTGCTTAAGGAACATGAGGCAGCGAAGTGGTTGAGAATGGATGAGCTGGATAGTGTGGAGTGGTTGCCGGCGGATATGATTATAATTAAGTCAATTATAGAAACGGTAGATTAGCATACATAGGAGGCGGTTGTTATGTGGAACTTGAGTTATACGGCATGCAGTTTTGTATTGAAAAGAAAGTATAAGCAAGCACAGAGAATGGATTTGTGGGGAAAATTTGAAAATAAGAATAGTGGTGAGCAGTATGCAAATTTTTTTGAGGTTTTGTCAAGTTACTGTTCTCTTCATAAAAGTTTAGAAGATAATTCGGCAGAAAAAAGACTGTATAGAATGAATCTTATCGATGAACAACAAAATGAAGGTTTGCATTATATGCTAATAGAAATAGAAAGTGGGCGCTATGGTTATAAATCAGAGATTACGGATAAAGATACTCAAAAGGTAGCATATCATCAAAAAGAGTCAGATGCACCATTGATGAAATTTTATTTAACTGTAGTGATACCTTTTGTAAAAGATGTTGTTGTTTATAAAGGATTCATGTTTTTTCAAAATTATGGACAATATGGAATAAAAACAACTACCGTAAGTGCATTAAAAGAATATTTTTCAAATAATCTTGATTCTATTATGTGGGTTGGAAATATTTCTCCAGAGATTTTTGTCAAAACCATGATGAAATCTGAAAATATTCGAAAATTATATTTTGTAAGAAATAATGTGTCAAGGGATGATGCAGATAATATAAATTTTACCTATGGTAAGGAACAAAGAATTATTGAAAGAATTCATTTTACGGAGAACTTTATATCTCGGATGGTAGGCTATTTGGCAGGCGGTTCTCGAGTGTTTGAGTTTGAAAATAAGGAGTATGAAAATGTGAAAGTTGAATTGGACATTGGAGGTCGAAAGAGAACGATTGGGTTAAATAATATTGAAAATGTAAGCATTATAGAATCTCTTCCGGATGATATAAAAGGAAGTGATGGTGAATTAGATAAAGATAGATTAGTTAGTATAATTTGTACTCAAGCGAAAGAATATATGAAACACGTTATATATTGTGAACAGAGGTGAAAAAGGTGAAGATAATCCAAACTTTGTTTTCATATAGATTTTTAATACCGTTGGGGATAATTTTTATTGTTCTCTATTTTATACGACAAAATAATAATTTTATTAGAATTAGGGGCCTGTTTAAAGATTATATAAATATATTTGGAGAATCAAAATTACAGGCGGCCTTTTTCTTTGGAGTGCCTGTATTGTTCGCGGTGTCATCTTGTCAATTGCATTTAATAGATGATGATTCATTTGATACCATATATGTGGTTGTGACTATTTTAATTACGTTATTTTTTTCAGTACTTACAGTTTTACTAGGAAAAGAGCAGAAAAGTAATGAAAAATACAAAAGGGTTTTGGAACAAACAGTAAGTACACTACTTCTTGAAATAATTATGTGTATATATATAGTATTGTTCTCGTTTGTATACCAAATGTTGAGAACCTGTTTAAGTGATACGTTAAATATAATTTTGAGCGGTATTCTATACTACTTTTTGTTTTTTATGTGTCTAAATTTATTTATAGTGGTCAAACGTTTCAAAATATTAATTGACACTCCAATATAAATACAAAATTTTAGGCATTAAGTATGGTAAAAAGTTTTCGATTTAATCATATAGAAGGTTTATGAAGTTATTTGAATGGTAATTTAGTGGTGTGGGGTGATGAAAAGTATGAAGAAAAAAGGTGATAAGGAACTAATTTTAAATCAGCCGATTACTAAAGAAGATAATGATTGGATTGGCGTAAAAACATATGTAGATAGGTTAGACGAAGCAATAAACGAGGGCGCAGAAATTGTAGGAGTTACGTCGGATTTTGGAGCAGGAAAATCTAGTCTGCTTTCGTTGTATAAAAATCGTTGTAAAGGGGATTTTTTCAAAAGAGTTTACACAATTAATATGTGGGAAGTTCTTAATATAGACCATGAAAATACAGATGAGAGAAAAAAGACAGTTAAAGATATGCATAAAGTTTTTCTTTATCATATGGTGAACCAAATCAGTGCAACAAAAGGAAGTTATTTAAGTAAGAGATTGAGCAAAAACTATGGATTAATTTCGATTCAAAGTAGTAGTGTATATAGAAGCATTATGGTTTTACTTGCAATAATGTCTTTTGCAGTGGGGGAAGCATTTCGTAGATTTGGTGATTTATTAGTAGATTTTTTGGGTATTACAGATACTCATGGTTCCCTAATTCAGTATATTGCGTATTTGTTAGGTATAGTTTCATTAGGCATAGTATTATGGAAGTCAGATTTTATTTTTTCTTCTACAAAATCGGAAGGAAAGAGAGAGGATGATGAAAATATAATTATTGACTTTTATTTACAGGAAGTATTATATAAGAATTTTTTTAGACACTATATTTTTGTGATCGAAGATTTGGATCGAACAGATGATCCTATCATTGTTACAGAATTTTTGAAGGAATTACGAAAATATTATCTATCCGATAATAATATAAAAAGGCGTTTTCATCATAATAAAGTTACATTTGTTGTTTGCATTAAACCAGAAGCGTTGTTAAATACGAATAAAGATATAAATTTATATCAAAAATTTTTTGATTATGTTTTAAACCTACCGGAAATCAGTATAGATAATTATGACGCAATATTAAATGGTTTTTTGCAAGAATTAAAAGGAAAGCTAATTATGCTGGGGCTCATATCTGATAATTCAAAGGCATCAATTGATAGCATAAAAGGAATGCATTGGATAATAAGAGGAAGGAAACTTGACATTAGGAATATAAAACTACGATTAAATCAGGCATTAACATTGTATGAAAGCTTATATAATAAGTTTCAGAAAAAGAATATATCATTTGAAAAATGTGCAGTTGTGATCTATTTGAAAAGTGAATATGAAGGCGATTTTTATAATTTAAGTGCGGAATCTGTAGAATATCTTTTAAGTCAATATGCAAAAAAAAATATGATAGAGGATGAGGGCACTTTATTGGCAGAATGGGGAGATTTTTCAACTGAATTTCAACATGAAATGAAATTACTAGTGGAAAACAAGCTTATTGATGCAAACTATCGAACATATTTTTATAATTATCCTAAGGACAGCAATTTATATGATACAAATGAAATAATGGTGTATAATGCTATTGTTTATCAGGAGACTCCGAGAGATAAAAATAAATTTCAGGATATCCTTGATTTAGTTGATAATAAGGTTATTTATGATGCTTTTGCCAGGTTGCATATGCTAGATATTAAATTCCCTATATTTTCAATAGAGTATGATCAGATTTTTGCCGTAATAGCAAATCAGTTTGAAGATCAATTGTGCCAAATGGTTGAAGAATTCCCTCATGACGAGAAAAATATTAAAAGATATAAAGATTTTGTAATTAAGTGTGTTGAGGATAGAAAAGGCATTGCTAACAGATCATATTTACTTAATGAGCTTGCTGAATCTATTAATCGAGCTATTGAGGATAAAGAAATTTTGGTGAATATCCGCGAAACTATTTGTTTAAAAATTCCTTCGGACGTCATACTTATACAGGCCTTATATGACGGAGAAAATCCAATGTTGACAGTTGCTGAGATAGAAGCAATTGATGATATATCAACAATTATGCGCGTGATTAATTACGCGACATTGACAACGGAGCAAGAAGCGTGCATGGCTATTCATGAACGAATTATAAAGGATTGTGTGCCAGAAGATGAATATGTACAGTTCTATCTTCAGGTTGAGAGTAAGCAAACAGTAAAGGCGTGGTATGAAAAAATGAAGGCATATTGTGAACGGCATGATCAAATTCCGGTTGGGTTTATATCTCGATTTAGAGTAGGAATAGAGGAACAAGCAATTAGTCCTTCTGAGTATATTTCATTATTAGAAAATATTTCTAATCATAGTTCAGAAGAAATTGAACTATTACGTGATTTAGAGTGGTGTGATGGCCTTTCAGAATCATTATGTAAGAGTTTGTATAATGAAGAGTATTATAGAGAATATGTGTGTAATCAAATTATTACAGATGATACAGGTATCGATTTGGGGGATGTACAAATTCGGGATGTAATATTAGAAGAAAGTGATTGGATCGCAAAAAATGCAACTAAATCCTTCTCGTTAATTAGAAAAAATGTATTAAAAGAGGGGAAATTTATTTGTACATATGATAAATTATTTGAAGCACCGTATCCGTTTGTTTCAAAAGAAGAATTAATGCAAATAAAAAATTATAGAGATGCAATTAATATTCTTAGTAAATGGACATTAGAAGATGATAATTTAGAATACATAGCGGATTATTTCAGCCAAGAATATCGTAAACCTACAGACACATACGAAATATTACAATATATTGTTTCATTAGAGCAGTCATGTGCATACAAATTATTCTATTTATTAAATATGAAAAATATATCCTATATGCGAATGGCTAAAAAAAAGGTTAACGAAATGAATAGATTGTTCTATCAAAAGTTTGAAATGGAGGATTCAGCAGAAGAAAAAATTAAGTTCATGAAATCTGTAAATAAAGCAATCCCATATATGGAGAAGGAATTGTATAAGGATATGGGGACGGACAAGGAGTTGTGTGAGAACTATGTAAATTTTATTAATAATCTTTCAGAAATCAACGAAGAGACAATAGAAAATATATGTGCGTTGAAAACCTGTTATGTATATAGTACCATGATTAATGAAGAATTATATCGGAAAAAGCGGTACAATCAGTATGTTGTATCAAAAACGCTTGGAGATAGAGAATTTCAATTCGAACAAGACAAGTTACCCGAATTGGGAGAGATATATAAGTTTATATTCAATCAATCAGCTTATACTCATACGATTGGATATATGAAGAAGAATAAAGAATTTCTTTCATGGTTAATTCAGCAAGAGGCATATAAAGAATCAGGAGTTAATATCGAAAATTATCATGCTGCAAGGCAAACAAAAGAACTTTTAGAATATGTTATTGATAATTTACAAGAGGAAAAAATTATAGAGTATCTATCACAAGTTGATGGATTTGATAATCATGAGAGTGCTCACTTTTTTGTACAACTCATGATACAAAATGGAAATTTATTAGTTGAATCGACGATATATAATAATTGCCATCCTAAGCTAATTGATCCAGGATTAAAAGGTTGGTATACAAAGGCTTATAAGGCTAAAAATAACTAATAATGAGTAAGGCTTATGAAAAATAAAACATTAAAATATTACAACACCAATGCCAACTCTTTCGCCTCCTCCACCCGCTCGGTTGACTTCACGCAGACCCAGGACAAGTTCCTGCGTCTACTTCCGTCAACTGCAACAATTCTTGATTTTGGATGCGGCTCGGGACGAGATACGAAGTATTTCTTGGATGCGGGAATGCAAGTTGATGCGACGGATGGATCGGAAGAGTTGTGCAGGTTAGCAAGTGAATATACGGGAATTCCGGTGCGGCAGATGCTGTTTGAGGAATTGGATGCGAAGGCGCAGTACGATGGTATCTGGGCCTGTTCGTCAATTCTTCATCTTCCGAAGGAGGCGTTAAAGGATGTCTTAAAGAAGATGATTGCAGCGTTAAAGGAGCATGGAATTATTTACACTTCGTTCAAGTACGGAACGTTTGAGGGGGAGCGGAACGGACGATTTTTTACAGATTTTACGGAAGAAACGTTCTGGGAATTTGTAGCGGATGTGGATGGAATTCGGATTGAGGAAATGTGGATAACCGGCGATGTCAGACCAGGCAGAGGTGAGGAACGATGGCTGAATTTAATTCTGCGGAAAATTTGAATATCGATTTGGTAGAGAACGTTTCGACGGATGTGATGACCGGTGGCGTGGATGAGAGAATGTTTTTGTATTCACGGCTGGCGCGTAGCATGAAGACGGCGAATGGCGTTGATATTATTGTGTCGTTCTTGATGGAATCCGGAGTGAAGATGATTTTAAAGGACTTGGATCAGGCGCTGCAGCGTGGCGCGAAGATTCGCATTCTTACCGGAAATTATCTTGGAATTACGCAACCATCCGCTTTGTATCTGATCAAGAGAAAGCTGGGCGATCAGGTGGATCTGCGTTTCTACAATGATCCGCGGCGGTCGTTCCATCCCAAGGCATACATGTTTCATTATGACAATTATAGTGAGATGTATATTGGTTCTTCCAATGTGTCGCGGAGTGCGTTGACTTCCGGGATTGAGTGGAATTATCGGTTTAACAGTCAGACGGATCCGCAGAGTTATCGTAAATTCTACGAGACGTTTGAGGATTTGTTTGAGCATCATTCGATTGTGATTGATGAGGAGGAACTGAAACACTATTCGAAGAATTGGCATCGCCCGGCGGTGGCGAAGGATCTGGATAAGTATGATCAGAATGATGAGCCGGATACGAATGTGCGGATGCTTTATGAGCCGCGCGGTGCACAGATTGAGGTGCTTTGTGCACTGGATGCAACGCGTGCGGAAGGGGCAAAACGCGCTTTGGTGCAGGCAGCGACAGGCGTAGGAAAGACCTGTATTGCGGCTTTTGATTCAAAAGCATATGCAAAGGTTTTGTTTGTTGCGCATCGCGAGGAAATTTTGAATCAGGCGGCGGCTACGTTTCGTAATATCCGTGGTTCCGAGGATTATGGCTTTTTCCGGGGCGCGGATAAATGTACTGATAAGTCGGTGATTTTTGCTTCGGTGCAGACGCTTGGCAAGTCAGAATATTTGAATGAAAAGTATTTTGCACCGGATTATTTTGATTATATTGTAATTGACGAATGTCATCATATGGTCAATCAGGCATATCGCAAGATTGTGAATTATTTTCAGCCGAAGTTTCTACTCGGTCTGACGGCGACGCCAGAGCGAATGGATGGCAGGGACATCTATGAGGTCTGCGATTATAATGTGCCGTATGAGTTGCCGCTTGCGGATGCGATTAATAAGGGAATGCTGGTGCCGTTTCACTATTATGGAATTTATGATGACACAGATTATTCCAAGCTGCATGTGGTCAAGGGGCGATATGATGTGGCAGAACTGCATGCGGCTTATATGAAAAATGAAGGCAGACGTGATCTGATCTACAAATATTATTGTAAATATGGTTCCAAGCGTGCGCTCGGGTTCTGCTGTTCGCGTGAGCATGCGGAGGAGATGGCGAAGGATTTCTGTGCGCGTGGGATTCCGGCGGTTGCGGTATACAGTGATGCGCATGGCGCGTTTTCGGAAGCCAGAGATGTTGCAATTGATAAGTTGCGGAGCGGAGAGATTCGTGTGATTTTTTCTGTGGATATGTTCAATGAGGGCGTCGATGTTCCATCGGTTGATATGGTGATGTTTCTTCGCCCTACGGAATCGCCGACGGTGTTTTTGCAGCAGCTTGGTCGAGGCTTGCGTAAAAGTAAGGGCAAGGATTACCTGAATGTATTGGATTTCATCGGCAATTATTTGAAAGCGGGAAGGGTGCGTTACCTTCTTACCGGAAAAAGCATGCCGGATGGGAAGAACTATGATCCGGCGGATCACTCCGATTATCCGGATGATTGTATGATCGATTTTGATATGCGTCTGATTGATCTGTTTAAGGAGATGGATAAGAAACATCTTCGTATCCGGGATCAGATCCGCAACGAATATTTCCGGGTGAAGGAATTGCTGGATAAGCGACCGTCACGGATGGATTTATTTACTTATATGGACGATGATGTGTATCAGATGGCGATGACACATTCTGCGGATAATCCGTTTAAGCGTTATCTTGATTTCTTAAAGGATCTGGATGAACTGACGGCTGATGAAGCTGATTTATGTGGTGGAATCGGACGGGAATTTATCGGCTTGATTGAGAATACGAACATGTCCAAGGTATATAAAATGCCTGTGCTGATGGCTTTCTACAATCATGGAGATATTCGGATGGAAGTGTCGGAAGTGGAACTTCTGGCAAGTTGGAAGGAGTTTTTTAACACAAGCACGAATTGGAAGGATTTGGATAAAGCGATTACATATCAGGATTATCTTGCGGTTTCCGACAAGGAGCATGTGAAGAAAATTATGCAGATGCCGGTGCATTTTCTGTTGAAATCGGGAAATGGATTCTTTGTGGAGAAAGACGGTGTGGCACTTGCGTTAAATGAGAATCTGCGTGAGGTAGTCGGTGATCCGATGTTTGCGGAGCATATGCGGGATGCAATCGAGTATCGCGCGATGGACTATTATCAGAGGAGATATCGGGAGAGAGAATAATCATGTTTTTTATGATGGGAATTACAGACGGACGAAAAGATTTCGATTTCGTGCAGACGGTGATCTGTGACGTATGCGGGAAGTACGGCAGATATCAGGTGTTTATGACGTATACAGTGCTGTCGCTTTTTCTGATTCCGTGCTTTAAATGGAACAGGCGTTATTATGTGCAGACGAGCTGTTGTGGTACGTTGTATGAATTGGATCCGGAGATTGGCAAGGCAATCGCGCGCGGTGAGCAGATTGAGATATTGCCGCAACATCTGCGACTGGTGAACCGGGGCGGTTATAGCAGGGGCGTGAAGTGTTGCAGCAATTGTGGATATGAGACGGCGGAAGATTTTGAATTTTGCCCGAAGTGTGGGATGCGTTTTTAATGGATATCCGCTATACTGGGTGTAAGGTATAGCGGATGTTTTATATGCGATTGAGTAAGGAGGAGAGACTATGCTTTTTATTTGTTACCCGAAATGTTCTACCTGCCAGAAGGCGAGAAAATGGCTGGAGGAACATGGAATGGAATATACGCAGCGTCATATTGTGGAAGAGAATCCGACATATGAGGAATTGAAGAAGTGGCATGCGTTGAGCGGACTGCCGCTAAAGAAGTTCTTCAATACAAGCGGAATGTTGTACAAGGAAATGAAGTTGAAGGACAAGCTCCCGACGATGAGCGAGGATGAGCAGTTACAGCTTCTGGCAACGAATGGGATGCTTGTGAAGCGGCCGCTTGCGGTGAAAGATGATATGGTGTTGGTTGGATTTAAGGAAGCGGAGTGGGCAAAGCTTACGGAGTGACCTAATTTTCAATGAGCCGGAAGTTGTAAAATTCTAATGACGGAAGAGGAATTACATGAAGCCGAGAACATCAAAATCAATGGAACTATATAATACGCTCCTTAATCGTGGCTATCCGCAGGAATTCTGTGAGCAGATTTCGCTGAATCTGAACACGGATTGGACGGCGCAACGGATGATGGGTTATCTGTCGCACTACAAGAAGCTGCCGATGGCGGAGATTGTGGATGAGATGTTAGCGATTCTCAGCGACCGGAACCGGATTATGAAGAAGCATGAGCTGGAGGATACGAATGCGAAGTGGAACGATTTTCTGAATCGGGGATTTGAGGAAAACGGGCAGGAATAATGGGGGATAAATGATGGCAGATTTAACAATTCATGATGATGTCTCGCATCTGAAAATATATGAGATCATAAATAAGTATTTTGGGAAGAATTATACGGGATGGATGAAAGCCTGGTACGATATTAACGACAAATTTGGGGCTTGGTTTCCGATGATTACAGATGCCTATGATGTGCCTGAAAATGCACAGAAGTTTAGCAATTTATTATTGGATGAAGGGAAAACAATTATTGAAGTTCATCACGAGAAGAAAGAACCTCCGGCAGATGAAAATCAAAAATATGATAAGTTGAGATTGGTATTTGGACGTTTTCATGACGGCTTTCGATTTTTAGGTGTATTTAAGAGAAGTCTGGTTAAAGGAACGCAAGCCCTTACATATAAGCATGAACAAGTTGCAGAGGGCATTGATCTTTCGACATACAATCTTATAGAAAAGGTAACTGTGCCAGATTCTAGTAAAGAGAGAATCTCACAAAGTGATGTGATTAGCCCAAATGATTCCGTATGGGTTGCAGCGACTGTTATCAGTTATGAAAAATATCATGAAGACGGATGCAGAGATATTACGGAGTTCAGTTTGACACAATCTGCGATACGCCGGCGGGCGATTAATATTACCGGGAGAAATGTTGAGGCTGCAAGAACCAGTCAATGGTGTTGTGGCAGTCACATAAATCATACACATCCTTATTTGAAGGAGACGGCAAATGCTAACCGTAGGTTGGCGTTTCCGGGAGAGTTTGGTGGAAAAGAGATCCCAAGCGATATTGATGAGAGGATTGAGATCGAGTCTTCCGCAGGTCAGGTTACAATCGGACAATTAATAGATTTCGTGAGAGAGGAATATAGCACATTGCAGGGACAAAAAGATTGTATTGAATTTGACAAAAATATGATATTGTACGGACCTCCAGGAACCGGAAAGACCTATAATACAGTCATTTATGCGGTGGCAATTTGTGAGGGCAAACCATACGAAGAAGTAAAGAAACAGGATTATGAGGATATCCTGGCACGGTATAATGCGTTAAAAAGCGAAGGAAGAATTGCTTTTACAACGTTTCATCAGTCCTATGGATATGAAGAATTTATTGAGGGTATTAAGCCTGTAATGGATTCAGAAGAAAGTGGAGATGTTAAGTATACGATAGAGGATGGTATATTTAAACGCTTTTGTAAGTCCGGAGAAGGAATTTCACTTGATGAGGCATGGGGCCAGCTGTATGAGGATGCGAAAGCTACAGGTGGAAAGTTCACAGTTACCCGACGAACTGGATCACGCAGAGAGGCACAGTTTACAAAAGAGGATGTCATTAGCGTGATGTTTGACGGAGAAACACCGGCGCATAGCGATATATCGAAAAGCAAGCTAAAAGAAGTATATGAAACATATGATTATGAGCATCGTTTGGATATTCCGAACGGAGGATCAAGATGGGTATTTGATGTCTGCTATGCCATAATTGACCTGCTTGTTAAAAAGTATAACATGATAGAAAATGCAGATGCGGAGCAAAAGAATAGGGTATTTATCATTGATGAGATCAATAGAGGAAATATTTCCAAGATTTTTGGTGAATTGATTACCTTAATTGAGGACACAAAAAGAAAGGACATGCCGGAAGCTGCATCAGCGATACTTCCATATTCCGGGGAAGTGTTCAGTGTACCTGCCAACGTACATATTTTGGGAACAATGAATACGGCGGATCGTTCAATTGCATTAATGGATACGGCGCTTCGCAGACGTTTTCGATTTGTTGAAATGATGCCGGACACAGGGGCTCTTGAGGGGCTTTTGGTCGAGGGATTGAATGTGGCAAAAATGCTTGAGGTGATTAATACGAGAATTGAGTTTTTATATGACCGGGAGCATACGATAGGACATGCCTTTTTCATGAGTCTTAAGGAGAAGCCGACCATTGAGAATTTGGGAGCGATTTTTGAAAAATCTGTTGTTCCGCTTTTGCAGGAATATTTCTATGAGGATTATCAGAAGATTCAGCTTGTGTTAGGCGACAATGCAAAGATGGAAGAGGATCTTAAATTTATTAAGGATGTTAAGGTCGTTGCTAAGAATATTTTTGTGGGAAATGTTGAGGATGTGATTGATCTTCCGGAAAAGCGTTATGTGATCAATAGAGACGCGTTTTATAACATTGGCAGTTACAAAATGATTGCTCCGGAACTTTAAAGCGTGGTGACGATATGAATAAGCCTCTAGAGGTAAAAGAATTTGACGCAATTATCTGTAACAGAGATTACGCGGATGATAAGAAATACAAGTATTTAGACAAAAAGGATTTTGAAAAGTTAATTGCTTTTATTCATGAGTTTTCAGGCAATGAGAGCAGTGCTGATGCATTGGAATTCATGAAGATCGGATATAAGAGAAATATTGGCGAAGTTATTTCAATTAGAAACTATGTGGGACTGATCCAGATGAATAATGGTATGCAGATAGAGATTTTGCCGAAGATTTCTCTAGGGTCTGGAGAGGATGAAAACAATAAAAATACGAGGCGGATATTTCTTCGAATGCTTCGTTCCATGAAAGATTTCCCGAGTAAGACGTTTAATGATGCTACATTAAAAGTGGATCAAATGAATTTGTATGAGCTATTTATCAATATGTATCTGCAGGAAGTTTGTCATCTTGTAAAGCATGGAATTAAATCTGCTTATGTGGCAGAGGAGAATAATCTGAAGTATTTCAAGGGAAAGCTTCAAGTATCGCAACAAATCAGAACGAATATAGGGCATAAGGAGAGATTTTATGTTTCATATGATGAGTTTCATCCCAATCGACCAGAAAATCGTCTAATTAAGGCAACATTACAGAAGCTGCAAAAACTTTCGTCCAGTTCCGAGAATGCAAAAGAGATTTCTCAGTTATTGATGGCTTTTGAATTGGTGGAGACTTCGGCGAATTATCAAAAAGATTTTTCAAAGGTCAAATTAGATCGCAACATGAAGGATTACGAGATGCTGATGCAGTGGTCGAGGGTGTTTCTTCTGAATAAAAGTTTTACAACTTTTTCTGGATCGACGGTATCAAGAGCGTTGCTTTTTCCGATGGAATCCGTATACGAGAGTTATGTTGCGCAAAAAATGAAAAAGATTATGGGACCGGCAGGGTGGGTGGTTAGCAGTCAGGATAAGGGGCATTATTTATTCAATGAACCAAGAAAGCAGTTTGCGCTTCGCCCGGATCTTGTTTTGGAGAAGGATGGACGCAAAGTCATTATGGACACCAAGTGGAAAAATTTAGTGGATAATGAGAAAAATAACTACGGTATTTCTCAGGCGGATATGTATCAAATGTTTGCTTATTCAAAGAAGTATGGGACACCGGATATTTGGTTATTATACCCGGTAAATGATGCGATGAGAGGACATCAGCCGATTCGATTTGAAAGTGTAAATAAGATAAATAGTGAAATTGAAACAATGGTACGCGTGTTTTTTGTTGATGTTGCAAATATAGAGGACAGTTTGATGGAATTGCAACAAATTATATGATTACATATGGCTGAATAGATGTGAACAAGGAGAAAAAATTATGCTTTTTATTTGTTACCCGAAATGTTCTACCTGCCAGAAGGCTGGAAAGTGGCTGGATGAGCACGGAGTTGCGTACACGCAGCGTCATATTGTGGAAGAGAATCCGACATATGAGGAATTGAAGAAGTGGCATGCGTTGAGCGGACTGCCGCTAAAGAAGTTCTTCAATACAAGCGGAATGTTGTACAAGGAAATGAAGTTGAAGGACAAGCTCCCGACGATGAGCGAGGATGAGCAGTTACAGCTTCTGGCAACGAATGGGATGCTTGTGAAGCGGCCGCTTGCGGTGAAAGATGATATGGTGTTGGTTGGATTTAAGGAAGCGGAGTGGGCAAAGCTTACGGAGTGACCTAATTTTCAATGAGCCGGAAGTTGTAAAATTCTAATGACGGAAGAGGAATTACATGAAGCCGAGAACATCAAAATCAATGGAACTATATAATACGCTCCTTAATCGTGGCTATCCGCAGGAATTCTGTGAGCAGATTTCGCTGAATCTGAACACGGATTGGACGGCGCAACGGATGATGGGTTATCTGTCGCACTACAAGAAGCTGCCGATGGCGGAGATTGTGGATGAGATGTTAGCGATTCTCAGCGACCGGAACCGGATTATGAAGAAGCATGAGCTGGAGGATACGAATGCGAAGTGGAACGAGTTTTTGAATCGCGGATTTGGAGAAAACTAATTCGCTTGACAGACCGTGGATGAATATCTACACTAACAATTAATAGTATAAGCTGAGGGGATAAAATCGAAGGATTGAAGGAGGCTATATTATGAATATCTACGACGAATTAGAAAATTTAAAAGCGGAGGCTCGCTCCAACCCGGAACTGGCACAGGCATTACTTGCAACGCGTGAGATGAAGAATCCGGTGTCGGCTTTTTGCAGGATTGCGCAGGAGCATGGATGTACGTTTTCGGCGTTTGACCTGGTTACTGCGGGAGAGGATTCTTACGCAGCGATGCGGCGCTCGACGAATGGTGGAGGCGAGAATTCGCCGCTTCTGCAGGGAGAAGATGATCTGTACGAAATGTTTTTAGTCGAATTGATGTAAAACAAAGTATTTGTGCTGCATAATGGATATAATGTAGGTAACAGTTGGGGAAGTGACAAGTACATAAGGAGGGTTTTTACATGATTGAGAATTACAAGGCATTATTGAAACCGGAGGAAGAGGAGCTGCACGAGCGTTTGGAACAGGCGCACGCGCGGCTTTTTGCGCAACAGATGCAGATGAAGGAGAAGAATCTCCCGGTACTGATTTTGTTTGAGGGCTGGGGAGCCGCAGGCAAAGGCACACTTTTAGGTCGTGTGATCAGGGAGCTTGATCCCCGCTTTTTTACGGCAGTATCGATGCATGCGCCGACCGCGGAGGAGAAGCGTAAGCCGTTTCTGACGCGTTTTATGGAGCAGATTCCGGAGGCGGGCCGGTTCCTGTTTATGGATTCCGGCTGGATGTCGGAGATCTGTCACGATGTGCTGATGGATCATATGGATGCGAAGCTGTATAAGGAGCGAATCGGAAGTGTGCGGCGTTTCGAGAGAGGCCTGACGGATAACGGTTATCTGGTGCTAAAATTCTTCTTCCATATCAGCAAGAAGGAGCAGCGGAAACGTCTGGACAACCTTTTAGATTCGAAGAATACAGCCTGGCAGGTGGATGATTTTGACCTCTGGGAGAACAAGCATTATGACAAGTGCTACGAGGTTTATGACACATTTCTCGAGGACACGACAACTTCAAGTTCGCCTTGGTATGTGATCGATGCGAAGGCAAAGAAATGGGCGGAGCTGCAGATTATGGAGACGATTGTGGCGGGCATTGATATGGCACTCAAGAATCATGCGCTGACGGTGCCGCTGATCCAGAATACATTCCCGCTCAAGAAAATGCCGAAACTGTCTGAAGTGGATTTAAGTGTTTCGGTTGAGCCGGAGGAGTACAAGAAGGAGTTGAAAGCTTTGCAGGCGCGGCTCCACGATCTGCATAATCAGGCGTATCGGCGTCACATTCCGATCATTGTTGCCTACGAGGGCTGGGATGCTGCCGGCAAAGGTGGTAATATCAAGCGTCTGACAGCGGCGCTTGATCCGCGCGGATACGAGGTGATTCCGATCGCGAGTCCGAAGCCTTATGAGAAAAGCCGTCATCACCTGTGGCGTTTCTGGGTGCGTCTGCCGAAGACCGGGCATTTTGCAATCTTTGATCGCACGTGGTACGGCCGCGTGATGGTGGAGCGGCTGGAAGGTTTCTGCAGTGAGAACGATTGGCAGCGCGCATACAATGAGATCAATGAGTTTGAGAAGGAATTGACGGATTGGGGCGCTATCGTGATCAAGTTCTGGGTGCATATTGATAAGGATACGCAGCTGGCGCGTTTTACGGAGCGGCAGAACACGCCGGAGAAGCAGTGGAAGATTACGGACGAGGATTGGCGCAACCGCGAGAAGTGGGATGCGTATGAGGTGGCTGTGGACGAGATGATCGCGAAGACGAGCACGACGTATGCGCCTTGGCACATTCTGGAGTCCAACGATAAGCATTATGCGAGATTGAAAGCTTTGCGCATCGTGGTTGAGAATCTGGAAGAAGCATTGGAGAAGAAGTAGCATGCACATTCTGTATGAAGTGTTTCTTGTGGAGTTGATGCAGGGAGTAGTTTATGAATAAAAGAAAAGAAATTATGATTGCACTCGCGCTCATCCTTGCGGCGGGAGCCGCGGTGGTGGGAAGCCGCATGATAAAAAATAACAAACATAGTGAAGTGAACACAGAGACGGAGAATGCATCGGAGAAGGTGGTGCAGGAGAGCGAGCTTGTTGCTGACAGAGATTCAGAAGAAGTGCCGCAGGAGACACAAGAGAAGGTAACAGATACAGTCGGTACAGAATCTGACAGAAAATCCGATACAGAAACTCCGGAAGCTTCTTATGCTGATGATTTCTATATTTCCGAGATTCCGGACGACATCTTTGCTAAGATGCAGGGGAAATCTTACAAGGAAGACTGCACGGTTCCGCGCGAGGATCTGCGCTACGTGCATGTGCGGCATATGGGATTTGACGGGGAAGCGAAGGACGGCGAGCTCGTTGTAAATAAGGCGATTGCCGATGATGTGCTTGCAATTTTCGAGGAATTGTATAAGGCGGATTATCCGATCGAGAAAGTCCGCCTTGTGGATGAATACGATGCGGATGACGAAGCTTCGATGAGTGACAACAATTCTTCGGCGTTCAATTTCCGGTTCATTTCACACACGACGCGCATCTCCAGGCATGGGCTTGGGATGGCGGTGGATATCAACACGCGTTACAATCCTTATGTGAAGACGGTGGACGGAAAGCTTTCCATCGAGCCGGCGAACGGCGCGGACTATGTGGATCGCAGCAAGGATTTCCCGCACAAGATCGATCATGAGGATCTATGTTACAAACTGTTCAAGGAGCATGGGTTCACTTGGGGTGGCGATTGGACACACTCTAAGGATTACCAGCATTTTGAGCGCGATTACTAATCGATGACGTGGTGGTTCAGCCAGCGGCGCGAGTGGAAGCGCAGCGTGAAGATGACCGCGCGCACGCTCCAGTCGGCGAACATGCCGATCCATACGGCAATCGGTCCGAAGCCCCATACGCGGCATAAGTAAATACATAAGCTTACTCTACAAAGCCACATCGTGCAGCAGGAGGTGATCATGGAAAACTTGACATCGCCTGCTGCTCGCATTCCGTAAGCAGGAACAAAGGAAAGCACCCACGAGATCGGCTTTACGATCGTGATGAATACGACCATGGAGAAGCAGAGATCGGCGCTGGCTTTTTCCATTCCACCGAGCATGGTGATTGGCCTGGTCAAAGCGAACACGAGCAGGCAGCTTGCGATAATGACAATCTCTGCCAGCCAGGAGAGCTTCTTAATATAGTAGATGGCTTCGTCCTTGCGACCGGCACCGAGGCACTGGCCGACGACGGTCATGAGTCCGATGCCGATACCAATCGCTGCGATACCGTTTAAGTTCTCCAGAATGTTGGTCATTGCCTGTGCCGCAATTGCAACGGTTCCGAGGGTGGAGACGGTCGACTGGATTGCGAGCTTACCGAACTGGAACATGCTGTTCTCGATGCCGGACGGGATACCAATCAGCAGAATTTTCTTGATAGTTAACCAGTCCGGGCGGATCGCAAGGTAGTTGCGGACGCGGATTGGAGCGATACTTGCAGGGGTGTCCAATTGGACACCTTGAACCGATGGCGTTTTCCGGGAATGGAAAATATAGGTTTTCAATGGATGTACCTGATCCTCCATGCGAAGGAATCCAATGACGGCAACTGCGCAGAAAATGCGTGAGATCAGTGTCGAGATTGCAGCGCCTTCGACACCCATGTTGCAGCCGAAGATAAGGATTGCGTTACCACCGATGTTCATAAAATTCGAGACAACGGAGATAATCATCGGCGTGCGGCTGTTGTTCTGTGCACGCATGATCGAAGCACCGGCATCGTAGAGACCGATGAACGGGAACGAAAGCAGCGTGAACAGGAAGTAGACCTGTGAATTGCGCATAACATCTGCCTCTACAGCACCGAAGATGGCGCGCAGCAACGGATAACGGAACACCAGACATACGACAGACAATGCGGTCGACAAGAGTGCCATAACATAAAGTACCTGGCGCGCCGCGTTATTGGCGCCTTTTTCATTGTGACTGCCCAGATACTGGGAGCAGAGGATCGCGCCTCCGGCGGCAAGCGCGGACAGCGCCTGAATGACTAATATGTTGATCGAGTCGACGAGCGAGACCGCGGAGATTGCGGCGGAGCCGACGTTGCTGACCATCATGGTGTCGACGGTTCCCATCAGGGATGAGAGAAGCTGCTCGACGATGATCGGGATCAGCAGCTTGCGCAGATCGACGTTGCTGTATATGTGAGCGATGGACTCGGCTTTTTTCGTTGATTTTGTGATTGATTTATTTCTCATGATTATACCTTCGGATTAAATATGTAAAATTCGCAACTCATAGGTTAGAACAAAGAATTCAATGTGTCAACCATGATTTAAAGCATTTCCTTGACAATCATGAGGTTGACCAATTACAATAATAGCATTCATATGAAAACTGTCACCGGGTAGTGGGATGCAGGTGAAGAAATTTTTGCGCTGGGGCGCAGGTAATTTTATGTGTAAGATGTAAATATAGTGAAAAATCTGCATTAGATAAGAAAAAAATCACTGTTTTTTCAAAAAACAGTGATTTTTTGCACTATAAAAGGTATAATATCACTATGAATGAAAAGGAGTGGGATAAATGGAACCATATAAAGCGAAAAAAATGCCGTTAGAGTATAAAATAGACAAAGAATTGCTAAAATTAATTGCGGAAGCAAATGTAAAATATGGCGAATATAAATCAATGTTAAATTCATTGGAATTTGATGCTGGTTTTTTTTTAGATTCTATTATTTTAAATGAAAGTTACAAATCAACACAGATTGAGGGAACACAAATTTCACAGGATGAAATATATTATCTAAAATATATGGAAAAAAGTGATGATAGTCAGGAAATTCAAAATCTGAAAAGGACAATTGAATATGCACAAACTCGTTTTCAATCAGGAGAAAAAATAAATTATGAACTTGTGAATGAAATGCACAGGATTATATTGGATAGCGTTAGAGGATCACAGAAGACTCCGGGCAAAATCAGAATCACGCAGAATTGGATCGGCCCTAGAGGGTGTACAATGGAGAGCGCAACATTTATACCTCCAATTCCGGAAGAGGTGTATGGATTACTTATGAATTTGTATGATTATATGAATGATGAATTTGTAGATCCTTTGTTGGTAAATGTTGCTTTATCTCATATGCAGTTTGAAACAATACATGCTTACAAAGACGGAAATGGACGATTAGGGAGAGCTTTGATTCCAGTACAAATGTCAATGTTAGATGAAGGCACACCTATTTTGTATATGTCAGAGATCCTTGAATTGTATAAACCATCTTATCAAAGAAATCTAATGGAATGTAGAAGGGGCAATGTGACAGGATATATTAAATTCTTTCTGCAATGCGTTATTGATCAGTGTAATTCGTATATTTATAAACTTGAAAGAATTAAAGAGATATACAAGAACGATATGGAAACAATTAAAGTGTTCAAAGGAAATTCTATATACAGAATAATGCCTGTTATCATGAAACAAATTGTTTTTACCAAAAAAGAAGTGCAGGAAATGTCCGGAGTATCCGTAAATGTTGTGTCAAAAATAATAAATCAGTTGGTAGATTTGAAAGTAATTGTACCAGATACAACAATTGTGAAAAAGGGATATCGATATCAGAAAATATATGAAGTATTTGTTGGTACGAATAATTATTGAGAGTAGTTTGAAAATATAAAGAAAAAAGCCCTGTGGAAATTAAGATTCGATGCAACAAAAGAATACCTCTGTGACACTTACAAAATAGAAAGAGGAACTGACCGTGGAAAAGAGGAGGGGAATGCGATGAAAAAACATTTTATGAATACTCGTATAGCAGATTTGTTGATCATAGGGGCGATGCTAATTACAGCAACCGGATGCGGCGGCATAGCAACGCTTCCGCTGGACAGTACGCAGCCGGTCGTTGATCAGACAGAGGCGACGATTGACGGAACAGAAGATGTGGATGAAGGACTCGATCAAACGGATTCACAAAAGCTGCAAGGCACGACCGTGACGCAGGAGGGCCCATACGGTTCCATTACATTGACGATTCCAAAAGGATGGGAGTATCGCCTGTGCCCGGTCGGGGATGATGCGCTGCTCAGCAGTTCTTATGGCATCCAGTTCTATCCGAAGGGACAGAAGGGTTACGTGGAAGTCGGCTATCAGGATACCTTTGGCGTATGCGGAACCGGACTGAAAGAAGAGAAGTGGAAGATTGCCGGAGTTGAAGCGAATGTCGGTTACTATGACGGAAGTGAGATATGGTCGTTTGTTGCGTTTCATGGCAACGATGAGAAAATCGTAGCATTAGCAAGTGAAGTGGATGCGTGGTGGAATGTACAAGTGGATGATGATCGTACAGATTCAGTGGTTCGAGGTGCTGCAACAGAAAATTCTGCTTTGACGGTGGATGATGCTACAGTGGAAGAACCTGCAATCGAAGGCGGCGAGTCATGCTCGCTTTCTATGACTTATGGCGGCTTAGTCATGCAGATCCTCGAAACTCTGCAGTATGATCCTGCCGAGCAGTCGGGTGCGATCGGGGTATATGATGATGACGCAGCCAATGATAAAATCGGAGTACAGGCGCTTGTTACGAAAGTTTCTGATACCGCTGCAACGGTGGAATTCACACGATATGATCCGCAACTTGAGGGAGAATACATGACCGGAGAGTATTTCTCCATTGAGAAAAAGAATGGGAATCAGTGGGAAGAACTTGATGCCAAAAACGATGTTGGATTTGAAGATATTGGAATTATTATTCCGCCGGAGGACGGCATCTCTCATGAGTATGACTGGTCGTATTTGTATGGGGAATTGGAGCCGGGTGATTACCGCATCAATGTGAAAGTCTGGGCAGGAGGCAAGGAGTATACACTTTCTCCGCATTTTCTTATTCGATAGTGAAGAATGAGCCTTTTCATGATGAAAACTGGCAGCTTGTCCGCGTGAAAGACACAGATAAAGTGTTTTTGTGGCTTTATGAGAGGAACGGATATATGAAATTTTCCTTGCTATGCGTGGAACTTTATGATTATTTCGAAAAAAGTCCGCGGATGTTTCGCAATAATCAACAACAATCATAGGGGATTCAATAGAATATTTCCACAATTTCCCAAAAAAGAAATTAATGATAAAGATTATCATTTGAATACTTGCTCATATGTTACAGTTTGCTATAATGCAATTAGGATTAGTTGAGACTAACTCCTGATTGCATTTTTTAATTTTTTGAAGGAGCAAGTAAAGAAGGGAGTATTTATGGGAAACAATACGGATCAATTTTTGGAAATTGTAGATTTAAAGAAAGGTTTCGGCAGCGGCGAAACCAGACAGGAAGTGTTGCGCGGAATGAATTTTTCCGTGGCAAAAGGCGAATTCTGTGTGCTTTTGGGACCGTCCGGTTCGGGCAAATCGACACTGCTTAATATTATCGGAGGAATTGATCACGCGGACTCCGGTTATATCTCGATCGCGGGCGACAAGCTTGAGGATATGAGCGAGAAGAAGCTGACGCAGTACCGCAGAAAACATCTCGGTTATGTGTTCCAGATGTACAATCTGATTCCGAACCTGAATGTGAAGGAGAATATCGAGGTGGGCGCGTACCTGTCGGATAATGCGTTGGATATCGATGAACTTCTGCATACGCTTGGCTTGTACGAGCATCGCCACAAACTGCCGAACCAGTTGTCCGGTGGACAGCAGCAGCGTGTCTCAATCGGACGTGCGATCGTGAAGAATCCGGATATTCTGCTTTGCGATGAGCCGACCGGAGCGCTCGATTATAACACTTCGAAGGAAATCTTAAAGCTGATTGAGGATGTCAACAAGAAGTACGGCAACACGATCATTATGGTAACGCACAACGAAGCCATCCGGAATATAGCGGATCACATTATCAAGCTTCGTGATGGAGCGGTACGTCACAACGACATCAATGAGCACAAGATCTCGGCAGCGGATATCGAGTGGTAAGGGGGGCATTATGAAGAAGAGAACCGTTAACCCTCTGATCAAGCGTATTCCCAAAGAACTGATCGGGGATTGGAAAAAGTATCTGATTGTGTTTGCGTTTCTTGTGCTGACGATCGGATTCGTATCGGGAATGTATGTTGCGAATGAAAGTATGATGAAGGCTGCGGACGAAAGCGTCACGAAGTATGAGCGTGAGGACGGTCATTTCGAGTGGAGCGAGAAAGCAGACTCGGATCTGATCAAGGATGTGGAGAGTGGCGAGCAGGTGGATATGTCTGCAATTACTGGCAAGGAGGAAGAAGATGCGAGCGACGTTCCGGTTATAATCTACGAGAATTTCTTCCGAAATGAGAAGGAAGACAACAACAATGACGGCAAGAATGATGGAACCGTGCGCGTTTTTGCCAAAACCGATAATATAAACTTAGCGTGTGTGCTGGACGGACGGCTGCCGGAGAATGAGAATGAGATCGCGGTGGATCGTATGCATGCGGATAATGTCGACATGAAAGTCGGTGACACGATCCGCGTGGGTGGTGAGAAATTTGAAGTGGTTGGATTGATTGCGTACGTCAATTATTCGACGCTTCATGAGAAGACAACGGATCTGATATTTGATGCGATCAAGTTTGATGTGGCGATGGTCACAGATGAGGGCTTTGACCGGTTAGGGGAATCCATCCATTATGCATATGCCTGGAAATATAAGGATGCGCCTGCAGACGAGAAGGAAGAGAAGGCATTGTCCGATGACTTCCGCAAGGTGCTTGCTGCACAGACAATGCTGCATGGCAACGAACTCAAGGATTATGTCCCGAGTTACGGCAATCCGGCGATCAACTTCGCAACCGACGATATGGGATCGGATATGTCGATGGGCGGTGTGATTCTTGACATCCTGATTATCATTATCGCTTTTATCTTCGGTGTGACGATCAGCAATACGATTTCAAAAGAATCTTCGACGATCGGTACGCTCCGCGCATCGGGTTACACGCGTGGCGAGCTGGTGCGTCACTACCTGTCGATGCCGGTAATCGTGACATTTCTGGCGGCAATCGTCGGAAATATCCTTGGCTATACCGTGTTCAAAAACGTGGTGGTCGGCATGTATTACAACAGTTACAGCCTGCCGACTTATGAGACGGTCTGGAACCCGGATGCGTTTGTGAAGACGACGGTGGTTCCGATCATTCTGATGTTTGTGGTCAATCTGATCGTCATCGTGCGCATGCTGCGACATACTCCGCTGCAGTTTCTGCGTCATGACTTAAAGAAATCCAAGCGGAAAAAGGCGATCCGTCTTCCTCATTGGAAGTTTATGAGCCGCTTCCGTGTGCGTATCATGTTCCAGAATATATCGAATTATCTGATCCTGTTTGTCGGCATCTGTTTTATCATGGTGATGCTGGCGATGGCAGTCGGTATGCCGGATACACTTACTTATTATCAGAAGCATGCGTCGAACCTTATGTTTACGAAGTATCAGTATGTGCTGAAAACGTATCAGAATGCGGATGGTTCGATCGTGACGACGGACAATGAGGACGCGGAAATGTTCGCGATGAAGTCGCTCGTGAAGCGGTCAGACGCTTTGGACGAGGAGATCTCGACATACGGCGTTGTGGATGACAGTCAGTATATCAAGATTTCGGACCTGGAATCACTTGAAAAAAATGAAGTGTACATTTCCAATTCGTATGCAGATAAGTATGGAATTGTGATTGGCGATACCATCAAATTGGAAGAGAAATATACGGACGACACTTACAACTTTAAGGTTTGTGGAATTTATGATAAGTGCCAGTCAATCGCGGTATTTATGCCGATCGATCAGTATCGCGAAGTGTTTGATCTGGATGATGACGCATTTTCCGGATTTTTCTCCGATTCGAAGATTACGGATATTGACAGCAATATGATCGCTTCGACGATCACCAAGCGCGACATCACGAAGATGTGTGACCAGCTGGATCTCTCGATGGGCTCGTATATGCAGTATTTCCAGGTGCTGTGCATCCTGTTGTCCATGGCGATGATCTATCTTCTGACGAAACTGATCATCGAGAAAAATGAGAATGCGATCTCCATGACCAAGATTCTTGGTTACGAGAACCACGAGATTGCAAGTCTCTATCTGCTTTCGACCACAATCGTTATGCTTATCATCGATGTACTCACGGTGGAGGTCGGCGTGTGGGTTATGAACTTCGCATGGAAGGAGATTCTTATGACATACAGCGGCTGGTTTAGCTTCCATATGGAGACGATCAGTTACGTGAAGATGTTTGCGTTCGTGCTGATCGGATATGTGATGGTTATGATTCTTGACTTCCAGCGAATCAAGAAGATTCCGATGGATCAGGCGCTCAAGAATGTAGAATAGATAATAGAATTGAATCGTTAAGAATCAATAAGGCACATGGCCGGATTACTTTGTGTGGAGAAGGCTGTGTGCCTTATTTGTATGATATTGACTTTCTTAATTCAGGATGCTAGTCTAATTCATAGGGTAACGATTTTGCCTCGTGTGTTTTCGTGAATGTGTGGTGGGAGTCTGAATCGTTACGGAAGCAATAAATGAAAGAAGGTAGCATGATGAACTACGCAGAGTGTATCGAGGCGGCGAGAGGTCGTATCGGAAATTACTGCAAAGCCTGTAATGAGTGCAACGGGCGCGCGTGCGGGAGCCAGATGCCGGGACCGGGATCGAAAGGTGTCGGGGATACCGCGAAACGCAATTATGATAAATGGAAGGAAATCCGTGTGCAGATGGACACGATCTCTGAGAACCGGCCGGTTGACACAAGTCTGCATCTGTTCGGCCAAAGCTTCAAGTATCCGTTTTTCGCGGGACCGGTTGGCGCGGTGCAGTTGCATTATGGCGATTGTTTAAACGACATTTCCTATAATGATATACTGGTTTCTTCGTGTGCGGAATTTGGTATCGCTGCATTCACCGGCGACGGCACAGATGGCAACGTAATGGTCGCTGCCACAGAGGCAATCAGGAAGGCTGGCGGACTCGGCATTCCGACTGTGAAGCCTTGGAACATCGAGACGATCCGTGAGAAGATGAAGATGGTGCATGAGTCTGGTGCTTTCGCGGTAGCGATGGATGTGGATGCAGCGGGACTTCCGTTCCTCAAGAATCTGGATCCGCCGGCGGGCAGCAAAACCGTGGAGGAACTCCATGAGGTTGCGCAGACCGCAGGTGTGCCTTTTATCGTAAAAGGCGTTATGACTACAAAAGGCGCTTTGAAGGCAAAAGAAGCAGGCGCGTCTGCGATCGTTGTGTCAAATCACGGTGGACGTGTGCTGGATCAGTGTCCGGCAACTGCCGAAGTGCTGGAAGACATCGCGCATGCAGTGGATGGCTCCATGAAGATCTTCGTGGATGGTGGAATCCGTTCGGGAACCGATGTCTTTAAGGCATTGGCGCTTGGCGCGGATGCAGTGATTATTGCAAGGCCATTCGTGACTGCGGTGTACGGTGGCGCGCGAGAAGGCGTCAAGAGTTACATTGACAAGATCGGCAGCGAGCTGGAAGATACGATGAAGATGTGTGGTGTTGCGTCGCTTGAGGAAATCACACGAGACTGCGTGTGGACGCCACATGATCATACGATCTCTTTTTAAGGGGTAAATTATATGACAACAAGAGACGAAGCGCTCGCATATGGACTTTCGTTTCCGGACACGTATCAGGCAGCGCCTTTTCATGATGACAACTGGCAGCTTGTCCGGGTCAAGGGAAGCGACAAAGCGTTCCTGTGGATATACGAGCGGAACGGATCGATCAATCTGAATCTGAAAGTGGATGCCGATTGGCGGGAGATCTGGCGTGGCGCATACGCGGCAGTCATCCCGGCGTACCATCAGAATAAGGAGCATTGGAACACCGTGATTCTGGATGGAAGCATCCCGGACGAGGAGATCCGGCGCATGATCGCGCTCAGTTACGAGCTTGTGACGGACAGCCCGACAAAGCGCATCTACGAGGCGGTCAAGAAGATTCCGAAGGGCTGCGTGGCGACCTATGCACAGGTGGCAGAGATGGCAGGTGACCGCAAGATGGCACGTGCCGTGGGCAATGCGTTACACAAGAATCCGGATCCGGAACATATCCCGTGTTTTCGCGTGGTGAATGCGAAGGGAGAATTGTCGGGAGCATTCGCTTTCGGCGGAGCCGGGGAGCAGGCGCGAAGACTTGAAGCGGATGGAATCGAAGTGCAGGACGGCAAGGTGGACCTGGAGCGGTATGGATTTAAAAATATATTTTAGGAGGAAAATACAATGACAATCGAACAGTTACAAAAAGACATGATCGCAGCAATGAAGGCGCACGACAAAGAGCGCAAAGACGCAATCTCTTCTCTCGTTTCGGCAGTGAAGAAGAATGCAATCGATGCCGGATGCCGCGATAACATTCCGGAGGACATGGTCAACACAACGATCATGAAGGAACTTAAGACGGTTCAGGAGCAGATTGATTCCTGTCCGAAGGATCGTACGGAATTGATCGCTGAGTATCAGAAACGTCACGACATCATGCAGGAGTATGCACCGAAGCTTCTTTCTAAGGAGGAAGTCGTTGCAATTGTACAGGAGAAATTTGCCGATGTGATTGCGACTAAGAACAAGGGACAGATCATGAAGACCATTATGCCGGAACTTAAAGGCAAGGCAGATGGCAAGGTGATCAACGAAGTTGTCACAGAGTTGTGCAATGCGTAGTCCATAAAACGCAGGGTGACAATCACTTGTTGCACAGAACGAGTGCGACGGATTTTTATAACAAATACTAAGGGGATACCATTTTATATGAAACGAGAATCATTTAAATCGCGTCTGGGATTTTTGCTTGTGAGCGCCGGGTGTGCAATCGGAATCGGAAACGTCTGGCGTTTCCCGTATGTTGCGGGGCAGAACGGAGGCGGCTGGTTTGTGCTGCTGTACCTCATCTTTCTTGTGATCATGGGACTTCCGGTACTGACCATGGAACTTGCGGTCGGACGCGCCAGCAGAAAAAGCGCGGTTCAGGCGTATCAGGCGCTTGAAAAGCCGGGCAGCAAGTGGCATCTGCACGGCTGGGTAGCAATCTTCGGATGCGTGGTGCTTATGATGTATTACACGACCGTATCCGGATGGATGGTCACTTATTTTTACAAATTTCTGACCGGAGAATTTAAAGCCGGAATGGATGTAGGAGCGACAGGGGCAGTGTTTGACAGTCTTCTTGCCGATCCGAAGCAGATGACCTTCTGGATGGTTGTGACCGTATTAGCTGGATTTCTTGTGTGCAGCAGAGGGTTACAGAACGGACTGGAGAAAGTCAGCAAAGTCATGATGTCTGCACTTCTTGTGCTGATCATTGTGCTTGCGGTACACAGTTTTACACTTTCCGGAGCGGCAGAGGGAATCAAATTCTACCTTGTACCAAACTGGACAACGGTTCAGAAGGTCGGTTTTGGAAACGTGATATCGGCTGCGATGAATCAGGCCTTTTTCACCCTGAGTCTGGGTGTGGCGGCGATGGAAATCTTCGGAAGCTACATGGGAAGAGCTCATTCGCTTGCCGGCGAAGGCGCCAGAATCTGTGCGCTCGATACGTTTGTTGCAATCATGTCAGGTCTGATCATTTTCCCGGCATGCTTCAGCTACGGTGTCGAGGCAACGGCCGGTCCGTCACTCATCTTCGTGACACTGCCGAACGTGTTTGTTCATATGGCGGGCGGAAGAATCTGGGGAACCCTGTTCTTCCTGTTTATGACATTTGCAAGCTTTTCTACGATTATAGCAGTATTTGAGAATATCATGTCCTTTTGTATGGATATGTTTGGATGGAGCCGCAATAGGGCAGCATGGATTAACTGTATCGTGATTCTGATCGCGAGTCTGCCTTGCATATTTGGCTACAATATTTGGAGTGATCTGCATCTGATCGGTGCGCGAGATGTGTTAGACAGCGAGGATTTCATCGTCAGCAATCTGTTGTTGCCGCTCGGATCGCTCGTTTATCTCCTGTTCTGCGTGACGAAGTGGGGATGGGGATTTGACAATTATCTCGAGGAAGCGAATACCGGTAAAGGCATTAAGATTGCGCGGTGGCTGCACCCGTATTTTAAATTTATATTGCCAATATTGATTTTAATTATTCTTGTGCAGGGACTTATCTAAATTGGAACATCCGGCCATAAAAGTTCGCTTCGCGAAGGCCGGACGCTACATGATTGCTTTTAAAGCAATCACATATAGCAGCATTGATTCATGGAAACATGCGTCAATGCTGCTTTTTCTTATAAATAGGAGGACTTGAACTTGACAGAATTTAATAGTATAATCACAGAGGTTACAAATAATTAAAAGAGAATGGGATAGATTTAAGGAGGAACGACCATGGTTACCTGGAACAATTTGGATACACTTGCATCCTATCAGGAGCTGAAGGATACCGCAAAGGTCAATCTTGCAGAGGTTATGACCGGTGAGAACGGAGCGGAGCGTGTAAAGAATTACAGCATCCCGATGGCAGCAGGCTTTACTTATAACTATGCTGCAAAAGCAGTAGATGATAACGTACTTGCAGCACTTGTTAAGTTAGCTGATGAGGCTCAGCTTGCGGATAAGTTTAAAGAACTCTACAACGGAGCAGTGATCAACACAGGAGAGAACAGACTGGTTCTTCATCATATGACACGTGGACAGCTCGGTGATGCTGTTACCGCAGACGGTGTTGATAAGCGTGCATTCTATGTAGAGCAGCAGAACCGCATCGCAGATTTCGCGAACAAGGTTCACGCTGGTGAGATTACGAATGCGGCAGGTGAGAAATTTACAACTGTTGTTCAGATTGGTATCGGTGGTAGTGACCTTGGTCCTCGTGCGATGTATCTTGCATTAGAGAACTGGGCTAAGAAGAACAATACATTCAAGATGGAAGCCAAATTCATCAGTAACGTAGATCCTGATGATGCAGCAGCAGTATTAAATTCCATCGATGTTGCACATTCGATCTTCGTACTTGTATCTAAGTCAGGTACAACACTTGAGACATTAACAAACGAGTCTTTCGTTAAGGACGCATTAAAGAATGCAGGACTGAACCCTTCGAACCATATGATCGCTGTAACAAGTGAGACATCTCCACTCGCTAAGAGTGATGATTATCTGGCAGCTTTCTTTATGGATGATTACATCGGCGGACGTTATTCTTCTACATCTGCTGTCGGCGGAGCCGTATTATCGCTGGCTTTCGGACCGGAAGTATTTGCAGATTTCTTAGACGGAGCAGCAGAGGAAGATAAGCTTGCAGCAAACGCTGATGTTATGAAGAACGCAGCAATGCTTGACGCTTTGATCGGTGTCTATGAGCGTAACGTGCTCGGATACCCAAGCACCGCTGTACTGCCTTATTCACAGGCACTCAGCCGCTTCCCGGCACATTTACAGCAGCTTGATATGGAGTCCAACGGTAAGTCCGTCAACCGTTTCGGTGATCCGATCAACTATGTGACAGGTCCGGTTATCTTCGGTGAGCCTGGAACAAACGGACAGCATTCCTTCTATCAGTTACTGCATCAGGGAACAGATATCGTTCCACTGCAGTTCGTTGGATACAAGAACAGCCAGATCGGTACAGACGTTGATATTCAGGGAAGCACAAGCCAGCAGAAGCTTTGCGCGAACGTCGCAGCACAGATCGTTGCTTTCGCATGTGGTAAGGCAGACGAGAACCGCAACAAGAACTTCGAGGGTGGTCGTCCATCTTCCATCATCATCGGAGATCAGGTAAATCCGAAGTCTATGGGTGCTTTACTTGCACACTTCGAGAACAAGGTAATGTTCCAGGGATTCTTATGGAACATCAACAGTTTCGATCAGGAAGGCGTTCAGCTTGGTAAAGTCCTTGCAAAACGCGTGCTTGCTCACGAGACAGACGGCGCATTAAAGGTATTCAGTGATCTGCTGAACATCTAATCATAGAGAGCAGAAGTGGGGCGTGATTCTTGGAATCGCGCCCTGTTTTTGTACGTATACTGAAATAGCAGGAGGATTAACATATGCCATGTACAACAATTCTGGTAGGAAAGAACGCTTCCTACGATGGCTCGACGATGATCGCGCGTAACGATGATTCGGGAGCCGGACATTTTACACCAAAGAAATTTGCAGTCATTCATCCGGATGAGCAGCCGCGTGAATACGAATCCGTGATCTCACATGTGAAAATCACGTTACCGGATAATCCGCTGCAGTATACTGCGATGCCGAATGCAGTCAAAGGGGAAGGAATCTGGGCGGCAAGTGGCGTAAATGCAGCGCATGTAGGCATGACTGCGACTGAGACGATCACGTCCAATCCGCGCGTGCTCGGAGCGGATCCGCTTGTGACTTATCAGCTGGCAGAAGATGGCAGGGAGGAAGTTGCAGGAGGAATCGGAGAGGAGGACATCGTATACATTGTTCTCCCATACATTCACAGTGCCAGAGAGGGCGTGCAGCGCCTTGGCGCATTATTACAGCAGTACGGAACATACGAGATGAATGGCATTGCCTTTCAGGATAAGGATGAAATCTGGTGGCTTGAGACGATTGGCGGTCATCACTGGATCGCGCGCCGTGTGCCGGATGATGTGTATGTTGTGATGCCAAACCAGTTTGGTATGGATGCATTTGATATGGAAGATGCGTTGGGTGAGCAGAAGGACTTCATGTGTTCACCGGATCTGGCAGATTTCATCGCGCAGAACCATCTGAACCTGTCGATGGACGGATCTGTCAATCCGCGTGAAATCTTCGGAAGCCACGATGATTCTGACCATGTCTACAACACACCGCGTGCGTGGTACATGGAGCGCTGCCTTAATCCGCACACATATGTATGGGACGGCACAAATGCAGACTTTACGCCTTTTTCCGATGATATTCCATGGTGCATGAAGCCGGAGAAGAAGATTACGGTGGAAGACGTCAAGTATGTGCTCTCTGCGCATTTTCAGGGAACACCGTACGATCCGTATCTTCCGTACGGCGATAAATCCATGGCGGGCGCGTATCGTTCCATCGGTATCAACCGCAACGATTTCCTGTCTATCATCCAGATGAGACCGGATCATGCTGAGGATTGCCGCACGATCGAGTGGGTGGCGTATGGTTCCAATGCGTTCAACGTGGTTGCGCCTTTCTACACAGATGTGGACCAGGTGCCGGAATATCTCGGCAACACGACGGGCGAAGTGTCGACTGACAACTTCTACTGGACCAGCCGTATGATCGCAGCGATGGCGGATGCCTCGTACCGCAAGTCCCTGTTCCATATTGAGCGTTACCAGGAGCATGTTCTGGCAAAAAGCCACGAACTGATCAACAAGTTTGACGCATTGCTTGCAGCAGAAAATGATGAGACGAAGCGCCATACGCTCCGCGAGCAGGCAAACGAAGAGATTGCACAGATGCTGAAAGCAGAAGCATCTGCAACTCTCGATAAAGTGTTGTTTGAACTGAGCAATCAGATGAAGAATGCGTATTCGCGTTCGGATGCGTAGAAAATAGGGAAACAGAAAAGAAAAGGGAGAATAAGCAGGGCGATGCATATGCATCGCCCCACTTTTTGTGTAAAGTAAAAGAACAGCTATCGATCGCTGTTCTTTAGGAGAAGGTATTTTACTATGGGGATAGTAAAACTTTATATAATGTATTGGGGGGGTTTTACGGTTATTATAATAGCATGGGTTGTCCCAAAAGTGTTGCCAAACATCACAAAAAATGAAACGACTTTTTGTGCAAAACTTACAAAAACAGCTTATTTCGCATAGCGATTCCGATACTGTCTCGGCGTCATACCGGTCTTTTTTCTGAAGATTTGTGAAAAATAGGACTGGGATGAGAATCCGACGCTTGAGGCAACCTGAGCGACAGAAAGATTCGAGGATGTCAGAAGCTCCTTGCAGGCTTCCAGCCTTCGGTCGGTCAGATAGTTGATCGGAGACTGGCCGATGCATTCTGTAAAAGAGTGTGCCAGATAAAATTTGTTAATATGCGTAATCTCCGCTAAAGAATCAAGAGTAATATTCTGGGCATAATTTGCATCGATATAGCGTTTGGCAAGAGCACATTCCTTGGACAACTGGAAGGAAGAGTCAGAGATCACGGACAGATTTTGCTTGCGTGAAATATATACAAGAAGAACCTGGAGCAATCCGTGGCATACTTTCTCAAAGCCGGGCTTTTTTTCATGGAATTCCCGCATCATCAACTGTGCAAAATTGATAAACTGATTCTTGTCCGAGCCGTAACTGTAGAAGCTGTATCCTTTGGTGTTGTCCTGATCCGGATCAATAAAAGAGAAAGCCAGTCCTTCGACACCGAATACAATGTATTCCATCGGATCATTTGGAAGCGTTTTTTCCGTGTGTTCGACATGCGGATTGATGATCATCAGATCATCCGCTTTTACAGGAATTTTATCGTCTTCAATATAGAAAGCACCCTCTCCGCTCAGAACGTAGAAAAGCTCTGAAAACTGGTGTGTGTGTGGGAGCGATTGCCAGTCGCCCTCGTACTTGGAGATGGAAATGTAGCGAAGCTGGAAGTCTTCGCGGGTATTGCTGCCGGAATCCAGATTGATAAATTCATTACTCATAAAGAAAGCCCCCTCAATTATTATAATTTTATACTATTTTCGGAATTGTTCATTTTTTACGCAAAATATATAAAAAAACAATATTTTTAAAACTGTTTCGTAAAAAAGACGAAAAAGAGCAGGCGCAAAGTGATGCCTTAGGCATATTATACACAAAAAAGTGTAAAAAAACAGTATTTTAGTAATAAAAAAGCAAAAAAAATAACAAAACGAGCAACAAAAACGTTGATATCAACAGTTGCAGATATTATACTCTAGCTATAAACAAATAGAACAAAAGTGATTTGGAGGAAATAATGTTGATGAAGGGAAGATTGACACTGCCGACGGACGCAGATGTCATTGATGAAACAATACGTTTAAAAAATCTCTTAGGAGCCGATGCATTAAGAGATTGTGACGGAACGGTAATGCCGGATGCACTTTTGTCAGAGCCAGTTAAAAAGTATGCTACTTATTATACAACCAGAAAAGATAATGAGTGGGCAAGCCAGAATCCGGATGAGATTCAGCAGGAATACCTGATCAGTAACCGGGTAACTGCAAGAGGTGAGAGTCTTCGTATCCGCCTTATGGAAGGATTCCACACGGAGCAGCTGAAGGTAAACACCTTGGATGATCCGAAACGCTGGTGGGAAGTAATCGACCGGACGACCGGGGAGGTTGTTCCTATCGATCAGTGGGAATTTGACGAGGGTTCAGGCGAGGTTTTGATCCAGACAACACCATATCATGAATATACGGTAAGTTTTCTGGCATTTTTAATCTGGGATCCGGTGCATATGTACAATTTCCTTACAAATGATTGGAAAGATACACCACATCAGCTGACGTATGATGTGAGACAACCGAAAACTCAGAAATATGTAAAAGAAAAGCTTAAGAAATGGTGCGAGGAAAATCCTCATATAGACGTTGTCCGCTTTACTACATTTTTCCATCAGTTTACATTGACATTTGATGACAAAAAACGTGAAAAATACGTTGAGTGGTTTGGATATAGCGCGAGTGTGAGCCCATACATTTTAGAGAAATTTGAAAAGTGGGCAGGATATCAATTCCGGCCGGAATTTATTGTCGATCAGGGATACCACAATAGCATGTTCCGTGTGCCGAGCAAAGAGTTCCGCGACTTTATCGAGTTCCAGCAGATAGAAGTATGTGCGCTCGCGAAAGAACTGGTTGATATCGTTCATTCCTATGGTAAGGAAGCAATGATGTTCCTTGGCGATCATTGGATCGGAACAGAACCATATGGTAAATATTTTGCGGGAATCGGGCTGGATGCAGTCGTAGGTTCTGTTGGAAGCGGTGTGACGCTTCGCATGATTTCAGATATTAAAGGTGTTGATTATACAGAGGGACGTCTTTTGCCATATTTCTTCCCGGATGTGTTCTGCGAGGGCGGAGATCCGATTGGAGAAGCGAGAGACAACTGGAGAAAAGCAAGACGCGCGCTTCTTCGTTCCCCATTAGACAGAATCGGATATGGCGGATACTTAAAGCTGGCAAGCAGCTGGCCGGGATTTATTGATGAAATCCAGAAAGTGGTTACCGAGTTCCGCGAGATTCATGAAAATATGCAGGGCACAGCCGCTTATGTAGCACCGTTTAAGGTGGCAATCCTCAATTGTTGGGGAGGACAGAGAAAATGGATGTCCAATCAGGTACATCACGCAATCTGGCATAGAGAGACATATTCTGCGGAGGGCGTGTTGGAGTGCTTAAGCGGAATGCCGTTTGATGTTGAATTTATTTCATTTGATGATGTAAGAAAAGGTGTTCCGGAGGATATCAGGGTAATCATCAATGTTGGAGATGCCTATACAGCATTCAGTGGTGCTGAAAACTGGATCGATGAGGCTGTGGTGACAAACATTCGTCGCTTCGTTGATGAAGGAGGCGGATTCATCGGAGTTGGTGAGCCGACGGCTTATCAGCATCAGGGAAGATACTTCCAGCTGTCCGATGTGCTTGGCGTGGACCGTGAGATGTGCTTCTCTCTCAGCACGGATAAGTATAATGAGATGGATTCCAACCACTTTATTCTGGAAGATATTGATGGGGATGTGGATTTCGGTGAGGGAACAAGCCGAATCTATGCACAGGGCAAGAATTACCAGATCCTTGCAATGGATGGAGAGTATAGCCAGCTGGTGGTTAATGAATATGGAAAAGGACACAGCGTATATTTTGCAGGTCTTCCGTATTCTCCGCAGAACTGTCGGATTCTTCTCCGCGCGATTTATTATGCGGCAGGCATGGAGAATGAGATGAAGCGTTACTATGTAACGAATGTTGATACCGAAGTGGCGGTGTTCCGGAAAACCGGAAAGCTTGCCGTAATCAACAATTCCTCGGAAGCACAGCACACCGATGTATATATCAAGGGCCGCTGTGTATATGAGCTGGATCTAGAGCCGGGCGAGATGCGCTGGGTGGATGATATTGAGTAAAGGTAACTTATGAAAGGCAAAGGTATGCGTTTCATATTTTATAAAGTAAGTACTGTTCAAAGTATAAGGAGGAAACTATAATGAAAAAGAAAGTATTAGGGGCTCTTTTAGTAGCGGCAATGACAATGTCTATGTTCGCCGGATGCGGAAGCAGCACAGACAACAAGGAAAGCAATGATGTAAAAAATGATGGAACACAGGCTGCAGCGGGGGACGATGCAGAGGCAGATGAGACTCTTACTGTGTGGGCATGGGATCCAAACTTCAACATCTATGCTTTGCAGCAGGCAGAGAAGATTTATCAGAAGGATCATCCAAACTTTAAGCTGGATATTCAGGAAAAGGTATATACAGATATCGAGACAGCTCTGATCACAGCTGCTGAGGCCGGTGATTACAGCACCCTGCCGGATATCTTCTTAATGCAGGATTATTCTTATCACAAGGATGTAACAAACTATCCTGGCATCTTTACCGATTTAACAGATTCCGGAATTGACTTCACACAGTTCTCAGCCGGTAAGTTAGCTGATTCTACAGTTGATGGAAAGAACTATGGTGTACCATTTGATAACGGTGCTACCATTATGGCAATCCGTTCGGATATGGTTGAGGCAGCAGGCCTTAAGGTTGAGGATTTCAAGGATACAACATGGTCAGAGTTCATGGAACTTGCAAAGAAGGTTGTTGACAAGAATCATGTTCCGATGCTTACTTCTTCAGGCGGATCTGAGATTATCATCGAGATGCTTCAGTCAGCAGGTGCTTCTCCAATGGTAGACGGCAAGATCGATTTAGTTGGAAATAAGGCACTCAAGAAAGCAATCGAGACATACAAGCAGCTGATCGATGAGGGAATCATGGTTGACTATACAGATTGGGATCAGTATATTGCTTCTATGAACAAGGGCATGGCAGCCGGTGTCATCCAGGGATGCTGGATCATGTCTTCTATCCAGGCGGCTGATGACCAGTCCGGAAATTGGGCAATCGTTAATATGCCTAAGTTAGATGATGTTGAAGGCGCTACAAACTACGCAAACTGTGGTGGAGCAAGCTGGGCAGTATCTTCTAACTGTAAGAACACAGACCTTGCATTTGACTTCATTAAGACAACCTTCGGTGGAAGCGTAGAGTTATATGATGACCTTCTTCCAAATGCCGGAGCAATCGCAAGCTACTTACCTGCAGCTGATTCTGATGTTTATAATGCGTCTTCAGAGTTCTATGGCGGACAGGCAGTATATAAGGATATCGTAGAGTTTGCAGGACAGGTTCCGGGAATTGATTACGGTGCATACTATTCCGATATCAGAAGCGCATTAACAGATGCGATTACAAACGTAGTACAGAACGGTGCTGATATCGACAGCGAAATCAAAAACGCTCAGGATACCGTTGAGTTTAATATTGGTGAATAATCATCGAATGTAAATAACAGGACAGTACCGGGGGTGCAGGAATGCGTTCCCGGTACTGTTGTAGGAGAGAAACATGGAAAAGAAGAAAGCAAAATTAAGTTTGGAAAAAAGGCATAATCTTACCGGATGGGCGTTTTTGCTTCCGGCAGCGATCCTGATATTTGTATTTTGTTTTTATCCGATGGCGCAGGCAATCCTGCTGTCCTTCAGAAAGACAAATGAAACCTTTACAGGACTTTCTAATTATGCCAGAATTCTTAAGGATAAAACCTTTCAGCAGTGCCTGTTTAATACCTTTTTTTACTTTTTGATCCAGGTGCCGATCATGCTGGTATTGGCACTGATCCTGGCACAACTTCTTAATAGTCCGAAGATCAAAGGAAAAGGAATTTTCCGTACTTTGATCTTCCTTCCGTGTGCGACATCGCTTGTATCTTATTCCATGATATTTAAGTCATTGTTTGCTCCGGACGGAGTTGTGAACCGGGCACTTATGGCCGTTGGATTATCTTCGGTAGACTGGTTTCAGAGTACCTGGCCGGCGCGTTGGGTCATTGTGATCGCTTTGATCTGGAGATGGACCGGTTATAATATGGTATTCTATCTTGCAGGATTGCAGAATATTGATTATTCGGTGTACGAGGCAAGCTATATTGATGGTGCGACCCCGTTCCAGCAGTTTATAAAGATTACGATTCCGCTTTTGAAGCCGACAATCCTTATGACTGCCATTATGTCAACATCGGGAACCTTGCAGTTGTTTGATGAGTCTATGAACCTGACTGCCGGAGGACCTGGCAAGTCAACCATGACATTGGCACATTACATCTACAATATCTCTTTTGTTGAGACACCGAAATTTAATTATGCGGCAGCCTTGTCCGTATGTATTCTTGTAATGGTAGCGATTCTGTCTGCAATTCAGATGAAAGTAGGTGACAAACGTGACTAAGACGAAAAAAATAATTTCCTACATAGTATTGATTCTGGCAAGTGCACTCTCCGCATTTCCTTTATATTACATGCTTTGCGGAGCAACCAATACAAGTGTTGATGTTGTCAGAGGACGCCTGATTCCGGGCTCGTATCTTTTTGAGAACTTTAAGACACTGATTGATATGCAGAATCTTGGCCTTGCAATGTTTAATTCGTTCCGCAATGCGATCGTTATCACAATCGTAACACTGCTCGTATGCTCGATCGCCGGATATGGATTTGAGATCTATCATGACAAGGGGAAGGATGTATTAATGAGCATTCTGCTTCTTGCAATGATGCTTCCGTTTGTTGCGATCATGATTCCGTTGTTTAAGATGTTTACTTCCTGGAAGCTGGTTAATACATGGATCGCGCTTGCGCTTCCATCCATTTCCACGCCGTTTATGATCATGCTGTTCCGACAGGCGGCCCGCTCATTCCCGCACGATATTATCGAGGCGGCACGGCTTGAGGGCTTAAGTGAGATCCAGATTTTCTTCCGGATGTTTATTCCGGTCATGAAATCTACTTACGGAGCTGCTATGACGGTAACGTTCATGAATGCATGGAACAATTATCTGTGGCCAACGATCATTTTACAGGATAACAAGGCGATCACCATGCCGATGCTTGTAGCAAACCTGAAAAGTGGATACAGTGTTGACTACGGCATGCTGATGCTTGGAGTATTGATTTGTACACTTCCGACAGCAGTCATCTTCTTATGCTTACAGAAGAGCTTTGCAAACGGAATTACAGGAGCAGTGAAATAATGCAGCAAAATTATTGTTTGAAACAAGAGGACTTGAGGGAGGCGCAGGGCGCCTTCCTTTTGGCTCAAAAGCTTGGTCTGTTGGAGGATCCTTCATGGGAAGGATTGGAAAAAAGGCGTCAGGAACATAACAAGATGCTGCAGACGATGGAGCAGGAGAATAAACGGTTCTACGGACCGCGTTATTTTTCGGCGCCGGCGTATCTGCAGTATGAATTGACGCGCCTGAAGCTGGATTTTGTCCAGCCGGTTGAGGCGGTTCGAAAGACCGGTCTGTGTCCGGACTTTGCGGAGCAGGAAAAAAAAGCTTTTTACGAACAAAACATGGATTTGTTTGGACGGTATCATGGGGACTTTTTCACATATGAAGAAGTAGAACAGATCATCGAAAAGCGGTTACGGGAGGATGCGTATGACGAACTTATCCAGGACGTATTACGTGAGTTCGAAGAACGGAAATGATTTAAAAGATGGACTGACACGCGAAAGCGCATTTGCCAGTCTTTTTGCAATCAATCATACAAGACTGCAGCCTGGCGATAAGGTTTTGCTTGAACGCGGCAGTGTGTTTTACGGACAGTATCTGCAGGTGACGGACAGCGGCAGCGAGGATGCATCGATTGTGATCGGGGCATATGGGGACGGAGCCGCGCCGCGTATCGAAGCCTGCGGACAGGGAATCTGGTATCAGGATTATGGGAATCCGCTGGATGCGCCAACGCATGTATATCATGGCTATGTATCTTCGGCAGTCTTGTTGTATGATGCGGAATATATCGTGGTAGAGGATCTGGAGATCACCAATGAAGGCAGAGAAATGATTGGAGAACGGTATTCGCTTGGGGATAAGATGAATCGTACCGGCGTTGCGGTCGTTGCGAAGGACAAAGGCGTGCGGCATGGAATTACGCTCCGGAATCTGCTGATCCATGATGTAAATGGAAATGTGTATGACAAGCACATGAATAACGGTGGTATCTACATGACGGCGCTGCGCCCGGAATTTGAGGAGGTTACGGGTGTTGCACGTTATCAGGATGTCACGGTTGCAGGCTGTTTTGTGTATCAGGTGAGTCGTTGGGGGATTGCAGTGGGCTACACCTATGCACATGAACAATTTCAGGGAGCGGAACTTAAGGAAGAGACTTTTTTAAAGTATGGGCATGAGAATATACGGATCTGTGATAATTATGTGAAAGCAGCCGGGGGGGACGGCATTACGGCGATGTATGCGCTGCGTCCGTTGATCGAACATAATATGGCAGATTCCATCGCCTGTGAGATCAATGACAGAATCTATTGTGAACCGGGCGAGAGAATGGGGAAGGTAGCGGCAGGCATCTGGCCGTGGAAGTGTAAGGATGCATTATTTTGCTATAATGAAGTCACAGATACAAGATTGAATCAGGATGGTATGGCATATGATGCGGATTCCGGGGATGGAACGGTCTATGAATACAATTATAGCAGGATGAACGAGGGTGGCTGCGTGATGTTTTGTTTGCAGGAGGCTATCCATAATACCTTCCGCGGCAACATCAGCTACGATGATCTGGGAGGAACGATCAGTCCATCGGAGAATCCGGATGCGCTGCTGGAGGACAATGTTTTTTATGTGCGCGAGGGAGTTCCTTTTGTACGGAAAAATATGGACGGTGGCAAGTTCACGCAGGTAAATGATCGAATTCTTGGTATAGATGAGAATAAAAAGCAAGAATTCTAAAAAATAGAACAACTTGTTGCATAGACAGGTTGAAAACGATCCGATAATATTTGCGTAAGTGTAAATGTTAAAAGAGGCAACTTATCAATGCAGGGAGGTAAAATATGAAGAGAACTTATGAAACCCCGATTATTGTTGCAAACCATAACCTTGCTGAGGGTGTGTATTTAGCAAGCGGACAAAAAATTGGAAGTCTGGATGTGTCGTATTTTGGTACTATGGATAAATGGAACGGAGGCGGCAAGGGGGTCGCACAGATCTCATGGTCGGGAATTGATGGAACCGTTTCTCTTTCGATTACATTTAATGATACAATCGATGATGTAGAGGCCACGGGTGCGTCGGTGCAGAAATCATTTTCAGGAAAGACGGTTCACCTGACGTTCAGCGGAGCCGAAACAGGACCGATTTCGTTGGGAGTTCACTTGAATCATGGAACAAGCATCGATGATCTTAATATAATTGATTACGATTATACAGTTTCATAAGATATTTGCCGTCGGATGGGATGGCGTTGGTTCGCAGTTAAATTGAATAGCCAGGAAGTATAAGCCGCACTGTTTTAGTACAGTGTGGCTTATTTTTGTCTGATTATGGCATCTGCAATTCATGGGGTTCATTTTCACAGGCGGGTTTACGATGTAAAAAAAGAACACGAAATTATAAGAAATTGTGCCATTTTTAGAATCCCTTTATTGGAGCGTATTGCGGATTATGGTATAATTAGTTATTAATCAAACATAGAATTCGGAGTAGAAATGGGAGCAGATAAATCTTATCAGTTAAGACATGCAGCGGGCCGGTACTGGCTGCTTGATATGCAGCAGGAGGGGCTTACATACAGGAAACCGATCGAACTGAACGAATGTGCCGCGTTTATTTGGGAAGCTTATACAAGCGGACAGACGCAGGATCAGATTGCATCGGAACTTCAGAAGAACTATGGGATTCCCATAGAGCAGGCGAGAGAAGACACGCAGCAGTTTATCATGCGCTTGAGGGAGCAAGGTTTGATATGAACATTTTATTAGTCGGAAAGAACAGTAATTTTACTCAATTACTGGTGGAAAAACTGGATAAAGAAGGTCATAGAATCTTTCTTCTGACGGAAGAACCGAAGACGGTTCGTGCTTCGAGAAAGATTTTTGAGAGTTATCATTTTTCGTATGAAGATTCCTGCATCCGGGATGTGCTTTCAAGTATTCAGCCGGATGCCGTCATTTTCATGGGCGCATATGATCATAACTTTAAGTGGAGTGGTACGCAGAATTGGGCAGGGAAGTATACTTCTGGACTTTTGAATGTATTGCTTTCCTTTCTTGCTGTCAGCGAGGGACGGTTCATTTATCTGTCATCGGAAGAAGTATTCCAGCAGGAGTATGGTTATGTGATCACGGAGGATGAGCCGAGTGCAGCGATTACGACAAGAGGGCAGGCAATCGCAGTGGGTGAGAACATTTGCAAATATTACCAGGATATGGGAAAGCAGGTCATAACCTTACGATTGGATCATTTATACGGCACACCGACACGTGCGGAGGAGGCACAGGATATCTGTGCGCGCATGTGCATTGAGGCTTTGGAGACGGGAGAGATCCTGATCGATGAGAACCAAAGCGTGGCACTTCTTCATGTTGGCGATGCCATCGAATTCATCTATCAGGTTGTCGCAGCCTCGAATGTGAAGGAGCACCTGTACCAGATCTCATCCGATGAACCGGTATCGCAGAGACTGATCGCAGAGACGATCGCATCGGCTTTAAATGGGGATATTACGGTCACTGAGAATCCTAAGACGCAGCGCAGAGAACCGATTCTATCGAATGAGCGTTATAAGCAAGAATTTGGCATGCGCGTTTTCCACAAGCCGCAGGCAGAGATTGTCGCACTTACGAAGCATATACAGAAGCATTCCGATCTCTTTGTGACAATCGACCGCAAGCCGCGCACACTTTTGGAGAGAATCCGTCACGGAGCGCGCTCGTTTTTGCCGGCGTTTTTGCCGTTTATTGAGAACTGTATCTGTTTTATCCCATTTTTTATGTTGAATAACCGCGCGGTCGGACGGGAATATTTTCAGAATATTGACTTCTATCTGTTGTATGTATTGCTTTTTGCAATCGTGCACGGACAGCAGCAGGCAATCTTTTCTTCGCTTCTTGCAGTGGCAGGCTATTGCTTCCGCCAGATGTATCACCGAAGCGGCTTTGATGTCATGCTGGACTATAACACTTACATATGGATCGCGCAGCTTCTGATCCTCGGTCTGGTCGTCGGTTATATGCGTGACCGATTGCGTGTGATCGCGGAGGAGGAGCAGCACGAAGTCGATTATCTGTCGAAACAGATTGATGATATCACGGATATTAACGTGAGCAACATAAGAGTCAAGGAACTTTTGAGTACGCAGCTCATCAACCAAAGCGACAGTTTCGGTAAGATTTATGAGATTACCTCCAGTCTGGATCAGTACGAGCCGAGCGAGGTGTTATTCTATGCGGCAGAAGTGCTTGCTCGATTGATGGGGAGTCATGATGTAGCAATCTATACGGTTGCCAACCGATCGTACGCCCGTCTTTTCTCTGCAACATCACCCAAGGCGCGAAGCCTCGGCAACTCCATCAATTATCCGCAGATGGAGGATATGTATGCGGAGCTGAAGGAGAAGAAGGTATACATTAACAAAAGCATGGATGAGCATTATCCGCTGATGGCCAATGCCATCTATTCCGAGGATGAGATGCAGCTGATCCTGATGGTGTGGGGCATTCCGTGGGAGCGCATGACGCTCGGGCAGGCAAACATGCTGACCGTCATCGGCTATCTGATCCAGAACGCTGTCCTGCGTGCCAACCGCTATATGTCTGCGCTTGAGGAGCAGCGATACATAGAAGGCACCAACATTCTTGAGCCGGAGGCATTCCGCTCACTGGTTAAGGCTTATATGAATGCGCGCGAGAAGCAGCTGACTGAGTGTGCATTGATCCAGATTACATCAACTGATCTGTCGCGCGAGGAGATCGGACAGAAACTCGTCAAGCTTATGCGCCAAAGCGATTATGTCGGGGTATTCGAGGATGGCAGAATCTATGCGCTGCTTGCGAATACGAATGCAAAAGATGCGCAGTTCGTTGAGAACCGGTTCCGCGAGGTCGGATTGCAGTGTGAGATACAGGAGGAGATTGTTGTATGACAAGATCGGAGCAGGTATTTTTGCTGATTCTTATCCTGAATACAATGGTTGCGATCGGATATCTGATCTGCTGCACGATTCGTAATGGATGGAAGGCGCCGCGAAGAAAGGAATATTGGATCAAGACCATTGTCATGATCATCTGCCCGCTCGTGGGTCCGGCATTCTTTTTCGCCGTGTGGTTTGTGTATTATCTGCTTTTTCATCAGGATGTGGACTTGGAGGACGTTGTGTTTTCCAAGGAACGCGTGGAGACGCACCTGAAGGCAGATGAAGAGCAGGAAGGCAATATGGTCCCGATCGAGGAAGCGCTTGTTGTCTGTGACAAGGATAATCTTAGAACGCTTGTGATGAATGTTGTGCGAGGGGATGTTGAGAAGTCTCTGTCTTCGATTGCGCTGGCACTCAATAGTGAGGATTCCGAGACGTCGCATTACGCAGCAACGGTGCTGCGCGATGTGTTGAATGATTTTCGAGAGCAGGTGCAGGAGCTGCATATTGCGATCAACCGCAAGGAAAAAGGCTGGGATGATTATGCATGCATCCTGATCGAATATATGCACAGCATCTTATCGCAGGATGTATTTCAGGAAGCAGAACAGACAGAATTTATTGCGATCATGGAGGAGGCGTGTCTGCTTCTCTATGAGCAGATGTATTACCGGCTGAAGCCGGTTTATATCCAGTGGCTGTGTGATCTTCTGCTGGGTGTGCGAGAGTATGAAAGAATGCGTAAGTGGTGTGAGCGGAGCCGGGATCTGTATCCGGATGAGCTTTCTACTTATGTATGTTATCTGAAATATTATTTCACAGTGGAGAAGAAAAAGGAGTTCTTCGAGGAACTCGATCGACTGAAGAAGTCGAATATTGTGATTGACCGGGAGACGCTGGAACTGATCCGGACTTTCACGTAGCAATCTATGATTTTTAGGAAGGAAACGCATGGTATCTCGTCGAAATTATGTTACGATCGCGATCATGTTTCTGATTCTGTTTTTTATGTTTCAGTTTACAGGCGTGATGAAGAACCAGTTAAATCAATATGGTGTAAATGAATACGAGATGAATGACCAGACCGATCTGGGAGCACAGGATACGTTTGATGCATCCGCAGTTCGCTCTGCCGCGCAGAAGGTGGCATATATCGGTCCGCAGAGTTCGGATGTTCGCGACGTTGTGTACTGGTGGTGTACCTACACGAAGCGTGCATTTACAAGCTATGCTTCTCTGGAAGAATGTACCTACTCTGAGTCGGACAAACCGGATATGATCGTGCTGGACGGACAGTTCGTAGTGGACAATGTGGATGACGCGATCGTGAAACGCTGGGCGGATGACGGCATTGACCTTGTGTTTTCCGGAATGCCAGAGAATGCGCATCTGCGCGGAAGCATCCAGATAAAGGATCTGCTCGGCATATCAAGAGTACTGCAGAATGAGGTGCAATTGACCGGAACCCATCTGTTTGGAGGCTTCCTGCTTGGCGGAGAGGCAATCTATGAGGCGAAGGACGAGGAGGAAGCTGCGGAGTGCCAGGATATGGATTTCACAATTCCGTGGTATGTGACCGGAGCCGGTACCAAGACGTATATGGTCGGACTGATTTCTGATTCCGTATACAAGGAGAATATGACGACATCCCTGCGGCAGACTTACGCAACATTGGACGAGAATTCGTTAAAAAATATGGTGCTTCCGGCGCTGATCTGGAGACATGGAACCGAGAATGCAAGTGTATTCTGCGTGAACGGAGATTTCCTGTCGGATATATCCGGAGTCGGAATCCTCGAAGCGATGGTTGCAGAGGCGAATACCTATGACATTTATCCCGTGGTCAATGCGCAGAATCTGGTTGTGGCAAACTTCCCTGCGTTCACCTCGGAAAATACGACACGCATACAGGAATTGTATAGCCAGTCCGCGGAGGCAGTATACAAAGAAGTCATCTGGCCGTCCCTGTCGGCGCTCAATACGCGGACGAATATGAAGATGACGTGTATGCTCACGCCGCAGCTTAATTATGAGGATCGCGAAGAACCGGACGGAAGCAATGTAGAATATTACTTAAAGCTTCTCAAGGAGGAGCATAACGAGGCGGGATGGAGCGGAAGTACGACTTCGCAGCTATCGGTCAATGAGAAGTTGCAGCAGGATCGTAATTTCTGGAAGCAGTATGCACCAGATTACGCATTCCGGTCGTTGTACCTGAGCGATGCGGCGCAGAAAGAGAACTTATCGGTAGAAGAGAATGCCTCGCTTCGAACAATGGTTGTCAACGAAGACGATGCAACTTTCCCGATCGTTTCATACGATACGTCGGGACTTACGGAGCAGCGTGTGACAAGTACCGGTGCGACGCATACTTTTATGGATGATTTCCGGCTGAAAAGTATGGAGACGGCTTTGGCCTATTCGAATATTACACTCGATCTGTACAAGGTAACATATCCGGAGTCGGACGAGGATTCGTGGCAGAATCTGATGAAGAAGATCTCGGCGAATGTTGCGACATTCTGGAAGGAGTATGCGTCCTTTGCGCGGACTTCGCTTTCGGAGTCGGATCTGCGGATCCGGAGATTTCTCGCTTTGTCCTATGAGCAGGAGCGGAAGGAGGATACCATCTATGTATCCATTCAGCATTTCGAGGATCAGGCATGGTTTATGCTACGTTTAAGCGGCGAAGATGTGGATTCGGTCAAAGGCGGCTCGTTTGAAAAGATCGAGGATGGCGTCTATCTGATCGAGGCTCAGGAGGCGGATATTGCGATCTATGTCAAGCAGCAGGATACGCTGCATTATAACAGTTCGAATGGGAAACAGGGAGGTGGATCATGAGAATCTGTATCGTGGCAGAGGGCTGCTATCCGTATATGGTGGGCGGTGTATCCAGCTGGGTACACAGCATGATCAGGCAGTTCCCGGATTATGAATTTATTATTCTCGCGATCGTTGCCAACCGGTCGTTTCGCGGAAAATTCAAATATGAATTGCCGGAGAATGTGATCGAGGTATATGAATTATATCTCGATGACTGCGACTGGACCGGCGATTATGGCAAGCGGCATCGCCGCATCAAACTAAATAATCAGGAATATGAGGCACTAAAAAGCCTGCTTCTCAATCAGAATGTGGATTGGGAGACGTTGGTACATTTGTTTAACGAGAAGAAATTTTCTCTCAATGATTTTCTGATGGGGGAGGATTTCTTTCAGGCGGTATTGGAATGCTATCAGATCCGCTATCCGGAAATCCTGTTCTCGGATTTTCTGTGGACGATGCGCTCCATGTATCTGCCGCTTTTTCACACACTCAAGATGGATCTGCCCAAGGCGGATCTCTACCACTGCGTTGCGACCGGTTATGCCGGTGTACTCGGTAGTATGGCGAAGATCAAATACGGCAGCAGGCTTCTGATCTCGGAGCATGGAATCTATACGCGTGAGCGTGAGGAGGAACTGATCCGTGCCAAGTGGGTTGAAGGTGTCTACAAGAATATATGGATTGAACAGTTCCGTAAGATGTCGATGCTTGCATATGAGCGGGCGGATCTTGTGACCAGCCTGTATGCGCACGCAAGAGAGCTGCAGATCGAGCTTGGCTGTCCGGCTGAGAAGACAGTCGTGACACCGAACGGAATCGATGAAACGCGTTTTGTAAATCTGACACGACCGGATTTTATGAGTCCGGATCAGATTCATATCGGTGCAATCCTTCGTGTGACACCGATCAAGGATGTTAAGACGATGCTTCGCGCCTTTGCGTATGCGAAGGAGAAGCTGCCGAATTTGAAGCTTTGGATTATGGGTCCGACCGATGAGGATGAGGAATATGCTAAGGAGTGTTTTGATATGGTGGAACTGATCGGAGCGGACGATGTGGAGTTCACGGGACGTGTCAATGTCACGGATTATATGGGTGGTCTGGACATGACGATCCTGACGAGTATCAGTGAGGGACAGCCGCTTACGATTCTTGAGAGTTACGCGGCACATAAGCCTGTGATCGCGACGGATGTCGGCAACTGCAGGGGCCTGATCTACGGTGAGGATGATGATTTCGGTGCTGCGGGAATTCTGACGCATATCATGAATGTGGCGGAGATTGCGGATGCGATGGTAAAGCTCGGCAAAAGCAGACAGCTTCGCGAAAAGATGGGTGAGGCAGGTTATAAGCGTCTGATGCGCAAGTATCGTGTGGAAGATATGCGTAAGACGTACAGTGATATTTATTGGAAGTTTGAAGATATCGATTGGTAAGGAGTAAGTCAGAGGATGGCTGGAATTGGCGTAAAACTTCAGAAAATTTTTGATAAGAAATCCATTGCAGCGCATTTGGTCGGTTTTGTCTACAGTACGATCTCTACGGTTGCACCGATGTTCGTTGTCATTGGCAATATTATGCTGATGAGTTATGTGCTTGGATACGACACGTTAAGTTATGCGAGACGAGGCCTTTTCTCGGGAACGATACTGTATATTTTTATCTTTTCCCTGTTGACGGCGGCTCCGTTCAATGCGGTACTGTCGCGCTATATGTCGGATGTGATCTATGAGGAGCGGTATGACAATATCTTGTCGTGCTATTATCTGGGGTTGATTTTGAATATTGTACTCAGCTGCCTGTTTGGAATTCCGTTCTGTATCTGGGAATATGTGATCGGACATGTGCATCTTCTGTTTGTGTTTACCGGATTCTGCGGTTATATCTCGCTGGTGCTGGTGTTCTACTCGATGCTGTATCTGTCGATCTGTAAAGATTATCAGAAGATTTCGTTTTATTTTTTGCTTGGAATGGTGTTTGCTTTCCTGTTGTCACTTTTCCTTGTGTGGGGATGCAAACGCGACATTGCTTACAGCATGCTGCTGGCACTCAGCTGCGGATTCTTTCTGACGGCGGTACTTGAGGCGGCAACGATCAAGCGTTATTTTAAGACGAACAGCAACTGCTACAGGGAAGTGCTTGCGTATTTCAAGAAATACTGGCAGCTGATCGTGGTCAATTTCCTCTATACATTGGGACTTTATATTCACAATTTTGTATTCTGGAACAGTAATCTGCGGATGGTGGTGGCGGACAGCTTCGTCTATGCGCCGATGTATGATCTGGCAACCTGTATTGCGATGTTCACGAATATTTCTGCTACGATCATTTTTATTTCCCGCGTGGAGATGCACTTTCACGGACGCTACAAAGTGTATTCCGAGGCCGTCACCGGAGGGCGCTGGCGGGATATCCGGAATGCGAAGAACCGCATGTTCCGGCAGCTGGCGGCAGAACTTTTAAACCTCGTACGTATCCAGTTTATCATCACGGTTGTGGTGTATCTGGTCTGTGTGATCGTGCTTCCGGCGTATGGATTTGGTGGAGAGGTCTTACAGATCTATCCGTGTCTGGCGGTCGGATATTTTGTGTTGTTTTTGTTTTATGCAGAGATTATTTTCCTGTATTATTTCAATGATACGAATGGTGCGCTTCTTGCGACCGTCACATTTTGTCTGTTTACATTCTTAGGAACGCTTGTCTCGTCGCAGCTGAGCAGCATCTGGTACGGGATGGGACTTGTGTTTGGAAGTTTTATCGGATTTACGATCGGATATTTTCGTATTCGCTGGCTGGAGAGGCATCTGGATGAGCACATCTTCTGCAAAGGCGAATTGTTCCCGGCGAAGAATGAACCAAGGCCGTCTTCGCTGGTATATAAGAGAGAGACACCAAAGAAACGAAAGGGGAAGAAAGCATGATAACAATTTTTCGAACTCTTATGGTAGCAACCGGAATCGTATTTCTGCTGTGGGATTTCTATTCTTACGCGAAGCAGAAACTCAACGAAAGCATGGGCATGATCTGGGGCTTCGTATCGCTCGCTTTGATCATCACCGGAGCAGTGCCTGCATTGTCGGGTGAGGTGAGCGAGTGGCTTCTGATCTGTCTGTTTATTATCTGCCTTCTGCTTTTGTTTTTACTTTTTAAGGTTACGAAGGCAGTGTCGGTTCTTACGATGAAGAATCAGGAGCTGGCGATGCAGGTATCGCTTTTGAATCAGGAAAATGAGAAGATTTTGCATCAACTGGGGATTTTGAAGAATGAGAAAAAAGATACTGTTCGTCATTAATACATTCTCGCGCGCCGGGGCAGAGACGGCTTTGCTGGATCTGCTGCGCAAGATGGACGAGAGGAATCGTGAATCGGGGAAAATACAATATGATCTCTCGCTTTTTGTGCTGATGGGACAGGGAGAGCTTGCAGGAAAGCTGCCGGAGAGTGTACACTTATTAAATAAAAACTACTGCATGGAATCGGTTCTTGAACCGCGCGGCAAACGCCATATGGTGTGTACCGTGCGGAAGGCATTGTTGTGCCGGGGGACAGGCATTAAGCTTGCGCCGTATATGCTTCGGGCGTACCGGCAGATGCGGCGGAGCGGACAGGTTCGCATTGACAAGATACTGTGGCGTGCATTGTCGGATGGAGCGGTACGGCTGGATGAGACGTATGATCTTGCGATTGCTTTCCTGGAAGGCGGATCCGCGTACTATGTAGCGGATCATGTGAAGGCGAAGAAGAAGGCGGCGTTCATACACATCGACTATGAGAGAGCCGGATATTCCAGAGGACTGGATCAGAATTGTTATCTGAAGTATGATGCGCTTTTTCCAATCGGGGAGCAGGTGCGAAGACAGTTTGTGAAGGTGTATCCGGAATGTGCGGATCGCACGAAGATTTTTCATAATATACTGGATGTGGACAAGATTCGTGCACGGGCGCAGGAACCGGGCGGCTTTATGGATTCTTATGATGGCATACGGATTCTTACGGTCGGAAGACTGACGGAGCAGAAGGCGTATCCTGTTGCAATCGAAGCGATGCGGCTGTTGAAGCAGCAGGGCGTGAAGGCACGCTGGTATGTGCTCGGCGAAGGCCCGGAGCGGGAAATGCTGGAGCAGCAGATTGCAAAAGCCGGATTGCAGGAAGACTTCCTGCTGCTGGGGGCAACAGATAATCCGTATCCGTATTTTGCACAGACCGATATTTATGTACATGCCACGCGCTATGAGGGCAAAAGCATTGCAATCCAGGAAGCACAGATTCTGGGCTGTCCGATCGTTGCTTCCGATATTAACTGGGAACAGATCGAGCAGGGAAAGGACGGATTGTTATGTTCGCTTGATGCGAAGGCGGTTATGGAAGCGATCCTGACGTTGATTGAAGATCCGGATATGCGAAAGCGCTTTGGACAGGCTGCGTTGCAGAAGACGGCCAGCTTTACGGAAGATATTCGTCTGTTTGACCGGCTGCTTGAGGATGAATCTGAAATGTATGGAAAACGGAGACTGGACGAACAGAAAAACGTTTGAAATAAGGAAACTAAGTATGGAAGAAAAGAAACAAAAAGACCTGCTGATCATTATGCCGGCCTACAATGAGGAAAAAAATATTGTGCCGGTTCTGGAAAAACTGGAGAGACCGGAGATTGCTGAGATCGCGGATGTTCTCGTTATGAATGATGCGTCATCGGATTCGACCAACTGGGTGGTAAAATTCCACGGTCACACATTGGTAACACATGTGTTTAATCTTGGATACGGAAGTGCACTGCAGCTCGGCTACAAATATGCGATCCGGAGAGATTATAAGTATGTGATCCAGATGGATGCAGACGGTCAGCATGATGTATGCAATATTCCAAAACTTTATGAGCGATTGAAGACGGCGGATACAGATGGAAGATATCCGGATATTGTGCTGGGATCGCGTTTTATGAAGGAGAGCGCGGCTTATCCGGTTTCATTGGTGAGAAAAGTAGCATATGCGTGGTTCCGTCAGATGATCCGCGTCTTTACGGGAAGGAAGATTACGGATCCGACCACAGGTCTTCAGGGTCTCAGTCGTAAGGCGGTACTATATTATTCAAAATATAAGCATTTCGATGACCGGTATCCGGATGCGAATATGATCATCCAGATGATCCTTCTCGGATTTCGGATCGACGAGATTCCGGCAGTCATGCATACCAGAACAGAGGGCAAAAGCATGCATGCGGGACTTAAGCCGATCGTGTATATGTTTCGTATGACATTTTCGATATTGGCAGTTGTATTTCGGGTAAAGGTGTTAAAAATTGACGCGGGCGCAGGAGAGATGGATGAGAAGACGTGCTAAGATTTCGTTTCGGAAGGCTTCGCTGCAGGAACTGTGTGGTGATTATGTCAGCCCGGGCAGAGGATGGTATCACATCTACACGTTCCGACCGGATCAACAGGATGAGGAGCAGCTCCGGTGGCTTCCGTTTGAGGAGCATGAAACAATTGCATTGCTTCGACTGGATATCGGGGCATTTCGAAGCAGTTCGATCGATGATAAGACGCTTGCTTTTATTCAGCGTATTCTGACGCGTTTTGCGGAAGCGGGAAAAGACATCATTCTGCGCATCCTGTATGATGTGGATGGCAGAGGGATGGCGCATGAACCGGCGGCTTTTGATCTAGTGTGTGACCATATGAGAAGTATCGGAAGTGTTGTGGCAGAGCACGCGAGGGAGATTCTTCTGGTGCAGGGACTTTTTGTTGGAAGCTGGGGAGAGATGCATGATTCTAAGTATCTTGATCCGAAATCGATTCGCAGGCTTTATGTGACGTGGCGGCAGGCAACCGGAGGAATGATTCCGATCTCGGTCAGGAAGCCGGTGCATATGCGGATACTGGAAACGGATGATACCGTTGACGCACGAAAGAAGCATGCAAAGACACAACTGTCGGAAAAAGCGAGAATTGGATTGTATGATGACGCGATTCTGGCGGATGATACCCACATGGGCACATTTGGTGATAAGACCCGCAGAGAGGCATCTTATGAAGAAAGCTGGCGCGCAAAAGATGAGTATGCTTTTATCCACAAACGGATGAATCAGGTGCCGGTCGGCGGTGAAGCAATCGGTGGGAAAGAATTGGGCAGCAGTGAGATTGTGGAGCAGCTTAAGGCGCTTCCGGTCAGCTATCTGAACAGCATTTATCAGCCCAAAGTAATGGAACACTGGAAGGCGCTTGCGGCGCCGGAAGGGGAATCGTTGTATGCGTATATCGGAAATCATATGGGATATCGGTTTGTTGTAAAAGATGTCAGCTGCAAGCGGGGACGACTTTGCATTACGATCGCGAACGATGGATTTGCTCCACTTTATGAGGATGCAAGGTTACGGCTGATTATGGTGAACCCGCAGAAACATCGGCAAAGCCGGACTTTGAATATGGATCTTCGAACGATAACGCCTGGAACCTGTAAATTGGTTCATGCTGATTTACGGAAGGCGTTTTGTGAACAATTTTCTGCGGAAAAAGAAAATTCTGATGTGGAAAACGAAGAGAAATACAGCGTAGCAAGTGGATATCGATTCTATCTTGAAATGATTCGAAGCCGGGACGGACGGGCGATTCGCTTCGCAAATGAAGGGGCGGATGAGCGGTTGTGGATCGGAAACATGGAGTTAAGGAGTTAAGAAACAAAGATGCAGGAAAATCAGATGATTGATTTTGTGATACCGTGGGTGGATGGAAGTGATCCTGCGTGGCAGAAGGAGCGCGATGCGAAAGCCGCGCAGCTTGGCAGTATGGAGCGTTGTGATAACCGGAGCGAGCGGTATCGTGACTGGGATAATTTAAGATACTGGTTTCGCGGTGTGGAGAAGTTTGCGCCGTGGGTTCATAAGATTTATTTCGTGACCTGGGGACATCTCCCGGAGTGGCTGGATGTACGGCATCCGAAGCTTGTGATTGTTCGGCATGAGGATTATATTCCAAAGGAATATCTGCCAACGTTTAATTCGCATACGATCGAGTGGAATCTGCATCGGATTCATGGATTATCGGAGAATTTTGTTTATTTTAATGATGATTTTTTTCTGCTGCGGGAGATGAAACCATCGGACTTTTTTGTGGATGGAAAGCCGAAGGATATGCTGGCACTGCAACCGGTCGTTACCAATGTTTCTGATCCGGTTATGCCATATATCTATTTGAATAACAGCATGGTATTAACCAAATATTTTGATAAGCGAAAGAACATGAAAGCACAGCCGGGAGCGTATTGGCATGTGGGATATCCGTTTTTGTATTTTGGGTACAATTTATTGGAAACGGTTTTCCCAAGATTTACCGGATTCTATACGGTTCACGGACCATCCCCACTGAAGAAGGAAACATATCGCGCGTTGTGGGAGAAAGAAGAGGAATTATTGGATCAGACCTGCATGCATCCGTTTCGTGATGCAAAGGATGTAAGCCAGTATCTGCTTCGCGAGTGGCAGAAATTAAGCGGAAATTTTGTCCCGGCGAATGTAGCAAAACTATGCCGGTACTTTGATGTTGATGATCAGAATCGGGCGTTGATCGATACGATAGAGAAACAGAAAGCAAAATGTGTCTGCATCAATGAGGCTAATTTTCCGTTTGATTTCGAGAAGGCCAAGAAGCAGATCAATCAGGCGTTCGTAACAATTTTGCCAAAGAAGAGTGCATTTGAATTATAGCATTGTATGGGAGTAAAATGACCATCATAATCTGAGACAATAGAAAGGAGAGACGCTGCGATGACAGAGAGAAGCAGAACTGAATATTCCGCAATCAATACAACCGTAGCGGTAATCTCCCGAATGGTTGCAATCCTTATGGGGTTTGTGACGCGTGTCATATTTACACATACATTGAGCGAGAGTTATGTCGGTATCAATGGTTTGTTTACAGATATCTTAAACGTGCTGTCGCTCACAGAACTTGGCGTTGGAACAGCGATTACCTATGCGTTGTACCGGCCGATTGCGGAGAAAGATATTCGAAGACAGCAGATATTGATGCGCATGTACCGGACTTTTTATCGCGGTACTGCCATCTGCGTCGCGGTTGCAGGGCTTGCTTTGATCCCATTTATGGATGTATTCATGAAAAACCGACCGGATGTGGATCATCTGATCCTGATCTATTTGTTGTATCTGGCGAATTCAGTGCTTTCCTATCTGCTGGTATATAAGAGGACGCTGATCGAAGCATATCAGATGAATTATCTGGTACTAATGTATCAGACTGCTTTCCTTGTGATTCAGGATATCTGTCAGATTGTGATCCTTGTTACGACACACAATTTCATTCTTTTTCTGGTGATCTACATTGTGTGTACCGTGATGAACAATGTTTTGATCTCAAAGAAAGCGGATCAGTTGTTTCCATACTTGAAGGAACCTTGTCACGAGAAGCTTCCGGAAACAGAGAGGCACGATATCTTTCGTAACATTAAGGCAATGCTTATGCACAAGCTGGGAAATGTAGTGGTCAATAACACCGACAATCTGATTCTTTCATCGTTTGTGGGAGTTATCACAGTCGGTGTCTATTCGAACTATTATCTTCTGATCGGCTCAATCCGGCAGGTGCTGGATCAGGTTTTTGCCGGGATTACTGCCAGCGTCGGTAATCTGGGAGCAACGGAAGAAAGCGACCGCATACAGGATATTTTCGAATTGTCCTTCTTCATAGGACAGTGGCTGTATGGGTTTGCAGCAATCTGTCTCTACGAATTGTTGAATCCGTTTGTAGAGATTTCCTTCGGAAAAAGCTATGTTTTCACGCGGGATATCGTGCTGATCCTGTGCATCAATTTCTTTATCAACGGAACGCGCAAAGCGGTACTTACTTTCCGCGATTCTATGGGATTGTTCTGGTTTGACCGTTACAAGGCTTTGGTGGAGGCGGCATTAAATCTTGTCATCTCGATTGTGTTGGTGAAAATGTGGGGAACGCTCGGCGTGTTTCTTGGAACATTGGCAAGTACGCTTCTGACATCCGTTTGGGTGGAACCATACGTGTTTTATAAACATCGATTACGGAAATCTCCGGCACACATTTATCTGCAGTACGCGGTCTATGTTGTAATCATGGCGGTGGTGTGGATTCTGACGGACCGGATCTGTAACAATGTGACTGGCAGCCTGTGGTTTATTCTTCTGGTGCGCCTTCTGATCTGCGTGATCGTGCCGAATGTGCTGTTGCTTGTTGTTTATTTTCACAAGAAAGAATTTATCCGGCTGAGGGGACGCGCCACAGCTATGTTAGAGAAAAGGAGAAAAAGGCATGGAACAACGCTTAAGTAAAGATCAACTTGAACTTTGTCACCTGCTTTCTCTGGCTTTACATGGAAAGAAAGCGGAGCAGCTTGACCAAGATGTAGACTATTCACGTATGGTTGCAATCGCACAGAAGCATCAGGTGACGCCCCTGTTGCATCCGGTATTGGAAGAGATGGAATTGCCGGAATCGGTGTGGAATATCATAGATTTAAGAGGCGAGCAGGCAGTGCAGCAAAGCTATCGCCTGCTGATGCTCAGCCGCTATGTGATTCGTTTATTACAAAAGCACGATATCGATGCAATTTTGCTGAAGGGAAGCGGGACAGCCGCCTGGTATCCGGTACCGGAACTTCGAAAATCCGGAGATGTGGATTTATTATTAAAAGACGAAACAGAGGCTCATAGAGCTTTAGAAATCTTAAATGAGAAAGGATTTCAAACGACCGGGAACCAGCTTGCACATCATCATATCGTGTGTGAGAGTCCGGATCGTATTTCAATCGAGCTTCATATGTCTCTTGCAGAGCCTTTTGACAGTGTGAAGATTAACCAATATCTTGTGGCTCAGCAGGCGGAGTATTTTACGAATCGGAGAACCGTCAACTCCATGGGGGTTGCATTTCAACTGGCATCGGACGGATATCATGCTTTTTATCTGCTTCTTCATATGCTGCAGCATTATGTGAGGGCGGGATTTGGCATAAAGCTTCTGTGTGATTGGGTTGTTTTCTGGGAATCGGATGTGTCGGACGATGAAAAAAGCGAATTTCTTCGTCTCGTGAAGGAGAGCAAAACGCTTGGCTTTGCAGCAATGATGACACGCGTCTGCGTGCGATATCTCGGTTTACAGGAAGAAAAGATGGATTTTTTATTGCAGGAATCTGATACCATCAAAGCAGAGAAGCGTATGGATCTGATCGAAGAATTGATGGCGGAAATTTTTGAAGCAGAAGAATTTGGACATTCCGGGCAGGATCGTATGGTTACGCTTCGCGGTACAAAGATTACGGATTATGTGCGGGAATTTCATCATCAGATGAAGCTGACATATCCTCGTGCTGGTAGAATTGTTGTGTTGTATCCGCTGCTTTGGGTCATGACATTGTGCGGATTCCTGTACCGGAACCGGACGCTGCGCAAGGTGTCCAGCCGGCAGATTCTGCAGAAGGCAAAGAAACGCAGTCAGATTACGGAACAGATGAGGCTTTTTCGCTGACAATAACAGGAAGGTGGATTTAGAAACATGGTTTATTGGGCCGTGGAATATGGCAAAGTTTTTATCGCATATATGGCGCTCATGTACATATGGCCGATGGTCGTATTTCGCAAGTATCTTGCGCCGAAAAGCAGAACCTATCGTTTCGCGTTCTGTTCGACGGTGCAGGTTGTTATTGTGAATACGGTTGTGCTTCTTCTGGGACTTGTGCATCTGTTGAACCGGTGGACGATGATTCTGGTGTTTTACGGAGTGTTCATTGGATCTATTTTGTGGAAGAGGAAGTTTCATGGAGATGGGATACGAAAGATCCGGCAGGTGCTTGTCGGAACCAGAGGCGTAAAGCTTTTTTTGACACAGATATGGTCTTCTCTTAGACATTGGATCAAAAATGTTGTCAGAAAGATATGGAAATGGACAAAAGGCAGAAGAATTGAATATCTGACGCTTGGTGTGATCGTTGTCTATGGAATCATCTATTTTTCATACGGAACCTATGTGGATCATTCCTATGGATTTGGTGATATGTATACGCACCATTCCTGGATATACGGATTGATGGAGGGAAAGATTTTCTCTGCCGGTATTTATCCGGAAGCAATGCATTGTTTTATCTATGCGATGCGTCAGTTGTTTGGTGTTCGTATATACAGCAGTCTGCTTTTTGTTGCCGGCATTCATGTGGGAACGTTGCTGATCGCAATCTATTGTTTCCTGAAGGAGATATTGAAATCCAGATATACATCGTTGCTGATCATCGCATCGTTTCTGGTTATTGATCTGTTGTGTATTGATGAAATTTTCAGTATGTCCCGACTTCAGTGGACGCTTCCGCAGGAATTTGCGCTCTATACGCAGTTTTTGTGCGCATTGTATCTGGTTCGTTATCTGCGGACGGAGCGGAATCCGCGTAAAGAATCCGGCAAACGCAAGTTTATTGTATGGGATGAGAATTTATTCTTATTTATGATGGCACTTGCTGCTTCGCTGGCAATTCATTTTTATGTTACGATTATGGCCTTTTTCCTGTGTCTGTCGTTTGCTGTCTTTTTGTTGCATCGCATTTTCAGGCGCGGAAATTTCAGATCTCTTGTTTGTGCGGTTATCGCCGGGGTGTTAATCGCGGTGGTGCCGATGGGACTGGCTTTTGCCACAGGAATCCAGTTTCAGGGATCTTTGAATTGGGCGCTGAATGTTATGAGTGGTAAAGACACGAAAGAAGGTCGAACGCAGCAGGCGGAGGCAATTTTAAATACCGAGATGCCGGATACTCAACAACCGGATGATCAGCAGATGCCTGTAACAGAATCGTCGGAATCCTTAAATCAGTTCAGCACACAGATTCCGGGAAATCAGGCAACACCGGCTGTCCCGGTGCAGCCGAAAGTGTCTTTCCGTGACAAAGTACAAACTATTGCAACCCGCGTGTGGAATCTTGCAGAGAAAAAGAGTGAAAGCGTGTATTCGTATGGTTATGCAACGCTTTACAGAGACGATCGCGCCAACTGGATCATACGGTTTACAGCCGTGTCGGCGATCGTTGGAGTCATATGTTGCTTTCTTGCATTATTGTTTCACCGAAAAGTGAAGTTGTATTTTGAAGGATATCTTGGAATCACATTGTCATCGGTTATTTTTATGATCCTGTACGCGGCTCCGTTCCTTGGACTGCCGGAACTGATTGTGGGATCGCGTGTCTGTTCCACGGAACAGTTGCTGATCATTGCGATGATTTTCGTGCCGGTCGATCTGCTTTTGTATCTGCTGGGACTTTCTGTGATACGAGTTGTGTTACCGTTTGTTTCGATGCTTGCGGTTGTTGGTATCTATGTCGCTGCAAACTATTTTGATGTGTACCATGGATTTTTATACAATGAGTTAACGCGCTATAATTCTGTTGTTGATGTGACCAATGATATTATGGCGACTTTTCCGGAGGAGAGCTATACCATTGTTTCGCCGACGGATGAGTTATATCAGGTCATAGAGAAGGGCTGGCATGAGGAAGCCTTGAATTTCATACAGAAATTGCAGTATGGAAATTATTCGATTCCATCGGAGTATTTCTTCATATATGTAGAGAAGAGACCTATCCAATATGCCCAAAGCCATTTTTATACAGGACCTAAGTGGCTTGCACAGGCAAAATATACCGAGTTTTATACTACCTATTTTAGTGAAGGCAATGATATTAATCAAAGTAAGATTTCGGATGCGTATGCTGATCAGGAAATTGGATTCTTTATGAGGCCTTCACAGACCTATTCCGATCTGACGAATCGTACGATTCTTGAATCGAAATTGTATCGGTGGTGTGAACAGTTTAAGCAGGAATTTCCGAATGATATGCGTGTATATTATGAGGACAAAGATTTTGTCTGTTACGTTGTAAAACAGAACACGTATCGCCCGTTTAATTTGGAGGAGTAATGACAACGAGGAAGAAAACCAAAGCAGGAGTTATCATTCTCTGCTTAATCGTAATTCTGATACTGGGGACTTCGCTTTATATAGCCTGGCATTTTCACTGGCATCTGACATTACAACAGGAGAATTTTACGGAATCATCACGTGATCTTGTGAATCCGAATCGGGGATTTTATTATATATATGGATTTCGGATAACGGATGAGAGCGTTGATTGGAATACAGAAATTACGAAGCGTATGGAGAGTGATCCGGATAACGAACTGGCGTTGATCGAGGTAAATTTACAGGCATATCGCAGCGGAGCGATTTCCGATGTCGGTATGCAAAATATGAAGATGCTTTTTACAGCACTGGATCAGCAGGAGAAGCAGTATATCGTTCGTTTCCTATATGACTGGGATGGACAAAATGAACAATATGAGCCGCAGGATATCAATATCATCGTGGGACACATAAAACAGGCAGAGTCCGTTCTGCGTGAATATGCGGATCACATTTTTACCTTGCAGGGGCTGTTTGTTGGAAACTGGGGGGAGATGAACGGAACGCAGTATGTGGATGATGATTCGCTGCAACGTCTGGCATCTACGTTAGCAGAGGTCAGTAATCCGGACACATATCTTTCGGTGCGGATGCCGATGCATTGGCGCAAGATTACACAGACATCGGATATTCAGACATTTCTGCAAAGTGACTCACCGTATGTACACCGGCTTGGATTATTCAATGATGGAATGCTGGGTAATGAAGGGGACTACGGAACTTATGGAACACAGAGCCGTTCGCAGGCCGGTGATTACAGCGCATGGACGCGTGAAGAGGAACTGGATTTTCAGGATGAATTATGTCGCACAGTTCCGAATGGCGGAGAAGTAATCATAGACAATGCGTACAATGACCTTGATCATGCGATCGCGGATTTTGACCGGATGCATATTACGTATCTGAATGAGGATTATGATCGCAACGTGTTAGAGAAGTGGAGCAATTCTGTCGTTCACACAGATGACTGTTATGACGGAATGGATGGTCTTTCCTATATGAAAGCGCGTCTTGGGTATCGTTTTGTGCTAAGAGAGTGCCGGATGCAGCAGGATTTCTGGAAAGACACGCTCCATGTGGAACTGGATGTCTCGAATTCCGGCTTTGCTCCGATTTATAAGGCATGTGAGGCTTGTTTTGTATTTGTTCCGCAATCATCAGAGGGCAAAACTTATTCGGTGAACGTGGAGCAGAATCTGTCGGAGCTGGCGGGAGGAAATGAGACGGATCGGATTTCTACGATTCAGACAACGATTCCGCTTCATGATCTGGAAAGAGAAAATTATGATGTCTATTTTCAACTTAAGGATCAGGCGACCGGTGAAATGATTCAGTTTGCAAACGAGCAGGAATGCGAAGCGGAAGGTTATCAAATAGGGCAAATCTTGCAATAAAATGACAAAATTATACAATGCATTTTCTTAGAAAGAAAACTATAATGTTAGTAAAGTAGCGGAGAGGAAATACTAGGAAATGGAGAGTGAAATGATGATGAAGCATTATGAGAAGCCTGACATATTACGAGTAGATAATCTGAATGAGGGTGTTTATTTAGCGAGTGGAGATCCGGTTTGCGGAAGCAAATATTTAATGGGAAACTGGATTAAGCCAAGTAGAGGAACATCTCAAGGAGAGCGCCTTCAGGTATGGGGATGCGAAGGTTGTCCGGCTGATGATGGAGACGGATGCAAGATCAAGAAGGGTGAGATGCATGATACAATGGATTATCGTCCTAATTGGGAAAAGAATGGATTAGATCCTAACGAAATTACATGGTAACCGAAATATAACGAATGGCACAGTCGAAAGACTGTGCCATTTTTATGCGAGTAACAAATCAAGATTCTAGAAAGCATCTTCCAATTCCCTGATTTCATCTGCATTAAGAGGTTCGCATCGGAAATCACGGATCTTATACACTTCTTTGCAGATACCAAGCACGGTTGGGCGATGCGTGGTAACGATACAGGTTCGCGGATAATCATCACGCATGATATTTTTGAGAACTTGTCGTTCGGTTGCAACATCAAGTGCGGAGGTTGCCTCGTCAAGCAGCAGGATCGGGGCATGACGGAGCAATGCACGCGCGATGGAGAGGCGCTGTGCCTGTCCCTCGGAGAAACCGGTTCCGCGTTCTCCGACTTTGCTGTTGATACCGTCAGGAAGTTTCTTTACAAAATCCCATGCACAGGAGGCTTTCAAGGCATCAATGATTTCATCATCCGTTGCATCCGGTTGTACATTGCGCATATTTTCTGCAATTGTTCCGGAAAACATGGTGTTTCCCTGCGGAACATAGGAGAATAACCTTCGTGTAGATGGTGTGAGCGCAAGCTCCTGTTGTGTGGTGTTACCATATAAACAAGACTCTCCTTCCTGTGGGTGAAGGAGCGAGAGAATCAGGCGGAGCAGCGTTGTCTTGCCCTCTCCGGAAGGTCCGACCAAAGCGACGATCTCGTGTGGGTGTGCTGCAAAATCTGCATGTTCGAAAACCTGTGTTCCATTATGGTATGCATAGGAGAAATCCGACATCTTCAGGCTGATACCATCCTTCGCATTCTCCTGCTTGAAGACGTCAACTTCCTGGGTATGATCAAAATTCTCCTTCGGCATATTGAGAATGTCCATCAGACGTCCGGCGGATGTTGTCATAGAGATTGCCGTCGGGACAAGTGATACCAGCTGATTCAGCGTGCCGGTGAGCGAGCTTGACAGGGAGAGGAACATGGTCATGGTTCCGTATGAGATTGCCCCGCTCCACACGCGATAGATACCGAAAGCATAGCAGCTGTACGATACGAATAATCCGACGAGCGACAGAATGATCGAAGTTGCCATCGACAGTTTCTGGAAAGTAAGGCGCATCGAGAGATATTCGGATTGCAATTCGCGCAGTCTTTGGCTGTACAGCCGAATGAGGTCGAAGGCCTTAATGGTCTGGATATTCGAGAATGCTTCCTGATTGAAGCCGGACATCTTCGCGCCCATAGCCGCACTCTTCTGGTTATTGTTGCGCATGCGTTTTAAAATGCGGTTGGACATCAGAAGGCTGACCGGCATTCCGATGAGCGCCAGTAATGCAAACATCGGATCATTGTAGAACACGAGTGCAAACGTGCTGACAAACCGGACAAAATAGATGATCAGGTTCGGGATCCAGCTTAAGATACCATTTGAAATTGTGGAAGCGTCGGAACTCCAACGCGTAAGAAGATCTCCCGTGTGATAATTCTGAATGGATTCCAGATCGGTGCAAAGCATTTTCTCAAAGATATCCGCTTTAATTGAATTGTCCACGCCGATACTGATCTTACTGGAAAAGTAAGAGGAAATCTGACTTAGGACGATGTTGCCGATCGAGAATCCGATGTACAGGCAGAAGGTCTTAAGCAGAAGTCCGGTCTGGTGCCCGGTAATGATATCGACCATATCGCGGGAAATCAGACTGGAAATCAATGAGACTGCGGTTCCTGTGAGACCGAGCAGTGTGTAGAAGATCATCGCTTTCCAATAATGTCTTGCATATTCATAGATCCAAAGCGTTTCCTCCCATACCTCGTGAAGTACGCCTTCTTTAATTCGTTTTATGTAGTATTTTGGTGAGTTCGCCATATGATATTCCTTTTTATCAACAATATACGTTGTAGCTTACAGTTGATCAATCGCGTGTTTCATCGTTTCGGCAGCGGCCGGATCCTTGGTACAGTGCAGGGAGAAAACAGGTGTAATTTCGGTGATGGATTCACAGAAAGAAGCCTGTTTCTTTTGCATTTCGGCATCCCACACCGGAGAGATCAGGCGCTGCATCAGCATGAACGCTTTTTCCGGTGAAGCCAGTGTGAACACATGATTTTCCGGAGCCTGTTTCAGAAAAACGATTCCTCCGAGCGGGTAGTTTTTCTTTGTGCTGATTTCAGAAGTCCCGCACCATGGAAGTCCGTAAGCCATCGGGATTCCGTTCTCGATGCCGATGACATTGAGGTCTCCGTTGAGCAACGGAACGTTGTATAATTCATGCCACAGGTTTGTATGTGTCGATTTCCCCGTTCCGGACGGTCCGGAGAAAAGCCAGGCTTTCTCTTTATAGAGAAAGGAAGCCGAGTGAAGCGCGTACAAATGATGCTTCTGCGCAAGAAGCAGGAAGGCAAATCGCAATGCATGAAATACCTGCTCGATATGTTCCTCGTCGAAAGCGTCCGGAGCGCAGTACACGGTAGTGAGGCCGCCATCCTTGCGAATGGTCATCTCATAGATTCCCCAGCTTCTTCGGAAGAAAAAGCGATACAGGGAATCGGCCTCGCAAATCTGCAATTCCTCGGTACGAAGAAGAATGCTTCCGTTTTCCTTGAAACGTGGCATACCGATCTTCAGATAGATCTCCTGATCTGCATGCTCGGTTTTGTCGCATGCAAATTTCTTGAAAAATCGGTCATATAATTCGCACGGCCCATAGTATGCAAATACCAGAGGCCCGATTTGATAGTAGGATGGTTCGTAGCTGGAATGCGGCTTGTCAGAATCGGACAACTGAACGATTCCATTTGCAGCCAGCGCCGAGATAAAATGCCTTATATCCTCACGAAGTACCGGCAGGTCTTCTTCGGTTGCCTCGAATTCTTTCGCGGCAAGGGAGAGTAATTGATCTTCGTCAAGACCTCTCACGAGTGCATCCCATAGAAATTCGCTTGTAGCATTCAATTTCAATGCATGGGCGCGGCTGGCAGCATTCTGCCCATAAGGCATCAAATAGGTTTCATTTGCTAAATTTATCTTCTGATAACCATCTCGAATTTTCATATTTTCGGAAACTCCCTTATTGGTTTATAATCCCTTTCAGTATAGCATTTTACAAGGGAAAATGCTACAATGAGGAAACATAGCAGGGAATTATCGAAAGGATTTTGTAATGGCAGAAGGGATGGAGAAAAATATAGATATCGAAGCATTGTTGAGCGGCGGACAATCGATACAGCTCTATCCGCAGGGATACAGTATGTATCCGCTTCTTGTGCCGGGAAGAGATGAAGTGATTCTCTCTCCGCTGCCGGAGCGGGCATTGCGCAGAGGGGATGTTGCTTTATATCGCAGAGATACCGGAATTCTGGTGCTGCATCGAATCTGGCGTTGCAAAGAAGATGGTTACTATATGGTGGGGGATAATCAGGTTCAGGTGGAAGGGCCGCTTCGCAGGGAGCAGTTCCTTGGAATCATGACTGGATTTGTGCGCAAAGGGAAATTGATTTCCACAGATAATGTGTGGTATCGGATTGTGACGCGCCTTTGGCTGGTGATGCGACCATTTCGAAGGTGCATTACGTTGCCGGGAGCGAAGGTGAAGAAGTTATGCCGGAATATGCTTCATAAATAAGGTTCGGGGAAACGATGTGTGCGTGAAAAATCCCGGAGCTTAGGTTCCGGGATTCGCAAATAGTATCGTTATATGTTCGTTGATTGTGTGGCTTGTTTTTTGCGTTCACGCAATTTGCGGAAGAAGGAAGAGAGCATTTCGGAACATTCTTCCTGAAGAACTCCCTGCGTGATCTCGACCTGGTGATTGAACTGCTGCATTTGTAACAGATTCAGTACCGATCCGGCGCAGCCTGCTTTGGCATTCATGGATGCGATAACAACCCGCTTCATGCGGGACTGCACGATCGCACCGGCACACATCTGGCAAGGCTCAAGTGTCACGTACATGGTACAGTCTTCAAGCCGCCAGTCGCCGGTCTTCTTGCTGGCTTTACGGATTGCGGCAAGTTCCGCGTGGGCTAATGTATTTTTATCAATGTTGCGACGATTGTAGCCTCGTGCGATAATGTGTCCGTCCTGTACGATCACGCAGCCAATCGGAACTTCGTCGATGGCATATGCTTTCTTAGCCTGCTTGAGAGCGACTTTCATAAATTTTTCATCTTCGGTCATAGACTTTCCCCTCGGAATATATATAATATATGTATGATTATAACATGGATTAAGGAAAGAAAGAATGCTTTTTGAATATGAAACAGAACGACTAATTTTAAGAATCATTAAACCGACAGAAGCCGGGCAGGTGCTGGATTTCTATATGCGGGACCGGGAACTGTTCGAGCGCTTTGAGCCGGATCGGGCGGAAGGCTTCTATACGGTCAATTTTCAGAAGCAGATACTTTCCTTTGAATACAATATGGCGGTACAGGGCACGCTTTTTCGCTTCTATGTCTATGAAAAGTCGGATCCGAAGCGGATTATCGGAACCATCAGTTTTCATCACATTGTGAGGGGATTTTCAAACTCCTGTGAGATCGGGTACAAGTTTTCGAGCGAGGTTCACCACAGGGGTTACGCAACGGAGGCATTGACGAAGGTGTTAGAGGTGATTTTCTATGAATTGCAGCTGCATCGTGTGCAGGCGTGGGTATTGCCGGATAACATTCCAAGTATTCGCCTGCTGAATCGTGTCGGCTTTGTCTTTGAGGGCATCAGCCGCGATTACCTCTTCCTGCATGGCACATGGCAAAGCCATGCGCTATACAGTATTCTCCCTTCGGATCTTCAGACTTCAAGCTGGCATAACCAGTAGCCGAAGGTTCCCTCGGACGGCTGCAAGGTATTTGTCGCTGCGTCGCTTAAAGAAGGATCATGATTCGAATCCGTTTGTGCCTTTGCTGTTGGAGAGCAGTCCGCTTGCGTTATGTGGTCTGTGTCAACTTCAAAATCATTGAAACCGAATAATAAAGCCATCATGCGCTCCTGACTGGCATAGATTCCGGGAACTCCGAGATAAATCTGTGTGCCGTCAGGGGCGTTTACTGTCTTTAAGACCAGATAATGATAGCAGAAAAAGCCGTGCACAAGGAAACTATTGCTGCACAGATGCCAATTGCGCGATGGAAGCGAGCGGATATCGGTGATGGCGATTCGCTTGTAGGTCGGCGGACACAATTTTTCTTCTGCATGTGCTTCTGTGCTCTGCTGACTTAGAGCGTCGGGGCGAATGGAGTCAAAATCGTCATTTTGACCCCGCGGGATTTCAGAAACGGGGCGAATGGAGCCGGAATCGTCATTTTGACCCCGCGGGATTTCGGAAACGGGGCGAATAGAGTCAAAATCGTCATTTTGACCCCGCGGGATTTCGAAAACGGGGCGAATGGAGCCGGAATCGTCATTTTGGCCCCGCGAGACTTCGGAAACGGGGCGAATGGAGCCGGAATCGTCATTTTCGCCCCGCGCGGCATTCGGATCCGGTTCCGGGCTCTCTGGAATTGCCTGTGCTTCCCACTTGGTGAAAGTTCCGCTGAGCAGATCGCTTGCCGGATGCTGCACGTAGCTGCCAAGCAACATTTTTCCGTTCCCGTAGCGTACGATCAGAGCCTGGATATCGCCTGAATTATAGTTCGTTTTTCCGATGTGATTTCCCGGAAGTTCAAGGAATGCGTTGCCGATGCCTTGCGAGATAACAATCTCCCCGGCAGGAATACCGATGCATTCGCCGTCCCGGACAATCAGATAGATGGGTGCTTTCTCTTTGATGCGTTCCAGGCCCCGGATATGAATATCCATCAGACAGCGGTCGTTTCGTATGTCATTGCGGATAAAGCCGACGTTGCGACCGCGGATCGTCCGGTCGTATTCGTACAGATAAGTAACAAATCGTTTCAATGGAGGAACTCCTACTACTTATTGTTAGCAGTTTATGATGGAAAAAGCGTATTTATTCGAAAATACAATTAGAAACGAAGTATGTAAAATCAAAAACGGAAACAAAATAGAAATAACTGAGAAAAAACAGTTGACAAAAATGCATCCAGCGTATATTATAATAACAGTAACAGTTCTTATTATTAATTAAGGAGTTACAATGATTAAACGAAGCAAGCAACGAGACGCAATTCAGCAATGTCTGATTGGTCGTTACGATCATCCTACCGCGGAAACCGTCTATATGGATATCAAGGATGAGTTTCCGAATATCAGCTTAGGAACCGTATACCGGAATCTGTCGCTTTTGGCGGATCTCGGAGAGATTCAGAAGCTGACGGTGAGTGGAGGTCCGGATCGCTTTGATGGAAATCCGAAGCCACATTACCACTTCGGTTGCAGAAGTTGTGGTTGTGTGATGGATCTTGATCTGCCGCAGCAGGATGCATTAAACCAATTAGCAGCGGAGCATTTTGATGGGATCATTGAAAAGCATACGATTCAATTTTCCGGATTGTGCCCGAGTTGCGTGAGAAAACAAACAAGCTAAATAATATTAAGGAGGACATTTATTATGGCAAAATGGGTATGTACAGTATGTGGTTACATTTATGAAGGAGAAGCAGCACCGGCAGAGTGTCCGGTATGCCACGTTGGCGCTGATAAGTTCAAGAAGGTAGAGGGAGAACTTACTCTCGCAGCTGAACATGAGTTTGGCGTATACGCTTCAACCGTTAAGAATAATCCTGAAATCAGCGACGAAGATAAGAAGTTCATCTTCGATCAGCTGAAGGCAAACTTCGAGGGCGAGTGCTCAGAAGTTGGAATGTATCTTTGCATGGCACGTGTTGCGCATCGTGAGGGATATCCGGAAATCGGTCTCTACTGGGAGAAGGCAGCTTACGAAGAGGCTGAGCATGCAGCAAAATTCGCAGAGATGTTAGGTGAGGATCTTGAGCCAAACATGAAGGCTACAACAAAGGACAACCTTGCTTGGAGAGTTGACTGTGAGTTCGGTGCAACAGCAGGAAAGTTTGACCTTGCAAAATGCGCTAAGAAGAACAACCTTGACGCAATCCATGACACTGTTCATGAGATGGCTCGCGACGAGGCTAGACACGGCAAGGCATTAAAAGGATTACTTGATAGATACTTTGGATAAGCTACAAGCCGAGTAAAATAGTGTAAATAACGCCCTGCAAGTTTACTTGTTAGGGCGTTTATTTATGCTATTTTATTGGGCGCCAGCCCACCAGCGAGAAGAAGCGAAGCGTATTCGAGCTGGACTCGGCTTGTAAATCAACGATGGCGGAGATATTGGGCGCCAGCCCACCAGCGAGAAGAAGCCGAAGGCGTATTCGAGCTGGACTCGGCTTGTAAAACTATCTTGGAAACGTTTATTCATATTTATTACCTCTGCGATATAGTATGTTATTTTTCCAACCTAACTATAAACGGAAATATTGCATAACTCACTCCCTCTTGAAAAAAGCGCAGCTCATTGAGAACTGCGCTTTTCTGAATCATTTTGTAGAGTAGTTGGGTACATAAATTGGATGGTTACTTTAATCTGCAATATTGATAGCAATTGGCGGATCGATCTGGCGCACAACCCATATGCCGTCTGTGCTCCAAGGGCGCTCCATGGTTATCGTGTGTGTCACATCATCTTCGGTAAAATGAACTGTGAGGTCAACGAGATCCCCCTTTTTATCGGCTGTAATTTCCACCTTACGATCATTTGGCAGCAGATTCATTAGATAGCGGGCTGCTTCAACCGGATCCGTCAGGTTGTATTTACCGTCAGGACTCATTCCGTTTGCGGACATTGCATGTTCGCTTAATGTTCTGCCAAGACCGTTTGTCTGATAATCCATCATAGTGTCTGTAATATCGTTTGGATAAGCTGCTTCAAACTCTGCACCGCTGGAAATCACGTCGAGCATCTTCAGTTCCTCGTGGATCACCTCTAACTTTCCATCTGTCACTTCGTAGTGAAGCGTCTCGACCCAAGCCGTTATATGTGGATCAGATGTCCATGCATAGTATAGAATCGTTGTGGTATTCTTATCCGCATCTACATTCGTAATCTGATATCCGGCCTTACCATCATCGAATTCTGCCATCGGCCACGGACTGGACCAGCCGAGGTTATCATTCTCATCTAGAAGATTCTGATCCTTCAGATCTTTTAACGCACTCTCACTGGCAAGATCCTTGACGCTGACGACATCTCGGTTGCAGAATGCCAGTGCCCATTTCATCAGGCCTTTTACCGGTACTTTGTCGGGAACTTCCGTAGCATCCTCTGCCGCACGATTCAATTCCGACGAGGTCTGCGCTTGGGATTCGGGTATTTCCGTTCCCTGTAGCTGGCCGTCCTGTGTATCCGGGGAAACCTGTTCGGAATTGTTTGTCTGTGTGTTTTGCGTATCCTGTTTTGCATCTCTGCCGTTCGTCAGGCAGCTGATGCCGACGATCACAAGCAGGACGATCACAATGATCGCAAGCCATGTCTGTGGTTTCTTAAAATTCAACACGTTTTTAATCCTCCTTCCCGCATCGCCCTCTCCGAAAGCGACCGGAGCGAACGAATACGGATGACGCTCCATCGCAAACTCCAGAAGAGAGTTGCTATAGCCTTGTTTAATGTTGCTGCCAAACTGCTCAATGACCGCCTCATCACAGCTCATCTCCATGTCACGTACCATATAGAAAAAGGCGATCCATACCAGCGGATTCCACCAGTATACGGCAAGCAGCAGGAACGCGATCAGCTTCCAAAGCGGATCGAGACGCCACACATGATATTGCTCGTGTGCTAAAATATAGGCTTGTTCCTGCTCGCCCATCCGGAACGGGATATAAATCCGCGGCCGGAGAATTCCAAGGACAAAAGGCGAAGGAATCCGGTCGCATTCCCATACGGTTATGCCGCCTTTTCGCATAACGGATGTTGTGTTTGAACCTGCAAACCAATGCGCCTTCCGACCGGATACGTGGCTGCGCGAAGAGATAGGCAGATCGATATCATTTGCAAGGACTGCTGTCTGCACAAGCATCCTGCATTTGATATAAGAATAGATACCATATGCCACGAAAAGCCCGACTCCGATCAGCCAGATCCATCCAAGAATTCCAAGGACCATCTGGGTTGTGCTAAGGGAATGCGCCGTAACACTTGCGGCTGCATTCCCGGAAATCGCATTGGAAGCAGCGGTTCTGGTTGTACCCATTGCGCCGGAAGCAGCAGTGATATCGGCCGGATTTGTTACGCCTTTTGGGGACAGCATCGTTTCCGCAGTCGACGCGCGGCCGGCAAAGGAACGAAACAGATTGAATACACTGAGCCTTGAGGCAATCGGCAGATCAAAGACCATGCGGATTCCGACGAGTGACCAAAGAACATAGGAGTATTTCTTTGGCATCCTGCGCAGAAGCAGGCGCGCCAGAAGAACTGCGAAGATTACAACCGCTACGGTCATATTTTTTTGTAAAAAAGTAAGGAAAATTTGACTTAATTCGCTTAACATAGCCATTCCTTTCTGAGCAATCGGATGCAGATCGGTTTATCATGGTGCCATCTGCAGGATACATCATTTCCGTTGTTTTCGTTGTTTCTATTGCTAAGATTCTTTGTGTTCATGGATCGTTTTCTTCAGCTAGGCTTCTTTATGTTCGTCAATCATTTTCTTCAGCTTCTTTGCGTCTTCACCGGAAATCTTCTTTCCGCCAAGAAAGGCTGCCACGAAACTGGGAAGAGAGCCGTCAAAGGTGCGGTCAACGAAATACTGTGATTCCTCCATCTGCGCCTGCTCCTTCGGGATCAGAACGGTGATGGTTGCACTCTCGTTGGCAATATAGCCTTTTTCACACATCTTGCGCACGATCGTGTAAGTTGTTGATTTCTTCCATCCGAGCTCCTCCTGACAAAGCTTTACCAGTTCTCCGGAGCCCAGTGGTGCATGATCCCAGACCACACACATGAAGCGGTAATCGCTGTCACATAATTTTGCATAATCCATAGGAATTACCTCCATATCATTGTTTGAAATATGTGGTTATATATCACCTGCAGGTTGTTCAAGTATTTCGTATCAGATGGTTTATAACCACCAACCTTAAAATAAGTTTATAACTATCAACCCAAAATGTCAAGGTTTATTTCAATAAACCAAAACAGAAAAGAAAAACCCCGCCACTTTGGCGGAGCATCATTGCGTTTCCGTTATATAAATGACAATTAAAAACCGAGTATCCCGCTTCGAATCCATTCGACAGACGTTACCTTAGCAGTTAACTCCCTCCAGGCGACCTTACGGCACATGAGAGCTTCTGCTTAGAGCTGCTGTATTCCTACCCTGACCCGGTTCACAGATTCCCATTGCGTAAGACCCAGACGTCAACGCCACTTACCAAGGGCAGCTCCACCGTTTGGACCCTCTACGAGATATCACCCCAACTATAGCGGATTGTTGGTTCAAGGTACCGCTACCACCCCGGCTACTCGGAGATTTAAGTATAAGGCATAAAACCTCGTATTGTCAAGGCATGCCGGCAAAATGAAAGAGAATTGAAAGAAAAATAATTTTCCCTCTAAAGTATCCCGGCAAACAACCGATAAACAATGTAGAAAGCTTATTGATGACAGAAATGTCATTTAGATTTTCAAGGAAGAAAGGAGATGCTGTTATGCGTATTGATGCATATAACCAGGTTGCGCAGCTGTATGGCGTACAGAGTAACTTCAAGACACAGAAGACATCCAGTGTCAGTGCACCGAGAGATCAGGTATCCATCTCACAGGCTGGTCGTGATTATCAGGTTGCAAAGACTGCAGTATCACAAGCTTCGGACATCAGGGAGGACAAGGTTGCACAGCTTAAGTCAATGATTGACGCAGGAACTTATTCCGTTGAGCCGGGCGATTTCGCCAGCAAGCTGCTGGAGAAGTATAATAATAGTCTTATTTAGTAAGTGAGGATTTGGATTTGGCTAGTTTAGTAGAAGAACTTGTAAATGTACTTGAAGCAGAAAAGCAGATTTATACAACGCTCGTCGGTTATGAAGAACGCAAGAAGGATGTTCTGATCGCAGCGGATGTCGCTACGCTTGAGGAGATTACAACGAAGGAACAGCTGGCAGGCGATGATCTGATCGCGTACAGCAACAAGCAGATCCAGATCCTTAAGGATATTGCGACGGTACTTGGCAGAACCGATGGAAAGATGACAGTTACAAGACTCATCTCTCTGTTGGACACGCAGCCGAAAGTACAGGAGCAGCTTACCGAGGCTAGAGACAGCCTGCTTACCGCAGCCAATCAGATGAAGACACTGAGCGATCAGAATGCGATTCTGATCCGCCAGGCAATCGAGTTAAACGAATTCGACATGACTTTGTTCAAAAGCCTTCGTCAGGCCCCTGAGACTGCCAATTACGACAAGAGTGCCTATAACACGGGCTCTCTGTTGGGTGGTGGTGGCTTTGATGCTACGAGCTAAAAAAGTGTTAAGTTTTCTGTGAAAACTTAACATGCAGCGTCAGCCCTTCGCGCAGCGGATTGGAATGGCTGATGTTCATGAAGGAGGAACAAGGTATGGCAAACGGATTCGGATCTCTCTATGTCGGAGCATCGGGTCTCCAGAATGCACAGAATGCATTAAACACAACTGCAAATAACCTTGCCAACGTAGACACCAAGGGATACGTTCGTGAGCAGGTTCGTTTTGCAGACAAAAATTATATCAAATTCAAAGATCAGACAAGCCGTGTTAACATGCAGCAGTCAGGACTGGGCGTGTCGATCGGCGATGTTGCACATGCAAGAGATATCTTTCTCGACAAGACTTACCGTCAGGAAACCGGCAGAAAGGAATTCTACTCCGCGCAGTATGAGGTCGCAACTTATGTGGAAGACCTGATGCAGGAGCTGAATGGAGAACAGTTCAAGGAGAGTGTGAACAACCTCTGGCAGGCGTTTCAGGAACTTTCCACGAAGCCTGCAATCTCCACCAATCAGAACCTTGTTCTGCAAAAAGCGGAATTGCTGGTAACCAGAAGTCAGTCGATCTATTCGGATCTCAAGAGTTATCAATCCAACATTAACCAGCAAATTAAAGATGACGTTGATCGTGTCAATGAGATTGGAAACCGCGTTTATGAACTGAATCTCAAAATTCAGAAAGTAGAGGCGGGCGGTGTTGAGACGGCTATGACGCTTCGCGATGAGAGAGACAGCCTGCTGGACGAACTCGGACAGTACGGAAGAATGGACGTAACAGAGGATGCGACCGGATTCTGTTTTGTCGACTTTGAGGGCGTACGTTTTATTGATGACCACAGATGCAACAATATTGGTCTGAATTCTGCCAAAGGCACCGGTTTCTATACCCCCTACTGGCCGCATCAGTCAGACGCAGCGAATGAAAAATACGTCTCGGTATTTCGTCTTGAGGATGCGATCTCGACCGAGATGAATACCGATATAGGCGGAATCAAATCCAAGCTTCTTGCAAGAGGAGACCGATACGGAGTAGCATCGGATCTTACGACGAACGAGGCATACGACAAGGTATCGAGAAGCACCGTAATGGAAGTAGAAGCCCAGATTGATACGCTTTTTTCCAGAATCGTGAAAGCGATGAATGATGTCTACTGTCCGAATGTGGAATCTAAGGATGCGATTACTTCTGTGGATGGTACGGTATATCCGGCAGGCACAAAGATTCTCGACGCAGACAAATGTGCGAGAGGTGTGGATGGAAAGCTTCCACCGAGAGAGCTTTTTACAAGGGTCGGCGTGGATCGTTATACGGAAGTGACCGGAACGGACGGCAAGACCTATTATATATATAATGAAGAGGATCCGAACAATACGTCCACGATGTACAGCATCGGTTCGGTATCGATCAATTCGGATCTCAAGAGACAGATTACATTGATGCCGGCTTACACTGCCAACGGAGCCGTTGATTATGATTTCGGACACCGCCTGGCGAATGCATGGAACGTCAAGGATATGGTACTCAGTCCGTACGACCAGAAGCCATGTACCTTTGAGGAATATTATGACAAGATGGTATCGCAGCTTGGAATCATTGGAAACACTTATCAGTCAGCGACTGAGACGATGGAGGGAACCGTAAGTTCCGTAGATAACAAGCGCCAGCAGGTAATCGGTGTGTCATCCGATGAGGAACTGACTTATATGATCAAGTTCCAGTCTGCATATAACGCAGCGAGCCGATTCATGAACGTGATCAGCGAGATGACGGAACTGATCGTCACGGGACTTAAGTAAGTGGTGATTTAGGGAACAGGAGGAGTAAAATATGCCATCACAATTTTTCGGACTTAATATTGGGGCAAGTGCTCTGTCCTCATTTCAGACTTCGGTAAATACGACTGCCAACAACATTGCCAATGTGCAGACGAAGGGGTATACCAGACAGACAACGACACTGCAGTCGACGGATCCGATCCGTGTGTACAGTCGCTACGGAAGTACCGGAACCGGTGTTACCGCCACTGCGATCACACAGGAGAGAAATCTCTATTACGATACCAAATATTGGCAGAACAGCTCCAGCAAGGGTTACTATGAGCAGAAGCTGTACTATCTGTATCAGGTGGAGGACGTGATCAAGGATGACAGCACACAGACGGGATTTACATCAATTTTCTCCAAGATGTTTGCAGGACTTGATACCTTAAAGACGAAGGGAGAAGAAGTCAGCGTCCGCAACCAGTTCATCCATCAGGCACAGAGCTTGTGTACCTATTTTAACGAGTTATCCACAAACCTGACGCAGATGCAGGAAGATGCCAACGAGGAAATCAAAAGCAGTGTGGAAACCGTGAATGCAATCTCACAGAAGGTTGCCATCTTAAATAAAGAGATCAATATGATCGAGGTTCGCGGCGGACATGCGAATGAACTTCGCGATCAGAGAGCAAACCTGATCGATCAGCTTTCCGAACTCGTAAATGTTGAAACACAGGAATATGAAGTACATAATACATACGGACAGAACCTTGGCGGAACGAATTACCGCGTGATCATCAACGGACAGGTTCTGGTCGATGGAAACGATTACCGGACATTGGACTGCAATACGTCCGATTATAAAAATAACCAGAGTGATGCGGACGGATTGTACTCGATCGTCTGGTCCGACACCGGGATGGATTTCGCGGCGACATCCGGTACTGCGGGAGGAAGCCTTAAGGCGCTTTTTGCAGTAAGAGACGGTAACAATGCGGAGAACATGACAGGAACGGTAGACAGTGTTGAGAATACAACCGATGCGGATGGCGCGACGCGCAGCAGTATCACGATGACGTTCCCGAGCACAACCGATATGAATGCAGTTAATCTGCCGGATAACGGAGTGCTTACGATCAATAGCCGCCATTACAACTATGATAGCTGGGAGGCGACGATCGGCCCGGATGGTATCACGAGCATCAAGTTTAACCTGACCGAGGAAGTTCCGGCGGAGCGTGCAGCGAATATGGAAGGATCGCAGCTGGTCTGCGGCGAGACAGTGGATGCGCTCGGCGTGCCGTATTACCAGTCACAGATTACGGAATTTGTCCGCAACTTTGTGAAAATGTTCAACGATATTGAGAAAAAAGGCGTGGACCTCACCGGAAGTCCGATGGGCGCTTTCTTCGTTGGACAGACCAAGGCCGGCTATACCTACGATGCAAATGATTTTGATGATAAAGTGACAACGGACGGAACACCGTACACGATCAGTTCGAAGGATGACAGTTATTTCCGTTACACCGCAGGCAACATCGCAGTCAATGCGACCTCTCTGCAGAATCCGAACTATTTTGCAACCTCTTCGGAGATCATCAACGGTGAAGCGAAGTACGATGTGGTTGAGGAACTGCTTAAGCTGCAGAAGGATGTAACCATGTTCCGTGGCGACAATGCGGAGTCCTTCCTTGAGACGTTATTGTCCGATATCACCGTAGATGTCGACAAGACGAACATCAGTTATAAGAATTATTACAATCTCCAGACGGCGGTAGCGAACCAGAGAACATCCGTATCCGGCGTCGACGAGGATGAAGAGGCATTAAACCTGATCAAATTCCAGAATGCATACAACCTGGCATCCAAAGTAATTTCCGTAATGTCAGAAATGTACGACAAACTGATTAATGAAACGGGTGTTTAAGCCGATCTATACTATAGTGGTGCAGGGAAGCGCCTTGAACACAAACATGGATGTATAAAACCTTATGAGTGACAAAAGGGGGAATACACATGCGTGTAACCAACAACATGATTACCGCCAACACCAAGTCCAACATCAATGGCAACAAGGTGCTGGTTGACAAATACAATACGCAGATGACAACGCAGAAGAAGATCAACCGTCCTTCCGAGGATCCGGTTATCGCAATCCGCTCGCTGCGTATGCAGACAAACTTAAGCCATATTACACAGTATCTGGATAATAATATTGCAGATGCCAACGCTTGGCTTGACGTGACCGAGACGGCATTAACCAATATGAAGAAAGTCCTGACCGATATCCGTACCCAGTGTGTCAACGGATCAACCGATACACTGACCGCGGATGACCGCCGCACGATTTTAAAGCAGTTGCAGGCGATGAGCGATCAGATCTACAGCGAGGGAAATTCGGACTATGCGGGACGTACCGTATTTACCGGATACCGTACTTCCTCCCAGCTGACCTTTAAGACGGACGAGAAGGATACGACATATAATATTGATCAGAAATTTACTTATCAGGATCTGCAGGAACACCGCTACTATTTCGGTGAGACAGACGTCCCGGCAGATGCGAATACGGAGTGTACGACTGAGGTCGGAACTCATACCTACAACAGACTGCGTCTGGCATATGATGGCATAGAATCTTTTGATAAATTCTCTTACACAGCGGGCGGCAACACCACCGAGATGGAGCTGGTATCCGCGGCAGACGTGGCAAACGGAGCGGATCCAACCGGCAAAATCGTTGTATATGATAACGAGGAGCAGTGGCGTCAGGCGACCGCCAACGGGGACGATGCTATGACACTCGGCGATAACGACATGATCTTCTTAAAAGATACGGGCGAGCTTGTGTTAGGCAAGGAGATCGCACATACGATGGCACAGTCCAAGGCAGACTTCAACATGTCCTATACGAAGACCGGTTTCGATGCAGGAGAGGCAAGACCGGAGTACTATTATGACTGTAAGATGAAGACGCCGGACATGAACGAGGCTGTTGTCTACACGAAAGAGAATCAGCAGATCTTATTCGAGATCTCAAGCGGCATCACACTTCCTGCCAACACACAGGCAAGCGAAGTATTTGATACAAGCATCGGCCGCGATGTCAGCGAGATGATCGACATCGTAAGCAAGGCAATTGATGCGAACGATAAGGTTGACAAGATCAAGGCAATGATGGAGCAGGAATCGTACGCAGACAAGGATTCGCAGAAGGTACTCAAGACGTATCTTGATGCAGCACAGAAGGAAGCGGATTACGCGAACGACAACCTGAAGAAAATCTACAAGCAGTACATCACGAATTTTGACAATTACCTGAATGATGTGAACGATGCCATCACGAATATCGGTAGTTTACAGAACCGTCTGGATCTCACACAGACCCGTGTCGAGAATCAGAAGACAACGGTTGAGGAACTGAAATCCAGCAATGATGACCGTGAGATTTCGGATATCATTATCGACTATACGGCATCTTACAATGCATACACTTCCAGCCTGACCGCAGCAGCAAAGGTTGGAAAGCAGACATTGCTTGATTATTTGTAAAAAACTGAAAGCCGGGGGCAAAGCCGCGGAGCAGCGGCCGGACAATCCGGCTTTGGGTTTTCATAAATTCATCGCGGAGCGAGAGGAGAATGACCATGAAGGCAAAAACAAGAATTTTTGGCGAGATTGAGATCGCAGACGACAAGATCATTACCCTGGAAAAAGGAATGATCGGATTCCCGGACCTGAACCGGTTCGCATTAATCTTCGACGAGGAGAAGCAGAAAAAGCATAATTCCATCATGTGGCTGCAGTCCATGGATGACACCGACATCGCATTTCCGGTTATGGAGCCACTGGCAGTCAAAGAAGACTATAAACCAAACGTAAACGAGGCGATGATTGCACCGCTCGGACAACTGAATGAAGAGAACACCTACATTCTCGTAACCGTAACGGTTCCGAAGAAAGTCGAGGATTTTTCCGTAAATCTGAAAGCACCGCTCATCATCAACATGGATAACCACAAGGGAGTCCAGCTTATCGTTGAGGACGATTATCCGGTAAAATACAAAGTATATCAGATTTTAAAAGACAAGAAAGAAAAGGCAGGTGAATAGATATGTTGGCATTGACAAGAAAGAAAGGCGAAGCCCTTGTAATCAACAACAATATCGAGATCACCGTGCTTGAGATCCGCGGCGATCAGATCAAGATCGGCATCTCCGCACCGAAGGACGTGCCGGTATACCGCAAGGAAGTATATTTACAGATCCAGCAGGAGAACCAGGCGGCTCTCAGCATCGACGGACTGGACGCTTTAAAAAATATTATGGGATAAAATGCATCGGAGGGTTAACTTTTACAGGAATCCCTCCGATATTTCTTCTAGGATAAAAGGATCAGGTTCAACATAGTAAGTTACATGAATGAAAACAGGAGGTCATCATCATGGGAATTGAAGCAATCAAAGGTGCAGCAATGACATATCAGGGAAGTACGTCAACTGCAGAGACAAGAGAAGAAACAAGAGCAAAAGTTGAACAGACAGAGAATGTCGGTATCTCGAACAATATTGCGAAAGCAACGGTCGCTTTGGATACAAAGCAGACCAGCGGTGAAGGCACCGGAAGCAATGCGCAGGATCAGGACAAGCAGAATGCCCAGATCAAGAAGGCTGTGGAGGATATCAATAAGAAGGCGGTCAATTCAGAGGCAATCTTCGGAATCCACGAGGCAACGAACCGCGTAACCATCAAGATCGTAGATAAGGATACCAAGAAAGTCATCAAGGAGCTCCCACCGGAGAAGACATTGGACATGATTGCCAAAGTCTGGGAGATGGCAGGACTTATGGTAGACGAGAAGAGATAGGAGGAAATCCCTATGGCAATGAGAGTATCGGGTATCAATTCCGGACTGGATACAGACGCGATCGTTCAGGAACTGGTATCGGCATATAGTCAGAAGACCGAGAAATATACAAAAGAACAGACAAAGTTAGGCTGGAAGCAGGAGATCTGGAAGGGACTGAATACCAAAGTATACAGTCTTTACAATAGTGTTGGTAAGATGCGTTATTCCAGCGCGTACAGCTTAAAGAAGACGACTGCGTCGGATACGACCAAGGCATCTGTGACTGCAAGCAGCGATGCTGTCAACGGAACCCAGAAGCTGCATGTACTGTCGACCGCACAGTCCGGTTATCTGACCGGCGGAAAGCTGGCACTTCGCAAGGAAGTGACAAAGGATGACGGAACAACCGAGCTTCAGAAAACAGATGGCAGAGATGAGAATGGTAACATTATCAAGATAACATCTGAGACAAAACTGAGTGCACTTGGTTATACGGATGGCAAAGACACAACATTAGATATCCATACAACGGATGAAAAGGGACAGGCGGTAACCAAGAAGATAACGCTTGGTAAGGATAGCACAATACAGGATGTAGTAAGCGCACTTCGCGAGAACGGGCTGAATGCAAGCTTTGATGAGAATAACGGTCGTCTTTTTGTAAGTTCGAAAGATACTGGAAAAGCTGCTGATTTTACGATCGGTGCATCGACGACAAAGCAGATTCCAAAGACGGATGCTGACGGCAATATCGTGAAAGACAAAGACGGTAAGGTCGTTATGGATGAAATTGAGATGTCGGATAAGGAGAGCGCATCATCAAAGAAACTGCTCGGTCTGCTTGGCCTCGATACCGTGAATAATACTTATGACAATCAGGCAGTCAAGATCGATGGCCGCGATGCGGTTATTTCGTTAAATGGTGTAAAGTATACGAATACCACCAATGAGTTTTCCATCAACGGACTCAATATTTCCGTAACCGGTGTTACGGACGATGTGGACGATCCGGAGAATGTCGATCTGTCGACGCTCGATGACAGCAAGGCAATTACGATCACAACCACGACCGATACACAGGGAATCTACGATAAGATCAAGGATTTCCTGACGGAATACAACAATATCATCAATGAGATCACCAAGCTTTATAACGCGGATTCCGCAGGAAGCTACGAGCCACTGACCGATGATGAGAAGGATAAAATGTCCGACACAGAGATCGAGAAGTGGGAGACGAAGATCAAGGATTCACTTCTTCGCCGCGATAACTCCTTAAGTTCCATTATGAATTCTATGATGACATCCATGTCAAGTGGAATCGAGATCAATGGCAAGAGTTATTCACTGTCCAGCTTCGGTATCCAGACACTCGGATATCTGAATGTGGCTGCGAACGAGCAGAATGCTTATCATATTGATGGTGATGAGGATGATGAGAATACATCCGGCAACAAAGATAAGCTGATGGATGCAATCACGAAGGATCCTGACACGGTTGTCAGCTTCTTCCAACAGCTCAGCAAGAACCTGTATAAGGCAATGGATGATCAGATGCAGTCCAGCAGCCTGCGTTCCCGTTATAAGATCTACAACGATAAGGAATTGGATAAGGAGTATTCCAACCTTGCCAAGACCATCAAACAGTGGGAAAGTAAAGTGTCCGATAAGGAAGATTACTATTATAAGAAATTCTCTAATATGGAGACCGCTTTATCGAAGCTGCAGAGCCAGACAAGTTCGCTGAGTTCTATGCTTGGAACGAGCTAAAATATAAGAACATTTTTCGCACACAACCGATTCGTGAAGGAATGGTTGTGGCGAAACGATAATCACACTTCGTGACAGAATCGTAAGAAGTTAAGGAGGAGTTGCGATGATCCAGAATCAAGGCTACGCAGCGTACAACAACAGTAAAATACTGACTGCCTCACCGGCAGAATTAACATTGATGCTCTATGACGGAGCAATCAAATTCACCAATATTGCGATCATGGCGATCGAGAAGAATGATATCCAGAAGGCACATACGAATATCATTAAGACGGAACGCATCATCATTGAGTTCCAGTCGACACTGGATGAGAAGTATCCGGTAGCGAAGGATTTCAATGCCGTATATACCTATCTGATCCGCCGCCTGCGCGATGCGAACATTAAGAAAGATGCCGAGATTCTGGAGGAAGTGTTAAAGCATCTGCGTACGATGCGTGACGCATGGAAAGAGGTTATGGCAAAGACTGCCAACGGAACCAACGTGGCAGTATCATAGCAGGAGAAGTATATGTCAGAAACATATTTAGCAATCATGCTCCAAAGCCTTAAGAAGAAGGAACAGGTGCTGGATGAGATCATCCGTCTGAATGATCTGCAGAAGAAGCAGCTGACCGATCAGGCAACTCCGGTCGATGACTTTGACAAGACGGTGGAGGACAAGAGTGCCTGCATCGACCAGCTTGATCAGCTGGACAGCGGCTTCGAGAAGCTCTATGCGCAGGTTCAGGAAGAACTGCAGGCGAACAAGGAGCAGTATGCCGACACGATTAAGGCATTGCAGAAATGCATTCGCAGCGTGACGGACAAAAGTATCATGATCCAGGCGCAGGAAGCGCGCAACAAGGATCTGATGATGCAGAAGTTCACAACGGTAAGAAAGCATGCCAAGGATGTGCGTGCAAACAGTAAGGCGATTACGGGATATTATAAAACCATGACGCATTCGGGATACATGGACTCAAGATATATGGATGGTAAGAAGTAGTCGCAACATGATATGGTAGCAGGGAGAAAATTTAAATTTTCTTCTTATTTTGCTATAAAGTATCGGGGGTTTTCTCCGATATAAAAAGTAAGTAAACAAAGAGTTGTCTTTGATTACGGTACCGTGATCGACAGCTTGACGGAGCGTACGGCCGCCAGGATAGACATCACAAACAAACAACGAACCGCAAGGACGCGGGGGACAAAGATTCAAGGAGGAATTATTATGGTAGTACAACACAACATGCAGGCGATGAACGCCAACAGAATGCTCAATGTTACAACAACACAGCAGTCAAAAGCAACAGAGAAGTTATCTTCTGGTTACAAGATCAACCGTGCAGCAGATGATGCAGCAGGACTCTCCATTTCTGAGAAGATGCGTAAGCAGATCCGTGGTTTGGATCAGGCTTCTACAAACGCTCAGGATGGTATCTCAGCCGTACAGACAGCTGAAGGCGCTTTAACAGAAGTTCACTCTATGTTACAGCGTATGAACGAGCTTGCAACTCAGGCAGCCAACGGAACAAACAGCAGCTCTGATCGTTCTTCCATCCAGGATGAGATCGATCAGTTAACCACTGAAATCGACCGTGTTGCTGAGACAACCAAGTTCAATGAGACTTACCTGTTAAAGGGTAACGGAAAGACATCTAACGTTAAGGTTAACGCGAAGGATGCAGGTATCGAGGGAACACTTACAGGTGTTGGTACTGGTACAGCAACATTCAAGATGACTGCGCTGAAGACTGGTGAGTCCATTACCATCGGTTCTAAGGGATATACCATCGGAACAACTATCAGCGAGGTAAAGGACGCAATTGCTGATACCAAGGTGAAAACTGGAGATAAGGTTACAATCAATGGTACTGAGTATACAGTTGCAGATAAAGCTGCTAATGAAGATCGTACAGAGAATCTTCTTACCAAGGATAGCTTAAAGGAGCTTGTCAATGATGGTGCAAAAGTTATCGTAGGAACACAGACATATGTAGCTATGACTGACGCTGATAAGAATCAGGTTGGTGATAATGATGCATCTGTTATCTCGGCAAATAAAGCGTACGAGTTAATCTCAAAGGAATTGATTAAGGCAAGTTCTATCGGTGCAGATCCAGGTGAAGAGGCTAAGATTTCGGCTAAGGACTCAGACTATACTGGTAAGGGAGCGTATAGTAAAGCTACTAATACTCAGGTTACCTTTGTTATTGGTGAGGGATCTAGAGAGGTTACACAGGGACTTCAGTTGGGACTTCATGTAGGTGCTGACGCAGATGAGAACAACAAGATTTCCTTTACCATCGATACGATGGATTCTGCAGGACTTGGCGTTAAGGGACTTAACGTTGTTGATAAGACCGGTGCAAAGGCTACATATGCGATCGATTCTATCGCAGATGCAATCTCTAAGGTTTCTGCACAGAGATCTTCACTCGGTGCTGTTCAGAACAGACTTGAGCATACAATTAACAACCTGGACAACGTAGTTGAGAATACTACAAGCGCAGAATCACAGATTCGTGATACTGATATGGCTGAGACAATGGTTGAGTACAGCAAGAACAACATTCTTGCTCAGGCCGGCCAGTCTATGCTCGCTCAGGCGAACCAGTCAAATCAGGGTGTACTGTCCTTACTTGGTTAATTGCTGTTTGCTATTCATTGCTATACTACTATTACAAAACTGGCGACGGGTTGCTCCCGCCGCCTTTTTTGCGCCTTAAGGAATCTTACTGATATGTTATGAAAATTACGATTTTTGTCATTTTTTCAAAAATTTTAATTTTAGGGGTTAAGTAATCCGTAAAGAGCCCGATATAAAAAGTAACCAAGTAAAAATGGTGTCCAGCAAGCACCATGAAAGACGCCCAGCAAGCGTCATTACCCGAGGCGTTCAGCAAGCGCCTATATTATATCAAACAAGTAACCAAGGACGTTACGTAGGATTCAAGGAGGAAACAAATAATGGTAGTACAGCACAACATGCAGGCGATGAACGCCAACAGAATGTTAAACGTTACAACTTCATCTCAGGCAAAGGCAACTGAGAAGTTATCATCCGGTTATAAGATCAACCGTGCAGCAGACGATGCAGCAGGACTTTCTATTTCTGAGAAGATGCGTAAGCAGATCAAGGGATTGGATCAGGCATCAACAAACGCACAGGATGGTATCTCTGCAGTACAGACCGCTGAAGGTGCACTTACAGAAGTTCACTCTATGCTTCAGCGTATGAACGAACTTGCAACACAGGCAGCCAATGGAACCAACAGTAGTTCTGACCGTGAGGCAATCCAGAATGAGATTACTCAGCTTACTACAGAGATGGATCGTGTTGCAGAGACAACGAAGTTCAATGAGACATATCTGTTGAAGGGAAATGGAAAAACTTCCACGACGCAGGTCAACGCGCATGATGCTGGTATTGCTGGTTCACTTACTGGAATTGGAACTGGAACTGCAACATTCGTAATGGATGCATTAAAATATGGTGATACGATTACAATTGGTTCAAAGGGATATACCATTGGTACAACGGTTGGAGCAATTGAGGATGTTATGGATGCGAAGCTTACAACGGATGGAACAACACTTTCCATCAATGGAACGGAGTATACCGTAACAACAGGTGCAGAGGATGCTGCGGAGAATAAGCTGAAACTAGATACACTTAAGACCCTTATTTCGGAGGGAGACAAGGTTATTGTCGGTACACAGACAATGATTGCTATGAATGATAAGAATAAAGATGGTATTGGCGACAATGATGCTTCTGTAATTTCTGCAAATAAGGCATATAGCCTGATTGCAGATGAACTTCGTAAGGCAAGTTCTGTGGGAGCAGATGCAGGTCATGAGGCTAAGGTTGATGCTACCTTTAAGAATGTAAAGGGTACAAAGGCTGATTGGAAAACAGCTACACAGTATGCAGAGGGAACACGAACACAGGTAACATTTGTCATTCAGGAAGGTACCGTAGATGTAACACAGGGACTGCAGATGGGACTTCATGTAGGTGCTGATGCTGATGAAAGCAATAAGATTACCTTTACGGTTGACACCATGACAGCAGCAGGTCTTGGACTTCAGAATTTGAGCGTTGTAGATACAACCGGTGCAAGAGCTACTTATGCGATTGATGCGATCGCAGATGCGATTCAGAAGGTATCAGATCAGAGATCTTCGCTCGGTGCTATCCAGAACCGATTAGAGCACACGATCAACAACCTGGATAATGTCGTAGAGAATACAACAAGTGCTGAATCACAGATTCGTGATACGGATATGGCAGAAGAGATGGTTGAGTACAGCAAGAATAACATTCTTGCACAGGCTGGTCAGTCCATGCTCGCACAGGCAAATCAGGCAACACAGGGTGTTATGTCATTATTGCAGTAAGTTCATAGATATTTATGGAGGAAGAGCGAAAACCTCGCTCTTCCTTTTTTCAATTAACGGGAGAAACATATGCAGAAGAAGCCAGTTTTATCAATCTCTTTGTTGGTATCGGACCGACCGGATACAATTCAAAGATGCCTTGATTCTTTAAATACGATAAGAGAGAATATTACGAGTGAACTGATCATTGTAAATACCAGTCATAGTGAAAATGTTCGAGCAATCATTGAGAAATACACGGATAAAATCGTTGATTTTGAATGGTGTGATGATTTTGCTAAGGCAAGAAATGCAGGACTTTCTTTGGCAACAGGGGAATGGTTCCTGACACTTGACGATGATGAATGGTTCGTAGAGGTGCAGCCACTGCTCGATTTCTTCCAAAGTGGAGAGTATAGACGGTATGGGTGTGCAAATTATTTGGTACGCAATTTTTATGATATAAAATATCGTCATTATTCGGATGCCTGGGTATCAAGAATGATACGTTTGAGCAAAGATACCCATTATGAAAGTAAAATACATGAATATTTGTATCCGGTGCATGGGGAATGCAAGAATATAGAGGCGCTTGCATACCATTCGGGTTATATTTATATCGATGAAGAGGCTCGTCTTAAACATTTCAAGCGTAATTCGAGGCTGCTTGAAAAAATGATAGAAGAGGAGCCGGAGCGAATGAGATGGCGGGTGCAGTTGCTGCAGGAATATAGATCGGTTCATGATTATGAACAGATGTATAAGCTGGGGACGGAGTGTCTGGACTTGTTTCGCAACACGAACAATGAAATAGACAATAGAGATATTGGCACGTTTTATGCAGCTGCGGCAGAGGGAAAGTTATTTCTACATGAGGAAGACGAGGCTTATCGTATAGGTGCGCTTGCACTTAAGGATTCACGAACAAGTGAATTGTGCCATGCGTATGTTATGCTTTTGTATGGTTTCATCTTTTATCGCAAAGCAAATTGGAAAGAAGCAGAGAATTCGATTCATATTTATTTCCAAATTTATGAGTATTTTGAAACGTATACACAGCGTTTGGAAATACAAAAGGGAGCGCTTCTGGTCGCAGAAGCGTATGATGAGATGGCGCTTAAGAAGGCATATGCGATTCTGATTATATGCGGACTTAAGAGAAATGATATGTCCCTCTTAAAAGAGTACTTTGATAGGTTGGAATGGAATCAGAATAGCGTCTATCTGATGGATGGATTTATGAAGGAACTGGTTGAGTCAATGGCTCATTTACCGGAAGATGATTTCTTTGTTAAAGTGGTATCAACTGCGTGGAACCATCCGGATTTACGTAATTCACTGTTGGAAGAACTGGCTCCGTATGAACTTAACGATCCACAAGGCTTTTTAGTACTGCAGCATTATCTGGCACAATTAGATGCGGATCATTGGTATTTGTGGTATACAAAAATATTGGATGCAGATAAACAGGTTGATGTATCTACTTTGAAAATGTATTTGCAAAAACTGGTTAGTGCGATTGCGAATATTTATTGCTTGCCGGGATGCGTAATCGATATTGCAGCGTCACGCGGCATAGCTATGGAAGATATATACTTGCAAGTAGAAGTTGAACGATGGGAGGATGATTGGAAAAATTTTGTCAGTGAAGCGGATCCATCATCGGTTCAACAGACAGTAAGAATGATACAGTCCATGAAAACAAAAGAGGATGTACGATATGAACTGTTTGATATCATGTGGACAGAATATTCCATCTTTGCGGGTGAGCCTGAGTGCAATGATTATAAGACGATGCACCAAAGACTGGATACATATGTTAGTAAGATATTAAACTTTATGCAGAGATATCCGGAGCAAGATCTGATCATGGGAGATGTTGCATTGAAAATGAGGGATGCCCTCAATGCAGAGTCTGCCAATCCGAAAGGAGCAATTGCTTTCTGGGCAGAGGTTACGCATGACATGCCAATGTATGCATTGACCATTAAGAACTATCTGTTGGCGTTCAATGATGATTACCAGAAACAGAGTGTATCACAGGAAAGCGAGATGATCATCTTGAAGAAACAGATTCTTGGAGAAGTAGAAAAATGTCTTGCAAACAAGGAATATGAAGCTGCACTTGATATTTTGAATCAGTTAAGAACGATGCTGCCGATGGACTCTGACATAACGAAATGGCTAACGGAGGCAGAAAACTTATATTTAGAAAGCCGGACATAATAACGAAAAGGAAAATAGTATGGCACAGACATTACTTACAATATCTATGCTGGTATCGGGACGGGAAGAAACAACAGAAAAATGCATTCAGTCGCTAGCTCCGATCATGAATGAAGTCGACACGGAGCTAATATTAGTCGATACCGGATGTGGAAGCGATTTGAGAAAAAAAATAGAAAAATATGCGACAAAAATCATCGACTTTACATGGTGCAATGATTTCTCAAAAGCGAGAAATGTAGGGTTGGAGGCAGCCAATGGACAGTGGTTCCTTTATTTGGACGATGATGAATGGTTCCTTGACGTTCAGGATATTATTGTGTTTTTTAAGAGTGCGGAATACAAAGAGTTTGCGTCAGCAAGCTATATCCAAAGAAATTATCTGGATATGGAAGGAAACCAGTATACAGATACGCGAGTCGGAAGAATGGCATGCATTACTCCGCAACTTCACTTTGAGAGCAAGATACATGAATTTCTGACTCCGATAAATGGAAAGCATAAGAATTTGTCGTCAATGGTTGAACATTATGGGTATGTATATGAAACAGATGAGGCGAAGATGGCGCATTTTAGGCGAAATCAAACATTGCTTGAAGAAATGATCGGGGCGGAACCTCAGAATTTACGTTGGCGGTTACAGCTATTGCAGGAGTATCGGGCAATTGACGATTATGAACGAATGTATCAGCTGGGGGAAGAAGGCATTGCAATGCTGAACTTGTCTGATGCGTGGAACGGCAACGAACTGCAGATGTATATTGGAAGTTTTTATGCAGCACAGATTTTATCAATGGAAGGGCGTAAGAATTATGAAAGAATGTATGAATTATGCCAGATGGCGATGCAGGATTCCCGTAATACGAAGCTATGTAACACCTTTATAAATGAAATGAGTGCAAAATCCTGTTTCTATAGAGGATTGGCAGAGCAAAGCTATGAACGTGCTGAAAAGCAATATCAAGAATCCGATAAATATGTACAGGCCTACTTAGCAGATTGCGAGTATTTTTCATCACATCAGGAAGAATTTTCCTGCCAGCAAATTGCGCCATTTGTTGGAGAATGTCTGGATGATGTAAAACAAAAAGAGATATATTCCATTGGTATTTGCAATGGGTTGAAAATGAATTCAACGGAAAATTTAGCCTTATATATTGATGCGTTGCAGTGGACGCAAAAGCATGTGTATGTATTTGAGGAAATTGTGGACATTTTTGTTGATGCGGTAAATGCTTATGCAGACAGGTACAGAGGCAAGGAAATTCCGTCTGATACTACTTACGAGGTTTATGCAAAAACCTTGCGCATTATGAATCATCAACATGCGCTTTGGGCATATTTCTGCGAGGTGATGGAGGAAAAACGCAATCGTGGCATAGATGTGAGTCAGGGATTGCGTTTGATAAGTAAGATTTTGCCTGATGCCATAGAGACAACGGATTCCACAGATGAATTAGAGCAGCTTGCCAGTCAGGTTAAGCAACAGATTCAGATGCTTATTGCAAATGGAATGAAAGAGCAGGCAAGGGTGGCTATCCATCAGGTAGAAAAATTATTACCGAATGATCAACAGTTAAAAGAACTGGAGCAGATGTGCAAATAGGATGCAGAATGCTTTCATAATGGAAGTTTTAGGATGGCATTTGCAACCTTTTGCATACCATAGTCAGTGTAGTGTTCGCCATCATTGCAACAGATCGCATACTCTCCAGGGGTGAACAAATTTTTTTGATTAATTAAATATACACTTTCATTGTTGGCCTTTGCTGCGAGGTAAACATTATTGATAATATTGTCATAATCTCTGTAAAGAATCTCCGAATTAAAGCAGGCTGTGGTTAGAAAAATAACCGGAACAGTTGGCTTCTTGGATCGGATAATAAAATAAAAATTACTGAGATTTGTGGCCAGTTCTTCTTTGCTCCAAGCGTTTCTAGAGTAATCAAGAAATATATAATCAGTATCTAGTGCTGATATGTCATGCGCGATAGATGAAAATGCTTTGCAACAACTAGATAAGGAGTAATTAATAATTTCCCAATCTGATTTTTGTGATAGGATATTTACAAATGACATACCAGGTCTGGTGGCAGAAGCCCCTTGTGTAATAGAGTTTCCGTAAAATACAGCTCTTTTTTTGGGCGCGTTTGTTGCCTTAATGTCTCCGTAAAGTGTTTCTATACTTAATGAATGAATCGTATTGTATAGTGGTAGATAAATTCGGATAATACTCTCCACATTATGTACAAATTCGAAGTCTGCATAATTAGAATCTATTGATGGAGCAAAGCATTCTCTATGAAGAAATTCGGTCTCATTGTAAGGCTTTTCATAAATGTCAAAACCGTGAGATGCCCCAAATGGAATTTTTATATATTCTCTGTCACGTCCCAGTTTGGCAGTAATATGGACAAAAGGTGATTGGGTTATGAATTCGAGATAGCAACCGGATGTATTTGCGGACAGATTATGAAATTCTTTTTGCGCACCAATGGATAGGCTTGAGAATTCTTCGGTTGTGACGTTCATATATTTTTCGAAGGATTTATTATGGTTCCAATTGATGGCACCGAAGACTAGATTATTTGTTTGAAATAAATCGGTACAGACGTAGTCAGGGTGAGGTATACTTTTAAAAGAAGCCTGTGATTCTGCTTCTATATGAAGATTTTCGATGTCTGCATATTCAGGTAATATAAGTAGAAATGCTGGACACGAAGATAATTCAGCTTCTGTAAAAAAACGTGATAATTCAACTATTATATTTATTTTCGGTTTTGAAGAAAACCAGCAATTGATAATTTGCCAATGGTTGTGCATATAGGAAAGAAGTGTAATGCCATATTTTTCACATAATGATTTGGCAGGATAAACGTTTATGGATCTATTATGCAATTGATAGTGTATGGAAATTGTATTGGAATTTGTTGAAAAAAAATACTTTTGCATATGTTTACCTCCCAATCATACAAATAGTGTATAATAATTTTATAAGAAAAACAATAAAAAGGATGGGAATACTTATAGGTATTCTTTAAATTGCCGATATAAAGTATAAGGATATATTGATAGGAGATCGGAGACGTACATGGAGGTAAAAGTTTCAATTAGTGTGATTATGCTCACATATAATCGGGAGGGAATGATATCACATATGATTGAAAGCATATTGAATCAAACATATGGTAATTTCGAGTTCATTATTGTGGATAATGGATCAACAGATCAAAGTGGACAAATTGCAGAAACGTATGCCAAGCGTTATTCCCAAATAAAAGTTATACATATAGAAAGAAGCAGTATAGGAAAAGGCAGAAATGCCGGACTGTCAGTAGCACATGGAAATTATGTTGCGTTTGTTGATGATGATGATACTTGTGAGATGACCTATTTGGAACAGTTGTATACATCATTGGAGGGCGCGAAGAACGAAATCTCTGTATGTGGAACGAATAGAAGTTGTGCAAACCATTCTGTAACCTTTTCGGGAAGAGAGGCTTTGGAAGCGTTACTTGACCGAAGGTACTTTAATGTGGGATTCCCAACAAAGCTTATACCAAGAGAATTATTTGATATTGAGTCTTTTCAGGAAGATGCGAGATTCGATGATATATATTTGATGCCAATCATAATTGCAAATGCAAAAAAAATACACTATATTGCGGAACCTTTGTATCATGTGAATCGGCATGAGGGAAACAATAGCGCATGGACAACCGACTATAATCTTCTTACAGAAAAAATTTTGCAGGAATATATAGATGTATATGAGAAGAGAACGGATTGGTTGTGTGAATTGTATCCGGAGAGCAGTTTACTGTGGAAGTATTATAAATGGAGTTTCTATATAAGCATGATACAGAAAATTCATAAATATCAATTGGAAAGGTGTTATGACATTTGCAAAAGCTTGGAATCCGACTTGAAACAAAATAGAAGTGAATTTCTGGCATCGCCGAAAATTCAACTATTTGAGAAGGAATGGATGGAGGAGTATATCGGATGAAGACAGTTGGAATATTAGGTGGAATGGGAAGTTACGCGACGGTAGATTTTTTTAGGAGAATTGTCGATGCATTCCCGGCGGAAAAAGAATGGGACAGGCCAAGGATTCTGATTGATAATAATTGCATTATGCCGAGTCGTGTGAGGGCTATTTTATATCATGAACAGGTTGACAGCTTGGTGGCACAAATGGAAAGAAGTATTAATTGGCTAAGCGATAGTGGTGCTGATATTATAATGATGGGGTGCATGACAGCACATTACTTTATTGGTCAGATGCCGCATCAGGAGAAACTTGTTAATGTAACACATCTTGTACAATCTGCTATGCAAAAAGAGAAAGAAATTCTTGTGCTATGTACGGAAGGCTCAAAAGATGCTGGGGTATGGGACAATGCTCTTCTGAATGTAAGACGCGTATACCCAAATGATGTACAACTCACGGAGTTAAGAAGATTTATTGAAATTGTCAAGACAGGACATGTTACAGAAATGGACAGAAGAGAGTTTGCAAATTATGTGAATAAGCTTCCGAGTGAAGCGGTACTCCTTGGATGCACAGAATTACCTATTCTTGCAAATGGAGATTTAATAGATAAGAAAATTTATGATCCAATTGAATGTGCAATTGGATATCTGAAAGAGACGGTATAAGGAGAAAGCGATATGAAAGGATTAATACTGGCGGCAGGAAAGGGAAGTCGATTAAATCCGATTACAAATGACAGACCGAAAGCGATGGTTGAAATCAATGGGATTCCATTGATAATCCGAACAATAGAGTGTTTAATAGCAAATGATATTCACCAAATAGGAATTGTCCTTGGTTATATGGGTGATTATATAAGGGATTATATAGGGACAACATGGAAGAATGCGAGCATAACATATATTGAAAATCCGGAGTATGAAACCACGAACAATATGGTTTCATTTTATGCGGCTAAAGAGTACATGGATGAGGACATTGTTTTATGTGAATGTGATGTAATTGTAGATGAGGACACGATGAAGAGGGTTGTTTCCTCGGCGGGGGAGTGTACGATTCTTGTCAGTCCTTTTAATTCCCTAACAATGGATGGAACAGTTATTGAAGTAAATGATGATAAAGCGGTTTCTTTGATATTGGGCAAGTGGCAGAACAAGAATGTTGATTATAGTATGATGAAAAAGACAGTAAATATCTATCGTTTTGAAAAGAATTTTTTGCAGTATAAATTATTACCGCAGATAAGAACATTCTTAACAACATATGATAAGAATAATTACTATGAAGTCGCCCTTGGTGGTTTAATCTATTATAGAATGTCTGATATTAGAGTGGTTGAAGTATCAGAAGATAAATGGTTTGAAATTGATAATGTAGAAGATCTAAATAGAGCTGCAGAAATACTTAAGGAGAAATAACAATGAGGAAATATGTAATATTTGGGGGATTTGACTATGCTGTCAAATGGGAGATGAATCAAGATGCAATCTATAATGGTATAGACTATTTTGTGGAAATAGATGAAAATTGGATTGGAAAAGAATATTTAGGGAAAACAATATATGGAATAGAAAAATTAAGAGAGGAAAAGGGGAATATATTTATATTCATAGGTTCAGTTGTTTATCATACGGAATTAGAAATTATATTAAATGAGTTGGGCTATTTAGAGGAAAGAGATTATGTATGGGCGTTAGGCTGGCCGGGAGATGAAAAATGTGCTCCATTATGGTTTACAAATGAATGGCGTGATACTAAAAATTTTATAGGACAACAAGCAGCTATTAATGGTGATTTTTCAAGAGCTAAATATAAAATTGTTTCAAAAATGATACCAGATGAATGTAAGCTAGTTGCAGATTTAGGTGCTGCATCAGGGATGTTGGAGCAATATTTAAAAGAGAATGTCATGTACCTTCCAGTAGATTATATGAAAATAAGGGAAGATGAGATTGTTTGCGATTTAAATAAATATGAATATCCAGACATATGTGAGGATAGCAACAAAAGTTGTATAGTATTATGTGGAATAATTCAATATGTAAAGGATTGGAAATGGTTGCTTAAAAGAAGTACAGAGGCTGCAGATAATGTAATTATTTCACATAATGATATTGTAAGAATCAATAGAGACTTTAGGAGAGAGCATTTGACATGGAAAAATGCAGTATTTAATCATCAAATAATTTTGGAAATGCAAAATCTGGGTTTTGAAATGAAAGAAGCTTATGATTGCCAACTGAGAGTTGTTATTATGCGGTTTGAAAGGGAAAAAAATGATTTATAGATATGAACACTTGGATTGGATTAAGGATATTCCGATAAGGGAGTATAAAAACGGTGAACCAATATTTTTATGGGGAGCTGGGAAAATAGGCCACATAGTTGCCCATGCGCTGAATAAGAAGGGAATTGATTTTGAGGCTTATGTGGATATCTCAAAGGATAAACAAGGTAGAGAATATTGTGGGCATAATGTTATTTCGCCAGAGGAATTGTATGCTAATCATAAGGATGCTATTGTTATTATTTCATGTGCTTTTCCTGCTGTAATGGAAGAAATAAAAAGGCATGGAATCAAGGAAGTACATACTCCATGTGGTTTGCTACAGGAAATAGATTTTGAAGGATTTGATGATGTATTGTCTTTAGAGTATGAGTGCAGGAATGTTGATCAAGCCATGCGAAATTATGCTTTATACTATGGCATGGGACCGCAGATAAACCATTTAATGTTTATGATTACAGATGCATGCACATTGAATTGCGAACATTGTTGTGCATATGTGCCATATCATAAGAAGGTTATAGTTGATTCATTGGACACAGTAATTAATTCTTATAAAATTATTATGGAAGTGTGTCAACATGTTGAAACTGTGGAATTGTTTGGGGGAGAACCCCTGACACATCCAAAACTTGCGGATATGATAAGATATATTTTGCGAGATAATCGTTGTGATAAAGTTTATATTATTACAAATGGAACGATTAACTTATCTGATGAACTAATAGAGGTTATGAAGGATCCGAGAATTATTCTTAGGATTTCTGACTATGGAAAACTTTCCTGCAAAAAAGAAAAAATTGAGGAAATTTGTAACAGAGAGCAAATTACGTATGAAGTAACAAACTATCAGTATTGGGACCGAGTTCCACTAATCAGAAAAGATCATGGAGAAAGCTTAGCTGAACTTGATCAAAAGTATAGTGAATGTACAGCTAATGTATTATATGTAAAAAGTGGACGAGTATTTCATTGTTGTGTTTTAGCTGGATTGAATGGAATTGATGATGAGATTTTACCGAATTATAAAGAGAACTATGTTGATGTACTAAATGGTGATAAGAAGGAAATAATATATCAACTTGAAAAAACAATTCAACATTTGCGATCTCGAAAACATATTGAAGCATGTCGTTATTGCCCAGGAAGTCATTGTATCCAATGGGATGAAAAGGTGCAAGTTGCAGGACAAGCAAAGGGAAAACTTCCTATCGAAAAACTGTATGAAAATGGAGAACGATTTAATTGAAACTACTAGTTTTGGGATTTGACGCGGTTACGCCTGAATATATATATGGCAAATCAGAGAGGTTTCCGAATTTGTCTCGATTAAAAAAAAGCGGCGCGTATTCAGCATATTCAGCATATGTTCAAAAAGGATATCATGGCTCATATTTAAGTGAGATGAACTGGTCATCTATTTATACGGGATTGCATCCATGGGTGCATAATATTACAGCTAAAGAAATTGCTGGCAAGAGATATACTCCAGAGATGGGCTGGTTTAAGAATTTACAGCCTTTCTGGGAAGTCCTTAATAATAATGGTTATAAGGTTGGCCTGTGGTCGGCAGATTGTTGCGTACAACCGGTGGAGATAGATGGATATGTAGTATCTTCAAGATATGATATGATTGAGGATAAAGCAGAGAATCGTCGCTCGGAGAGAGAGATTCAAGTATGTGAGAAGGATAGACCGTTGTTAGAGTGCCTTCCGGGAAATCCTCCACCACGGCTATATCCTAAGATGTTATCGCAGCAGGGGTATCGCTATGAGGAATTAAAGAACAATTCGGAATTGGCATGGAAAGCGGTTCAAGAATATCATTTTCAGGAATCGGTTGATAATTTTCAAGAAGAACTTGATTTCTATTTTACGGCAATGCAAAATGCACAGAAAAAATATCCGGTTGATGTGATGTTTTTTTATACTCCGACAACTGATTTGATTGCGCATTGTTGCATGTGTTCTGATGATAATGATGTTTTGATAAAAACATATCAGGTGCTTGATAAAAAGGTTGGGGAGTTAATTGACGCACTTGAGCCTGACAATGTCATTGTGATGTCTGATCATGGAATGATGAATTTTAAAGATATAGTAGAATGCTCCGATGAAGAAATACGGCATGAGGCTTTTGGTGCTCGTGATGAAGTATTATGGCTAAAAAATAGATATATTGCATTTGAAGCTCATAACGGAGCCCTGTTGTTTACGGCACATGCGTTACGAGGAACATTTATTGCAGCGGGGAAAGACATTCGGCATACCAGATTAGAGGAGATGCGTACTGTTGATGTATATCCGACAATTTTGGAATTATGTGGATGTAAAATACCACAAGATAGAGACGGATATGTTCTTGATATTTTCAATCGCCTTTGTGTAAATGATAAGGTGCTAAAACAGGAAAATATTAAGTATAAACCTATTGCTGTAATACAGGCGCATGACCCAAACATAACGGATATCATTATAAATGAAGTTTATCTGCATAATCGCTTCTGTAGTATTACGATTGTAGGAGATAAACGTTATGAGGAAATTTACTGCAATAATCCGCGTGTAACTAATTTTATTTCGTTTTCTGAATATAATGAAGGCTTGTACGAAGAGGTGTATTGTGGATATCACAATACGATGACCGGAGAAATGTGTCATATAAGGATAAAGTAAAGGAAAATACTATGTACGTAGAAAATATAAATTTTACACCAACTATGCGTTGTAATTTAAAATGCAAACTTTGTGGAGTTATGGTTCCACATTATGAATATCGACCACATATGAATGAGGATGAGTGGAAAAAGACGCTTAAGGCTCTATTTGAAATCGTGGATAAAGTAAGACGCTTTCAGGTAACAGGTGGAGAACCATTGGTTCATCCATATTTGGATCAAGTGTTAAGAGAAATATTTGAGTATGATGACCAATTTGAAGAATTGTGGCTTTTTACAAATTGTGCGGTTCCGTTAAGAGCGAATGTTTTAGAAGTTTTAAAGACACATAAAGATAAAGTATTGGTACATTGTTCAGATTATGGGGTAAGACCGGAAGTGGCACAGGCGAATATACGTCTGATGGAGGAAAATGATATACCACACCGCTATTTAAAGTATTATGGAGAAAACCAGTATTTTGACGGATGGGTTGACAACGGAGACTTTGTGGCACACAATCGCTCTGAGGAAGAAAATACGAAGATATTTAAAGAGTGTTCCCACACATGCAGAGGCGGATCTTGGTACGTAAGAGGAGGACAGATTCATTGGTGTGGACGTTCTATCCGTGGAACTGAATTAGGAAAGATCCCTTCGACGACAGCCGATTATTTAGATTTGTTTGATGACAAGACGACAACTGAAGAAAAGAAACAGTTGTTTGAAGAGCTTCGGAAAAGAACCGTAATAACGGCATGTGATTATTGTAATGGATATTATGGAACTACAGATGAGAGTAAGCGGTATCCTGCGGGAGAGCAGATGGAGTAAAACATGATATATTTTAGAACCTGTGCATATAACGCAGAGAAGACAATTCGCAGAACTGTTGAGAGTGTGTTATCGCAGACAATACCTGATTTTAAATATTATATTCTTGATAATGGATCAACGGATAGTACAAGAGCAATTATTGATGAATATGCAGAGCGAGATGATCGCATTGTTGTTTTCTACAATAAGGTTAATAGGAAATTAGAAGAGAATCCTTCTTTTTGGACATTGTCAAATGATATTAATGATGATGATTATTTGGCATTTCTTGATGCGGATGATTATTATGAAGAGAATTTTTTAGAGTCAATGTTGGAATTTATGGAAAAAAATTCTCTCGACGTTGCAGCTTGTGGAAGCTATTTTGAAAACGAGGATGGAGTTGTCGGCGGAAAAATAATACAGCAACAGGATTTTTTGTTGAGAAATGCAACAGAATATGACATATATTTTCCTTTTGTTCATTGGAATATGAGACAGGTTTGGGGAAAACTATATAAGGGAAGCGTTGTAAAACATAAATACGAGATAGATACACCTGAATGGTGGCCGAAGGCATATGGTGGTGATACGATCAATGTTATGAATTGCCTGAGATATTCCAAGGGATTTGGTGTATTAGCGAAAGGCTTGCACCATTATCAGGTTTCGCAGAAATCAGTATCTTATCAATGGATGGAAGGAAGAGAAGACTCGGATTTGATATTAGACCAGTTTGCAAGGAAATTTTTGATGGAAAAGGCCGGTCGGATTTCAGAAGATAATCAACGATTTCTAGCGATTGTATATATGAATGCATTGAAAGATACATTGAATGTTCTTCTCAATTCTAACCAGACGAATGCCAAGATTATGCAGGTTTCTTCCAAAATATTTGATGAGCAGACAACAAGAGAGGTCTTGGGAGTAACGTATGAAAATGGAGCGGGAGAGAAGGAAAAGAAAGATCTGCTGATATACCGGAAAGTTCTTTTGGAATGGGCAATTTCTAACTATACCACTTTTGATAAAACAGATAAGCATCATGCATATGTTTTTCTGTCAGCTCATGGAGATGTGATCAGAGATATAATATCAGAACAAGAGTCCTATGATTTGTTTGGAAATAAACCGGACCTGATAAAAGCGATTGTTAATGGACAAGTAGGTTCTATTATCCGTTTGTTACAGGAGTATGTTCAAGAAAAGCAGTCTTTGGATATGCTTCAGATTGAGAACATTGTATTCGCCCAGAATTTGTCTGCTTTTTTGGGGCTTGAGGATTTGTATACTGCTTATTCTAAGCTATATATTGCGGAATTGATTAATCAGGGACGCGTGGAAGAAGCCGGTACGGAATTGTCGGAATGGTTAAGCATATTACCGGGAGATGAAGAATTTATTAATCTGCGGAGTATGGTAGAGGGATAGCGATGAAATATATATTGTATGGGTTTGGTGGTTCTTTTAACCATGGTGGAGAGGCAATTGTACAAACAACCTGCGAAATTATTCGTAGCATCGATAACGATGCTACGATTGTTTTATCGACGCATTTTAAAGAGCAGGATGAGATGTTTCATCTGCCGGTTGACAAATATTGTTGTAGAGATTTGCAGGCGTTGCAGAGGGAAAAAGAAGATGGAAATCGTAACCGTTATACAGCGCAAGTGTATAGAGAACTCTTGGATGAGATAGAACCAGACTCTGTAGTAATGTCTATCGGTGGAGATAATTATTGTTATGACAATTGGAGAAAGTGGACGATAATACACAATTATGCCAAGAAAATGGGGGCGAAAACAGTATTTTGGAGCTGTTCGATTGAGCCGGCAATGATATCGAAAGAGATGATAGAACATCTTCTGACTTTTGATTTGATCACTGCCAGAGAGGGGGCAACATATCAGGCATTACTTCAGGCAGGACTTACAAATGTAACAAAGTGTTATGATGTTGCTTTTTCCTTGAAGCCAAAAACAATTGCGTTACCTCAAGGCATGGAAAAAGGGAATACGATAGCAATCAATCTTAGTCCGCTTGTCCTTCGTAGGGAGAATTGTGTGGGCGCGATAAAAAGAAATTTGCGTGAGTGTATTGATGATATCCTAAAGGAAACCCCATACAAAGTTTTGTTGATTCCTCATGTCTTAATGCCGGTAGATAATGATTTGGATGCATTATCAGAGATAAAAGAGCCCTATAAAGATGAGGATCGTGTTATTCTATACAAAGATAATTGTCATGCTAGCGAATATAAATTTCTGATTTCACAGTGTCGGTTGGGTATATTTGCGAGGACGCATGCATCTATTGCGGCGTATTCCAGCATGATTCCAACAATCGTATTGGGATATTCTATCAAATCGATAGGGATTGCAGGCGACCTTGGAATGGAATCGTATGTTTTGCAGAGTGGAGAGTTGGAAGATGGACAGCTATCGAAATGTTTGCATTTGTTACTAAAAAACGAAGATTCAGTAAAGAAGCAGCTGATGGCGAAAAAGGAAGAGATGCATAAAGGCGTAGAGAATGCTGTAATGGCGTTAAAGGAGACATTAAGATGAAAGTTATCATTTTGGCTGGCGGATTGCCGAGTACAATTGAAGCGGATGAAAAAATACCAAAGCCTATGGCAGAAATTGGAGAACGTCCAATTTTATGGCATATTATGAAATATTATGCATCCTTTGGATTGACGGATTTTATTATTTGTGGTGGATATAAAGTTGATATAATCAAAGAATATTTTATGAATTATTATATTCATCAGTCGGACATTACAGTAGATTTGGAAACAAACCAGGTTATTATTCATAAGAAGGAGACAGAAAATTGGAAAGTGTCCGTGGTAGACACGGGAATTCACGCGAATGTCAGTGAAAGAATCCGGCGTGTAAAGGATTATATCGGCAATGATGCGTTTATAGTTGCATATGGGGACTGTGTTCATAATATTGATCTTAACAAAATGATTTCTCAGCACAAAACGGACGGGAAAAAAGCAACTATGGCGGTCGCAAGACCGAGTGGGCGAAATCAGATTTGGCCAATTACGATAAAGGGGTTTAGACCGGGAGTTTCATTGGATGAAATAAAAGAGGATGCATGGGCAAATGCTTGTTGTATGATTTTTAATCCAGATGCGTTTGAATATATCGAGCAGCATGCTTCATTGGAGCATTCTTTGTTCCATCTTGGCAATGAAAACTTACTGTCAACCTATTGTCACGAAGGATTTTGGATGCCAATGGAAACCATTCGAGACAGGGATATATTGAATACAATGTGGAATTGTGGAGATGCTCCTTGGAAAACTTGGTAGGAGGAAGATTATGAAGGCTGTTATTTTGGCAGGGGGAAAGGGAACCCGGATTTCAGAGGAATCTAAAATACGTCCGAAACCGATGGTTGAGATTGGTGGATTTCCTATTTTGTGGCATATAATGAAGACATACGAAAAGTTTGGAATAAATGAATTTGTTATATGCTGCGGATACAAAGGTCAGATGATAAAAGATTATTTTATCAATTATATGAGATATAGAGATAATATTCATACGGACTTGGGTACGGATAACACAAAATCCTTATCTGGACATATGGAAAAGTGGAAAGTTACCTTGGTGGATACAGGATATAATACGTTGACAGCTGGAAGAATAAAACAAATTCAAAAGTATGTAGAGGGTGAAAAGTTTTTTCTGACCTATGGTGATGGAGTATCGGACATTAACCTTAATCAGTTATTGGACTTTCACAATCAAAAGGGAAAAACGGTTACGATTTCTTTGATAAAGCCGGCAGGAAGATTTGGAGGTGCGATTGTCGAAGAAAAAACGGGAGAAATCCATGGGTTTAAAGAGAAAGCCCGTGAAGATCAGTCTTGGGTAAATATGGGATATATGGTTATGGAACCTTCTGTATTTGACTATTTGGGAGATGGCACAGAGATGCTTGAAGCTGGTCCGTTTGAACGAATTACGCTTGCAGGCGAAATGAACGGATTTTGTCATAACGGTTTTTGGGCACCGATGGATAATGTCCATGATCGGGACTATCTTGAGCACCTTTGGAATACTTTGGAAGCACCTTGGAAATAAAAATTTGTTTATCCTTTTTGGCGATTTTGTCAATTGATTTATGGAAAACTTTCTCGTGAAAATACGAATGCAATGTTTCGCGATTATTCCGAGTTTTTTGAAGAGGATTCTCATGATGGACAGGAAGGCATCCGTTTGAGAGCAGGAAAGAGCCGCAAGGATTAAAGGATCCTATTTATGGATATATTCAGATTCCTATGAAATATATGAGTGGAATTGTAGACAGTGCGACGTTCCAGAGACTGCGGAGCTAAGGGACTATTCCGGCAATCGTCCTTCATGCATGATGCTCAATTCCCCATAGACCTGTCCCCAGTTCCGAAGCGTTGCTGTCCACGTTTTCGTTGCCTCGAATTTAGCCAGATACAAGGCTTTCAGTAGTGCGGTGTCGCTCGGAAAATAAAATGTCGGCTGCCAGATGGCAGCCGATTTTTTACCATTTTGCCCTTGTTCGCTCATGGGAATCCCTAAGCCTTTGCAGGAATTTTGTATCCTGCTTCGAGCATTGCTTTCTCAAATTGGTCGATCGACATTTCGGCTTTCTGTGCACCGCGCATAGCGGAATAATCTCCTTCCTGTACAGAAGAGAAGATTTCGTTGAGACGTCCTTCTTTGCGCCCCTCTTCAATATAATCTGAAGGTAATGTTAAAATATTTCCACCCATAATATCACCTATTCCTTTCCGGACTTCACTATCCTTTGGAATGATATAATCTGTAATCTCCTGTATTACACAGATCATATTTTGATAAAGTCCTGACTTCTTTTCTTTTTCGGCAGTCTCCATAAGCAGCTGATTAATTTTGCGATAGTCTTCTAGCAGCTGTTCTACTTTCTTTTCGTTCGTTTTGTTGCTTTTCAGAAAGTACTCATACCGCAAGATATGATACGGCAACAAGATGAGAAGTTGTTTTTCAAACAACGCATTTACCGTGTACTTTTGTGCGTGGATAATCGGCACCTGATAAGTAACCTGCTGTCCGTCCGCGAACTTTACGATTGCGGTATGATACTCCGGCAGATGACGATGATTTCGCACGTAAAGAACACAGGACTGTGGAAATTCAATCTCCCAGATATCCTCTGCCTTTGAAGTATGTTCCAATGCAATTGAGATATCGTACTCAAACATACGGATTACCATATCCGCATCCCGCTTGGATTGGCACTCTATATGGTAGAGATGCGGTCCGATGCGAATAATTGAGTCGGTAATGATCTTGCCATACTTCTCGTAATGCTCGTTTCTCAGTTGCTCAAAATCAGTATCCTCGCTGTAATTCGTGTGAAACACTTCGTTGATCAGCGGGATAAGCAGTTGTGGCATCTTCTGTGCGATGGTTCGAAAGACATCATCGAACACAGTGCTGTGGACTGCATTTTCTTCCTGTGTCGTTTCTACGCTATTAGCGACAGAAGGAAGAGTTTCTTTCGTTTGCTTCATTGTATTCTTCTCCTTGGTAATTATTAATAATGGAGACGATAAGAATACAATGCTTTGGATATCTTGATTATAGCATACACGAAGAATTAAGCAATCGTATTTCCTTTTGTCTCCAAATATTCAGTTGTGAAAACTCGGGTATTTTGTGCGTATGAATTTCATGCACATCTATGATTTGCTAACCGACTGATTTCATCGGTTATGATCTGTTTGAGTTTTGTAGTTACAGAATAATGGACGTAACGAGTTCTGTCAACAGAAAGTTTTGGCTGCAAAAAGTTATAAAGAGTTATAAAACAAATATAAAGTTATAAAGCACAGTAAAACATTATCTCGGCTGAGGCGATAAGACCATTGCTTTTTGCTGTTAAGTCATGGTATCGTTTAGGAGTAAAATCGTAATCAGGAGGTATCGGATATGGATAGCATATTTCACAGAGTAAGTATTCGTAAATATAAGGAACAGAAGGTAGAACAGGAGAAGATTGCGCATTGCACCGGAGTATTTTGAGATTGATATGAGTGCTGCGGTGGAAAATCTGCTTTTACAGGCAGATGCGCTCGGTCTTGGTGCTGTGTGGATGGGAATTGCTCCGGATCAGGGACGAATGGATGCGGTACGCAAGGTGTTAGACATTCCGGAAAATTTGCATGCATTTGCGCTGGTTCCGTGCGGATATCCGGCAGAGGAGCGGGCACAGGAGGATCGATACGATGTAAACAGAGTGCATTATGTCGGATAAGGCTATAAAGTTAGAGAACCGGCTGCCAGGTGGCAGTCGGTTCTTCCTCTGTCATGCGTTTGTAGGAATTTTGTATCCTGCTTCGAGCATTGCCTTTTTGAATTCCTCAATAGACATGCCAGTATCTTTTGCACCATCTTCTAGAGATACGTTCCCTTTTTGGACATATGAAAAAGTTGTTTTTAGTACGCCTTGTTCAATGTAATCTGAAGGTAATGTTATAATATTTCCACCCATAATTTCACCTATTCCTTTCCGAATTTTGTTTTCTTTTGGAATGACATAATCTGCAATCTGCTGGATTAAACAAATCATATCCTGATAAAGTTCTGACTTCTTTTCCTTTTCGACAGTTTCTGTAAGCAACTGATTAATTTTGCGATAGTCTTTTAGCAGCTGTTCTATTTTTTTCTCATTCGTTTTGTTGTTTTTCAGAAAGTGTTCATACCGCAAGATATGATACGGCAACAAGATGAGAAGCTGCTTTTCAAATATAGCATTTACCGTGTACTTTTGTGCGTGAATAATCGGCACCTGATAAGTAACCTGCTGTCCGTCCGCGAACTTTACGATGGCGGTATGATACTCCGGCAGGTGGCGATGATTCCTTACGTAGAGTACGCAGGAACGCGGAAATTCAATCTCCCAGATATCCTCTGCCTTTGAAGTATGTTCCAATGCAATTGAGATATCGTACTCAAACATACGGATTACCATATCCGCATCCCGCTTGGATTGGCACTCTATATGGTAGAGATGCGGTCCGATGCGAATAATTGAGTCGGTAATGATCTTGCCATACTTCTCGTAATGCTCGTTTCTCAGTTGCTCAAAATCAGTATCCTCGCTGTAATTCGTGTGAAACACTTCGTTGATCAGCGGGATAAGCAGTTGTGGCATCTTCTGTGCGATGGTTCGAAAGACATCATCGAATATCGTGCTGCGGTCTGCTTTTTCTTCCTGCGTCACTTCTTGACTAGTGACGGATGGAAGCCTTTCTTTCGTTTGCTTCATAGTATCCTTCTCCTTGGAAATTTATTAATAAAGGAGATATCGAGAATACCTGTTTGTTACCCCAATTATAACAATATGCAATGAAATAAGCAATTCGTTATTAACAAACAATCGACTCAATAAACTCCAGTATTTAATTGTGAAAACTCGGGTATTCGTGTGCCTGAACTTCTTACGCACCTATTGATTTGCCTAACCGTGCAATTCCTTCGGTTATGATCTGTTTGAGTTTTGTAATTACAGAATAATGGACGTAACGATTTCTGTCAACGGAAAGTTTTGCCCCCAAAAGTTATATGCAGGCATGTATATCTTTTCTGTTGAAAAATTTGATTTGATAGCTTATTATGTATGAGAGCAAATCGGTTTGTAACCGAAGCACTTACTTAGAGAAAAGCTGCCCTGCAGGCAGCGGAAGGAGAACATTATGAAAAACAAATTTGGCATCAAAGAAGTTGTTGCAACCGGTATCGGTACAGCGTTGTTTATTGTGCTGACAAATGTACAGATTCCTCTTGGATTTATTCCAAACACATCCTTACAGCCAAGAGCGGCTCTGCTTGCATTCTTTGCAGCAGTGTTTGGTCCGGTTGTTGGCGGAATTATGGGACTTGCAGGACATGCGATCGGAGACGCAATCTTCTACGGTAGTGTATGGTGGAGCTGGGTATTCCCGGATGCGGTATTCGGCATTGTGATCGGTCTTTTTGCAAAGCAGTTTGCAGTAAAAGAAGGCGGATTTACCAAGAAGCAGATTGTGAAGTTTAATGTGGTTCAGGTGATTGGAAACCTGCTTGCATGGGTAGTTGTAGCGCCTGTATTGGATATTCTGATTTACGCAGAGCCTGTAAAAAAAGTATTTGCCCAGGGTGCAGCAGCTTTTGTAGCAAATATTATTGCAGTTGGCGTATTAGGAACGATTTTGACAGCAGCATATTCTAAGATTGGAGCAAAATCATCCAGTCTTTCAAAGGAAGATTAATATTTTATGGAACCAATTATCGAATTTAAGGATTATTCTTTTAAATATCGATCACAGGTAGAACCGACTCTTCTGGATATCAATCTATCGATCTATCCGGGAGAGAAGGTTTTGATTGTGGGACCATCCGGTTCGGGCAAGTCGACACTTGCCCATTGTATCAACGGGCTGGTTCCATTTTCATTTACCGGTGAGAGCACGGGAAGCTTGAAAGTTGAGGGGCAGGATCCGAATGAGCTTGGCCTTTTTGGACTGTCCAAGTTGGTCGGAACCGTCTTGCAGGATACGGATGGTCAGTTTATCGGACTTACTGTGGCAGAAGATATCGCTTTTTCTATGGAAAATGATTGTATTGCGCAGGATGAGATGCTCGAGCGTGTGGATCGTGTCGCTGAGACGGTGGATATCACGGATTTTCTGGATCATGCGCCGAATGAGTTATCTGGAGGACAGAAGCAGCGTGTCTCGATGGCGGGAGTCATTGTCGACGATGTAGATATTCTACTGTTCGATGAGCCACTGGCAAATCTGGATCCGGCGACAGGTAAGCGTGCGATTGATTTGATCGATCGTATTCATAAAAAGAACAATACAACAATTCTTATTATTGAACATCGTCTTGAGGATGCGCTATACCGTGATGTGGATCGTATTATTGTAGTTGGAGAAGGCAGGATTGTTGCTGATCTGAGACCGGATGCGCTTCTTTCCGGTTCGGTTTTGAAAGAACAGGGAATTCGTGAACCACTTTACATTACCGCATTAAAATATGCCGGATGTCAGATCAATGAGGCTGATCTGCCACAGCATATTGAGTCTATGAACCTTGCGCCGTATGAGGACAATGTCCGGAATTGGTTTGGTAAGGTGAAATTAAATAAGAAAGCACCGGACGGGGAGCCTATGCTTACGATACGCGATCTGAGTTTTGCGTACACGCAGGGGCAGCCTGTTCTTTCGCATATAGATTTTTCTATCTCCAGGGGGGAGATGGTTGCGCTTGTCGGCAAGAATGGCGCGGGTAAATCGACACTGGCAAGCCTGATCTGTGGCTTTATGCAGCCGGATGAAGGTGCGATCTACCTAAATGGAGAGGACTTGTCCGGATATTCCATCAAGGAGCGCGGCGAGAAGATTGGTCTTGTGATGCAGAGTCCGAATCAGATGATATCCAAACCGATGATTTATGATGAGGTGGCGTTAGGGCTTCGTGTGCGCGGCGTTGCAGAGGATGAGATTAAGGAGCGCGTGTTTGAAACGCTGAAGATCTGCGGATTATATCCTTACAGAAACTGGCCGGTATCAGCACTCAGCTTCGGTCAGAAAAAGCGTGTGACGATCGCATCCATTCTCGTGATGAATCCGGAAGTCTTAATTCTGGATGAGCCGACTGCCGGACAGGATTATCGTCATTACACGGAGATTATGGAGTTCTTGCGCAGGATACATGAGGATCTTGGCATCACAATTATAATGATCACACATGATATGCATCTGATGCTGGAATATACAGACCGTGCGATCGTGATTGCGGATGGAAAAATGCTTGCAGATGATACTCCGGCACATATTCTGACAAACGAGGAGATTTCTGATCGCGCTTATCTGAAAAAAACTTCGCTTTATGATTTGGCGCTCCGTTGTGGGATAACAGACCCGACAGCTTTCGTGGAATGCTTTATCCAATATGAGAGGGAGGTGGGAAGAGATGTCTAGATTATTAACCTATGATCCGAAGGACACCTGGATCCACCGGCTGAGCGGTATCACGAAGCTCATCTTTTTTCTGGCATGGTCGATTGTCAGTATGATTACCTATGATACAAGAGTTCTTGTTTTCATGCTGGTGAGCAGTCTGATCATTTTCCGGGTGTCTAAGATTGAGTGGAAACAGATTTCAACGGTATTTAAATTTATCTTATTTTTCCTGTGCCTGAACCTTCTTGCAATATTTATCTTTTCACCATACGAAGGCGTGAAAATTTATGGAACAAGAACAGATCTGCTGCATATAGCAGGTAATTATACGATTACAACGGAGCAGCTTTTCTATGAACTGAACATTATGATTAAGTATTTTACGGTTATTCCGGCGGTCTTAATGTTTATCCTGACGACAAACCCGAGTGAGTTTGCGGCATCAATGAACAAGATTGGAGTCAGTTATAAAATCAGCTATTCGATCGCGATCGCGCTCCGTTATGTCCCGGATGTGCAGGCAGACTTTACGAAGATCAAGCATGCGCAGGAAGCGCGTGGTATCGAGATGAGCTCCAAGTCGGGACTCATCGACCGTATCAAAAATGTGTCGGCGATTCTGTTCCCGCTGATCTTTACCAGCATGGATCGCATCGATGTGGTTAGCAACGCGATGGAACTTCGTGGCTTCGGCAAAAACAAGAAGAGAACCTGGTATTCCGGCAAGAAGCTTACTGCCAGGGATATCACGGTCATTGTGGTTGTGTTCGTATTTGCGGTGGTCAGCATGCTGATCACATTCGTAGATGGCAGCCGGTTCTACAATCCGTTCATATAGAAGAATATTGGAAGATAAATTTTTGTATGATTCATGTGACAGTGCACATACTATCCAAAAGATAGGAGGCTGTCATGGGAAAAAAGAAAATTACGAATGCGCACGTTTCTCTATTAAAAGGTACGGATGCGGATCCTTATACTGCAGGTCCAAGATACTTTTCGGAAGAAGACGATGAGATTCCGGCAATCCGCCAAAGTAGTATGTACAACGATCATGATCGTGCGAGAATCGATAACAATCAGTTTTTTGAGACGCGGAGTAATCCGCTGAGCAGCAAGGGTAATTAAGATATGGGCGAGGCAGAGATGCCTCGCTTTTTGCAACAAAAAGCTGCGTTCCTATATCAATCAATAGGTAACGCAGCTTTATGCATATCGATCCATCATCATTCCGGAATAGATGGAGCTGACATAAGGTGTCGCAAAATTGTGTCCCGGATTCTTGTAAGCAACAACCACTTTATTTACATAATTCATCGGATCAACCGAGATGTTCTCCGCTTTCTTTCCAAGCGCATCACGGAAATCCGCAAGTGTCTGGAATGTCTGATCCGCACGGTTTGGCTCAACGGCATTCGAGAGAATGTCGCGGTCAATGGAAATCGATCCATCATCGGCAACCATGAGACCGATGTATTGCAGCGATGCCTGCTGGGAGCGTGATACCGAAGCAATGTCCTTCGTGAGGCGCCTGCCGCCGCTTCCTTCGGTGTCTGCATACGGATCACTTGTTGTCAGGATGTGATTGTACGCATCCACGAGTGTCTGTATATTATCAGCGATCGCGTCTGTATTTGCTTTAAATCCGATCTGTGTCGCTTTGTCTCCGGTTGTTCCTTTGAGCGTGAGCTCGAACGCATTATTAATCGAGAAGGTATTCGACAAGGAAGAGTGCGCGTTGCCATTCAGTGTGAAGCTGGAATTGTGCGCTTCTTCCGCAATCTGGTCGATGCCCAGTATTTTCATGGATTCGACAGAACCCGCACTCGCGTCTGGTGATATGGTAAAAAGCGCCTTCTCATTCTCGCTGAGTCCGGTCTGTACAGAGGTTAGTGCTAAGGCGCTGGAGCCTTTGCCATCCGAGCGGATCTCTGCGGTAATTCCAAGATTGGAACTGTTCACAAGCCGCGCGAGCTTCTGTTCAATATCCAGATTTGTCTCCTCGGAATTTACATTATATTGGAATTCGTATGCTCCACTCGTCGTATTGAGATCAAAAGAGTAAGATCCCGGGCGGAGCGAATGTCCGTTATCCTTTAAGTAATTGCCCTCATTCACCTGCGGTGTCGCAAGCTGCTCAACAGAGATCGAGAAGCTCTCTGCCTGATTGGATTCGCTTCCGTCACCGATGTAGGAGACACCCACTTTATCCTCATCGGAGGACACTGCAACCTTCTTCTGGAAGGAGTCGTTGAATGAACCGTAACGATCCGACAGGGATGCAACCACGTTCTGGATCGACTTGGCGCTCTCCTTGATATCGATCGCGTATCGCTTCGCTTCCTCCGGATCCGAAATCTTGTACAGAGGGGCTTCTTTATTCTTTTTGACTATCTGGTTGTAGATCTTGCGCAGATCACTCTTCTTGTGTGAGTCGTAGCGCGAGACTTCTTTGTTCGCATACGTTGACATATAGTAATTGTATGCGCTATCGATACGTGCCATAAGATTACCCCTCCTTTCCTCCGTGAAACCGGGCATAATGTATGTGTTGAAAATAAATCCATTTATACATATATATTATATCGAACATATTTGCCGCATTCAATAGCTAGATGCGTGAAAAAAGCTTTATTTTCTTCTATATATAGTGTATTCTGTAGGAAAAAGCGTCGTTTCCCTTGAGAAAAGCGCTTTTTCGCGAAAAAAGTTGTTGACGGACCGGTGAAATCGTGCTATTCTATGAAAGCTTGGAAGTAGGTCTTTTTTTTATGCCTTTTTTTAGGCAGCAACACAAAGAATTAAAACGGAGGTGGAAGTTGTGCGCACAAAGATTACATTAGCTTGCACAGAGTGTCAGCGTCGTAATTACAACATGACAAAGGACAAGAAGACTCATCCGGACAGAATGGAAACCAAAAAGTATTGTAGATTCTGCAAGACTCATACAATGCACAAGGAAACAAAGTAGTCTAGGACAGAGTAAAGGAGTTACGAAATGGGAAACACAGAGAACGTTGAAAAGGCTCCAAAGACAAGCTGGTTCACTGGTTTGAAGGCTGAATTCCGTAAGATCGTTTGGCCGGATCAGAAATCAGTTGTCAGACAGACTATTGCGGTAATTGCTGTATCTGTAGTTACCGGTCTTATTATCGCGTTACTGGATTGGCTGATTCAGTACGGCGTGAATTTCCTTGTTGGTTTAAGCATTTAACGGAGGCAAAGTGATTATGGCAGAAGCGAATTGGTATGTAGTTCATACCTACTCAGGTTATGAGAACAAAGTCAAAGCGAATATTGATAAGACAATCGAGAACAGACATCTTGAAGACCAGATTCTTGAGGTTCGTGTTCCTCTCGAGGAAGTGACAGAAGTCAAGAACGGAGTGAAGAAACAGGTTTCCAAGAAGATGTTCCCTGGCTATGTTCTGATTCATATGATTATGAATGATGATACATGGTACGTTGTCCGCAATACGAGAGGCGTGACTGGGTTCGTTGGACCGGGAAGCAAGCCGGTGCCACTCACAGATGCTGAAATGAGACCGCTTGGAATTAAGACGGAGAACGTTGTTGTGGATTTCGCAGAGGGCGACATGATCGTAGTTATCGGCGGTGTCTGGAAAGATACCTGCGGCGTAATTACCGGCATGAACCACAGCAAACAGACAGTTACTATCAATGTAGAACTGTTCGGTCGCGAGACACCGGTAGAAGTAAGTTTCGCAGATGTAAAGAAAATGAATTAAGGAGGCAATTCCAATGGCAAAGAAAGTTGAAGGATACATTAAGCTG
>ERZ772897.34-NODE-34-length-137231-cov-5.933057_pt1 | contig 137231 bp, 150 predicted proteins | sample MGYA00512125_ERZ772897 | MGnify/ENA primary metagenome ERZ772897 (study PRJEB29015, sample SAMEA2737660) | human gut metagenome | biome: human gut; feature: human-associated habitat; material: faeces | place: China | collected 2012 ... | reverse complement strand
ACACCGTCGTCGCGCTCGGCGATCAGGTCTACGGCAAGCCAGGCACCGAGGCTGCGGCGCGCGCCATGCTGCGAGCGCTCGCGGGCCGCAGCCACCGCGTGACCACGGGGCTCGCGATCGTCAATGCGCGAGGGGAGGTCTTTGAGGCGTACGCGGAGACGGAGGTCGTCTTCGCGCCGCTCACGGATGCGGAGATCGCCGCCTACGTCGCGACGGGCGAGCCGCTCGACAAGGCGGGCGGCTATGCCGTCCAGGGTCGTGCGGCGGCGTTCATCGAGGCGGTGCACGGCTCGTTTTCCAGCGTCGTCGGGCTGCCGCTCGCGACGTTTGTCGCTCTTGCAAGGAAGGCTGGGGTTGATATCTATGACGATCATGGTGAAGGACCTGCCGGCAGATGAGCGCCCGCGGGAGAAACTCCTGGCGCGCGGCGCCTCGTACCTGAGCAATGCGGAGCTGCTCGCGATCCTCTTGCGGACGGGGACGCGGGAGGCGTCCGTCCTGCACATCGCCGAGCAGGTGCTCGCGCACTACCGCGACCGCGGCATCGTCGAGCTCGTGAACATGGAGCCGCAGGAGCTTGCTGCCATCAAGGGTGTCGGCCTCGCGAAAGCCGCGACGGTCGTCGCCGCCATCGAGCTCGGCCGGCGCCTCTCGATGAAGGCCGTCGACCACATCGAGACGGTGCACGGGCCGGAGGATGCGGCGCGCTATGCCATGCCGCGCCTGCGCCACGAGCAGCGGGAGCACTTCATGGCGCTGCTGCTCGACCGGAGGAATCACATCCTCTCGATGACGGACATCTCCATCGGCAGCCAGTCGGCGTCCGTCGTGCATCCGCGCGAGGTGTTCCGAAAGGCCATCCAGTACTCGGCGGCGTCTCTCATCGTGCTGCACAACCACCCGAGCGGCGATCCAGCGCCGAGCCCTGAGGACATCGCCGTGACGAAGCGGCTCGTCGACGCGGGGCAGATCATGGATATCCCCGTCCTCGATCACATCATCCTCGGCTGCGAGAATTTTATTAGCTTAAAAGAGGAAGGTATGGTACAATGAAGAGGCTTGTGATAAAATAGGTCAAAGTTCTGTTCTATAGGTGGATATCATTCCTCGAAGGGAGTTTTTAGATAACATGTGGAGTCTTTTTGGTGGTTTGTCGCATGACATGGGGATCGATCTCGGCACGGCGAATACGCTCGTGCACGTGAAGGGGCGCGGCATCGTGCTGCGCGAGCCGTCCGTCGTGGCGATCAAGAGCGATACGGGCGAGGTGCTCGCCGTCGGTGAGGAAGCGAAGCAGATGATCGGCCGCACGCCGGGCAACATCGTCGCGATCCGCCCGATGAAGGACGGCGTCATCGCCGATTTCGACGTGACGCAGGCCATGCTCAAGTACTTCATCCGCAAGGCGATGAACGCGAAGTCCTTCGTGCGCCCGCGCGTCGTCGTAGGCGTTCCTTCCGGTGTGACGGAAGTCGAGAAGCGTGCTGTCATCGACGCGGCACAGCAGGCCGGTGCGCGCGAAGCATACCTCATCGAGGAGCCGATGGCTGCTGCCATCGGTGCTGGCCTTCCGGTCGAAGAGGCGACGGGCAACATGGTCGTCGATATCGGCGGCGGCACGACGGAGATCGCCGTCATCTCGCTCGGCGGCATCGTGACGAGCCGCTCCATCCGCATCGGCGGCGATGAGATGGACTCCTCGATCGTGCAGTACATCAAGCGCATGTACAACCTCATGATCGGCGAGCGCACGGCGGAAGAGGTCAAGATCAAGATCGGTACGGCCATCGTGACGCCGGAGACGCAGACGAGCATGGACATCCGTGGCCGTGACCTCGTGAGCGGCCTGCCGAAGACGCTCACGATCCAGGCGAGCGAGATCCGCGAGGCGCTTGACGAGCCGATCTACAAGATCATCGAGGCGGTGAAGAACACGCTCGAGAAGACGCCGCCGGAGCTCGCGGCGGACGTCATGGACCACGGCATCATGATGACGGGCGGCGGCGCGCTGCTCACGAACCTCGACAAGCTGCTCTCCAAGGAGACGGGCATGCCGGTGCTCGTCTCGGAGGATGCGCTCTCCTGCGTCGGTGAGGGCACGGGCAAATCCCTCGAGAATATCGGGCTCCTGAAGCGCGTCGTCATGACGTCGAAGAAGTTGAGACAGTAAGATGGGAACAAGACTCAGACGGGATGGAAATAAAAATCGCAGGAGCTGGGTGCTCCTTTTCGTCTTCCTGAGTGTCTTCTGCATCATCTTCTTCGCGGCGCAGGGGCGGTTCCAGTCCCCGGTGCTCGCGAAGGCCGTTTCGACGATCGCGGCGCCTTTTGAAAAGGCCGTTTCGTGGGTCGGCAGCCAGCTGAACTACGTGACGAGCAATCTCTGGGAAATCGCTACGGTGCACGAGCAGAACAAGATGCTCCGGAATGAAGTGGACCAGCTGCGCATCCAGAACCTGCAGGCGAGCGAGTACGCGGCGGAGAACGCGCGCCTGCGGGCGCTGCTCGGCTACAAGCAGGCGGCCGTGCAGTTCGACCTCGTCGCGGCGCGCGTGATCGGCAGGGAAGCCGACAGCTGGTCGCACATGATCGTCATCGACCGCGGCACGTCTGACGGCGTGCAGGAGAACATGCCCGTCGTGACGGAGAAGGGGCTCGTCGGCCACGTCGTGGAAGCGGGTCCGAACTACGCGAAGGTGCAGCTCATCCTCGACCCGCGCTCCTCGGTCGGCACGCTCGTGCAGCGCGCTGAGTCGCGCGTCGTCGGTATCGTCGAGGGCGACCCGGCAAATCCCACGATGCCGCGCATGGTCAACGTGCCGAAGAACGCGGACATCCAGGAGGGCGATGTCATCGTGACGTCCGGCTTCGGCGGCATGTACCCGAAGGGGATCGTCGTCGGTCTCGTCTCCTCGCTTGAGAACGATGAGGCAGGTCTCCTGAAGATCGCGCTCCTCGAGCCGGCGGTCGACTTCCAGAAGCTCGAGGATGTCGAAGTCATCGTCGCCTCGCGCGAGGCACCGCCCGAGCCGCTCAAGACGCCGCCGCAGACACCGGGGACGGAGACGGATCCCATGGCGGAGAAGCAGGCGGCGGAGGGAACGGCAGCCGGGGATGAGGCGGAAACGCCGGAGGCAGCGCAGGCAGGTGACGGCGAGTGAAGGTCTTTCTGAAATGGGCGGCGTTCGCGCTGCTGCTCTACGTGCTGCAGGTATCGCTCCTGCCTCTGCTCGCTTTCCACGGCGCCTCGGCGGACTTCCTGCTACTCTTCGCCGTGTCGTTCGGCTTCACGCGCGGCATGCGCCTCGGCGTGCTCGCGGGCTTTCTTGTCGGGCTCATGCAGGACCTCCTCTCAGGGTCGTTTTTCGGCATGAACACGCTCGTGAAGATGATCGCGGGACTCATCGCCGGGATGCTCTCGGACCGCGTGTTCAAGGAGCAGGCATTCCTGCCGATCGTCTCGTCCGTCGTGGCGGCGGTCGCGAACTACTTCCTGCTCGCGTTGATCATGGCGCTCCTCGGGTATCGGTTCAACCTGCTCGCGAACGCGGAGTACATCCTTCTGCCGCTCATCCTCTATCAGCTCGTCTTCTCGTACCCCGTGCACGTGCTCACGCGCCGGATGAACGAGTGGACGAGGACGGAAAAGAATTAAGGAACTGCTGAACGTGAGGAACGCCTGGCTCAGTGGTTCTTTCGTTGTCTCTGCGCCCCGTGGAAACGGGGGCCGCAGCTTAGGGGCAGCGCATCCTCAGCGCTGCCGAAGAAACTAGGAGAGGTTCCCTTGGTCGAAAAAGATGGTTACGACGGGTATAACCGCCGTCTCCGCGTGCTCGGCATGCTCATGGTGCTGGTCATTGCCGTTCTCATCGGACGCGCGGGATATCTGCAAATCTATGAAGGCGAATACTATGCGGGACTCGCGGACGGCAACCGCATCCGCATCATCCCGTCCGTCGCGCCGCGCGGCACGTTCTATGACCGGAACGGTCAGCTGCTCGTGACGAACCGGCCGGGCTTCACCGTGTCGCTCCTGCCGCTCACGTCGCCGATCAAGGACGAAGTGATCGCGCGCCTTTCCCAGCTGCTCGGCGTGCCGGTCGAGGACATCAAGGACAAGATCGCCGGGCACAGCGGCTTCAACCCCATTCGCATCAAGACGGATGTCACGCCCGACATCGTCTCGATCATCGAGGAGCAGAAGGAACTCTATCCAGGCGTCATGATCGAGAACACGCCGATCCGCGACTACGTGCTCAAGCAGGAGGGCGCGCACACGTTCGGCTACGTGAGCGAGATCAACGACCAGGAGCTCGAGGAGAAGAAGGCGGACGGCTACAAGTCCGGCGACATCATCGGCAAGTTCGGCCTCGAGAAGATCTATGACAAGTACGTCCGCGGCGAGGACGGCGGCGACCAGGTGGAGGTCGACGTCTCCGGCAAGCCGGTCAAGCGCCTCGGGCGCAAGGTACCCGTGCCTGGTGCCGACCTCGTGCTGACGATCGACAAGGACCTGCAGACGGCAGCGGAGAAGGCCGTCGACGCGCGCCTCGCGGAGATCCATGCCTCGGCGGCTGCCGCGGTCGTCATGAACCCGCAGACGGGCGAGGTGCTCGCGCTCGTGAGCCGCCCCGCCTTCGACCCGAATCTTTTCGCGCATGGCATCTCCTCCAAGGATTGGGCGAAGCTCAACAACAACCCGTTCCACCCGATGGACGACAAGGCGATTTCTGGCGAGTATCCGCCGGGCTCGACGTTCAAGATCGTCACGGGGACGGCAGCGCTCACAGAGGGCAAGGTGTCACCGGAGGAAAAGATCTTCGACAGCGGCCATCACTGGATCATCCCGAAGGGCAATGCGGAGGGCGAGGCGCTCGGCTGGATCGACTTCCAGGAGGCGCTCGCGCACTCGGATAACGTCTATTTTTACGAGATGGGCAACCGCCTCGGCATCGACCTGCTCGAAAAATACGCGCGCATGTTCGGTCTCGGACAGCGCACAGGCATCGATCTCCCGTACGAGGCGAAGGGGCTCGTCGCGAACCGCGAGTACAAGAAGAAGAATTTCGAGGACGGAGACTGGTATCTCTCTGAGACGTTCGACGCCGCCATCGGACAGGGATTCAACCTCGTGACGCCGCTGCAGGCAGCGATGGTCATGGGGGAGATCGCGGCGGACGGCAAGCGCTACAAGCCGCACCTCGTGAGCCGCATCCAGACGCAGAACGGCGAGGTCATCAAGGAATTCCAGCCTGAGCTCCTCTCGGAGCTGCAGGTGCCCGCAAACGTCATCCGGCTCGTGCAGGAGGGCCTGCACGACGTGACGAAGTTCGGCACGGCGGCGAGCACCTTCCGCGGCTTCCCCATCGACATCGCAGGCAAGACGGGCACGGCGGAGAACTCGCAGGGGCGCGACCACGGCTGGTTCGTCGCCTACGGCCCGTACGACAATCCGAACATCGTCGTGGCGGTCATCGTCGAGCAGGGCGGCTTCGGCTCGCAGTCGGCAGTGCCGATCGGGCGCGAGATCCTCGAGGCGGCGTTCCACGTCGGACGCTACGCGCCGGGGGCTCAACAGGACGCCAAGGAGGAGGGCGGCGCCAATCCCTGAGGATGTTTCCGCGCGGCAGGATTTTTGCCGCGGGAGCGCGAATGAATAGCGAGATGGAATGGTCCATCGGGCAGGAAAGGACATGCAGGAACCATGAGGGAAGAGATAGTCAGGATCAAGGGGACGAAGGCGGGACTTCAGCTGCTTTTCGCCGCGGGGGCGACCTACGCTGCCATCGAGGCGGAGATCCGCGAGAAACTCGCCGCGGGCTCGGGATTTTTTTGCCGCGGCACCGTGATGCATGCGCTCGCGGGCTCGCTTCCCGAGGCGGAGATGGAGAAGCTGCGGCATCTGTTCCATGAAAACGGCGTGATCTTCAGCGTGACGCGCGTGCCGTTTCCTCTGCCGGAGGAGCCGCAGGGAGCGCCCGAGCCGACGGCGCCCGCCGAGGCGGAGGCGCCCGCAGCGCCCCAGCCCGCAGAGGATGCGCAGCAGATGGTCGTCGTGAACAGGACGTTGCGCGGCGGGCAGGAGGTGCGCACGCAGAGCTCCGTGCTCGTCTGCGGTAACGTGAACCCCGGCGCGCAGATCATCGCGGGCGGCAGCATCGACATCCGCGGTACCTGCCGTGGTATGGTGCACGCGGGGGCGTTTGGCAATCAGAAGGCATTCGTGATCGCCGACCACCTCGTGCCGACGCAGATCCGCATCGCCGACCTCATCGCACGCGCACCGGACAAGGCGCCGGCAGACCTCGAGAAGCCGACCCGCCCGGAGCGCGCCTCCATCAAGGACGGTCAGATTGTCATTGAGCCAATAGAAAGGTAGGAACATTGATGAGTGAAATAATCGTAATCACCTCCGGCAAAGGCGGCGTCGGCAAGACGACGACGACGGCCAACCTCGGCATGGGGCTCGCGATGCGCGGCAAGAAGGTCGTGCTCGTCGATACGGATACGGGACTTCGGAACCTCGACCTGTTGCTCGGCCTCGAGAATCGCATCATGTACGACCTGATCGACGTGACGCAGGGGCGCGTCCCCTACAAGAAGGCGCTCGTCCGCCACAAGAAGCAGGAGAACCTCTTCCTGCTGCCAACCTCGCAGGTCAAGGACAAGACGGCGGTCAATCCGGAGGAGCTCGTGAAGCTCTGCGACGAGCTGCGCCAGGAGTTCGATTTCATCCTCATCGATTGCCCCGCTGGTATCGAGCAGGGCTTCAAGACGGCCATCGCCGCAGCGGATTGCGCGATCGTTGTGACGATGCCGGAGATCTCCGCTGTCCGCGACGCTGACAAGATCATCGGCGAGCTCGGCCGCGCGGACAAGGAGAACATCAAGCTCGTCGTCAACCGCATCCGGCCGCAGATGGTGGAGAAGGGCGATATGCTCGACATGGACGATATCAATGACATCCTCTCCATCGAGTGCATCGGTCAGGTTCCGGATGACGAGATGGTCGTCACCTCGACAAACCGCGGCGAGCCCTGCATCACGATGGAGAAGTCGCAGGCAGGCCAGGCATACCGAAACATCGTCGGGCGCATCCTCGGTGAGAAGATCCCGTTCATGACCTTCCCGAAAGAGGGATTCTTTTCGCGCCTCAAGCGTGTCTTCAATTTGTGATGGGAGGAAGGACGCATGCTGAATGCACTCATGAAGATTTTCGGCAAGAAAGAGCCCTCGGGCAAGGTCGCGCGTGACCGGCTCAAGGTCGTGCTCATCCACGACCGGGCGAGCGTTTCTCCGGAAGTCATGGAACATCTCAAGCACGACATCTTGGAAGTCGTCGCTAAATATCTCGATATCCGTCCGCAGGAGATGAACATCTCGCTCGCGGATGATGAGGATTCCGTGGCGCTCGTGGCGAACATCCCCGTCACGAGCATGCGGCATGGTGGGAAACACATTGAATAAGAAACTCTTCAAGCGGATGGATGTGGTGCTGATCCTCGCGGCGGCGGGCATCCTCGTCACGAGCCTCGTCATCATCGGCAGTGCGACGCACATCAACACGCCGAGCGAGGAGCGCTACTGGTACGTACAGCGGCAGGGCATCTTCGCCGTCATGAACATCGCGCTCGCCGCGTTCCTCATGAACTTCGACTACAAGATGCTCGCCGGTTTCCGCAAGAAGCTCTACATCTTCAACATCATCATGCTCGTGGCGGTCATGCTCGTCGGGCACTCCGCTCTCGGCGCCCAGCGCTGGATCGTGATCGGTCCCATCAGCCTGCAGCCGTCGGAGTTCAGTAAGCTCATCATGATCGTCTGCCTCGCCGGCATGCTTGAGGAGCGCGTCGGGCGGCTCAACTCGCTGCGAGACCTCCTGCCCGTCGCCGCCTACGTCGGCGTGCCGTTCCTGCTCGTCTTGAAGCAGCCGGACCTCGGCACGTCGCTCGTCTTTATGGCAATCTTTTTCGGCATGATCTTCGTGAGCGGCATCCGGCTGAAGCTTCTCGGCGGTATCTTCGCCGCGGGTCTTGCTGCAATGCCCGTGCTCTGGCATTTCCTCAAGGATTACCAGAAGATGCGCATCATGGTCTTCATGGACCCGAACGTGGACCCGCTGGGCTCGGGCTATCATATCATCCAGTCGAAGATCGCCATCGGCTCGGGCATGCTCTTCGGTAAAGGCCTCTTCCACGGCACGCAGAGCCAGCTGAATTTCCTGCCGGAGAACCACACGGACTTCATCTTCGCCGTCGTCGGCGAGGAGCTCGGCTTCATCGGCGTGGCGCTGCTGCTCCTGCTGTACCTCGTCGTGCTCTGGCGCGGCGTGCAGATCGCGCGCGACGCGGCGGATACGTTCGGCCGCCTGCTCGCGGTCGGCATCACGTCGATGATCGCGTTCCACGTGCTCGTCAACGTCGGCATGACGATGGGCATCATGCCCGTCACGGGCATCCCGCTGCCGCTCATGAGCTACGGCGTCAGCTCGCTCACGACGAACATCATGTCCATCGCGATCCTTTTGAATATTCACCAGCGAAAGCAAAAGCTGCTCTTTTGAAATTAGGAGGAACAAGAAACCTTATGGTCAAACTCGATCCCAGTATCTTGCAGTCCGTCGAGAAGCCCGTGCGCTATACGGGTTCGGAGTGGAACTCGGTCCGCAAGGAGCCGGACGGAGTGCGGTGCACGTTTGCACTAGCCCTGCCGGACGTTTACGAGGTCGGCATGAGCAACCTGGGACTTGCCATCCTCTACGAGATCCTCAACGGCCGCGCAGATGTCGCGGCCGAGCGTGTCTATGCGCCCTGGACGGATATGGAGGCCATCATGCGGCAGCGCCATCTGCCGCTCTACTCGCTCGAGTCGAAGACGGAGATCCGAAAATTCTCCTTCCTCGGCTTCTCCCTGCAGTACGAGATGATCTATTCCAACGTGCTCAACATGCTCGACCTCGCGGGCATCGCGCTGCACGCGGCGGACCGCACGCCTGAGGAACCGTTCGTCGTCGGCGGCGGCCCCTGCGTCTACAACGTCGAGCCCATCGCGGATTTCTTCGATTTCTTCGTCGTCGGCGAGGGAGAGGAAGTGCTCCTCGAGGTCGTCGATGCCTATGAGGCCTGGCAGGCGGACGGCACGCCGGGCGGACGCCAGGGATTCCTGCGCCGCCTCCTCGCCGTCGATGGCATCTATGTGCCGTCGCTCTACGCGCCGCAGTATGCGGCGGACGGCAGCTATCAGGGGCTCACGCCGCTCGCGCCCGAGGCGCGTCCCGTCATCTACAAGCGCGTCGTGAAGGACATGGACAAGGTGCCGAGCGTCGCGCATCCCATCGTTCCCTACATGAACGTCGTGCACAACCGCGCCATGCTCGAGCTCTTCCGCGGTTGCTCGCGCGGCTGCCGCTTCTGCCAGGCGGGCATCTGCTACCGTCCGGCGCGCGAGCGCACGGAGGAGCACCTGAAGGAGATGGCGCGCGGTCTCGTCGACTGCACGGGCTACGATGAGATGAGCCTCACCTCGCTCTCCTCTGCTGACTATTCCTGCCTCGGGCGCCTCGTCGACGACCTCATGGACGAGTTTCGCCACGAGAAAGTCAGCTTCTCTCTGCCGTCGCTGCGTATCGATAGCTTTTCCATCGACCTCGCGCACAAGATGCAGCAGGTGCGTAAGTCCGGCCTGACCTTCGCGCCGGAGGCGGGCACGCAGCGCCTGCGCGACGTCATCAACAAGGGCGTCACGGAGGAGGACCTCATGACGGCGTGTGGCGCGGCGTTCCGCCAGGGCTGGAAGCAGGTCAAGCTCTACTTCATGATGGGCCTGCCGACGGAGACGGACGAAGATGTCATCGGCATCGCGCGTCTCGCGAAGAAGGTCGTGGACCTCTACACGGAGATCAAGGGGAAGCGCGGCGTCAAGGTCACGATCTCCGTCGCCTGCTTCGTGCCGAAGCCGTACACGCCGTTTCAGTGGTTCGGCCAGGTGCCGCTCGCGGAGTTCGAGCGACGGCAGCACCTCCTCAAGGAGCACATCACGGACCGCGCGATCACGTTCAACTACCACGACGCACGCCTCTCCGTCATCGAGGGCGCGTTCGCGCGCGGCGACCGCCGCCTCGCGCGCGTGCTCGAGCAGGCGTGGCGCGACGGTGCGAAGTTCGACGGCTGGACGGATCTCTTTCAGTATGACATCTGGCAGGAGGCGTTCAAGAAGTGCGGCATCGACATCCGCGACTACAGCGAGCGCACGCGCGCCTTCGATGAGCCGCTTCCCTGGGAGGTCACCTCACCGGGCGCGACGAAGGACTTTTTCCTGCGCGAGTGGCAGAAGGCGATGCAGGGGCAGCTCACGGAGGACTGCCGCCGCGGCAAGTGCAGCGCCTGCGGCATCTGCCCAAACCTCGGCGTCCACGTCATCGACTACAAGAAGCAGGAGGTCGCGCGCGGCGCCCTCGTGGAGAAGTACGTCCCGCAGCCCGTCCATCCGGAGAAGAACGACGGCGTGCAGCCGGAGATCTACTGGTATCGCGCGCGCGTCACGAAGGACGCTGCCGTGCGGTTCGTCTCGCATCTCGAGTACGCCGATGTCTTCGTCAAGGCGTTCGACCGCGCGAAGCTGCCGATGGCGTACTCCTCCGGCTTCAATCCGCACATGAAGCTCGCGTTCGGCTCTGCGCTCGCGGTCGGCGTCTCAAGCGAGGCGGAGTACATGGACTTCGCACTCAAGAAGCCCCTCGCGCAGCCGGAAGTCTTCGATCGGCTCTCAGCGCAGCTCCCGCCCGGCGTGCGCGTGCTCGCCCTGCGCCCCGTGCGCGGAAAGCACGTCGCGCTCATGGCGCAGGCAGATGCCGCCGACTACCGCGTGCGCGTGCCGCTGCTGGGGGACCCCACGGCAGCAGCGCAGGCGGCGCGGCAGGCGCTCGGTGCCTTCCGCGCGGCGCCGGAGGTCTTCGTCACGCGCGTGACGCCTAAGAAGACGCGACGGAAGGAGATCAAGCAGTATCTCAAGGGACCGCTCACGGTATCGCTCGCGGATGGCGTGCTCACGCTCTCGCTCACGACGCGCATTTTCAAAGAAGCGGGCAGCGTGAAGCCAGGCGAGATTCTCGCCGTGCTCGTAGAGTCCTTCGGCCTGCCCGTGCGTGTCGCCGAGGCGGACATCCACCGCACGGCGCTCACGGGCGGCGGCAAGGACCTCATCGACCTCGTCGGCTGATGGGCCGGAGGGCAGTTGCGGTGCCAGCGGCGCCGCGGGAATCGGTAGCGCAAAGGGGAAAGGAGGAGACATGAAACAGATCCTCGTCAATATCGTGCCGGAGGAAACGCGCATGGCGTGCGTGGAGGAGGGCGAGCTCCTCAGCGTGCAGATCGAGCGTGCCTCGCATGCGCATCTCGTCGGCAATATCTACAAGGGGCACGTGCAGAATGTGCTGCCGGGCATGCAGGCGGCGTTCGTTGACATCGGTCAGGAAAAGAACGCCTTCCTCTACATCGGGGATGGCCTGCCGCACGATGTGCCGAAATCGCTCGTCTCCCCAGCGCAGAAAATCCACATCGGGCAGAACCTGCCCGTCGAGATCATCAAGGACGCGACGGGCACGAAGGGACCGCGGGCGACGACGCATCTCACGCTGCCGGGGCGCAATCTCGTGCTGATGCCGACGACGGCGTACGTCGGCCTCTCGCGCCGCATCGAGGACGAGGCGGAGCGCAGCCGCCTCCACGACCTGGCGGAACGCTACGCGCCGAAGGGCATGGGGCTCATCGTCCGCACGGCGGCCGCCGGCATCTCCGAGGAGGAATTCCGTGAGGATGTCGACTATCTCGTACGCCTCTGGAACGCGATTCAGGCGAAGTTCCGCCACGGTCGCGCCCCCGCGCTGCTCTACCGCGATGCCGACCTCATCATCCGCATCGTACGCGACCTCTTCAGCAGCGACGTCGACGCTCTCATCGTCGACGATCGCGCTGTTTACGAGCGCGTCTGCGAGCTCGTCTCGCTCCGCCTGCCGGAGCTCGCCTCCCGCGTGCAGCTCTACGAGGGACGGGAGCCGCTGTTTCGGAAATACGGCATCGAACAGGAGATCGAGCGCGTCGGCGCGCGGCAGGTCGCGCTGAAGTCGGGCGGCTTCCTCGTCATCGACAAGACGGAGGCCCTCACGGTCATCGACGTCAACACGGGAAAATACGTCGGTCAATCGAGCCTCGGCGACACGGTTTACCAGGCGAATCTCGAGGCGGCGGCGGAGATCCTCAAGCAGATCCGCCTACGCGACATCGGCGGCATCATCATCGTTGATTTCATCGACATGGAGAAGGAGAGCCAGAAGGAAGCCCTGCTCGCTTACCTGCGCGCCTCCGTCAAGCACGACCGCGCGAAGACGAACATCATCGACATCACGGCACTGGGCCTCGTCGAGATCACGCGCAAGAAGTCGCGTTCCAATTTCGAGAGCATCATCTACAGCGAGTGCCCCACGTGCCAGGGGCGCGGCCGCATCGAGTCGCCTGAGACCGTCTCCATCCGCATCAGCCGCGACATCCGCCGCATGGAGCACAAGTCGCACGCCACGAACGGCTATGAGATCGAGGTACATGAGAGCGTCGCGGAGGAACTCCGGCAAAGCCAGCTCATGATGAACCTCGCGGCGGAATTCGGCACGGATATCAAAGTCGTCGTCCGTCCCGGCATCCATCCGGAGAATTACGCCATCTTGCAGCAGAATTGAGCCGTTGACGATTTCCCCAGAAGCAAACCGGTCCCGCCGGCAGGCAGAAGCCTGTCCGGCGGGACCGATGATTTTTTAGGTTTCAGATGGTTGGTCAGGGTGGCTCAGAGGGGATGGTCGAACCACTTGTCCCGTTCAAAGATCTGGAAGTCGTGCCAGAGCACCATGCCGTATCGCGACGTGAGCGTCTGGCGCTTCGTATCGTCCCAGACCACTTCGATGATACGGCCGTCGCGCATGACGCGCATGAGGCTGCGCCCGAGCGTCACGCAGGGCTTCCAGCCCCGCTGCATGAGATAACACTCGAAGTCGTAGACGTCGCGGAGCCGCACGAGCCCGAACCAGCCGAACTTCTCATGCTCCGACATCAGGCGTTTCCTCTTGTGTGCGCTTGTTTTCATGGGAACCATCCCTTCCATATGGGCGGCGGAAACGGGGCGTGGGTCCTTTCTACTTCCCGGCAGGGGCGCCTGTTTCTGCCGCAGCTGATTGACAGGAATCCTCTGCTTCCATCATAGCATGAGAAATGCGGTCGTATGAAAATCCTTTATTAATTCTCTGTAAAGCGCGGGGCGAAAACGGCAGGAAAAGATTTTGCCTTCCAATAGGAATTGCCCGGATATCGAAAAAAGCCCCCGGTCCAAGACCAAGGGGCTTTTTTATGAGATGACTGCCTCAAGACTACTATGCGCAGCCTATCGCAGCATGTTTGCTGGTGCGCTCGGGCAGAGTCGAACTGCCGCTTTCGGCTCCGGAGGCCAACGTCCTATCCACTGGACTACGAGCGCTTTTCAGAACGCTCACTATTATAGCACAAGAAAAATTTTTTGTCTAACTTGTATTTTGGTTTTAACTATATTATAATACGAATGAATAGGAAATCGTACGAGTGGGTTGAGGTGTGTTAGATGGAACTAAAGAACTTCATGGAAGATATCGTCTTGAGTAAGCTCGACATGGTATTGGATCAGTACCCGAGTTGCTGCCGTTGCGATCAGTGTCGGCGCGACATCGCAATCTTAGCGCTCAATCATCTGCCGGCGCACTATGCTTCGACGGAGAAAGGCGAGATCTTCACGCGCGTGCAGGCGATGTCCCTCGAGTATGAAGTAGAAGTCATCCAGCAGATCGCGAAAGCCATCGAGATCGTCAGCCAGCACCCGCGCCATAAGGCACCACAGCCGACGGCCGAGGGGCAGGCAGCTGAAGGGAAAGCATGAGCCAGGATTGTGAAAACGTCATTGTGGGCAGGTGAGCACACCTGCTCTTTTGTTATGTAAAAAACAAAATCAGTTTGTGCCGCACAGGAGAGATTTGCAATGGTTTCTTCTTATTTTTTGCATATATAGAATAGAATAAATAAAAAGAATAGAAAAGAGGAATCCAGGCCACGCCTGTCGAATACAATTCCATAGGGAAAGAGATAGGAACCATAAGTGCTTTTGAGAAGATGTGGAAAGAGGGATGGACATGAATCGAAATAAGATTCCGCTGGCACAGTTATACCGTCGCTTGTTTTCCCGGTTTTGGCCGGAACGGCTCAAGGCTTATGATATGATCGCGGAGGAGCTAACGAAACGCGGGTGCCGCTTGTTCCAGTTCCGCGACCTCATGCCGTATGAGATCGATGCGACGCTGCTGACGGGGCAGATCGTCTCCATCTACATGAAGCGGTTCCAGCCGTTGCACCTCGCGGAGTTCGAGGTGCGTCTCGAGGAGCTCTACCAGTTCCTCCTGCAGCCGATGCGGGAGGAGCGGAGCCCGGGGCATGGCGCAGCTGAGGAGATGCTGCTCGCGATCTATGATGAGGACGATCGGGCGGCGAGGATGCAGGTGACGCGGTTCTTCCAGAGGAAGTTGCGCCCGGAGCGGTCGGTGCTCGATAATTTCTTCCACTGCTATGCTGCGACGATGCGGGAAGTACGCGCGCGCTGCCGCATGGTGCGGGATGCCGGCGCGCCGCGGGAACGCATGGAAGTGGGACATGGAGCTGCCTGAGGGCGGTGGTGTCACGTTGTAACATAAAAATACCGTATTCTGTATACAAGATCGCAGCGATGGGGTACAATGAAAGCAAAGAAAACGAAGGAGGTTGAGCGCTATGTTCGCGTGGGTAGAGATGTCAGATGAAACCAAAGGCAGGAGAGAGATCCGCTACAGCCTCGGACAGGATATGTCACTGGACGGGAAGATCTCTTACGACAGCCGCACGGGAAAGATGCAGCTTGACCAGCTGGCAGACGGCGCGAGCCCGCAGGCGACGCGTGATTTCATGGAGGCTCTGCAGGAGCGCCTCAAGAGCGAGCCGTGGGGCTCTGGGCAGGCCATCTGCGTTTCGTATGATCGCTCGGATGCGGCGTATCTGCCTCGTTGGCAGATGGACAAGCAGGGAGCGTTCGTTCGCTTCGGTTGAAGTGCTGCAGGAGAGGCAAGAGACTCAGTCATGTCGACTGGGTCTCTTTTTTTGCGCATCTCTCTGGAGGAAAGGATGCCGGCCTGAGGTCAACCATGATTTGAAGTTTTCTGAGTGCGAAGGTGCGGGAGATACAGCGTGCGCAGCACGAGCAAGGCGAGCAACATGAGCGCTGCGCCGGCGAAGCCGATGCAGGATAGCAAGCCGGCAGAACTGACGCGCCCGCCGAGAAAACTGCCGCTGCCGATGCCGAGGTTGAAGATGCCGGAGAAAATCGCCAGGATGATCGTCGTGGCGCCAGCAGGCACGAGCCGCATGAGCTCAGCCTGCAGTGCAACGCCGAAGAGCGTCGCCGCGACACCCATGAGCACGCAGGCGGCAAGTATGAGCACGGCGGCCTGCGCGTCGAAGTACCAGGTCGAGAACGCAGCCAGCAGCGCGATCAGGCTGCCGGTCAGCACGCCCTGGCGGTGCCTGCCGTAGAGACGGGAGAACAGCGCGCTGCCGAGCAGGCCACAGCAGCCGAGGAAAATCAGCGTGTAAGTGATGCCGTCTGCGGAGAAGCCCGCGATGTCCTTGAGGAAGGGCTCGATGTAGCTGTAGGCCGTGTAGTAACCGGTCGCGAAGAAGACGGTGATGATGTAGGCGATGAAGACCGGCGGCTGGCGGACGAGGGCAGGGAGTTCCCTCGCGGAAATCGATGCGGAGGAGCCGAGCTTCGGTAGCGTGATGGCGAGGTATGCGAGCAGCAGGACGGCGATGCCCGCGATCAGCAGGAAGGTCATGCGCCAACCGGCAGCGAGGCCGATGACGCGTCCCAGCGGCAGACCGAGGATCATCGCGATCGAGGAACCGGAGGCGATGATCCCGAGGGCGAACGGCTTGTGCGCGCGCGTGACGAGCAATGTGCCGATCGGTGAGACGATGGCCCAGAAGATGGAGTGTGCGCAGGCGACGAGGATACGCGCGCCCATCAGCATGGGGAAGCTCGTCGCGAGGCCCGCGAGGAACTGCCCTGCGGCAAAGACGCCGATGGTCAGCAGGAGCAGGCGCTTCAGGTTCATGCGGCTGGCGAGCAGCATGAGCGGCAGTGACAGCAGCGCGACGACCCAGGCGTAGGCCGTGATCATGATGCCGGTTTCCGATGGCGTCATCGAGAAGGAGTTCGAGATGTCGATGAGCAAGGCGATTGGCATGAACTCCGACGTGTTGAAGACAAATGCCGAGAGCGTCAGCCCCAACAAGGCGATGAGATATTTGGCGGGAATTGCTGGTAACATGGAAAACCTCTTCCTATTTTTGAATTCGTGCCTATCATAGCCATCAGCGGTGGGGATGTCAATGCCATTTGGCACATTCCTGCGCCGAGGTGCGGTCGCGCGGGGAATCGCATTTACTGGGTGAGGATATCTATATAGGATACGACTATGCAGTATACTTTATGATAATTTGAATTTATCAAGAAGCAGAGATACAATAAGCATGTGAAGAAGGTAACGATCTAACGGGAGTTGCAGAGAGAAAGAGGGGCTTCACATGAAAAAGGCAAATGTCGTGATCGTGGGCGCCGGGATTGGCGGAGTGCGTGCGGCGCAGGAGCTGGCGGGAAAGCCGGATGTGCACGTGACGTTGCTCGACCGCAACAATTATCAGCTGTTTCCGCCGTTGCTCTACCAGGTCTCGACGGCGACGCTCGCGACGGGAGAGATCGCCTATCCTGTGCGGGAGTTCTTCCGCTCATATGACAACGTGGATTTCCGCCTCGGGGAGGTCACGAGCATCGATGTGAAGGCCCGCGAGGTCGTGACGAAGAACGGGCGTGTTCCTTATGACTACCTCGTGCTTGCGACGGGCTCCACGACGAATTTCTTCGGCAATGAGGAGGTCGCGCGCCACGCGTTCCCCATGAAGACGATGGAGGAGGCGCTGGCCATCCGCAACCAGCTCATCCGCTGCCTCGAGCTCGCCGACCAGGAGGAGGACGAGGCGCGGCGGCGGGAGCTGCTGACGTTCGTCTGCGTCGGCGGCGGCCCGACGGGCGTCGAGGAGGCGGGAGCGATCTCCGAGCTTATCTATCAGTCCATGCGCAAGGACTACCACCGTCTCGATTTCTCCGAGGTCGATATCAAGCTGCTCGAGGGGACGGGGCGCCTGCTCGCCATGATGCCGGAGCGGCTCAGCCGCGACGCAGCCAGGATGCTGGAGAAGAAGCGCGTCGATGTCTGCCTCGAGACGATGGTCGTCGGCTATGATGGCCACGTGCTGACGCTCAAGGACGGCAGGACGATCCGGACGCGCACGGTCATCTGGGCGGCGGGCGTCAAGGCCTCGCCGATCGTTGCGGCGCTCGGCGCCGACTATGACCGCTCCGGGCGCGTCATCGTGAACCGCGACCTCTCGGTCAAGGGCTTGCCGCGCGTCTATGCCATCGGCGACAGCGCCTCGTTCGTGCCTGCGCCGGACGCGCGCCCGCTCGCGACGGTGGCACCTGTCGCGATGAAAGGGGGCATCTGCTGCGCGCGCAATATCCTGCACGAGGTGCGCGGCGAAACGACGGAGGCGTTCGCCTACAAGGACATGGGCGCGATGGCGACGATCGGCCGCAGCTCTGCCGTGCTCTCCGTCGGCAAGATCCATGCGGAGGGATTCCTCGCCTGGTCCGTCTGGCTCTGGGTGCATCTCCTGCGCCTCGCCGGCACGTACGCGAACGTGACGGTGGCGCTCAAATGGGTGCTGAACTATTTCAACAACGCTCGTCTCGGCAGGATCATCGTGGAGCGGTGAGCCGCTGGAAGACATTTGGAAGGCGCGTCCTGCTCGGGGGGCGCGCCTCTTTGCTTGTCCTGTGCTATAATAGGGACGAGGAGGGAGTCACATGCAGAATCTGCCTAAGTATTTCAACATGCTCGTCCAGACGTGGAATACGATGTTCTTTGCGCTCGTCTTTTTTGGCGGCGTCTATCTCTTTGCGAATGACCATGCCGCCGTGGGAGCCCTCGTAGGCATCGTCGGCCTGCTCGGCGCCTATTACTGCTTACGGCAGGCACAGCGCTGGTCGGAGGTGCGCAAGGAAGAGATCCCGCAGATGCAGATCCCGTCTCTTTTCAAGAAAAAGGACGCGGACGCCAAGTGAGAGCCTGGTGCTTGCGGCCGGGATGTCAGAATGACGGAGCGGAGAAATTCCTATTGCGTTGGGTGACGGTTTGTGTTACACTATCATAGTATCTGACGGTCCTCTGGGCAGGGCTTTGAAGTTGCGCTTTGCCATGAACGTCTGTATGAGGAGGAAAAGACATGAACATTATCGAAGCTTTGGAAAAAGAACAGCTCCGCAGTGACATTCCGGATTTCGCGCCTGGCGATACGGTTCGCGTGCACGCGAAGATCGTCGAGGGTTCCCGCGAGCGTATCCAGATGTTCGAGGGCGTCGTCATCGCTCGTCAGGGCACGGGCGTCCGCGAGACGTTCACGGTGCGCCGCATCTCCTACGGTGTCGGCGTGGAGCGTATGTTCCCGGTTCATTCCCCGCGCATCGAGAAGATCGATGTGCTGCGCAAGGGCGTTGTGCGTCGCGCCAAGCTCTACTATCTGCGCAACCTTACGGGTAAAGCTGCCCGCATCAAAGAGAAGCGCTGAGATTGCGCACGGTAGGGACTGCTGTCGCAGTTCCTATTTTTTTATGCAAGGAGGTTTCACGCATGAGTTCTTTAGGAGAGGAAGCAAAAGACTGGATCATCTCCATCGTCGTTGCCGTGGTGCTGGCGTTCTTCATCCGCCAGTTCATCGTAGAGCTTTACATCGTGGATGGGCCGTCGATGCGTCCGACCTTGCAGTCGCAGGAACGACTCGTCGTCAACAAGTTCATCTACAGTATGCGCCACCCCGAGAAGGGGGAGATCCTCGTCTTCAAGTATCCGCGCGACCAGAGCCGTGACTTCATCAAGCGCGTCATCGCGACGGAGGGAGATACCATCGAGATCAAGGATGGACGCGTTTATGTCAACGATCAGATGCTCAACGAGGACTACATCCTCGAGAAGACGCGCAGCGAGTACCCGAAGGCGACCGTGCCGGAGGGGACGGTCTTCGTCATGGGCGATAACCGCAACAATTCCGAGGACAGCCGCTTTGCCGATGTCGGCTTTGTGCCGTACAGCCTCATCAAGGGCAAGGCGATGCTCGTGTTTTGGCCGTTCAGCCAGTTCAAGACGCTGCCGTGACCGCATAGAAAAAGCTGCTGCGTGGGTGTGCGAGCATCCATGCAGCAGCTTTTTGTAAGGGAATATGGCGCGCCGGAGGTATGTGCGGCATGTTTGCCGTCTCATAATCTGTGCCACAGGGTGACGAGATGGATGAGCAGTCCATGCGGCAGGAGTTTGGCAGCTATGCGGTGCAGGAGCGAAACGGCATCCGGCGTTACGACGCCGATGCCGTTTTTTGCTGCGCGCAGGGAGCGGCGCGCGACGGTCTCCGCCGCGCAGGCGAAGGGAAAATGGCGCAGGGCGCGTGCGGTGTTCGTCTGCTCGGCGCGCGCGATGAACTCTGTATCGCGGATCCAGTAGGGGCAGACGGCGGTCACGAGAATGTCCTGCGGTGCGAGCTCAGAGGAGAGCGCGCGGGTGTAGGAGAGCAGGAAGGCCTTCGTCGCCGCGTAGAGTGCGAGCGAGGGAAGTGGCTGGAACGCGGCGCAGGAGCAGATGTTCATGATGTGGCTGCCCGCGCCCATGAAGGGGAGGGCGGCTCCTGTGAGCAGGACGGCGGCGCGGCAGTTGAGGTCGATCATGTGCGCGGCATCGTTCGCCGGAAGCTCGGCGCAGCTGCTGATGCGGCCAAAGCCTGCGGCGTTGATGAGCCAACGGATCTCCGGCTGCGCCGTCTCCGCGAGGAGCTGCGCGATGCGTTCGACGGCGGATGTCTCCGTGAGGTCGCAGGCGAGGACGCGTGTGCGCGTCGTGAGCAACTGCGCGATGGTCGCGAGGCGCTTCTCGCGGCGGGCTATGAGCCAGATCTCGTCGAGCCCTTCGCTGTCGAGCAGACGCGCATACCAGGTGCCGAGGCCGCTTGAGGCGCCCGTGATGATGGCGATTTCCATGATGATGCCTCCGTTCGGCTGAATTTCATCTCCCATTATAGCAAACTCTATGCACAAACGTCCATCGTCCCAGTGTGTTTGCAGGTGAGCGGCACTGTGAGGAAATCACTTGCACCGCCTTGCACGATAAGGTAGAATATGAAAAGAGCCTGTAAAAGGCTCTCAATTTCATGTAACAATTTTTCTCAGGAATGTGCTGCGGGCTGCGGCGCTTTTCTGGGCGCGGGCGCAGGTCTGTCCGCGATGGTTTTTATACGGAACCCAGTTTAGGTGGTGGGAATATGGATTCACTTTTTAATGTAGGGATTGATGTCGGTTCGACGACCATCAAGCTCGTCGTGCTCGATAAGGCGAAGCAGATCGTCTACAAGAACTACGAGCGTCATTTCTCGGAGATCGGCCATGCGCTGCATGAAAATCTCGCCTCACTGAAGAAGATCGTCGGGGAGCAGAAGTTCTCCTTCGCGCTCACAGGCTCTGCGGGCATGGGCATCGCCCAGCGCATCGGCCTGCCGTTCGTGCAGGAGGTTATCGCCTGCGCGGCAGCCGTGAAGGAGCTCATTCCTCAGACGGATACCGTCGTGGAACTTGGCGGCGAGGACGCGAAGATCACGTATTTCGGAGACGCGCCGGAGCAGCGCATGAACGGCGTCTGCGCGGGCGGCACGGGATCGTTCATCGATCACATGGCATCGCTGCTCTCGACAGACGCGAAGGGACTTAATGATCTCGCGGCCAAGGGAAAGCAGATCTATACGATCGCGTCGCGCTGCGGTGTCTTTGCCAAGACGGATATCCAGGCGCTTATGAACGACGGCGCGGCGAAAGCGGATATCGCGCTTTCGATTTTTCAGGCGGTCGTGAACCAGACGATCGGCAACCTCGCGCAGGGGCGGCCTATCGGCGGCCACGTCGCGTTCCTCGGCGGTCCGCTGCATTTCCTGCCTGAGCTCAAGAAGCGTTTCATCGAAACGCTCGGGCTCGACGCGGAGCACACGGTCGATGTGGACTACGGCAACTACTTCGTCGCAATGGGGGCGGCGCTCTCAGATGAGACGGAGACCATTGATGCCGCGCGGCTTGAGCAGTCCATCGCGCGCGCGGAGCAGGCGGCTGCCGGCGAAACGCGCAAGGCGGATTTCACGCTGTTTGCAGACACGGCAGACTACGAGGCGTTCAAGGCGCGTCATGACCGCGACAAGGTGCCGCGCGGCGATTTCGCCGCCTACGAGGGGCCTGTCTATGTCGGCATCGACGCCGGCTCGACGACGACGAAGCTCGCTGCCGTCGGCCGCGATAAGGAGCTCCTCTATACGGCCTACGGCAGCAATCACGGCTCGCCGCTCAAAAGCGTCGTCAAGGAGCTGCAGGATTTCTACCAGGCGCTGCCGGAGAAGGCATATGTCGCCGGCTGCATGACGACGGGCTACGGCGAGGCGATCGTGAAGGCCGGCGTCCATGCGGACGGCGGCGAGGTCGAGACGTTCGCGCACCTGCGCGCGGCGCAGGAGTTCTGTCCTGAGGTCACGTTCGTGCTCGACATCGGCGGCCAGGATATGAAATGCTTCTTCGTCAAGGACGGCAACATCGGCAACATCACGCTCAACGAGGCGTGCTCGGCGGGCTGCGGCTCGTTCATCCAGAACTTCGCCGAGGGGCTGCACATGACGCCGGCGGAGTTCGCGGCGCTCGCCGTGAAGTCCAAGGCACCCGTCGATCTCGGCACGCGCTGCACGGTCTTTATGAATTCGAAGGTCAAGCAGGCGCAGAAGGAGGGCGCGGAGGTCGCGGACATCTCGGCGGGCATCGCGTTTTCCGTGATCAAGAACGCGCTCTTCAAGGTCATGCAGCTCAAGGATGTGCGCGAGCTCGGCGATCATATCGTCGTGCAGGGCGGCACGTTCTACAATGACGCCGTGCTGCGCTGCATGGAGAAGCTCCTCGACCGCAACGTCATCCGCCCCGACATCGCGGGCATCATGGGCGCGTACGGCGCGGCCATCCTCGCGCTTGAGGCAGGCTATGAGAAATCCTCCCTGCTCTCGGCGGAGGAACTGAGTCATTTCGATGTCAAGACGAGCTCGTACCGTTGCGGCGGTTGCGGGAACAAATGCCTCATCACGATGCAGAAATTCCCCGACGGCGGCAAATATTTCACGGGCAACCGCTGCGAGCGCGGGATCGGCGGCGAGAAACCGGACGAGTCGGAGACGCCGAATATCTACCGCTATAAATACGAGCGGCTGTTCCGCTACTATCGGCCGCTCGAGCATCCGACGCGCGGCACCATCGGCATTCCGCGCGTGCTCAATATGTACGAGGACTATCCGTTCTGGTTCACGTTCTTCACGTTCCTCGGCTACCGCGTGCAGCTCTCCGGCAAATCGAGCGCGAAGATGTACTACAAGGGCATGGCGACCGTGCCCTCCGACTCGCTCTGCTATCCGGCGAAGCTCGTGCACGGCCATGTCATGGATCTCATCGAGAAGGGCGTCACGAAGATCTTCTATCCGTGCGAGCCGTATAACATGGTTGATGAACAGCACCCGTCGGAGAACCACTACAACTGCCCGATCGTCGCGTCGTATGCGGAGAACATCCGCGGCAATATGGACGTTTTGCGGGAAAAGCATATCACCTTCCTCCAGCCGTTCCTCCCGATCAACGATGAAAAACGCATGGCGGAGCGCCTCGCGGAGGAGCTCAAGGGCGAGTACCTCACGCGGGAGGAAATCGAGGCGGCGACTGCCGCGGCCTATGAGGAGCTCGCGCACTACCGTCAGGATGTGCGTGACTACGGCGCGCGCATCCTCGAGCGCCTCGAACGTACGGGCGAGCAGGCCATCCTGCTCGTCGGCCGCCCGTACCACATCGACCCGGAAATCAATCACGGCATTCCGGAGATGATCCAGAGCTACCATCTGCCTATTCTTTCCGAGGACGCCGTCTACCATCTGCCCGTCAAGGGGGCGCGCCTCTCCATCGTGAACCAGTGGAGCTATCACGCCCGCCTCTACCATGCGGCACAGGTCGCCTGCGAGCATCCGAACCTCACGCTCATCCAGTTCAGTTCCTTTGGCTGTGGCCTCGATGCCATCACGACGGGGCAGGTGCGCGATATCCTCGAGGTACATCAGCGCATCTACACGATGATCAAGCTCGACGAGGTCTCGAACCTCGGCGCGGCGCGCATCCGCCTGCGCTCGCTCATGGCGGCGCTCGCGCGCAGGAAGCCTGTCGTCTATCACGATGTGCCCGTCATCGAGCGCCCGCATTTCACAGCGGAGTGCAAGAAGACGCACACGATCCTCGCGCCGCAGATGGCGCCGATCCACTTCGAGCTCATCCAGGCGGTCATGCGCGACTACGGCTACGAGGTCGTCGTGCCGCCGATGCCGGACAAGGCGGCCATCGACCTCGGCCTGCGGTACGTCAACAACGACATGTGCTATCCGTCCATCGTCGTCATCGGACAGCTGCTCGCGGCGCTGAAGTCCGGGAAATACGACCCCGACCATACGAGCATCGCGATGTTCCAGACCTGCGGCGCCTGCCGCGCGACGAACTACATGAGCGTGCTGCGCCAGGCGCTGCGCTACGCGGGCTTCGGTCAGGTGCCGGTCTTTGCCGTGCACGGGCTTCCCGAGGAGACGGATGCATTCCATCTCACGCGGCAGATGCTCATCTCGGCCGTCAAGGCGGCCATTTTCGGCGACATCCTGCAAAACGTCCGCAACCGCATGCTGCCCTATGAGCTGCAAAAGGGGGAGACGCAGCGTCTCTTCGACAAATGGATGGCGCGCTGCAAAGAGATCCTGAAGGACGGCGGCTACTTCCGGTATCAGCGCGCCGTCAAGCAGATGATCAAGGAGTTCGACCATATCCCCATCGACGAGCACCTCTGGAAGCCGAAGGTCGGCATCGTCGGCGAAATCCTCGCGAAATACCATCCCGTCGCGAACAACCACATCGAACGGGAACTCCTGCAGGAGGGCGCGGAAGTCGTCATGCCGGACTTCGTCGATTTCTTCCTCTACTCCGCCTACGATCCCATCGTCAAGCATCAGCTGCTCGACGGCTCGAAGAAGGCGAGCTTTTTCGGCCGCATGTTCATCAATATCATCAATTTCTATCGCGCACCGATGCGCAAGGCGATGAAGGCGAGCCGCCATTTCCGCGCGCCGCACAAGATCGACGAGACGGCGCGTCTCGCCGAGCGCCATGTGAGCCTCGGCAACATGGCGGGCGAGGGCTGGTTCCTCACGGGTGAGATGGTGAAGCTCATCGACGAGGGCGTACCAAACGTTGTCTGCCTCCAGCCCTTTGGCTGCCTGCCGAATCACATCACGGGCAAGGGCGTCATGCACGAGTTGCGCACGAGCTACAAGGGTGCGAACATCACGGCCATTGACTGCGATGCCGGATCCTCGGAGGTCAATCAGCTCAACCGGCTGAAACTCATGCTCGCCGTCGCCAAGGAACGCGGCCCGCAGGGCGACTTCGTCACCTACGAGCCGGAGGCCGCAGCAGGACGGCGCTGATCGCTGGAGCCACGGAGCAATCCGTGGCTCCTTGTCAAAGAACAGAAGGAAAGGAACCATCCACCCATGAGGCAAATCATCCTGAATGCCGACGATTTCGGCCGCCACGCGCTCATCAATGAGGCCGTGCGGCGCGCGGCCGCGGACGGCCTGCTGCGCTCGGCGAGCCTCATGGCGGGAGAACCGGCGTTTGCTGAGGCCGTCGCCATCGCGAAAGCGACGCCTGCGCTCGGCGTCGGCGTTCACCTCACGCTCATCGACGGCCGCCCCGTGCTGCCGCCGGAGGAGATCCCAAGTCTCGTCGATGACGCGGGCCGTTTCCGCCCCGACCATACCGCCTTCGCTCGGGACTATCTCGTGGGGCGCGTGCGGCGGGCGGACATCCGGCGGGAGCTCGCCGCGCAGATCGCGAAGGTTCGCGCCGCAGGCATCGTGCCGGATCATGTGGACAGCCATCAGCATCTGCACGTCCTGCCGGGTATTTTCCCGCTCGTGCTCGATCTCGCAGAGGCCGCCGGCATCCGCGCTGTGCGCATCCCCAAGGTCTGCGTCGGCGAAGGCAAAGGCTTCCTCTCGGGCGGAGTGGGCGACGTCATCGGCCGTCTGGGTCTGTACGTTCTCGCAGGGATGGCACGCCGAGAGGCGCGGCGGCGCGGCTTTGCTGCGCCGGACTTTTTCGCCGGGCTCGTGGCGGGCGCGGCCGTGACGAGCGGCTACCTTGCGCACCTCGCGGCGGAACTTGCGGCAGGACCGGATGGCACGACGGAGGTCATGCTCCATCCGGGAATGGAGAGCGAGACGCTCGCGTCCGTCACGGGCTGGCAGCACGACTTCCGCGCGGAGTACGATGCGCTCATCGCGCCTGAGACGCGGCGCGCCTTTGCGGCGCACGGCATCGAGACAGTGAATTTTCAGGCACTCGCCTGAGCGAGGCGCCTGCATCTGTCATCGTCTCAGGCACTCCACAGGATCGAACGGCAGCATCTTGCAGGGAAACAGAACCCATAGGCTGGAAAGCCGGACAGAGAGAAAGAAGGAACCGGTATGGCAGAACTTACCGACTTGCAGCAGGCCATCATCCGCTTTTACCATCAGAACCCCTTCATCGAATACCTGCACGCGCAGGTCGTTCCGACGCAGGGCGGCGGCGTGCAGCTCGAGCTCACGGTCGAGGAAGAGCATACGAATCTCTACGGCATCGTGCACGGCGGCGTGCTCATGACGCTTGCGGATACAGCGGCAGGCGCCGCTTGCCTCGCGCATAATAAAAAAGTCGTGACCATCAGCCTCGGCATGGAATTCATGCACTCCATCCCGCTCACGACGCATATCATCGCGACGGGGCGCGTCCTCCACGACGGGCGGCGCACGATGACTTGCGAGAGCGAGATCTGCGATGAGGCGGGCAAGCTCTATGCCAAGGGGCATGGCACATTCTACGTGCTCGGTCTCTTCCAGGAGGAGGCGTGACGCGTGCGGGAGCGCCGCAGCTGGCGCTCTCCCGCGAGAAGAAAGAGAGGAACGGAAAATGGCGAAACTGACAAGGAAACGGGCGGAGGAACTCCTCCGGAAGCATACGACGGAGGAGCACCTCTTCACGCATGCCGCGGCGGTCAGCGCCGCGATGGGCGCGATGGCGGAGCACTTCGGCGAGGACAAGGATCACTGGGAGGGCATAGGCTATCTCCACGACGTCGATTACGAGAAATACCCCGACGAGCACTGCCACCATGTGCGGGAGCTCCTCGCGGGCGAGGACGTGGACGACGCGGACATCGCGGCCATCATCTCGCATGGCTGGGGCATCACCGTCGATGAGCCGGAGCCCACGACGCCGCTCATGAAGAGCCTCTACACCGTCGATGAGCTCACAGGCATCATCCAGGCCTACGCGCGCATGCGCCCGGAGCGACTGGACGGCATGGAGGTCAAGTCTCTCAAGGTGGATAGCTGAATATGCCTAAAAGAACGGAGCTCGCCAATGATGGCGGGCTCTTTTTGGTTCTAGGAGGCGAACGAAATGAAGAAGACGAAAAAGCCCTGCGAGCTCGTGCAGGCGCTCATGTCGAGCGAAGGATATTCCGAGAAGGAAGCCGAAGAAGTCCGCAAGGAGATGCGCGAGCGCATCGCTGAAGGTGAAGACCCCGAAGAAGTCCTGTTCGACTGGGGCCTCGAACCTGATTACGTTTTCGACCTGATTTGAGAAAGGAGGTACGTCATGATTATCCGCAGTTACACGCCCATGCCGTTCAGCAAGCCGAATCCATTGCCGTCCTACGCGACGAACATCCGGCAGTACGAATTGACGGCTGTCGTGCAAGGCGGCTACACGATCACTCTCGCTAAGCTCTCCATCGGTGATTCGATGAGCGCGGGCAACCCGCTCACGCATGCCTTGTTCGAGAGCTTCACCGACCATGGTGAGCGTATGAGTGTTGCGAGGACGCGCGTGAGTGGGCATGAGCGCGAGTTCATTGCAGTGAAAAATGCCATGATTGAGGCGGGCGTCGAGTTTGCGCCGATTACGCCTTGTGCCAGCGAAGCCTTGATAAATGGGCTTGGAGAGTGGTTCAAGGTCAGCAATCCAGAAATCTGGAAGTGCTCGCTCGTGTCACAAAGTTGACATTGCCCCGCCACACTGGAGGTGTTACAATGATAGCGTCAACAACTGTGAGTGTTCCCATGCACTTGCATCTCGAAATCCGTAAGAAATGCAATTTCTTCTGGCTGCGCGACATCCGCGACGTGGATATTACGCAGTGCTGCGCCAAGTGCTTCATCGGCGGCAAAGACAATCGCGTTTATTACGGCACGCTGCATCAGTCGCATGCCGTCATCGACATCGACGTGAAGCAGCATCCCGCCGCCAAGGCGTATTACCTGTGCGGCCTGAGCGATGGATTTGTGTGGGCGCTAAATACGCACGTCGCGTTCGTGCCGGATCCGAAATCGACGGTGAAAGTCGAAAACGACCGCATCAAGTTGGAAATCACGAACGCGCGGCGCATCAACTTCTGGGATTACACACCGAATCCGCCCGGGTATTACACCCATCAGCAGAGAACCTGCCGCAACTGGATTTTCGCGAACTATCTGAAGGACGGTATGCCATTATGATTGTGAGCGCGAGCAGGAGGACGGACATCCCGGCGTTGTTTTCCGAGTGGTTCTATAACCGTGTTGGGAAAGGATTTGTCCTCCTGAAAAACCCATATAACCCTCTGCAAGTCGGGCGTGTAACTCTCACGCCCGACAAAGTAGATGGGTTTGTTTTTTGGACAAAGAACGCCGCGCCGATGCTGCGGCGGATACATGAGCTTGATTCGTTCAAGTATTATTTCCAGTACACAATCACGCCATACGGTCGCGATGTCGAGCGGAACATCCCCGATAAGCACGAGGTTGTCATTCCTGCGTTCAAGAAAATCGGCGCGGACAAGGCCATCTGGCGGTACGACCCCATCTTCATCAACGACAGATACACATGGGAATACCACGTCAGAGCCTTCACGAAAATTTCCGAGGAACTGGAAGGACACACGCACAAGGCGGTCATGAGTTTCGTCGATGCCTATCGCACTGTTGACCTCCGACCGCTCGGCATCCATCCGCTGACGGCGGAACAACAGAGAGAGCTCGCCCAGACGCTCGCGGAAATCGCGAAGCAGCATGGTATCGAGCTCACGGCTTGCGCCGAAGACCTTGGCCTGCCATCGTCCTGCTGCATCGACGGCAGGATGTTCGGCGTGAACAAGCCGAAAGACCGCAATCAGCGTGGGCTCTGCACCTGCGTCGAGAGCGTAGACATTGGAGCGTACAGCACATGCAGTAATGGTTGCGCGTATTGCTACGCCAATCATTACGGGTACGTCCAGCCCCGGCCAAGCCCTGATTCAGACCTTCTGGGCCTGCCGCTCACGGGGCAAGAAAAAATTAAACAGAGGAATTGACGAGAAGCCCTCCGTTAGCAATAGCGGAGGGCTTTTTGTGCCTTAAATAAAAGATACAGGAGGACTGAACATGGAGATCGTCTACAAAAAAGTCGATGAGCTCAAGGAGTACAAAGACAACGCCCGACGAAATGACGCGGGCGTTCTGAAGGTGGCTGACAGTATCAAGAACTTCGGCTTCCTCAACCCTATCACGATTGACAAGAATAACGTCATCATTTCCGGCCACACGCGCCTGAAAGCCGCGAAGCACCTCGGCATGGAAGAAGTTCCGTGCATAGTGCAAGACCTTTCGGAAGAAGACGCGCGTCTCGCCCGCATCGTGGACAACAAGAGCCACGAGTATTCGACGTGGGATGTCGGCAAGCTCCACCAAGAGCTCGCGGGCATCAACCTCGATTGCAAGACGGTGTTCTTCACGCCGAATCGTGACCGCCAGTTCTATCAGGCGCACAAGCTCCTCATCTTCGGCAACAACGAGCTGCCGATTACCGAGGACGAGTACAATCGGCTGAAAGCCATCTATGACCAGTACATCGAGAAGAACAAGACCTATCTTGGCTTCGTTATGTTCCTTACGGGAGGTGAGGAAGAATGAACGTGAGAGAAATTTCCGTCTCGCGCCTGCGCGAGTATGAAAACAACCCCCGCAACAATGATTTGGCGGTGGAGAAAGTCAAGTACAGCATCGAGCGCTTCGGCTTCCTCTTCCCAGTTGTCGTTGACATGAATTACGTCATCGTCTGCGGTCATACCCGTGTCCGTGCATGCCGCGAGCTTGGCATCCAGACTGTTCCGTGCATCATCGCAGACGAGCTGACCGAGGAACAGATCAATCTGTTCCGCCTCATCGACAATAAGACTAGCGAGTACAGCGATTGGGACTTCGAGAAGCTGAAAGATGAGCTGTCTCTCGTTGACCTCACACTTGACAAGAATCAGCTCTTGCTTGAACAGTTTGAGCTGAGCACGGAAGTGTTCGACATCGACCCGGAGCAGGCCGAAATTAAAATCCCTGCGTTCAATTTCATGGGCGTTGATGATGACAAGCCTAAGGACAAGAAGCCTGCGGTCAAAACCATCTATTCCGAGCAGGAGGATGCCCCGCAGGACGGCGAGCCCTCGGCTGAAGACGATGCGCCGTCTGAGCCCTCGGCTGAAGACGATGCGCCGTCTGAGCCCTCTATCGAGACGCCGGATGCGCCATCTACGCCCACAGATGAGGGTGGCGAGCCGCAGGAGCAGGAGAACGCGCCGAAGAAGTCCAAGGCCGTCCTTCCATTCTGCCAGTTCCGCTTCGGCGATGTAGCGTTCTTCATTTCGCAGGTCGAGCTCGACCGTTTGAACGCGAAATACTCCGAGTACATAGACTCTGGCGATGCCCTGAAGGAGAGCTTCGCGAGCTACTTGCTGAAAGGAGTTGAGACCCATGATTGACTTCGAGGAAAAAGTTCCCATTGACAAAATCACAGGGTCGGAATACAACCCGCGTTCGATTACACCGGAGGCCCTGAAAGCCCTTCAGCACAGCATCAAACGGTTCGGCATGGTGAAGCCGCTCATTGTCAATTCGGCTGACAATGTCATCACGGCAGGCCATCAGCGCAAGAAAGCAGCGAAAGCTATTGGCTTGCAGTACCTCCCGTGCATCAAAATCAGCAGCCCGAACTTGCAGGACGAGATTCTGTTCAACCTCATGCACAACTCCATCGAGACGAGCAAGACGGAGGTTCGGCTCAAAGATTTCAAGGTCGGTGCGTATCACTACTGCGAATCCTCGCAGATTGACATCGAGAGCGAGCCGAAGAACGTGCTCGTCTGCTCGGAAATTACGAAGCTCCTGTCGCGGTATGGCGAGTGGGGCAGCGTTGTGACGGACGGTGACGGCAACGTCATCCTCAACGCCGAGTATGCCTACTGCGCCAAGAAGATGGGCTACGGCGTGCTCTGCTACGGCATCGCGAACGAGGATGTGAAAGAGTTCCTTGACTGCATGGGCATCGAGTACGGGACGTACAACTTCGACCACCTCGGCGTGAAGACATACCACCAGTTCCTCGCTCAGCCGAAACGCTTGAGCACGGACGGCAGGCAGTCGAACACGTCGATTCTCTACGAGAAATATGTGATTCCCCGACTGACGAAAGCCGACAGCCTCATCGACATCGGTGCAGGCCGCATGGCATACGTCAAGCTGCTCCGCTCAAAGGGCTTCAACATCCACGCCTACGAGCCGTCCCTCATGGTGAAGGGTGCGAACAGGCTCGACATGAAAGGCATCATCGCCAACATCCTTCGAGCCGAGAAGCAGGTCGAGCTCCACGGTCTGTTCGACTACTGCGTGCTGGAAGCTGTCATCAACTCTGTCGTGGACGATGACTTCGAGAAAGCCGTCCTCACGACCTGCAACGCCGTGCTGAAAGCGCAGGGCGTTCTGATTACCTGCACGAGAAACATCGCCTATGTCCAAAAAGCCTACGACAAGACGAAGCTCTCGGCAGGCGCGGGCGATTGCCTGTGGTATCTCGATGACAAGAACTACACGCTCGGTGTGACGAACGGCATCGTGTTCAAGCAGAAATTCCACACGAAGGAGAGCTACGTCTCCTTGCTCGAAAAATACTTCGAGCAGGTCAAGGTGCTCTCCTGCACGGCTGGCTATATCTATTGCGCGTGCACAGCTCCGAGGCAGTTGCCCCGCGAGGTGTACGATACTTATCTCGAAAAGGAGTTGAATATCGAATACCCCGGCGGTTTCAAGCACAACAAGCACAAGGGCCTGATGGATGCGCTCATCTCAAGGGTCGCTGATAGGTATGACTAAGCGACAAGACCTGTTTGAAAAGTGGGTCGCGGCTGGCGAAGTGGAAACCAAGCTGGCCGTCGTGCAGTCCTTGTCTATGCAAGGGCAGTCGATGGCACAGATTGCTGAAGCTGTCGGCGTGACGCGCAAGACCCTCCAAACCTTGCAGAAGAAGCATCCTGCATTGAAAAAGGCCATCGAGACCGGGCGGCTTTCCGTCGTGGCGCTCTGCCAGAACAAGCTGATGGAGAAGGTGACGGGCGGTGATACGACCGCAATCATCTACGCCCTGAAGGTTTACGGCGGCGCGTTCTTCAACGATAAGAAAACGCTCGACCCGAAAGCGACCGTTTCGATGCAACCGCAGGTGCAGATTTATCTCCCTGCTCCTGACGCGCCTGAAGAAAGCGAGGCGAAGACATGAAGCCCATTGTCATCCGCCCACAGAAAGGCAAGCAGGAGCAATTCTTGCGTACCAACGCAGACATCTGCGTGTACGGTGGCGCGGCAGGCGGCGGCAAATCATACGCTCTGCTGCTAGAGTGCCTGCGCCACATAGACAACCCCCGTTTTGAAGCCGTGGTGTTCCGGCAGACGCGCCCACAGATTCTGAGCGCAGGCGGATTGTTTGCAACGAGCCAAGAGATATACCCCCTGCTTGGCGCGACAAGCATCCTCATGCCGAACGTCCAATGGCGATTCCCCTCGGGGGCGAAAGTAACCTTCTCGCACATGCTGTACGAGAAGGATAAGTTCAACTGGCAGGGCGCTCAGATTCCCGCGCTGATGTTCGACGAGCTGACGCAGTTCAGCGAAGGGCAGTTCTTCTACCTGCTCTCCCGAAACAGAAGTGCCTGCGGCGTCAAGCCATACATCCGCGCGACGTGCAACCCCGACGTTGATTCGTGGGTCGCGAAGTTCATCGCGTGGTGGATCGACCAGCAGACGGGCTATCCCATCGAGGAACGGTCTGGCAAGCTGCGCTGGTTCTGCCGCGTGGATGGCATCGTCCAATGGGGGAGCACCCCAGAAGACCTCGTGCGGAGCTTCGGCGTAGACCCCTCGGTCTGCAAGAGCGTCACGTTCATTGCGTCGAGCGTCTACGACAACCAGAAGCTGCTGAGCGTCAACCCAGAGTATCTGGCGGCGCTCAATTCTCTTGCACTCGTCGAGCGAGAACGTCTGCTCAACGGCAACTGGCGCATCCGTCCTGCGGCTGGCTTGTACTTCCGAAGTGAGCAGACGCGCATCGTCAAGGAAATCCCAGACAAGATTGTTGCCATCGGGCGTGCATGGGATTTGGCCGCGACGGAAATCACGTCGGACAACACCGACCCCGACCGCACGGCCTCCTGTCTCATGGCTCGCATGAGGAATGGGCAGTACATCATTCTGGATGCGAAGCGCGTAGCCGCGAGCGCATCTGCTGTCCACGACCTCGTGCGGAGCACCGCCGCGACGGACAAGGTGGAGTACAAGTGCAAGAACATCAGCATCCCGCAAGACCCCGGTCAGGCAGGCAAGGAGCAGGCACAGTCCTACATCCGAGAGCTCTCCGGCTACCATGTCAAGAGCGAGCCTACCACGGGCAACAAGGTTGCGAGGGCAGAGCCGTTCGCGGCTCAATGGCAGCGAGGAAACGTCCTCCTGCTTGAAGGGCGATGGAATGAAACCCTGCTCGACGAGCTGGAAGGTTTTCCAGATGCCGCCCACGACGACCAAGTAGATGCCGCGAGCGATGCGTTCGCTATGGTGGCGAGCGCGGGCAACTATTCGACGATTCCGCACGATGCGTTCATCGGGCGAAACAGCTATTGGAGGTGAGGATGAATGGAGCAAGGTGAAATCGGACGCATAGGACAGAACCGTTTCGGCGGCCTGTTCAGCGAAGAATTTCTCCCCGAACTGCGTGGCAATCGCGGCATCAAGATCTACAAGGAAATGTCCGAGAACGATGACATCGTAGGCTCGATTCTCTTTGCCATAGAAATGCTTGTGCGGCAGGTGCATTGGAGTGTTCGTCCGAGTGGCGATGAAGATGCCGACAAAGCCGCCGCCGAGTTCATAGAATCCTGCATGGGGGACATGGAGAGCACATGGACAGATACCCTGTCCGAAATTCTCTCGTTCCTTACCTACGGATGGAGCGCTCACGAAATCGTGTACAAGCGGCGCATGGGACGCAACCGCGACCCCGCGCTTCGGAGCAAGTACGATGACGGCCTCATCGGTTGGCGCAAGCTGCCCATCCGCTCGCAGGAATCGCTTTACCAATGGGTATACGATGACAATGATAATCTGACGGGCATGATGCAGATGCCTGCTCCGTCGTACCGAATCCTCACGATTCCTATCGAGAAGCTGCTTCTTTTCCGCACGAAAAGCCGCAAGGACAACCCCGAAGGGCGGAGCATCCTGCGAAATGCTTTCCGTGATTGGTGGTTCAAGAAGCGCATCCAAGAAATCGAGGGCATCGGCATCGAACGCGACCTCGCAGGCTTCCCTGTGCTTGTCGCGCCGGAGGGCGTAAACATCTGGGACGCCACGGACGAGGAAATGGTTCGGCTCAAAGCGATGGGCGAAATGCTCGTGAAGAACATTCGCCGCGACAGCGCCGAGGGCATCGTCATGCCGCACGATTGGAGCTTGCAGCTCCTGTCCTCTACGAGCAAGCGCAACTTCGATACGAACGTCATCATCGAGCGGTACGATTCCCGCATCGCCATGACGGTGCTCGCCGACTTCGTGCTTCTCGGTCATCAGAACTATGGCACATTCGCTCTGTCGAGCGACAAGACCGCGCTGTTCGCCATCGCCATCGGGACGTACCTCGATGTCATCCGCGAAGTGTTCAACAACAAGGCCATCCCGCAGCTTATAGATGCGAACGCTGAGCGCTTCGCTGGCATCACAGACTACCCAACGCTAGAGCATGGCGACATCGAGACGCAAGACCTCACGCAGCTCGGCGACTTCATCCAGAAGATGACGGGCGTTGGTTTGCTCACACCGGACGAGAGCTTAGAGCAGTACGTCCGCGAGCAGGCGGGCCTGCCGAAGCAGCTCGGCGATTACACGCCACCGCCTGTGCCGGACACGGGGGAGTGATTGCGATGTTTGCGTTCAAGCAAGTTCCGCTCCGAAAGAGCAAGGAATCCGATGCTACGCTCGCGAAGCTCGAATCCTTCCTCGACCGCGAAGCCCCGAAGTTATCCACAATTTTGTCCACAATCTTCGAGGGTCAGCAGAACGCCATCACCTATAAGGAGCTTCGAGAAGCCGCCCTTGACGGCTACGAGAAGCAAATTCAGCAATGGCAGGTAGAGTACGCTGACTTCGTGAACGATACGCTCGCACCTCTCTGGAAAAAAGCGATGGACGAAGCCGCCGAAGCATTGAACCAGAAACTTTATGGGCTTCTGGTTTTTGATGACAGTGATGTCTTCGTCAAGGATTGGTTGCAAAAGCACGGAGCGGAGTTCGTTACAAATATCGGCGGGCAGACGCGAAGTGCCATCAAGAGCATCTTGTTTCTCGGTCAGTACGAAGAATGGACGGCTGAAAAAATCGCCCAGATGATTCGCCCCTGCATTGGGCTCACACGACCAGATGCCTTGGCAAACGCTCGGTATCAGCAGCATGTATACAATTCCTTGCTAAAGCAGGGTGTGAAAGAATCTGCTGCGGCTCGCCGAGCACATGAAGCGGCGCTCAAATATGCCGCACGACAACACCGTGCAAGGGCTGACATGATTGCCAACACCGAGCTTGCCTATGCCTACAACCGAGGTACGCACGAAAGTGTCAGGCAGGCCATGCGTGGCGGTCTGATGGGGCCATGCGTGAAAGTATGGAGCACAGCAGGCTCGGAGCGCGTCTGTTCGCATTGTTCATCCCTCAACGGCAAGCGCATCGGGTTTGATGAATCTTTCGACATACCCGGTCGCATTCTGTTTGAGGGCATGCGGCAAACGCCGCCAGCGCATCCAAGATGCCGATGCGCTGTGAAGTATGTAGAAATAAGCCCGCCGCAAAGGCAGGCTGAACTAGAAATAGCCGCAAGAAAGAAGAAGGTGGTTTGATGGAGACAAGTATCAAAGGCCGCATCGCCGTGCAGAAGTCCGATGACGAGAAACGCTTGGTGTTCGGCTGGGCGAGCGTCGCGCAGGAGGAAAGCGGCAACACGCTGGTTGACCTCGCTGGCGATGTCATCGAGCCGGAGGTGCTTGAACAAGCCGCCTACGACTTCGTGCGGCTCTATCGAGAGGGCGGCGAAATGCACGAACGCGGCGGTTGCGCCACGCTCGTCGAATCGTGCGTGTTCACGCAGGACAAGAAAGCAGCCCTCGGTATTCCAGACGATGCTTTGCCAGTCGGCTGGTGGATAGGCTTCAAGGTCACAGATGACGAGGTTTGGGAGAAGGTCAAGAGCGGTGAGTACCCGATGTTCTCCATCGAGGGTACGGCTGTTCGAGAGCCAGATTTGGAGGAATGAGCATGGCTAACAAGCTGAAAGACCTGCGCATTACGAAGGTAGACCTCGTAGACGCAGGCGCGAACCAGAGAGCTGACGTGATGCTGTACAAGCACGCGCCAGAAGAGAAGAAAGAAGAAGCCGAGGATGAGAAGAACGAGGGCTTGGGCGGTCTCGTGAAGACCATCGCCAAGAAGCTCGGCATCATCCAGAAGGACGCGCGGAGCTTCGCCGATGTGCAGGCCGAGCGCAGTCTCGGCAATGCCTATGTCGAGGTTCACGACATGGCGAAGTCCCTGCTGGAAAGCATGGATTCGGTTCTCTGCGACACGACTGCGAAAGACCGCGCGGGCGCGTTGAAGCAGAACATCGACCAGTTTTGCGCGGCGGCAAAATCCGCCGTTGATAAATATGCGACCCCTAAGGCCGCGTCTGTTGAAAAAAGGGAGGAACAGATTGAAATGAAAATCGACGAATCCAAGATGACCCCGGGGGAACGCGCGTTCTATTCGGAAATCGTGAAACGCTACGGTGTTCCTGACGAGCCTACGCCCGCACCCGCGGCGATGCCTGCTCCGGCCATGATTCCTGTCGAGGTCGCACCGAAGGAAGTCGCCAAGTCCGCAGACGACAAACTCTCCGAGCTCATGAAACGCCTCGACCCCATCCTTGACCACGTCAAGGCCATCGAGAAAAAGGCCGAGGACGCCGAGTTCATGGAGGTCGCGAAGCGCTACGAAATCCTCGGCGAGAAAGCAGAGGAGCTTGCTCCGATTCTGAAATCGGCAAAGGAAGTCTCTGACGAGGCGTATGAGACCATCGTAAAACAGCTCGACAAGGCCGTCGAAGTCACGAAGAAGTCGGGCTTGTTCGATGAAATCGGCAAGCGCGGCGGCGATGAAGACCTCACGAACGACCAGAAAGTCGAGAAGTTCGCGGCAGAAATCCGCAAGGCCAAACCGGAGCTCAACATCTACGAAGCGCGGGATCTTGCTTACCAGCAGCATCCCGAGCTCATCCACTAAGAGGGAGGTTCAACCAACATGTTAAACGGAAACGTAATCAATGATACCCAGACCGCTACGTTCGTGGCGGGCAAGGCCATCACGAGCGGCCCGTTCACGGCTGTCACAGTCGGCAAGGACGGTGCGGAGACGTGCACGTCGGCGACCGTCCCAATGGGGCTCACGCTCGTTGAAGCAGATGACCCGATTGCAGTCGGTGATGATGTCTCTGTGCTCATCAAAGACTGCGGCGTGTGGAAAGCGGGCGCAACGTTCGCTGCTGGCGACCTTCTCGCCTCGGATGACAACGGCTGCGCGGTCAAGGCCACGACGGGCAAGTTCATTCTCGCGGTCGCTCTCGAAGCGGCAGCGGCTGAGGGGCAGCCCGTGAGCGTTCAGATTGTCAAAGCAGGCTACAGCGCCTGAGCTAGAGGAGGAAGACTAACATGGATAAGAATACTGCGGCTGGTATCAAAACCGAAATCGCAAAGGGCTGGAAGCCGAACACCTACCTGACGAACATGAGCATGGCCTACTTCCAGCAGGGCGAGTTCACGGCTCGCTCGCTTTTCCCGACCTGCCCTGTTGCTCTTTCGAGCAGCTACTACTACACGTTCGACAAGGCCGACCTCGCCCGTGACAACGTGAAGCGCAAGCCGGACTACGGCAAGGTCGCTCCTGCGGTCATGGGCCTCACGGACAACACCTACGCCTGCAAGGTAGACCAGATCATCGTTGGCATCGACGACATCCTCACGCTGAACTTCACGCGCTCCAATGCGCCGGGCTCGGCTGACCCGCGCCGCGCTCGCGTCAAGTTCATCACGGAGCAGATGAATCTCCATCAGGACATCGAGTTCGCGAAGAAGTTCTTCTCGAAGGGTGTCTGGGCGAACGAGTGGACGGGCGCTGCCACGGCGGACACGGCAGGCAAGAAGTTCCTCCGCTTCGACGATACGAACAGCGACCCTGTGAGCTTCTTCGATGCCCGCGTGAATGACATCCGTCGCGTCGGCCGCCGCCGTCCGAACAAACTCGCGCTCGGCGTTGATACGTTCGCCGCTCTAAAGGAGAATCCGTTCATCCGCGAGCGCATCAAGTACACGGGCACGACGGCGAACCCCGCCATCGTGAACGAATCTGTCCTTGCCCAGTGCTTCGGCGTGGAGCAGGTCGTCGTTCTCGATGGGACGTACAACGCATCTCCGACGGACGAGGATATGCAGTTCATCTGCGATAGCAAGGGCGCTCTCCTGCTCTATGCAACGGCCACGCCGCAGATTGACGAGCCTAGCGCGGGCTACATCTTCACTTGGGATATGCTCGGCAACGGCAGCTACGTAGCAACCGACCAGTGGGAGGGCGAGGGCGGCACGCACTCGCAGTTCATCGAGGGTCTTATTGCGACGGACATGCACAAGACGGCTGACGACCTTGCCATCTACTTCGCAGACTGCGTGGGCTGATTGGGGTGATTCTCATGGCTGCGTATGTGGCTAAGAAGCCCTGCAATTTCTCAGGGACGCATTACCTCATCGGCGAGCGCATTGCTGATGGTGCAGTTCTTCCCGAACGCGCCGGAGCTTTGCTTGCGATGGGCTATATCGAGGAAGCGCCGAGGAAATCACGGCGCAAGAAGAAGGAAGAACCTGCGGAAGTTCCCGAACAGGAGCCGCAGATTGATGACGATACGATTCCGTTTTGAAGGAGGTGGAAGTCATGGCTGATGAGCCTACCTACACTTACGACGCAGGCAAGCTCGTGGAGCGCGGGAAAGACCTCATGCGCTTCGAGCTCGGCGACGTGCAGGTGCAGAATGGAGCGCACGACGCTTACCTTTCCGATGAGGAAATCAATGCGATGCTCGCGGTTTGCCCTTCGTGGAGAAAGGCGAAACTCGCGCTCGTCTCCCATGTCCTGCACCGCTTCGCTTACGAAGTCGATTCAACGTCTGGCCCTGTGTCGTTCCAACTTGATGAGCGTTACCAGCATTGGAAAGCGCTCTACGAGGAACTGAAGCTCGAATCGCAAGCGGCGGCATCGCTCCCACTCGACCCTTCGAGCAAAAAGCGTCCCCCGTATTTCTTCGAGGGAATGCACGACAACCACGACCTCTTTGCTCCAAGGGGGCGGCGTCATGTACCTTAACCCTAGGAACTTCGAGCGTCGATTCCTTGTGGAATCCATGACTACGACAGTCAACGAGGACGGTCGAAAGGTTCGGATGTACCTGCCGAAAGGCAAGGGCATCTGGGGCATCCTGTCCAACGCCTCAACATGGGAGAAGATGCAATGGAATCAACTGAAGCACCCCATCACGCATACCGTCGTAGAAAGCGGCGCGGGTGGTGCTGATGTCGGCGACCGTCTCATCCTTGGCAGTCGCGTGTTCTATGTGCAAGGCAAGGATGACGCATCCGACCTTGACTGGTTCACGATCTACAAGGTGGAAGAAAGGGGGCGGAACGATGTCTAGCGTTGATGACGAAATCCAACGTCTGCGAATCGAGGTCAACAGCACAATGCACCGCGTCAACACGGAGGCTCTTTCGAGAGCCGTCCGAGGATTGAACACGATGCGAAATGCAGAGCTCGACGTGCTCGGTCAAAACGGACATGGCAGACGATATATTCGTGGAAACGTTACGCATACCGCATCGTCCCCCGGCGAGCCGCCAGCACCGAACTCTGGCAACCTGCGTCAGAGATGGCGCAGGCAGGTCATAGGCCGCGCTAAGGACAACGGCTTGGAAATTACGATGCGCATGAAGTCAGACATGCCTTATTCCGAATATCTGGAACGAGGCACGTCCAGCATCGCTCCAAGACCTTACAAGCAGAAAATCATCGACCAAGCGACACCGGAAATCCAGCAGATTTTCGACTCGCATTACTGAGGTGAGATTATGGCTTTGATTGTTGACAAGACCGCGCCAGCATTTGACCTCACGGTCATCAAGAAGCGCGACCTCGTTCGGGCGCAGTACAAGACGTGGGACGAACCGCGTAATGGTATCGTAGCCTGCGCAGCAGAGGATTCTTTGCAGGTCTTGTACCTCCCGAATATCCACAGCGCGGCCTGCTTCTTCGTGATTCGGGCGCAGGAAGTGAAGGACGGCAAATGGGCTATCCTCTTGACCCGCGATATGAAGACAATCGAGGAGGTGTCTATGAGCGATGGCTACGATGCAAGCGCTGATACGTCGGAGACTTCTGGCTGATGAAGACTTGGCAAAGAAGCTCGCGACCTACGCAGGCTTTCCTGCCATTTTCTATCAGACGGCTCCTGACGATACGGACGAGGGCTGGAATCAAGAGAGCATCTGCCCCTACATTGTGTTCCTTATGGACACGCGCTCTGAAGCGGAGCATGACAGGATTGGCTCTCTGCACGTCGATGTGATTTGCAGCGAAACAGGGACACCACCAGAAGCGGTCGAGCCTCTGGTTCGTGATGCGCTTTCCGGCGTGTTCTTCACTCCGTCCGATGGGGCGACGTTCGTGCTCGCATGGAGCGCTTCTGATTCGTTCAAAGAGCAGGCGAACGACCAGTCCCATACATTTTCGATAGGCATCACGCTCACGTTCGATGTCTATGAATTTCCGAATATGGAGACCGGAGACCCCGACCCTGTTGCCGCGCTCAATGACTGGGCAACACATTGGGATTCGGATGTCTTCGTTCTTGGCAGGAAAGACCTGCCAGAGATATTCTGCCCGACCCGTGAGCATCCAGCGTTCTATTTTCGGCAGAGCCAGTCCTCCGTTGCGGAGCAGACCTGCTCGGTCGTATGGCTGAATGTAACCTTGCTCGGACATTTCTTTGCCCCAAGCCTGCATGACCGCATCGAGTGGATCGACCAGTTCACACAAGAACTTGCCCTCGCGGGCGAAGCTACGATGCAGGATGGCTCACCGCTTTTTGTGCAATCCATGAAAGGCAATGCCGCAAGTGACGAGCTGAAGGGGCAGATTTCTATTGAGGCGCGGTACGGCTTGCTGAGAAAGCCGACCTACGCGCATCCGATGACAGGTGCAAGAAACGAGGTGTCAATCTGATGGCAAATGAAGCTACGAAAGCCGATACAGCGGTCAAGACCGCTCCGGCAAAGACCGAATACACGATGGCCGAGTTCGTTGCCGCAGCCAAGGCGACGTTCGGCGAGACCGCTACCCCGCAGATGGTGATGGCGGCATTCCGATTCAACCATGTGGAAAAAGCGACCGTCGAAGACGCGAAGAAGCTCTATACGGCGTTCGCGAACAGAAAGGTGGAAAGCTGAAATGTCAGGGACGTTTACCATTGGCGAAAAGAAGGTTCGCCCGGGCGTATATTTCCGCTACGAGAACAACGGCGGCGTTACGACGGTCGGCGCAACGAATGGCGTGCAGGCCGTCCTGTTCCAGTCGAACTGGGGGCCGCTCAACGAAGAATTTGACATGGATCCGACCATGTCGAACAATATCGCTGACTACTACGGCAGCGGCAAAGGCGTCAAGGCTCTCGAACAGGCGTTTAAGGGTGGCGCTACGACTATCCGAGCAGTTCGCATCGGCGCAGATGATGGCTCGAACGCTTCGCTCACGCTCAAAACGAGCGGTGATTCTCCGAAGGAGGCCGTGAAGATTGAGGCGGCATACCCCGGCGACCGGGCGTTCTCGGTCTCCATTCGCACGAACCTCATCACGTCGCAGCGGCAGTGCATCATCTACGATGGCGGGGTCATCTTCGAGCAGTTCACGTTCGAGGCGGGCGATGCCGAGCCCGCAAACCTCGTCGCGGCGATGAAGTCGAGCGAGAATTTCAACGCGGTGCTCGCGAACGCGAGCGTCACGGGCGCTCTTGCTGATGTCACGCAGACGCAGATGACAGGCGGCAAGAATCCGTCTGTCACGGTCGAGTCGTACAACAAAGGCACGGATGTGCTCGAACGCTACAAGTGGAACGTCATCACGACGGATTCCGACGACGCGGCGGTTGCGCTCCTGCTTCAGTCGTTCGCGCAGTCTTCGTACCAGAACGGTCATCTCGGCATGGCTTGCATCGCCGGCCTTGCTGACCAAGACCTCACGGAGCGCATGACTACCGCGGCCTCGTTCAATGACGAGAAGGTCGTGTATGTCCTCTCCGGCTGGCAGGGCTCGGACGGCGTGAAATACGAGGGCTACCTTGCAGCGAACCGCATCGGCGGCATGGTGGCAGCGCAGGAGACGAACACGTCACTCACGCATACCGTCATCAAGAATGCCGTCGCGCTTCTTGAACCGCTCACGAACGGCGAAATCATCAAAGCCGAGCAGAAGGGTTGCCTCGTGCTCGCGCTCAATGATGACGACCAGATTTGGATTGATAACGCTATCAACTCGCTCGTCACGCCAGACGCGACACAGGACGAGGGCTGGAAGAAAATCCGCCGCACGAAGACGCGCTTCGAGCTCATGGATCGCCTCGATTCGACGTGCGAAAAGCTCGTAGGCAAGGTCAACAACGACACGGACGGTCGGCAGACCATCATGGCGACAGGCCAGAAGGTTCTGAACGAGATGATTGCCGAGCGCAAGCTCATGCCGGGCGCAACCATCAGCGAGGATTCAGGCCATCCTGCCGAGGGTGATTCCTGCTGGTTCGTTGTCAACGTCGATGACATCGACAGCGCAGAGCATATCTACCTCACCTACGAGTTCCGTTATTCGCAGATTTCCTGACGGGAGGTTTGAACGATGTATAACAACAGAGGCCCTGCCGACGCCCGTCGTGTATTCACGGGCAAAGACGGCATGCTCTTTTCCGAGGATGGCACGCTGCTTGCGACCATCGAAACGTTTCAGGGGCAGATTAACGTGACGAACGCTACGTACCAGCCGCTCGGCGATGCGCAGGAGCACCATGCTCTTGCGACGTACTCCGTAACGCTCACATTCACGAACTGCCTCGTTGAAGATTCCTCGTTCTTCCAAGAGCTCATCAACATGACGACTGCCGCACAGCCGCTCATGTGGACGTTCCAAGGCGTAGTCAAGGGACGCAACGGCTCGGAGGAACGCATCATCTATCGTGACTGCGTGCCGGATGGCAACATCGACTTGCAGAACATCACGGTCGGCGACCTCATCAAGCGCCAGTGGAGCTTGTTCGTCAACCGTCCGCCTGAGCTTCAGAAGCTGCTCAGCTACAGCGACTAAGGAGAATAAGTCATGGCTATTGAGAAAGACAAGAAACTCGCAGAGTTCGATACGACGGAGGATGTCTCCGCCGAAACGAAGGACGAGAAGAAAGAGGAAGTCGAGGAGCTGAAAGCCTACGAGGGCGACGTGCTCAACGCCATCCTCGAAGCGGCGGATTTCGACAAGGAATCCTACCTCATCCGTGTCATTCGCAAGAATGTCATCCTGCTTCAGTTCCACATCCACCCGCTTTCCGAGGAAGAGTACAACAAGTGCCGCGAGAAGAACACGAAGTACGTCCGCAACAAGCGCTTCGGCACTCGTGTTCCAGAGAAGACCGATGCCGTCCGCTTCCGTTCCCAGCTCATCTATACGGCCACCGACGAGGCAGACCGCAAGAGCCTGTGGAACAACAAGCAGGCGTGGGAAAAGCTCAACGTGGCATCCGGCGTTGACCTCATCGAGAAAGTCCTGAAGGGCGGAGAGAAGGACGAAATCGTCGAGCAGATCGACAAGATTTCGGGCTACGACGATAGCCAGTTGGAGGATGCCACAAAAAACTGATTCAATCCGGCGGCCTGTTCGCCCTGCTCCACAACCTGTGGCAGAGACACAACATGACACCGGACGAGTTTTATGCGAAGCCGAAGGGCATCCGCATATTCATCAAGGCCAGTATGGCCGTCGAGCAAGAGCTTGAAGGGAAGTGAAGTAGATGGCACTCGAAGAACATGTGATTGATATTGTCGTGCGGACGAAAGACCAAGTATCTGCGGGTCTTGCGAAGTCAGAAGCAAGCCTGCGGAGATTCGACCAGTCCGTTCAGCGCACGGCGGCGAAGCTCGCGAAAATGGCTTCGGAAGAATATCGCGTGACCCTCCGCGCCATCGACCAGCTTTCCCCGACACTCGGACGCGCGGCTCGTTCTCTTACGGGCTTTGTCGGACGCACCTACTCCGCTACGCTCGGCCTGCGCAGCACCGTTTCTGCGGGCATCACGACCGCACGAGCGCAACTAGCCGCGCTCACCAACAAGGCGTGGAACATCACGCTCGGCGTGAAGAACTACGCCTCCGGGAAAATCAGCGGCCTGTTCCAGTCTTTGACAGGATTCACAGGCCAGATGGTAGCGGGCGCGGGCATCGGCTACGGCTTGTATGACACCGTGAAGACCTACATGGACTTCCAGAAGCAGATGTCCGCAGTCGGAGCTGTCTCTGGCGCATCCGCGTCGGATATGGAAATTCTCACGGCAAAGGCCAAGGAAATGGGCGCGACTACCGTGTTCTCGTCCACCGAAGCAGGCAAGGCTATGGAGTACATGGCGCAGGCAGGCTGGAAGACGCAAGACATGGTGAACGGCATCTCTGGTGTCATGAACCTTGCGGCGGCATCCGGCGAAGACCTCGGTCAAGTCGCAAGCATCGTCACGAGCTCGCTCTCCGCATTTGGTCTGCAAGCTTCGGATTCTGCGCACTTCGCTGATGTCCTTGCGGCTGCGGCGAATAGCTCGAACACGAACGTCGGAGCTCTCGGCTTCTCGTTCGAGCAGGTAGCGTCCACCGCGGGTACACTCGGCTATAGCATCGAAGACGTTTCTCTTGCTCTAGGCTTGCTCGCCAACAACGGACTGCGCGGCGAGAAGGGCGGCACATCCCTTTCTGCAATGCTGAATGGCATGATTAACCCATCGAAAACGGCTACAGAAACTCTGAACCGTTTAGGCGTGTCCATGTTTGATACAGCAACAGGAAAGGCTCGTCCGCTCCGCGATGTGCTCAAAGATTTGCGTGCGGGCTTTGCAGGCTTGACGCAAGAGGAAAAAGCACAGGCGGCTTACGACATCGCGGGCATCGACGGCGGCAAGGCGTTGCAGATTCTTACGAACGCTTCGGAGGATAGCTTCAATCAGCTCGCCGATGCTATCGACCACGCAGACGGTGCGGCGAAGAAAGCCGCTGATACGCGACTGGATAACCTCAGCGGCGATCTGACCGCCCTGAGCGACGCATGGGAAGCAATTCAGCTTACCATCATGGATTCCACAGGTGCGGCTGGCGGCTTCCGTTCCCTTATTCAAGGGCTGACGGGCGAGTTCGGCAAAATCAAGGGCTACGTCGAAGACGGCCTTGATTTTGGCGACATTTTCCGCATTGCAGGCGATCTTGTTATCGGCTTGAAGAACAAGTTCCTCGAATTTGATGGCGTTGGTTCAATCCTCGCAGGCGGCGCTCTCGTCGGCGGTCTGATGAAAATCATCTCTCTCGCGCAGAAAGCCAAAGGCACGCTCGGCGAGTTTGCAAAAGGCAATTTTGGCGGCGGCGACAAAGGCGGCGACGCGACCACAGCAACTACGCAGAGCATGATTGTCAACGCAAACTCTGTCGTAATCAACGACAAGGGCGGCGCGGCAGCGGATGCCGCTTCTGGCGCAGACGTTCCTGACGGCGGCAAGGGCAGCACGAAGATGAGCCGCGGCGCACGCATGAAAGCAGGAATGAAGTCCTTCGGGAAGTCAGCCCTGCCGCTCATGCTCGCGTTCGGCGCGTATGATGCCTACTCCACATCGGAGGAAAACGCGCAGGCTCTGCAAGAAGCCGAAGCCACGGGCGACGCCGATTACATCGCCAAGACGAAGGGGTACAACACGAACCGCATGGGCGGCTCGATTGGCTCGACGGCTGGCAGCGTCGCAGGTGGCTTGCTCGGCGCGGCGGTGGGCTCTCTGTTTGGCCCCGGCGTCGGCACGATGGCAGGCGGCTTGATTGGCTCCGCTCTCGGCGGCGCGGCAGGCGAGTTCATCGGCTCGAACGCCTCTGGCATCGGAGACTTCATCAGCAACAACGCCGAGTACGTCGGCAACGGCATCGCGAATAATGCGGCGTATGTCGGGAATGGCATCGCGAACAACGCAGAGTACGTTGCGAACGGTATTTCCAACAACGCCGAGTGGATCGCGAATGGCGTTTCGGATGCGTTCTCTGCCGCAGGTGATTTCATGCAACCCTTCATCGAGGGCGCGGAAGACGGCATCAACATCATCGTCGGCCTGCTTGCCACGCTCGGCGAGTTCTTCATGGAGCTGTTTCAGCCCCTCGTTGATGTCGCCACGGAAGCATGGAACGCCATCGTCGAATCGGCATCCGCTTTATTCGACGGGCTCGTTGAGATATTCACCCCGCTCGTCGATACCGCCACGGAAATGTGGGCTTCCATCGTCGAATCTGCAACCGCCCTCTGGGACGGCCTCGTAGAGCTTTTCGGCTCTCTCGCTGACTGGTTCATCGAGAGCGTCTGGGCTCCAATTTCCGATTACGCCTCATCTGCTTGGGCTGCTATCTCCGCCATCGTATCTGCCGCATGGGATTGGATTCTGAGCGTGTGGAGTGCGGCGGTCGAGTGGTTCAATAGCGCGTGGGCGGCCATCAGCGCGGGCGCGGATAGCGTCTACACCGCCATCACCAGCGCGTTCTCTAGTGCGTGGGAGACGGTGGTCGGCATCTGGAACAAAGCCGCATCGTGGTTCGAGTCGAATGTCATCAACCCTGTGCGCGACAAGTTCAACTCGCTCCGTGAGCTCGGCTCGTCCATCACGGGCCTCGGCGGCAGCGGCGGCAAGGAGAAGGATGCGAACGGCACACTCGCGTTCTCCCCGCGCCACGCAATCATCGGCGAGGCTGGCCCCGAAGCGGTCATTCCACTCGGTGCAAGCCGTAGGAATCGTGCCATCGACCTCGTGCAGAAGGTAGCGTCCTACCTCGGCATGGATGGTTCGGAGGGCTCGTCCGCGAGCCTCGGCGACATCATGAACGCGCAGGATGACGTTTTTGGCGGCGCAGACGAAGATGATTCTTCCACGTTTGCCCCTCTCGCTGCCCCTGTGGCCTCTCAGGAGGCTTCGGGGACGCAGGGAGGTATAACTGTCCAACTGGGCGGCGTGACCGTCTCATTTACGGTCTCTGGCGATGCTGCGGCTGACCCGCAGGCCGTCATCCAAGCAATCCGCGACAACATCGAGAATCTGTCTGACGAAATCGGCGGGCAGATTGCCGCTAAGGTCGGCGCGATTGCAGGAAACCAGCCAGTTATGGCGTGAGGAAGGAGGTAACGCTATGGCTTTCAAGTTCAACATGAACAACGTGACAGGGAACATTCTGCGCGGTAGGAGCGTCAAGAGCTCCATTCTGAGCGGCCTTGCTTCCTCCGGCCTGTCGGGCATCATGCGCTCGCTTGCGGTCGGCCTGCTCGGAGGCATGACGCGGGCGCAGGTCATCCTCACGAATCTCGACACGGGCGAGAAGTTCATCTTCGCGCTCACGCCGGACAAGATCTCGGCGAAAAGCGGCGCGAGATTCCAGAGCTACAACGTCATCGAGAATGGCGAGGTGAAATACCCGCGTGGCGAAAAGCTCACGTCGGTCAGTTGGAGCGGGACGCTGCCGGGCGAGAACAAGACGGCCTACGAGTTCGTCGATTCCTCTGTCTGGCAATCCCCCGACGAAGCCATCGCGCTTCTCGAAAACTGGCGCACGACAGGCAACAAGCTCCGTATCGTCGTGACGCAGACGAGCATCAACCTCGATGTCTACATTGAGAACTTCAGCTACGAATGGGCAGGCGGACAGGGCGATGCGACCTACAGCCTCGACCTCGTGGCTGCAAAGGATATGCTCGTGAAAACCGTCGAGGAAGTGGATGCGGAGAAAGCTGCGGCTGCCGCTGAAACGACCCCGCCACTCAATCCACGCGCATCGAAAAGCCTGCCGAGCACCATCACGATGAAAGCAGGCGGCAATCCGTGGACGGTGGCGCAGGGCTGCTTCGGGCAGGGCGGCAAATGGACGGACATCATGAAGGTCAATCCACTTCAGAAAGTGGAGGACATCGCGGCTGGAACCGTCCTGAAGCTCCCGCACTAGGAGGTGCGCCATGATAGACCTTAGACACGTCAGCTACCGCGTCGTGGCGGTCACGCCGGACGGAGAGCAGCTTGACGTGACGAACGTGACTACGAACCTCGGATGGGAGGAAGGAGAGCGCGAGTTCTCGGCACGCATCAGCCTGAAGATGCAGAACGCCGAGTACAACGGCAAGCTCATTTCCGAGCTCGTCCAGCCGAACACGCCCATCATTGTCTATGCCATCGTCAACGGCGAAAGCACCGAAGTCGTTCGCGGCACGGTGCAAAAATGGTCGCCGACCGAGACGAATGGCACGTTCTCCATCGACATGGAAGCCTACGACGAAATGCTGGCTTTGCGCCGCAATCAGGACTGCTTCTACTTCACGGATGGCACGACGACGAAAGCCGCCCTCACGTCCGTGCTCGACCAATGGGGCGTGCCGTATGACTTCAGCAAAGGCCCCGACCCCGGCGTCGCGCACGCGAAGATGGCATTCAAGAAGAAGTATGTGAGCGACGTGCTCTCGAAGATTCTGGAAGATCTGAAGAAGAAAGGCGGTGGCGTGTATTTCTTCCGAGCCCGTGAGGGCAAGGTGGAAATCGTGCCGCGCGGATCGAATGAGACGGTCTACCACTTCGACAGCATATCGAACATGATGTCCGCGAAGGACAGCTTCGATGCCTCGGCCATCGTGACGCAGGTCAAGGTGGTCGGCAAGTCCGACAAGGAAGGGCATCAAGCCGTAGAAGAAGTCGTCACAGGCAAGACGGACTTCGGCATCCGACAGGAAATCATCGAGCGTCCGAGTGACAAGACGCTTGACGAGGTGCGCGAATCCGCGCAGCAGATTTTGAAGGAGAAGGGCGGGCTGAAGCGCAAGACCTCCGTCCAATGCGCCGACGTTCCGTTCATCCGCAAGGGAGACCGCGTGCGCGTCGAATCTGGCACGCTATCCGGCTACTGGTTCGTCAAGTCAGTACGGCACAATGCCGCCGACGAGAAGATGACGCTGGATCTCGACGAGGACAAGGAAAAGAACGGCAGCGACACAGACACCTCGGAAGGTTATGAGGGTGAAGGAGACGATGTGGAATGAGCGAGCGTGGAAATCCCGGCATGAACAAGCTGGCGAACGTCCTCGGCGGCATGATTCAGCGAGGCTCGGAACGGCCTCCCGTGCTTGACTTCGGCATCATCAACGGCGACTATTCGCTCACGACGAACTCCTTCCCGAAGCCTATTCCGAAGGACGAGTACAGCGTCTGCCGCTGCATCACATACGACCCCGGCGTTCCGCTGACGGAGACGTACATGGACGGTGCACATAGCCAGCCCGACGCGGGCTACGGCGGCGCTCATGTCAACCAAGTCAAGCTCCCCGAAAAGATGTACTGGATTCGCCCCGGCGACAAGGTGCTTGTGGCATGGGTCGGCGGTGATGTCGGCGCGGAAGCGGTCGTCGTGGATATCGTGCTGAATGGCTCTCGTGTGGGCTGAAAAGCGGAACATCCGGAACGGAACATGTCTTAGTGGTCGTTCTTTAGGCACGAAAAGCCAACTTTAGGCACGAAATTCCCCGGAACATGTTCCAATGTTCCACCCCGAATGTTCCACCAATGTTCCGCCCCTCAGCCCTTGATATTCCTAGGTTTTCTACCAAAGTGGAACATTGGAACATTGTTTCTATAGAGTATAGAAATGGGCGGTTTAGGGAGGTAATAGAGGGTAGTGTATAGATATATACCCCCTAATCCCCCTAATCTATATAAATATATGGCTTACCTGATGTTCCACCGAAAGGAGGCGTTGAAATTGGCGAGCATTTACCCGACCTACAAGCTCCCGACACTCGTCGCTCCCGGCACGACCGTGGAGCAGGAGGGCTACAAGCCATCGCTCTTTTTCGACTACGATGTCGGTGACTTCGTGATGGACGGAGCGCATCGGCCTGTCGAGGGGACAGGACGGGATGCGTTCGAGCAATGGTGCTTGAAGCAATGCGTGACGGAGCGGTACACGAAGCTCGGCTATTCCAATGCCATCGGCGTGGAGCTCGTCGCAGCCGTCAAGGCAGGCGACATCTTCGCCGTGAAGTCAGCGATCTCTCGCACAATCACCGAAGCGCTCATGGTGAACCCCGCGACCGAATATGTACGAAATTTCCGCTTCTCATGGTCGGGAACGGACGAGCTCAAAGTGACGTTCGAGGTCAAGGGCAAGGAATGGCTCGACGCGAGCACGCTGACGGTCAGATACGGCTGATGGGAGGTGAAACGAAATGTCCATAACTGAGTTCAAAGAGCCTGAATGGCTGGCGAATACGGATGCGCGAACCATCGAGAAGCGCATGATGGCGAACCTCCCGCTCGACATTGACAAGACCGAGGGCGGCTTCGCATGGGACTTGACCTACCCGACCGCGCTCGAAAAGTCCGAAATGCTCCAATACTACATGGTGCTGGCGCTGAAGACGATGTTCCCGCAATGGGCAGAAGGGCGCTGGCTCGACTACCATGCGCACGACAACGGCTTGGTGCGCCGAGCCGCGAACCATGCCTACGGCTACGTCACCGTCACGGGCAGGGTCGGGCGCGTTATCCCGCAGGGCTTCGTGTTCTCCGTCCCATCGGTGGACGGTTCTGCCGCCATCGACTTCGAGACGCTGTCGGCGTGCTCCATTCCTGAATCTGGCTCCATCGACATCGCAGTGCAAGCAGTCGAAGCCGGAACGGTCGGGAATGTCGCGAATGATACCATCACGATCATGCGCTCACCTATCACCGGCATCACGAACATAACGAACAAGGAAGCCATCACAGGCGGTGCGGAAGCCGAGAGCGACGATTCCCTTCGCCAGCGCATCGACGACCTCCTTGCGGGACGCGGCGATTCGTTCGTCGGCAACAACGCCGACTATGTGCGGTGGGCGAAGGAAGTGCCGGGCGTCGGCTTCGCGCACACGATTCCAGAGTACAACGGCCCGAACAGCGTGAAGGTCGTCATCGTGGACGCGAACGGAATCCCTGCGAACGAGCAGATTTTGGAAGCCGTCAAGCTGCATATTTTCGGCACGAATCGAAAGGACATGGCTCGCCTCGCCCCGATTGGCGTCATTGATTACGCCATTGTCGCTCCAACGGCTGTGCCTATCACGTTCAAGTTCCGGCTGAAGCTCGAAGACGGCGCGACGGTCGAAAGCGTCAAGGCGGCGTACAAGACCGCGCTCTCGGAGTATTATGCGAGCATCGCGTCCGGCAACGAGAAGGTGAAGCCCGTGCAGTACATTGAGACATTCGCTGTGCTCGCAAAGAACACGCAGGGCGTCGCCGACTTCGAGGATTTCCTCATGAACGGCGGTGTGTCGAACATCACGTTCGAGGAAGACGAATACCCTGTGACGGGCGAAATCGAGGTGACGACGTATGAGTGACCGCATCGACCTCGACAAATTCCCCACGTCGGAAACGGCGCTGCGGATGCTCCATAACGTCAGCCCCATCTATCAGAACTCCTATTATGGCAAATGGCTGTATCAGGTCATGGGATTGGAGCTCGACGAGGTCTGGAAGGTCGTGAAGGAGCTGCGCGAGCAGGCTTTCACGCAGACCGTCACATGGGGCATCGAAATGCAGGAACTCAAATACAGCATCGAGCCCAACGACAGTTTGAGCCTTGCAGAGCGACGCGCCCGCTTGTACCGTAAGAAGGTGCAGAAATTCCCGCTTAGCCCCGGACGGCTGGAAAACTACATCAAGAACACATGGAACATGGACGTAGACCTCGACGAGACCTATGCGCCGGGCGTGTTCCTGATTGAGATCCAGCGTGACGATGAGGGAAACCTCCACGCCATGCTGAAAGACCTCAAAGAAATCAAGCCGTCCCATCTGTCGTGGAGCTTGCTCTACCGCGCCAACATCGAGGATGACTTCAGTCTTGACCATGTGACGGACGAGAGCATTTTCGACGTGCTCAGCGGGTTCAAGGACATCGTGCCTTACGGGCGGGCGAAGGAGCACCTGCACTATGATGGCAAGTGGCAATACCTCGACGGCTACCGATACAAGGATTTCCAGTACGGTGACAAGTGGCAGTACGGCCACATCATACTGCCGGGCTCGGTGCACTACGAGCCATACACGGGCTGGCAGTTCGCCTTTGATGGCGTCGCCCAGTACGACGGCACATGGCAGTATGACGGCAGCTATATCTACAACGGCGAGCGTCCGTGGGTCGTACTCTACAATGATTTCATGGACGAGTTGAGTGTGCTCGTGATTACAATGCGCCGCCCGGATGGCTCGACGGAACTGCAAGATGACATCGCTGCCCGCCTCACCTATGGCGAGCGCGTGCCATACGGAGCACGGCGCATCGGCGTGAATCCACTCCCGATTGATTGCGGCGGCTACCTCAAAGTCACGCGAGCGCATCCATACGGCGACACATGGCAGTATGGCGATGCAGGCCATCCGAAGTACAACGGAAACGTGCAGTTCGGCGACGGCTGGCAGTACAGCAAGGGCGGCGTGCATTACGGCATCGACACCTTCATCACGACTATCTCCGGCGACCTCGTAGTGGTAGACCCGAAGCTCATCGAGCCACCATACGGCGAGCGCTTCCCAGAGATTGAAGAAACCGTCCATGCGAACGACGCAGCCGAACAGGCTGTGCTCGACCTAGGCGCGTTCGTCAGCGAGCAGGCCGATCGGCACGATCTCAGCTACGGCGAAATGCGATACGGCAATTACGCGAGCGTAGGGACGAACCCGCTGCCCGTGGACAACGGCGGCGAGCTCACGATTCTCAAAGGCCACACCTACGGCGATGGCCGACGCTATGACTACGGCGTTTCTACCGTCTATGGCGACGGAATGACATACGCGACCATGCAGTTTGAAGGAGGTGAGACCTATGCGCCTAGAAGATACAGCGCAGTCTTGTAAGGGCGAGTTCCGCATCGACGTGTTCCGAAACGGCGAGCGCGTTACGACATTTGCCGACCACAACCTCGTCGTGGAGGCGGGGCGTGTCCGGCTTGCTGAGCTTGCGGCAGGCGTGTCTACGGCCTGCATCACGCAGATTGGTGTCGGCGAAGGTGACACGACCGAAGCCGACACTGACACGGAGCTCACGAATCAGGCGCTTTTCCCGCTCGACAAAGCGAGCGTGATAGGGCGTGATGCCCGCTTCGACTTCTCGATTGACAACACGCAAGGCAACGGGCTGAAGATCCATGAGTTCGGCCTGTTCTGCGCCGATGGAACGATGTTCAGCCATCGCGTGCGCTCTGGGGTCATCGAGAAAGCCGAGGACATCAGCATCAAAGGCTATTGGATTCTTCATTTCTGACGAAAGGGAAGGAGAGTAAACAACATGGCAGTCAATATCAATGACTACGTTGGCTTCGGGCCGTCCACGGACGATTCGGGGACGCGCCACACCATCAACCATCTGCCTGTGACAGCAGACTGGGAGCCGGACATCTATCAGATTGAATCTGGTGACTACCCGATGGGCGGTAGGAACGGCATCGCGAACGTGCAGGCGAACCAGCTCGGCAACCGCACGGAGTACCTGAAAGAGAAGCACGAGGAACTGAAAGCGGCGATCGAGGCCATTCAGCCCGGCACGGACAAGTACGACGAGCTACTTGCGAAAATCGAAGCGCTCGATTCGGCGAAGGAGAACAACCGCATCAACCACCTCGAACGTCTGGTAGGAAACGCCTACCTCGCGCTCGAAATGGCGAACATCGACCCCGACGGCTACGATTCGATGATTGTAGAGACCTTCAACGATGCCGCGTCTGAAATCGACCAGTTCGTCGCAACGGTCACATCTGTCGTGTCTGGCGACGATTCAGTTGACGTTGATGACAGCTCCGGCCTCATCATCGGGGCGCACTACCAGCTTGCCGATGGTGAGCATCAGGAGGAAGTGCAGATCAAGAGCATCAACGTCAGCGGCAAAATCAAGCGCGTCGTGCTTTATGGCAATGTCAAGAACCAGTACACGGACGGTCGTGCGAAGCTCTACCGTTCGTCGATTGCCATCTACAACGGCAGGGCTTACGGCGGCGGGAACACTAAGACGGCGGAGCTTGCGGGCACGGATGCATTCAGCGGCAGCAACACAAAAAAGCCGCTCGCGGCGACTGTGAGCCTCAGTGATCCGGCGGCGTTTGTGGTAAAAGGCGGCCATGTAAAGGACGGTAAGATCGTGATGGGAACGCCTGCGTATGGCATCGCGCTCAAAGCTCCGGGCGGCACCGCGAACGGCGCGAACTGGGTTAATGTCAACGCCGACGGCGACGCCCTCGCACAAGCAGACCTGGCATAAAGGAGGAATAGACATGGCATATCCGAACGGACTGGATTTTAGCAACGTATATCCGTACAACGCCATCGAAACTGTCGCACGAGACGGCCAGAAGATGGTAAAAATCCCGAAATTTTACGTAAAAGGCGGCACGGCGCCCGAGGGCTCGCAGCTTGCCGGAAAGCGCGTCTGGATGATTGCGGAGAACAAAGAAGATGGCTATCATTGCCATCCGGCATTTATGTGGGCAGGGCAGGAGCTCGATTATTTTCTCATCGGCGCGTACGAGGCGAGCAACGACGGCAGCGGCAAACCGCAGAGCCTCCCCGGCAAGACGCCGTGGGTAAACATCAACACGCCGGACGCCATCGGCGCAGGCACAAGACGCAACACCGGCACCGGAGAACAGGCAGGCTGGCACATCGAGAGCGTCTATGAGTATCAGGCCATCTCACTCCTCATGCTCATTGAAATGGGCGCGCCGGATGTGCAGAGCATCATCGGCAACGGCAATAGTAGCAACTCGGCGTGCGTAACAACCGGAACGACAAACGCCGTCTGGCGCGGCATCTACGACCATTGGGCAGACGCGTGGGAGATTTGCGACGGGCTCAAGACAGGCGCAAGCGGTCAGGTGCTCATCTGGGACAAGAACGGCAATCAGACCTACATCGACACCGGCAAGGTCGTTGCGGACAAGGGTTTCGCTTCTGGCAGTACCGATCAGTACAGCCTCGACGAGCTCTTTATCCCGTCTGACGATGGCAGCGGCAAGGCGTTCTTGGCGTCTACGGCCGATGGTGTGTGGACAGGAAGCAACACCGTGCTTTACCTAGGCGGCAGTTGGACCGACGGGGCGCATGGCGGCCTGTTCGCGTTCCATGTGTTCGCTGGCGCTTCGTCCGCGGACTCCCACATCGGCTTTCGCCTCGCAAAGTATGATCTGTAAACTGGCAGGCTGAGTACTGGCGCGCCGCGCGATAGCGCGGGCGCAAAGGAGGGATACAGAAATGGTAAAAAGCAAGGCAGACATGTTTGACCACGCGCGAAATCCGCTTCAAGCAGCTCACGCATGACTACAAGCGCGGCGCCATCGACTTAGACGATGTAAAGCCGCGCGTCGCATCGTTTCTCGGCTACACAAAGCATTGTCAGGCAAAGCAAACAACCATCTCGACACTGAGGTGGTTGAAATGTCAGAGAGGAGAATATCATGGCAACAAAAAGAACGCTAATCATGACAACGACCGCGAGTGAAGCGGACGCGTCAACATTCCCAACAGTCACCGGGATTGTCGCCGTATCGACAGAGCCAGACGGAACATCTGTGAGGATTGTCACGAAAGTCGCAGACACGTGGCAGAAGTACGACGCAGCGACGAGCGCGTGGAAAGACGTAGCGACACAGTCGCTCACGGCGGCATCAGTCGCAAGCGAAGGCAACAGCGTCGCGGAGATCAACGCGATTCCCGCGAGTGCGCTCACCGGATTTGTGGGGAAGAAGGTGAACTTCGCAATCGTGTACACAACGACGAATGACGCGCAGCCGTCGCTCGCGTCTATCACCATCAACGGCGAGACAGGTGCAACCGTCTCAGAAGAGACTGTCGCGAGCAACACCGTGACACTCGGCAGCGAGCCTGTTGAGATCTTGTCTATTGATGTCGATAAGACGGAGACCAATGGTGGCAAGGCGGACGTGCTCGCATCGGTAAACACCAGTGGCGACATGTGGACGGACTACACAGACTACAGCAATTACGTCACGAACCCCGCGACGAAAGCGCTAGCAATCCGCTTCAAGTACGTGCTCTCAGCGCCGACGATTGGCAGCAGCACGGCGCAGGTCAACAGCGTCACGATTAAGCATCGCACGGACAGCGTAGCCGTATTCACCGAAGGCACCGGCGTCTGCATCAGCAAGACGTACAACTTCGCCAACCCCATCAGCCGTGCGCACCTCATGGTGAAGCACCCTGTGGTCGATGATACGGAAATCACGGCCTATGTCTCGCTCCGCAAGCCGCCGACGTATGTCTCTGGAGAAGTCCTTGGAACTGGCACAGGCAAGAGCCAGACGGTCACGCTTGCCAACACGGATGGCCTTGCTTCGCACGGCTTTGCCCTCTACTTCGATGGCGACGTGCAGGACGAGTCAAGCTACTCGTTCTCTCCAGCTGACGGTCAGGTGACGTTCACGGCGGAATCTGGCGTGGCGGTGACGGCTGACTACATCGCAGGCTGGTCGAACGAGACGTGGACGCCGATGACACATGACACCATCTACCCGGACAAGAACGACACGACGCTCGTTGACGACCAGTTCGACTACATCGCATCGTCTGATTCGGATGCGAAAGGTACGGTCGGTGCGATCCGTGTTGACTTGAAGCAGATTACGGGTGTGGAGAAGAATGTCGTGCTCGGCACGGGAAACGGCAAGGAGCAGGCGTTCAAACTCCCGCATCATGCGAAACAGGAAACCATTGAAGTCAAGCCGGACAAAGCGACTTGGAAGTACAAGGACAAGACGGATGTCATCACCATCACGGCGGCCACGGACGAGGAAATTTTCATTTCCTACAAGTGGGCTGCTCGCTCGAATTACCTCGAATCGCTCACTTGCATCTTCAATGAGTAAAGGAGGAGCACCATGTTTTACTCGAATGCAGACAACTTGCCGCGTCAGCGCAAGAAGAAAGAGGACAAGGCCATCAAGGCAAACGCCTTTGATACGACTGAGATTACCACGGCTCTGATGGCGTCGCTTTCTGATCTTACGGAACAGATCGTGACGCTCACCGAACAGAACGCATCGCTCGCCGAACAGGTAGCAGCCCTCACGGCAGCATCCACGTCCACTAAATAAGGGAGGATAAGTATCATGGCTTACAAGAAATACGACGGCAAAAATTCCGTTTATGACATCATGGTTCGTCTCTATGCGTTCCTCGTCTCTGGCGGGCGTAAGGAAATCGGCGACGTGCCGGAGTTCTACCGTGACGATGTGGCAGAGTATGTGAAAGAGAACTACTGATTCCTCGATGCGCGGGAGGGTGGGTGGCACCAGGGAGTTGGTTGAAATGAATACACCACCAGAGATATTGCTTCAGCTTTTCCTGAGCATGTTTTCTGTTGTCGCTACGGCGGTCATTGGCCTTTGGGTGCATCGCATCACAAGACGAGCCGATGCCGCGTCCAAGGAAGAAGAAAAGCGGAAGGAAGAAGCTGAAAAAGCCGAGTTGCTTCGGAAGGAAGAGTACGACGCACTGAAAGATGGCCTCACCGCCCTCCTGCGTGACAGCATTATCCAAGCCGATGTACGGCTCACAGAGCAGGGCTTTGCGACTGTTCATCAGAAGGACAGCTTGCAGATGATGTACGAATCATACCATCGCCTCGGCGGAAACGGCATCGTCACACAGAGCTTCAATCACATCAAGTCTATACCAATCATGACGGAGGAAGGTGCGGTCAAATGAAAATCACGCCAGACATCATCGTCGCGGCTGGCCTCGTTGTCGCGCTCATCCTGTCCATCGTTTTGGGCGGAGACACGACGCTTCAGACCAACATCGCGGCGGGTCTAACGGGCTACCTTGGGCGGGCTATCGTTGACCGCTCTACGTCGTCAGAGGTCAAGAAACCGATAGTCAAAGCGGATGCACAGAAGGAGGCAACATCATGAAAGAAGTCAGTATCGAAGAACTCTATGCCGCCGCGGACGAAGCTCGCGAGGACATCTGGGATGCGGCGAAAGCCTACGGGCGCGATCCAAAAATCTATCTCCATTGGAGCGCCGGACACTATTTCCAGAAGTTCAGCGACTACCACGTCAACATCACGGCGGACGGGAAAATCTATCTCACGACGAATTTTTCCGTTAAGCTACCGCATACTTATATGCGCAACAGTGGCGCGGTCGGCATTTCGCTCTGCTGCGCAGCAGGAGCCGACACGCACGACCTCGGGGACGAGCCGCCGACCGCAGAGCAGATAGAAGCAATGGCGCAAACAATCTTAGCCGTCTCGCAGGGGCTTTGGCTCACCATCGACAAAGACCATGTCTTGACGCATGGCGAAGCCGCCGACAACGAGGACGGTCTTGATGTTCATGAGATGTACGGCCCGCGTACAACGTGCGAGCGTTGGGATCTCGAATACCTCGGCACGGACGAAAGCTCATCGTTCAATCCGTGGGCGGATGACGGTTCGCGCGGCGGCGATGTCCTGCGCGGCAAGGCCAACTGGTATCTCAATCAGCTCAAAGGGAAGGAGTAACCTTTCTTGTTGAACGACCACCCTCTTGCAAAAAGGGGCGATGCGATTGAGCAGCCAACAGAAACGGCAGGAAAGAACGCAGGAGCGGAGAGCGCAAGATGGCTATCCGGGGCTCGTCGAGCTCCGAGACATCTACGCTTTCGAGCAGTACCTGACCCAGAAGAAGGACTGGCACTCCTGCGTGACAGAGGGAAATGAGCTCATGCGAGTGTATCGCAGGAAGGACGAGTTCGTTTGCGTCAGCTTCAGCGAGAAGACGCATCGGACGGCGACCTCGCGGCACGGCATGTGCTTGTGGTATAGCTTTATCAATTTCGGAAAGGATGAGTAAGATGAGCAAGTGGACGGAAGTCAGGGACAGCGTCGTTGACGCGCTCAATGTGAACGAAGTGACGGAAGCTGCGAAGCAGCAGGTCACGCAGGCGCTTCTTTCGGAGGTTCTGCCGCCGATTGAAAGCGCGGTGGACGGCTTCGTTGCCGCTACGAAAGAGCAGGCGAAAACCGAGACGGGCTGGTGCAAAATCCGCGACGGCATCGTCCTGCCGCTTGTGCTCGAAGGGCTCGTGTACATCACGAAGACAGCTCTCGGCAAGACTGTCGCTCAGACGGCAGAGGCGTGAATCCCAGCACGCCGAATGAAAGAGCCTCGACCTTCATTGGCCGAGGCTCTTTTTGTATGCTCAAAAAGACCATTCGATGTCCACCTTGTCATCTGTCACGATGATGCGGTTCACGAGGCTTTGGAGTATTCGTCGCCGTTGCTCTCCATCCGCGAAATCCCAAACCTGCGCGGCATCAGACAACAGCTCTTTCGCGAGGTCGAAGGGAAGGACTGAATCCTTTTCTTCTTTCTCTGTCATGGATTCAAGCGATGTCTTCTCGTTGTAGAGCTTGTTGATGCTGTCCCCAAGGATGTCTGCGGGGATGCTGTCTGTCTGGTAAAGTTCCATGAGCTTTCCGATTTGCTTGTCGATTTCATGGACGCGCTTCTCGATGCTCGCGTTCTTGTTCGGGACGATAGCGCGTGGTGCATTGGCTTCAGCGATTTCTTTTGCGAGCTTCGGGGATTTCAGCACCTTTCGGACTTCTTTCTCGACGACAGTTTCGAGGTCTTGCGCCCGCCAATACTTGTTCTTGCAGTTCGGGTCTTTCACCATCGTGGGGAGCTGTTTCGTGCGGGAGTAGCAGCAGTAATACTTGTAAACGCCGTTGCTCTTTACATAGTATCTCGCGCCGCATTTCCCGCAGAATACCATGCCCGTGAGCAAATGCTTCGAGCTGAAAGAAGTCACGCCGAATTTACCTCGCTTTTTCTTGCGGAGCGATTGCGCCATCTGGAACGTTTCTTTGCTGATGATCGGCTCGTGAGCGTTCTCCACAATCACCTCGCCGAAGTGGAGCTGTCCCGTGTAGAGAGGATTGTCGAGGATATTTCGGATGCATGTCCACGACTTGTAGCTGCTGTAGCGATTCGTGAATCCAGCTTCGTTCATTCGGAGCATGATACCTCGAAGGGATTCGCCCTCGATGTACCATTGGAAAATCTTCCGCACCTGCTCGGCCTCGTATGGGTTGATTGTCAGCTTGCCATCGGCGTAGTCGTAGCCGATGGGTGCAAATCCACCGCCGTGGTGAAGACCTGATTTTGCGCGGGCGATGCGCCCCATCCGCGTGCGTTCCTTGATTTGCTCGCGTTCGAGCTGCGCGAAGACGGCTAACAGGCCAATCATAGCCTTGCCGAATGGCGTAGCGGTATCGAAGCTCTCCTGCATGGAAACGAAATCGACATCGTGTGGCAGGAAGACTTCTTCGATGAGGTAGAGGGTGTCTCTTTGCGAGCGGGAAAGCCTGTCGAGCTTATAGACAAGCACCACGTCGAATTTGTCCGTCTCGCCCATGAGTTTCTGTATACCGGGACGATTGAGGTTGCTTCCAGAATATCCTCCGTCAACGTAGATGTCCGCAATCAACCAATCCTGCGCTTTGCAGTAGGCGATGAGACGTTCCTTCTGCTCGCCGACTGAGTAGCCCTCCTGCGCCTGTTCCTGTGTCGATACGCGGATATAAACTGCTGCTCGTTTCATTTGCCGTCAACCATTTCGACTGCGAAATTCAAGAGCTTCAGGCGGTCTCGGCCTCCGAGAGAATCGTAGATTTTTAGGAGTTCTGCCGCTTCAGGTGATGGAGCAGAGGACGAGCTCTCGACGATGCCGCCATGATTCGCTTGGATGAACGAGCTGTTGTTCAGGGCTCCGCTGCTGATGTTGTTTTCCACATGAGAAACGGAATCCGTGCCGCGAAGGAGGTAGTCGATGCTGACCTTGAAATAATCGGCAATCTTGATAAGGACTTCAACGCTAGGGTATGCCTGTGGATAGCGTTCGTATTTTCCGACCGCAGACGGCACGACGCCGAGGTAACTTGCCAGTTCGCTCTGTGTCATGTCCGCCGTTTTCCGCAGATGTTTGAGCCTTTCTCCGAAGGTATCCATGTGGGTCACCGCCTTTCTTCTAAGTTCATTATATTGAATAAAAGTCGCATAGTCAAGCCGAAAATTTTTTGAGAAAAAAAGTTGCATAACAATACTATAAGTAGTATAATAAGACTGTGGGGAAAAGAAAAGCCCCGCAGGAATAATGAAGGAGATGATTGAATGTCCAAGGGAATGAACGTGATGCGCGAACGCAGATTGCGCGGCGGAATCCCGACGCAGCGAGAAGTCGCCAAGATTCTCGGCGTGAAGGAATCCGCCGTCAGCAAATGGGAACGCGGCATCTCAAAACCTCGCGCAGACAAGCTCCCGGCCATCGCGAAGCTCTACGGCTGCACCATTGAGGAACTGCTCACGAGCTCGCCGAACAAGAAAGGTTGAGAGAAATGACCCAATCTGCCTCTGTTATCGTTGCGGTCGCGAGGGAACTCGCGCAGGCCGCGAAAGAACGCATGCCGATGCTCCGTGACGGCGAAGTCGTGCAGAGCGAGAGCTTTGCCGGCGGTGTCTACGTTCGTCGTTCGGTGTATCGCGGCAAGACATTCGAGGCCAGCTACGATTTCGGTAGGCAAGACCATTGACGTGGTTTGCTCAATCTGCCCAACGGACGCGACCTGACGGGCGGCGTCTTTGTAGTTGTCATGGTAGGTGTAATAAACCGTTTCCGTGTACGTCTCGAAAACGCCGTCCAGCGGCTTGTCTTCGCACTCGATGGCGATGGGGCATCCTGTCTTCTCGTCTTTGACGATTTCGCTCGTGATTTTGCCGGACTCCATGTTGACGGTCGTCTTCACGCAGTAATAATTCGGCTTGTTGTCGCGATGCGGAATGACGAGCTTTGCGGGCTCTCTTTTCGTTGCGTGCCGGACGGGCGTTTCGTTTTCCATTTCCGAGCTCCTTTCTTATCGTGGTTGACTTCGGCAAACTGTTTGGATGGGCGGTTGACCTACCGCCTGAGGGTGATCTTTCTTTTTCTGTTCTCTGCTGTATTATCACTTCCTTTACGGTGCTTTTCTTTATTTCCTTACACTCTTATTTTACTACTTCTAGTGTAGTAATGCAACACTTTTAGGAAATTTTTTCGAGAAAAATTTTGTCCTTACGTACAAAAAGAGCGCCTTGCGGGCGCTCCGGGTTTACATTTGAATCACTTATGGTGCTTCCATGTACCGATGGCTTCGAGCCCGAACAGCAGCACGGCCATGTCCTCCATCGCCTTGCCGATGTCGCGGTAGAACGTGCGCTTGTCAATGTGGAGCTTGTCGGCGATCTGGGCGATATTCATGTGCTCGTCCGCGACGTAGCGCAGGTAGAGAGCCTGCCAGCGGCGTTCCTCATCTGGATTGCCGTCCTGCTGGCAGAGCACCTTGTAGGTATCAAGCATGCGGTCAACGTGGCTCATCATCAGCCCGGTCTTGCGGCGCATGGAGCAGATGGAACTGACCTCCAAGGCTTCGGGCGAGACGTGAGCGTAATGGGCTTTGAGCTTGCGGTAGTTTTTCATCAGGAGCTTGACATCGTGGTAGCGGGCGTCAATTTCCTCGTCAACGATGGCATCGCGCTTCTTCAGGGCTTCGACCGCCGCGACGCGAGCTATCGTCTCGATTTCTTCTTTCTCCATATCGGTGCGTCCTCCTTTTTCAACTGCGTAGTTTGCTGATGCGGGCTTTGAGGGCTGCCATCAGGGCATTCTGCATGTCGCCCTTGCTTTTCAGGGCTTCGATGACGGCTTCGTCCATGCCGTTCTGCACGATGAGGTGATGAATCACGACCGGATGCTCCTGTCCTTGGCGGTGCAGCCGCTTGTTCGCCTGCTCGTACTGCTCCAAGCTCCAAGTGAGGCCGAACCAAATGGCATGATGACCGCCCTGCTGAAGATTGAGGCCGTAGCCGCAGCTTGCCGGATGCGCGAGAAGCACGTCAATCTTTCCGGCATTCCAGTCCTGCTCATCCTTTGCCTGTGAGTACACACGCACGCGGAGCCTCGTTTCTGCGAGAGCTTTCTGAAGCCGCACGCAGTCGTGCTGGAAATTGTAGAACACGAGGGCGTGCTGGCCGTTCAACTGCTCGATGAGCTCCATGAACGCATGAATCTTGCATTGGTGGATTTCGACTGGCTTCCGCTCGATGTCGTAAATTGCGCCGTTGCAAAGCTGAAGGAGCTTTCCTGTCAGCACGCCTGCGCTTCCTGCCGTGATGGTATTCTCATCCACCTGCAAAAGCAAATCCGTCTCCAACTGCTCGTAGGCTTTCTTCGCTTTCGCGTCAAGAGCGACAGGCACGTCATTCGTAATCACGTCGGGCAGGGTGAGATAATCGCTGGCTTTCATGCTGATGCAGATGTCGCTGATGGCTTTCTGGATCATCTCGAAGCTGCCCTCTTTCGGCTTGTAGTTGAAAATCGTTGTCTGATTTCGCTGGCCGGGGACGAAATACTTGTCACGGTATGCGCCAAGCGTCGTTCCGAGCCTCGCACCGCCATCGAGAAGGTACACTTGCGCCCAGAGGTCTTCAAGGCCATTGCTCGCAGGCGTACCAGTCAAAGCGACGATGCGGCGGATGCGGCTCCGCACGAGCTTCAACGCACGGAACCTTTTCGACCGCCCATTCTTGAAGCTCGAACTCTCGTCAAGCACGACCATATCGAAAGGCCAGTTGTTCTTGAAATGCTCGACGAGCCATTGCGTGTTCTCACGATTGATGACGTAGGCATCCGCTGGCGTCGCAAGAGCTTTCAGCCGCTTCGTTGCCGAACCGAGGACAGGAACGATGCGCATCTTCTTCAGGTGCTCCCACTTCTGGGCTTCCGTCGTCCACGTCGCCTCGGCCACTTTCTTCGGCGCGATGATGAGAGGCTTCGACACCTCCCACCGATTGTACCGGAGGTCATGCAGGGCGGTCAGGGTGATAACCGTCTTGCCTCAACCCAAGCCCATGTCTAGAAACAAACCAACTGCGCGATTGCAGATGATACTGTCGATGCAATACTGCTGGTAAGGAAAAGGCACGAACTTCATTGGGCATCACCTCCCTCGATTTCAGCAAGCAGCTCCTTCACGCTGGACAGCCCTTTCAAAACACGAACGTCCGCTCCGCGCCTCATCATTTCTCCAATCGTGAAATTCTGGATCTTCGACAGGCGACCCGTATCGGTTTTGAGTTCCGCAAAAATGATGCGCCCGGTCGCCGTGATGATGATGCGGTCGGGTACGCCCGGAGTGCCGGGGCTGACGAATTTCAAGCACAGTCCTCCGAGCTTCCGAACGCCGTTTACGAGGTGCCTCTCGACTTGCTTTTCAAGCATGGAACATTCACCTTCTCTATATATTTATACACTTAGGCTATTTAGGGAGGTACAAATAACAATAATTATCCATTACCTCTCTAAACGCCCCATTTTTATATTCTATAGAAATCAATGTTCCAATGTTCCATTTGATAGATAAACCCAGTAAAATCAAGGCTCTAGCCCGGAACATTGGGCGGAACATTGCCGGAACATTGATGGAACATTGACCCGGAACATTGCCCTAAAATCATTGGCTTTTCGTGCCTAAAGTTGGCTTTTCGTGCCTAAGTTGGACATTTAATTCACATGTTCCATTTCAATGTTCCACCCTGCGGCGCTGAAAACCACGTTGTTTTCCGCAGTAGCCAAAGCGCAAACTATTGACGGTTTTCTCCCATCCGGGCATCGTCCGCAGAATGTCGTTTATCTCGATGGAATCGGCATATTTGAAGTCCTTTATCTGACCTCCGAACGCCTCACACCAGATTTCCAAGGCGCAAATCCGCTCGCGTTCCACGAGCTTCATTTCGCCCTGCATCGTGCCGTTGAGGAACATCATGCGCCTGTCGAGATTCCACTTGTTCCAGTCTTCAGGAACCAAGCGGTCAACGAAGTCGTAGATGACGCCCTCCTTGCTGCTCGCTTCGCGATGGGCTTCCTGTTCCGCCTTGGCATCTTCTTCTACATCACCCGTTAGGAATAGGTTCTCGCCCATGCGCCACCGCATGACGGCTTCCGCCCAGATCTGGTCTACCTCGCCATCGAGGTCTTTCCATACGTTCTTCGTCTGCGCTTCGACACCCACATCGACAGGCCAGAACCGTCTGCCGCCTGTGCGGTCACGCAGGAACTCGGCGGTATTCGTCGTGCCGAAGAACACGCAGCACCTCGGAATCTCTTTGACATGCCTGCCGTATGCCGCCCTGAACCTGTCGTAGCGCAGGCTGAGGAACTGCTTGATGCGGGCTACGTCCGTCTTCCGAAAGGCATCGAGCTCTTGGATTTCCAGAAGCCACACGCCTTGCAGGAGCTCGCTGGCCTCTTTGCCCTCGAACGTCCGAATGCCATCGTTGAACCAGCCGCGGCTCATCTTGTCGAGGAAGGTCGATTTGCCTAAGCCCTGCGGGCCTGCGAGGATGAGCATCGTGTCGTACTTGCATCCGGGCTCCATTGCTCTCGCCACCGCCGCCGTGAACGCCTTGCGCGTGACCGCCCGCACATACGCACGGTCTTTCGCGCCGAGGTAATCAACGAGGATGGTGTCAAGGCGCGGCTGGCCGTCCCAATGGAGGTTCGAGAGGTAGTTCTTGACATCGTTGAACTTGTGCTTCTCGCTGTGGAGCGAGAGAGCGCCGTCAATCTTGCCGTTGCCCGTGATGCGGTAGACCTTCTCGAAGTACCAGTAGAGCCCTTGGTTGTCGTTGTCTGACCATGCGCGGCGCTTCGTGAACGGACTCCACGGAAGTTCGCCAAGCACCTCGCCGCGACCAGCGAACTCGTTCAGCGCAAACTTGCCGCGCAGGTTCGGGTCGTTTTCGAGGATGATCCAGATGTTGTCGATGGTGGACTTGATGGCTCCCGTCTGCACGTTCAGTTCCAGCTCGGTAGTCCAATCGAAGCTCTCGTTGTCCGTGGCTTCCTTTGCCACCTGCTCGAAGTCGCTGACGGCTGACTGCGCCCGCTCCTTCGCAAGCTGCTTGGAGACGGTCGGGTCTGCCACGGCGAGCTCGCACATGGCGTTGTAGGACGGCAGGCGGTTCGACGGCGTGTTCGCGTTCGCCTCGTCATCCATGTTGCCGAACTTGTGCAGGCGCACGAGGTCGAACGCGTTGACGAGCTTGCCGCTGCACGGGTCGGTAGAATGGTGCGAGTAGAGGAACAGGCCGTTGTCATACACGACTGCGCCGCCTGTCGTACTTCCGCCGAGGTAGGTGTATCTGTTGTGCGAGCCGTCCGCAGGGGCATACACGCCATCGAGGTACTTGTCCATTGCGGCGTAGATGTCATACGTCCGGCAGAACGCACCGACGATGCCGCCCTTGCTGAGCGGGTCGGTCTGCTTCAGCGCGAGCTTGCGGTATGCGTTCTCTGCGCCCGGCACCTGCGGCCACTTCGTAACGTCCTTCCAGTCGCCGTACTTCTCCGTGATGGCATTCAGCAGGCCGTCCACAGAGAGCATCGGCTTGTCGGCATAGTAGAAGACGTACTCGCCGTCCGCGCAGCAGCTAGGCCAATACATCAGCCGCGACGCCTCGAACGTGGTAGGGTCGGCGAACTCGATGCCGATGCTTGCCGCCATGAACCGCGCGGCAGGCTCGTACTCGTCTGCCGTCGCCGTGCGGTCGAACGGCAGGAGAATCCGCAGGCGCGGGGCAGTCGGTGCGTGTTTGCGCGTCGAGTAGATGCAGTAGCCGCATCCAAGCCCTTCGACGCGCCGCAGGATGTCTTCTGTGCCACCGGGCGGGATATTGTCAAAGTCGAGTGTGATGAGGTCGCGGCCCGTGACCGCGCCCGCCTTGCGCCGCGTCCCTGCGAGACTGCCTGCGACGAATCCGCCGATGTCCTTGCGGTCATCTTGTTCGGACTTCTTCAGGCCGAGGTATTCCGCCATCGTCTCGGTCGAGCGGGCAGGGATGCGCAGCTTATCGTAGAACTCCGAGAGCATCAGCGTCTCGGATTGCCAGTTTACGCTCCTGCGGTTGTTGCCAACGGAGAGCAGTATCTTGCGGTCATATTTCATAGCCCTCCCTCATTTCTTCTTCCTGCGGCTGGCCTTTACGATTTCGCGGTCAACCATTGCCAGAGCCTTGATGGCGGTCTGCGAGTGGATTTCGTGACGCTTGAATTTCTGGATGATGTCGTAGCGCTGGCGCTTGAGCTCGTCGAGGGTAAGCATCGTCAGCCCTCCCATTCTTCACGGAGGTCGGCGATGAGCATCGACACATCGTTGCGGGTCATCTTCTCAAAGTCGTAGTCATCGGGGTCATAGCCGAGCTTCTTGAAGAGGTCGGTTGCGTACTCGATCTGTGCCTGCGTAGGTGCTTTCTCCATTTTCAGTCATCCTTTCTTCTGGCAATGCGCCAGTCATCCATGAGCAAATCAGCCTGCAAGGGACGCCAGCCGAGCTGGACGCCGTTGTTGTCGATGCACGCGATGGCGTAGCATCCCGTCTCTTTCAGGCCGATGTAAATCGGCTGGTCGTTGAGATCTTTGCAGGTGATGTCTGATACGAGCATGATGCAGCGGTCTTTCTCCCACTTGTCGCGGGCGATGCGCTGACCGCATTTCAAGGCTTCGAGCGCCATGCTGAATGTCATTATTCTCACTCCCCGAAAATGCTGACGAAGATAATAGCGGCAATGATGCAGGCAATCCACATCAGGTCTTCCACCCACGGTTCTCTGTTGTACATCCTCACACCCCCTCGATGACGCGCCACGCCTTGTACACGAACTTGTCCGAGCAGTCCCACGTATCATAGATGCAACCGTCCACGAGAACGGACAGGTGGTTGGACATGCGCAGGACGTAGCGCCCTTCCTTGTGGGCTTTGGCGAACGCCACGCCGTCCTTCCACTTGTGCTTGCCCTTGAAAATCGTCTGGACCGGCTCGGTCCTCTGCATGTCGATGTAGGCTTTCCAGCAATCGTCCGCGTTCGGGACGGTCGCCATGTTCCGCGCCATCGTCGAGAGTGCATCGTAGATGTCGTACCACGACTTGTCGAACGCGACGGCGAACGCGCGGATGACGCAATCGCCCGTCTCGCGCTTGCAAGGGTTCGCGTTGAAGTAGGCGTAATGCTTGCCGCGACTGGGCTTTGCAAGCTCATAGTTTTCCATTCACATCAGTCCTTCTTGAAAAATGCGCCGACCCATCCGTCCGCGTTGAGCGGCAGTTCCGGAGCCCAAGGAATCGGCTGCGTCATTATCTTCACGACGGCATCGAGGTCGGCCTTGGCGGCATCGCAGTCGATGACTACCTCGTCATGGATGTGGAAGACCACAGGGAATCCAGCGGTTTCCAGATGCTCGATGGCTTGCGCGAGGCAGTCACGGGCGATGGCCTGTACGATATTCTCGACGAGCTTGCCGCCGTAGGTTTCGAGCGGCGTCCATTGCTTCGAGGTCTGGTTCACGCCGTAGTAGGCGATGGACGGATGCCCCCACTCATTCGTGCCGAGCGACGGATGCGCGTAGTAGAGCTTGCGCTGGCTCGGCAGGGTAATCGTGAGAAAGTCAAGGCCGTTCGTGGCATCGAACTCCCGCGAGAAGATGAGGCCGTTCACGCCTGCTTGGAAGCCCGTCTGGATGACGTGCGCGGCGGCGTTCTCTACCTTGTACCAGAGGTCAACGATCTGCTTGTTCGCTTCGCGCCACTTTGACACGATTTCAGGCAGGTCATCCTCCGGGATCCCCATGTTGAGAGCGCCCATCGCAATGAGAGCGCCGACACCGCCTTGGTAGCCTAGCGCGAGCGTCGCGACCTTGCCTCTTTGCCGGAGCGCGTATTCGGGGTTGCCCTTCTTGATTTTCTCGATGGGAACGCCGAACATCTGGCTCGCCGTCGCTTCGTAAATCTTGCCGTGCGTCTTGAAAACGTCGAGCACCCAACTCTCATGCGCGAGCCACGCGATGACGCGGGCCTCGATGCTGGAGAAGTCGGCATCGACGAGCTGGTGGCCAGGCGACGCGATGAACGCCGTGCGGATGAGCTGCGAGAGCGTGTCCGGCACGGAGCCGAACAGGAGCTTCAGCTTCGCTTCGTCGCGCTCCTTGACGGCGTTCCGCGCGAGGACAAGCTGTTCGATGTAGCTTCGCGGCAGGTTCTGCACCTGCACGAGCCTACCTGCCCAGCGGCCTGTGCGGTTCGCTCCGTAGAATTGCAGGAGGCCGCGCACACGACCGTCCTCGCAGACAGCAGTCTCGATGGCATCGTACTTCTTGGTGCTCGTCTTGCCGAGCTCCTGACGGATTTCGAGCATCCGCTTCGGCTTGCCGGAGAACGCATTAATGAGCTGCGAGACAGTCTCTTTCCGCAGGTTGTCTACCTGCGTGCCTGTCTCCGACTGAATCCACTTCGCGAGCTGCGTGACGCTGTTCGGGTTTTCGAGCCCCGTGAGCTCGACGGCCTCGGCCATGAGGCGTTCGCGGGATTTGCCGTCGATTTCGAGAGCGCCCTGCACGAAGTCCATGTCAACCATGACACCGCGGGCATTGATGCCGAGGTCGGTCTCCCATTGTCTCTGCACGGACATCGGCACAGGGAAGCTCGACAGGCGGCGTTCGATTTCCATTTCGGTCGTGACATCGCCGCGGCAGTAGGTCTTGAACAGCTCCCATTTGTCGGGGTCATGCTTCGGCAGGTTGCGATGCCGCCCGCCGTTGACCTGCGTCGGCTTGCAGGGAACGCAGAAGTATCGGATGAGCGCCTTGCCTATGGCGAGCTTCTGCTTCTCAGCAGGCAGGCCGAGCGCCTTGCCCGTGGCATCCAAGCCTGCGGTGAATCCGCAGTAGAGGCCGTGGAGCATCGTGTCCCGCCATTGGCCGACAGGCAGCTCACGTCCCATGAACTTCGAGAGGCAGTACCACTCGAACATGGCGTTGTAGGCGTGCTTGATGTAGTACGGGCTGTCTATCGCCTGATAGAGCCAGTCTGGAAGCACCTCGCCCTGCGCGAGATCCACTATCTCCACGGGCTCTCCGTTCAAGCTGTAGGCGAACAGCAGGATTTCAAAGTCGGGGCTCTGGATGTATTTGTATGCGCCTGCCTTGGAAATTGGCACGCTGCTGTACGTCTCCAAGTCGATTGAAAGATGGTTCATTTCGTCTATCCTCCCAAATGCACAAAAGGCGCGACCACGGTCGCTTGAATCGTGGCCGCGCCTTTCGTGCGTGTGGACAGGGGCTTATGCGTAGTACGGCTGACCCGTGAGCGGGTTGACAGCGCCGGGCTGGATGCCGACGGGGGCGGGAGCCTGAGGAGCGGAAGCGCCGGGCGTCTGGCCTACGCCAGCGAAGTCTGCCGCCGCCGTCGTGCCGCCTGCAAGCGGTTCGCCCTCGCGGGTCTTCATGACGTTGCCGAGGCCACAGCCGATGCCGCGCTTGCCTGCGCGGTTGTATCCGAAGAAGTTGATAGTGACGCGGGCGTACATGCCGCTGTAAATGTCCTGAGGCAGAAGCTCCGTGTTGATGTCGCTCTGATGAACGACCTGCGGCTTGTTCTTGGAACTCGCGGTCATGACCCAGCAGCCCTTGCACTCATCGCCATAGGGCGTGCCGTTCTCGCGGACGCCATCACCATCGTGGATGGGGGTCGGCATGACGGGCGGGCGGACGCCATTCCAGTTGCGGGCCTGCGCGTCTTTCGCTGCGGCTTCGATGCTCGCGTCGATGTTCTGCTTGCACGCCGTGTCCGTCTTCGGGATGAGCAGCGTCACGGAGTATTTCGGCGTGGCGTTCGGGTCGTTGCTGTTCGCACGCGGGGAAACGAGGTTGACATACGAGAGGCGAACTTCGCCAGTCAGAACGCGGGTCGGATTGTTGTTGTACATTTTCTTGTCCTCCTGTTACTGTTGCGCGACCGCCTTGAAATCCGAGGCGGCGCTGTTGTATTCCTTGCGGGTGTCCTCGGCTGTTGCCAGCGTCGGTTTCCCTTGGGGCTTCATGATGAACTCTCCTACCATTTCGCCGAACTGCTTCTTGCCAATCATCTTTTCGAGCTGGCTAAGTGTCTTCGGGACGGTGTCATAGATGAGTGCGCGGTCAATGCCGGATGCTTGGAGCTTTTCGAGCGCGGCATCTTGGTTCGTCCAGACGCGCAGGCTGCGTCCCTCGACCACCTTGTAGCCGGGGATGGAGCAACCTTCAAGGAGCTTGTTCAACGCCTGCGCTTTGACCGCCTCGAACCACGCGACGAGGTGCTGTCCTGCTTTGAGGACGACGCTCATCTGGTCGGGGCTCAGCAAGCCGACATCCTTGCAATCCTTAAAGTCATCGAACGCAGAGATTTGTTGCTCCGCCTGCCGCTGGCAGATGCCGGATGCGCGGCAGAACCTGCACCAAGGGCCGGAGTTCGGTTCGCCGTCGCCAGCAAATGCTTTCTCTGCGACAGGCTTCACGACCGTCTTGCCCCAATGAACGAGCTCTTCGCGCGAGCACTTCCAGCTTTCATAGCTGTCAATGCGCGGCTGGTCGATGCAAATGGCGATGTGCTGGATGGAATCGCCGAAAATTGGCTGATACAGTTCGAGAGCGCCGAGCGCATAGAGCATGAGCTGCGGGTTTTCCTTCGCACTGACCGGGACGCCCTTGCCATGCTTGTAGTCCGTGATGATTAGTGTGTTGCCACCGAACATCACGCAGTCGCAACGACCAAATGCTTCAGGAACGTACTTGGAAATGTCCACGCGAACCTCGAACGCTGTGTATGGCTCACTCTCGAAGCTCATCGCCTTTTCGGCGAGGTGGTCTACATAAGTTTCGGCGGTGTGGAGCATTTCATCGCTCCACAGCTCGTCTTTCTTCAGCGTGTTCAGCCTACGCGAGTAATCCGAGGGACGCGATTTCTTGAAATACTTCTTCGCCGAGATTTCGCACACGCTGTGCGCGAGCGTCCCTTCCTGCGCATAGGGGCTTGGCTGCTCCGGTATCTCTGCTTCGAGACGCGGCGATGCCGGGCAGTTCAACCACTTGTAAGCGCCGGACGGCGAGAGAAGCGCGTGGTCGCCCTTGCTCATAGCTTCGCCCCCAGAGCACGCAAGTCGGTCGCGAACGAACCGAGCTGTTCTTTCTTGAGTGCCATGACCGACTGCACGCCGTATTTGGCAAGCAAGTCCATGAGCTCTTTCGCTTTGCCAGCATCCATGAGCGCCGCGCCCGCCGTCATGATCTGGTCGGTGGTGTACTGCGGCGGAGCGGCAAGCGGAACGGTCGCGGCAGGCTTCTGCGTCTCATCAGGAGCAGGTGCAGGGTTCTGCGCAGGCGCAGGCGAAGGTGCTGGCGCCTGCGCTGGAACCGGAGCCGTTGGCGTAAGAGCCGGGGAAGGTGCTGTATTTGAGCGCAAAGAAAGCGCGGACGCGAGGTTGTTCACCGCGCCCGCGATGTCCTTGCTCTCGATGGTGATTTTGATTTCAAGCATTTCTTTTGTCCTCCTTGAAGTGCTTAGTCTTTGGAATCCGAATGCAGGGCATCCATGATTTCGTCGAGCGTCGGGCAGAACTTCTCATCCAGACCGATGCGGCGGTCAGCGTCAGACCAAAGCTCAATGCGTGCTTCCATGATTTCTCTTTCCATTTTCTGTTCCTCCTTTTGGCATGTACATCTACTTCAATGGTTGGCTGAATTTGCCCGAAAGAACAGGAGGACAAACAAAATGGCTGAACTGAAACAGAGCCGCTGGGTCAAAGTCATGGAACCCGGCGATGCGAAACCCGAAGAAAAAGACAACGTCATGAACATCTCCATCGGCGAGAAGTGCTGCGAGGCGGATGTGGTTTACACCGTCCGCAACAAGAAGAAAGCCGCCCAGTGGCTGCTGAAGTACCTCGAATCCGCGAACGCGGCGCAGGTCATGCACGAAGTCGCCGAGCGCATCGAGACGGAAGCCGCGAACGCGGAGAACGATCTCTCGCTGAACACGGAAACGTGGAACTGCCAGATCGACAAGGTTCAGGAGAACGCCTACAAGGTGCGCTTCGTCTGGATGCCGACCGAGCTGATGACGAAGAAGAAGCCTGTCCGCCGCCCGCGCAAAGCGTCGGTCGCAGCGAAAGCTCCCGCGAAGAAAGCTCCGGCCAAAAAGACCACGACGAAGAAAGCCCCGGCCAAAAAGACCACGACGAAGAAAGCCCCGGCCAAGAAAGCCATGAGCAAAGAAGAGTTCACGGCCAAGATGCTCGCCGACAAGGCGAAAGCTGAAGCCAAATAAGTTACATGCAGAAGAAGTCGGGCGGTCGGGTGGCCGCCCGCAGAGGAGGACAAAATGGACAGAGAAGAAAAAATCGCGCTGACCGAACTGAATCTCAATCAGGCGCTGACCGATTATTTCATGTACACCGACCCGAGCGAGGACAACGATGCCATCGAGCTCGACAACATCGGCGACCGCTTCGTCAAGAAGCTGGCGAAGACGAGCGTCATCGCGAAAGAGGAACTGCGCGAGCTGTTCCGTAAGTCGCCCGCATGGAACGAGGAACTGGACGCCATCGTCATCAACGGCACGCGCACGCACAACCCGGATTACAGGCTCATCTACGACCTCGGCTACAGCATCTTGGAGCCAGCAATCAAGAAGCATGGTTACAACAGCGAAGAATCGCTCGACATTCAGCGTGCGCTCGCATATTTCTGCCACCTCGGCGACGAGAACTATTCGGGACGCGAAGATTTCCTCGCGGCGATGGAGCGCGTCGCGCCGAAATCCTACCAGCCGAACAAGAAGCCGAGCCGCATCTTCATGTCGATTTGCAAGGCGCTTGGCGTCGCGGACGAATCGGCGAACAGCCAGTTCTCCCGTCTTTACGCGCAGTTCGCGGACGAGATTTCGGCGAAGAAAATCAATTTCAAGCTGTTCGTGTCCATCAACCCGGCGCATTTCGTCACGATGAGCAACCCGAAATTTGACGACCGCGGTTGCACGATGACGAGCTGCCATTCGTTCAACAGCATCGAGTATGAGTACAACAATGGCTGCACGGGCTACGCCCGCGACCCTTACACGTTCATCGTGTTCACGACGGCTGACCCGAGCGACCCGGAGACGCTGAACAACCGCAAGACCACGCGCCAGATTTTCGCGTACAAGCCCGGCAACGGCCTGCTTCTCCAGAGCCGCCTTTACAACACGAACGGCGGGACGCATGGCACGCAGGCAGAATCGAAAGTCTACCGCGACCTCATCCAGCGCGAAATCTCCGACCTCGAAGACGCGCCGAACCTCTGGAAGACGCGCACGTATTACGACAATGATGACGGTGTTCATTTCCGCGATGGCAGCGGCTTCGGCGGCTACACCGATTGGACGTACCGTGACTTCGATGCGAAGTTCAGCATCCGCCAAGACCATCTCGACGACTTCGAGAATTTCGAGATCGGGACGTGGGGCATCTGCGCGAGCTGCGGCTGCGACACCGACCACGGCGTGTTCTGCGAGGACTGCGAAGATGAGCTCGAAGGCTACGAGTATTGCGACTGCTGCGGCGACCGTTACGACCGTGACGACCTGTACACGGTCTACGATTCCGACAATGATGAGCAGCACGTTTGTAGATATTGCCGCGATAACAACTATACCTACTGCGATGAGTGCGGCGAGTACGTTTCGGACGATGCCGTGACGGAAGTCCACAACGGCGACCACGTTTGCAACGAATGCCTCGAAGAAAACTACGTCCGCTGCGAGGACTGCGAGGATTGGGTTCGTTCCGAAGATACCTATGATGTCATCGGCGAAGACGGCTGGCATCGCTCCGTGTGCGAGGATTGCCGCGACAACAACTACACGGACTGCGACGAGTGCGGTAGCTACGTTTCTGACGACACGGAGTTCCACGAAGTCCACAACGAGCACGGCCACCGCATTGATGTCTGCGACGAGTGCTTCAACGAGAGCTACGAGGAGTGCGACGAGTGCGGCGAAGCCTACCCGAAGGACATGATGAAAGACGGGCTCTGCCCGGAGTGCGCCGCGAAGCACGAGAAAGAGGAGGAATTGGCATGAAACGCTTGGAATCGTTCTTGCGTCCCGACCAGAAGCGTCTGTTCGATATGCTGCGCAACATGTTCAAAGGTCGCGTGATTTGCCGCAAGAAAGCCTACGTTCTGGTGCATGGCGAAGCGCCCATCCTGCTCGTTGCGCATCTCGACACGGTGCATGAGCAGCCCGTGCTGGACATCTGCACGTCGAAGGATGGCAATATCCTGATGTCCCCGCAGGGCATCGGCGGTGACGACCGTTGCGGCGTGTATGCCATCTGCTCGGCTTATGAGCTGTCGAAAGTCAAGCCGTGGCTCTTGTTCACTTGCGATGAAGAAGTCGGCGGCGTCGGCGCGGACGAGTTCGTGTCCGACCACATCAAGAAGAAGCTTCCGAAAGGGCTCGACGATCTCAAGCTCATCGTCGAGGTTGACCGTCGCGGTTCGCGCGATGCGGTTTATTACGACTGCGACAACGAGCAGTTCGAGGACTACATCACGAGCAAGGGCTTCAAGACCGAGTACGGCAGCTTCAGCGACATCTCGGTCATCGCGCCGGAGCTCGGCGTTGCGGCGGTGAATCTCTCGTCCGGTTATTACAACGCGCACACGCTCCACGAGTACATCGTCCGCCCGCAGCTCGAAAAGACGACGCGGGCGGTCGTGGATATTTGCGCGGATGCAGCGAACGAGGACTTCCCGAAGTTCGAGTTCATTCCGGCATACGGCTACGGATATTTCGGCGTGAGCGATTACGTGTTCGAAAAGCTCGACAAGATGCAGCCGCGCAAGACCCCGGCGCATGGCCGGAAAGACCTGCCGCCGCAGTACCGCGAGATGTATGACGAGCTCCTGTATTACTACACGGAGCGCGAGCTCGACGATTACCGCGAAATGTATGGCGACGAGGTTATCAAGCTGTTGTTCGATGACGAGTTCGGCCCCGAGTACGGCTCGGCCAAGCTCGAAAAACTGGGCGAAGATGAGGAGGACTTGAAATGAAAAAGGGCATGACGCTGCTCGAAGCAGCACAGACGTGGGTGCGCGAGTTCGATGCCATCCCGCAGGGCATGATTGATGAGCTGATGTTCCACAAGCCGGACTGCTGGAAGGAAATCACGAAGCCCGCAGTCGGCCACAAGATCTTCGTCGGCGATTCGGAGCACAGCGGCGAAATCGTCGGCAAGAAGGGCGACAAGTTCATCGTCGCGATGGACAGCGGTGAGGAAATCACGTTCGACAAGGACGAAATCGAGCCGTGGTTCTACGACAAGCTCCCGATGTGGGGGACGATGTGGTCGTTCCACGACATCTGCGATATCCATTGGGTCGAGGAAGAAGACGGTGTGCAGGTGCTCTCCGATTGCGGCTTCCGCGTGTTCCAGAGTGAAGACTACGGCATCTTCTTCGGCATCGACGGTGCGGGCTACGACTTCTACGAGAGCCATTGGATTCCGCTCTACAAAGCCCGCGGCCTGAAGTGGCACGACCCCGAAGCGAAGTAAGGACAACAGAAAGGCCGCCCGCTGAAGGAGCGGACGGCCATCGAGGAGGAGACTGAAATGGACAAAGAAGAAATGCAGAAGCTGGAAACGCTCAAAATGATGGAGCACATGTTCCGCGAGTCCGGAAATCCTGTCACCATCACACTGACGGATGACGGCGACACGGTCGAAGTCGTTGATGAGCGCGGTGCCGGCAATTCGACGCGCATCAACATCCGCATGGATTCGCCCATCGCGATGATTCTGGATGTCACGCCGCGCATCTGCAAGCTCGTGATGTGAAGGAGGTGAGGGCGATGCGCCTGAAGAACGCGGACTACGTTCTGCTGAAGGTCATCCGTGGCGTCCTGCTCAAGATCGAGCGGACAGACCTCGCGGGCGACCTCGGCGAGCTGCTGGAACGCTACGAAAAGTCGCGCGAAGTGACGCGCGAGAGGAACCGCTTGGCGATGCGCAAGTTGCGTGCCGCCCGCAAGGAGGCGAAGTGACATGGACAGAATCAAGATGACGCGCGAAGATACCGACCGCCTGTTCGACTGGATGATGGCGCACGAGGATTACATCAAGCGCATCCCCGCGCCGCTCGGCGCCATCAAAATCATCTTCGAGTATAATCCGCTCCGTGTGCGCTTCCGCCGCAATCAGAACAAGCTGACAATTTATGCCAGCACGAGCGAGCACAATCTCGGCAAGCTCGACATGGAGTTGCGCGACGGGCGGTTCGTTCCGCAGAAAGATGTGCAGACGCTCGGCATCACGTCCGAAGCTCTCATCCATGTGTTCTCAATCTACATCGGCCTGATGGCGTACATGGTCTACGGCAAAGTCGAAGCCCATGTTGAGGGAAGCAAGCGGGCGATGCGCGAGCACGCCAACGGGAGCAAGAACGCTCGCATCCGCTCGACGTATTCGCTCATCTGGAATCAGACTGAGCCGAGTGGTGTGTCGCACGGCGGGCATCACGCGAGCCCGAAGGGCTGCTTCACCGTCCGCGGCCACTACCGCCACTACAAGTCCGGTAACATCGTATGGATTAAGGAGTACACGAAAGGCAAGGGCAAGCCGCACGGCAGGCTCTACAAGTTGGGAGGTATCGAGCATGAATAAGTACGACGTTTTCGTTTCGGAATGCCTCGAACGTGTTGTCGAGGTCGAGGCTCCGGACGAAGCAACCGCTCTGCGGAAAGTCAAGACCGCGTACCGGAATGGTGAAATCGTCCTCACCGCTGACGACTTCGTTGGCGATTCGACGGAGTTCACCGCGTTCAAGAAGGAGGAACTGTCCAAATGATTAACCACGAAATCGACAAAGCTGTCGAAGAAATGTCGCAGGAGTTCAACACCGTCCGCCGCAAGCTCGGCGTGGAGGAAGTCATGGCACAGCTCGGCGAGGAAAGCGCTGAGCTCGCGAAAGCGGCGCTCAAATACCGCCGCGCCCTCGACGGCCACAACCCGACCACCGTTGACCTCGCCGAAGCCGAGAACAACTTGCAGGAGGAGTTCGCCGACGTGCTGATGTGCATGGTTATCCTTGTCATCAACGACGAGACGGTCGCGAACATCATCCGCTACAAGATGCTGCGCTGGGTCAACCGCTTGGAAAAGGCAGGGAACGAAGAATGAATTTCGCCTACGGCACGAAAGAGACAGAGGACCTGAAACACAAGGACGGAAAGCTCGGCGCGGTCATCGACGCCATCGGCCACATCGACCGCGCCGTGGATTCCGATCTCTTTTCGGCGGTCGTGCATCACATCCTCGGCCAGCAGGTCTCCACGAAGATGCAGGGCATCCTGTGGAAGCGCATGACAGATGCGCTCGGCAAGGTGACTGCCGAGACGCTGCTTGCCGCAGGGCTCGACAGGGTGCAGTCCTTCGGCACGACGTTCAAGAAAGCTGGCTACATCATCGCGTTCGCCGAGCGCGTGCATGACGGCTCGTTCGACATCGAGGCTGTCGAGCGCATGACGGACGACGAAGCCATCGCCGCTCTGACCGAGCTGCCGGGCATTGGAGTGTGGACGGCAGAAATGCTTCTGCTGTTTTGCCTGCAACGCCCCGACGTGCTGAGTTTCAGCGACTATGGAATCCAGCGCGGCATGCGGATGGTTTACCGCCATCGTAAGATTGACAAGGAAAAGTTTGAACTGTACCGCCGCCGTTTGAGCCCCTATGGGAGCGTCGCGAGCCTGTATTTCTGGGCTGTGTCTGGCGGTGCGATTGCGGGAATGACAGATCCAGCGCCCGCGAAAAAGAAAAAGGAGAGAGCGAAATGAGCAAGACCTACGAAGAAAAACGCGTCGAAGCCATCGAGCGCATGAAGAAGTTCGGCCTGTTCCCCGAAGCCATTAAGCAGTTCGACAAGGAACGCCTCATCAACATCAGCGAGCCGCCGTTCGGTGCGCTCTACTGGGCGGATGGCAAAGACATGAAGCGCATCCGCGACTTCGAGGAGCGTGAGAACGCGGTCGTGTACCACGTCGTGCGCACGTTATCTGCCATCGGCATGCTGGATTCCTACCTGTTCGTCAGCAACTATCCCGAAGAATGGAACATCGACCGCCGTGACATCAAGGCGGGCAAGACGCTGGCCTACGTCTACAACCATGACGCGCCTGAGTGCTCCGAGATGGGCTACATCGGCGTCAAGCTCACGCCTGCGGACGGCCTCTGCCGCATCTGGTAACTGTATTGAGAGCGGTGGGCGGGAGGCACGAAAGGAGAAGATTCTATGTCATATCTTCGCGGTGACATCTACTATGTCAACCACACGAAATCAGTCGGCTCGGAGCAGCGCTCTGGCCGCCCAGCAGTTATCGTGTCCAATGACACGAACAACAAGAACAGCCGCGTCGTGGAGGTTGTGTACCTCACGACACGGCATAAGCCGAACATGCTCACACACGTCGGGATCCACTCAACGGGCATGGAAAGCACGGCTCTCTGCGAGCAGGTTCACTCCGTCGATTGCGAACGGCTCGGAAGTTTCTGCGGAAGAGCGTCGCGCGATGAAATGGAGCGCATCAATGCCGCACTTCTGGTCTCGCTCGGATTGAGCTCTGCGGCTCGGTCGGGAGAGAATGACGAGCGGCTGATTTCCATGCAGGCACGGCTCGACACATTGCAAGAGATGTACGACAAACTCCTGCATCACGTCTCGAATCCGACTTGAAGTGCCGTTCCACAAAATTTTTCGTGAAAAATTTTGACGAAAAGGCGCAAAAGTGCTATAATAAGACTGTGAGGAAATGCAAAGTGATCGCCCGAAAGGAGCACGCAAAATGGACATCAACGAGAAAATTAAAGAAGCCATCCGCAAGGCCGGGTACAACGTCAAGAAAGGCATCGGCTGCGCGGAAGAATCCTTCGTGGACGACGGCAAGCTCGCCATCACCTGCGTCCTAGATCCGCTCGACCACAAGTTCTTCGCAGTCAGCAGCGACGAGGATTCCGCAGGCCATTCCTGCAAGGTCACGAAAGACAGCTTCGACGAAGCCGAAGTTCTCCGCGCGGTCAAGAGCGCGTTCGAGGACGAGAAGAATTTCCTCGCCAACGGCGGTGAGCCGCTGCGCACGGTCTGATGGCACGGGCGGATTTCTCCGTCCGCCCGCTGAAGGAGGTGAGAAAAATGAAATGCGGGAAATGCGCGTACTGCTATTCGGCAGATGCCTGCGATTATGATTGCGTTTGCCTGCGCAGGTCTGATGAAAAAATCGACTTTCAGGTATCGCGCGACGACAACATCCGAGACTACGGCGAGAATGACGAGCCGTGCGAGCTATTCGAGCCCGCTAAAAAATATCGGCAGCCGAAGTACATTAGGCATACCGGGCAGTTCACCAAGAAGAAATTCAAGGACAAGCGCTTCGCCGCGAAATGCAACCGTGCGCTCATCAAGCAGGGCTGTGCCATGCTTGGCATGGAACTCGGCGACGTCATGGCCTGCTGCATCCAGGGCATGCAGGCGCACGCGGAGGAGCTCGGTCTCTGATAAGTACATACGCAAACACCACGCAAAAAGCTGCTGCACGAAGAAATTCGTGCAGCAGCTTTTTGCGTCTCTATCATTTTCCGCTTATGCGCGCTCGCCAGCGACCTCGCTGTGCTCCAAGGCGAAATCGAGCAGCATGCCGATGAGCTCGTTGCGCGTGCGCCCCGTCTCTTCGGCGAGTTCGTTGATGTGGTCGAACGTATCGACCTTGATGCGGACAGAGAAAACGCGGTAGCCATCATCGCCGCGTAATTTTTTTGTGATGACGAGCTTGTTGTTCATATTGATCACCTCATCATGCAGAAATGGTTGATGCATGGAAGCTTTGCAGATATATGCAAGCTTTGTTGCATCAACTTTATTTTATTGAAACAAACAACTATATGATATATTCGATACATGTTAAAAATTACACTATAAACAATAATTATATTACTTGATATATACCTGAAATAAAATTTAAGTAATACGGTTGATAATTCGATATAGAGAATGAACATGTAGTATGTTATAAAATATGTTGTACAAGGAGACACAGGGGCGATCCGTGTTTCCAGAAAGGAGGCGGCCGGTATGGAGCTGGGAAAGCGGCAAGGACGCGCCGGGCAGGGAAGCGCAAACGGCATACGACAGGGAGCGTCGCCTCGGGAGCGAGTGGACGGACAGGAGGTTCGTTTCTCCGCACACGCAGCAGCGCGCATTGAGAAACGCGGTGTGAAGCTATCACCAAGCGATCTCATGCGCCTCGGCCGCGCGGTCGACAGGATGCAGGAAAAGGGCGTCAGGGATGCCCTCATCTACATCAACCATGCCGTGGCGCTTATCGTGAGCGTCGCGAACCGCACGGTCATCACGGCCGTCGATGAAGCGAGCGCGAAGGAAAATATCTTCACGAACATCGACAGCGCAGCCATTCTTTGAAGAGACAGGAGCAGTGATACAATATGATGCGTTCCCTTTTTTCCGGTGTATCCGGTCTGAAATCCCATCAGACGCGCATGGACGTCATCGGCAACAATATCGCGAATGTCAATACGACAGGTTTTAAATCAAGCCGTACGACGTTTGCGGATACGCTTTCTCAGACGCTGACTGGCGCATCCTCGCCGCAGGACAATCTCGGCGGTACGAACCCCAAGCAGATCGGCCTTGGTACGGGCGTCGCGAGCATCGACATGCTCTTTACCGATGGTTCTGTACAGTCGACGGGCAAGAACACTGACCTCTGCCTCTCGGGTAACGGACTTTTCGTCGTCAAACAGGGGAATCAGACGTATTATACGCGTGATGGTGCGTTTGCGTTCGATGCTGAGGGAAACTACGTCCTGCCGAGCAGCGGTCTCTATGTGCAGGGATGGATGGCGACGGACGGCGTGCTCAATACATCTGGTGCTGTTGGTAATATTCAAATTGCTGCTGGGAAATCTATGGAAGCAAAAAAGACCGAGACGGCATCCTATACGAATAATTTGAAAGCCAATACGGAAGGATACGAGATTTCCAGCATCACCGTGCAATATGCGGACGGTTCCACCGCGGCGACAGGTTTATCATCTTACAAAGCGGATCCTGTTTCCAAAGGAGCTATAACATTAGAAACAGATACCAAAAAGAGGATTACTCTGGATGACACTGCCGCATATTCATTCAAGACAGGAGAGTCCTTAAAAGGGAAAACGCTTTGGACATCGAAGATTGATTCTGTGCAGGCAAGTGGAGAAGTAACGCTCACGCTTGAAACCGGAAATGTAATAAATAAAATCGATGGCTCAACTACGTTGACGTGTGCAAATCCGTTGAAGGATGGTAAATCTTATAGTATTAATAGCACTTATACGATTACAGGTACAATTGATGCGCAAGGGGTTCAGGTAGATTCGCCGGCCCCGGGAGATACAACCCTTACGGTGACGTTGAGTGATGACGCGAATAAGGGTAAGACGGTCAAAATCACGGTTCCCAATCCGCAGAACTATTCTTACCAGGATGGCCAAACGGTTTCCTTTGCCCTCCCGATTGCATCAATAAAGGCAGGTAAGGATGCAGTCGTGAATACGGCAAATGGTCAACAGGCGACGCTTGAAAATGATCTTGAAATTAAATCAGCTGATCAGAAGTATGTATACAAAGGAACAGATGCGGATGGAAACGTAGTGAGTGTGCAGCGAGTGGGACAGGGCACGGCATACACTTACAACGGCAAAGAGGTTTCTTCTGTCAATATTGTTACAACAGATGGGAGGACTTTGACTGGCTTGGCGGGAGCTGAGTATAAAAAAGGCAAGATGTTCTATCCTACGATTACGACGTCTTTGTCGATTTATGACACAGAAGGAAAGAGCCATTCGGTGCCGTTGCTTTTGACGAAGACAGAGGCAAATACGTGGAAGGCAAGTCTCGCAGGAGGAACGAATTCCACGACAATCACAGAGGACAATGGCGACATGGTTACGGTATCTCTTGATAGTTCTGATATCAAGTTTGATACCGCAGGTAAATATGTCTCCGGTGCGGGCACTTTGAATTTATCTTATGCGGATCATGATGGAAAGCAGACGACAGCGGATCAGTCAGTCGCAATTAATTTTGCTTCACTTACGCAGTATTCTGGCTCATCAACTGTCAAGGGAGATACGGACGGCAATGCCGCGGGCACACTTTCTAGTGTCTCGGTTGACAGCTCAGGTGTTATCACAGGTACATATACGAATGGTATCAAGCAGGCAGAAGCGCAGGTAGCGATTGCACAGTTCACGAACGCTTCTGGTCTTACGAAGACAGGGAACAGCCTCTATCAGGAGTCGAATAACTCCGGTACGGCGAACGTTAAGACGGCGAGTGATCTCGGCGTCACGATTACGCCGTCCGCGCTCGAGATGTCCAATGTCGACATTGCGAACGAGTTCTCCGACATGATCATCACGCAGCGCGGCTTCCAGTCGAACTCGAAGATCATCACGGTCGGCGACGAGATGCTTGAGACGCTCATCAATATGAAACGGTAAACGAATGCTTTGATGAAATAACTTGATCGCATGAAGCAGAAAGAGCAAAAAGTCTGATGGAGATCACCATTTGACTTTTTGCTCTTTCTTTGTTATAGTAAGAAAGACAGTTGGCACTCGACGCATGAGAGTGCTAATAAGATGGAACTTGTTTTAGACAGATGCCGCAGCAGAGCCGTGGCACCGTAGAGAAAGGCTGACGATAGAATGGCAAAAGAGACGCATGAATTTCAAGCGGAGACAAAGCAGCTCCTTGACCTCATGATTCACAGCATTTACACGAATCACGAGATCTTTCTGCGGGAGCTCATCTCGAATGCTTCCGACGCCATCGACAAGGCGCATTTCGAGAGCCTCACGAACCGCGATCTGCTCGAAGGGGACGATGCGTTCGAGATCTTCCTCGTGCCGGACAAGGAGAGCCATACGCTTTCGATTTCCGATAATGGCATCGGCATGAACAAAGAGGAGCTCATCGAGAACATCGGTACGATCGCAAAGTCCGGTACAAAGGCATTCCTCGAGCAACTCAAGAAGGCGAAGGAGAGCGGCGAGAGCGTCGACGACAAAGAGATGATCGGTCAGTTCGGCGTCGGCTTCTATTCGGCATTCATGGTGGCGGACAAGGTGACCATCGTGACGCGCAAGGCGGGCGAGCAGCAGGCTTGGAAATGGGAGTCTGCTGCTGACGGCAATTATACGATCGAAGAGACGGAGAAAGAAAAGCGCGGCACGACCATCACGATCGCGCTCGCAAAGGAGTTTGCGGGTGATGCGGCTGAGGAGGACTTTACGGATCAGTACAAGATCGAGAGCCTCGTGAAGAAATACTCCGACTATGTGCGCTATCCGATCAAGATGAATTTCGAGACGGAGGAGATCCCGAAGGACAAGGATGGCAAGCCCATCAAGGACGCGAAGCCGGAGAAGAAGACGGAGATCCGCACGCTGAACTCGATGGAGCCGCTCTGGACGAAGAATAAGTCCGACATCAAGAAGGAAGAGTACAACGAGTTCTTCAAGAACCAGTTCCATGAGTGGGAGGATCCGATGGAGGTCTTCCATACGAAAGCGGAGGGCTCGGTTTCCTATACGGCGCTGCTCTGCATCCCGGCGCACGCGCCGTTCAACCTTTACCAGCAGGACTATGAGCCGGGCTTGCAGCTTTACAGCCGCCATGTGTTCATCATGGACAAATGCAAGGATCTGCTGCCGGACTACCTGCGCTTCATGAAAGGTCTCGTCGACTCGCCGGATCTCTCGCTCAATATCTCGCGCGAGCTGCTGCAGCAGAGCCGCGAGCTCAAGGTCATCGGCCGCGCGCTTGAGAAGAATATCCTCAAGGCACTTGGACGCAAGCTCAAGAGCAACCGCGAGGACTATGAGAAGTTCTGGAATGAGTTCGGCAAGTCCCTCAAGATCGGCGTTTACAACAGCATGTACTCGGGCAGCTCCGATACGCGTGAGAAGCTCCAGGATCTCCTGCTCTTCCTGAGCTCGAAGGAGGGCAAGCTCGTGACGCTCAAGGAGTATGTCGAGCGCATGCCGGAGAGCCAGAAGAAGATCTACTACGCGACGGCAAAGGACAAGGAGACCATCGAAAATCTGCCGCAGATGGAGACGTTGCGCGACAAGGGCATCGAGGTGCTCTACCTGCTCGACCCGGTCGACGAGTTCTGCCTCGAGACGCTGCACGCCTACGAGGAGAAGCCGTTCCACTCCATCAGCCGCGGCGACCTTGACCTCGACGATGCCGAGAGCCAGGAGGTCAAGAAGGAGACGGAGGAGCTGCAGAAGGACAACGGCGACCTCATGAAGGATATCAAGGAGGCGCTCGGCGACAAGGTCGCAGACGTCAAGGTGTCCTCGCGCCTCAAGTCGAGCGCGGTCTGTCTCGTCGCGGATGAGGCGGGCCCCTCGCTCTCGATGGAGCAGGCGTTCTCGGATATGAAGAACCCGCTCTTCAAGGCGAAGCGCATCCTCGAGATCAATCCGCACCATGAGCTCTTCGGCCGCCTGAAAGCCCTGCATGACGCAGGCAAGGACAGCCAGGAGTTCAAGGATTACTGCGGCCTGCTCTACACGCAGGCGCTGCTCATCGAGGGCATCCTGCCGGAGAATCCTGTGGAGTTCGCGAACAAGGTCGCTGAGCTCATGGCGAAGTAAGACGGACGCCGCCTGGCGCTATTGCCTCGATAGAGGTGCCGCGGGTACAGAAACAGAAAGAACAAGAGAGCCGGAGACGCAATCTTGCGTTCTCCGGTTCTCTTTTTGTCGTGATGCGAGGAAAGTCAATGGATTTAATAAAAAAACAGAAAAAATACTTGCAATACCGCGATCACTACGTTATAATAAACAACGTAAGGAAAACGTTTTCAAGGAAGAATTTCCGGAGGGGATGTGAAGCAATGGGGATTCTTCGTTGTCCTACAAGCATCGGATGGGACACCATCGATGCAAAAAAGAAATCGTTTACAAAGGAAAAGGAAACGCGGATGGATCGAACCGCAGCAGTTTGGAAGATGGGGACGCGGTAGTATCGATGTTTCCAATCGTTTTCTGCATGGAGGGTATCGCAAATGAGTGAAAATTTTGTTGTTTCCATCAGCCGTCAGTACGGCTGTGGCGGCCGCGAACTCGCTGGAATCCTCGCGAAGAAGCTCGACGTCAAGCTCTATGACCGGCAGATCGTCCACATCGCGGCCGCCAAGCTCGGCATCAACGACCTCAGCGAGGAGGAGCTGCTCGAGATGGAGAAGGAGGTCAAGCCGCTCTCGATGAATTTCATTCCGTTCCACTCCTTCGGCACGCACATGGGGGAGTCGAGCCGCGGCATGTTCATGTCAGAGTCGGCGGCGATCCGGAAACTCGTCGCGGACGGTTCGTGCGTGATCCTCGGTCGCTGCGCGGACTATGTACTGCGCGACTATCCGCATCATTTCGCGCTCTTTGTCTGCGCGGATGACGCGTTCCGCGAGGCGCGCGGCAAGACGGTCTATGACGGCAAGAGCCTCAAGGAGCTCGACGCTGAGAACGCGAAGCGCGCTCGCTACTACAACTACTATACGGGCCGCACGTGGGGCGACGGCAGGAACTATGATCTTGTCGTGAACACGAGCAAGGAGCCGCTCGAGAAGATTGCAGATGCCATCGTTTCCTATATCAAGACCGTCCGGGCCTGATTGTGTTTTATAGGGGGATATCGAATCATGTCAAACAGCAGGGGAAAGGTTTGGCCGCGCATCGCTTACGCATGCGGCACGTTCGGCCATGATGTGTTTTACGCGATGCTCGCGACGTATTTCATGATTTTCGTCACGAGCAATCTCTTCAACTCGGGCAACGCGAACCATGACCAGTATATGATCGGCATCGTCACGACGATCATCCTCGTCCTGCGCATCGCGGAGCTTTTCGTCGATCCTTTCATCGGCAACATCATCGACAAGACGAAGACGCGCTGGGGACGCTTCAAGCCCTGGGTGCTCGTCGGTGCCTTTGTCGCTGCCATCACGCTCGCGCTGCTCTTCACGGATTTTGGCGGGCTGACGGTCTCGAATCCAACACTTTATCTGATTCTTTTCGCAATCGTTTACTTTGTCATGGATATCTTTTACAGTGCGAAGGATGTCGCCATCTGGTCGATGATTCCGGCGCTGTCCTTTGACTCTCATGAGCGTGAGATCACGGCGACGGTCGCGCGTATCGGCTCGGTGTTCGGCGGGAATCTCGTGACGGTCATCGTCATGCCGGTCGTGCTCTATTTCTCCGTCAATCAGAACGGTGGTGCGGGCGATCCGACGGGCTGGTTCGCGTTTGCCTGCATCGGCGGCGGCATCGCAACGCTCGGTGCCATCATCCTCGGCATCGGCACGAAGGAACAGGAATCAGCACTGCGCGAGAACAAGACGGATACGTCGGCGAAGGATGTGTTCAAGGTTCTCACGCAGAACGACCAGCTGCTCTGGACGGCCATCGCCTATCTCGTCTACGGCATTGGCATCAACATCGTCAACAATTTCAACCTTTATTATTTCATCTATGTCATCGGTGATGCTACGAAGTTCTCCGGGCTCGGCGTCATCAACACGGTCATCGGCCTGCTCGCCGTTGCAGCGTTCCCGGTGCTCACGACGAAGTTCAGCCGCCGCAAGCTCTTCTTTGCCTCGATTGCCATCATGGTCGTAGCGCTTGTGATCTACGCGCTGAGCGGCACGAATGTCTACATGGCACTCTTCGGCGCCGGCCTCTTCGCGCTGCCGCAGCCGCTCGTATTCCTCGTCGTCCTCATGACGATCACAGACTCCGTCGAGTATGGTCAGCTCAAGCTCGGTCATCGCGATGAGGCGGTCTGCCTCTGCGTACGTCCGCTCGTCGATAAATTCGCGGGCGCTGTCTCGAGTGGCATCATCGGCCTCGTCGCCATCTGGGTCGGCATGACGGGCGGTGCGTCGTCTGCCGGCATCACGCCGGAGAATCTGTTCCATTTCCAGATCGTGATGTTCGCCGCGCCGATCGTGCTCATGATCATCGCAACCTTCCTCTATCGCGCGAAGGTCACGCTGACGGAGGCGGAGCACGCGCGGATTGTCGCGAAGCTCGAGGAGACCTGGGATAAGATCAATAAGTAATAGGAAGTTTGCGAGGGCTGTCCCATCAGCGTGATGAGACGGCCCTTTTTGAAAAAGCGCTGGCGGCGGTCGCGTTTGCTGTGCGGCAGGGCGGTCGTTCTGCGGCTCTGCCCGTGGCTGCCGGAAAGCTGGAGAAGAGAAGTCGGAGGTATATCATGGAGAAATCGTTCGATTGGGGAAAGTTGCGGGAGCCGACGTTTTTCGCTGAGCACCGCCTGCCCGCGCACAGCGATCACCGCTGGTACCGGGATGAGGCAGAGCTCGCGCGCGGGGAGAGCTCGTACTCCCTGCGGCTCGACGGCGTCTGGTATTTCCACTATGCGAGGAATCTGGCGCTGCGCCCGGAGGGCTTCGAGGCGCCGGCGTACGACTGCCGCGGCTGGGAGACGATCCGCGTGCCCGCGCACTGGCAGCTCGAGGGACACGGGCGCCCGCAGTACACGAACATGACGTATCCCTGGGACGGGCATGAGCGCGTGACGCCGGGAGAGATCCCCGTGCGGGAGAACCCCGTCGGCTCCTATGTGCGCTATTTCACGCTGCCCGAGGGCTGGCAGGGCGCGAGGGTGCGCGTGACGTTTGAGGGCGCGGAGTCGGCGCTCATCGTCTATCTGAACGGGCGGTACATCGGTTACAGCGAGGATTCGTTCACGCCGGCCTCGTTCGATATCACGGAGCAGCTCACAGCGGGAGAGAACAAGCTCGCTGTTTCGGTCGTGCGGTTCTCGAGCGGGAGCTGGCTGGAGGATCAGGATTTCTGGCGGTTCGGGGGGCTGTTCCGCTCGGTGCGGCTCGAGACGCAGCCCGCGCAGCACATCGAGGATCTCTTCGTCCATGCTGTGCCCGTGCATGACTATCGTGACGGGCAGCTGCGCGTCACGCTCCGCTGGTCGTCGGCGGCGGCGCGGCAGGTAGAGCTCGCGCTCTACGACGCGGCGGGGGCGCTCGTGGCGCAGACGGGCGAGACACAGGAGGGGGAGCGGACGGAGCTCGCGCTCGAGGTTCCCCGCGTGCGGCTCTGGAGCGCGGAGCGGCCATACCTCTATCGCGCGCTGCTCACAGTACGCGATGCGGCGGGGCGCGTGCAGGAGGTCGTGCCGCAGCAGGTCGGGTTCCGCGAGTTCTGCCTCGCAGGCGGGCTCATGAAGCTCAACGGCAAGCGCATCGTGTTCAAGGGTGTGAACCGCCATGAGTTCGACTGCGATCGCGGGCGCGCGGTCGACCCCGCATCCATTGAGCGCGACATCATCACGATGAAGCGGCAGAACATCAATGCGGTGCGCACGTCGCACTATCCCAACAACAGCCGCCTCTACGAGCTCGCGGACCGCTACGGGCTCTACGTCATCGATGAGACGAATCTCGAGACGCACGGTACCTGGCAGAAGAACGGCGTGCACGTGCCGTCGGAGGGCGTGCTGCCGGACAGCCACGAGGAGTGGCAGGCGGCGGTGCTCGACCGCGCGCGCTCAATGCTCGCGCGTGACAAGAACCATCCCGCCATCCTCATCTGGTCATGCGGCAACGAGTCGTGCGGCGGCAGGAATATCTACGAGATGAGCGAATTCTTCCACAGGGAGGACCCGAGCCGCCTCGTGCACTACGAGAGCATCTTTTGGGATCGCAGCTATCCGGCGACGAGCGACATGGAGAGCCAGATGTATACGAAGGTCGCGGATATCCGCGCGTTCCTCGCGGAGCATCCGGAAAAGCCTTTCCTTTGCTGCGAGTACTCGCACGCGATGGGCAACAGCCTCGGCGGCATGCACAAGTATACAGATCTCGCGGACGAGGAGCCGCGCTATCAGGGCGGCTTCCTCTGGGACTTCGTCGATCAGGCGCTCTGGCGGCGTGACAGGTACGGACGTGACAGCTACGCCTATGGCGGCGATTTCGGCGACCGCCCCTGCGACTACAATTTCAGCGGCGACGGCATCGTCTTCGCCGACCGCTCACTCTCGCCGAAGATGCAGGCGGTGAAGTTCAACTACCAGGATTTTCGCCTGACGCCCGCGCGGGACGCCGTGACGATCGAGAACAAGAGCCTCTTCCGGGATGCGTCGGACTACGTGCTGCGCGTGTCGCTCTTGCGGGACGGCGAGACGGTCTACGAGACGCAGTGCGCCGTGCCCTCCATCGCACCGGGGACGACGGGCGAGGTGCCGCTCCAGCTGCCTGCGTATGGTGCGGGCGAGTACGCACTCACGGCCTCGCTCTGCCTGCGCGTGCGCACGCTTTGGGCGGAGGCTGGTTACGAGGTCGCGTTCGGCCAGACGGTCTATGAGGAACAGGAGGCGCAGGGCACGCGGCAGGACTGGCTCGCCGCGCCCCCCGCGCGCTATGAGGCGGGGCAGCTGCTCGCAGCCGTGCGGCCGCTTCACATCGTGAAGACGGACATCTGCGTCGGCGTCTCGGGCGACGGCTTTGAGGTGCTCTTCTCGAGTGCGGCGGGGAATCTCGTCTCCTACCAATACGATGGCGTCGAGCTCATCGACGGCATGCCGCGCCCGAGCTTCTGGCGCGCGCCAATCGACAACGACCTCGGCAGCCGCCGCGATTTCCTCACGGCGCAGTGGAAGCTCGCGAGCCTCTATCAGCGCTGCGAGCGCGTGGAGCTCCGTGAGCCGGGCAAGGACTGGCAGACGTACCATTGGTTCGGCAGCGACGGCACGGCGGAGTATGACGCGGCGCCGGGCGAGACGCTCTCCGTGCGCTTCACTTATGCGCTCGCGACGTCGCCGCAGGCGTCGTGCACGGTGACGTACACGGTGCACCCGGGCGGGCGCGTCGAGGTCGCGCTCGACTATGAGCGGACGGACGGTCTCCCGGAGTTGCCGGATTTCGCTGTCGTGCTGCCGCTCTCCGCGGACTATGACCGCGTCTCCTTCTATGGGCTCGGTCCTGCCGAGACGTATGCCGACCGCGTGCGCGGCGCACGCCTTGGCCGCTATGAGGGACGCGTGCGCGATGAGGTCACGCCGTATCTCGTGCCGCAGGCGTGCGGCAACCACATGGGCGTGCGTTACCTCGCGGTCACGGATCGCCGCGGGCGCGGGCTCAAGGTGTTCGGGACGCAGCCGTTCGAGGCGTCAGCGCTGCCGTATACGGAGCACGAGCTTGAGAGCGCGCGGCACCAGAATGAGCTGCCGCAGGTGCAGCATACTTATCTGCGCGCCTCGCTCGGCTCCTGCGGCGTCGGCGGCGATGACAGCTGGGGCGCGCCGGTGCTTGAGGAGTATACCATGAAGAACGAGAGCAAGCACTTCGTGTTTTCGTTCTGCGGGATTTGATGAGAGATGAGGAAAGGGAACGGAGGGAAATCTCATGATTTCATTCGATGAGCAAACGCAGGTATTCCACCTGCGAAACGATCGGTTCAGCTACGTCTTTGAGGTGGCGCGCGGCAGGTACCTCCTGCACCGCTACTGGGGGAGGCCCCTGCGTGCCTTTCGCGGCAGCGCGGAGCTCCCGGCTCTCGACCGCGCGTTTTCGCCGCAGCCGGAGGACTATGAGAACGACCGCACGTTCTCGCTCGACGTGCTGCCGCAGGAGTTCTCCCAGCAGGGGCACGGGGATTTCCGCATCCCGTCGCTGGGCGTCGTGCTCCCTGACGGGACGGACGTCATCGATCTCTTCTACGATGGGTACCGCATCCTGCGCGGCAAGCCGGGCCTTCAAGGCCTCCCTGCGCTCTACGCGCAGGAGGACGAGGCGGAGACGCTCGAGGTCACGCTGCGCGATCCGCGCGGGCGTCTCAAGGTGGTGCTCTCGTACACGGTCTTTACGGGCGACGGCGTCCTGACGCGCTCCGTGCGGATCGAGAACACGGGGGAGGCGCCGCTGCGCCTCAAGCAGGCGGCGAGCTTCTGCGTCGACTTCCCCGACCATGCGTTCGACCGGTTGAGCCTCTACGGCGGCCATGCGGCGGAACGCAGCCTCGAGCGCTGCCGCCTCCTGCGCGGTATCGAGGAGACGGCAAGCGCACGCGGCGCGAGCTCGCACCAGCAGTCGCCGTTCCTCGCGCTCGCGCGCCCCGAGACGGGAGAGCTGGCCGGGGAGGTCTATGCGTTCAGCCTGATTTACAGCGGCAGCTTCTCGATGAAGACGGAGGTTGAGCAGTTCGGCACGACGCGCGTCGTCGCGGGACTGAACCCGGCGGATTTTTCCTGGCAGCTCCAGCCAGGCGAAGTGTTCCAGACGCCGGAGGTCGTCTGCGTCTATGCGGCGGACGGGCTGAACGGAATGTCGCAGGCGTTCCATGCGGCGTATCGCAAACATCTCCTGCGCGGCAAATACCGCCACGCGGTGCGTCCCATCCTCGTCAACAACTGGGAGGCGACGTATTTCGACTTCGACGACGAGAAGATGGACGCGCTCGCTGCGTGCGCGGCGGATCTCGGGCTCGAGCTCCTCGTGCTCGACGACGGCTGGTTCGGCCATAGGAACGACGATAATACCTCGCTCGGCGACTGGGCGATCAACCGGGAAAAGCTCAAGGGCGGCATCGAGGGCGTCGCGGCGTCGGCGCACCGGCGCGGGCTGAAGTTCGGCCTTTGGTTCGAGCCGGAGATGGTATCGAAGGACAGCGCGCTCTACCGCGCGCATCCCGACTGGGTGCTGCGCGCGCCGGACGCTCCGATGTCTTTCGGCCGTCATCAGCTCGTGCTTGACCTCTCGCGGACGGAGGTGCAGGACTACATCGTGGCGTGCGTCTCAAAGATTCTCGAGACGGGCGTCGTCGACTATGTGAAATGGGACTTCAACCGACATCTTACCGAGGCCTTTTCCGCCGGACGCGCGCCGGAACGCCAGGGGGAGACGAAGCATCGCTATGTGCTCGGCCTTTACGCGGTGCTCGAGCGCATCACACAGGCGTTTCCCGACGTTCTTTTCGAGAGCTGCTCCGGAGGCGGCGGGCGTTTCGACGCCGCGATGCTTTACTACATGCCGCAGACGTGGACGAGCGACGATACGGATGCCGTCTGTCGCCAGGCCATCCAGACGGGGACGAGCTATGTTTTCCCGCCGCTCACGATGGGCGCGCACGTTTCCGTCGTGCCGAACCATCAGGTCGGCCGCGTGACGCCGATGCAGACGCGCGCGTTCACCGCGATGATGGGCTGCTACGGCTACGAGCTCGACATCACGCAGCTCAGCGAGGAGGAAAAGCAGGAAGTGCGCGCGCAGGTCGCGCTCTACAAACGCCTGCGTCCGACGCTCCAGCTCGGCACGTTCACGCGTCTGCTCACGCCGTTTGACGGCACGAAGAACGAGACGGCATGGATGTTCAAGTCAGAGGACGCGCGGGAGGTCGCGGTGTTCTACTTCAAGACGCTCGCGGAGCCGGCGACGCCGATCCGCCGCCTGCGCCTCGCAGGACTCGATCCCGATGCGCGCTACACGTTCCGCGAATACTACCCGGCGCAGACGCTCTCGCATGACTCCCTCGGCATGGCGCGCCAGTCGCTCGCGGGCAAAACGTTCTACGGCGACGAGCTCATGCAGGAGGGCATCAACATCGAGAAAATCGATGCGGACTTCACCGCGTATCTTTGGGTGCTCGAAAAAAAGGCGTGAGCGAGCAAGCAGAAACGCTGCGATGACAAATCCGCCAGGATGAATGGAAAGACGGTACCGGCACGAATGATCGGAGGGATTCGTGCCGGTACTTCTTGTCCGCAAAAGTTTGCCGCGAGGCAGGAAAGCGGCTGTGATTTGTAGAATATCAAAGGGCGTATATTGAATCTGTCCTAAGAGAGGCGGACACTCGTTTCTGCATGCATACGACTGAATGATATGAAATAGGAGACGATAACGATGAACGAAAACCTTTTCAAACGCAATGAGCTCCTCGCGGAGAAAACGATCAAGGGGCTTGCTTCGCGCAATATGACGGGTTACTATGCTGCGACGAAGGAGGATGCGCTCGCGCAGGCGCTTTCGCTGATTCCCGAGAAGAGCTTGGTCACGATGGGCGGCGGCATGAGTGTCCACGAGATCGGACTTGTCGATGCGCTCAAGGCGGGAAAGTATGATTTCCTCGACCGCGACGAGGCGGAAGACAAGCGCGCGGCGATGCTCGCCGCCTACGATGCGGATTTCTTCCTTGCGAGCTGCAATGCGCTGACGGACGACGGCATTCTCATCAACATCGACGGCAACGCGAATCGTGTCTCTGCCATCGCGCAGGGGCCGCGCAAGGTGCTTTTCATCGTGGGCATCAATAAGATCTGCCCCGATCTCGACAGCGCGATGAAGCGCGCGCGCAACGTTGCAGCGCCCGCGAATATCCAGCGCTTCGCGAGCCTCAATCCGCCCTGCAGGAAGGCGGGCCGCTGCTTTGACTGCAAGTCGCCGGATACGATCTGCTGCCAGTTCCTCATCACGCGTTACTCGATGCACAAGGACCGTATCCATGTGATCCTCGTGAATGACGCGCTCGGCTTCTGAGGAGGGTGTCATGATCCAGGATATTGCACCGCATCGCCTGTACAACGCTTGGCAGCCGGACAAGCACGCGCGCCCCGATGACAACGTCATCTGCGTGCAGGACGGCCGCCTGCTCGTCGAGGAGACGGCGGACGGGCTGCGCTTCCCGCGCCGGCACAGCCTGCCGGCGTCATTGGAAGAAAGATTCCTCTTCTCGCTGGACGATGCGGATTTCTACCTCACGTTCGCGCCTGTCGACGCGGGGGAGGGATGCCGCTACTGCACGCTGCGCGAGCTGCGCCGCCGCATGAGCGAGGCGCACGCGTTCATGTATGTGGCGTACACGGCATATCATCTCGCGGCTTGGTACGCGGACAACCGCTTCTGCGGGCGCTGCGGCGCGCGCACGGAGCATGAGGAGGCGGAACGGGCGCTGCGCTGCACGGGCTGTGGCCGCGTCATTTACCCGCAGCTCGTACCGGCGGTCATCGTCGGCGTCATCGACGGCGACCGCATCCTGCTCACGAAATATGCGAACCGGCAGATGAGCTTCTACGCGCTCATCGCGGGATTCACGGAGATCGGCGAGACGCTCGAGGAATGCGTCGCGCGCGAGGTCATGGAGGAGGTCGGCCTGCGCGTGAAGAACCTCCGCTACTACAAGTCGCAGCCATGGGGCAGCGCGCGCGACATCCTCATGGGCTTCTACTGTGATGTGGACGGCGCGACCGACATCCGCCTGCAGGAGGACGAGCTCAAGGAGGGCATCTGGGTGCGGCGCGAGGACATCGAGGGGCAGAGTGACGACTTCAGCCTCACACATGAGATGATGATGGTATTCAAGGAGGGGCGGGAGCCGAAGGCATAGCCGCCCCTGGGGTTCACACAAATAAAGGAGTTTTATCGTATGAAGCAGAGTCTTTTGTCCATCTGGAAGGGCGTCTTCGAGGGCTCGGTCTGGCGGAACTGGTGCGAGTCGTATGACCGCTACCATCTCGGAAAGATCGGTGATGCGACACCGGAGGCGTATATCGCCGCGCGCAGCCAGGAGTGGGATCAGCTCGTGGAAAAGGGGCTGGAGCTCACGGACTTTTCCGCCGTTAAGACGCAGCAGGATGCGCAGAAGTCTGCATTCGAGATGGCGAAGAGCGTGCTCGATATGCTCGAGAAGTGAAGCAGGAGTTTGCGCAAAAAAGCCTTATGAGTCCGTCCTGCATTGTCAGATGTTGTTTCTGATACGCAGGGAGCGGGATATCATAAGGCTTCTTTTGATGTCGGCACCTCAAAAAACGCAGTACCTGAGCAGTAGCGTTACTTCTCGTCGATCTTGCAGTTAGGAACATCACCGCGGTCAACATATCCGCTGTAGCCGGGTGTCGCGACCTGTGCCTGTGCTTGCTTCGACCGGTCGGGGTCATCCTCGCAGGAATAGCCGCTCCAGCCGGGCGTCGACACCCAGCGGCAGACCTGACCCTCGGGATGCGTCTCACGCGTCGTGTAACTCTCCGCGCCCGGCGTGCCGATGCGGACGGCTTCCTCCGTCTCCTTGGTCTTCGGTACATCCTTGCAGACGTAGTCCGCATAGCCCGGCGACGCCACCCATACGGGCTCTTTGCTCTTTTCCTGTTTCATTTCGTATCCTCCTATCTTCACGTTTCGTGAAATCAGCTAATCAATAATCTTTATCTGTTATCTGAAGTATAGCATGGATGAAAAAATAATGCAACAGGTTCGCAACAAATAATTTTTATCTATTACAGTCAGCAGGAACTCCTGCGCTTCGCGATGATTCCGCAGCGGTTCCTTTCCTTTCCCGAGGGAATGTGCTATCATAAATATTGTGTATCCTTAGAAACAAGGAGGTCGTTTTTTGACTCCAGCAATTACTTATGAACTCATCGCGAAGGATGAGCGCACGGGCGCGCGGGCGGGCGTTGTCCACACGCCGCACGGCAGCTTCGAGACGCCGATCTTCATGCCCGTGGGCACGCAGGCCTCGGTCAAGGGGGTATCGCCGGACGAGCTCAAGGACCTCGGTGCTGGCATCATCCTTTCCAATACCTATCATCTCTTCCTGCGTCCGGGCATGGAGCTCATCCGCGAGGCGGGCGGACTGCACAAGTTCATGCACTGGGACCGCGCGATCCTCACGGACAGCGGTGGCTTCCAGGTGTTCAGCCTCGGCCCTCTGCGCAAGATTACGGAAGAGGGTGTGACGTTCCGTTCGCACATCGACGGCTCGAAAAAATTCCTCTCGCCGGAGGTGTCGATGCAGGTGCAGATGTGCCTCGGCTCCGATATCGTCATGGCGTTCGACGAGTGCGTGCCGTATCCGGCGGACTACGAGTACGCGAAGCGCTCGACGGAGCGCACGCAGCGCTGGGCAGAGCGGTGCCAGCGCGCGATGACGGCGCCGCAGCAGGGACTCTTCGGCATCGTGCAGGGCGGCATGTACAAGGAATTGCGCCGCTGGCATGCCGCACGGCTCGTGGAGATGGATCTCCCCGGCTACGCGGTCGGCGGGCTCTCCGTCGGTGAGCCGCCGGAGCTCATGTATGAGATGCTCTCCTACTCGACGTCGCTGCTGCCCGAGGATAAGCCGCGCTACCTCATGGGCGTCGGCACGCCGGACCATCTCGTCGAGGGCGTCGCGCGCGGCATCGATATGTTCGACTGCGTCTACCCGACGCGCGTCGCGCGCAACGGCATGGCGATGACCTGGAGCGGGCGCCTCGTGATGAAGAATGCGAATCTCGAGCACGACCATCGCGTCATCGAGGAGGGGTGCGGCTGCTACGCCTGCCGGAACGGCTACACGCGCGCCTACATCCGCCATCTCGTGCGGGCGGGGGAGATTTTCGGCCTGCGGCTGCTCTCGCTGCACAACCTCTATTTCCTCGAGGAATTCGTGCGTCGCATGCGCGCCGCGATCATCGAGGGGCGGTTCGGTAGTTTCCGCAGCGAGTTCCTCGCGGGCTACGATCCGCACAGGAAACAGACGGTGGATTGAGTTTTCGGGAGGCCGCTGTGGCGGCGCCCGACTTGAGAAAGGGGAAACCTTATGTCACAGGAAGTTCAGAGCACGGTCCTTATGATCGCGGTGATGGCAGCGCTCTTTTATTTCATGCTGTATCGCCCACAGAAGAAACAGGCGGCGAAGCGCAAGGCGCTGCTTGACAGCCTCGAGGTCGGCGCGGAGGTCGTCACGATCGGCGGCATCTACGGGAAGATCACGGCGCTCGACGAGAAGACGGCGACGCTCGAGGTCGCGCCGGGCACGAAGATCACGTTCGCGCGCGCTGCCATCAACGGCAGGATCGCGTCGGGAAGTGAGGCATGAGCGAGGAAGCGCTGCTCGAGGAGAAGCGGCGTCTGCGGGCACAGATGATGGCTCGCCGCCGCGCCATCCCGGCCGGGGAGCGCGCGGCGGCGAGCCACGCGATGTGCGAGGCGTTTGCCGCGTTGCCGCAGTACCGGACGGCGCGGACGGTCTTTGCCTACGCATCGATGCCGGAGGAGGTGCAGCTCGATGCGCTGCTCGCCCGCGCGCTCGCGGACGGCAAGCGCGTCCTCATCCCGTGGATCACGGGGCGCGGCACGATGGAGGCGGTGGAGCTCCCCTCCCTCGACGTGCTCGAGCGCGGTGCCTATGGCATCCGCAATGTGCCGGAGCGCCTGCGCCGCGTCGTCGCGCCGGAGGAGATCGACCTCGTTGTCGTGCCGGGGGCGGCATTCACCGCGGAGGGGGCGCGCCTCGGGCTCGGCGGCGGCTACTACGACCGCTACCTCGGCGTGCGTGCGCACGGTGCGTACCGCGTCGCCCTCGCGTTCGACGCGCTCCTCGTGGACCGGGTGCCGATGGCGGCACATGACATCGATGTGGCGGAGATCCTCACGGAGTCGCGCCATCTGTTTTGCGGGAAGAAACGGTGAGAGTGTATGGAAATCAAGATCGGCATGGCGAAGACCACGAAATACGCCAATGAGTACTGCGGTGATACGTGCGACCTCGCGGAGCGTCCGCACGGCGGCATCTCCGCCATCATCGCGGACGGCCAGGGCAACGGCCTCGCGGCGCACCACACGAGCGGCCTCGTCGTGAACCGCGCGGTGCAGCTCATCGGCGAGGGCGCGCGGGACGGTGCCGTCGCGCGCACGGTGCACGACTACCTCTACGCGATGAAGGACCGTAAGGTCTCGTGCACGCTCACGGTGCTCAGTGCGGACCTCGAGACGGAGACTGTCGTCATCAGCCGCAACTCCAACTGTCCGACGATCGTCGTAACGCCGGAGTATGAGAGCGTCTACGATGACGATGTCGCGCCCATCGGCGTGCACCGCCACATGAAGCCGCGCATGTACGAGGTGCCGTTCTCGCCCGGGATGCTTGTCGTCTCGTATACGGACGGCATCGCGCACGCGGGCAAAAAGCAGACGGGACACGATGCGGACTTCGAGAAGATCATGGACATCATTCGCAAGAACACGGCGGAGGATGTCGACTTCATCGCGCGCAGCATCATGGAGTACGCGCTCTTCCTCGACAAGGAGAAGGCGTCGGATGACATGACGGTCGTCGTGCTCGGCATCACGGAGGATTCCCCAGGGGCGAAGATCGAAGAGCTCAAGGCTGTCTATCCGTTTTGAGGAAAAGCGATGGGAGGGAGTGGCAGTATGCGGATTGCCATCGTCGGTGTCTGCGCGTCGGGGAAGACGACGCTCGTGGCGGGGCTGCGGGCGGCAGGCTACGACGCCTATAATGTAGCGCAGGAACATTCCTGCATCCATGACTTCTGGAACAAGCATCACCCCGACGTGCTCGTGATGATCGATGCGACGCTGTCGGCGATCCGTAAGCGCCGCCGTGTGCCGTGGGGGGAGGATCGCCTCGTCGTGCAGCACCAGCGGCTCGCCGATGCCCGCGCGCACGCGGATCTCTTCATCCAGACGGACGCGTTCGACGCGGACGCCGTGCGAGAGCAGGTCATCGCGTTCCTCAAGGCACGGCAGGAGGCGGAGGGTGCGCCGCCTGCCTGACCTCCCACTTATGGCATGAGATAGAGAGGGTGCGCCCGCACGTGGCGCTCCCAAAGGGATGCAGAGCATCCGAGCAAACAGGAGCGCTCGCGCGCTCCGCGAGAAAGGATTGAATCAGTTGAGAAAAGACAGTCTGCTGAAACTCATCGTCTGCGTTGTGGCGATTGTCGGCATTTTCCTCGCATTCGTCCGTCCATTGGCGAATTCCATCCGCCAGGGACTCGACCTGCAGGGCGGCACGCACGTCGTGCTCGAGGCAGAGGATACGGATGTCGCCAAGGTCAACGACGATGCGATGAACCGCGTCGTCACCATCATGGAGAAGCGCGTCAACGCGCTCGGCCTCACGGAGCCGATCATCCAGCGCGAGGGCGAGCGCCGCGTCATCATTGAGTTGCCGGGCGTCAAGGACCCGGATGCCGCCATCAAGACGATCGGCAAGACGGCGATGCTCGAGTTCAAGGATGAGGACGGCAACACGGTCCTCACGGGTACGGACCTCAAGGACGCACAGGCGGCGACGAACCAGCAGAACGGGCAGAACGTCGTCAATCTCGAGTTCACGGATGAGGGCGCGAAGAAGTTCGCAGACCTCACGTCGAAGAACGTCGGCCGCACGATCTCCATCCTGCTCGACGGTGAGGTGCTCACGGCGCCGAACGTGCGCGAGCCGATCCTCGGCGGCAAGGCGGAGATCTCCGGGCAGAGGTCGCTCGAGGAGGCACAGAACCTCGCGGTCGTGCTCCGGAGCGGCGCGCTGCCCGTGAAGGTCAATATCATCGAGACGCGTACGGTCGGACCGTCGCTCGGACAGGACTCCAAGGATAAATCGGAGTTCGCGTTCGCCGTCGGTATCGGCGCCGTGCTGCTCTTCATGCTGCTTTTCTACCGTGTCTCCGGCTTCATCGCCGACATCGCGCTCATGGCGTATACGATCATGCTGCTCGCGCTGCTCTACGTCCTCGATGCGACGCTGACGCTGCCGGGCGTCGCGGGCATCATTCTTTCCATCGGCATGGCAGTCGATGCGAACGTGCTGATTTTCGAGCATTTCAAGGAGGAATACCAGATCCAGGGGAAGACGCTGCGCCTCTCGATGGATTCCGGCTTCAAGCGCGCGTTCACGACGATCTTCGACTCCAACGTGACGACGCTCATCGCGGCGGGCGTGCTCTTCTTCCTCGGGACGGGGACGATCCGCGGCTTCGCCATCACACTCGGCCTCGGCACGCTGCTCTCGATGTTCACGGCCATCACGCTCACGCAGTACATGCTGAAGCTGATGATTGCCTCGAAGCTCTTCAGCAATCCTGCCGCGTACGGCGCGACGGGCTTCATGCTTTGGAAAAAGGAGGATTTGAAGAAGAATGCCTAAATTCGATCTTGCGGGCCATCGGAAACTCTTTTTCCTTCTTTCCGCGCTCATCATCATCCCCGGCATCATCTGCATGTTCGTGCGGGGCTTCAATTTCGGTATCGACTTCACGGGCGGTACGATCATCGACCTCAAGTTCTCACAGCCGGTCACGATCGCCGAGGTGCGCACGAGCCTTGCGAAATACGGCCTCGATGGCAGTACGATTCAGCTCTCCGGCGCGCAGTCGGATGTCACCGCGTCAGAGGACGTGATGATCCGCACGACGGACCTCGAGGAGGACCAGCGCAAGGAGGTCATGGCGACGCTCAAGCAGGATGTCGGCGACTATACGGTGCTGCGTGAGGAGAAGGTCGGCGCGACCATCGGCGGCGAGCTCATCACGAACGCGCTCGAGGCGCTCGTCATCTCCTGGGCGCTCATCATCCTCTACGTTGCCTACCGCTTCGAGTGGAAGTTCGGCGTGGCCGCCGTGCTCGCGCTCATCCATGATATCCTTATCGTGCTCTCCGTCTTCTCGCTTACGCAGCGGCAGATCGACTCCTCGTTCATCGCGGCACTCCTGACGATCGTCGGTTACTCCATCAACGATACCATCGTCATCTTCGACCGCATCCGCGAGAACCTGCGCCTGCATTTCCGCAGGAACGGAGACGTGAACGCGCTCGTCAACACGAGCATCTATCAGACGCTCACGCGTTCGCTCTACACGGTGTTCACGGTGCTCTTCACGACGTTCGCGCTGTATTTCTTCGGCGGCGAGACGACGAAGGACTTCGCGTTCGCGCTGCTCGTCGGCTTCGGCGTCGGCTGCTATTCGTCGATCTTCATCGCGAGCCCGCTCTGGATCGTCTTCCGCGGCTGGTCAGAGAAGCGCCGCGCGGCGAAGGTCGCGGCGGCAAAGTGAGCCTGCCCCAGCACTTTTGGCAGGGACGTTTAGGAAAGGAGGAGCGCTTTGCTCCGCATCCAGGATTTTTCTGTGCCGTTCGATGAGGAGGCGCCACTTGAGCGCCTCGCAGCGAAGCGGCTGGGCGTGCGTAGAGAGGATATCCTTTCCGTGTCCATCGTGCGCAAGGCGATGGATGCGAGGCGCTATCATGGCGCGCCGCTGCTCTTCGTCTATGTGCTCGACGTCTCCGTGCGCAGCGAGCGCGAGGTGCTCGCGCGCCTGCGCCGCGATCGCCGCGTGACGCGGCGGCAGGAGGAGACGCGCCCAACGCTCCCGCAGAGGACGCTTCGCGCGGGAGAGCGGCGCCCCATCGTCGTGGGCTTCGGGCCCGCGGGGATGTTCGCCGCGCTCACGCTCGCGCGCGCGGGGCTCACGCCGCTCGTGCTCGAGCGGGGGCAGGATGTCGACACGCGCCACCGCGATATCCTGCGCTTCTGGCAGGGTGGTGCGTTCGATCCCGCCTCAAACGTCCAGTTCGGCGAGGGCGGCGCGGGGACGTTTTCCGACGGCAAGCTCACGACACGCATCAGCGATCCGCACATGCGGGACGTGCTCGAAGCGTTTGTCGCGGCGGGCGCGCCGGAGGAGATCCTCTACCTGCACAAGCCACACATCGGCACAGACCTCTTGCGAACGATCGTGAAATCGCTGCGCGAGGAGATCTGCCGCCTCGGCGGCGAGGTGCGCTTCGGCGCGCAGGTCACGAACGTGGAGCTTGCGGGCGGGCGGCTTTCCGCGCTCATCGTCGCAGGGGAGGAGCGCGTCGCGGCGGATACGGCCTTTTTCGGCATCGGTCACTCGGCACGCGATACGTACGCCATGCTCTACGAGCGCGGCCTCTCGATGGAGGCGAAGCCGTTCGCTATCGGCGTGCGCATCGAGCATCCGCAGGACTTCATTGACCGCGCGCAATACGGTGCGGACGCTGGTGATCCGCGCCTCCCCGTCGCCGATTACGCGCTGACGTATCAGGACCGCGCGACGGGGCGCGGCGCTTACTCGTTCTGCATGTGCCCCGGCGGCCAGGTGGTCGCGGCGGCGTCGGAGGCGGGGCGGCTCGTGACGAACGGCATGAGCAACTACCGCCGCGACTCCGGCGTAGCGAATGCCGCGCTGCTCGTCCAGGTGACGCCGGAAGACTTCGGCCCCGGCGTGCTCGCAGGCGTTGCGTTCCAGAGGAAGTATGAGGCGCAGGCGTTTGCGGTGGGGGGCGGCGACTACTTCGCGCCCGTGCAGTCCGTGGGAGATTTCCTCGCGGGACGCGCGGGAAGCTGCGATTTCCTCGTGCCGCCCTCGTACGCGCCCGGCGTGCGGACGGCGCGGCTCACGGATTGCCTGCCGCCTGCGGTCTGCGCGACGCTCGCGCACGCGCTGCCGCACTTCGATCGCCGCATCCCCGGCTTCGCCGCGCCCGATGTGCCGATGACGGGCATCGAGACGCGCTCGTCGGCACCCGTGCGCATCCGCCGCGACCGCCAGACGTTCCAGGCGGAGCGGACGCCCGGCATCTATCCCATCGGCGAGGGTGCGGGCTACGCGGGCGGCATCATGAGCGCCGCCGTCGACGGCATGAAGGCGGCGCTCGCCTACTTGTCGCAGACATGATGAGGATTTGGCAGGCGCGCGGAAGAGAAGGCGCGGCGCTGCCTTGAGATTGAGGAGGATATTTCCATGGCAAGACTTTTTGGCACGGACGGCGTCCGTGGAGAGGCGAATGTGACCCTGCTGCCGGAGATGGCGTACCGTCTCGGCCGCGCGGCGACGCTCTATTTCGGGCGCGAGTCGGACGAGCAGCCGCTCATCATCATCGGCCGCGATACGCGCATCTCCGGTGAGATGTTCGCCTCGGCGCTCACGGCGGGCATCTGCTCCGCCGGCGGGCGCGCCATGCTCGCGGGCGTGATCCCGACGCCGGCCATCGCGTATCTCGCGCGCCGTCACAAGGCGAAGGCGGGCATCGTGATCTCCGCCTCGCACAACCCGTTCCACGACAACGGCATCAAGTTCTTTGGCGGCGACGGGTACAAGCTACCCGATGCGGTCGAGGATGAGCTCGAGGCTATCGTGCATCAGCTCGAGCAGGACGACAACCTTGCGCGTCCCTCTGGAGACAAGATCGGTCATATCGAATACCGCACGGATCTTTTGAACCAGTATATCGAGTTTGTGCTCTCCACCTGCAAGGAGCGCTTCGATGGGATGAGCGTTGTCCTCGATTGCGCGAACGGCGCCGCCTACGAGGTCATGCCGCGCGTGCTGCGCGAGCTCGGCGCGAAGGTCAAGGTCATCCACGCGCTGCCGAACGGCGTCAACATCAACGACCACTGCGGCTCGACGCACCTCGAGTCGCTGCAGCGTGCGGTACTCGAGAACCATGCGGACTTCGGCATCGCGCACGATGGCGATGCCGACCGCTGCCTCTGCGTCGATGAGAAGGGACAGGTCATCGATGGCGACCACATTCTCGTGATGTGTGCGCAGGACATGATCAAGAAGGGCACGCTCCCGTACAATACGGTCGTGACGACGGTCATGGCGAACATCGGCTTCCACAAGGCGATCAAGGCGGCGGGCGGCCGTGCGGAGATCACGCAGGTCGGCGACCGCTACGTGCTTGAGAATATGCTCAAGAACGGCTACAAGATCGGCGGCGAGCAGTCCGGCCACATCATCTTCACGGACTTCAGCACGACGGGCGATGGCCCCATCACGGCGCTGCAGGTGCTCTCCTCGCTCAAGCGCAGCGGCCGCAAGGCGTCGGATCTCACGAACCTCATGACGACGTATCCGCAGCTGCTCGTCAACGTCAAGGTGGCCTCGAAGGAAGGCTGGGAGGAGAACGAGGCGATCAAAGCAGCGATCGCCGCAGGCGAGCAGGAGCTCGGCAGCGACGGTCGCATCCTCGTGCGCCCGTCCGGTACGGAGCCGCTCATCCGCGTCATGGCGGAGGGGCCCGACCAGGCGCAGCTCGATACCATCTGCCATCGCATCGCCGATGTCGTGAAGAAGGAGCAGGGCTGATGCGGCAGGCCATCGTACTCACGAGCTTCGGCGTTGCTGACCCTGAGGAGCGCGCGCGGACCATCGACTGCATCGCGCTCGACCTGCGCGCGAAATACAAGGACTACGACATCCTCGAGGCGTACACCTCCGCGTTCCTGCGCAAGAAGATCCGCGCGCAGGAGGGGCGGGAGATTCCCTCCCTGCCCGACGTGCTCGCGCGCCTCGTGCAGGATGGCTATACGCGGGCGCTCATCCTGCCCACGCATCTGACACCAGGCGAGGAATATGAGGAAAAGATCCAGGCGCCGTACGATGCGTATCGGGACCGCCTGGCGGACCTGCGTCTCGCGGCGCCGGTACTCGCGCGCGCGGAGGACGATCCGCGCGTGCTCACGGCGCTGCTCCTAGATCTCCATGTGCGTCCCGGCGAGCAGCTCGTGCTCATGGGACACGGGTCGCCGCATCGCCACAATCCCGTCTACGACCGGCTGCAGGCGCATGTGGATGGCGAGGGTCTGCCCGTGCACATCGGCGTGCTTGAGCCGTCGGATACGCCGGGCTTCGACGAGGTGCTCGCACGCCTCCGCGCGTCGGGAGCGACGGACGTCCTGCTCGCACCACTCCTCTTGACGGGCGGTCGCCACGTGCAGCGAGACCTCGCGGGGGAGCAGCCGGAGTCCTGGGCCTCGCGCCTCGCGGCAGCGGGCTTCTCCGTGCGCGTGAGCGCGCACGGCCTCGGCGAGTACCCCGCGTTCCGCGCGCTCTATCTCGCCCGGGCGGAACAGACGCTCGCGTGATAACTTTCCGTTATTCCTTGCGAGACGATAACCTTAGGGTATCGTTCGCATACGAAGAAAATATTTCAAATTGTGTAGACAACAATATATAATAATGTTTGAATCGTTGATATTAATACTAAATGAGGTGAGTGTATGTCAGAGCCAGTAACGACGAATCCCTTTGTCATCATGCTGATCAACATGACGGTCGTCTTCATCGTGCTCATCGCCCTGGGACTGGTCATCAACCTGATCCATGCGATCGACCCGACCAAAGAGAAGGAGAAGCCGAAGGCGGCGCCTGCGGCACCGGCACCTGCGCCAGCGCCTGCACCGATCGCGGCGGACGGCGTTTCTCCTGAGGTTATCGCCGTCATCGCCGCCGCCCTCGCAAGCTACGGCTACGGGCCTGCGGCGATTCGCGCCGTGCGCCCGCTCGAGCGCAGCGGCTGGAAGAACGCCGGTCGGAGTTTTGGCGTACAGCGGACGCTCGAATAAGGCAGGAGGGGAGGAACCAACATGGAACTTATCAATGCGTTTGTCATTTCACTGCAGGCCGTCTGGGCGGACAGCGGCTTCTCGGCGTTCACGATCGGCAATGCCATCATGATCCTCGTCGGCCTCGTGCTGCTCTATCTCGCGATCGCCAAGGAGTATGAGCCGCTCCTGCTCGGCCCGATCGCCTTTGGCTGCATCCTCGCGAATTTCCCGCGCACGGGATTCCTCGAAGATCCGGGGCTCATGCTCGCGATCCATTACGGTATCGCGAATGAGATCTTCCCGCCGCTCATTTTCCTCGGCATCGGCGCGATGACGGACTTCGGCCCGCTCATCGCCCGTCCGTCGACGCTGCTTCTGGGTGCAGCGGCGCAGATCGGCGTCTTCGTCTCGCTCGTCGGTGCGATGATGCTCGGCTTCACGGAGAAGGAAGCGGGCGCCATCGGCATCATCGGCGGCGCGGATGGCCCGACGGCCATCTACCTCTCCATCCAGATGGCGCCGCATCTCTTGGGCGCCATCGCGGTCGCGGCGTACTCCTACATGTCGCTCGTGCCGCTCATCCAGCCGCCAGTCATGAAGCTCCTCACGACGAAGAAAGAGCGCGAGGTCGTCATGGAGCAGATGCGCACGGTTACGAAGTTCGAGCGCATCTGCTTCCCCATCGTCTCGGCTATCCTCATCAGCCTGCTGCTGCCGCCGATCGCGTCGCTGCTCGGCATGCTCATGCTCGGCAACCTCTTCCGTGAGTCGGGCGTCATGGATCGCCTCTCCGATACGGCGCAGAACTCCCTCTGCAACATCGTCACGATCTTCCTTGCCACGGGCACGGGCATGACGATGAGCGCGGAGAGCTTCCTCGTGCCGCAGACGCTGCTCATCATCTTCCTCGGTCTCGTCGCGTTCATCTTCGGCACGGCGGGCGGCGTGCTCTTCGGTAAGATCATGTGCCGTGCGACGGGCTGGAAGGTCAACCCGCTCATCGGCTCGGCCGGCGTCTCGGCGGTGCCGATGGCAGCGCGCGTGAGCCAGGTCGTCGGCATGAAGGCGAAGCCGGGCAACTACCTGCTCATGCATGCCATGGGCCCGAACGTCGCCGGCGTCATCGGCACGGCCGTCGCTGCCGGCACGATGCTCGCGATGCTGAAGTAAGCGGCTGTTAAACATTTGTATTCCAAAAGAATCACCCGCACGGACACAAAGTGTCTCGCAGCGGGTGATTTTTCTTTTCTCATGCCATTAAATGTACAAGAGTGTGCAATCCCAGTTGATAAGTTTACATAAATATTGCGTTATCTGTAGACAGACGATGGATTTTTTTGTATAATAGGGCGTAATTGGTTGTGAATCAGGGCGGCGGCTATCCGCTGCCTTCGATGGACATATATGGTAGGGGGAGAATCATGGCGCTTATTGTCAAGAAGTTCGGTGGCAGCTCTGTTGCCACCACGGAAAAAATCATGAATGTAGCGAAGCGGGTGCTCAAGGAAAAGCAGCCCGGCGACCAGATCGTCATGGTCGTGTCCGCGATGGGCGACACGACGGACGACCTCATCAAGCTCGCGCAGGGGATCAACAAGGATCCCTACCAGTACACGCGCGAGATGGACATGCTGCTCACGACGGGCGAGCAGGTCTCCATCGCGCTGCTCGCGATGGCGTTCAAGACGCTCGGGCAGCCCGCCATCTCCCTCACCGGTCCCATGGCTGGCATGCAGACGAACTCCGTGCACACGAAGGGCCGCATCGTCGACATCACGCCGGAGCGCGTGCAGGAGGAGCTCGACAAGGGCAATATCGTCGTCGTCGCGGGCTTCCAGGGCGCGGATGAGAAGCGTGACCCCGTGACGCTCGGCCGCGGCGGCAGCGACACGTCAGCCGTCGCGCTCGCGGGCGCGCTCAAGGCGGACAGCTGCGAGATCTTCACCGACGTCGACGGCATCTACAGCGCCGACCCGCGCATCGTCAAGGGCGCGCGCAAGATGAAGGAGATCACCTACAACGAGATGCTTGAGATGGCGCGCCTTGGCGCTGGCGTCATGCAGCCGCGTTCGGTGGAGATGGGCGAGTATTTCCACATCCCCATCCATGTGCGCTCGACCTTCACGACGAAACCCGGAACGATCATTAGGGAGGATTATACGATGGAAGATAAGGATTTTGTGATTCGCGGCGTGGCTCATGACGACAAGGTGGCGAAGATCGCCGTGCTCGGCATCCCGAATACGCCGGGCATCGCGCACGAGATTTTCTCGGCGCTCGCGGCGGCGAGCATCGATGTCGACATGATCGTGCAGAGCATCCGCAACATCGAGAAGAACGTCACGGACATGGTCTTCACGGTGGCGTCTGACGACCTCAATCAGGCGAAGCAGGTCGTCGACAAGGTCGCGGACAAGCTCAACGCCATCGCGGTCCTCGTCGAGGAGGACGTCGCGAAGGTCTCCATCGTCGGCGCGGGCATGCTCGGCAACCCGGGCACGGCGGCGCGCATGTTCGGCGCGCTCTCGCGTGCGGGTATCAACATCGATATCATCAGCACGTCGGAGATCAGCATCAGCTGCCTCGTCAAGGGCTCGGAACTCAAGGAGGCCGTCAACGCCATCCACGATGAGTTCTTCCCGAAGAACTGAACACGATAGGAAATAGAGAAACGCCCCGTTGCATCCAACTGGAAGCAGCGGGGCGTTCTTGTGATCGGAGCAAGTGACAACAGGTGTCACTGTGCAGTCGCCATGTCCGTATAATAGTGTTCCGTGAGATCGATGAGATTGCTCGTGACGATGTAGAGGAAATCCCAGCGGTTGAGGCCGCGGCCGGTGCAGGTGAAGATGTAGCCTCCCTGTGTCCAGCAGGCGGCGTATTCGCTCGGTCTGACCTGGGCGAGCAGCAAGCTCTTTCCCATCTGCTGTACCGGCTGCCAGTCCACGGAGTAGATGCCGGAGACCGCCGTCGCGTCCGTCGCGGCGTCGCTGCCCTTGACGCTCTCCTTGCGCGCCGTGCGGACCGTGATCTGCGCGCGCTGCGTCGGCAGCCCGTAGCGCGAGGTGTAGCGCAGGTCGCTCATCGTGCCGTCGATGACGAAGGCATCTGTGAGCTCGTAGCCGGCGCTCTGCGGCAGGATCAGCGGGCGGAAGCCGAGGACAGAGCACATCTCGTCGTAAGAGCTGTAGGGGACGAGGGGGTTCGGGATCTCCTCTTTCCCCGTGGCGGCCTGCTTGGCCGCAGGGGACGCTTCCGCCTGCGTGCCTTTCAGCAGGGCCTCCGTATCATCCGTCGTCTGCGAGAGCACCGCCGCGGCCTCCGCCGCTGTGTTCTCCGCTGCGGCAGCGGGCGCTGACGCCGTGCCCAGCGAGAGGATTGCGGCGAGCAGCGCTGTTGTCATCAAATGTTTCTGCATGAAAATCTTCCTCCTGTCCATGCGATTTCTGCTTCATTCTAACATAGATGGCAGCGGATGTCATTTTTGTGACCTCACTCTAAGTTGAGAGGCTGCGGGACGAGGAGTTTTCCTGCACTGTGTCGAAAAGATAGAGAAAGGGATGGGAACGGATCGATGGGGGAGGCGAGACGATGAGGAAACGATACGAGAACGCGCGGCTCGAGAGCCTCATACGCCGGGCGCGCGTGCGCTTCATGGAACGCTTGCGCGCGGCGTATTTCCGCGGGCGGACGGAGTGCTTCCTCGTGCGGTACCGTCTCGCGGAGGCGGGCGGGGCGGCAGAGGGGCTGCTGCCGCTCGCGAAGGCGGTGGCAGACCTCGTGGAGCTGCGCCTCCGCCAGGCATGGCGTGGCGGCTACCTCTCGTCCTGCCTCGCAGATCTCGACCTCGCGGACCTGCTCGCGCGAACGGACACGCAGAAGAAGCGCCCGTCCCTGCATCTCGTGCAGCGGGAGAACCAAGCGGCGGCCGCCGGACTCCAACCTTCGGCTTCAGCGTCGCTGCATCTCGTCAAATAAGACGAAAGGAACAAACGGCCATTTACGGACGTCGTGCCTCGTCTTACCGTACGTCCAGCCGATCAGGCTGTGCTTGCACCTTGCGCTCCTCGGGCGTTCCGGCGAAAAAGTTCGCTATAAAGGTCAAAAAATCAAAATAATGTTTGACATTTTGACCTTTGCGTGTATAATAGAGGCAGAAAGAAAAAAGGAAACAACTTCTGCTCAGGAGGGATTTATGATGGGAGAAGAAAAATATACTGCTAAAACGCTCGCCGCGCTGCAGGCCGCGCAGCAGACGGCGGCGCTGCGCTACCACCAGGAGATCACGTCGCTCCACGCGCTGCTCGCACTCGCGAAGGAGCCGGAGGGGCTGCTGCAGACGATTTTCGATGACTGCAACGTCGACCTCGGTATGCTCCGCTCGCGTCTCGAGCAGGAGCTCGCGAAGATTCCAAGCGTCAAGGGGCAGGATCGCCTCACGATGGGGATGGATATGGTGCGCGTGCTCGCGAAAGCGCAGGAATACGCGCAGATCATGAAGGACGACTATGTGAGCACGGAGCATCTTCTGCTCGCGCTCGCGACGGACGGCAGCGAGGAGGTCCAGTCCATCTGCCGCGACTTCAAGCTCACGAAGAGCAACATCCAGAGCTCGATCAAGAAGAACCGCAAACAGAATGTCACGAGCGAGAACCCGGAGGAGGGCTATAAGTCACTCGAGAAATACGGGCGCGACCTCACGGCAGCCGCGCGGGCAGGCAAGCTCGACCCTGTCATCGGTCGTGACGAGGAGATCCGCCGCACGATCGAGATCCTCTCGCGGCGCACGAAGAATAACCCGGTGCTCATCGGTGAGCCAGGCGTCGGCAAGACGGCGATTGTCGAGGGGCTCGCCCGCCGTATCGTCGCGGGCGATGTTCCGGAGTCACTGAAGAACAAGACGCTCTACTCCCTTGACATGGGCTCGCTCGTCGCGGGCGCGAAGTTCCGCGGGGAGTTCGAGGAACGTCTGAAGGCCGTGCTCAATGAGATCGTGAAGTCCGATGGGCAGATCCTGCTCTTCATCGATGAGGTGCACACGGTCGTCGGCGCTGGCGCTGCCGAGGGCTCGATGGATGCGGGCAACCTGCTGAAACCGATGCTCGCGCGCGGCGAGCTGCGCTGCATCGGCGCGACGACGCTCAACGAGTACCGCAAGTACATCGAGAAAGACGCGGCGCTCGAGCGCCGGTTCCAGCCGGTCATGGTCGACCAGCCGAGCGTGGAGGACACCATCTCCATCCTGCGCGGCCTCAAGGAGCGCTACGAAGTCCATCACGGCGTCCGCATCCGCGATGCGGCGCTCGTGGCGGCGGCAACGCTCTCCGACCGTTACATCTCCGACCGTTTCCTGCCGGACAAGGCCATCGACCTCGTCGATGAGGCGGCGGCGAAGTTGCGCACGGAGATCGAGTCCATGCCGGCGCCGCTTGACGAGGTGCGCCGCAAACTCATGCAGCTGACCATCGAGGAGCAGGCGCTCAAGAAAGAGACCGATGAGGCTTCGAAGGAGCGTCTGACAAAGCTCGAGCAGGAGAAGGCGGGGCTCACGGCGAAGGAAACGGAGCTCAAGTCCGCCTGGGAGAAAGAGAAACAGGGCATCCTGCGCGTGCGCGCCATCAAGAAGGAAATCGACGCCGTGAACGGCGAGATGGAAGCCGCCGAGCGCGCCTACGACCTCAACAAGCTCTCTGAGCTCAAATACGGCAAGCTGCCCGCGCTGCAGAAACAGCTCGAGGAGCAGGAAGCCGAGATCAACAAGAAGTCGAAAGACCAGCGCCTGCTCAAAGAGGAGGTCGGGGAGGAAGACATCGCGAGCGTCGTCTCGCGCTGGACGGGCATCCCCGTCACGAAGATGCTCACGGGCGAGCGGGAGAAGCTCCTGCACCTGCCGCAGGTACTGCACGAGCGCGTCGTCGGTCAGGACGAGGCCGTGCGCGCCGTCAGCGACGCGATCCTGCGCGCGCGGGCGGGCATCAAGGACCCGAATCGTCCGATCGGCTCGTTCATCTTCCTCGGTCCCACGGGCGTCGGCAAGACGGAGCTCGCCAAGACGCTCGCCGAGGCACTCTTCGACGACGAGCGCAGCATGATCCGCATCGACATGTCGGAGTACATGGAGAAGCACAGCGTCTCGCGCCTCATCGGTGCGCCTCCGGGATACGTCGGCTACGATGAAGGCGGTCAGCTCACGGAGGCCGTGCGCCGCCGTCCGTACAGCGTCATCCTGCTCGACGAGATTGAGAAAGCGCATCGCGACGTCTTCAACGTCCTGCTCCAGATCCTCGACGACGGACGCCTCACGGACGGCAAGGGCCGTGTCGTGAACTTCAAGAATACCGTCATCATCATGACGAGCAACCTCGGCTCGCAGGAGATCCTCAACAAAGACTACGAGGAAGCGAAGACGGCCGTGAAGGGCATCCTCAAGGACTACTTCCGCCCCGAGTTCCTCAACCGCGTCGACGATATCATCGTCTTCAAGGCGCTTGCGAAGGAGCAGGTCAAGGACATCGCCGCCATCCTGCTCAAAGGACTCAATGCGCGCATGGAGCGGCAGACGAAAATCACGCTCACCTGGGACGATGCCGCGCTCACGGCGCTCGCCGAGCAGGGCTTCGACCCGAACTTCGGCGCGCGTCCGCTGCGCCGGCTGCTCTCGCACAAAGTCGAGACGGCGCTCTCCAAGGAGATCATCGGCGGCACCGTCGGCGAAGGCGACACGGTGAACATGAGCTACGAGAACGGCGCGTTCACGTTCAAGAAAGCTTGAGCGGCGGGGAGGGGAAGAGAACCTTTCCCTTGCCAGATCAAATATGAAAAAGCTGTGCCTGACGCCACGATCGGTGGTGTCAGGCACAGCTTTTCATTTTTTCCTTTTACGCGCGGGCGCTGCCCGTGTCCGTGGCTTCGCGCGCCTTGAGCGTCTCCTTGCAGAAGTCGATGAAGGACTGCGCTGCCTTGGAGATGTAGCGGTCTTTCTTCCAGGCGAGGCCGACGTCGACGAAGATCGGATCGGCGAGCGGGATCGCCTTGACGCCGGGCGCGTCCTCGAGGACCATGTCGAGGAGGAACGAGATGCCGACACCACTTGCGACGAGCCCCTTGATCGTGACGACCTGGTTCGACTCGAGCACGATGTTCGGCGCGATGTTGTCCTCCTTGAGCCTGCCGAGGATCGTCTGGCGCAGGAAGGAGCCCTCCTTGAGCATGATGACGTTGGAGGCGGCGATGTCTTCCTTCGTGAGGCATGCCTTCTTGGCGAGGGCGCTGCTCTCCGGCACGCAGGCGACGATCTGGCTCGTCGTCATCGGCAGGAGCTGCAGGTTGTGCGAGGCGCCGGAGATGATGATGATGCCGAAATCGAGCTCATCGCGCTCGAGCTGCTCGCGGATCGACATGGAGCCTTCCTCGTGCAGGTAGATGTCGAGATGAGAATACTTCTTCTGGAAGCTCGAGAAGATCTTCGGGAAGAGGTAGGCGCCCATCATCGGCGGGATGCCGATCTTGATCGTGCCCTTCTGGAGCTGCTTGTAATCGTTGACTTCGAGCACGGCGTCCTGGATGTTCCGCAGCGCGAGCTCGATGCGATTGAGGAAGACGGCGCCCTCCGGCGTGAGCGCGAGCTGCTTCTGGCTGCGGTCGAAGAGCTGGATGCCGAGCTCCGCCTCCAGCTTCTTGATGGCGACGGTAATGTTCGGCTGCGAGACGCGCAGGCGTTCGGCGGCGCGCGTGATGTTGCGCAGTCGGCTCGCCATCTGGAAATATTCGAGTTGACGTAATTCCATGCGATCGCTTCTTTCTCTATAAATTTCACTTATCTCAAGGTATTATACCATAGATGAAGGGGAAATATGATAAAATAAAGCAAAATTATTGTCTACGTAATGAGGAAAATTTCCCACCAAAAGTAGGATTTCCTTTTTTGGCGGGGAATGTTATACTAAGACGAGCGGAGAAGACACAAGGATGGATATAGGGGGTCTTGTATTTGGAAATATCGACAATCATTGGCTTGTGCCTGGGATTTTTCTGCATTTTCTTTGGCATGGTCTTGAAGGGAGCTCCGCTGAGCGCCTTGAACAATCCGGCAGCATTCCTCATCATCATCGGTGGTACGGTCGCCTGCCTGTTCAACGCGTTTCGCATGGATGAACTGAAAACGTTGCCGAAGATCCTCAAGATGACGATTCATAAGTCCGCGACGCATGAGAAGTCAGAGCTGCTGCAGCTCTTCGTCGAGCTGTCGCAGATTGCGCGGCGCGAGGGTATCCTCGCCCTCGAGAACAAGGTCTCCGATATCGATGATCCCTTCTTCCGGACGGGACTCAATATGGTCATCGACGGTATGGACCCCGACTTCGTCAGCGACGTGCTCGATGCGGAGCTTGCGGTCATGCAGGAGCGCCACTCGACGGGACGCTCGATGCTCGTACAGGCGGGCACGTACGCGCCGACGCTCGGCGTCCTCGGCGCTGTCGTCGGCCTCATCGCGGCGCTCGGCAACCTCGATGATATCAATAAATTAGGTCACGCGGTCGCCGCGGCGTTTGTCGCGACGATCCTCGGTATCTTCACTGCCTACGTCCTCTGGCTGCCGCTCGCCAACAAGCTGAAACTGCTCTCGGAAGAGGAGGTCAGCGAGAAGCGCATGATCATCGAGGGCATCCTCTCCCTGCAGGCAGGCGATTCGCCGACGGCGATCGAGGCGAAGCTCATGGTCTTCATCCCGCAGTCGGAACGCGAAAATGTGAAGAAGGAGTGATTGCATGGCTCGCAAGAAACGTGGCCCGAAAAAAGAGGAAGAGGCCGGCGAGGCTTGGCTTCTGCCGTACTCTGATCTCATGACGCTCCTTTTGGCGCTGTTCATATCGCTTTTCGCCATCTCGCAGACAGATCAGAAGAAGGTGTCTGATCTCGCGCAGGCTTTCAGCTCGGCGTTCAACATGGGCGGCCCGTCGATGTTCGACAAGATGGGCCCGAATCCGGGACGCCGCGCGGAAATGCCGTCGGATCAGGACCTCGGCAATTCTGCCTACATCCAGGAGAACCAATCGCTCGAGCAGGCGAAAAAGGAGATGGATGAGTACATCGATCAGAACCAGCTCTCCGACCAGCTCTCGACGGAGCTCACGGAGGATGGCCTGCTCATTCGCATCAAGGAGAAAGCGCTCTTCCCCTCGGGCTCGGCGGAGCTCATCGGGCAGGCGCAGAACATCGGCCCCGTCGTCGCAGGACTGCTCGCCTCGGTCCCGGAGCGCGTCGTCATCTCCGGTCACACGGACAACGTGCCGATCAGCAGCGCGCAGTATCCGTCGAACTGGGAACTCAGCTCGCAGCGCGCGCTCAACTTCATGAAGTACCTGCTCTCAATCAATCCGAAGCTCCAGCCGCAGCGCTTCAGCGCCATCGGCTACAGCGAGTATCGGCCGATCGCGGATAACAGCACGGAGGAGGGGCGGACGAAGAATCGCCGCGTCGAGATCCTCATCGCGCGCAATCTCCGCTTCAATCCGAATGAGAGCGGCACGAATCCGAACAAGGACACGGGAGATGCCGCACCGGCGAGCACGGGCGGCGCGGTGCCGAACGCCGCGGTGGCGGATGGCTCGCATGTGACGACGACGACATTCTGAGGGGCGCGGATGGATTGCAGCGGCGATCTCATCCATGCGTTCAAGTGGCAATCAGGGGACTGCTGCACAGGGGAACGACTTGTGCGCAGTCCCTTTTCTTTTCATCACCCCTACCGTACATGTGAAAAGAGGAGAGGAGGAGAGACGATGCTAGCAGGAATCGGCACGGACATTGTAGAAATCAATCGTGTGCGCAAGGCCATCGAGAACCCTCGCTTCCGCGCGCGCGTCTACACGCTGGCAGAGCGCAGCTACTGCGAGCAGCGCAGCGCAGCGCGGGCAGCGTCGTATGCGGCGCGTTTCGCAGGCAAGGAGGCGGTGCTCAAGGCATTTGGGACGGGCCTTCGCGAGGGGACGTTGCAGGACATCGAGATCCTGCCGGATGCGCTCGGGTGCCCCAGGGTGCGATTGTCCGGCTATTTTGCCGAACTCGCGCGGGAAAGGGGCATCGAGCGCGTGGAGATATCTCTGAGCCATGCGCGGGAATACGCGACGGCGCAATGCGTGATGGAGGGAAAGGCATGAAAATATCACTTGCTGAGGAAATGCGGGGCATCGACCGGAAGGCGGCGCAGGAGTACGGCCTGCAGACGGCGGTCCTCATGGAGAACGCCGGCCATCGGGCGGCGGAGGCCGTCGAAGAGCTCCTCGGGAAGCCCGTGGCGGGCAAGAGCGTCATCGTGCTCGCGGGTACGGGCAACAATGGTGGAGATGCCTTCGCGGCGGCGCGGCATCTCGCGAACCTGGGCGTGCGCCTGAAGATCTTCTGCATCGGTGATCCGGCGCACCGCACGCCTGCCGCTGAGGCGAACCTCGCTACGGTCAAGAAGATAGGCATGGAGATCCACGAGCTCGACAGCGACCGCGTCTGGGACCGCCTGACGGTCTCCCTGCGCTTCGCGGATGCCGTGCTTGACGGCGTGCTCGGCACGGGCTTTTGCGGCGAGCTCCGCAAGCCCGTGCTGAGGCTCATCGAGCTCGTGAACAGCCAGTGCAAGCCCGTGGTCTCCATCGATATCCCCTCGGGGGTCGCAGCGGATACCGGGGCGGTCTCGACCGTCGCGATCCAGGCGGCGGCGACGCTCGCGCTCGGCCTGCCGAAAGTGGGGCATTTCCTCTGCCCCGGCGCGGCGTTGACAGGCAAGCTGCTCGTCGATGACATCGGCCTGCCGCTCGCGCTGCTCGAGGGAAAGGAGATGCGGCAGACGCTGCTCGACGATGCGCTCGCCGCCACGCTCCTGCCGCTGCGCGCGCTCGACGCGCACAAGGGGACGTGCGGGCGGATCCTCGTCGTCGCGGGCTCCCGCGGCATGACGGGCGCGGCATACCTCGCCTCCCTCGCGGCGCTGCGCGTCGGCGCCGGCATGGTGACGCTTGCCGTGCCGGAGAGCCTCGCAGACCTCATGGAGATGAAGACGACAGAGGTCATGACCGTCCCCGTGCCGGAATGTGCGCCGGGCGTCATGGGCGGCGATGAGGCGCTCTCCCGCTTACTCGAGCTCTCAGGTGGCAAGGACGTGGTGCTCCTGGGGCCCGGTCTCGGCAGGGCGGAGGCGACGGGCGAGATGGTGCGCAAGTTCGCCACCTATGTCGAGATGCCGCTCGTGCTCGATGCGGATGCGGTCTACGCGTTCCGCGGGCATCTCAAGGATCTGCCGCGCTGCAAGCAGGTGCCCGTCCTGACGCCGCACCTCGGTGAGCTCGCGGGCCTGCTCGGCAAGAAGATCGAAGAGCTCCGCGGCGCCCTGCTCGTCAGCGTGCGGGAGGCGGCGGACCGCCTGCAATGCGTGATCGCGGCGAAGAGCGAGTGTACGCTCATCGCCTATCCGAACGGCGAGGTCTTCTTCACGACGAAGGGGAATCCCGGCATGGCGACGGCGGGCTGCGGCGACGTGCTCGCCGGTGCGATCGCAGGGCTCATGCGCCAGACAGAGAGCGGCCTCGCGCCGCTCGCCGGCGTCTACCTGCACGGCCTCGCGGGCGATCTCGCGGCGTCTCGCGAGGGCGAGGGACTCATCGCCACCGACGTGCTTGCGGAGATGCCGCGCGCCCTCGTGAAACTGCGCCACCTGCAGGCGGAGATGGCGTGAGACACCTTCGGACGCATGGAGAATGCGTTTACAACTTGACAATCAGAGGACGTAGGATTAGAATAGGAATCACTTTAGCGGATCGGATGCCAGTCATTCGCATCCGGGAAGATATGTAACGAAAAGGGGCAATTTTTATGGCAAAGGTGAATGTCGATTGGTCAAAACTGGGCTTTGCGTACCAGCCGATCTCGAAGCGTTACGTGGCGAACTACAAGGACGGCAAATGGGGCAAGGGCGGCCTCACGGACGATCCGAACGTCACGCTCAACGAATGCGCCGGCATCCTGCAGTACTGCCAGGAAGTCTTTGAGGGTCTCAAGGCGTACAAGACCGAGGACGGCCGCACGGTGACGTTCCGTCCGGACATGAACGCGAAGCGCATGATCGACTCCGCGAAGCGCCTCGAGATGCCCCCGGTCTCCGAAGAGATGTTCCTGGAGGCTGTCGATCAGGTCGTCGCGGCGAACAAGGATTGGATTCCGCCGTTCGAGACGGGCGGTGCGCTCTACCTGCGCCCCTACCTCTTCGCCTCCGGTCCGGTCATCGGCGTCAAGCCGTCCGATGAGTACCAGTTCCGCCTCTTCGGCACGCCGGTCGGCTCCTACTTCAAGAACGGTGTAAAGCCCATCACGATCTGCGTGAGCGATTTCGACCGCGCTGCCCCGCACGGCACGGGCCACATCAAGGCGGGCCTCAACTATGCGATGAGCCTGCATGCCTACATCACGGCGCATACGAATGGCTTTGATGAGAACATGTTCCTCGACCCGGCGACGCGCACATATGTCGAGGAGACGGGCGGCGCGAACTTCCTCTTTGTCAAGAAGGATGGCACGCTCGTGACGCCGAAGTCCGACTCTATCCTGCCGTCCATCACGCGTCGTTCCCTTGTGACGATCGCGACGGACATGCTCGGCATGAAGGTCGAGCATCGCCCCGTGAAGCTCACGGAGGTGGCGGACTTCGCGGAAGCCGGCCTCTGCGGCACGGCGGCGGTCATCTGCCCCGTGGGCAGGGTCGTCGATCACGACAAGGTCATCAATATCGCAAGCGGCATGGAGAAGATGGGACCAGTCCTGCAGAAGCTCTACGATACGCTGCGCGGCATCCAGCTCGGCCAGATCGAGGGCCCTGCAGGCTGGGTGCACGAAGTCAAATAATTCCATTTTGTGAAGAAGGATCCCGGGGCATGCCTCGGGATCTTTTGCGGTTCAGTTTTTTCTCTGGAAAACAAGGATTTTCGCGAAAGTGGCGAGAATAAAATAGGAAAAGGGTTTTACTCGCAGTAAGGGGTCTTGCTTATGCCGATCGATTTTCAATTTCCACAGATGCCGTTGCAGATACGGGGGATCCTCTCGACGGTCGGCCTGCTCGATATTGTCGATATCCTGATCGTTGCCATCATCCTTTATAAGATCTATGAGATGCTGCAGGATACACGGGCAATCACGCTCGTCAAGGGACTTCTCGTGCTGCTCGGAGTGACGCTCGTCTGCAACTGGCTGGAGCTGCACGTCATCTCCTGGCTCCTGCAGAAGGCGGTGACGCTCATCTTCGTCGCGCTCCCCATCGTCTTCCAGCCGGAGCTGCGCCGCGGGCTCGAGCATCTCGGGCAGGGGCGCTTCCTCGGCAACGGCTCCCTGCTCGACGATGAGCAGGCGCGCTCGGTCGTGCATGAGCTCGCGCGTGCCGTGCGGACGCTTTCCTCCACGAAGACGGGCGCCCTGCTCGTCATCGAGCGCGAGATGGGACTCAACGACATCAGCGCGACGGGCATCCAGATCGACGGGCTCATCACGGCGGATTTCCTGCTCAACGTCTTCATCCCCAACACGCCGCTGCACGATGGCGCTGCTGTGATCCGCGGCAATCGCCTCATCGCGGCGGGGTGCCTGTTGCCGCTCACGGAGAACCGGTCGCTCTCGACGGAGCTCGGCACGCGCCACCGCGCCGCCATCGGCCTTTCTGAGCAGTGCGATGCGCTCATCGTCGTTGTGAGCGAGGAGACGGGGACGATCTCCGTCGCGGAGAACGGGCACATCATGCGCCATCTCGATACGGAGACGCTCAAGGCCATCCTCGAGCCCGCCTTCTCCTCCCCCAAGCAGGGGCTGCGTGAGATGTGGGAGAACTGGAGGCACAAGAAATGATGAGTCGTATCAATAGCATCTTCCGGCGCAACCTGCCGGCGAAGATCGTGGCGCTCGGCGTGGCGGTCGTGCTCTGGGTCGTCGTGATGAACGAGCAGAATCCCTCCATCGAGAGCACGTTCACGGTACCGCTCGCCGTCGTCAATAGTCCCGAGGGGTACAAGGTCACGAAGATCGAGGATACGGTCAAGATCCGCGTGCGCGGGCCGCGCTCCCTCTTCGTCTCCGCGACGGCGGAGGATTTCCGCGCCTACGTGGATCTCGGCGGGGCGGAGGACGGCACGCAGTCCTACAAGGTTCAGACGGCGCTGCCGCAGGGCTTTGAGCTCGTCGAGGTGCAGCCTGAGAGCGTGGAGTTCCACCTCGACAAGATCATAGAGAAGCAGGTGCGCGCCGACATCATCGTGACGGGTTCCTCCGTACCGGGGACGACGGTGGCGAAGGTCACGCAGACGTCGCCCGTCGTCACGATCGAGGGACCACAGTCGGCCGTCGAGAGCGTCGTGCGCGTCGTCGGCTACGTCGGTCTCGCTGGGAATCAGAACGATTTCGACCTGCAGGTGCCGCTCGCAGCGCTCAATGCGGATGGGCGCGAGGTGCAGGGCGTCAAGGTCGTGCCCGCGTCCATGGGGGTCTCCGTGCAGCTCGCGCGCGGCCTCACGAAGAAGATCGTCACGATCCATCCCGTGTTTAAGGGCAGCTTGCCGTCAGGGCTGACGGTCGGTGACGTGCGGACCGATCCCCTGAAGATCGAGATCGCCGGCGAGGCCAAGACGCTCGAAGGTGTAAGCGCCGTCGACACGGAGGAGATCGACCTCAGTTCGCTGACGGAGTCCAAGAAGTTCACGGTGAAGCTCCACCTCCCGAGCGGCGTGACCGTGACGAATCCAGAGGTCAATGTGAGCATCGCTGTCAAGAAGGAATCCTGAGGCAGATCTTGAGCTTGTGATATGGTAGAAGAATTTTGTATACATCCCGTTGACGATATGGACAGTCGTACTGTTATGGCGTATGATAAGGAAAGTTGAGATTAAGGAGGAGTTATCAGATGACGAAGAGTATGGCTGCATCCCATGCAAGGGACAAGAGACTCAAGGATGCGATTTTCGGTGCGAGTGCCGCCTGCCGTGAAGCGGTGGCGAAATACGGCGCGGACAAGGTCACGAATGCGACGATCGGCACAATGATCGACGATAAGGGGAAACTTGCCTGCCTGCCGACGATGGAGCGTGTCTATCGCTCGCTGCCGATGGAGGACATCATCGCCTACGCTCCCATCTCTGGTCTGCCGGCTTATCTCGACGCCGTCATCGACCTCACGTTTGCCGACCATAAGCCCGAAGGGTACATGGGCGCTGTGGCGACGGCGGGCGGCACGGGCGCCATCCACCATGCGGTCGCGAACTACGCCGAGCGCGGGACGTATGTTCTCACGTCCGATTGGTTCTGGGGCACGTACAACGTCATCTGCAACGAGTGCGGCTGCAAGCTCGCGAATTACACGCTGTTTGACGAGAAGCAGCAGTTCAACATCGCCGCCTATACGGCGAAGGTGGACGAGATCATGAAGGAGCAGGACAGCCTGCTCGTCATCATCAACACGCCGGCGCACAACCCGACGGGCTTCAGCCTCACGGAAGAGGACTGGGACAGCGTGCTTGCGCTCACGAAGAAATACGCGGCGCAGGGCAAGAAGATGAGCATCCTCGTCGACATCGCCTACATCGACTACGCGGGGGAGAAGAACGAGACGCGCGCCTTCATGGACAAGTTCGCGGGTCTGCAGGACAACGTGCTCATCATGTTCTCCTTCTCCATGTCGAAGGGCTATACGATGTACGGTCAGCGCACGGGTGCGATCATCGCCGTCTCCTCGAGCCAGGCGGTCATCGACGAGTTCAAGGAGATCAACAAGTACACGAGCCGCGCGACATGGTCGAACATCAACCGCGGCGCGATGACGCTCTTGACGCGCATCCAGCAGGACAAGGCGGCGCTCGCCCAGTTCGAGAAGGAGCGCGATGATTTCTATAAGCTCATCCAGCACCGCGGCGACATCTTCATGCAGGAGGCGAAGGCCTGCGGCCTCAACGCCCTGCCGTACAAGGGAGGATTCTTCCTCTCCGTGCCGGCGAAGGATCCGGGCGCGGTCTGCGATGAGCTGCACAAGGACCTCGTCTTCGCCGTGCCGCTGAAGCTCGGCGTGCGCATCGCCGCCTGCTCCGTCTCGACGGAGAAGATGAAGGGCGTCGCGGCGAAGGTGCGCAGGGCGCAGCAGGCCGTCGAGGGCTGATCGCACCTGCCTCCCTTATCGATTCGAAACCCCAGCCTCTTTTCAGTGGGAGATGATATACTCCTGCTGAGAGGAGGCTTTTTTTTGAAGAAAATCATCGTGACCTTCGTGCTGACGTCACTGCTCGCGTTCGCCGTCTCCATCGTGGCGGCGGGCTGCTATGTCGGCGATTACCTCGTGGGCTTCGGGCTCGTGCGCGGCTCTCTGGAAGATCCGCAGGCACCGCCGCGCGCCTACGCGCTCCTCATACCGCCCGGCACTGCGCACTACACCCGGCCGGACGCGCCGAGCGAGGAGTGGCGCCTCGTCTCTGCCGACGGACTCCACCTCGGGGCGACGCATTTCCGTCCCGCGCGCCCGCACGGGAACTGGGTCATCATCGCGCACGGCTACGGCTGCACGCAGGAGAACTCCTATTATCTCGCCGCCCACTATCTCGCGCAGGGGTATGACGTGCTCACGCCGGACCTGCGCAGCTCCGGCAAGAGCGAGGGGAGATTCGTGACGATGGGGCTGCGGGAGAGCGGCGACCTCGTCGGCTGGGCGCAGGAGATCGCCGCGCGCAACGCCGACGCCCGCATCGTGCTGCACGGCGTCTCGATGGGGGCGGCGTCCGTCATGATGGCAGGCGCTTCGGAGGCCCTGCCGAGCCAGGTGAAAGCCGTCGTCGAGGACTGCGGCTATACGAGTGCCTACGACCTGCTCGCGTATCAGATGGAGGCGTCGTTCCGCCTGCCGTCGTTCCCGGGCATGAACCTGCTCGATTGGCGCTGTGAGCGAGGCACGGGCTTTTCCCTGCGTGAGGCGTCGCCCCTCATGGCGGTGCGCCACGCGCGCGTGCCCATGCTCTTCATCCACGGGACCGCCGATACGCTCGTGCCGCCGGCGATGGCGGAGACGCTCTACGCCGCGTGCACGTCGGAGAAGAAGCTCCTGCTCGTGCCGGGCGCCATCCATTCGGCGGCGTCGCAGAAGGAGCCGGAGCTCTATGACCGGACAGTCGCCGCGTTCTTGCGCGGCAAGGTCTACGGCTGAGGCAGGAGTTTCCCTCCGGATGGAGAAGATATAAAAAGAAAAACCGGCAACGCGATGTTGTCGGCTCGATGAGGGAGCGCTGCTGGAGCCGCACGTGCGGTTTGGCCCGCGCTCCCGTAAGAAAGGAAGACGTACGATGGATGATCAGACGAGGGAACTGCTCGCACACTACAATGCACGGAGCTACGCGAAACCGCGCAGCCTGCCGGAGGTGACGGCGCGTTACAACCTCAAGCGGCAGCAGTATCAGGACCTGCGCAAGATGGATGCACCAAACCACGAGCAGCTCTCAATGCTCTACGCGGAGGCGAAGGTGCTCGGCTGGGTGCTCGGCAAAGACGAGAAAGCCGTAATCCGGGAGATCAACGGCTGAGCCTGCGCTTTAGGAGTGCGTGCCGGCTGGCAGCGCTCAGGTGGAATAGCTGTCCGTGTGCAGGAACTCGCGCTCGACGACCTGTCCGCCCGCGAGGTAGAGACGATAGACGCTCGGGTGCAGGCGGCCGCCGTCGCTCTCAAGCTGGATTGTCTTGCCGCCGAGGTCGGCGCGCGTGCCGAGCACGTAGACCGTGAGCGTGTGCCCATCGGCGCTCGTGAGGAGATAGACGCTGTGGGCGAGCGGATTGCGGAACTGCAGGTCGATCTGCCCGTCGGCGACGGTGGCGTCGAGCCCGGGCGGGCAGTAGGCGGAGGGCAGCGCATGCGACGTGCGCGCCGTCGGCGTGAGGCCGGCGAGCAGGATCGCATTGTAGAGCGTGGAGCTCACCTGGCAGACGCCGCCGCCGATGCCGTCAGCGAGCTGCCCGTCGAGGATGACGCCGGCGATGCGGTAGCCGGCGGCTGCCGTGCGCGCGCCGACGGTATCGTTGAAGGAGAAGATGCCGTTTGGCTTTACGAGGCTGCCGCTGAGCTTGCCCGCGGCGATCGCGATGTTCTGCCCGCGGCTGCCGGGGCTGTAGTGCGTCTCGTAGCGCGCGAGCACGCCGTCGATGGCGGCGAGGTCGTCGTCCGTGACGGGCGGCGGTGTCTCAGCAACGGGGATCTCCGCGCGCACGGTCAGCGCGAGCGCTGTGAGCTTCGGTGCGACCGCATCGCGGAGCGCCGCGGTGTCGGCGGTGTGGCCCGTGTGCGCCGCATGGCGCTCGACATTGCCCTGCGGCGAGAGCGTGAGACTTGCGCTTTTTGGGGCGCGCGCGAGCGAGGCGGCGATGTCCTGGAGCTTCGCCTGCAGTTTCTCGTCGCTGTAGGTGCCGCTAAGCGCGATGTCCTTGCCAAAGAGCGCGACGCGCATCTGCGTGAGCGTGTTCTCGAGCAGATTCCCCTGGCGTCCGCAGCCGTAGGCCTCGCTCACGGCCTGTTCCACGGCAGGCGTGAGGTCGATGTCCGCTGCCTGGATGTCCCAGTGCTGTGCACCGTACGTCACGGCGAGCGCAGGTTTCTTCATCCTGGCGCGCGCTTTCTCGAGGAAGAAGCGCCGGACCTCATCCTCCGTCATGCCCGCGAGCGTCTGCCCGCCCGATTGGACGCCGAGGATCACGCGCCCTTGGTTCGTGACGGAGACGGAGATGCCGCCGATGATGCAGACGGCGAAGGCGAAGACGAGGGCGGTGGCCATCAGTATTTTTTCAATGGAAGATGATAGATTCATAGCGGGAACCCTGCCTTTTGGGAGATAGGTCCATTATAGAAGATTGCAAGCGTTTTGAAAAGACTGGAGGAGGCAGCATGCAAGAGGAAGCGAAGGGAAACGAGACGACGGGAGAGGAGACAGCGCACGTGCGCGTGATGACGGCGCAGGAACGCGCGGGCTACGAAGGCATGACGATCGACGAGGCATCGGATGGGCAGGCGTATGAGGTGCCGGGCGCTGAGCGCCGTCGCGTCCACGTTTCCTTCGAGGCGCAGGAGGGGACCCTTTGGGACCGTGTGCTGCGTCAGCTCCTCGGCTCGCATTGGAAGTGGAAGCTCGGCGCCGTGGCCGCTGTCCTCGTGCTCGGCGTGTTCTTCTTCTTCATCGCGCTGCCGGTGCTGTCCGTGCTCTTCGTGGCGGCAGGGCTCCTCTGGCTTGTCGGGCGTCTGTTCCAGGGGTGAGGCGATAGCAGCGCGTCTATCACCATCACGCAAAAGAAAGACCGCCGCAGGGGGGAACCTGCGGCGGTCTTTCTCACACACAATAGAATCAAAAGTTACAGGGGGATGGAGGATAACGGTAAGTAGATATCGAGATGCATCTGAGGAGGGGTCAACAGGTGCTCTCGCGATTCGCTTAACGTCATATTCCCTTTGACAGTTTTTATTCTACGTGGGAAGCGATGATTTCGCAAGACGTTATTCTGTAATTTTCTACCGAAAAAAGAGGTTTTTTCGTAGTTTTGTGAAATAATAAAAGGATAGATGATAAAATCACAGATGCACTTACAAGATTCAGAACAGGAGGAAAGATCGTGCAGACGAGGGAACGCCGGGCGCAGGTGCTCAAAGCGCTCAAAGAGAAACATCGCGTGACGATCGAGGGCCTCGCGAGAGAATTCGACGTCTCGGCGATGACGATCCGCCGCGACCTCAAGCGGCTCGCTGATGAGGATATCGTCACGCTCGTTCACGGGGGCGCCGTCTACAATGAAGGCGGCGCGTATCTGCCGGCGCTGACGGCGCGGGAAAAGCAGATGCGGCGCGAGAAGAGCGCCATCGCCGAGTACTGCGCGCAGCAGATCCCGGAGGGCAGCGCCGTCTATCTCGACAACGGCTCCACGACGCTCGAGATCGCGGATGCGCTGCGCGGAAAGAAGAACATCGCGGTGCTCTCCCACTCCCTGCCTGTGCTCAATATCCTCTCGAACGCGAAGAGCATCCAGCTCATTTCCGTCTCGGGCATCTACGAGCCGCGCGCCAAGGGCTTTTTCGGCGACCTCGCCGTGCGCATGCTCCGCCAGTTCCGCATCGATATCGCCTTCCTCGGCGTGACGGCAGTCAGCCTGGAGGACGGCGTGATGTCGGCGCTCTTCTTCGAACAATCGCTCAAGAAGGTGCTCATCGAGCGCGCGAAGAAGACGATCCTCGCGGTCGATCACACGAAGATCGGCGGCACGTCTTTCCTCAAGGTCTGCGACCTGCACGAGGTCGATGGCATCGTTACGGACCGATACGCCGATGCGGATTTCATCGCGAAGGCAAAGCGCCTGGGACTCGAGGTCGTCCAGGTCTGAGACGCTGGGCGACAGGTTTCCCCGGAGGGCAGCGACATATCCCGGGAGCACGGACAAATGATCTGCTTGCTATGTAAATCCTCAAGGACGCAAGCGAAAGGCGCAGCCTGCTCGGACGGATTGACTGCACGGGCGATGCACGATGTCCATAAAGTGGACGTTTGTACATGTAGTTTTGTTGACAGGCAGGGGGATAGCCGTTATCATGGAAGATGTGAAATGGATGCCGTGCATCTATGAAACCGAGAGTGCCTTTGCTGCGGTGCCAGCGCACGGGCGGGGCGCAGTTGGAGATTCTAGTCTGGGGAGGATGATTGTCTCATGAAAGTGGCAGTTCTCATGGGGAGCGATTCTGATTGGCCGATCTTGAAGCCGGCCGTGGAGCTTCTGAAACAGTTCGGCATTGCCGCAGAGGTCGAGGTGGCGTCGGCGCACCGCACGCCGGCGAAGGTACGCGATTTCGTGCTCGCCGCGCCAGGGAAGGGCGTCGGCGCCTTCATCGTTGCTGCGGGCGCTGCAGCGCATCTCGCGGGCGTGGTGGCGAGCTATACGACGCTGCCCGTCATCGGCGTGCCCATCAATGCGACGGCGCTCAACGGCATGGACGCCCTCCTTTCCACCGTGCAGATGCCGTCGGGCATCCCTGTGGCGACGATGGCGATCAACGGCGCGAAGAACGCGGCAATCTTCGCCGTGCAGATCTTCGCGGTCGCCGACCAGGATCTCGCGAAGAAGCTCGCAGACTACCGCGGTGAGATGGTCGAGGGCGTCGAGAAGAAGGCCGCCCGTGTCAAGGCACAGCTGTGATTTCTAAGGAGCGGGGAGAATCGAAGCCAATTATGTATGAAATGGACTATAAATGGAAGGAAGAATGCGGCGTCTACGGCGTCTACTCCCGCACGGAGAACGTCTCGGAGATGACGTATTTCGGCCTGTATGCACTGCAGCACCGCGGGCAGGAGAGCGCGGGCATCGCGCTCACGGACGGCGCGTGGATGGACGTCACGCGCGGCATGGGACTCGTCAATGAGGTCTTCCGCCATCAGCTGCCGCACATGGAGAACCAGTACATCGCCATCGGCCACGTGCGCTACTCGACGACGGGCTCGAGCCTGCTCGCGAATACGCAGCCGCTCATGGTGAACTACGCGGGCGGCAAGATCGCGCTCGCGCACAACGGCAATCTCACGAACGCGGCGGAGATCCGCCACGAGCTCGAGCAGGAGGGCACGATCTTCCAGACCTCTATCGACTCGGAGGTGTTTGTCAATCTCATCGCGCGCTCGCGCAAAGAGTCCATCGAGGAGCGTATCATCGAGAGCCTCAAGAAGATCAAGGGCGCGTACTGTCTGACCATCATGACGGAGAACAAGCTCATCGGCGCGCGTGACCCGCAGGGGTTCCGTCCGCTCTGCCTCGGCAGGCTTGACGACGGGACGTGGATCCTTTCGTCAGAGACGTGCGGCCTCGATGTTAATGACGCGGAGTTCGTGCGCGATATCAAGCCGGGCGAAATGGTCGTCATCGATGACGATGGCGTGAAATCGTATATGTTCGGCGAGGGGGAGAAGCTCGCCTCCTGCATTTTCGAGTACATCTATTTCGCGCGTCCTGACTCCGTGATCGACGGGCAGAGCGTGCACGCGGCGCGCTTCAAGATGGGGCAGATCCTCGCGCGCGAGTCGAAGTTCGAGGGCGACATCGTCATCTCCGTGCCGGACTCCGGTACGACGGCAGCGACGGGCTACGCCTACGAGGCGGGACTGCCGTTCGTCGAAGGGCTCATCAAGAACCGATACATCGGTCGCACGTTCATCAAGCCGACGCAGAAGGCGCGCGACACGGCGGTGAAGCTCAAGCTCAACGCCATCCGCTCCGTGGTCGAGGGCAAACGTGTCATCATGGTCGACGATTCCATCGTGCGCGGCACGACGAGCGGCAAGATCGTGCGGATGCTGCGCGCGGCGGGAGCCAAGGCGGTCTACATGTGCGTGAGCAGCCCGCCGATCGGCTATCCGTGCTTCTACGGCATCGACACGAGCATCCGCAAGGAGCTCATCGCCGCGACGAAGTCCGTCGAGGAGATCCGCGAATACATCGGCGCGGACGGCCTGCATTTCCTGAGCATCGAAGGGCTCAAGCAGTGCGTCGACCGCGTGCATGCCGACGACATGTGCTACGCGTGCTTCAACAGCGCCTATCCGGTCGCGCAGGGAGAAAAGCCCGCGGGCGACAGCAAGTATGTCTTTGAGCAGCGCAAGTGCTGAGGAATGGCAGCAGCCGACAGCAACGGACAATGACTTTGGAGGAATGAAATGTCTGACAAACTTACCTATAAAGATGCAGGCGTCAACATCGACGCGGGCAATTACTCCGTCAAGCTCATCAAGGACAGTGTGCGTGCGACGTACCGCCCGGAGGTGCTTGGCGATCTCGGCGGCTTCGGCGGGCTCTTCGCACTGCAGGCGGGGAAATACAAGGAGCCGGTGCTCGTCTCCGGCACGGACGGCGTCGGGACGAAGCTCAAGATCGCCTTCCTGCTCGGCAAGCATGACACGGTCGGCCAGGATGCCGTCGCCATGTGCGTGAACGATATCCTCGTGCAGGGCGCGGAGCCGCTCTTCTTCCTCGACTACCTCGCGGTCGGGAAGCTCGATCCGGAGCAGGTCGCCGCGGTCGTCAAGGGCGTCGCGAATGCCTGCAAGGAGTCCGGCTGCGCGCTCATCGGCGGCGAGACGGCGGAGATGGCAGGATTCTATCCTGACGGAGAATACGATATCGCCGGTTTCTCTGTCGGTGTCGTCGAGAAATCCAAGGTCATCACGAGCGAACGCGTACAGGAGGGGGATGTGCTCCTCGGCCTGCCGTCGACGGGCGTCCATTCCAACGGCTTCTCCCTCGTGCGCAAGATCGTCTTCGATCGCCAGGGCATGAAGGGCGACGAGTACATCGAGGAACTCGGCAAGACCATCGGCGAGGAACTGCTGACGCCGACGCGTCTCTATCCGAAGGTCTGCCTGCCGCTCATCGAGAAGTTTGACCTCCACGGCATGGTGCATGTGACGGGCGGCGGCTTCTACGACAACATTCCGCGCGCGCTGCCTGAGGACCTCGCCGTCGAGATTGACGCGAGCGCCTGGGAGATGCCCGTGATCTTCCGCCTCCTGCAGGAGTGGGGCAACGTGGATTGGCAGGAGATGTACCGCACGTTCAACATGGGCATCGGCATGATCCTCATCGTGAGCCCGGAGGAAGCGGAGAAGGTCAAGGCGCATCTTGCGAGTGCGGGCGAGACGGTCTACTCGATCGGCCGCGTGGTGCGCGGCGCGCACGATGTGACCATCAAAGGCGGCGTGTTCGATGGCGAATGAGAGACAGGTGCTCGGCGTGCTCTGCTCCGGTCGCGGCACGGATCTGCAGTCCATCATCGACGCGCAGGCGCGCGGCGCGCTCCACGCCTCGATCGGCGTCGTGCTCGCGGACAAGCCGAACGCCTATGCGCTCGTGCGCGCGCAGGAGGCGGGCATCCCCGCCGTCTGTGTGAATCGCAAGGAATATGAGGATCGGGAGCAGTTCGAGAAGGCGCTCATCGCAGAGCTCGCGCGCGCGGGCGTGACGCTCGTCGTGCTCGCGGGCTTCATGCGCATCCTCACGCCGTATTTCGTGCGCGCCTATGCGGGGCGCATCATGAATATCCACCCGGCACTCTTGCCGAGTTTCCCGGGTGCCCACGCGCATCGTGACGTGCTCGCCTACGGCGTCAAGGTCAGCGGCTGCACGATCCACTTCGTCGACGAGGGGACGGACAGCGGCCCCATCATCGCGCAGGCGGCGGTGCCTGTGCTCGATGATGATACCGAGGAGACGCTCGGCGCGCGCGTGCTCGAGGAGGAGCACCGCCTCTATCCGCAGGTCATCGAGTGGTACTGTGAGGGCAGGCTTCGCGTCGAGGGGCGCAAGGTCCGCGTCCTTCCCGCGGAGTCCTGAGCAGCGAGAGCAGACGAGAAGAAGAGAGAAGGAGAACAGACGATGAAAATCAAACGCGCATTGATCAGCGTATCGAATAAGGCGGGCGTCGTCGCTTTCGCCCGCGCCCTCCACGAGGCGGGCGTCGAGATCGTTTCGACGGGCGGCACGATGAAGGCCATCAAGGAGGCCGGCATCCCCGTCACCTACGTGAGCGATGTCACGGGCTTCCCCGAGATCATGGACGGCCGTGTGAAGACGCTCAACCCCTACATCCACGGTGGCATCCTCGCCGTGCGCGACAACCCCGAGCACGTGCGCGAGATGGAGGAGCACAAGATCACGGGCATCGACCTCGTGGCGGTGAACCTCTATCCGTTCAAGGAGACGATCGCGAAACCCGGCGTGACGCTCGCCGAGGCCATCGAGAACATCGACATCGGCGGCCCGGCCATGGTGCGTGCTGCGGCGAAGAATTTCAAGTTCGTCACGGTGGTGACGAATCCGGACCGCTATGAGGCGATCGCCGCGCAGGTCAAGGAACATGGCTGCGTCGATGATCGCACGCGCATGGAGCTCGCCCAGGAGGCGTTCGCGCATACGGCGGCCTACGATGACATGATCCAGCACTATCTCGCCGAGCAGTTGAAGAAGTAAAGCTTGCCGCGCCATCCATCTGCGGCGGTACGGAGGGGCTGCTCGGCAGCTCCTCCTTTTTTGGGAGGTATGACCAATGAAGATCCTCGTTATCGGCGGCGGCGGCCGCGAGCATACGCTCGCGTGGAAGCTCGCCCAGTCCCCAAAGGCGGAGAAGCTCTACGCCATTCCCGGCAATCCCGGTATGGCGGAGGTCGCGGAGTGCGTGCCGGACATCTCCATCGAGGACAACGCGGCAGTCGTCGACTTCGCGAAGGCGCACGGCATTGATCTCGCCGTCGTCGGCCCGGAAGTGCCGCTCACGAACGGCATCGTCGACGCCTTTGAGGCGGCGGGCATCCTCGCGTTCGGCCCGCGTAAGGCGGCGGCAGAGCTCGAGGGCTCAAAGTCCTTTTCCAAGGGCCTCATGAAGAAGTACGGCATCCCGACGGCGAAGTACGAGGTCTTCACCGACGCGGCAGCGGCGAAGGCGTACATCCAACAAGAGGGCGCACCCATCGTCATCAAGGCGGATGGCCTCGCAGCGGGCAAGGGCGTCGTCGTCGCGATGACGGAGGATGAGGCGCTGCGCGCGATCACGGATATCATGGAGGATCAGGAGTTCGGGCAGGCCGGCAGCCGCGTCGTCATCGAGGAATTCATGGACGGCGAGGAGGCGTCGCTGCTCGCGTTCACCGATGGCGAGACCATCGTGCCGATGATCTCCTCGCAGGATCACAAGCGCGCCTATGACGGCGATGAGGGACCGAATACGGGCGGCATGGGCACGTATGCACCGGCGCCCGTCATGACGCCGGCGCTCGTCGACGAGGTGCAGCGGACCATCCTCGACCCGGTTATCCGCGCGATGGCGGCGGAGGGACGCAAGTACCAGGGCTGCCTCTACGCCGGTCTCATGATCACGCCGGCGGGGCCGCGCGTCGTCGAGTTCAACGCGCGCTTCGGCGATCCGGAGACGCAGGTCGTGCTGCCGCTCCTCCGGAGTGACCTCGTCGACATCATGGTGGCGTGCGCGCGCGGTGACGGCAGCCTGAAGGACTTCGACATCCGCTGGAGTGACGGTGCGGCGGTCTGCGTCGTCCTCGCCTCCGGTGGCTATCCACGCTCGTACGCGAAGGGCTATGAGATCACCGGTCTCGCCGAGGCGGCGGCCAAGGGCGTGCACGTCTTCCATGCGGGGACGGCGGTGCAGGATGGGAAAGTCGTCACTGCCGGCGGCCGCGTGCTCGGCGTCGTCGCCGAGGCGCCCGACGTCCGGCAGGCGGTGGAGAAGGCCTATGCGGGCGTGGCGGCCATCGACTTCAGGGACAAGATGTTCCGCAAGGACATCGCCCATCGCGCCCTCGAGCGCCTGCAGTAAGCGCGAAGCGCAGCCCAGATCGTTCCATAAGAATGGAGCATCCTTTCGGGAAACATTGTCTTTCCTAAAAGGATGCTTTTCTTTTTCTTACAGACAAAATAAACTTGAGTTATTCCGTCTGCGTGCTATAATAAACCGTGTTTTGAACCGACCGCGGCAGCGCCGCAGTGCGGTGCGCTATAACGAAATCCAAGAGCGGCGGCGGACGGTCGCCCGCATCGTTCACGATAAGGAGGCATTCCCATGGGATTCGTATCCTCGCCCATCAGCTATCTGAAGAAAAGGAAGCCCATCTACCAGATCTCGACGCTGCAATCGCTGATTATGGGGAATTATTACGGCTCTGCGACCGTGGAGCACCTGCTGCGCTTCGGGGATATCGGCCTCGGCATGTTCGAGGCGGCAGACGGGGAGCTCGTCCTGCTCAACCATCGCTGCTACAGGATCCTCGGCGACGGCAGTGCGCGCCTCGCGGCGATGGAGGACCGCGTGACGTTCGCGAGCGTTTCCTTCGTGGAGGAAGGCGACACGATCCGCCTCGGCGCGCTCAAGAGCCTCGAGGCGCTGCGCAGCCTCCTCGACGAGCGCGTGGAGCTGCTCGGCACGAATTACCTCTACATCGTCCGCGTTGACGGTGCGTTCCGCCGCGTCGCCGCGCGCACGGAGCTGCGGCAGGAGCCGCCGTTCCAGAAATTCGCCGAGGTTATCGCGCGGGACGAGCGGCGGTTCGTCTTTGAGCACGTGACGGGGTCGCTCGTCTGTTTCTATTTCCCGCAGTACCTCGAGGGCGTGAACACGGCGGGCTGGCACTTCCATTTCCTCGATGAGGCCTGCTCCTGCGGCGGTCACGTCTTCGACATGGAGCTCGAGCAGGGCAGGGCGCTGCTCAACCGGACGGACCGCTTCGTGATGGATCTGCCGCACAATCCCGAGTTCCAAGAGGCAGCGCTCGCGGAGGCATCGAAGGACGAGATCCATCAGATCGAGCAGGGAGGAGATTCATAGGGCAAACGTCTGAAATTTAGTCCGAAAAAGGAAATTTCGGAAAGGATTGCCGAAAACTCGATGAATTATGCTATAATCAAAGGAAGTTGATAAATTTCTCAATTGTATTTCTATGAGTTTTCAGAGAAAGCGGGAAAGGGGAGACTGGATTGAGCTGGTTGTCGGATGGTTTGTATGAGGTGTCGCTTGCGCTCCTTCCCATACAGTTCTTTCTCGCCGCGTTCTATTTCCATCGCCGGTATCCGCCGCTCAAGGAGAGTCGGTATTTCGCTGCCGTCATCATCCTCAACGTGTGCCTCGCGCTCGCCGGCATCTTCTTCGAGAGCCAGGTCCTCTGCATCGCGAATTACCTCTGCTTGCTCGTGAGCCTCTGCATGTACTTCGGCACGCAGAATCCAGAGCGCTTCCTGGAGCAGCGCACAGGCATGTTCAACCGGCACGCCTTCGAGTGCGTGATGCGGGAGAACCGGAGCCGCCGCTATTGGCTCGTCTCCTGCTGCCTGCGGAATTACGGTGATGTGCGCGAGCTCTACGGCGCCTGCCAGATGGACCGCTGCCTCGGGCTCATCGGCGATTGGCTGCAGGGGGAGTTCCCTCAGCTGCCGAAGTTCTACCTGCGCAACGGCCGCTTCGTCTTGCTCTCGTTCCAGTCGTTCGACCAGGAGAAAGCGGCAGCGAAGATTTCCCAGCGCTTCCAGGAGAGTTGGCAGGATGGCGAGGCGGAGATGTTCGTCGGCATCGGCTGTGCGTTCATGGACAGCTCCGTCTGTCTCTCCTCGGTGGAGGATATCCTCGATGTCCTCGAGCTCGCACACCGGCAGCAGGATGCCGCCGTGCTGCCGACGCAGGCGCCCGTGCGCGTCGACGGGCAGTTCGTCGACGGGCTCCATCATGAGATCGCTGTGAAGCGCGCGCTCGAGCGCGCCGTGGCGACGGATGCGGTCAGCGTCTTCTTCCAGCCTATCGTCGATGCGCATACGCAGCGCGTCGTCGGCGCCGAGGCGCTCGCGCGGATCTACGATGAGGAGCTTGGCTTCCTCTCGCCGACGGAGTTCATCCCCATTGCGGAGAAGACGGGCAGCATCACGCAGCTCGGCATGCAGGTCTTCCGCAAGGTCTGCGCGTTCATGAGCGATCCGCGCAACCAGTCCCTCGACCTCGATTGGGTGAACATCAACCTGTCACCGATCCAGTGCATGAATCCGCATCTCGCGGCGGAATTCATCGCGATCAAGGACCGGTACGGGGTGCCGGCGCGCAAGTTGCACCTCGAGATCACGGAGGAGTCGTTCATCAACCTCAATACGCTGCAGGACCAGATCTCGCGCATGCGGAAGGAAGGCTTCAATTTCGTGCTCGACGATTACGGAAGCGGCTACTCTAACCTCATGATGGTGCGCCAGATCCCCTTCATCAACATCAAGCTCGACATGGGCTTCGTGCGCGCGCATTTCCAGCAGCCGAACACGCTGCTCCCCGATACGATCCGCGCGTTCCTTGAGCTCGGATTCAGCATCACGGCGGAGGGCGTGGAGACGGCAGACATGGCGCTCGCGCTCGACAAGATGGAGACGACGTACCTGCAGGGCTTCCACTACGCGCGTCCGATGCCGATGGAGGATTTCCATCAGTACATGATGATGCGCAACCAGCAGGAGAACGCTGATTGCACTTCGTTGGCAGAGTCGGTATAATGTCTTCAGGGGAGTCGTACTTCCCCAGGAAGGAGACGTCTATGCCAGACCAGAAATCGCTCAGGGCGTATGCCCGTCTCGTCATCGAGATCGGCATCGCCTTGGAGCGCGACCAGATCCTCGTCATCAATGCGCCCATCGAGTGCGCGCCGTTCGCGCGCCTGCTCGCGGAGGAGGCGTATGGCGCCGGAGCCCACGAGGTCGTCATGAGCTGGAGCGATGAGCGCTCCGCCCACATCAAGTATGCGCTCGCACCGCAGTCCGTGTTCACGGAGTTTCCCGAGTGGAAACGCGCGTTCTACACGGATTATGCGGAGCAGGGCGCTGCTTTTGTCTCTATTGCCGCGCGCGATCCGGAGATCTTCCGCGACATCGCGCCGCAGCGGCTGACGCTCGCGCAGCAGGCGGCGGGCGCCGCGCTGCTCGAGTACCGCAGCCGCCTCATGAACAACGAGAACACCTGGTGCGTCGTGTCGGTGCCGACGGTGGCGTGGGCACAGAAGGTGTTCCCGGATGCCACAGCGGAGGAGGCGGAGCAGCGTCTCTGGACGGCAATCCTGCACGCGGTGCGCATCGGCGAGGGGGATGCCGTCGAGGCCTGGCGGGAGCATATCGCGTTTCTGCACCGGGCGGCGGCGTTCCTCAACGCGCAGGATTTCGCGCGCCTGCACTATACGAATGCGCTCGGCACGGACCTCATCGTCGAGCTGCCGGAGGGGCACCTCTGGGCGGGCGGCTCCGAGCCGTCGCAGACGGGGGTGCAGTTCGTCGCGAACCTCCCCACGGAGGAGGTCTACACGCTGCCGCACCGCGAGGGTGTCTTCGGCACGGTCGTTGCGACGCGCCCGCTCGTCTATCAGGGCAGCCTCATCGAGGGGATGCGCCTGCGGTTCGACCGCGGCCGCGTCATTGCGTTCTCGGCGGAGCGCGGCGAGGAGAAGCTGCGCGAGCTCCTCGCGACGGACGAGGGCGCCTGTCATCTCGGTGAGGTCGCGCTCGTCCCCTATGATTCGCCGATCCGGGAGAGTGGTCTCCTCTTCTACAACACGCTCTTCGACGAGAACGCCGCCTGCCATCTCGCGTTCGGCAAGGCGTATCCGACCTGCCTGCGCGGCGGCGACGCGCTTGAGAGCGTGGAGCTCCTGCAGCGCGGCGTGAACGACTCCCTGCTGCACGAGGATTTCATGGTGGGGAGCCGCGACCTCTCCATCACGGGCACGCGCCGCGCGGACGGGAGCGAGGTGCCCGTCTTCATCGAAGGGAATTTCGCACCGTTTTGAATGGCGCTCCCTGCTTGTAAGGATGTAAACTCGATTTTTCCGGATGGATTGACACGGACAGACGGATACGATAAACTAGTAACAATATTTTTTTGCCGGTTTCGTGATATATGAGAAAGAAGGGGTTACGTTGGCTTATTTCTATCCTGAACCATCGCATACATTTGGAGAGTATCTTCTTGTTCCGGGATATTCTTCTGATAAGTGCATTCCCGCGAACGTCTCCTTGAAGACGCCGCTCGTGAAGTTCAAAAAGGGAGAAGAGCCGAAGATTTCCATGAACATCCCGATGGTCTCCGCCATCATGCAGGCGGTCTCCAACGACACGATGGCCATCGCGCTCGCCAAAGAGGGTGGCATCTCCTTCATCTATGGATCGCAGTCCATCGAGGAAGAGGCGGCGATGGTCGCACGCGTGAAGAACTACAAGTCCGGCTTCGTCACGAGTGACTCCAACATCACGCCGGAGACGACGCTCGGCGAGATCCTAGAGCTCTTGAAGAAGACGGGACATTCGACGATG